>QFCH01002297.1_pt1 | contig 627137 bp, 556 predicted proteins | sample 5346071 | NCBI WGS metagenome assembly QFCH01 (sample SAMN09062255, study PRJNA434731) | Human gut metagenome, whole genome shotgun sequencing project. | isolation source: stool timepoint B chromium assembly | host: Homo sapiens | collected 2015 | reverse complement strand
TTGTCTTCCGTATTCATAACCAGCAAAGGCTGATAGTCCGATTACAAGTGAACCACAGGCACTAGTAATAATCATTTTTTTCTTGTTCATATATTTTCTCCTTAAATTTTCAATTCAAAACAATTCCGATTTATTATAACATGTTTCATATAGGTTGTAAATAAAAATGTTTACGATTTATGGATTGTAAGAAATATTTGAGGAAATTGAATTTTATATTATATTTTTGTAATACTAATTCACATCGATTTGATAACGAATTAAATTATATTTTTTCAATAATATTTATGTTATAATAAATTGAAAATTAAATTTTAGAGGAGGGTACTTATGACACAATTTGATTTTGAAAAACTAGTTGATGCTGAGTATTTATTAAATAATAGAACTAATGAAGATATAGTAGTTATCGATGCACGTGGTGGAATGCTTGAAGAAGGTGCGTTGATGTATGATAAGGCAGTGGTTGTTGACTGGACTGATATAAGTTTATTAGATGAATTTGGAGGAGAGAATTTAGGTAAATTGTTATCAAAAGATAACTATGAACAAATTTTTTCTAAGCTTGGTATTAATGCTGATTCTGAAGTGTTAGTCTATGGTTTTACAATGCCAGAACAAGGATTTGGAGATGAAGCACGAGTAGTTTATACATTCAATTATGCTGGATTTGATAAAGTTAAATTTATTGACGGTGGCTTTAAACAAGTTGAAAAATTAGGGTTTAATAAGAATTATGAGCCGACTGAAGATAGATTAGATGTTAGCGATGTAGTTCGTAGCGAAGCAACTCAAAACGAAAAAGCTATATTTACAGATGAATTATTATCAAAATTAGGAAGTAATGATGTACAAATTATAGATACTAGATTAGAAGTTGAATTTAATGGTCGCGTAATTTACGGTGAAAATAAAGCTGGCCATATTCCTGGTGCAATCTCTTTACCGTTTAATTCTTTAGTTGATGAAGAAGGATTTGTAAAATCTAGAGAAGAGTTAGAAAAATATGTAAATGAAAAAGGTTTAGATAAGGATAAACTACAAATTACGTATTGTACAACTGGAGTACGAGCTTCTTATGTAGCTGTAATATTAGAAGAATTAGGGTTTAATGTAAGAAACTATGAACCTTCATTTGCTAGATATGCTAATGTTGGCGAAGTTGAATAGTAGATGCTTCTTTAATAATTATTAAGTAATGGAAGGATACAAATAATGATTAGAAAAGCAATAAAAGATGATATAAAGGTATTAGAAGGATTGCAGGAGTTTATTGAATCTTTAGAAATCGACATATTGAAGAATTATTCTATAGTAAAAATCCAAGACATTCTAAAATTTGTATTTCTGTCAGAAGATGATAGATTTAGTTATAAAAATTGCATGGTTTATGAAAATGATGGAAAAATAAAAGGATTCTCATTTTCTTATCACTATAATGAAGTAGAAAAGATGAAAAAATTCTGGTTTAATGAGGTTGTTAAGAAATTTAATTTAAAACAAGATGACATTATATTTGATTATAATGAAGTATTGGAAAAAGAGTTTTATTTAGATACACTATATGTTTTTTCTGAGTATAGAGGAGAAGGTGTTGGGAATAAATTATTAACAAATTTTGTCAATAGCAGTAATACTTTATTAAGTTTAAATGTTGCTCAATCGAATATTAGAGCAAGAAAACTATATGAAAGTTATGGGTTCTATAAAGATTGCGAGATTTATATAGGACATGAGAATTATGATCATCTAATTAAAACAAAATAACACATCTATTTTCTGAAAATTTAACACAGTTTTAAAAATATATATTACCAAATTGCTAAAATATGTGATATAATTAAGATTATGTATTAGACATAAGGAGAAATAAGATGGTTGAACTATTAAGAAAAGATCAAAAAGTTGAGAATACATGGGATTTAGAATCAATTTTTAAAACAAATGAAGATTTTTGGAATCAATTTAAAGAAGTGGAAGAATTAATACCACAAATACAAAGTTATAAAGGTAAGGTTAAAGAAGGTGCTAAAGCTCTTCTAGAAGTTTTTAAAGCTGAAGAAGATATGATGTTAAAAGTCGAACAATTAACAATTTATGCATTTCTTAGAAAAGACCAAGATAGTACGAATGCTGAATATGGTGAATTATATGCTAAAACAATGAATTTAAATTCTAAGTTTTATGCAGAGTGGTCATTTTTAAAACCTGAACTTCTTTCAATTGATGAGGATGTACTATTAGGATACGTAGAAGAATTAGATGAGTTAAAAGTTTATAGATTTGAATTAGAAAAAATTAATAAAAAACGTCGTCATACTCTGGATCCAGAACAAGAAAAAATAATAGCAATGGCTGGAGAAGCACTAAATGCTAGTGATGAAACTTTTTCAGCATTAAATAATGCAGATGTTGAATTTGAGCCAGTTGAAGATAAAGATGGAAATAAACATACTTTAACACATGGAACATATGGTACATATATGGAAAGTACAGATAGAGTTCTTAGAAAAAATACATTCCATTCTCTATATAACTATTTTAAAAAGCATAATAATACATTGGCATCTACATTAGGTGGAAATTTAAAACGAAAAAAATATTATGCTGATGTTTATAAATATACATCAACAAGGAATAATGCATTATCTAACAATTTAATACCAGAGGAAGTGTATGATAATTTAGTATCTGTAGTTAATAAAAAAATTCCAGCTTTACAAAGATATTACGAGTTACATAAGAGAGCCAAAGGACTTGAAGATTTTAGATTATATGATAGATCAGTATCAATGGTAAAAGGAGAGCCGATTAAATTTACATTTGAAGAAGCTCGTGATATAGTACTTGAAGCTGTAAAACCAATGGGTGAAGAATATGTTAATGATATGAGAAAAGCATTTACAGAACGTTGGATAGATATTTATCCTAATAAAGGAAAACGTTCAGGGGCGTATTCATGGGGAGGTTACACTACAAAACCATTTATTCTATTAAATTTTGATGGAACGTTAAATGATGTGTACACACTTATACATGAATTAGGTCATTCAATGCACTCGTACTATACTAGAAAAAACCAACCATATGTTTATGGAAATTATTCAATCTTTGTTGCAGAAGTAGCATCAACTTGTAATGAAGCATTGTTAACAGAATATCTATACAATAAATTTGAAAAAGAAGGTAACAAAAATGGAATGCTGCGTGTCCTTAACCAAGCGTTAAGTGGGTTTGTTGGTACAGTATATAGACAAACTCAATTTGCAGAGTTCGAACACAAAATAAACCAACAACTTCAAAACGGGGGGGCTATAACAGCAGAATATTTAAATACTGAATATTTCAATGTGGTGAAAAAATACTATGGTGATGTATTTACTTACGATGAAGATATAAAATATGAGTGGTCAAGAGTTCCACACTTCTACTATAATTACTACGTATATCAATATGCTACTGGTTATTCTGCAGCACAAGCATTATCAAAATTAATACTAGAAGATAGTAAAAATGCTAAAGTTTACATAGATGAATTCCTTTCAAAAGGAAACTCGGATTATCCAATAGAAGTATTAAAAAATGCTGGTGTAGATATGTCTAAACCAGATGCAATTGAATTGGCGCTTCAAGATTTTGAAGAAAAAATAGAAAAATTTGAGAAATTATATTTCTAATAAATAATATAAGAGATTCAAAATCGGATTTTAAAAAATCACGATTTTTGAATCTCTCTTTTTTTTATTGTAACTAATACCAATTCAATTCTATTGTTTATTCTTATAGGAAACGAGCTATTTCCTAGACCACGCGAAACAATCAATGTCGAACTGTCTTTTGTGTAACAACCACTTGTGTATTCAGGAAAGAATCCTTGACTAGGTGAGAAAATACCTCCTATAAACGGAATTCTCCATTGGCCACCATGGGCATGTCCTGAAAAAATCAGATCATATTTTGCTTCTGCATAGATTGGAAATTTCTCGGGACGATGTGACAACAAGATGTTAAAATATTCTGAGGAATATAGATTGTCTAATGTTTTCTTGAAGTTTGCACGGTGATTTAAGTTATCTTCATTTTTGAAAAAATTATAATCTTCTACACCAACTAGATTTATAAAATCTTGATTACGATTAAGAAGAATACTTTCGTTGTGTAAGTGGGTAATTTTAAGTTTTGATAACATAACTTTTAACTCATCATATTCTTTAGGCAATCTAAGTTCATGATTTCCTGATATAAAATAACAAGGGGCAATTACAGAAAGTTGGCTTAAGATATTATAAGCTACATCCATGTCATTTTTATAACTATCTAAAATATCTCCAGTAATTACAATAATATTCGGTGTAAATTTTTTGATTTTACTTAAGAAGGTTAAGTCACTTAATCCAACTTTATCGCAGTGAATATCACTCACTTGGGCAATTTTAAAATTATCAAAAGAATCGGGAAGATTATTAAAATCAAGTGTAGTTTTAGTTACTTTTAGTTTTTTATTTTGTTTAATTATAGAACTAGCTGCTAGAATAGGAGCTAGTGCCAAAAATTTTCGATTCATCTATTTCACCTATTATAAAAATTTAAGAAAAAGTAATGTTTATTTATAATATTATTTTATAATTACAACTGTGTAGAAACAGTATAAAAATATAATTTTAAATAAATGTCTTACTATCTTAAAACATTATACCATAATGCTTAAAGTATGTTAAAATATAAAGTGATTATTAATATGAAATTAGAGGAAATTTGTATGATAAATATTGAAAAGATTGATAATATAGCCGCTTCTAGGAAGTATCCACCGACACCACCACAGTGGCAAGCTATAGCCATTACAGGAGCTGATATTCTTGTTGCTGCCGCAGCTGGAAGTGGTAAGACAGAGGTTCTTTCTGAAAGGATAGCAAGAAAAGTAGCGACAAAAAGATGGGATATTGATAGATTATTAGTCTTAACATTTACCACCGCTGCTGCTAAAAATATGATAGTAAGGATAGAAGATAAAATTAGTGAAAGATTGCTTTCAACAAATAAAGAAGAGGATTTATTGTTCCTTAGAAAGCAGAGAATGCTAATGAATGATGCTTATGTTAGTACTATTGACAGCTTTTGTCTAAATGTATTGAAAAAATTCTATTATCTTGTAGAGGAAAAAATTGATAATCAAATTAAATATTTATCTCCTAACTTTGGTATATTAGCAAATAGTAAAGGATTATTGAGTGAAACAATAGGAAACGTACTAGAAGAATTGGTTAAAGATGATTCTAGTAGTACAGATTTATTGTTTACAGTTTTTGACTCTAAACAAAATATAACTTCTTTTATTATTGATATATACTATAAGCTTTTAAATATACCTAATTTTCAAAAATATTTAGAGGAAGATTTTGGAAAATTTAATTCTCTTTATGAAGATAAACTTGCTATTGATAATAAAGAAATTCTTGATAAATTTAGTAGAGTAGATGAATTAACTACAGTAGAAAATATAAAAATAGCATCTGATTTTTGTTTGTATATTAAAAAATATCTAGAAAATTCTAAAAAACAGAACGATATAGATTTTATTTCTCTTGTTAATTTAGATGTTGATAAGAAAGAAAAGATCATAAAATATCTTCAACAAGATGAAGAAACATCGAAGAGTAATCAAGAGAATCTTGAGGAAATTGAAGTTATTATTGAGAAACTAAATAAACAATTAGAAGTTGAAGACAATGTATACGACACAGCGACATTAGCAAGTATACAAACTGACCTTAATGATTACATTAATTATTTTAAAACCATAGAAAAAATGACTGAGTTATCAGGAACTATTACAAAAGTTCTTAAGAAATTACATAATGATTTTATTAAAAGAAAAAGAGAAAATAATTTTTTAGATTTCTCTGATTTAAACCATCTTGCTATTAAGGCTTTAACTAAAGAAGAGAATGGTGAGATTATCCCAAGTGAAGCGGCAAATTATTATAGAGAATATTTTTATGAAATATATGTAGATGAATATCAAGATAATAATAATTTACAAGAATATATTCTAAACTTAATAAGAGGAGAAGGTGTGAACTTCTTTAGAGTAGGAGATGTTAAGCAAGCAATTTATGGTTTTAGGGGATCTAATCCAGATCTTTTTGAACAAAAGTATAATAGTTATAGAAAATTGGAAATTGATAACTATAGTGTAAATGAGAAATATTCATTTGAAGATGATTCTGAAGGTATTTGTGTAGTATTAAAAGAAAACTTCAGAAGTGATGAAAATATATTGAAATCTAGTAATTTTGTATTCAATAGATTGATGGGAAATAAGAATGCTGGTGTGAGCTATGATGAAGATAGCGCCCTTTATTATCCAGAAGCAAAAGAGCCACAAGACACAGAAATTATTCCAACTAAGTTAATAAATGGTAAGGTGAACTATTTTACAGGAGAAATAGTAGAAAATAAAAAAGATTATAGGGAACAATCTATAGAAAATATTGCATATGAGATTTTGCAAGGGATAAAGAATGGAAAGAAATATAGTGACTATGCTGTTTTAGTTAGAAATAGTACAAAAATGTCTAGTTTTAAAGAAATATTTAGCAATTACAATATTCCATTATTTTTTAAAGAAAAAGTTGGATTTACTGAATCTAATTGTTTTAATATATTGTATAACATTCTTAGATTTATTGATAATACTAATAGAGATGCTAGTCTATTAACCATTTTGCATACTGAGATTTTTGATTATAGTAATGATGAATTATTGAGAGTATCATTACAAAAAGGAAAAAATCTTTTTGAGAAGTTAACAAATAGTGAAAATAAAAAAGATAGTCAGACTACAAATCTATTAAAAAAATGGTTGAATTTTAGTTTGAATAACTCTTTACCGACTTTAATAGAATGTATATCTCTAGATACTGATTTTAAAAATTATTTAGTTACAATAGGTGTAAACGACGAAGAAATTGATTATTTCGAGAATTTTGTAGATGTTGTAAATGAATATCAGAAAATTGATAATAAACTATCTGGTTTAATTAGGCAGTTGAAAAATATAAAAAATGAAGAGATATTTGAAACTAAGAAAAGAACACCAAATGATAGTGTTACCTTATCAACAATTCATATTTCTAAAGGATTAGAGTATAAGGAAGTATTTGTTGCTGATCTTGATACTTCATTTAGTAAAAGAGGTTATACTGGAGAAGGGTTATTCACAGAGACTTTTGGGTTAAGTCTTAATGCTGAGACTATAGCTCAAAGTTTCGGTCTAAACAATTCTAGACTAACAGAATTAAACGAATTATATAAGTTAAATAGTATTTTGATAAAACTACGAGAAAGAGAAGAAGAAATTCGTAACCTATATGTAGCACTAACTCGAGCTAAAAATACATTGTATCTTGTAAGTTCAAGTGGAATAGAATTAAATAATGAGAAGGCAAAGGATAAGTCCCTCTCTCAAGCTATATTAGAAGATGAAAACTTTGAAACTATATTAAATAACTTACTGAGTGATTATGAAGAAGGGTTTAGTTTTGAAAATGAGCGTGATGCAAAATTTGAAGCTCATGAAGTTGTTCCATCGATTCAAGAACAAGAAGCTAGTCTAGACTTTGACCTAGCAGATTTTTATGAAAAGTTTGAATTAAAACAACATACTACCGAAGAAATTGAAGAAGATAAGATTAAACATAAGGTGTTTCCAACGAAAACCTCATACAGTGCCTTGAAAAAAATTAATGGTGTTAATAATATAAACTTCAAAAAAGAAAAAAGAGGTTATCTAGAGTTAAATACATTGAAGAGTTCGACATCTGCAAGTAAAGCAATACTTAGGGGTAATATTGTTCATAAACTTTTTGAAAAAATAGTTAATGATATTAAATCAGGTGTCGAAATTAATGATGTGGAAGCTTATCTAAATAATTTAAAGAAAACAGATGATTTATTTAAAAATATTAAAGAGAGTAGAATATTAACAGAAGAAGAGTTTAATAATATTAATAATAAAGATGATATAGAAAGAATAGGTAACTTTATTAATAATGAATTAATGGATATTATTTCTAATTGTCAATTTTGTCAAACTGAAATAGCATTTACCACTGCGAAAAAAGCCAAAGAACTATACAGTGAAAGTGATAGTGAAATAGATGTAATACTTCAAGGGGTAGTCGATTTATTTATTAAAATGTCTGATGATGAAGCTATTATCGTTGATTATAAGACTGACTATGTGACTAGTAAAACTGGGGAAGATATTTTACGTAAAAGACACAAGGAGCAACTAAGAATATATAAAGAAGCGGTAGCGGAATATTATCAATTAAAAAATATTAAAACATATGTTTATTCTTATGTACTCTCTAAACTGATAGAAGTTGAGTAAAATCTATGACGTTGTTAGTAAGGGATAAATATGATATAATAGAAAGTAATTTGAATAATTACTATATGGAGGTGAAAACATGAAATATATAGTTTGTAACAGTGAAACAGCAGTTCTAAATAGAATGTATGATGAGTTTGAAAAAAATCTTGAGGATGGTGCAGTTATTTGCTTGCCTGAAAATATTATTAATACACAATTTACGAATAGAATGATAGATGATAATCAAACAGGGAAATATCGTTATAAACATGTTATATTATTAGGTCAACGTGAATTTGCTGATATTGATATTGAAGAGAAATTTGGATTATATAGATATGCAAGACATGAGCTATTTAAAAAGTTAGATTTAGAAGCTAAAAATATTTATTATCCACAAGCACTAAATAGTAATGAATGTGAAGAAGATTTAAATAGTTATAAAGAAGTATTAGAAGAAAATCCAATAGATGTTGCGGTAGTTTTCTTAGGATCTGATGGGGGGATACTTGATTACCGTTTTGCTGATGAGGTAAATAAAAACCTTCATATTGTTGAATTTTCAGAAGAAGAAAAATCTCAATTACAACAAGCAGGTATGGAAATCAAAGGTAATAAATTAATAAGCATTGGATATGAAAACTTAATGTCTGCTAGAAATTTATTTGTTGTAGTTTTAGGTAATGATAAGAGAAAATACATAGCAGAATTATTTGAAAATGAGGAATCAGAAAATAAAACGATATTATCAATTTTGAATAATCACAAAAATTTATTCATTTTTACTGATAAAGAAGCAAGTTATAAGTCAGAAGAAGAGGTAAATAGATTAATAAAACAAAGACAAAAAAAATTAGAAATTAAAGAACGTGAAGAAAGACTTCAAAATGAGGAGAAAAAAAAGGATAGGTAATAAGTATGAATGATTATCAGAGAATTATAGATTATGATTTTAGTGATACGGTTCTTGATGATAAGCTTGTTGTAAAATTCAAACTAAAGAAAACATTTAGTGAAGATCAGTTTATCAGTCTGTTTTCGCCAAAAAAAGGTGAAAGATTTATTATAAGAACACCAGATACTAAAACATCTATAATCGGTATAGGTTATGAAGCAACATGGTTACTTGATTCTAATGATTTTCTAACTAGTTTTGATAACAGTAGTATTTTATCTGGGTTTGAGGAATTAAAAGCGCAGGTAACAGTTTTAGAAATTGATGAACACGATGATGAGTATTTTGGAATCTATGGTGGTATTTCAGATGGAAATAACAAGAACAGTCAGGAATGGGTAGATTTTAGTGATACATCATTTGTAGTTCCTGGAATACTTGCTGTTTTTAAAGGTGAAGAAGTTTTTATAACATTGTTCTTTAATATGAAGGAAGAAAAAGAGTTTTCGGAAATATGGACGGAGAGAATCTCATTTTTAAGCAAGCTTGATGATGATAATGAGATTTCTAACGATCCCAAAATATCGGTAGTTAGAGAGATTTATCCGGAACTTTGGCAAGAAAACATTAGAAAAGCTCTTCTTCAAATTGAAAAAGAAGAACTTAAACGTATAGTACTATCAAGAAAAAATTTAATATTATTAGAAAATAATACTTCACTAGGTGCAATAACTAAATACCTGTTAAGTAGAAATAGATATTTTATAGCATTTGAATCGAAAAAGAGTTTATTCATCACGACAAATCCATTAATTTCATTAGATTATACAGATAAAGATTTAAAAGCACATCTTTACTTAAAAAAAGAAAATTTATTTAATAATGATTACTCAATTATGTTTGATGAAGAAGAAATTATTCATGAATATAAAGAGAATTTTGAATCTCAATTTGAAAGTGAATTTAGAGTATATGACGATAAGACTTTGATGGGGAAAAAACTAGATGTGTTCTCAGTTTTAAATGCAAAAGTAGAAGATTCTCAAAAGGCAATTAAATCACTTAGCCTTCTATATCCGATGCCAATAATAAAAGGATATCCTGAAAGTGTTGCGAAGAAATTTTTTGATGAAAATTATAATGTTGGTTATGGTTTCTGGTATTCACCGTTCGGTTATGTTACCAATAAACTCGATGCTAAGTTTTATACTTGTGGAAACATGATGGTAGCTCAAAATAATATGATTACATTATTTACTAGTATCTTATTATCCAAAGATGAGAAATATAATGAAGTATTAGAGAAATCTAACAAAATTGTAAGTTCAAGTCTGAAGTTATTTGATCATTAGGAGTGTGAAGCTATGGAAAAAAGTACTATGAAAAAAGGTGCCATTCTTACTCTCTTAGGAGCTACATGTTGGGGATTATCTGGAGTATTAGGAGAGTATTTACTTAATATTTCTAAGATAGATTCAACTTGGGTAATTTCCAATAGACTATTTTATTCAGGTATAGTTCTAGTAATTATTTTATTTTTAAAAGATAAGAAAAGCTTGATGAATGTATTTTCGGATAAAAAAGATATTTTAAGATTATTAAATTTTTCATTTTTAGGATTACTTATTTGTCAAGGTACATTTTTTTTAGCGATTAAGTATACTAATGCAGGTATGGCAACTGTTATTCAGTTTACTGGACCAGTAATGATTATGAGTTATTATTGTATTATAAGTCGAAGATGGCCGATGCCTCGTGAAGTCGTTGCAATAGTATTTTCATTATTTGGAACTGTTCTTATGGCTACGCATTTAGACTTTAGTAAATTAAATATTTCCACTTTAGGGTTATTTTGGGGAATATTTTCTGCTTTTGGACTAGCTAGTTATAATATTTCATCAGTAAATTTAACAAAGAAATATGGAGTTATACCGATAATGACCTGGGGGCTTTTAATTGCAGGATCTGTAGTATATTTTGGTACAGGTAGCAACTATATACCTTCAAACTTTTCCCTTACGGACTTTTTATGCATAACGGGGGTTGTTATTGTAGGAACAATAATGTCATTTTCACTATATTTAGAAGGAGTAAGATTGATTGGAGCTGTTACAGGGAGTATAATCGGATGTTTTGAGCCGATAGCAGCAATAGTCTTTTCCTTCTTATTATTAGGAACAACATTTGGTCTAATAGATATAATCGGGGCTGCATTTATCTTATCTGCAGTGGTAGTGCTTAGTAAGAGATAAATTGTTGTTAAAAAATTTAATATTAAATAACAAGAACTTGAAAATAACATTTAGTGTGAGTTATTTATTCAGGTTCTTGATGTACTTTAAAGATAATATTTAATTAAAATCAACAACTTATATTGATGTTAGAATGAATTTTCATGTGATACATGGAGAAAGGAAAAAAATGAGTAACGTAAAATTTGATGAAATGTATAAAAGTATGAATACTAAAGAACTTACAGCTTTGGCTAAAGAACTTGGTGTTCCAAGATATTATACATTAAATAAAAAAGAATTAGTTTTAGCAATTTTAGAAAAACAATCAGTAAGTGAAGAGCATTACTATGCTTCTGGTATTCTAGACGATATTCATCCAGAAAATGGTTTTGGTTTTTTAAGAACAGTTGATTATAAAAAAGGAGAAACAGATATTTATATTTCCGCTTCTCAAATTCGTCGCTTCGAACTGAAAAAAGGTGATGAAGTTTATGGTAAGGTTCGTAAACCTCGTGAAGGTGAAAGATATGCAGGTATACTTCAAGTTGATAAGGTTAATGATGTCGATGCAGAAGTTGCAAAAGGTAGAGCACATTTCCAAGCTTTAACACCGATTTATCCGAATCAGAAAATTGTTTTAGAGACTACTAAGGAGAAACTTTCTACAAGATTTGTTGACTTAGTAGCGCCAATTGGATTTGGTCAACGTGGATTGATTGTTGCACCACCTAAAGTTGGGAAAACAACATTATTAAAAGATATAGCAAATTCTATTAGAAAAAATTATCCTGATAAAAAGTTAATTATCCTTTTAATTGATGAAAGACCAGAAGAAGTTACTGATATGGAAAGATCTGTAAGAGGAGCAGATGTTGTAAGTTCAACATTTGATGAAACTTCTGAAAATCATATCAAAGTGGCAGAATTGGTTATTGAGCATGCTAAACGTCGTGTAGAACTTGGTCAAGATGTAATTATACTTATGGATAGTATAACGAGACTTGCTCGTGCTTATAACATTGTTGAGCCTAGTAGTGGTAAAGTCTTAAGCGGAGGGGTAGATCCATCAAGCCTTCATAAGCCAAAAGCGTTCTTTGGAGCAGCAAGGAACGTAGAAGGTGGAGGAAGCTTGACTATAATAGCAACTGCCTTGATTAATACTGGTTCTAGAATGGATGATTTAATTTTTGAAGAGTTCAAAGGAACTGGAAATATGGAGATAGTATTATCGCCTGAATTAGCTTCAAGAAGAGTTTATCCAGCTATTGATTTCTTGAAGAGTTCTACAAGAAAAGAAGATTTATTACTAACAGAAGATGAAGTAAAAATATTATGGCAAACTCGTAGAAAACTTGAAGATGTTAGTGAACCAACTATTGGTGTGTTAAATCATCTTAGAAAACATGAAAGTAATGCTGACTACATTGCTGAAATGAAAAAATTTATAAGAGATTAATTTCTAGATTGTATGATTAATAGACAGGTTATGTTCTCTATGGTATAATCTCATAGAACATATTTATTTTAGGAGGATTACATTGGAAACAATTAAATTTTTAATTGATTTTGTATTGCATATTGACAAACATCTTGGTGAATTAATGATGCAACATGGACCATGGTGGATGTATGGGATAATATTTTTAATTATCTTTATCGAAACTGGTGTTGTATTCATGCCGTTTTTACCAGGTGATTCATTATTATTTGCTAGTGGAGCACTATGGGCAGCAACAGGCAATAATATCTTTTTACTATTATTTTTATGTGTAAGTGCTGCTGTTATTGGAGATAATTGTAACTATTTTATCGGAAGAAACTTTTCTGATTACTTAAAGAGTAAAGCATGGTTTAAAAAATTTGTGTCTGATGAAAATATAAAAGATGCTGAAAACTTTGTAGCAAAACATGGAGGAAAATCTATTTTCTTAGCTAGATTTTTCCCGATTATCCGTACGATCGTGCCATTTATCGTAGGAGCTGGTAAGATGAAATACTCTAAGTTTAGACTGATAGATTTCTTTGGAGGACTTTGTTGGTGTACACTGTTTGTATCAGTAGGGTACTTCTTTGGAAACATTTCATATGTTAAGAAAAACTTTTCAGTAGTTGTAATTGCTATTATTTTAATCAGCTTAATTCCATTAGTTATTGGAGCAATTAAATCTAGAAAAAAAGCATAAAATAATAGGTGTATAATAATTAGTGTGGATGAGAAAAATCCATACTAATTATTTTTTTATTAATTAAGAAAGTAGTTATAAAAGAAATATTTGTACATTTTGTTATACAAAAAAGTAAGGGAGTGACTCAAAAATCGTGATTTCGGAGAAATCGATTTTGTCGAGTCGCACAGTTTATTAGATATCTAAAAAGCTTTTATAAAGCGAATTTAGATATCAATAAACCACTGCGTCTATGAATTATCATATACATTTTGTTAAAATTTAGGACTTTTGAGTCAGCCCCTTGCCAGTATGAAGATAACTAAATATAAAAAATAAAACAATCTATCAAATTTTATAGGGAGATAAATTCAAAGTTAAATTAATTATATAAGGGACTTGAATTTAAAAATGTATTTATAATGAATATAGATGAGGATTATCCTTATTTGTATAAAGCAAACTATGAAAAAGTTAGATAAAAATGTATTCTTAGAAACAAATGTAGAAGAAGAAAGACGATTGCTTTATGTAGCAATGACAAGAGTAGAAGAAAGATTGTATATATAGGGCATAAAGATAGTAAGTTTATAAAAGAATTAAAAGAAATAGAAAGTATTTTGACAGAGTATAAAGAGTGATGTTTTAAAAAATATTTTAAAAAATTAAATAAAAGACTTGTATTTTTTATTTTTTTACTTTAAAATAAATCTAATAATTTATTTCTAATATCAAAAAAATGTTAAAATTTCTAAAAAATAGCAGAAAGAAGGTTCTATTATTATGAAAAAGAAATTATTTTTTGTTTTATTATCAGGTAGTATGTTTTTTAATTTTAATATAGCTGATGCAAAAGGAAGTACAGAAGTTACTACTTTTTCACAGTATACTACTATTGCGAATGATAGTGGTTCACCATTGAAACCAACTATTAATTGGTAATTATTAGGAATTTTATATGTTTAATTATTTTCCTAAAGAAGAAGAAATTTTAACTGATTTATATAATTTGATATTAGATAAAGAGGTTGGAATAAAAGAGAGAGAATTGTATAAGAAAGCTATTTTGTTAATTGAAAAAGAAAAAGAATATTATGAAGCAGTTTTATTTCAATTAGCACCTGCTTTAGCTTATTTAGCACGACAAAAAAGTATTTCTAGTAAGGGTGGTATTTTTATGACTAAAATTAGTAGATTTACTAATAATTCTATAGGATTTTATTTATTTGATTCTATATTAAAAAAATAATTTGTAAAATCAAAGAAAACAGTGTAAAATATGTATATAAAGCAATTAGTTAGTATGTTGCATAGAGTAAAGACCTAAGGACTCCATTCCTTAGGTCTTTTAGAGTCTCCAAAATTTAGGACTGATGAGAAGGATCATGAGCTTAAAGCTCATGATTCCTTTTTTTATGCAGAAAAGTTGCTAGTGTGAGTTTATAAAGATATAATTAAAGGACACATAGTAGTTTGGAGGAAAACATGAAATTAGGAATTATAGGATCTGGTATGATAGTGAAAGATTTCTTATCTTTTGCTCATGAACTTCCAGAAATTAAATTAGAAGCTATAACAGCTAGGAATATTGAAAATTTAAAAGAATTACAGTCTAAATATAATATTAAGAATATATATACTGATATTGATCTTTGTCTGGAAAATAAAGAAGTAAATACAATTTATGTTGCGGTTCCAAATAATTTGCATTATTCAGTTGCTAAGAAAGCTTTAGAAGCTGGTAAAAATGTTATTTGCGAGAAACCTTTTACCTTAAAGTATAATGAAGCTGTAGAATTATTTGAAATTGCTGAAGCTAGAGGATTGGTTTTAATAGAAGCAATAACAAATCAATATCAAAAAAATTATCTTGATATAAAAGATAATATTGATAACATAGGAGAAATACGACTTGTTGAGTGTAATTTTTCCCAACTTTCTTCAAGATATGAAGCGTTTAAAAATGGAATCCTTGCACCTGTTTTTGATAAGAGTAAAGGTGGAGGAGTGCTTGGCGATTTAAATATTTATAACATTCATTTTGTTGTCGGATTATTTGGTAAACCTAATAAAGTACATTATTCACCAAATATAGTCAATGATGTTGATACTTCTGGCATTCTTCTATTAGAATATGATAACTTTAAAGTAGTATGCATAGCAGCTAAAGATACTTTTAATAATAGTTATGTCAATATTCAAGGAGACCAAGGTATAATTAAGGTTATTGGTCCTACAAATGAAGTTCCTAATTATAGTATTCAAACAAAAGATAATTTTATAGAGGAAAATAATAATATCCATTCACATAGAATGTTTGCTGAGTTTAAAAAATTCGTTGAAGTTATAAATAATAAAGATTTTAAATTCATGAATGATCAGAAAGAACATACTTTGAACGTTATGTATATTTATGAAGAAGCGAAAAAATTTATAGAAAATTAAAAAGGAGAAAATCACATGAAAAAATTTTTTAGTAAACCATTTGGAACAGAGGAACAACCTATAGAGGAAGGAAGATATAGACTATTTTGGACTGCGGTCTGTCCTTATGCACATAGAGCAGTTATAGCAAGAGAAATACTAGGATTAGATAATGCGATTAGTTTAGGAACATTGAATTATCGTCGTGGAGAAGAAGGATGGCAATTTAGTTTAGATAAAGATGGGCTAGATCCAGTTTTAAAACAATCAAAAATTAAAGATGTGTACTTAAATAGTGATTCAGATTATGAAGGACCATATTCAGTACCTGTGCTTGTTGATGTTACTACAGGAAAAGTAGTTAGAAAAGAATCAGCGGAGATACTTCATGAGTTTTCTACAGTGTTTAAACAATTACATAAAAATACTAAGGTAGATTTATATCCTGAGCATCTTGCAGATCAAATTGATGAGTGGAATGAAAAATTAGCTGTGGCTATTAATGATGGTGTATATGGAATGGGATTTACTGAAAGTCAAGAAAAATATGATGAGGCATTCGATAGATTTTTCGACATGATGGATGTAGTAGAGGATCGTTTATCAAATCAAAAATACTTCCATGGAAATACGATAACAGAAACAGATATTCGTTTCTATACTACTATGATTCGTTTTGATGTAGTTTATTACGGATTATATTCTGCGAATAAAAAAAGAATCGAGGAATATCCTAATATTTTCAACTACTTAAAAGACTTATATCAAACACCAGGATTCGGATCTACAACGGACTTTGAAGCAATTAAGGTTGGATATTATGTATCAGCAGGTAAAACTATTGTGCCAAAAGGACCAGAGGTAGACAAGTGGAATCAAAGTCATGATAGAGCTAGATTCGAATAAAAGTTTTATGAAAATAATTGATGTAGAAAAATATAACTTCTCTAAAGAAAAACTTTTACAGTATGGATTTAGGGAAGAAGCAGAAAAATTAATATATCGAAAAGAAATTTTAGATGGTAACTTCTTAATAGAAATAATATTTGTTAATAGCCAACTTATGATAGAAGTTTATGATTTAGAATATGATGATATTTATTCATTATTTAGTGTAGCTAGTGCTGTAGGTGAAACGGTACAAAATATTAGAGAACATGTAGAGAAACTACTAAGTTCAATATTAGGGTTAGCTGATGAATCAGGAAAAATAAATTTAGAAGTTATAGACTATTGTAAAAGTAAATACGGTGAGAACAGTGTTAATCCTTTTAAAAAACATCCTGATATATTGGCATTTGTAAATGAAAAAAATAAATGGTATGCCTTGTTTTCAGATGTAGATTATAACAAATTGAATAAAAATACCGATATTACAACTAAAGTGAAAATTTTAAATGTAAAATATCCAACGGATAAAATTTTAGAAATTATTGATAATAAAAATATTTTCCCAGCATATCATATGAATAAAAAGCATTGGATAAGCATAGTGTTAGATAAAAATATCAAATTGGAGACAATAAAAGAATTAATCGACATTAGCTATTCTTTGGTTAAATAAAATAAAAGGAACAACAAAAAATCAATTTATAAAAATTATGATTTAGAGTTGTTCCTGTTTTTATTTATTTTTAAAAAAATAAAAAGCAGATTCTCATAAAGATAAGTTGTTGGGCTTAGCAACAGTGTTAACAATTCTTGAAATCTTTGAAAAAGTCTGCAAATAAACCATTAGGGAACGGAGTTTATATGCTCTCCTAATGTATATTCACATTATATCATGAGAAAAGAAAAAATACAAATTATGATTTAGTTGTTCCTTTTTCTATTTATTGTATGCAATTATCAAGAATATTATTTGGAAAATAATAGAAATAATTAAAACAAATCCTAAAATAAACCCTAGTGCGCCAGCGATGATATACAATATAATATTTATAATTATTAAATAATTTTTTGTAAATTTTATTAATGAGATAACAATATTAAAAATAACAGCTATTAAAAGCATAAAGTAGTGTGGCATTAGAAATGCAAGTAGCATTCCTAAACCAGCGCCTGCGCTAGGACTGTCAGAATGATTAATTTTTGATATTACACTTGAAAAGTATAGTATTGTTAGTGCTATGTATATAATTGATGAAAGTAATGATAATTTTATAGCGAGTTTTCTTGTCATCTAAAGCCATCCTTCCTCAGTAGATTTCTTTACAGCTTCTGTTCTGTTTTTGCAGTTTAATTTTGTCAGGATGTTAGAGATATAGTTTCTAATAGTTCCTTCGGATAAAAACAGTTCATTAGCGATTTCTTTATTCGATAATCCTTCTTTAATTTTTATAAGAATAATTTTTTCTTGATTTGTTAATGGATTATGACTATTGAAGATATTTTCCATTAGTTCAGGTGAGTATTCTTTGTGTCCTGCTAAGACATTGTTTATAGTTTTCATAAGTTCATCGATTGAACGATCTTTTAAGACGTAGGCATCTACGTTATTTTTTATAGCGCGTTCGAAATAGCCCATGCGTTTAAAGGTCGTCACAATAACAACTTTACAATGTATGTTATTACTACGAATGTATTCCAGTACGTCTAATCCTGTTGCTTCAGGCATTTCTACATCAAGTATAGCTACATCGATATCACTAGTAGAAATTAAATTTATAGCTTCTTTTCCATCTTTAGCTTGAAGTATACTTTCAACACTATCTTCCATTGATAATAATGTTGCCATTGCATCTCGTAACATACTTTGATCTTCAGCAATAAGTAATTTCATATTGTCCTCCTTTTTTATTTACTAATTGTTACTTTGATAGTTGTAGGAGATTTTTTTGATATTATATTTATTACTCCATTAACTAGTTTAATTCTTTCTCTTATAGAAGATAGTTCTGTTCCATCGATACTCTCAAAACCATTTCCATTATCAAAGATAATAACAGTGTAGTTATTACTAGATTCATTTATTTCAATATTGCATTTATTAGCATTACTATGTTTAATAACATTATTCGTTAATTCTTTTAGAACCATTGTAATAGTCCATTCAATCAGTTGAGATGGAGACGTAGTCATATTAGTCTTAATATCTAATGAAATATCAGCCATTGTCATAATATCCGAAATGACTTTTAATTCTTCATTAATACTTCTATGTTTTAATTTATTAATTATAGATCGTGTTTCTGTCATAGAAGCGCTACTGATTTCACTGATTTCTTTAAGTTCATTTCTGGCTGCTTCAATATTATTTTTTTCTAAATATTTTTCTGCTAGTTCTGCTTTTAATTTTAGCATTACAAAAGTATGACCAATACTATCATGTAAGTCGCGTCCGATTCTATTTCTTTCATTCTCAGCAAGAAGTAGATTAATATGTTCATTGTGTTTTAAACGTTCATTTTTTAATTTATTTCTTTCGTAACTATATTTTTGTGAAAAATAGGTTATGATACACATAGAACAAAAAATAAATAGGACAATTTTATCACCAATGTTTAAAGTCGGATTAGCAATTATATACAATGTTAGACAATTTATTGTTATGAAAAAACTAATTGTCCTATAAGTAAAATATTTATCTTGAAAATGCCAAACGAGTAGATTACTTAGATAAAAACTAAATAGAATATTCATTGGATTAAAAACAATGGTCGCATAGCTGATATAAGCAGTCAAATAAAACCACTCTAAAAAAATAAGAATTCTATTTTTTGTATATAACATTCCTATATATGAAGTAATTGCTAAAAAAGTCAAGAATAATACATATTTAGGGTAACTTCCATCAATAATATATGCAATAGGGAATATAAAGAATACTAGAGATAAATAAAATCCATAGTTCCCCTTTAATAAATTTAATAATTTTTTATACATTTTAATCTCCTTATTCTTTAATAATACCATAATAATATAAGAGTGTGAATAATTTATCCGCACTCTTACGTTATTATTTTGATTCTCTTCTGTTTTTTATTACCAATGTAGCAATTATACATACAACTGAGTAAGCTAGAAGAATTGCTAATGATCTATAAGAGAAAATATCTTCTTTAATATATTTATTAACGAATTCTAATAAATGATATGTAGGTGTTAGTTTAGATATATTTTGTAACCATTCTGGGAAAAGATAAGTAGGCCACCAAAGTCCACCTAACATAGCAAGTCCTAGGTATAATATATTAGCAAGTAATGAAAGTTTTTCTTCTGATTTAATAAGACTTAGAAGTAATCCCATACCTAAAAATGTAATACTTCCAATAAGCATTAGTACAGCTGATATAATCCATTCACGAGCCGTCATATTAACGCCCCTAACAACATGACCAACGACAAACACTGCAACTATTGAAATAATAAATGTTATTATTAGACGAATAAAACGAGCAAGGTAATATTCAGATATTTTTACTGGAGAATTATTCAATATATGTAGATAGTTATTTTTCTCATCTTCCTTTATAGAGATAGGAAGAGAAAACAGTGCGAAACTTATACTACTAAATGCAGACATAGATATTAACATATCTTTCACTACACGTATCTTTGTTTCAGGATCGTCAAATTGCTGCATTCCAGAAAATAGTATAAAGAAAATAACTGGAAAACCTAATCCCATAATAAAATTAGTTAAGTTTCTTTTTATAAATATAAATTCTAGGTTTAATAAGTTGGTAAGATTTTTCATTATTTAGCTCCTCCATTATCTTTTGTAGTTACAAAAATACTATCTAATAGTGTTCTATTTTGAATTTCGATTTCTTTAAATGTACAACCAGCTTGTTGTAATATGTTCCATATTTCATCTGGTTTTTTTGTTAAGAAATTAATATTATCTGTTTTTATTTCTAAATTATTTATAATATTATTATCTTTTAATAAATCTAGATATTTTATAGGTAGTGTGAAGTATTTTTCAATTTCTTCAGCACGCATAGCATGTGGAGTAGTATCACGAACTAGTTTTCCTTTATTTAGAACTAAGATTCTATCTGCAGTATGTTCTACTTCTTCGATGTAATGTGAAGAATAAATAATAGTTAGTCCTTTATTTTTTAAGTTATTCACTATTTCCCAAAATCTAATACGTGTTGATGTATCCATTCCAGCTGTTGGTTCATCCAAGAAAATTAATTTTGGTCTTCCTATTAATGTGATAATAAAAGATAATAATCTTTTTTGACCACCAGATAATTTAGAAGCGAAATTATCTTTTTGAGAATCATTAAATCTTAGTAGTTCATCGATTTCTTCATTTGTTAATGGATTCTTATATAATTTTTGAATAAAGCCAAGTAATTCTTTTACTTTTAGTTTTTCAGGAACAACGTTTTCCTGAGGAAGTATGTTAAGAAATTCTTTTAGCTTTTGGTTTCCTGGATTTAAAGAATTAATTTTTATTGAGCCTGAATTGATAAATTTATTTCCAAGTAGACAATTCATTAAAGTAGTTTTACCAGCTCCATTTGGCCCAATTAAAGCAATACATTCACCAGAATTTACTTTAAAAGAAATATCGTCTAAGATATTTTTTCCTTTAATTGTTTTTGTTATATTTTTTACTTCTATAATGTTATTTAATGACATTTTGTTCACCTCATCTTTGATAATTAAATTATATCAAAGTAGGAGAGTGTCTTTTAGTAGGTAATGTCATAAAGTAATATGACAAATGTCATAAAAAATAGACTTAAAAACTTGTTTTATTTAGAAACAAAGATTTTAAGTCATCCTGAATAGTTATTTCATATCTATTATTTCAATAATAGTTGAATCAGTATTGTCGAGAATAGTTTTAACTACTGTCTTTGCTACTTTGTCAACTGGAAGGGGATATACATTTTTGAAAAATGGTATACCTAATTTTGAAAAGAATTTATTAGGTAATATATTGAAATAAGAGGTAAGTCTTTCTTTACCATACATAAGCCCTGGACGTATAATAAGATAGTTTAGCTTTGAATCTACTACTAATTTTTCTCCGTTATGTTTGCTTTCTAAATATTGTTTGAAGCCTCCATTTGCAAAAAAGTAGACAAGTTTATTTATATTCTGTTTTTTACATAATTGAATTGTCTGTGCTACACTCTCTGTATTTAGTTTTGAATATAGCTTTTTATTTTTAATTGTTCCAATTAAATGAATGGCTATATCATATTTTTCATTGATTACTATATTTTCGATATCAAAAATATCGCCCTGTATCCATGTTGCTTCATCTTTAGAGATAGAGTAGTTTTGAGATCTAGATAAATAGCTGACTTTTACATTGTATTTTTTAAATTCTTTAATTAATGCTTTTCCAACAAAGCCATTGCCACCGATTAGTAGTATGTTCATATGTAACTCGAATTAAATTATTTTTCTCATTTTAAATAGTAACATAACTTAGTACCCGAGTAAATTTATTTAAACTAATGAAAAAAAGATGATATAATAGTATCAATTTAAAAAGGAGTGTGATTGAATGAAAGTAGGTTTAGTATTAGAAGGTGGAGCTATGAGAGGATTATTTACAGCAGGTGTCCTTGATGTGTTCTTAGAAAATGATATAGAAGTTACTGATATTGTTGGTGTTTCTGCAGGAACACTTTTTGGAGTAAACTATGTTTCTAAACAACCTAGAAGAGCACTACGATACAATGTTAATTATATTAATGATAAAAGATATATGAGTTTAAAAAGTTGGATAAGAACAGGTAATTTAATAAATAAAGACTTTACGTACTATAAAGTTCCATTTCAACTTGATGTTTTTGATAATAAAACATTTAAAAATTCTAAGACAAATTTCTATGCTACTGTAACAAATATAGAAAACGGAGAAGCGGAGTTTATAGAAATAACAGATCCTTACAAACAAATGGAGACGTTAAGAGCAACTTCTGCACTTCCATTTATTTCGGAAATAATTGAGATAGATGAGAAAAAGTATTTAGATGGTGGAATAGCTAATAGCATACCGATAGACTTCTTTGAAAAACAAAATTTTGATAAAATTATTGTTATACTAACAAGACCTATTACATATAGAAAGAAAAAATCAATAAGTTTACAATTTAAGTTATTTTATAAGAAATATCCGCATTTAATTGAAAAGTTGGAGAATAGATATAAAGACTATAATGAAACGGTTGAACGAATACTAGAATTAGAAAAACAAGGGAAAGTATTTGTTATACGACCAAGTGAGGATATTACTGTAAAAAGACTAGAAAAAGATACTGAAAAACTAAACTATGTCTATAACTTAGGGCTAAAAGATGGTAATAATATAATAGAAGATTTAAAACAATATATTAATAATAAAGGAGATGTTTAAAATGGATGAACAAATAAAAATTAATCCAGATGATTTTGAAAAAAAATCTAAAGATGAACTAAAAAAAGAATTATCTGATTTAGAATATGCAGTTACTATGGAAAGTGCAACTGAGAGTCCGTATACTGGACAATATTGGGATAGTTTTGAAGAAGGAGTATATGTAGATATAACAACAGGTGAACCATTATTTTCTTCAAAAGATAAATTTAAATCTCATTGCGGGTGGCCAAGTTTCTCAAAACCAATTGAAAGTGAAGTCACTAGGTACTATAAAGATAATTCGCATCTAGTGGAAAGAATTGAAGTTAGAAGTAGAGTGGGAGATGCTCATTTAGGACACGTATTTCCAGATGGTCCAAGTGAACTGGGAGGGCTTAGATATTGTATAAATAGTGCTTCGATAAGGTTTATTAAGAAGGAAGATTTAGAAAAAGAGGGTTATGGAAATTTATCAAATTTATTTGATAAATAGAAAATTAAAGAGGTAAACGATACCATCTATCATTTACCTCTTATTTTTTGTAAAAAAATATGATATTTTTTATATATGTCTACCAAATATATTCTATATAAATAATTACAGTATAATAACAGATTTCTTAGAGATATAAAATATCTATAGAAAAACAAATGGCTAAAGTTAACGTTTTCATCGTTTTTGCAATTAGGTTTTCAAAAATACACAGTAATATTTTACTATTAATTAAATAGAGAATTCAGAATTCATATTTACTGTATTAGTACTAGAGTTCACAAATTGTACACAATTTGAATAAGAAAAATATTGTCTTAGTAATATGTATGCGATACACTAAGAGTGTAACAAATAGTTTAATTAATAAATTTATTTATCACATATATAATAAAAAATTTTAAGGAGTGACATTAATATGACAACAGTTGCAGAAAAAAAAGCATTCGTTGGTGGTAAATGGCAAACAGAGGTAGATTTAGTAGATTTCATTAAATCTAACTATACTGAATATAGAGGAGATGCATCTTTCCTTGCAGGACCAACTGAAGCAACTACTAAATTAGTAGAAAAATTCAATGATTTAATGCGTCAAGAACGTTTAGCTGGTGGAACATTAGATATGGATACTAGTATTCCTTCAACTATCTTATCTCACGGACCTGGATACATTGAAAAAGATTTAGAACAAGTTGTTGGGTTACAAACTGATAAACCACTTAAACGTGCGTTAATGACATTCGGTGGTATTAACATGGCTGTTAACAGCTGTAAAGCATACGGATACGAAGTAGACGAAGAAGTTATTAAAATCTTCACTGACTACCGTAAAACTCACAACCAAGGTGTATTCGATGCATATACTCCAGAAATGCGTTTAGTAAGAAAATCTGGTGTAATCACTGGTCTTCCAGATGCATACGGACGTGGTCGTATTATCGGGGACTACCGTCGTGTAGCTTTATATGGTGTTGACCAACTTATCGCTTGGAAAAAAGAAGACTTAGCTCAAATCGGAGCTGACGGTGTTATGACTGAACACGTTATTCGTGACCGTGAAGAAGTTAACGAACAAATTCGTGCTTTAGGTGAATTAAAAGAATTAGCTAAAATCTACGGATTCGACATTTCTGAACCAGCTACTACAGCTAAAGAAGCTGTTCAATGGTTATACTTCGGTTACTTAGCAGCTATCAAACAACAAAACGGTGCTGCAATGTCAATCGGTAATATCGCTACATTCTTAGATATTTATATTGAAAGAGATTTACAAGATGGAACAATTAACGAGTCTCAAGCTCAAGAATTAATTGACCACTTAGTATTAAAATTACGTTGCGTTAAATTTGCTCGTACTCCAGAATATAACCAATTATTCTCTGGTGACCCAATTTGGGCTACATTAATCGTAGGTGAAATGTTAGACGCTGAAAGATCATTAGTAACTAAAACTGACTTCCGTTTCATCCACACATTAGATAACATGGGTAACTCTCCAGAACCAAACTTAACTATCCTTTGGTCTAGTAAATTACCAACTGGATTCAAAGAATTCTGTTCTGAATCTTCAATTAACCACAGTGCTATCCAATATGAAAGTGATGAATTATTAGCAGACTTCTTAGGAACTTGTGATAAATCTATCGCTTGTTGTGTAAGTGGTATGACTACTGGTAAAGATATGCAATTCTTCGGAGCTCGTGCTAACTTAGCTAAAGCTTTACTATACACAATCAACGGTGGACGTGATGAAAAATTAGGAATCCAAGTTGGACCTAAAACAGAACCTCTACGTGGTGTATTAAACTACGATGAAGTTTGGGCTAAATTCGATGTATTCATGGAATGGTTATGTAAACTATACATCAATACATTAAACGTAATCCACTACATGCACGATAAATATTCTTACGAAAGCTTAGAAATGGCATTACACGATACTAAAGTTAGAAGATTCATGGCAACTGGTATCGCTGGATTCTCAGTAGCAGTGGATAGTTTATCAGCTATTAAATATGCTAAAGTAACTCCAATCGAAGATGAAACTGGATTAGCTGTAGACTACAAAGTTGAAGGTGAATTCCCAACATTCGGTAACAACGATGACCGTGCAGATGAAATCGCTGTTGAATTACTAAAAACATTCATGACTAAACTTAAAAAACACCCAACTTACCGTGCAGATGAAACTACAACATCTATCTTAACTATTACTTCTAACGTAGTATACGGTAAAAAAACTGGTAACACTCCAGATGGACGTCGTGCAGGAGAACCATTCTCTCCAGGTGCTAACCCAATGAACGGACGTGACCAAAGTGGAGCTCTAGCTTGCTTAAGCTCAGTAGCTAAATTACCATATGAATACAGCCGTGATGGAATCAGCTTAACTGCTGCATTTACACCAAGCTCATTAGGTAAAACTAAACAAGACCAAATCAAAAACTTAACAGCAATGATGGATGGATACTTCAAAAAAGGTGGTTACCACTTAAATACTAACGTATTCAATAAAGAAACATTACTTAAAGTTATTGAATCTCCAGAAGATTATCCAAACTTCACAATTCGTGTATCAGGATACGCTGTACGTCTAATCAGTTTAACTCCAGAACAACAACGTGACGTATTAAGCCGTACAATGCACCAATTCATGTAATTAAGTGAATAAATAGTAAGAAGGTGGAGGCTACAGGCCTCCACTTTTTTAGATTAATTAGGTAGTAAATAATACTATAAAAGTGTTTACAAAATAGCGATGTATACGTTATAATTAAACTATAAATAGCAGAAGGAGGAGATCGCATATGGAAATGGAAAAAGTAAAAGTGAATTCTGCAGAAGAGAAAAAAGAATTAACAGCAAATGTTCACTCAGTTGAATCTTTTGGTAATGTAGATGGTCCTGGAATAAGATATGTAGTATTCTTCCAAGGATGTATGTTAAGATGTAAATACTGCCATAATCCAGATACATGGAAAATGCATAATCCTGATGCTAAAGTTATGACAGTAGATCAATTAACAAGAGAGATAGTAAAATATCGTGATTTCTTTGAAGCTAGTGAAGGCGGAGGAGTAACGGTAAGTGGTGGAGAGTCATTACTACAAATCGATTTTATTTTAGAGCTTTTTAGAGAATTGAAAAAAATTGGTATTAATACTTGTGTTGATACATGCGGTGGTTTCTATGTAAATGCTCCAAGCATGAATGAAAAAGTATTAGAATTGATATCTCTAACTGATTTGTTCTTAGTTGATATTAAACATATTGATGATGAACACCATATGCGTTTAACTAAACGTACAAATAAAAATATTATTCAATTTACTAATTTCTTAAGTGAACATGGAGCTAAAATGTGGATTAGACACGTGCTTGTTCCAAAATGGACAGATGATGATTATTACTTAAAAAAATTACGTGAATATATTGATACATTACATGGTGTTGAGCGTGTAGAAGTATTACCTTACCATGATATGGCTAAATTCAAATATAAAGAATTAGGAATAGATTATGAATTAAATGATATTAATCCACCTACAAAAGATAGAATAAAAAATGCTATCGAGATTCTAGGTGCTCGTGATGATGTTAGTTAATTAATATAGGAGATTAGAAAATAATTTACATGAGTTATTTCTCTAATCTCTTATTATATTTAAATCAAAGACGACTAAAAGCTAAGTTGCTATTAGTCGTCTTTATGAATTTTATTATTGAGCTGAAGTATTTCCTTCTAGCATTGATTTAATGTATGCTTCAACATCGCTGTTGCTTGATTTAACATTATACTCTTCGAATAATTTTTTAAGAGCTTTACTTACGATTGTGCTATCTTTTTTAACAGCTTCTTCAGCAGCTTTTTCAGCTAATGCTGGTTTTAATTCGTCGAATGATGAGTCTTTTTCATCTAATACTTTAATAATGTGATATCCAAATGAAGTTTTTACAACATCTGATATTTTATCTTTACTTAATGAGTATGCTGCATCTTTAAATTCTTTAACAAATGAATTATCTTCTTTAGAAGACCATCCTAAGTCTCCTCCGTTAGAAGCGTTAGCAGTATCGTTAGAATTTTCTTTTGCTAATGTAGCAAAATCTCCACCATCTTTAAGTTTTTTAAGTACTTCTTCTGCTTTTTTCTTAGCTTCTTCATCACTTAATCCATTTGGATTTGATTCACTTTTAACACTTATAAGAATGTGAGCTAAGTGATATTGGTGTTTATTTTTTTCATAGCTTTCTTTAAGTTTGTCATCGTTAGTTCCAGCGTAGTCGTTAATTAATAATGTTTGAGCAGCTTTAACTTTTAGACCGTCTTTATATTTATCAAGAGTGAATCCTTGTTGTTTTAAAAGTTGTTCAAATTTATCTTTACCACCGTATTGTTCTTGAGCTTTTTGAAGTTGCTCATCGATAGTTTTTTGATCGATTTTATTTTTATATTTGTCTAAAAGTACTTTTTGAATCATCATACTAGTAGCTGTTTTTGAAAGTTGACTAGCCCCAATACTTTCTACGATATCTTTTTCTGTTACATCTCCTGCTTTACTAGAAATATATTTTGTTCCTCCAGTAGAGCATCCTGCTAAACCTATAACTGATATACTAAGAGCTATAGGTAAAATAGCTTTTTTAAATTTCTTCATTAAATTTTGTCCTCCTATGTGTACATATGTATTAATATATCATATTTTTTAATATAAAACAACTAAAGAATCGGTGAAATCAACCTTGCAAAGGCTTCTTTAATTCTTATTAGTAAACTTCTTTGTTGATATTTTTCAAAAGAAACTAGTGAAGACTTTTCTATATCTTTTAAGAAAAGATGTCTAAATTCTTTTGTAGTTTTATAGTCATACATAAATGCATTAAGTTCAAAGTTTAGTTTGAAACTTCTATAATCGAAGTTTGCACTTCCTAAACTTGAGACTTCATCATCGATGATAATCATCTTTGTATGAATAAATCCATTTTCGTAAATATATGTTTTCGCACCTAATTCAGCTAATTCTCCAATAAATGAGTATGTTGCCCAATAAACAAACATATGATCAGGTTTATTAGGTACCATAATTCTAACATCAATTCCGGATAATATTGCCATTTTTAATGCATCCATAACACTTTCATCAGGAATGAAGTAGGGTGACTGAATATAGATGTATTTTTTTGCTCTCGAAATCATATATAGATAGCTATATTTGATTTTTTGAAGTTTATTATCAGGGCCACTAGAAACTAATTGAATTGGTAAATAATTATCAACAGGTGTTGAAATATGATCAGAAGTTAATTCTAGTTGTTCTGTTTTTTTAGTTGACTGTGAATTCCAGTCATCTATAAAACGATACTCCAAAGATCCTACAGCTTCTCCTTCAATTCGAAGATGTGTATCTCGCCAGTATCCAAATTTTTTATCTAATCCTAGATATTCATCCCCAACGTTAAATCCACCAGTATAACCAATATTACCATCTATTGTAACTATTTTTCTATGATTTCTGTAATTCATACGAAAATTAATCAGTGGAAGTTTTGATTTAAAGAATTGTTTTATTTTTGCATTGTTTTTAGTAAGTTTTCTTAATGAAGAAATACTTAATTTTCTTGAACCAATATCATCATAAAGAATATATACATCTACACCTTCTAGAAGTTTTTGTTCTAGTAGGTGAAAGAGTTGTTTACCGATTCCATCTTTTTTTAAGATATAATATTGAATATGAATATAGCTTTTAGCATTTTTAATATCTTCAAATAATAATCTAAATTTTTCTTTTCCATCTGTAATAATTTGTATTTTATTATTTTTTGACAAGAATGATTTATCTGTTTCAAAATTTAATTCTATTAGATTTCTATGTTTGTGTATTACTTGTTCATTTTTTGAGATTTCATAAGGAGTTTCCCTTTTCAATAGATTTTGTTGATATTTTATCTTCTCATCATCTGAAAAAGGAAAGATTTTTTCCCTATATATAGGTCTTCCAAATATTAAATAAAGAACAAAACCTAGGTATGGAAATAGAAATAGAACTAATATCCATGCCCAAGAAGACGTAGTAGTCTGATATTCTATAAAAACAATAGAAAATGCTAATAAAGTATTTATTATTAAAAATATAGTTAATACAATATCAAAGTTTATATCGTTAAAAATAGAAGTTATATAGTAAAAAACACTTGAAATATCAATGTTTAATAATTGTAAATTAATATAATTCATAATATACCACTCCTAATTTAATAGTACCTTAAAATATATTAAAAGTCTATTAATAATATTTACGTAAATAGTGATTTTTCTTTCTACTAATAATATATAATTAACGCTAATATAAGATGGACTATTTATTTCTGAATGTATGCGGATTAGTAATAGTTAAAATTATTGATTAATTTTTGTGATATGAGTTGAATTTTTATGAATTTATATTATAATGGAATAGAGAACAAAAAAGGAGAATGTTATGCCTAATAATATTTTAGAAGAATTAAAAACGAAATTTGAAGATTTTGCAAGCGAGTTAGAAAATATTGAACCTGAAAAAGTTGATTTAACTCAAATTGATAGATTAATTGCATTAGTAGAAGAATTAGATAACGAAATTAAAACTATAAAATAATAGTAGAATTGGATAAGCTGAAGTGGGAGTGTTTTGCTTTTACTCAGCTTATCTTTATGAATGAGGATACGATGAAAAATAAAAACGGTAAAAAACTAAACGTCTTACTTACAATTAAGAAAATAGGAATTAATGGTGAGGGGATAGGATATTATAAAAAGAAAATTACTTTCGTAAAAGGTGCACTACCTGACGAAGTTATAGTTTGTGAAATAGTTGAGGAAACACCAAAATATATTATTGGTAAACTTGTTAAAGTAAAAGAACCTAGTCCGCATAGAGTAGAAATCAAAAGAGAATATGCTGAGAGTGGAGCTTATGGTTTAGCTCATGTTAGCTATGAAAAACAACTTGAATATAAACGTACAATTTTGTTAGATGCTTTTGATAAATACTATAGGCTACCAAAACCTGATAAGTTAGTATTAAAAACATTAGCTAGTCCTGTAACTGAAGGATATCGTAACAAAAATCAATTTCCTTTAGCTGTTAGAAATGGGCGTGTTATTGCAGGATTATATAGAGAAGGTTCTAATGATTTAGTTGAAATTAATGAAGATTTAGCATTACACGAAAATGGTAATAAAATAACAAACTTGGCTAAGAGATTACTTGGAAAATACAAAGTAGAAATCTCTACAAATAAAAAGAATTACGGTGTTAAATATATTGCTACAAGAACTTCATTTTATAATGGGGATGTTCAAGTAACATTCGTAGCGAATACTGATAAGATTAAGAATATGGATAAGGTCGTTAATGAACTTAAGCGTGAAAGAATCGTTAAAAGTATAATACTAAATATTACAAATGACAAAGATCACCTGGTAATGGGAACAGAAAGTGTTACTTTATATGGTTCAGATTATATCGTTGAAAAAATTGGTGATATTAAGTATGAACTTTCGGCTAAGTCATTCTTCCAATTAAATCCACCGGCAACAAGAAAACTTTATGATAAAGTAGTTGAGTTTGCTGCACTAAAAGAAACAGATGTTGTATTAGATGCTTTCTGTGGAGTTGGAACAATTGGACAATATGTCAGCCGTAATTGTAAAGAGGTTTATGGTGTTGATATTATCCCTGCTGCAATTAAAGATGCGAATGATAATGTTAAATTAAATAATTTAACAAACTGTACTTATGTTGCAGGAGACGCTAATAAAATAGTCCCACGTTGGAAGAAAAAAGGAATCAACTTCGATGTAGCAATAGTAGATCCACCGCGTGTAGGTCTTGGACCACTAGCTAAAAACTTATTAGCGGTTGACGCTAAGAAAATTGTTTATGTGAGCTGTAATCCATCTACATTAGCACGTGACTTAAAAGTTTTAACAAGAAAATATAAAATTAGACGTATTCAACCAGTAGACATGTTCCCAGGAACAGCGGCAGTTGAAGCAGTAGTTGAATTAATTAGAAAATAATTTCTAGAGGAAAAATATGGATAGTTTTGAACAATTAAAAAAAGAAATAATGGAAGATAGTGATAATAAAAAATACACAGATGAAGGAATAGAACCTTTATTTTCTACACCTAGTACAGCAAAAATATTAATCGTAGGTCAAGCGCCTGGTATTAAAGCTCAAGAGAGTAAGATTTTCTTCAATGATAAAAGTGGAGTTAAACTTCGTGAGTGGATGGGAATAGATGATGAGATGTTTTATAAATCTGGTTTAATAGGTGTAGTACCGATGGATTTCTATTATCCTGGTAAAGGTAAGAGTGGGGATTTACCACCAAGAAAAAACTTTGCAAAAAAATGGCATGATAAAGTTTTAGAACTTATGCCTAATCTTGAACTTATTATTCTTGTAGGAAAATACGCACAAGATTATTACTTGGGAAATGAGAAACAACAAAATCTAACGGAAACTGTATTTAATTATAAACAGTATTTGCCACGTTATTTTCCAATTGTTCACCCTTCACCATTGAATTTTCGTTGGCATAATAAAAATCCATGGTTTATCAAAGAAGTAGTACCAGAATTACAAAAAAGGGTGAAGGAAATATTACAGAAATAAATCATTAAAAAATAAAGACTGAGGTGACTTGAAGATTTCTATGAAATCATGATTTCGAGTTACCTCAGTCTCTTTAATTTTCTATTATTTCAAATCTAGTCTGCTCACCGTAATATATAAGCAGTGAAGATAGTATTGTTTTTAACTGTTCTAAATTATCTGTTTTTAAATTAATTTCCGCCTTACCAGAGATTATATTAAAAGCATCTCCACTTCTTACGGAGATAATCTCAATGTTTTTGTATTTTGTAGTTTTTCTAATAAATTCACCAGCAATAACTGTTGTATCAATGGCTTCATGAGGTTCAGCACCGTGTCCGCCTTTACCGTAAATAGTAACTAAATATGTATTCATATCTATTGTTCCCCCTTAAGATTTTTTATTATATTAGCGGAATCAAATGCTAGCGTTAAGAATATTGAAGCGGTTTGTTTCATTACTTCTTCTTCAAAATCAAAATTTGGATGGTGATGTGGATATTTAGCGAAGGTAGAATTCCCTGCACCAATTAAGAAAAATCCTCCGGGAACTTCTTCAACATAATATGCAAAATCTTCTCCAATCATAAGCGGTTCAATTTCCATCTGCTTAATATCTGGAAGAATCTTAGAAGTTGCTTTTTTTATTTCTATTGTTCCTTTTTTGTGGTTTATAAGAGGTGGGTATCCACCATAATAAATAAATTCTATATTGGTACTAGAATATTCATTTTCTAGAGCTTTACATAAATTCTGAAGCTTAGTTAGTACCGTTTTGTGAAGTTCTTTATTGAAATGTCTTATCGTACCAGTAATACTTGCTTCTTTAACAGAGCTTTCAAGTTTTCCTAAAGTAATGACAAGTGTTTCTCTTGGTTTAGAAAAACGGGAAACTATTTGTTGAGTCATACTAACAAATTCAGCAGCAATAATATTTGCATTTTCCATAGTATTAATTTTCACTTCAAATCTGTCTGCAGCTGCACATAGTTCTCTGTAACTATATCCTAAAGTTCCAAGTGGAAGTGGTGTCCAAAGATGTGCTCCAAATATTGCATCGACTCCTTGTAAGCAACCAGCATCAATCATTGGTTTTGCTCCACCTGGAGCTTGTTCTTCTCCATATTGGAAAACTGCGACAACATCATGTGGAAGATCTTCTTGATGATCCATTAGAACTTTACATGTTGCAAGTAATGCTGTAGTGTGTCCATCATGACCACAAGCGTGCATTGCATTAGGAATTGTAGACTTATATGGGGTATCTTTTGCATCATTTATAGGTAGGGCATCGAAGTCTGCTCGAAAAGCGATTGTTTTTGAAGAATCTTGTCCTTTAATTCTTACGACTACACCATTTAAGCCGACGTTTGTTTTAATATTAGTAATTCCAATTTTTTCTAAATATTCTTTAATGAATCTCGCTGTATTTTTTTCGTTAAATGAAACTTCAGGATGCATATGCATATAGCGACGAAGTTCAATCATTTCTGGATAAAATTTTTCAAGTTCATCTTGTATAATTTTTTCAATCATAAAAACCTCCAGATTACTATTTTAAATTATAAATACAATTATAGCACAAATATTTTAATAAATAGAGAATTGTTAAAGAAATAGCTTTCAATTATTTTAATTTTTGGTATAATATGAGTAAATAAACACTAGTGAAACTCAATTTGGGGGTGGGAGCATGGATACATTAGATTAATAGAGAGATTTTATTAAAAAGGAGTTAATGTATGCAAATATTAAATATTAAAAACATAGAGTTTGAAAAACAAGGGAAGATATTATTTAAAATTGAAAAATTGAGTATATATACTGGTGATATTATTGGTTTAATAGGGAAAAACGGTTCAGGGAAGACAACTCTGTTAAAATATATAGATGACTCGCTTAAAGATGAAAATAACATTTCATCAGAGTTTTTAGAATTTGGAGAAAACTCTCTTCTTAAAAAAAGTGGTGGAGAAGTTGTTGTAAACAAGATTAGAAGTAGCTTATTATCGAATGTTGAGCTATATTTACTTGACGAGCCATCAACATACTTAGATTATAATAATGCTAGCAAAATAGCTAATCTTATAAAAAGAACTCCAGCAACTTTTTGTATAGCAAGTCACGATAGAAATTTTCTAAATAATGTTTGTACTAAGTTATGGATAATCGAAAATAATACAGTGAGAGAATTTAATGGGAATTATCATGAGTACAAGTTTCAAGAAGAAATTGAAACTGCTGAGTATGAAGCTGAACTACAAAAGTACAATAAAGAAGCTAAGAAAATAAAGAAAAGCATCCAAGAGATGAAAGAGGAACAGCGGAAAAAATCTGGAAAGCCAAAGAATATGAGTGGATCAGATTATAGAATTATAAGTGTAAAAAATAAAATTTCAAAAAACGAAAAGAGATTACAGAAAAAAATATCAAGACAAGAAGATAAGTTGCAGGCTAATATTAAACCTAAGCCGTTAAAAGATAAGTATGATATTGAATTTTTAGAGATATTTAAGGAAACTCATAACAAGAGTTTTTGTATTGACGCGAAAAGCTGTGAAATAGATGGTAAAATTCTTTGGACATCACCTGGTTTTACTTTTGCCAGTGGAGATAAGATTTTAATTAAAGGAAAAAACGGTTCGGGGAAAACTACTTTTCTAAATTATGTGAAAGAGTCCATTCCTATTTCTTTACAAGTAGCATATTTTGAACAAAATAGATTTGATATTTTTGAGGAAGAGAAAACATTGTTTGAATTTGTGAAAGAATCTACTACATTAGATGATATAGAACTTAGAAATATACTAGCTTTACTAAATTTCAGAGGAGACGATATTAACAAAAAGATAAAAGTTTTAAGCAAAGGTGAGAAAATTAAACTTTATTTCGTGAGTTTACTTTTTAGGAAAACAGATGTGCTGTTGTTAGATGAGATTACTAACTTTTTAGATGTTGTTGCGATAGAAGCGGTAGAGAAGATATTAAAGAAATATCCTGGTATACTAATTATTGTGAGTCACGATATGGAATTTATCGATAATGTTGCAACGAAGGTTATAAACATTACGAATAAAGAAGTACTGAAATTCGAATAAATTAGAAATAATAAAACTATTTATGAGGACAATTATGATAAAAATTATTATAGCTGCATTTTTAGTATTAGGTTTTGTCTCAGCTGCGGTTGCTAGTGCGAGATGGAAAGAAAAGGATGAGGATGAATAAAGAAAGTGGATTATTGGAGACATTTAATTGCTCCAATAATCCATTATACATTTGACAAATCTCTTATTATAGTATATAATATTGATAATTTGAATAACACATCTTTAATGTGATCCAGAGAGGTCAGCAAAGATTTATTAATTGGAAAACCAAGTTTATTTATGCTGTCCTGCTCAATAGAGTAGGCTATTTTTTTGAGGTGAAGTATGAAAAAACGAATTCTTTTCGACGAAACAATGATTTCTAGAATGATTACTAGAATTGCGAATGAAATTATCGAACAAAACAAATTAGATGATATTGTTTTAGTAGGTATTCAAACTAGAGGGATTCATATCGCCAAAAGATTAAAACAAAAAATCAAAGAAATTGAAAATACTAATATTCCAGTAGAAACACTTGATATAAAATTTTATCGTGATGATTTAGAAAAAATAAGTGACGAACCTGAAATAAAAGTTCCACGTTTTAAACTTGATTTGACAAACAAAGTTGTAATTATTGTAGATGATGTTCTTTATACAGGAAGAACGGTAAGAGCAGCGATAGATGCTATTATGGATGCTAGTCGTCCAAAAGCAATTCGACTTGCGATTCTTGTAGATAGGGGACATAGAGAACTGCCAATTAGAGCAGATCATATTGGAAAAAATATTCCTACTTCAAGAAAAGAAAATGTACAAGTTCATTTAAATGAAGTAGATGATGTTGAAGAAATATTATTAATTTAAATATAAAATCTTTTTAAGGTAGTCCAGAGAGGCTAACAAGGGATTGAATTTAAAGTTTATACTTTATTTGAGGATAGATATATTTAAGTATAACTATGCCCAGATAATAACTTGAATTTAATAGTTGATGAACAGTCATACCTTGTAGCCAAATGGATACAAGGTATTTTTTTATACAAAATGGAGGAAGCACTATGAGAAATATAGTAAAAATGTCAGACTTAACAAATGAAGAAGTTTATCAGCTGATAGAAAGAGCTTTAGAGTTGAAAAATGGTAAGCAGGTAGAGCCAAGAGAAGATCTATATGTAGCGAACCTATTTTTTGAAAACTCAACTAGAACAAAACATAGTTTTGAGGTAGCTGAACACAAACATAGATTAAATGTTATAAACTTCGAGGCTTCAACTTCGTCAGTAAATAAAGGTGAAACTTTATACGATACTTGTAAAACGTTAGAAATGTTAGGTTGTAACATGTTGGTTATTAGACATGGTCAAGACGCTTACTATAATGAACTGACTAATTTAAATATTCCGATTTTAAGTGGAGGAGATGGAAGTGGAGAACATCCAAGTCAATGTTTACTTGACTTAATGACAATGTATGAGAAGTTCGGAACGTTCGAAAATCTTAATGTTATTATTGCTGGAGATATTAAAAATTCTCGAGTGGCAAGAAGTAATTACAACATGCTTACTAGATTAGGAGCAAGGGTAAGATTTGTTTGTCCTGATATTTTCAAAGACGAGACACTTGGAGAAGTAGTAGACTTTGATAAAGTAGTTGGAGAAGTTGATGTTTGTATGTTGCTAAGAGTTCAACATGAAAGACATGACTCTAAGATGGGACTAAGTAAAGATGAATATCATAATAACTTTGGATTAACTAAAGAGCGCTATGAAAGATTAAAAGAATCAGCAATAGTGATGCATCCGGCACCTGTTAATAGAGATATGGAAATAGCTTCGGAACTAGTTGAAGCACCTAAATCAGTAATCTTCGAACAGATGAAAAATGGAATGTTCATGAGACAGGCAATGATAGAAAAAATAATTAAAGATAATAATTTATAAAAAGGAGAAGTATATGTTACTTTTAAAAAACGGTAAAATTTTAGAAAATGGTGTATTAGTAGAAAGAGATATTTTAGTTGAAGATAAAAGAATCGTAAAAATATCTGAGAATATCGAAGAGAGTGGAGCTAGGGTATTAGACTTAGAAGGGAAATTCGTTTCACCAGGATTTATAGATGTTCACGTACACTGGAGAGAGCCAGGGTTTGAATACAAAGAAAACATTTATCATGCTTCAAGAGCAGCAGCTCGTGGTGGATTTACTACAGCAATGCCTATGCCGAACTTAAATCCAGTACCAGATAACTATGAGAACCTAAAATTACAATTAGATATTATCGAACGTGATTCAGTAATTAGAGCAATACCATTTGGAGCTATAACAAAAGGTGAAGAAGGAAAAGAATATGCTGATTTCGAAGAATTAGCTGAGCATGTGTTTGCCTTTAGTGATGACGGTAGAGGAGTACAAGATGCTAACATGATGTATGAATCTATGATGGTTGCTGCTAAATTAAATAAAGCAATCGTAGCTCACTGTGAAGATAACTCATTAATCCGCGGAGGATGCATGCACTGTGGACGTAGAAGTCGTGAATTAGACTTACCAGGAATTCCTTCAGTATGTGAAAGTGTTCAGATTGCACGTGATGTTCTTTTAGCTGAAGCAGCGGGATGTCACTACCATGTTTGTCACGTATCTACTAAAGAATCAGTAAGGGTAGTAAGAGAAGCGAAGGAAGCAGGAATTAAAGTAACTTGTGAAGTGTGTCCTCACCACCTAATAAGTGATGAAATGGATATACCAGAAGATAACGGAATGTGGAAAATGAATCCACCGCTAAGAGCACGTGAAGATAGAAATGCCCTTATCGCTGGTTTATTAGATGGAACAATCGACGTAATAGCGACAGACCACGCTCCACACGCTACTCATGAGAAAGACTTATCGATGAGAAAAGCTGCATTTGGAATTGTTGGAAGTGAAACAGCATTCAGCCAACTTTATACGAAGTTTGTAAAAACTGGAGTATTCTCACTAGACTTACTAGTTAAGCTGATGACGGAAAAAGTTGCAGATACTTTCGACTTACCATATGGGCGTTTAGAAGAAGGTGGTTTTGCAGATTTAGTAGTAATCGACTTAGAAAAATCACTGAAAATTGATCCAGAAAAATTCTTATCTAAAGGTAGAAATACACCGTATGTAGGAGAAGAAATTTATGGAATACCAGTATTAACACTATGTGAAGGTCAAGTTGCATACAAAGATAGCGAAGTATTTGAAGTTTAAAAAATAAAAAACTTAGAAAGAGAGAACAAAGATGTACAGTTACGATAGACAACTAATTTTAGAAGATGGAACAGTATATAAAGGATATGGATTCGGTGCTAACAAAGCACTAGCAGGAGAGGTAGTATTTAACACAGGTATGACTGGATATCAAGAAACACTATCAGATCCATCATACAATGGACAAATAGTAACATTCACTTATCCATTAATCGGAAACTATGGAATCAATAGAGATGACTTCGAGACAATTAATCCTAGTATTAAAGGACTTATCGTTAGGGAAGTTTGTAAAAAACCTTCTAACTTTAGAACAGAATACAGCTTAGATGAAGTGTTAAAAGAACTGAACATTCCAGGGATTTCAGGAATCGATACACGTAGTTTAACAAGAAAAATAAGAGAACACGGTACAATCAAAGGGATAATCACTGACCTTTGTATGGATCCAGAAGAACAATTAGAAAATCTTAGAAAAACTGACTTACCAACGAACCAAATTGAACAAGTTTCAACTCAAAAAGCGTTCTTATCTTCAGGAAATGGATATAGAGTAGTACTAGTAGACTTCGGTATGAAATCAGGAATATTAAGAGAACTTAATGAACGTAATTGTGATATCGTTGTTGTACCTCATAACGTAACAGCTGCGGAAATTTTCAGACTTAACCCAGATGGAATCATGTTAAGTAATGGACCTGGGGATCCAGAAGATGTACCAGAAACAATTGAGATGCTTAAAGAAGTTATGCCAAAAATTCCAATTTTTGGAATTTGTATGGGACACCAACTTATTTCATTAGCATGCGGAGCGAAAACATATAAACTTAAATTCGGGCACCGTGGAGCTAACCACCCAGTTAAAAACCTAATAACTGGAAAAGTTGATATTACTTCACAAAACCATGGTTTCAGTGTAGATATCGATTCACTAAAAGATACAGATTTAGAGCTTACACACCTATCAGTAAATGATAAAACATGTGAAGGGGTACGACACAAAAAATACCCAGTATTTTCAGTACAATATCACCCAGAAGCATCACCAGGACCACACGATCCTAACTACTTATTCGATCAGTTTATAGATTATATGAGAGAATTTAAAGAAAACAAATAGGAAATAACCTGAGAAATTATAGAGTATCGATGCAAAATTAAGGAGAATAAAAATGCCAAAACGTAATGATATAAAAACAATATTAGTAATAGGATCTGGACCAATTACAATAGGTCAAGCAGCAGAGTTTGACTACGCTGGAACTCAAGCATGTCTATCTTTAAGAGAAGAAGGATATGAAGTTATCTTAGTTAACTCTAACCCAGCAACAATCATGACTGATAAAGAAATCGCTGATAAAGTATATATGGAGCCATTAACTCTTGAGTTTGTAAGTAAAATTATCAGAAAAGAAAGACCTGATGCATTACTTCCAACATTAGGGGGACAAGTAGGACTTAACCTTGCGGTTGAGCTACACAAGAGTGGAATCTTAGATAAATACGGAGTGGAATTATTAGGAACAAAATTAAGTTCAATTGAACAAGCAGAGGATAGAGAATTATTCCGTGACCTTATGAATGAACTAAATGAACCAGTTCCAGAATCAGCAATTATTACAACTCTAGATGAAGCGAGAGAATTCGTTGCTGAAATAGGATATCCAGTAATCGTTCGTCCTGCCTTCACGATGGGAGGAACAGGTGGAGGTATCTGTTACGATGAGAAAGATTTAGAAGAAATAGTAAGTAGTGGATTACACTATTCACCAGTTACTCAATGTTTATTAGAAAAATCTATTGCAGGATTTAAAGAAATTGAATACGAAGTAATGCGTGACTCTAACGATACAGCGATTGTTGTATGTAACATGGAAAATATTGATCCTGTAGGAATTCACACAGGGGATTCAGTAGTAGTAGCACCTTCTCAAACATTAACAGACAGAGAGTACCACATGCTACGTAATGTATCATTAAAAATTATTAGAGCTTTAAAAATTGAAGGTGGATGTAACGTACAACTTGCACTTGATCCAAATTCATTCAAATACTATATTATAGAAGTTAATCCGAGGGTATCACGTTCATCAGCTCTAGCTTCAAAAGCAACAGGATATCCAATCGCGAAAATCGCAGCGAAAATTGCTGTAGGTTTAACACTTGATGAAATTATAAACCCAGTTACACAAAACTCATATGCTTGTTTCGAACCAACACTTGACTACGTAGTAAGTAAAATTCCACGTTTCCCATTTGATAAATTTGAAAATGCAGATAGAAAACTAGGAACACAAATGAAAGCTACCGGTGAAGTAATGGCGATGGGTAGAACTTATGAAGAAAGTTTACTAAAAGCTATTCGTTCACTAGAATATGGGGTACACCACCTTGGGCTGCCAAACGGAGATGATTTCACATTAGAAGAAATTATTGACAAGATTAAACAAGCTGGAGATGAAAGATTATTCTTTATCGGAGAAGCTTTAAGACGTGGACAAAGCACAAAAGATATTCACGATATTACAAAAATTGACATGTTTTTCTTAGAGAAAATGCAAAATATCATCGATATTGAGCATGAATTAAAAGACAATGTTGGAAATGTAGATTTACTAGAATATGCTAAAAAATACGGATTCTCTGATAAGGTAATTGCCCACAGATGGGGAGTGACAGAAGATGATATCTACAACCTTCGTCAAGAATATAAAATAACTCCAGTATTCAAAATGGTTGATACATGTGCAGCTGAGTTTGTTTCAGAAACACCATACTTCTACTCAAGTTATGAACAAGAGGAAGAATCAATCGTTAGCGATAAGAAAAAAATTGTTGTACTAGGATCTGGTCCTATCCGAATCGGACAAGGTGTAGAGTTCGACTACGCAACAGTACACGCGGTAATGGCGATTAAAGATGCTGGTTACGAAGCAATCATTGTTAATAACAACCCTGAAACAGTATCTACAGACTTTACAATCTCTGATAAACTATACTTTGAGCCACTAACTGAAGAAGATGTAATGGCGATAATTAATCATGAAAATCCACTTGGAGTTGTAGTACAATTTGGTGGACAAACAGCGATTAACCTAGCTGCTAAATTAGAAAAACATGGCGTGAAAATTCTAGGTACAGCTTTAGAAGAAATCGATAATGCAGAAGATAGAGATAAATTTGAAGAATTATTACATAAATTAGATATTCCACAACCACTTGGGAAAACTGCTTTTGATGTAGAAACAGCAGTTAAGAATGCTGAAGAAATCGGATATCCTGTATTAGTAAGACCATCATACGTACTTGGTGGACGAGCTATGGAAATAGTGTACGAAGAAGCGGAACTACGTCGTTATATGAAAACAGCAGTAAAACTTACACCAGAACATCCAGTACTAACTGATAGATATTTAGTTGGTCGTGAGATAGAAGTAGATGCTATTAGTGATGGTGAAACAGTAATTATTCCAGGTATTATGGAGCATATCGAAAGAGCTGGGGTTCACTCTGGGGATTCTATAGCAGTATATCCACCTCAAACATTAACAGAAGGTGAAAAAGCTAAGTTAATAGAATATACAATTAAATTAGCAAAAGGATTAAACATCGTTGGACTATTAAATATTCAATATGTAATCAGTAAAGGGGAAGTATTCGTACTAGAAGTTAACCCACGAAGCTCAAGAACTGTACCATTCTTAAGTAAAATAACAGGAGTACCAATGGCGAAACTTGCTGCTGGAGCTATCATTGGAGAAACGCTAAAATCTAAAGGATATGAAACTGGGCTATTACCAGAAGCAGAGAATGTGTACACTAAAGTACCGGTATTTAGTTTCCAAAAACTAAAAGATGTAGATACTACTCTTGGACCTGAAATGAAATCAACTGGAGAAGTAATGGGAAGTGATAGAACTCTAGAAAAATCACTTTACAAAGGACTTCTTGCAGCAGGAATCAAAGTAAGTGATCAAGGAAATATCTTATTCACAATTAGTGACGATGATAAAGAAGAAGCATTAAATATAGCAAAACGTTTCTTTGGTTTAGGATACAACTTATTAGCTACAGAAGGAACAGCTAAGTACTTAGATGAACACGGATTAAGAGTTACTCCAGTAGGAAAAATTAATCAAAGTGATTACAGTGTACTTGATGCTATATATAATGGAGATGTGGATGTAGTAGTAAATACTACTTCAAAAGATAAAGATGTAACAAAAGACGGATTCAAGATTCGCCGTGTAGCGAGTGAGCAAGAGGTTGTATGTTTAACATCATTAGATACAGCAGATGCGCTACTAAAAGTTTTAGAATCAATCTCATTTGATATATTACCACTATAAAATAAAAAATGATGAAGAAGGGGAAATTTTTTCCCTTCTTCTTACAGAAGGAGCATTTGGATGGATACTTATTTAGCAACAGTAATCAGTAATGAACAAGTAGCAGATAAAATATTTAGAATTGAACTACAAGGAGATGTAGTTAAAGAAATGGATACACCAGGACAATTCGTAAATATTAAAGTAAGTAACAGCTATGAGTTTTTATTAAGAAGACCAATTTCAATTTGTGAAATTAACAAAGAAAAAAATACATTTGTGATGGTCTACAGAGCAGATGGAGCAGGTACTAAAAAGATTTCAGAATTAGAAGCAGGTAATTTAGTAGACGTATTAGGACCATTAGGAAAAGGATATGATGTTTATACGCTAGAAAAAGGGCAAACTGCATTGTTAGTAGGTGGAGGAATTGGAGTTCCACCATTATATGAATTAGCAAAGCAATTTAGAAAACAAGGGGTAAACACTGTACATATTTTAGGTTTTAATAATGTGAAAGATGTGTTTTATGAAGAAAAATTTGCAGAGCTTGGTACAACTTATGTTGCTACAGCTGATGGAAGTTATGGAGAAAAAGGTTTTGTTACTGATGTTATAAAAAATTATGAAGTTGACTATGATAAGTATTATAGTTGTGGTCCATTTGCTATGTTAAAAGCATTAACTAAGATGGATGAAGAAAAGATGGGGTATATTTCTTTAGAAGAGAGAATGGCCTGTGGAGTAGGTGCATGTTATGCATGTGTTTGTGAAAAAATCGATGGTTCGATCTCACGTGTATGTTATGATGGACCAGTATATGATTCGAAAGAAATAGCATTATAGGAGGAATTTATGAGCGAAAGATTACGAGTAAAATTACCAGGGTTAGATTTAAAAAATCCTGTAATGCCAGCATCAGGATGCTTTGCATTTGGCTTAGAATATGCTAACTTTTATGATCTAAGTAAACTTGGCGCAATCATGATTAAGGCAGCGACTAAAGAACCACGTTTTGGAAATCCTACACCACGTGTGGCTGAAACTTCTAGTGGAATGTTGAATGCAATAGGTCTACAAAATCCTGGGGTTCATGAGATATTAGAAACTAAATTAAAAGAATTAGAAAAATATGATGTTCCTATTATTGCTAATGTTGCGGGAAGTGAAATAGATGATTATGTCTATGTAGCAGAGCATATAAGTAAAGCACCGAATGTTCATGCATTAGAGTTAAATATATCTTGTCCTAATGTAAAACATGGTGGGATTCAATTTGGAACGGATCCAGAAACAGCCAAAAACTTAACTAGAAAAGTAAAAGATGTATCTAGCGTACCTGTTTATGTGAAACTTTCACCTAATGTTACCGATATTGTAGCCATGGCAAAAGCTGTAGAAGAAGGTGGAGCTGATGGTATTACAATGATAAATACTTTAGTAGGTGTAAGGCTAGATAAAAAGACTGGAAAACCAATTATAGCGAATGTAACTGGAGGACTTTCTGGACCTGCGGTGAAACCTGTAGCGATAAGAATGGTTTATCAAGTGAGCCAAGCTGTAAACATTCCTATTATAGGAATGGGAGGAATTATGGATGAATGGGATGTTATTGACTTTATCTCTGCTGGAGCGAGTGCGGTAGCAGTAGGTACAGCGAATTTTGCAGATCCATATGCTTGTCCAAAAATTATTGATAAATTAGAAGCGGCACTTGATGAACTAGGAGTTGAACATATATTAGAACTTCGCGGTCGTGCATATAAATAAAAAGGAGAAATATTATGAATAAAGATGTAATAATAGCGTTAGATTTTCCAACTTTGGAAGATACATTAAGTTTTTTAGAAAAATTTGGTGAAGAAAAATTATTTGTAAAAGTAGGGATGGAATTATACCTACAAAATGGACCTGTTGTTATTGAAAAAATTAAAGAATTAGGACACAAGATATTCTTAGATCTTAAACTACATGATATTCCTAATACAGTTTATGGTGCGACAAAAGGATTAGCAAAATTCAAAGTTGATATTCTTACTGTACATGCTGCAGGAGGCTATGAAATGCTAAAAGCAGCAAAACGAGGGATGGTTGAAGGTGGTAGTGTAGATACTAATGTAATAGCGATAACACAATTAACTTCAACATCAGAAGAAGCGATGAAAGACGAGCAACTAATTGCTGTATCTCTAGAAGAGAGCGTAATTAATTATGCTAAACTAGCTAAAAAAGCAGGACTTGATGGAGTAGTTTCATCAGTTTGGGAAGCAAGATTAATTAGAGAAAACTGTGGAGATGATTTCTTAAAAGTAACTCCAGGAATAAGATTAGAAACAGATGAGGTAGGAGATCAAAAACGTGTAGCGACTCCAAGTGTTGCTAATGAAGAAGGAAGTACACATATCGTGGTTGGACGTTCTATAACTAAATCAGAAAATCCACTTGAAGTTTATAACTTAATTAAAAAACAATTCGTAAAATAATATTAGATATACAGCTAAGATAAAGGAGAAAAACATGGCATTAGAAAGAAAAATAGCAAAACACTTATTAGATATTGAAGCAGTAGCATTAAGACCAAACGATTATTTCACTTGGACATCTGGAATTAAATCACCAATTTACTGTGATAACAGAATTACAATGTCTTATCCAGCGATTCGTCGTGAAATAGCTGCAGGAATGAGTGAAGTAATTAAAGCTAAATTCCCAGAAGTAGAAGTAGTTGCAGGTACTGCAACAGCAGGTATTCCTCACGCTGCATGGGTAAGTGAAGTATTAGATTTACCTATGATTTACGTTAGGGACTCAGCTAAAAAACACGGGAAAACAAATCAAATCGAAGGAAGATTACTAGAAGGGCAAAAAGTTGTTATTATTGAAGACTTAATCTCAACTGGATTATCTTCATTAAAAGTAGCTAAAGCGTTAGAAGAAGCTGGTGCAGTAGTTCTAGGTGTTGTGGCAATATTTAGTTATGAACTTAAGAAAGCACAAGATGCCTTTGTAGCAGATAAAGTAGAGTACCACACTTTAACTAACTATAACTACTTAATCGAAGAAGCGGTAGCAAGTGATTATATCAAACAAGAAGATGTAGAAAAACTTCTTGAGTGGAGAAACAATTTATAATAAAAGTTCTTTATCAAATTGAGATTAGTTTCGAAGAAATAAAATTTATAAAGTAATATTAAAGATGTAACTTAGAGGAAAGTTTTAGGTTACATCTTTTAATATTGGCTCTTTGTCAAGTACGATTGATTTAGAAATATAGGAAGGTTAATATAATTTATTTCCATCAGAAATTAAAATTTTTTAAAGAGATTTAAATAATTTATGATTTCAAGTGAGGATATGAAACATTGATATAGTAATGTTTGTGTAATCTTATGCTACTATATTTTTTAGTACAACAACTATTTATCCAAGTATTTTATATAATATTAAGTACTTCTAATTATCTTCTTAGTGTTTTTCTATTTTAAATACAATTCACTGGGGAAACCTAGTGAATCCAATACCTTAGTAGCATGATTTTTATTATCCATACTGTTATAAAATTTTTCTAGCAGTAAAACTAATCGATCTTTTAAGTTAGTATATTCGATAATGTTAAAAAAACATTTAAAAGTTAAAATTGTACTATATACTGTTTGTCTAGATTTTCTTTTGTCTTGATTATGTAATTCATTAATGTATTTTATGTTATTTTTACATTTGAAATTAATTAATTTATTGTTATGAGCTACTACATTTCTAATTTGTCTAATGTTTTCAAGTATAGATGAAAATACAGCTACATCTAATCTAATAATTTTATCCTTAGAAGATAAGTTTTTATTTATATGATTTCTCACTATTCTATATTTCAATGTAGGAGTTAGTGTATTATAAAAATATATACTTTGTCCTAAAGTTAAATAGCTAGATAATACCCATAAAGGAACATCATTGTGGTTATTTATATAATGTTTGATAGCATTAGCTTTTTTATCATTACTGTAAAAATTAATTATATTTGTGTATGTACTAATTACACTAAATGCAGAAGATAAGTTTTTCTTATCATAGTTCCTTACATTTAAAAATGCATATTCTTCTTGATACTTGTTACAATATTCATAAATTAACATAGCCTTAAATATACTTTCTATTTCAGTAAGATATTCAAATAATATTTTCTTTAGTTCTCTATCTAGATTTTGTACCATAAGGATATTTTCAAAATAAGTATTATCTTCATAGCTATTAAAACTATTTATCATAAATTTACTGTAATTATTAATAAGGTTATAATAATTATTTTTTAATAATATTTCTCTTGCTTTTTCTTTATCTTTAAATTTTAAATTTCTTTTTTCTAATAAGTCAATTTGTTGATCTATTGTTCTAAAAGGTTTTCCCATATTTCTCACCCCTTTCATATAAAATAAAACACGGCTTACAAATAAATGTAAACCGTGCTTACGCTACTAGAAGTCCGCAGTACATTCTAGTGCTATACCTTATTTACATTCTAGCATTTTTTGTTAATATTTTCAAGCTATTTTTATTGATAATTTAAAGACAGTTTCCATATTTTCTTGACACACTTTGATATGGAATAGCATGGAAGTGATTCAAAAATCGTGATTTTGGAGAAACAAGATTTTGTAGAGTCAACCCCGCATAGTTCATTAGATATATAAAAAGTTTTTTCTAAAGCGAATTTAGATATCAATAAATCACTGCGTCTATGAGTATGAACTTTGTTAAATTTTAGGACTTTTTGGTCAGTTTCATTCTGACTAAAACTCTTTCTCGTTATGTTTATTATATTATATTTTTTAGTATAGTGTCTAGTTTTTAAGTGTGACTTTAAGTTAAATTAAAAGAAATAAAGTATATAAAGTAATATTAAAGATGTAACTTAGAGAAAATATTTAAGTTACATCTTTTTATATTATCATTTTAATTTGATAGCGATTATCAGTGGCTTATGATATAATTATATTAATAATATAAGGTAGTGAGGTAATGAGAAATGGATAATATTATAGATATAAGTATACCAGTTGCACAAGTTGTTGATAAACACCCAGAAGTATTGGATATTTTAGTAGATTTAGGGTTTAAGCCTTTAGCTAATCCGATTATGAGAAATACTGTAGGGAGAAAGACTTCGCTAAAAATGGGTTCGAAGTTGGCAGGAATTAAACTTGAAACAATTGTTGCTACATTAGAAGCTAATGGGTATGAAGTAGTAGGGTTAGACTAATGGCTACAAAGAGAATTGAAGTTTTAAGAGATATACTATTACGACTCCATAATGGAGAATCCGCAGAGTCAGTACAAGCTGAATTTGATGAGCATTTTTCTGGAGTATCTGCTATTGAGATCTCTTTAATGGAGCATGAACTTATGAATTCAGATTCTGGTGTGACTTTTGAGGATGTTATGAAATTATGTAACGTACATGCTAATTTATTTAAAGGTGCGATAAAAAATGTAGAAGTCGAAGATAGTGAGCATCCAGGACATCCAGTTCAAGTGTTTAAACAAGAAAATTTAGCTTTAAGAGCAGCGGTTATACGAGTTCGTCGAATTTTAGATAACTATGCAAAGTTAGATGAAGGTGAAACAAAAGAAGCTGTTTTAAAAGGATTGCTTCGTCAGTTGCAATTGTTAGGGCAATTTGATATTCATTATAGACGCAAAGAAGAACTTATGTTTCCTATAATGGAAAAATATGGTCACGATGCACCACCTAAGGTTATGTGGGGTGTTGACGATGAAATAAGAGATTTATTCAAACTTGCTAAAGAAGAAGCGGAGAACCTACCTAATGCAGAGATAGCTGTCGTTAAAGAAAAATTTGAAGTTTTTGTTAAAGAATTTGAGGAAATGATCTTTAAGGAAGAGTCGATTCTTCTGATGATATTATTAGAAACATTTACTCAAGACGATTGGTTGAGTATAGCTAAGGACAGTGATGCTTATGGTTATGCAATAATTCGACCTCAAGAAGAGTGGATACCTCACAGAGAAGATTTTGGAACTAAAATTACTAGTGAAGATAGTGAAGTAATAGAAGTAAGCGAAGGGGAATTAACGAAAGTAATTCAAACTCCTGAAGGAGAGTTTACTATTACCTATAAACCGAAAGAAGTTAAAAAAGAAACTTTCAATAGAGATACACCTCAGAAAATCGGAAATGGTTATCTATCATTAAATCAAATTGATTTGATATTAAATCATCTGCCAATGGAAATTACCTTTGTTAATAAAGACGAAGTTTTTCAATATTACAATGATCATTGTTCAGAAGAAGAGATGATTTTCAAACGCACGCCAGGACAAGTAGGTAGAAATGTAGAACTATGTCATCCACCTAAGTACCTAGAAAAAGTTAAAACTATAATGAAAAACTTGCGAGAAAGAAAAAAAGACAAGTATGAAATGTGGTTTAAATCAGAATCAAGAGGGAAGTTTGTTCATGTCACTTATGCAGGTGTTTATGATGAAAATGGTGAATTTCAAGGAGTATTAGAATACGTTCAAGATATAGCTCCTTATAGAGAAATAGACAGTGATTATTATAGGGGAATAGAATAAGATAAAAGCGGGAGTGACTCAAAAATTGATTTTGATGAGTCCCTCTCGCTATATTTTTTATGAATATATTTTATCGAATACATTTTTTCTTAATTTTCTTGTTGCAAGAATCAACAATATAATTAGTATTAGAGAATATATTATTCCTATTATATTTGCTGATGATGGCAGCATAGCGATTAAGAAAAATGTCACGACATTAAGTAGTACTAATAATAAAATAGATCCGAAAGCTAAAATAGTTAATAGTACCTGATTTATCGAACTACGATTAGCTAAATCTGTGATAGTGTTCCAGTTTAGATATAATTTTTTATAGTCGCTTGTATAACTATAGAAAGAAAAGACAAGACTTGAAATAATGTAGGATATAATAGTTACAATTGCTAATAAGATTGGTGTTTTAGTTATAATTAACATCGTAATCAGAGCAAGTAATCCAAAACCAAGTTGTAAACAAGTGGCGATTGCTAATTTGATTTTTAGGTATTTTTTGAAATCAAAAGGAAGAGATTTTAAAAAATAGTAATCTTGTTTTTCTAGTGATATTGCTATACTTGTAAAATTCATAGGATTAGAATTAATGTACAATGCTAATGTAAATCCTATAGTCATAGCTACTGGATAGAATATAGGTGGTAGTGTAATTCCCCCGTGCTTTCTAATTTCTATAATCGGAATTATAAATATACCAAGCGTGATAAGAAGATTAGTAAATACAGTTGTCGAAATTGTACTGTTTAACAATAGTTTTAAATTTCTCTTAATTAGTTTAGAAAATAGTGTAGTTGATGTACTATTAGTATTTTCTTTAATTTTTACAGTTTTAGAACTAGATGTATATGTACTACCTGATATTCTATATAAGTCTTTCATGTATTTTTTTACTACGAATACATAAGTAGTAAAGAAAGAGATAACTGCTAGGATTATAGTTATTATTAAATAAGTATAAGTCTTAGAAATATCTAATACAAGTATATTTAAAAATATATCTCCTGAATATTCAGAACCAATATTTTTAGTAACATGAGCAAACTCAAATATTCCCCCCGTGAAAACTATCAACGCAATCAGGATTGTAGCTGCATTAACTTTTCCTTTATTCTTCTTGAAATTTGGGATATAAGTAATAAATGAAAGTATCGTCATTATAGAACATATTAAAGTAATAATAAATGCAAAACTATATACTAATACGAAGAAAAGTTTTTGAATTGAAAACTCTGCATTTAATCCAATAATCAAGTTTATAACTATTAAAGGAGTAAAATTACTAATAACTTGTGATAGTAGAGTGAACAATTTACCAAAGAATATTTCAGATCCTGTAACAGGTAGGTGAATAATTGCTAATGTATCATCACTTTCATAAAACATATTGGTAAAATTATTTAAAATTTGAATAAACACCATTAATAAAATAAGAAAAAGTATATTTCGATATCCCGGTCCAGAAAAGTTAAAACCACGAGAAAATATTGAAAATACAAATAAAATATTTAAGAAATTGAAAAAATTAAGCATTAATACATTTTTAAAAAGATTATTTCTTATATCGCTCTTTCCACTGAATTTTTTTCTGTATTTTATTCTTTGAGGTGAAAAACTATAAAGAAGATTCGTTAAGAATAATTCTTTTATTACATTGAATCTCATGTTTAATCACCACCTAAAAAATTTGAATTTGAATTTTTTACTATATTAAGATAAATTTCTTCTAAATTATCTCCCTGAAATTGTTCTTTAAGCTCGTTAAGTGTACCGATAAAAATCAGTTTTCCCTTACTGAGGATGCCTATTCTGTCGCATAGATGTTCGGCGACCTCCAAGACATGAGTAGAGAATAGAACACTATTTCCTTTAGTGGCATGTTCTTTCATTAAGTTTTTTAAGTCAAATGCAGCTTGTGGATCTAATCCAGTCATCGGTTCATCCATAATCCAGAATTTAGGTTCTGATAATAGGGCACCAATAACGAATACTTTTTGTCGCATACCGTGAGAGAAGGAACTAATCTCCTGATGCTCAACGCCTATCATATTAAATAATTTGCAGTATCTATTAAGAATTTCATCTCTTGTTTTATTATCTATTTCATATATGCTAGCTACTAATGACCAATATTCAAAGGCTGATAATGTAAGAAATATATCGGGTGAATCAGGTACATAGCCAATTTGCTTTTTACACGCTAATCTATTATTTTTTAAAAGTAGATTATTAAAATATATATCACCCGAAGTAGGCTCTAATATACTAACTAGAGATTTGATTGTAGTTGACTTACCAGCTCCATTATGCCCGATAAGCCCGAATATTTCTCCATCATTAATGGTGAAACTTAAATCATCAACAGCACACTTTGTATCAAATTTCACGGTAAGATTTTTAATTTCTATCATAAATATCCCTCCATATATCTTTATATAGTTATATTATACTTGTAATCGTTTTAATCAACAAGAGTATAATTTAATTATTTCTATAAAATAATAAATTTTAGCAAATAATAAATTTTAAAGTTGGAAATGAAACGCCTGGAATAGTTTATTAAAAATACTATTGTGATACACCTGGAAGTGTTTATTTATATTTTTAGAATGATACACCTGGTTAAGTGTAAAAATAGAATATGATAATAGCAAGTGAAAAAAGATATAAAAAATTTTTAAAAAAGTGTTGACAAGAAAAAATAAAAGTGGTATTATTTAGTACGTGAGTGTTACGGCACTCTGTGTAAAGCCACTAAGGCTTATAAAAAATCTAAAAATGTGATACACCTGGCTAGGTGATTCACAAATAAACAGGGAAGGAGGAAATCAGGAAAATGCCAACTATTAACCAACTAGTTCGTAAACCTCGTAAATCAAAAGTATCAAAATCAGATTCACCAGCACTTAACAAAGGTTACAACTCTCAAAGAAAGAAAGAAACTGACATTTCTTCACCACAAAAACGTGGAGTTTGTACTCGTGTTGGGACTATGACACCTAAAAAACCTAACTCAGCTTTACGTAAATATGCACGTGTTCGTTTATCAAACCAAATCGAAGTAACAGCATATATCCCAGGTATCGGACACAACCTACAAGAACACAGTGTTGTACTTATTCGTGGAGGACGTGTAAAAGACTTACCAGGGGTACGTTACCACATCATCCGTGGAGCTTTAGATACTGCAGGAGTTAACGACCGTAAACAAGGACGTTCACTATACGGTGCTAAAAAACCAAAAGAGAAAAAATAATATAAGATAAAAATTTGATAAAGAATTCGTGAAAGGAGGCAGACACTATGCCACGTAAAGGTCCAGTTGCAAAACGTGACGTTTTGCCAGATCCAATTTATAACTCAAAATTAGTTACAAAATTGATTAACAAATTAATGCTAGATGGGAAACGCGGTACAGCTCAAAGAATTTTATATTCTGCGTTTGATTTAATTAAAGAAAAATCAGGACGTGATGCTATGGAAGTTTTCGAAGAAGCATTAAACAACATTATGCCAGTTCTTGAAGTTCGTGCTCGTCGTGTTGGTGGTTCTAACTACCAAGTACCAGTAGAAGTACGTGCTGAAAGAAGAACTACATTAGGTCTACGTTGGTTAGTTAACTATTCTCGTTTAAGAGGAGAAAAAACTATGGAACAACGTTTAGCTAATGAAATTTTAGACGCAGCAAATAACACTGGTTCAGCTGTTAAGAAACGTGAAGATACTCACAAAATGGCTGAAGCAAACAAAGCATTTGCTCACTATCGTTGGTAATTATAGGGTGAATATCAAGCTATTTTATAGCTTGAGTTTTTCACTATAAAAGACAAATTACTCAAAACATTTAAAATTTTATGAAAGGAGAAAATTGACTCATGACTAGAGCATTTTCTTTAAAAGATACTCGTAATATCGGTATCATGGCTCACATTGACGCAGGTAAAACAACTGCTACAGAGCGTATTCTGTTCTACACTGGGAAAATCCACAAAATCGGAGATACTCACGATGGTAACTCACAAATGGACTGGATGGAACAAGAACAAGAACGTGGTATCACTATTACATCTGCTGCAACAACTGCTCAATGGAAAAACCACCGTATCAACATCATCGATACACCGGGACACGTAGACTTCACAGTTGAGGTTGAACGTTCACTTCGTGTACTTGATGGATCAGTAGCAGTATTAGATGCACAATCAGGTGTTGAACCACAAACAGAAACAGTTTGGCGTCAAGCTACAACTTATGGAGTTCCTCGTATCGTATTCGTAAACAAAATGGATAAAACAGGAGCTGACTTCCTATACTCTGTAGGAACAATCCACGACAGATTACAAGCTAACGCACACCCAATTCAACTTCCAATCGGAGCTGAAGATTTATTCGAAGGTGTAATCGACCTTGTTGAGATGAAAGCTATCTACAACGAAGGTAGCGTTGGGGAAAATCTTGTTGAAAAAGAAATCCCAGCTGAATACCAAGATCAAGCTGAAGAATACCGTGAAAAACTTATCGAAGCTGTTGCAGAATTCGATGAAGACTTCATGGAAAAATACTTAGGTGGAGAAGAAATTACAATTGATGAGCTTAAAGCTGCAATCCGTAAAGCTACTTTATCAGTAGAATTCTTCCCTGTAGTATGTGGATCAGCCTTCAAATATAAAGGTGTACAACCAATGCTAGATGCAGTAGTAGAATACTTACCATCTCCATTAGACGTACCAGCTATTAAAGGTATCGATCCAAACACTGATGAAGAAGTAGAAAGACACTCTTCTGATGAAGAGCCATTCTCAGCATTAGCTTTCAAAGTTATGACTGACCCATTCGTAGGGAAACTTACTTTCTTCCGTGTGTACTCAGGTATCTTGTCATCTGGTTCATACGTTAAAAACTCAACTAAAGGTAAACGTGAACGTGTAGGACGTATCCTACAAATGCACGCTAACACTCGTAACGAAATCGCTGAAGTTTACGCTGGTGATATCGCTGCAGCTGTTGGTCTTAAAGATACTACAACTGGGGACACACTTTGTGACGAGAAAAACGAAGTTATTCTTGAATCAATGGAATTCCCAGAACCAGTTATCCAACTTTCAGTTGAACCAAAATCAAAAGCTGACCAAGATAAAATGTCAACAGCTTTACAAAAATTACAAGAAGAAGACCCAACATTCCGTGCTGGAACTGACGAAGAAACTGGACAAGTTATCATCGCAGGTATGGGTGAGCTTCACTTAGACATCATCGTTGACCGTATGCGTCGTGAATTTAAAGTTGAATGTACAGTAGGTGCTCCAATGGTATCTTACCGTGAAACATTCAAACAAGCTGCACAAGTACAAGGTAAATTCACTCGTCAATCTGGTGGACGTGGACAATACGGGGACGTATGGATTGAGTTCACTCCAAATGAGCCAGGTGCAGGATTTGAATTTGAAAATGCTATCGTTGGTGGGGTAGTTCCACGTGAATACATCCCAGCAGTAGAAGCAGGATTAAAAGACTCTATGGCAAACGGGGTATTAGCTGGATACGAATTAATCGACGTTAAAGCTAAATTATTCGATGGATCTTACCACGATGTCGATTCATCTGAAATGGCGTTCAAAGTTGCTGCATCATTAGCTCTTAAAGAAGCTGCTAAAAAATGTAACCCAGTAATCTTAGAACCAATCATGAAAGTTGAAGTTGTAATGCCTGAAGAATACTTAGGAGATATCATGGGAGATATCACTTCACGTCGTGGACGTGTTGAAGGTATGGAAGCTCGTGGTAACGCACAAGTAGTAAGTGCTTCAGTACCATTATCTGAAATGTTCGGATATGCAACTTCTCTACGTTCTTCAACTCAAGGACGTGGTACTTACTCAATGGTATTCGACCACTACGAAGAAGTACCTAAATCAATTTCTGAAGAAATTATCAAAAAAAATAAAGGATAATAAAAATTATTCTTTATAGTTGCAATTTTCGTTGTAACATTATAAAATATAGTTATCATAGAATGCTATGTGACTAATTATTAAAAAATAAAATTTTATTAACTTGAAGGAGACATTTTTAAAATGGCAAAAGAAAAATTTGACCGTAGTAAAACACATGCTAACATTGGAACAATTGGTCACGTTGACCACGGTAAAACTACTTTAACAGCAGCTATCGCTACTGTATTAGCAAAAACTTATGGTGGAGAAGCTAAAGACTACGCTTCAATCGATAACGCACCAGAAGAAAGAGAACGTGGTATCACAATCAACACTTCTCACATCGAGTACGAAACTCCAAACCGTCACTACGCACACGTAGACTGCCCAGGACACGCTGACTATGTTAAAAACATGATCACTGGTGCTGCTCAAATGGACGGAGCTATTTTAGTAATCGCTGCTACAGATGGACCAATGGCTCAAACTCGTGAGCACATCCTATTATCTCGTAACGTTGGAGTACCAAAAATTGTTGTATTCTTAAACAAATGTGATATGGTTGATGACGAAGAGTTATTAGAATTAGTTGAAATGGAAGTTCGTGAACTATTATCTGAATACGGATACGACGGAGATGAACTACCAGTAATCAAAGGTTCTGCTCTTAAAGCTCTTGAAGGTGACGCTGATGCAGAAAAAGCTATTATCGAATTAATGGAAACTGTAGATGCTTACATCCCAACTCCAGAACGTGATAACGCTAAACCATTCATGATGCCAGTTGAGGACGTATTCTCAATCACAGGTCGTGGTACAGTTGCTACTGGACGTGTTGAACGTGGACAAGTTAAAGTTGGAGACGTAGTAGAAATCGTTGGATTAACTGACGAACCAGCTTCAACTACTGTAACAGGTGTTGAAATGTTCCGTAAATTATTAGATTACGCTGAAGCAGGAGATAACATCGGTGCATTATTACGTGGTGTTGCTCGTGAAGATATCGAACGTGGACAAGTTTTAGCAGCTCCTAAAACAATCACTCCACACACTCAATTCGTAGCTGACGTGTACGTATTATCTAAAGAAGAAGGTGGACGTCACACTCCATTCTTCACAAACTACCGTCCTCAATTCTACTTCCGTACTACTGACGTAACTGGTGTAGTTACTTTACCAGAAGGTACTGAAATGGTAATGCCTGGGGATAACGTATCAATCAACGTAGAACTTATTTCTCCAATCGCGATCGAAGAAGGAACTCGTTTCTCAATTCGTGAAGGTGGACGTACTGTAGGTTCAGGTGTTGTAACTTCAATCGTTAAATAATAATTGAATTAAAACATAAAAAGCAAGGTGATTTTCACCTTGCTTTTTTTATATACTTAATACAGATTTACATAAAGTTCATATTTAATTGAAGATATTTGATAGTTTTAAAAAAATATATGTATTAATATTGTATTTTTACTGTAAAATCGTTTTATTTTATAATTTTATTAGAAAATACGTACTTATTTTAATAATTCCTTGCAGAAAATCTGTAAGAGGTGTATAATATGTTTAAAGGTAGTATAGGGGAAATAATATAATAAATTTAAATAATTTATATATTATTAAAAAAAACCTAATTACTCTAGGGATATTGAGTAATAGTAAAAAGTCGAAGTTAAGAAATTAGCTTCGATTTTTTATATTAGTATAAATATAGTTTTTTAAATCACGTATAGGTATAAGAATAATTTTTTTAAAAATATATTTTTTATTAAATTTCTATCATATGTCATCGCTTATTAATTTATTATTGTTATCATAAAATAAATAGCTTATAATAATATTATTAGTATATAATTTAATCATTATAAGTAATTTAGGAAAAGGAGAAGATTGTGAATACTATAATTTATTTATTAGCGTTGATATTAATAGTCTTAATATTTATTTGTATTTTAATTGTTGTAAAATTTTTTAGAAATAAAGCAATTTGTGAATTATCTACCGGGATTAAAAAAGAGGAATTTATTATCAAAAAAAGTGGGAAGTACTCTATTTGGATAAAAGATAAGAGGTATTCTTTTACTAACATTAGAGATTTAAGGATAACTGTTGCTAATAAAAATACTTGTGAAAAAAAATGTCTAGAAGAAGTATTTTATAAATCTAAAGGTCTAGGGGTTATTTGGAGAAGAGTAGAATTTTATTGTTTTCAAGCTGATGAAGGGGAGTATATTATTTCATTTGAAAGTGATGAGAGATTTCGAGAATCTATTTTTAATACTACTATCCAAGTTCGTAAGTATACATCTTTTTACAACTTTGTGTTAGTTATTTTCGGAGTTCAGTTTATCTTATTTATAATTAGTATATTACTAATTATTATTTTAAAAAATTTTAATTAACAAGTTTTAGTATATAATCGTTTATAGTATTTTTAAATAAATTAATTTATTTTAGGAGAAGGAAGAATTAATGAATCAAAAAATTAAAATATATTTTATAGGTGGTTTAGGCAGTAATTATTATTTCGCGAAGGATTTCTTTGAAGAGCTTGAGGTAGATACTATTTTTCTAAATCCTTATAAAGAACTAATAGAAGATAAAAAGAAACTGCAAAACTGGTTTAATAATGAAGTAAGAGATTGTGAAGAGGTTTATCTGATTGGTCATTCACTAGGTGGTGATTTAGCTAGATTTTTAGCATCACGTTGTTCGAAAGTAACTAAACTTATTTTATTAGATGGAGGCTATTTGAATTTAGATGTAATTATGCCTCTTGAAAATGAGATAGAAGCGACAAAAGATTATTTTACTCAGCATACTTTTTCAAATTTGGAAGAAGTTATAGCTAGTGAAAAATCTAAGTCGTATTATTGGTCAGAAAATCTAGAAGAAGCTTTAAGAAAATCATATCGTTATAATAATAATTCTGATAAATTTGAATTAGATTTAGATTTTGAAAAAGTTTCTTATTTACTTAAATTACGCCGAGTAATTAAATCATACCAAAGAAATCTAGAATCAAAAGATGTACTATTTATAGCTCCAGCATATGAGGAAGAACCTAAATGGAGAAAGATATCACTAGATAAACTTCCAAAATATTTTGATGTTGAGTTACTGGAAGATTGTGGCCATGAGATGTATATTGAGCATCCTATTGAAATTGCTAACATAGTACTTAGTTGGATTGATAAAAAATAATTTAATTAACTTATTATTTATAATAGAGGTCTTTAGAGTGGATAAAGGCCTTTTTTAGCTATTTATAGAAAATATTATTTCATATAAATAAAAACATAAGATATCCATTATAGTTTAATAATTTGACTTTACAAGTTTTATTATATATGCTTAGTATTAAGTAATTTAATATTATGAATAAAAATTTAATATTTTAAGGAGAAAAAATGTTTTTAGCTATTAATGAGATAAAGGATGCTAAATTAAGATATAGTCTAATTGTAGGATTACTAACCTTAGTTTCTTATCTAATGTTTTTCTTATCGGGATTAGCTTTTGGATTGATAGACCAAAATAGATCTTCAATTGATCATTGGAAGGCGGATACGGTACTACTTTCTTCAGAAGCGAATAAAACTTTGGCATTATCTAATCTTAAATTATCCGATAAATCATCTATAAGTGCTGATAATGTAGAGCCTTTTAGTCAGATGCTTACTGTTGCTAATGTCGGTGAAAACACAAATAATATGTTTAAGCAGAAAATAAGTATTTTTGGAGTAAACAAAGATAGCTTTTTAATACCATCTATAACAAAAGGAAAATCTTTTGAGTCTAAAAATGAGATAGTAATTGATAAAAGTATATCTGAAAAAGAAGGATTAAAAATCGGAGATACTATAACAATAGCGAACTCTGATATAAAATTAAAAATAGTAGGATATACAGAAAAATCACGATATAACGTGGCACCTGTAGTGTACGTAAATATAACTGATTTCCAAGAGTTAAAATATGGAAATAGTAAATCAATTGATAATATAATGGTTAATGCTTTTGTAGTAAAAGGTGAATTAAAAAATTATGATAGAACGGTTTTAGAAAAGATATCTGTGGCAGATTTTATTAATGAAATACCTGGCTACAGTGCTCAGATTTTAACGTTTGGACTAATGATAGGATTCTTAATAGTGATTTCTGCTATTATTATAGGAATTTTCATGTATGTACTTACTATTCAGAAAACACCTATCTTTGGTATAATGAAAGCTCAAGGGATTTCAAATGGAATAATTGGAACTTCTGTTTTATACCAAACATTCTTACTTTCATTATCAGGAAGTACACTAGGTTTAGTTGGAACATGGGGAACATCACTTGTATTGCCATCAGCAGTACCATTTCTAGGGAATGGACTTTATTACAGTATTATTTTTGTTAGTTTGATTATTTTTTCTTTAGTTGGAACGTTATTCTCTGTTTTAGCTATTAGAAAAATTGATCCATTAAAAGCAATAGGGTAGGTGTCAAATGAATGTATTAGAATTTAAAAATGTAACTAAATCATATCAGGATGGAAATAAAGAAATAGAAGCTTTGAAAGAAACCAATTTTAAAATAGAAGAGGGTCAATTTATTGCGATTATCGGTCCATCAGGTTCAGGTAAATCAACTTTCTTAACTCTAGCAGGAGGACTTCAAACTCCATCAAATGGTCAAATAATTATTAACGGAAAAGATTATACTAATTTGTCTGAGAAAGAAAGAGCAAAGTTACGATTTAACGATATTGGATTTGTTCTGCAGGCATCTAATCTTGTTCCATTTTTAACCGCGAAACAACAGTTAGAATTAGTGGATAGAATCAATAAGAAAAGAAAAAGAACATTACAAGATCAAGAATCTCTATTTAAAGAATTAGGAATAGATCATTTAGAAAATAAATTACCAAAAGACTTATCAGGTGGAGAAAGGCAACGATTAGCTATTGCTAGAGCTCTGTACAATAATCCGGCAATCATCTTAGCTGATGAACCTACAGCAAGTCTTGATTCAGATAGAGTGTTTGAAGTCGTAGATTTACTTTCAAAAGAGTGTAAAGAAAAAAATAAATCAATTATTATGGTAACACATGATAATAGGATGATTGAAAAATGTGATCATGTTTATCGAATGAAAGATGGTATTTTGACAAAAGAAAGATAAAATATAAAGTGGGGCTGACTCAAAAGTCCTAAATTTTTAAAAAAGTGTCTATGATAACTCATAGACGCAGTGGTTTATTGATTTCAAAAATCGCTTTATAAAAGCTTTTTTGAAATCTAATAACCTGTGCGGGGGTGACTCGACAAAATCGATTTTGATGTGTACCCAAAATTCTGGACACATATATATTTAGTTTAGACAAGTGGATGTTATCCTGTATTGTACAGGAGGCATCCATTTTGTTTTTGATTGAATTCTCTTGTTGTTGTAATAATTTATATATTCAGATACAGCTTTACTAAACTCTTCAAATGACATATAAACCTTTTCATAACCATAATATATCTCCGTCTTCATTCTTCCAAAAAGTGATTCCATGATACTATTATCATAACAATTTCCCTTTCTAGACATCGATTGAATGATTCCATGTTTTTTTAACTCACTTCTATAGTATGAATGTTGATACTGCCATCCTTGATCCGAATGCATAATTAATCCTTCTGTTTTTGGAAATTTATTAAATGCTTGTTCTAACATCCTTTTTATCTGATCTAAATTTGGATGTAAAGATAAATCATATGATATTATTTCATTTGTATGCATATCTAGAATCGCTGAAAAATAGCACTTTCCCCATGGGAAATTGAATTGTGATACATCTGTAGTCCATTTCTGTAAAGGAGCAGTTGTACTAAAATCTCGATTTATTATATTATTAGCGACTTTTCCTATTGTTCCCTTTATATGAGTGATATCTTTCTTTAGGACGTTTCCCTTTCAGTCCTTCTTTATGCATAAGACTTTGTACTCGTTTATGATTTACTTTAAAACCTCTATTAATTAGTTCATTGTGAACTCTACGGACACCATATAGTCCTTTATTTTCGGTAAAAATAATTTTAATTTCTTTTAACACTGGTTCATTACGAATAGCCACAACATCTACTTCTTCCTTATTTACTAAATAATAATATGTTGATTTTGCCATTCCTATTTCTTGTAAAAGACATTTTAATTGATATCCTTTTTTTCTAAGTTCTTTGATGATTGCTGCTTTTTCGCCTTGAGTTGCGCAGCCCATTTTTCTCGCCTCAAGGCTATTAATTTTTTTATTATTTCTTTTTCTGCTTTAATATTTTCAATTTCCGTTTTTATAAATTTATTTTCTGCACGTAATCTAATTAATTCTTCTCTTTCTGATTCTTTTAATGGTTTAGGACTACTATTTTCTTTCATGATAGGTACCTTTCTTGGTCTTCCTTTCTTCTCATCTACAAGTCCATTATAACCTTTTTCCTTATATTTTTGAACCCATTTATACAGTGTCCTATAGTTAATTCCATTGTCTAGTGCAACGGAATTATATGAATAACCAGCTAAAATTTTAGAAACTAATACTAGTTTTTCTTCTGGATTCCACTTCTTATTTTTTGTTTTATGTCGCAAGACACCCACTCCTAACGAATCGACCATTCTTTTCCATTTTCTAATAGTGTCTTTAAATTTTCTAGTAGTTATTCCGTTCGGTGTTTCTGGATATTCCCCTCTTTCATACATCTCAACACATTTTACTTTAAATTCAAAACTATAACGCATAAAAATACCCCTTTCACTGGTTTGTCCAGTAAAAGGGGTACATATCATTTCTTCGAAATCACGATTTTTGAGTCACTCCCATTTTTTTGTTGCTAATAAGTATAAGTTAGAATATAATTAATCTATAAATTAAATATGTTGTGAATATTAGGAGATGAATAATATGCTTTTACTAGGTGTAGAGAAAGAAAATGGATGGTTATTTGCGGAATATAGATTGACCTATATAGTAAGTTGGGAGCATATTTGTAGAGGTGTTGAATTAGCTTACGATTACTATGATAATGTTGAAGTTCTAGTTGATGATAAAATAGTAAATATAAACTCAAAAGAACAAGTTATAGAATTAGAAGAAGCTGGAAAGATGACTATACGTGGTATTTCTAAAATAATAGGTGTGCCATTGATGATAACTTTCTATAATCAATTACAAGCAGTTAGATGTTCAGTAGCCTGTGCTACAGAAGAATTTCAAGTAGCTGATTATGAAAAATTTAATAAGTCATTAGCTCAATATATGGATAGTCTAGAAATAGCTATGTTTAGATAAGAAAGACGAAAGTCTTTTTTATTTTAGAATTATATATATTATTTAGATAAATAATTGGATAAAGCATATTAATATGATAATATGTGTTAAGGTAGTTTATAGCATTCTCATTATATTAAATTTGTGAGCAATATATTAATTAATATTTTTAAATAAAGTCAAAATAGTATAGAAAGGAAGAAAATGAAGAATTTAAAGTTTGATGGAACCCAGTTAAAATATATAGCTATAATTGCTATGACAATTGATCATTTAGCATGGCTATTATATCCAGGTTTAGTTAAAGAACCAATACCAGTACTTATGCACATAGTGGGACGTTTAACAGCACCAATTATGTGGTATTTTATAGCAGAAGGATGTTATTATACAAAAGATATTAAGAAATATTTCTTTAGAATTATGAGTTTTGCTGTTATCAGTCACTTTGCTTTTTGTTTTGGTTTAGGAATACCATTTGATATAACTACAGGTAGTATATTCAATAAAACGAGTGTCTTATTTCCATTGGCGATGTCGGTTGCATTAATCGCAATCTTTAGAAATGAGAAAATAAAAAATATATTAAAGATTTTAGCAATTATTGTATTCTGTTTATTAACGTTTGTAGCGGATTGGTCTTCTATAGCTCTAATGATGCCATTCTTTTTATATAATCATAGAAATAATAAAAAACAACAAATACTTGATTATGTTATATGGATAAGTGTTTATGCAGCTATTTATATTATATTTATAGATGTATTTTATGGAGTATTACAGTTTGCAACATTATTTTCTCTACCATTATTAATGAGATGTGATGGTACTAGAGGAAAACATATTGGTTCTAAGTGGTTTTTCTACTACTATTATCCAATACATTTAGCTATTATAGGTATTTTTAGAATTATATTATATGGAAATATTTCATTGGTATTTTAATGTTAAAGTGATATTTACAAGAAGTGTTTATTAAAGTTAGCACTTCTTTTTTTACTGTTATGTTATAATTATAGTGACTATAATTTTGTAGTTATTTAGGAGGAAAGTATATGAAGAAAAATATTTTATTAATTTCAGTAGCAACACTGTTATCTATTGGTGTAGTTGGTTGTGGTGTTAAACAATCAACTGAAAATAAGCAGAGTGAGCAAAAACTAAAAACTATTGAAGGACCAGGTAAAGATTTTGATTGGAATGCTAAAGTTTCACCTATTGGTACTAAACGTACTTATATTGAGCAAAATACTGGAAAAAGTTTTGACCACGAGTTAACTGGATTAAAGAGAGCTCAGAGCAAATTAGAAGAAAAACGTAAAACCATAACTGATAAAAAAGTACAAGAAGCACTTAAAGTTGTTGATGCTTTCTATGTAAACCAAGAAAATATTGATGTTATTGTTAAAGCAGCAGGATTCGATAATCAAAGAGAAATGTATAAAAAAGTTTGGAATGATTTAAAACAATCCATGATTTCATCGGAAGAAAATGTTAATTTTAAATATCAAAATATTAATTACGATATGAATGAATATGGTCCTATGATTTTAAAAGTTAATGGTAATGCTTATGGTAAAGCTGGCGCTTATGATTTTATAGATTATAAGGTTGAGGGTAATACTGTTTATTTATCATTAATCGTTCCAACAATCGATACATATCAATACACTGTTAAAGCTACTTATAAACCAAACTACAAAACATTTTTTGAGCCGTTAGCTCAAATGAATGCAACAAGTAAAAATATTGCAGAAAAAGGATTTTCTAAATTTATTTTTTACTTAGCATCAGTTGACTTCAAAGGTGATGGATATGTGAATTTACAAGGCATGGATTATTTGGCAAAAGAAAAACAATACCTTGCAATTCAAGTAGATGACTCGGGAAAAGTATCGATTGACAATGACAATCTATTAAATTTATTGCGTATAAAAATGGACATAGCAAATCAAAAGAACATGGTTAAATTTAATACAACAAAAATCTAATAAAAAGGTTCCTTATTAATATATAACTTAATAAGGAACTTTTTTGATTATAGTGTGATATCAATATGTAGTAAAAAAGCATAAGTTATAATATAATATGGATATTAAAAATAAACTGTTTTCGAAAGGATAAAATGAATAATAGAGAAGAAAGAGTTCATTGTCAAAAGTTATGGGCAAAAAATAAATATCTTGTTTTAAGCCATTCAAGTAAAATATACTTAGAAATTAGAACGTATTTAAAGCAAGAAGAAGTATCCCAAAATAAAGTCAGCGAGTTTATAAAACAAGCTGTAAGTTTACCTGAAGATAAAGGACAAGTAACGAATGCATTGCATCATGTCTGGGGATATTTTAAAAAATATGCAACAAAAGAAGAAAAAGATAATTTTTTTGAAATGATTGAAGAATATCATAATAATAAATATAAAAAAGAAGATTTGATGAAAGAAGTAAAACATCTTCTAAATAAATATCCAAATAAATATATAGAAGAATCTACTTTTATCAATGGAGAACAAGATGAGACTTTGGCATGAAGAACTAATATCAAAATTACCAAGGCAACAACTTTTAGGTCAACATAGAGAGTATTGTGCATTAAGGGGAAATGGTTGGGGTAAGAAACATGCAAGGGTGGGAGTGACTCAAAAATCGTGATTTCGAAGAAATCGATTTTGTTGAGTCACCCCCGCACAGTTTATTAGAGATCTAAAAAGCTTTTATAAAGCGAATTTAGATATCAATAAACTACTGCGTCTATGAGTTCTCATATGAACTTTGTTGAAGTTTAGGACTTTTGGTCAGCTCCATTTTTCCTTTTTAAGTATCATGAATTAATCATGCAGGAAATGAAGAATAGAGGCTATAATGTAAGTAAAGAATGGTTAGATAAAAATTATAGAGGAAAAATTTGTGCTCCTCACAACAATCTAAAAGAGTATAAAATAAATAAGCCGATTTATAAAGAACATGATGCAGCATACTATGATGAGTACATTGAGAATTTAGCACAAAAGGATATTTTTATCTAGTAGTAATAAGAAAAGATAGTTTTATTGACAATTAATAATAAAAGTAGTAATATTAATTTACTTGCAAGCGCAAGTAAATTAAGAGGTGACAAATGAATAATGGTGAATTAGTAAATAAATGGATAGCATTTCACAGTAATATGAAGCAAATAAGTACTGAATTAGAAGATGCCTTATCAAAAGGAGAGCATCCAATAACTTTAAATGAATACTATAGCTTACATTACTTGAATGAAACCGAAGGAAATATATTAAGAATGACAGATTTAAGTACTAAGATTTCATTAAGTTTAAGTGCAACATCAAGAATGTTAGCTAAATTTGAGGATACGTGTGGTGTAATAGAAAGATTTTCTTCTGCTGAGGACAAGAGAGGTGTATGTATAAAATTAACACCTAAAGGAAGAAAGTATCTAGAAAACACTACGAGTTTAGTTACAGATGTATTAAATAGAAATAGTGATAAAATATAAAATCAGAATTTATTATTTTGATTTTTATATTTCATCAATATACTTGTTTGTGCAAGCAAATATATTTTGATAAAAGTTTAGGAGAATTAAGATGACAAAATTAACAAAGCAACCAGTAAAAGATAGAGCAGAACATAATGCATATTTTCCATCAGACTATTCTTTGAGTATATATACGAGTCCTGTGACAAATTTTGATGGTTTTAAATTTGAAAATACGTATAGTGGGGAAAAAAATAGAATTTTAATGATAGCGTCAGATGAAAGATACTTACAAATGACTAATGGAAAGTATTTTTCAACAGGTAATCACCCTGTAGAAACATTGTTACCAATGTTACATATGGATGCTGCTGGATTTGAGATAGATATTGTTACTTTATCAGGAAACTCTGTAAAATTAGAGATGTGGGCAATGCCAGAAAAAGATGAGAATGTTATGAAGCTTTATAATAAATATATAGAAAAATTTGAGAATCCTATTAAATTAGATAGAATTTTGAAAAGTATTACTTCAGAAGATTCACCTTATTCAGGTGTTTTCATACCAGGTGGTCATGGTGCAATGATTAACTTACCTGAAAGTAGTGAAGTAAAAGAAGTTCTTAAATGGGCAATTAAAGAGAATAAAAAAATCATAACACTATGTCATGGACCTGCTGCACTAATTTCAGGAAATATTGACGAATCAGAGTTTTTATTTAAAAATTATGAAATGACTGTTTTCCCTGATAGTATAGATGAGGGAGCAAACCAAGAAATTGGATATATGCCAGGAAAATTAAAATGGTTATTAGCTGAAAAGCTAGAAAGTTTGGGTGTGAAAATAGTAAATGAAGCAATAAGCGGTCAGGTTCATATAGATAGAAACTTAATAACTGGAGACAGTCCTCTTTCAGCAAATCAACTAGGAATTGTAGCTGTAGATGAGTTGTTAAAAATGGTAAATAAATAGAGGTGAAAAACTATGAAAATTTCAATTTTAAATTTAGCTCCATTAAGACAAGGAGAAAATTTTAAAGATGCAATAGATGCAATGATTAGATTAGCTAAAAAGGCTGATGAATTGGGATATGAAAGATATTGGATTGCAGAACATCATAATATGAAAAGTGTAGCTAGTAGCGCAACGCAGTTATTAATCCAACGTACACTAGATAACACTAGTAATATTAGAGTAGGTTCGGGTGGTGTGATGTTACCTAATCATAGTCCGTATATAGTTGCAGAACAATATGGAACTTTGGAAACTTTATATCCAGATAGAGTTGATTTAGGTTTAGGTCGAGCACCTGGTACAGATTATAATACTGCGCGTGCTATTAGAAGAAATACTAATAGAGAGATGGATTTTAAAAAAGAAGTTGTAGAACTGTCAGAGTATTTTAAAGATAAGCGACCTGTTCATGCATATCCAGCAGCCGGGCTTGATGTTCCACTATATATTCTGGGATCTAGTACTGATAGTGCATATGTAGCTGCTGAACTAGGACTACCTTATGTATTTGCATCACATTTTGCTCCAGCTATGATGGAAAATGCAGTAGCAATTTATAGACATAACTTCAAACCATCAGAAGTTTTGAGTGAACCGTATGTAATTTTAGGTGCTAATGCAGTTGTTGCAGATTCTGATGAAGAAGCAAAAAGATTATCAACAACTCAGATTCAATCATTTTTAAATATTATTACAAGTAATCCTCAAGGAATGGTTCCTCCAGTACAATCAGAAGAAGCGGTTTGGAAAAATTATATCGCGACAACTAAAGTTCCACATTTCGGACCAATAGCTTTTGAACATGATGAAATAGTAGATCATGAGAAATCTATAGTTAAACAAATGACTAAAATTTCGTTTATTGGTAGTAAAGAAACAGTAAAAAAACAAATTGCTGATTTAAAACGTAGAGTAGGATTTGATGAGCTTATGATTAATTCATATATTTATGATGAAAAAGCTCAACATCATTCATATGAGTTATTAAAAGAAGCTATAGATGAATTAGAAAACGAATAGGGAGTGGACAATGTTTATTTATAAAACAAAGAAGTTTATTTTAAACAATGGTAGTGAATGTAAACTAGTATTACCTGATAAGAAATATGCCGAAGATATTTATAAAGTAATAGTAGAAGAAAGATTAAGACTAGCAAAGTACTTACCTTGGGTAATGGATATGAAATCTGTTCAGGATGAGGAACAATTCCTTGAGTATAGTATAGAAAAGATTCATAAAGAAGAAATGATGATGTTTATTATTCTAGTAGATGAAAATGTGGCAGGAATGATTGACCTTCATAATATAAATAGAAGTTCAAAAAGGGCTGAAGTCGGCTATTGGCTAAGTGAAAAATTCGAAGGTTATGGCATAATGACACAAGCTGTTGATATAATAGAAAAGTATTCTTTTAACGAATTAAAACTACATAAATTACAAATTAGGGTACATCCTGAAAATTATAAGAGTGCAAGTGTACCTCAACGTTTAGGTTATTTTAAAGAAGCAACACTAGTAGAACACGAAGTATTGAATGGTGAATATATAGACTTAGATATATTCGCAAAACTAAATAAATAAGTATTAAAAGTAAAGAATTGAATTTTAACAATTCTTTACTTTCAGGCTGTTGACAAATGCAGAAACTGCATGAGTCAGCAGCCTATTTTAATGAGAAAAAGTGCTGAAAATGTTATAATATAAGTATATAGAGGGGGTTTTTAGTATGTTTAATAAAAAAGAAAATATCAAAGATGAAATAATATTAATGACGTTATCAGAACTAGTTCCTACAAATCACTTTTTAAGAAAAGTAGCCGAAGCAATTGATTTTAAATTTATTTATGATTTGACAGAAGAATACTATAGCCACACATCAGGTAGAAATTGTTTAGACCCTGTAGTATTATTCAAATTAGTGTTTTTAAAAGATTTCTATGGAATAAAATCAATGAGAGAAACAATAAAAAGAATAGAAACAGATGCTGCATTTAGATGGTTTTTAGGGATACCATTTTCTAAACCAGTTCCACACTACTCTACATTTTCACAAAACTATATTCGACGTTTCCAAGGAACTGATGTGTTCGAACAAATATTTATTAATATAGTAAATCAAGCAATAGAAAAGAAACTAGTAGGTGGTAATGAGTTTTTTACTGATTCAACACATATTAAAGCCAACGCAAATAAAAAGAAATTCAAAGTTGAAGTAACTACAAAAATAAAAAAAAGAAAATTAGATTTAGAAAAAGAAATAAATGAAGAGAGAAACAAAAAAGGAAAAAAGCCTTTTGAGTATAAAGAGGAACAAGTTGTAAAAAAGCAGAAAATTAACACTACCGATCCGGATAGTGGATATTATCACAGAGACCATAAAGAAGAAGGTTTTATGTATTTAGACCATAGAACTGTCGATGGGAAAAACAATATAATTATAGATTGCCATATAACTCCAGGTAATACTCATGATAGCGGTCCGTATATAGATAGACTAAATCAGATAGAAAAAACCTTTGGATTAATACCAGGTAAAGTTGCGTTAGATAGCGGATATTATTCTCTAGACATACTAAAACAGTTAGATAAAAAAAATATATTTTCAGTAATAGGATATAGAAGATTCTCAAGATCAAAAGATAACAAATATTTTAAATACTTACAAGAAAAAGATATATATGTGGATAAACGAACAGGAGAAATATTTAGATACAGAAACATTGATAGAAATGGATATAAACAATATAAGAGTGATGATAAAAACGAAAAGAAAATAATAAGACGCCATATAAATGCGGATTATTATGATGAAGCTAGGTTAAGACGTATATCAAAAGAAGGAAAACTATTGTATAAGAGAAGAAAAGAAACAATAGAACGTAGCTTTGCGGATTCTAAACAAAATCACGGATACAGGTATGCACGATATAGAGGAAAAGCCAAAGTACAGTCGTACGCTTGGCTGTCTTGTTGCGTCCAAAATATGAAAACAATCGCATTAAGAGAGGTATAAACCCTCTTAATACTACTAAATACTACTGGATTTTTGCCTTAAGGCTTATTTTTTTTGAAAAAAAATACCATAACATCAATACTAGCTTGATATTTCGGTATTTTTGTCAACAATCTAAGTGTCTGAAAATATATTTTCAGACACTTTTTATGCTAATTTTTATTTAACGAAAAAATATATGATAAACCGTTTGTTATGACTCCAAATGCTAATATTTTAGCTATAGTTGCAAATCCTACAATAGGATTTAATAACATAATAAAAGAATAAATGATACCTAAAACTGCTAGAGCTATCTGTATCATATACCATTTTTGGTCCCTGTTTCTAAGTAGGCTTTGAAGGTGAAATATTGACATACTTAAAAAACTAAAAATAAATATCCATAAAATAACTATTAATGAAACAAATGGTACTAAGAACATACTTAGTCCAATTGCAAGGGATACTAATATATTTCCCCAAGGAATAGGTTTTACCTTTTTATATAAGCTATAAATTAAGAGTGCACTGGCAGCTGATAATTGTGTTATCCCAAATGCAATTGAATATGTAGCAATTGTATCTAAAGGATGATTCCATAAGAATAATCCGAAGATTAAGTAAAAAACACCAACGATAATATTTAGTATTTTCATTTTGACTCCTTCCTAAATTTAGTATATGCTCATTGTAGCATAAAAGTTAAATTATTGCAATATCAACTCTTTATATAAAATCATAGGTCTTGTCTAGCAGATAGACGATAGCATGATCGGAGCCATGCGGTCATCGCCGGTCATCTGCGGTCAGACAAGACCTGTTTTTAGTAGTCAAAATGGTTGTAAGATGCTACAATAGGGCTATTAACATATCAAAGAGAATGGTCACGGTTAAGAAAATTGACGTTGTATTTTTTAATTTTCGAGTCAAAAAATAACTATGCCCCCCCAATTTCTAATAGGGGGGATAACACTTGGAAAATCATAGAAGCTTTAGAGAATGTAGTTGAACAAAGAATGGCAATAGCAGAAAAAAGATGGAGTCCTTTTTCAAAAACGTTCTCAATACCAAGTAGAGAAGAGATGGAGTGGACGGATATAATAGAAGGTAAATGGCAAGAAAGAGATTATACCCAAGATGAGCTTGACTATAAGGAGACCTTAAAAGTTCAATATGGTTTTGACGATAAAGCAGCAAGAATAATTGTAAAGCTTAAAAGAAATATTTATAATAATCCTAAAATAAGAAAAGATAGAAAAGACTATGTGTTTACGAGATTACTTGGTGGGTTGAGTTATGGTCATGAGGATAACGGTTTATTGAAACGGTTTATGTGGAATAATACAGCTGGTCAAATGTATAAAGATCTAGATATAAAGGAACAAATGACAATAAATTTCAAACTAACCGAAAGCGAATACGTATATTTAAAATATAAAGTTAGAATACAGCATGAAAATTATGGCTACTATAATACTATACAAAAAGAACTACTTCCACAATATAAAAAAACTATGGAAACGGTATTAGGACGTGAAATAACAGAGGATGAGTTTGAAAAATTGTGGAATAAACAGATAGATGCGTTTAAAGGTAAAACAGACTTTTCTCATCAATATATTACAATGGCTACGCATCTGTATGGAAAATCACGTCTTGCAGATTTGCGTGGAGGACATGAAAATACAAATGACATGTCAGGGTGGTTAGGTGATACAACAGATGTAGCCGATACTAAGCCAAGTATAGGGAATGATGATTATAAGGCTGATTTAGATGCGGTCAATATAATAAATATAATGAAAAAAAGAAACCTTGATTTTATAAATGTAAGTAATGAATATTACAACAATCTTGAAAATGGTATCCTCAATCGAGCAGAAGAATTTAAAAAAATATAGATCTTGAAAAATGAAAAATAAAATTTACAATCAACTTAGTGAAAAATATGTAGATGTAGAGGGGAAAAGGATAGCAAGAGTACCAAGTAATATAAATTACATAAAAGAAAATCATCATCCAACCTATAACTTTATAAAAAGTTTAGAAGATAATAAAAATGACATACAAGATTACTATAATGAAAAGTAGGTGCTTTCATGAAACAGCTAAGTAAAAAATGGAAAATATTTATAATAACAATAGTAGTTTTAATAGGAAGCTTCTATGGATATTATAAAATAAACAATAGAAATGCATTTGAAGAAATGTATAATTCATACTATAATTTTATACCGGCAACAGCATTATATAATATGCCCCAAATAGAGCCGATGCCAAGAGATGAAATAGGATTAGATATAGCAGAACTATATTATAAAGATACTAAGAATGATATGAAAATTGAATTTTCTCTTATATCTTTTAATAATGAAAAAAAGTAATACTAACAGGCTCTCCTTTGTTATAATATTAACGAAAATTATAGCATATAAAAAGTGTCTGAAAATATATTTTCAGACACTTTTTCAGGCTGTTGACAAATAGGTCAACAGCCTGAAAGTAAAGAATTGAATTTTAACAATTCTTTACTTTTTTATATATAATTGATAATAGTTATTATTTACAATTACAAATAAGAGTGATAAAATTAATGTAAGAGTTTTAAATTATTGTTAAAGTATTAATTTAAATGGGAGTTTATAAAAAAATAAGGAGGAAATTATGTTAACAGTATAGGTTGGGCTATACGAGAAAATATCTAAGAAAATAAAAAGAGGTTTTATCAAGTAAGAAAAGTTTTATTAGAAATCTAGGTGTACTTTGTTGCTTAGATTTCTACTTTTTTCAATAAAAAATGGTATTAAAACATTTTAAAATTTAGAAGAAAAGTACAAATTATTTGTGTAAATGTTTTTTTTATACTAAGATATGGTTAAAAAAGTATATTAGTATTTATATGAGGTAAATTATGGAAAAATATCTAATTAATGAAGAATTTGTCAATGTAAAATCGAAAGTAGATGAATATTTAGAAAAAAATAATATTCACCAATTTCTAAATATAAACCAAGGTGAATACGCTAGAAACGTTGATTTAGAATTAGAGGATATTCAATATGTAGTATTTGGTAATCCAAAAGTAGGAACATTACTAATGCAAGATGATGTGTACTTAAGTTTTAATCTGCCACTTAAATTATTACTTATTAAGAGAGAAGATAAGACAGAAGTATTATATGAAAAACCAACTTCATGGTTAAAAGAAGAACATTCTGACAGAATAAAAGATATTTTACCGAAGATGGACAATTTGTATTTAGATATAATTAAGTATCTAGAAGCATAATAAGAATTATTTATTTACTACTAACTTCTATAGAAGGAGATAGAAAAAATTGATTTTTTATCTCCTTCTATTTTACTTGAATACAAATCTAAAACTAGCTTTATCAATGGTTATTAGAATTTATTTGTGATAAACTATTGTTAGTAAACATAGGAGGTATTAAGAATGTTAAAAACAAATTTTTTAGATGTAGAATTATCTAATCCGTTAATGAATGCATCAGGGGTACATTGTATGACTATTGAGGAATTAGATGAATTAGCGAATAGTGAAGCGGGGGTTTTTGTTACAAAAACTGCAACTAGAGAGTATAGAGAAGGAAATCCTGAGCCTAGATATTATGATACTGCTTTAGGAAGTATTAATTCAATGGGATTACCAAATAATGGTTTAGATTATTATTTAGATTATGTAATTGAGCGTCAAAGATCTGGAGCCAAATTGCAGTTTTTATCTGTAACTGGTATGAGTTATGAAGAGAATATTGGTTTACTAAAAAAAATTCAAGAGAGTGAATATGAAGGTGTGACTGAATTTAATCTATCATGCCCAAATGTACCAGGAAAGCCTCAGATTGCTTATGATTTTGAACTAACAGATAAATTATTATCTGAGGTATTCACATTCTTTACGAAACCTATTGGGGTAAAACTACCTCCGTATTTCGATATTGCTCATTTTGATGAAATGGCTAAAATTCTTAATAAATATCCTCTTACATATGTGAATAGTGTAAATAGTGTAGGGAATGGTTTATATATTGATTTAGATAAAGAACAAGTAGTTATTAAGCCAAAAGGTGGATTTGGTGGACTAGGTGGAGAGTATATTAAACCAACAGCACTAGCTAATGTTCGTGCATTTAGGGAACACTTGAATCCAAGTATAAAAATTATTGGAACTGGTGGAGTAATAAATGGTAAAGATGTATTTGAACATATTCTATGTGGTGCAGATTTAGTTCAAGTAGGAACAACTTTACATAAAGAGGGAGTTTCAGTTTTTACTAGACTAACTAAAGAACTTCAAGAAGTAATGAAAGAAAAAGGGTACTCTAGTTTAGATGATTTTAGAGGTAAATTGAAAGTAATAGAATAGTTATTGTGGCTTAAATATTCTAGTTGAGAATCTAATAATATATTAAATGCCTCTATGATAAATAATAAAAATATAAAATAAATTATAGATAACACTTGAAAATCAATTTGAAAATTGTTATTATATATTGTACAGACAAAATATAGCACATATAAAGGCAAGAATATGGCTTGCAAGTTTCTACCATCAGACCGTAAATTTGATGACTATGGGCATTCTTATTATAATATTATTGGAGTTGGCCCAAAAATCCTAGATTTTAAAAAAGTTTACAAGAAAACTCATAGACGCAGTGGTTTATTGATATCTAAAATCGCTTTATAAAAGCTCTTTAGATATTTAATAAACTGCGCGGGGGTGACTCGACAAAATCGATTTCCCCGAAATCACGATTTTTGAGTCACTCCCATTTATTTGTAGTAGAATTTTAAATCGCCTATAAGTAATTATAGGCGATTTTTTGTATTTATATAGTTATATTTGTCAAAAAATAATATATAACTAAGGAGATAAGAATCTTGAAAACTTTTATTTTAAGTTTACAACATGTACTAGCAATGTATGCAGGAGCAGTTATTGTTCCAATAATTGTGGCTGGTGGATTAGGTCTTTCAGCAGAACAAACAACTTATTTAGTGTCAGTTGATATTTTCATGTGTGGGGTAGCTACATTTCTACAAGTTTATAAAGGTAAATTTACAGGTATTGGTTTACCTGTTGTTCTTGGATGTACTTTTACTGCAGTAGCACCGATGATAGCTATAGGTAATAGCTCAGGATTGCCAACTATGTATGGAGCTATTTTCGTTTCTGGGTTGGTTGTTGTATTAATAGCACCGTTTTTTGCGAAGGTGGCTAAATTGTTCCCTCCTGTTGTTACGGGAAGTGTAGTAACGATTATTGGTATTACTTTAGTGCCTGTTGCGATGAATTATATTGCAGGTGGACAAGGATCAAAAGATTTTGGGAATCCAAAAAATATTTTACTAGCATGTATTACTTTAGCAATTATTTTAGTAATATACAAATTTACTACTGGATTTATCCAATCAATTGCTATTCTTCTAGGACTAGTATCTGGTACAGTTATTGCTAGTTTTATGGGATTGGTGAGTTTATCAGAAGTATCACAAGCAGGTTGGTTCCAACATCCAACACCATTTAAATTTACTGGTTTTGAATTTAATATGAGTGCTATTTTAACATTTGTTATAGTGGGAATTGTTAGTATGATTGAATCAACTGGTGTATATTATGCCCTAGGAAATATTTGTAATCAAGAAGTTAAAGAACCTGATTTACGAAGAGGTTACTTAGCTGAAGGTTTAGCTGTAATGATAGGTTCATTAGTAAATGCATTCCCGTATACAACTTATTCTCAAAATGTAGGTCTTGTGCAAATTTCAGGTGTGAAAAGTAAAAAAGTGATGTATGTAATGGTACTTTTACTACTAGTTTTTGGATCTATTCCAAAAATCGGAGCTTTAGCTACAATCGTACCTCAACCGGTATTAGGAGGAGCGATGATTAGTATGTTTGGAATGGTTCTAGCATATGGAGTTAAGATGTTAGGTAACACAGACTTTGCTAAACAGGAAAATCTTATGATAATAGCTTGTTCAGTGGGATTAGGACTGGGTGTCACTACAGTACCAACAGCATTTGCACAATTACCAAGTTTTGTTCGTATGTTTACTGATAGTGGTATAGTACTAGGAACAATAGTTGCTATTGTAATGAATTTAATATTTAATAGAAGATCAAAAATTAATAAATAATTAGTTAACTGTAGATTATGATTTAGATACAGAAACTTATTAGAATTTAAAATGAGAATGACTTTATAATATCGATTAAGACAATATTTCGATTTTATAAAAACGTTCTCTTTTTTTATGTGTTTAGGCTTAAAAATCAATGTTTTTTGTGTACAAAATATTGTAGATGTAGTATAATTTAATAAAGGTCAATTTTAGTCAATAAAGGAGGTGCCCTTATGAATAATAATATGACAGATATTCTTGAACAATATATTATGAACTTATTTAATGAGGCAACAGAGGATCATATAATTATTAAAAGAAGTAATGTCGCACAAAAATTTGACTGTGTACCATCCCAATTAAATTATGTAATAAAAACGAGATTTACTCCGGAACACGGATTTATTATAGAAAGTAAGCGTGGAGGGGGAGGATTTATTAGAATTACTAAAATAACCCTTCACAAAAATAAAGATTACATAGACTATTTAATTGAGACAATAGATAATGAATTTTTAGAGATAGATGAAGCTATGAGGATAGCTAAAATTCTACTTGAAAAAGAATATATAGATAAATTTGATTACAATCATTTTATAGATAGCGTAGAGATTATTACCGATGTTCATAATCAATTTTTAGATCAAATTGATAAAAATAGTGCTGAAGAGATGATTTCTAAAACAAAAGCAAATTTAAAAGATTTGACAATAAGATTTTTAACAAATATAAAATATAATAAGAGAGGATAAGGTTATGTACATAAGATTTAATGAAACGGCCCTTATGGTGCTAACGACAGCGAAAGAAGAAGCTAATGATTTTGGTGTTAAGGCCGTAGGAACTGAGCATTTACTATTAGCTATGTTGAGTATGAACAATACATTGTCATGTAAAACACTTAATAAATATGGTGTCTATTATGACGATTTCAGAAAAAGCGTAGTAGACTTTTATGAAGCTGAATTAGAAGGTACTGATTTTTATCGTAATGTTTTAATGAAGATAGATTATACAAATGGAGCTGTTAGAACTATAGAAAAAAGTCAACAATTTGCTGATGATACATCTAGTTTTGTAGTTACAAGCGAGCACTTACTATTATCTTTACTTAATGAGAAAACAGGGACTGCGGTTCGTTTATTAACTGATAAGTTAGGAGTTAATGTCGATGCATTAATTACTGAACTATTTGAATTATTAAAACAAAGCCAAGGATTACTGTCTAAATTATTTGATGGATTTAAAAAATTAGAAGCACCAGAAGATAGTTCAGCAAAAACTAAAACTTTAAATTCATTAGCTAAAGATTTAACTAAGGATGCATTTAATAACAAATTAGATCCGGTTTTAGCACGTGATAAAGAAATTACTCGTATGATAGAGATTTTAAATAGACGTACTAAGAATAATCCGGTATTAATTGGAGAACCTGGAGTTGGGAAAACAGCTATTGTTGAAGGTTTAGCAGAAAGAATAGTATCTCAAAATGTTCCGAGTAATTTATTAGGTAAGAGAGTTATGGTTCTTGATATGGGAACTTTACTTGCAGGTACTAAATATCGAGGTGAATTCGAAGAAAGATTAAAAAATATCATTACTGAAATTGAAGAAGCAGGAGATATTATTTTATTCATCGATGAAATTCATACGATAATTGGTGCTGGAGGAACTGAAGGTAGTGCCGATGCATCAAACATCCTTAAGCCAGCTTTATCACGTGGTTTAATTCAATGTATAGGAGCTACAACTACTGAAGAATATAGAAAGTATTTTGAAAAAGATGCAGCTTTAGAACGTAGATTCCAACCGATTAAAGTTGAAGAACCTAATACAGAAGATTCAATTAAAATTCTTGAAGGATTACGTCATAAATATGAAGAACATCATAATGTGGAAATTTTAGATGAAGCTTTAGATGCAGCGGTTAAGTTAAGTACAACATATATTACTGATAGATGTTTACCAGATAAAGCAATTGACCTTATTGATGAAGCTTGTTCTAAAGTTAAATTAAGATTTTATAAATCTCCAGAAAAATTAAAAGAATATGAAGATGAATTAAGTCGTTTAAATAAAGAAAAAGATAGAGCTGTAATTAATCAGGAATTCGAAATAGCAGCTAAAAAACGTGATGAGGTTAACCAAGTAATTAGTAAAATTGAACAATTTAAAATTTCTTGGCAAGATAGTTTATCAAAAGATAAAATTAAAATTAGTGCTGAGCATGTAGCTGAAGTTCTTGCTGCTTGGACTGGTGTACCTGTTACTAAATTAACAGAAACAGAAAGTGAAAGACTTCTTAAATTAGAAGAAATTTTACACAAACGAGTTATTGGACAAGATGAAGCTGTAGTAAGTCTAGCAAAAGCAGTTAGAAGAGCGAGAAGTGGGTTCAAAGCACCGAATAGACCAATAGGAAGTTTTATTTTCTTAGGACCTACAGGGGTGGGAAAAACAGAACTTGCGAAAAGTTTATCTGAAGCATTATTTAGTTCAGAAGATAATATGATACGTATTGACATGAGTGAGTATATGGAACCACATTCAATAAGTAGACTTGTAGGAGCTCCTCCAGGTTATGTGGGATATGAGGAAGCAGGACAACTATCAGAACAAGTTCGTCAAAAACCATATTCTGTAGTACTATTTGATGAAATTGAAAAAGCTCACCCATCAATCTTTAATATTCTATTACAAGTGTTGGATGATGGACGTTTAACAGATGCTTCAGGTCGCGTAGTAGATTTCAAAAATACTATCATTATCATGACTTCAAATGTTGGAGTAAGTGAACTAAATGATCAAAAATTTGTAGGATTTGGTGGAAGTGAATCAATTAAAAATGATTATAAAAACGTTCAGAATACTATGATGGAAGCATTAAAAAAACAATATCGTCCAGAATTCTTAAATAGAATAGATGATATTATTGTCTTCAAAACTCTTGAAAAAGAAGAATTAGAAAAAATTTCTGAGTTATTAATTGATGGATTATCTAAGAGATTAGCAGATAGAGATATTACTATTAAACTTACGAAAAAAGCCATGGCAAAAATCGTTGAAGACGGTAGTATAAAAGAATACGGAGCGCGTCCATTAAAACGTAGTATTCAAAAAAATATTGAAGACTTATTAAGTGAAGAACTATTAAGAAATCCTGAATTAACTGGAACTATTAATATTGATTATAAAAATGATAATTTTGTTGTAAAGAAAACTAAGAGGTAATTATGGCAAAGGTAAATGTTAAATACGAATGTAATGCCTGTGGTTACCAAAGTTTAAAATATATGGGAAGATGTCCTAATTGTAAAAAATGGGCATCTATGGAAGAAGTAGTTGAAGCAAAAAAGGCTACTAAACATACAGAATTTGAAGTTAAAACAAATGATACAGAACGTGTAGAAGCTGGGAAACTAAAATCAGTTTCTACACAGGATGTTCCACGAACACTTACAGATAGCGGTGAATTAAATAGGGTTTTAGGTGGAGGAGTTGTAGGAGGATCATTAGTACTTTTAGGTGGGGATCCAGGTATAGGTAAATCTACATTGCTTCTTCAGATATCAGCATATTTAGCCAAAGAACACGATGTTCTTTATGTAACAGGTGAGGAGTCTGTGAGACAGGTTAAAATAAGAGCTGATAGGTTAAAAAATAACACGGATGAACTGTTTGTTTATGCGCAAACTGATTTAAATTTAATTTATCAAGTTGTAAAAAAAATAAAACCACAGTTTTTAGTCATTGACTCAATTCAAACAATTTATAATCCTAACCTAGAAAATTCTCCAGGAAGTATTACTCAAGTTAGAGAATGTACACAACAACTTATGAAAATTGCTAAGAGTTTAAATATAGCAATATTTATAGTAGGGCATGTTACTAAAGAAGGAACTATTGCAGGACCACGTATGCTTGAACACATGGTTGATACAGTGTTATATTTTGAAGGAGAAGGGCAACACAGTTACAGAATTCTTAGAGCAGTAAAAAATCGTTTTGGATCTACTAATGAAATTGGTATTTTTGAAATGAAACATAGTGGACTAGAAGATTTAGCAAACCCTTCGCAGATGTTCCTTGAGGAACGAAGCAAAAATCTTGCAGGGGCAACAATAATTAGCACTATGGAAGGTAGCCGACCACTTCTTGTAGAAATTCAATCATTAACAACACCAACTGCTTTTAATAACCCAAGAAGAATTTCTACTGGATTAGAGTATAATAAATTAATTCTATTAATGGCTGTTCTTGAGAAGAAAGCAGGGTATCTACTTCAACAACAAGATGTTTATGTTAAGGTATCAGGTGGAGTCAAGATTGATGATCCTGCAGTAGACTTAGGTGTGGTTATGGCTGTTGCTTCAAGTTTTAAAGATATTGCGGTTAATATGAATGATTGTTTCATTGGTGAGGTTGGATTAACTGGAGAAGTGAGAAGAGTAAGTAGAATTGAACAAAGAATCAATGAGGCTAAAAAACATGGATTTAAACGTGTTATAGTGCCAATCGGTAATATGAAAAATTCTGATTTTCCAGATGGGATTGAAATAATACCGGTAAAAGATATTAGAGAATGTTTAGACATAGCTTTTAGCAATGTTTTTTAAATAAATAATTATAGGTGAGTAGAGATTTAGTATATTTATTTCTCTATTCATCTATTAGTATAAAAAAACTTAAATTATTTTGAATTTAATTATGTTAATTTTAAGTAGAATGTAGTAGAATAGTTAGAAGAGATGTTTTATATCTCTCTATCATACAATATAAAATTATTAGAGAATAATTAATAATTTTAAATTACAATTAAATATTTAAAGGAGTGATTTTCATGTTGAAAAAAGTTTTAATTACAATTTCCTTTTTTCTAGGAATAACTGTTGGAACACTATCAACTAGTGCATTGATTTATTATAATATATTTACTTCAATGAGTGAGACGATGTTAAGAATCATTGTTACAATTGGAACTACAGTATTTTTTGTATTAATGTCTTTATTATTTTCAGATAGATTTGTAGCAATGTTAAAACGAATGGAAGATCGTCTATCAAGAACACCAATACAAAAAATTGTTTTCACGACGATAGGATTAATTCTTGGATTACTGTTAGCTAGTTTACTTTCATCAGGAGTTGATGTTATAGCTGGTGCAGGAATAATGGGAAGAATAATTTCGGCTGTGATTTATATTGTTTTTGGATACTTAGGATTGGTACTAGGGTATAGACGTGAAGGTGAATTTTTAAATATTCTTACAGCTTTTAAATTTGGAAATAAACCTAAAGAAAAAGAACCTAAAGTTAAGAATAAGAAAGTTGTAGCTAAGGTTGTTGATACAAGTGCCTTAATTGATTCACGTATTCAAGATGTTGCTAAAACTGGATTCTTAGAAGGAAAAATTATTGTTCCTGAGTTTGTATTAAAAGAATTACAGTTAATCTCAGATTCGGAAGATCCATTAAAACGAGCTAAAGGAAGACTCGGATTAGATTGTGTTGAACATCTCCAAAAAATGAAAGAGATTGATCTTGAAATAGATAATAAATACAATTATAACGAGCATAAAGGTGTAGATAATCTACTAATTGACTATGCTTTAAAATATAAATGTGCTATTATAACAACTGATTATAACCTTAATAAACTTGCTACTTTACAATCTATTAAGGTTTTAAATGTTAATGATTTAAGTAATGCTGTAAAACCTATGTTAACTACAGGTGAAAAATTAGAAGTTCAGGTTCTAAGAGAAGGTAAGGAAAATAATCAAGGTGTAGCATATACTGAAGACGGTACAATGATTGTTGTTGAAAATGGTAAACGTGCCGTAGGTAAAACTGTCGAAGTTGAAGTGCAAAGTGTACTACAAACATCTTCAGGAAGAATAATATTCACAAGAATTGTTTAATAAATTTGCTTTTTTTGAAAAAATGTGTTAATATAAATTGTATTGTATTAACGAATGATTATTTTAGGAGGAGAGTATGCACACTTTTTTAATGACAATAGCAATAGTGAGCAGTATTCTGTTAATTGTAGTAGTTTTATTACAAGAAAGTAAATCTGGAGGTTTATCTGGATTAACTGGTGGAGCAGAAGAGCTGTTTGGAAAACAAAAAGTAAGAGGTGCTGAATTAGTTTTACAAAGAATTACAATAGTACTAGGACTAATATTTTTTATAACACTAGTGTGTCTTACTTGGTTAAAATTATAGACTAAACAATGATAAACCTAAAATGTAATTTCATTTTAGGTTTATTTTTATAGAAATAATTATATGTTGTATAATCTAAAAAAGGAGGATTATATGTTAGAAAAGATTGAAAAAATATTCAAAGAAGATAAAGTTTTAAGTATTGAAGATTTAAAAGAAAAATTAAATATTGATTCAGCAAAAGAATTTGTTGAGTTAGTTAAGAATGTTGGAAAGTTAGAAAGAAAATTAGTGATAACTCAATTACCTAATGAGAAATTTCTTTATGTCAAAGAGGCCTTAGAAGTAGAAGGGGTAATTAGATTGCATCAAAAAGGCTTTGCATTTGTTTATTCGGCTGATTTAGGAATAGAAGTCTATGTACCTAAAGGATTTACTCAAAGTGCCATGACTGGTGATGTTGTTTTAGTTAAAGTTGATAGTGTATATAAAGATGATCGTAATCTAGAAGGTATTGTTCAAAAAGTACTAGAAAGAAATACTAAGTATACAGTTGGAACATTAACTAATGGAAAATTTTTCTCTTTTGTAAAAAGTGATGATAAAAATATTGTAAAATATATAAAAATAACTAATGCGAAGAACTTCAATTTAGTTGATGGAACTAAGGTGTTGGTTGAAATTACTGATTACTCTAAGGTCAGCTTTGAAGATCATAAAGGGATAATAATCAAGTCAATAGGTCACAAAGATGATCCAGGAGTTGATATTCTTTCAGTGATATATAAACATAATGTCCCGAATGAATTTCCAAAGGAAGTAGTTGAACAAACTGAAGAAATTAGTGAAGAGATTAAACTTGAAGATAAATATATAGATTGTACAAATGAAATGGTAGTTACAATTGATGGAGATGATGCAAAAGACTTAGATGATGCCGTTTCTGTAGTTAAAACTAAAAAAGGTTATAGATTGAAAGTCTTTATAGCCGATGTCAGTAGATATGTTACGGAAGATAGTCCATTAGATAAAGAAGCTGCCAATAGAGGATGTAGTGTTTATTTAGCAGATAGAGTTGTACCAATGCTACCGAGAAAATTATCTAATAATATTTGTTCGTTAAACCCACATGTAATGAGGTATACTATTTGTTGTGATATTGATTTTAATTCCAAAGGTTATCCTGAGAGTTATGATATCTATCCAGCGGTAATAAAATCTAAAGGTCGATTAACTTATAAAAAGGTTAATGAAGTCTATGCAGAAAATAAAGAAGTTATAGAAGAATACAAAGACTATGTGCCGATGTTAAATATAGCGCTAGAATTATCCAAAAAAATTCGTAAAAATAGAGAAAATAGAGGTGCAATTGATTTTGATAAACCGGAATCAAAAGTTGTTGTAGATGAAAATGGTGAAGTACTAGATATAGTGTTGAGAGAAAGAGGTATATCAGAACGCCTTATTGAAGATTTTATGTTAAGTGCAAATGAAGTTATTGGAGAGCATTTCTTTTGGATGCAAGTACCATTCATTTATCGTATTCATGAAGAGCCAAAAGTTGAAAAACTTAGACAATTTTTTGATATTGCGGCTAGTCTAGGATATAGAACAAAAGGGAAAATTGACGAAATTGAACCTTATATTCTTGCCAATATGCTTAGAAAATTCAAGGGTGAAGTTGTAGAACCAATGCTTTCTACAATTTTATTAAGAACTATGAATCAGGCAAGATATTCTACAAATAATATAGGCCACTTTGCATTAGCGACGAAATATTATACTCACTTTACATCGCCTATAAGACGTTATCCAGACTTATTGGTACACAGAATGATAAGAACTTATCTATTTAATGGAGATGTATCAGATGAAACGATTGACAATTTCCTTACTCGACTTCCAGAATTAGCGGAAAGTTCTTCAGAATATGAAAAACGAGCAGTTGATTGTGAACGTGAAGTTGATAGAATGAAAAAATGTGAGTATATGTTGAAATATCAAGAACAAACATTTAGAGGTATTATATCTAGTGTTACTAATTTTGGGGTGTTTATTACGTTAGAAAGAAGTAATATTGAAGGCCTAGTCCATATTAAGGCTATGAATGATGATTATTATACTTATGATCAAAAGAACATGGTTTTAATTGGAAGAAGAAAGAAAAAAATATATCGTCTAGGTGATGAGGTTATCGTTAAGGTAGCGAATGTTGATTTAGAGAATCAAGAAATAGATTTCAAAATATTGAAACATAAATCATTAATTAGTGGTAAATAGAGGAAGATATTATGAACAAAGAAATTAAAGTAATAGCTCAAAATAAAAAAGCAAATCATGATTATTTTATTGAGGAAACATACGAGGCAGGATTAGTTCTAACTGGTACAGAAATAAAATCAATACGTCGTGGAAGGATTAATCTAAAGGATTCTTATTGTCAAACAAGACGTGGAGAAATGTTTGTATATAATATGCATATTTCTCATTTTGAAGAGGGTAATAGATTTAATCATGAACCATTAAGAGTAAGAAAATTATTATTAAAGAAAAAACAAATTGCTTCATTGACTAACGTGCAAAATGAAATAGGTATGAGTATAATTCCTTTAAAACTATATATAAAAAATGGCTATGCAAAGCTGTTAATTGGAGTTGCTAAGGGTAAAAAGAATTATGATAAACGTCATGTGTTGAAGCAAAAAGAAGCAAATAAAGAGATAAGTAGGGTTTTGAAAGATAAACAGAAATATTAAAAAACTATGTATTATTTCATAGTAAGTATAGTTAAACATATCGTAATAAGGTTTATTACGATATGTTTTTTTTATACCTAAAGAATAAAATAGTATAAAACAATTATTTGTCCTTGATTTTTTATTGAAGAGTATAAATGAAAAATAGAACTGTTATAAAAAAACTACGTAATTTTTTTCAAAAAAATATATATTATTTTCTTTGGTATTACTGGATTTTTTAAGAATGTTGTAAAAATAACTAAAAAAACGCTTTACATTTAAATGAAAGCGTGCTACAATATTTAATGTAAACAAGAAAATCGTTGACAAATTACCATCAAATACAAAAGAGTTATTATATCTAAATAGTAAAAAATGAAACAGTAAAAAAACTGTTATATATCTGATTGATGAGAGTAGAGAGAGTAGTCTTTAGAATAAACAGTTAAGAATTTTTACAATATTTTATTTTTAGTTAACATATTATTTGGTAGTTAAAAACAATAGATTTTCACAAATCAAACAAAATATATTTATACAAAGGAGAAGTGTATTTATGGAAAAATTCACTCAATTATTACAGCCGGTGGCTGATAATTTATATCTTTCTGCACTTGTTGCATTAATCCCGATTGTGTTTTACTTAGTAGCACTAGCAGGATTTAAAGTTAAAGGGTGGTTAACAGGACTTTTAACTTTATTAGTAGCAATTGTAATTGCATGCGTATTCTTTAAAATGCCATTCCAATTCGCAGCGTTCTCAACAATTCACGGTATGGTATACGGTATTATGCCTATCGGTTGGATTATTTTAACATCAGTATTCTTATATAAAATGACAGTTAAAACTGGTCACTTTGATATTATCAGAGACAGTATTACTTCATTAACTGATGACCGTCGTATCCAAGCATTAATCATTGCATTCTCATTTGGGGCTTTCTTAGAAGGAGCTGCAGGATTTGGAGCACCGGTAGCAATCACAGCTTCATTATTAGTAGGTTTAGGATTTAAACCACTTTATGCTGCAGGTGTTTGTATGATCGCTAATACTGCACCGGTTGCATTCGGAGCAGTTGGAGCACCGGTAACAGCTATGGATGGATTAGCAACTTATGCAAATGGATCACCAATCGCAGCTGCAGAAATCGCAGCTATGATTGGACGTCAATTACCACTAGTGTCTATCTTTATTCCATTCTACTTAGTATTAATCATGGCTGGATTTAAGAAAACATTAGAAGTATGGCCTGCATTATTAGTATCTGGTGGATCATTTGCGATAGCACAATTTATAAGTTCTAACTTCATGGGAGAACAATTACCTGACATTCTATCTTCATTAGTATCATTAGTTTCAATCGTTGTTTTACTTCAATTCTGGAAACCAAAAACAACTTGGAGATTTGCTGATGAAAAAGAAGATGGTGGAAAAGATAGTGTTAAAGCAAAACATAGCTTAAACGAAGTTTTAGTAGCTTGGTCACCATTCGTAGTATTAACAGTGATTATCTTCTTATGGACTATGAAATCTTCTAAAGCATTCTTCAAAACACTTGCTTTAAATCCGAAGGTACCATTTATCCACAATAATATTATTAGTTCTGTATCAGGAAAAGAAATTGCAGCAGTATTCAAACTTGACCTAGTAGGATCAATCGGGACAGCAATTTTAGTAGCAGCGTTAATCTCTAAGTTTATTATTAAAATTAGTTGGAAAGATGCAGGTGCAACTTTTATTCAAACATTTAATGAAGTTAAAATTGCATTGTTAACAATCTGTTTCGTAGTAGGATTTGCATACATTATGAATGCATCAGGTATGTCTAATACTCTAGGATACGCGCTAGCAGCAACAGGTGGAGCATTTAAATTCCTATCACCAGCTCTTGGATGGATTGGAGTGTTCATTACTGGTTCTGATACATCAGCTAACTTACTATTTGCTAAATTACAACAAGTTACAGCTAGCCAAGTAGGAATGGATCCATTATTAGCGGTAGCAGCTAACGCATCAGGAGGAGTAGTAGGTAAAATGATTTCTCCACAATCTATCGCAGTAGCAGCTGCAGCGGTTGGTCTAGTAGGTAGAGAGTCAGACTTACTTAAATTTACAGTTAAACACAGTTTCATCCTGTTAATAATTGTGTGTGCTATCGTTGCACTTCAATCAACTAGAGTACTTGGATGGATGATTCCAGTACACCCATAATAAAAGAATAGTATTAAGGAAGATCGAGTTATACTTGATCTTCTTTTTTATTAGTGAAAGTGCTAACGAAAAAAAATATCTTAAATTAAAGTAATTTCGTTAGTATATTTGTTTACAATCAAGAAAAATAGTGGTATTATTGATAAGTTAGATTAAATACTATATAAATTTAAGATTATATATATTTTATAAAGTAAGAACAAGGAGATAAAAATGTCAGTACAATTAAGAGATGATGTTAGAAATATAGCAATTATAGCCCACGTTGACCACGGTAAAACTACATTAGTTGATGAGCTATTAAAACAATCAGGAATTTTCCGCTCAAACGAGCACGTAGAAGAAAGAGCTATGGACTCTAACGATTTAGAAAGAGAACGTGGTATTACAATCCTAGCAAAAAATACAGCTATTGATTATAAAGGAAAAAGAATTAACATTCTTGATACACCAGGACACGCAGACTTCGGTGGTGAAGTAGAGCGTATCATGAAAATGGTAGATGGTGTTCTTTTAGTAGTAGATGCTTACGAAGGAACAATGCCTCAAACTCGTTTCGTTCTTAAAAAAGCTTTAGAACAAAACTTAAAACCAATTGTTGTTGTAAACAAAATTGATAAACCATCAGCTCGTCCAGAGGAAGTAGTAGACGAAGTTATTGATTTATTTATCGAATTAGGTGCAAATGATGAGCAACTTGAATTCCCAGTTGTTTATGCATCAGCTATTAACGGAACAGCTTCTTTAGAAAGTGATCCAAGTGCGCAAGAAGAAAACATGCAATGTTTATATGAAACAGTAATTGATTACGTTCCAGCACCAAAAGATAATAGAGATGAACCACTTCAATTCCAAGTAGCATTATTAGATTATAATGACTATGTTGGACGTATTGGTATTGGACGTGTATTCCGTGGAAGTATGAAAGTAGGAGAATCAGTTTCTCTTATGAAACTTGATGGAACAGTGAAAAACTTCCGTGTAACTAAGATTTTTGGTTACTTTGGATTAAAACGTGAAGAAATTCAAGAAGCGCATGCAGGGGATATCGTTGCAGTAAGTGGTATGGATGATATTAACGTTGGGGAAACAGTTTGTCCAACAGATCACCAAGAAGCATTACCAATACTTCACATTGATGAACCAACACTACAAATGACTTTCTTAGTTAATAACTCACCATTTGCTGGTAAAGAAGGTAAATTTGTTACAGCTCGTAAATTAGAAGATAGATTAATGCAACAATTAGAAACAGACGTTTCATTACGTGTAGAACCTAATACAAGTGATTCTTGGGTAGTAAGTGGACGTGGAGAACTTCACTTATCAATTCTTATCGAAAACTTACGTCGTGAAGGTTACGAGCTTCAAGTATCTAAACCAGAAGTAATTATCCGTAACATAGATGGTGTAGATTGTGAGCCAGTTGAGCGTGTTCAAGTTGATGTACCGGATGAAAGTGTTGGTGCTGTTATCGAATCATTAGGTCAACGTAAAGGTGATATGGTAGATATGCAAGCTGATGGAAATGGACAAACTCGTCTTATCTTTAATGTCCCAGCTCGTGGACTTATCGGATACTCTACAGAATTCATGTCTATGACTAAAGGATATGGTATTATTAACCACACATTCGATTCTTACCAACCAATGCAAAAAGGGCGTGTTGGTGGACGTCGTAATGGTGTATTAGTAGCTCTTGAAAATGGTCAAGCTACAGCGTACTCTATCTCAAGCTTAGAAGATCGTGGTACAGTATTTATTGAGCCAGGTACGGATGTATACGGTGGTATGATTGTTGGAGAAAACAGCCGTGAAAATGACTTAACAGTTAACATCACAAAAGCTAAAGCTCAAACAAACGTACGTTCTTCTACAAAAGACCAAACAGTAACACTTAAAAAAGCTCGTATTATGACTTTAGAAGAAAGTCTTGAGTACCTAAGTGATGATGAATACTTAGAGGTAACTCCAGAGTCAATTCGTCTACGTAAAAAAGAATTAGATAAAGCAGCTCGTGAAAAAGCAGCTCGTAAAGCAAAATATTCAGAAGAATAGAAATAAAGAAACTTTCGAAGTAGGTAACTATTTCGAAAGTTTTTTTATAAAGAAAAAATTATTGTATAATTATAGAAAAAATGTATTAATTTATAGAGATATAAATTAATTATTTTAATAGAATCTTTATATTTTGAAATATAATAATTTTCCTGTATTTAATTTTAATGTAGATTAACTTTATATTTGATGATATAATATGTAACAGAGATAACTCTATAAAAATATTATAAAAACTAAGGGAGGCATAATTATGTCAAAAAAATATGATGTTGTTATAAAATCTACAGGAATGGGTAGTGGAGAACAAGAATTGAGTGATAACCTAATGAAAGGGTTTATTCATACTCTTGCTCAAAAAGAACACTTACCAGAGCATATTATATTTTATGGAGAAGGAGTAAAATATACTGCAAAAGGTTCTGAAGCACTTGAAGATTTGAGCGACTTAGAATCTAGAGGTGTTAAAATACTTTCATGTGGAATTTGTGTAGACTATTATGATTTAACAGACTACTTAAAAATAGGTGGACTTACAACTATGTCAGAAGTAATTGATATCTTATCAAATAGTGAACTAGTTGTTGAACCATAGTATTATTTTAAAGGGAGTGACTCAAAAATCGTGATTTCGGAGAAATCGATTTTGTCGAGTCACCCCCGCAAAGTTTATTAGATATCTAAAAATCTTTTTAAAATCGAATTTAGATATCAATAAACCACTGCGTTTATGAGTTCTTATAGTCGTTTTGTTAAAATTTAGGACTTTTGGGTCAGCCCTTTTTTTATGGAGGTATTAAGTATGGAGGGAAATTTGTTTAAACCTTTTACTACATCATTAATAGGTAGTTTACCTAGATCTAAAGAATTATTATTACTAAAAGAGAGTTGTAAAAAAAGTGAAAAATATACCGAAGTATATTTGCAAAAGTACATTGAAGAAACAAATAAAGTAATTTCTTTTCAGAAAGATTGTGGAATTGAGGTAATTGTTAGCGGTGAATTAAATCGAGATAACTATATGAGTTATATAGGGGAAATCGTTGATGGTGTTAAATTATTAACTCTTGAAGAGTTAAAAGAATTAACAGGGAATAATGAAAATTTTCGTAAAAGTTTAGAAGAAATGGATGCTTCAGATAATAGTATGAATAGTCCAATTTGTTTTGAAAAAATAAATACGGAAGTTAGGTTAAATAAAAAAGAGATAGAAATACTAAAGGATAGTTCAGTAGAACATTACAAATGTACATTACCAAGTCCATATTTATTAACTAGATCAATGTGGTTAAAAGAAATTACGGGAAATTCGTATGAGAGTAGAAATGAACTAGGAGAAGATGTAGTAAAACTTTTACGTCATGAAATTAGAGAATTAGTAAAAGAAGGAGTAAAGATTATCCAGATAGATGAACCAATACTATCAGAAGTCGTCTTTACTAATTCTAAATCAGATAATTCCTTTTACTGAGGTGCTTTATCGGAAAAAGTCAAGGTTGACAAAGAGTTAAAGTTTGCAAAGAATTTATTAAATGAGGTTTTAAATGAAATAAATTCTCATGAAGGTGTAATGAGTATTATGCATGTATGTAGAGGGAATTGGACAAAAGATGAAAGTGTATTACTTGAAGGAGCATATGATAAACTTGGGAAATTTTTTGATTCTCTTAAAGTAGATATGTTGGCATTAGAATTTTCAACACCTCGAGCAGGAGAAGTGGAAAAATTGTTTTATAATAATTTTCTAGATACAAAAATTATTTTAGGTTTTGGATGTATAAATCCAAGAAGTGACAGAGTTGAATCGGTTGATGAGATTGTAAGAAACGTAGAAAAAGTATTAGAATTCTTACCACCTGAAAATGTATGGCTAAATCCTGACTGTGGATTTGCCACATTTTCTAGAAGACCGTTAAATCCATATCCTATAATTCAAAAAAAATTAGAAAATATGGTAGAGGCTTCAAGAGTCTTACGAGAAAAATATTGTAAATAAAAAAATTAGCCTATGAATCACAAAATTCTTAGGCTAATTTTAATGAATTATTAATTTTTAACTTCTAAATTACCATCTTTTAAAGAGATATTATCTCCTTCTTTAACTTTTTCGTATTGTTCTTTAGTTACTGTAACGTGCTTAGTTTCACCATCTTTAGTTTTAATTTCAAGCATATAGACAGGAACTTTTGAATCTTTTACGTTGTCTACTAATTCTTTTTGCTTATCGCTTGCTTGAACATGATTGTGTGATGTAGCTGAACTGAATAATGTATACCATAGAAGTGCATTCGTTATATTACTTCCTGAAAAGAAGCCACTACTTCTGTAGTTATTATTTATGTAGTCAGTATATTGTTTTTTATAACCTTGATTATTGTAACTATTATAATCCTTATTATATGAACCACCTGAATTTTTCGTGAAGTTCTTAGTAGTGCTTGTAGTTGGTTTACTACTAGCTGTCGAACTAGTAGGTTTAGAACTTTGTTTGCTACTAGATGGTTTAGAAGAACTAGGTTTAGAACTAGATCTTGAAACGCTTGGTCTAGCTGATGAGCCTTTTGCTTCTATAAGATTAATGTTAGATGTGCTTATTGTAGAAAAAATTAATGTAGATGTAAGAAATAAACTTGTTATTTTTTTAAGTGTATTCTTTTTCATAGTACTATCCTTTCACGAAAATTAATTATTTTCAGTACTGCGTTTTGCGACGACAGTCCCTTCGATATTTTCTTGAGAATTTGTTTCACTTTTTACAGTATTTTCAATATTAGTTTTGTCATCTACTTTATTATCATCGGTAGAGTTGTTGTTAAAGTAATAATATAAACCAAACCCTACAATTGTGACAGTTAATAAAGTAAGAAATATTTTTAAAAATCTAGCCATATTAGAATCCTCCTAATACGTATCCTTTCATATCTAAAGCACGTTTTAACCTATCATATTCTGATGCAGGCACTTCAATTTCTTCTCCATTTACTTGAGAAATAGTGGCATACTCATCATTTAGTCCTTTCCAAACATCAACGATATTGTTTAAGTTGATTAATCCACGATTTCCATCTATTAGAGTAATTTCAAACCAATTCATAAAATTACCTCCTTTTTATTATTATGCTTAAATTATATCATAGTTCTAAGGAAAAAAATAGTATAGTAAATTTAAATATTACTATAGTTATTAAGGAAAGATTAATTCATGCTTTAATGTAAAATTAATGTATATTTTAAAAAAATTTGATATAATGATAGAAAGAATAAAATATAGTGAGGACAGAACGATGAAAATATCTGTGATAGGTTCAGGAAGTTGGGGAACAGCTTTATCTCAGGCTGTTGTTGATAATGGGCATGAACTATTATTATATTCAAGAAGTGAGAAATCGCGTGATGAAATTAATATACATCACACAAACAGTAGATATTTAAAAAATGCTATTTTACCTAAGGAAGTTGTTGCTACTAGTAGTTTAAAAGAAGCAGTTGAGTTTGCAGATGTAATTGTTATTGCAGTTCCTACAAAAGTGATGAGAGAAGTATCAAAGGAAATCAATAAATATTTAGATAAACCAAAATATATAATCCATGTATCTAAAGGTTTAGAGATGGATACTAACAAGAGGATGTCAGAGGTTATATCTGATGAAATTGATAGTGATAAACTTAAAGGTGTGGGAGTGCTTAGTGGTCCATCTCATGCAGAAGAGTTAATTTTAAGAAACCCTACAGTAGTTGCTATTGCATCAAAAAATGATGAATTAAATAAATTAGCACAAGAAATCTTCCATAATAAATATTTTAGAATTTATGTTAATAAAGATTTGATTGGTGTTGAAGTTGGTGGTGCTTTAAAGAATATAATTGCCCTTGGATGTGGAATAATTGATGGGATGGCTTATGGGGATAATGCTAAAGCAGCATTATTAACACGTGGGTTAATCGAGATAACAAGATTAGGGAAAAAACTAGGTGCTGATGAAATGACGTTCTTAGGTCTTGGAGGAATAGGTGACTTAGTAGTAACATGTACATCTAAACATTCAAGAAACTATAATTGCGGTTATTTAATAGGACAAGGATATTCATTAGAAGAAGCTATTAAAAAATTAGATATGGTAGCTGAAGGTGTGAGAACTACAAAAGTATGTTATTACTTGTCTAAGAAGTTTGATGTGTATATGCCAATTACTGAAAATATATACAAAGTATTGTATGAAGGACTTAGTATAAAAGACTGTGTTAACAACCTTATGAATAAGATGGCCGCAGAAGAATTAAATAAATTTGAATAAATAAGTTTACGTATTAGTAGAAAGATAAAATAATTTGAAAATTACTAATTAAAATATAGAAAAAATGCTAAAAAAGGCTAAATTTATATAATAAAACCTTGATTATTAGCGATTTATATGGTAATATTTAATAAGTGAAACGGTAGAACCGTTACTCAATAATGGAGGTAAAGAATTAATGAATAAATCAGAATTAATTTCAAAAGTTGCTGAGAAATCAGGACTACAAAAAAAACAAGCAACTGCTGCTATCGAAGCATTCGTAGAAACAGTTGAAGAAACTTTAGCTAAAGGTGAAAAAATCCAAATTATCGGATTTGGTAACTTTGAAGTTAGAGAAAGAGCTGCACGTAAAGGACGTAACCCTCAAACTAACGAAGTTATCGAAATCGCTGCAAGCAAAGTTCCTGCTTTCAAAGCTGGTAAAGCTCTTAAAGACGCAGTTAAATAATAACAATTTAATTCAAAAAGAGGAGTTACTACTTAGTAGCTCTTTTTTTTATAAAAACGGAGGATAGTTTTGAAAAATAAAGAACAATCACAAGAACTTATAAAAACATTATTAGAAAATATTGGTGAAGATACATCAAGAGCTGGATTATTAGATACACCTAAAAGATGTGTAAAAATGTATGAAGAATTATTATCTAAAACAAATGTAGATCCAAAAGAAGAGATAAATACATTTTTTGAATCAGATAATGATGAACCTATTTTAGTAAAGGATATTCAGTTTTATTCATTATGTGAGCATCATATGCTACCTTTCTATGGGGTATGTCATATAGCATATGTTCCAAATAATAAAAAGATTACAGGACTTAGTAAGCTAGCGCGTTTAGTTGAGAGTGCTAGTCGTAGACTACAAATTCAAGAAGATATGACGCTTATGTTAGTAAACGCAATTGAAGAACAATTACAACCAAAAGGTGTGTATGTAATTATTGAAGCGGAACATATGTGTATGGCTATGCGTGGAATCAAGAAAATCGGATCAAAAACAGTGACTAGTAAAAAAACTGGTATTTTCTTAGAAGACACAGAATTAGTAAAAGATATTCAATATAAAATTAAGTTATAAAAATAACTGGTAATATAAGGAGTAGATTATGAAGGAGAGTAGTTATATTATTATTAGAGCAGAAGTAGATAATGTAAAAGTTATTACTAAGAAGACCAATAATGAAGAAGCTCTAGAAATATTAAATAAGGGAGAAGTTATTATTCTAAATATTTTTGATAATATCGTAAACTTTAAAGTACAAGGAAGAGCGAGAATAGTTTCAAATTTAGATCAAGTAATTTCAGAATAATGAGATTAACCTACACAGACTAAAAATAGCTTGTGTAGGTTTTTTGTGAAGATATAGTGAAATTGTTGTAAAGAGAAGTAATGTTATATATAATAGATTATGATAATACTGAAAATATATTTTAGAAAGGAGAACTATGGTACTTGAAAATAAGCTTGGTATAACAGAAAGCTCAGTTTTAGCACGTGAAGAAGAACGCCTTAGTAAGAAAAAGGCGATTAAATTATTTACAGATGAGTTACTAAAAAATAAAGAAGTAGGTAAGTTCTCTACCTTAGCCTTTATACATCAATATTTATTTGAAGAAATTTATGATTTTGCAGGAAAAGTGAGAAATGTAAATATAGCAAAAGGGGATTTTCGTTTTGCACCAGTTATGTTTTTAGATTCTTCTTTAAAACATATCGATGAAATGCCACAAAGTTCCTTTGAAGAGATAGTAGAAAAATATGTTGAAATGAATATCGCTCATCCATTTCGTGAAGGTAATGGCCGAGCTACACGTTTATGGTTTGATCATATACTAAAAAAGCAAATTCAAAAAGTAATTGATTGGAATAAGATTGATAAAGAGGATTATTTATTAGCAATGCAGCGTAGTCCCATAAGAGATATAGAAATTAAACATGTATTAAGAGGTGCGCTTATAAGTGAAATTGATGATAGGGAGATTTATATGAAGGGGCTTGATGCAAGTTATTATTATGAAGGTTATATAGTTTATAATTCTAAAGATTTATTATAAAATCAAAATAAAAAAGTTCGCAGAAATTTTTCTGCGAACTTTTTTAATTATACTAGAATAGTAATTTATCTGCTCCACCTAGTTTGTAGTCTAGAGCTGCCATAGCAAGTACGTTAATAAAGTGCCATGGACGGTCAAATTCTGGTTGGAAGAATATATCAGCAAGTGCTAATTGTTCTAATGTCCAGTCTGATGCGATAGCTATAGATAAAGCTGCGATAGCACTAGATACGTCATGTTTAGACATGAATTGAGCTCCAAGAACTCTGTGTGTATCTTCATCGTAGTAGATTTTCATGTGAACTAAGTTGTTTTCTTTTCTCATGAAATCTGGGTAAATTCTTTCTTCTACATATTTAGAAGATACTTTACCGTCGTATAATCTAACACCGTTTTGAGACAGTCCAGTACTTACAAATTTGTAATCAAAGAATGATAATGCAGAAGTACCGTTTACTGCAGGCATTTTAGTTTTAGTACCCATAGCGTTTAATGCTGCTACAACACCTTGACGACGAGCTAATGTAGCAAGAGCTATTGGTAATTCTCCACGAGTTGGAGCATATGGAAGTAGAGTAGAGTCTCCTCCAGCATATACATCTTTAGCAGATGTTTCTAAGTATTCGTTAGTAACAACAAAACCACGTTCTGTCATTTCTAATTCTCCATTTAACCATGAAGCATCTGGACGTACACCAACAGAAACGATTACTGTATCTGCTTCGTATTCACCTTGATCAGTTACTACAGAAGTAACTTTTCCGTTTTCACCTTTGAATGAAAGAACTTTTTCTCCACCACGAACTTTAAGGTTGTGTTTAGCACCTTCTTCAGTAAGGATGTCTGTTAATTCTTGGTCTAAATATGTATTTAAGATTCTTGGTGCGAAGTCAACGATTGTTACATCGATACCGTGTTTTGCATAAGATTCTGCAACTTCAAGACCGATATATCCACCACCAACTACAACAGCTTTTTTACTGTTTTGCATACAATCGTATACAGCTTGAGTGTCTTCTGGTCCACGGAAAGTGTGGATGTTTTCTAATTCAATTCCTTCGAATGGAGGTTTAATTGCAGCTCCACCAGGACTTAATAATAATTTATCGTAACTTTGTTTTTCTTCACCAGCTGGTGTTTTAACAACAACATATTTTTCTTTTGAGTTTAATCCTACAACATCGCTATTACAGTGGATGTTAATACCTTGAGAACGGTAAGATTCTTCTGTTGCAAAGTGTAGTTCAGATAATGCTTTAGATGTCCCATCTAAATAAGATTGGCTACCTCAACCCATAAATGAAGCACCAGCGCCTCTTTCGTATAAGTGAATTTCAGCATTAGGCTCGTTTTTTAAGATAGTTTGAACAGCTTCGTAACCGAAGTGAGATGTTCCAACAACTACATATTTCATATATTTTCCTCCTAAATTAATATTAAAATTTTCCCGTATAATTTCTATTTTATTATTATACAAATAGTATTATAACATATAACACCAAAATATAAAAATAATATGCTTCAATAAAATGATTAGAATGGCTTTGTTATCGTTTTATCTTTAAAGAAAATATGTTTTTAATTATAAACATTTTTGTTAAATATTTCTTTTAAAATTAAATTGAATATTATTATATATCACCTATTGAATTTTATGATTTGACTTTTTTTGACTTTTGTTTTATTATATATTTCAGAAGATATATAGAAAAAATTATTTAAAGAGGTTATTAATATGATTAAACCATTATTTGATAATGTATTATTAAAAAAAGTAGAAGAAGAAAAAGCAACGACTAGTGGAATAGTATTGGCTTCTAAAGAAGAAACTTCCAATATTGCTGTAGTAGTTGCTTTAGGAGAAAGTTGTTTATTATCAAAGGATAATGAGGGGGAATTAACTGCTGGAAGCAAAGTTGTATTTTCGGATAATTATAAAAAAGTTAACTTCAAAAATGAAGAATATATTTTAGTAAATGAAGAAGAAGTTTTAGCTGTTATTGAAGATTAAGTTCGTATCTAAAAAAAGAGATGTTTTAGTATTATAGGAGGAATCATGGTAAAGGAATTAAAATTTTCAGAAGATGCACGTCAATCGATGAAAGTTGGTGTGGATAAATTAGCGAATGCTGTAAAAATAACATTAGGACCAAAAGGGAGAAATGTTGTATTAGATAGAAAATTTGGTTCGCCATTAATAACTAATGATGGTGTATCAATTGCTAAAGAAATTGAATTGGAAGACCCATATGAGAATATGGGAGCAAAGTTAGTAGCTGAAGTTGCTAATAAAACAAATGAAATTGCAGGAGATGGTACAACTACAGCGACAATACTTGCTCAAGCAATGATAACTGAAGGTTTAAAAAATGTTACAAGCGGAGCTAATCCAATTGGAATTAGAAAAGGTATGGAAAGAGCTGTAAAAGTAGCTGTAGAGCGACTTCGTGATATTAGTGTTACTGTTGATTCTAAGGATAAAATTGCTCAAGTAGGTGCAATCTCTGCTGCTGACGAAGAAATAGGAAAATTCATCTCAGAAGCTATGGATAAAGTGGGTAATGACGGAGTTATTACTATTGAAGAATCTCAAGGACTTGAAACTACGTTAGAAGTAGTAGAGGGGATGCAATTTGACAGAGGATATTTATCTCCTTATATGGTTAGTGATACTGAGAAAATGATTGCTGACTTAGATAATCCTTATGTCCTTGTAACGGATAAGAAAATTAGTGCGGTTCAAGAAATTTTACCAGTACTTGAAGAAGTAGTTGCTGCTGCTAAACCACTATTAATTATTGCAGATGATATCGAGCAAGAAGCTGTTGCTACACTTGTTGTAAACAAACTTCGTGGTACGTTTAATGTTGTAGCTGTAAAAGCTCCAGGATTCGGTGAAAGAAGAAAAGCAATTTTAGAAGATATTGCTATTTTAACAGGTGGAACATTAATTACTGACGATTTAGGTCTTGAGCTAAAAGATGCTAATATTACAATGCTAGGTAAAGCAGCTAAGGTTAATGTTACTAAAGACAATACAGTTATTGTTGGTGGTAAAGGTGATAAAGAAAAAATTGAAAGTAGAACTCAACAAATAAAAGCATTATATGCAGAATCAAGTTCTGAATTTGATCGTGAGAAACTACAAGAAAGACTTGCGAAACTTTCAGGTGGGGTTGCAGTTATTAAAGTTGGTGCTGCCACTGAAACTGAATTAAAAGAAAGAAAACTTCGAATTGAAGATGCTTTAAATTCAACACGTGCCGCGGTAGAAGAAGGTATAGTTCCTGGTGGTGGAACTGCACTTGTTCAAGTTATTTCTGAAGTTGAAAAACTAGAAGCAACTGGTGATGAACAAACAGGTATTAACATAATTAAAAAAGCTCTTGAAGCTCCAGTTCGTCAAATTGCAGAAAATGCTGGATTAGAGAGTAGCGTTATCGTGGCTAAACTGAAAGAAGTTGAAGTAGGATATGGATTTAATGCTGCTACTGAAGAATGGGTTGATATGATTAAAGCTGGTATTGTAGACCCGACTAAAGTAACTCGTTCTGCCTTGCAAAATGCGGCGAGTGTATCAAGTTTATTCTTATCAACGGAGGCAGTAGTAGCAGATGTTTCAAAGGATGAGCCAATACAACCTCAGATGCCAATGATGTAATAAATTATTAGTAAGACAAATAATTTGAATATTTTTCTATGATATTATAAAATAAAAACATAAGTAATAAAGGAGACAGAAACAATGAGAGAAATTACAGATAAAGAATTTTTTGAACTATCAAAAACTGATAGTGTAAAAGTATTTGACTTTTGGGCACCATGGTGTGGTCCTTGTAAAATGTTAGCACCAGTATTAGAAGAGGTTTCTAATGAATTAACTAACATTGAATTCTACAAAATTAATGTTGATGAAAATCAAGAAGCAGCTGGTGAATATGGAATTATGTCAATTCCTACACTATTAATTATGAAAAATGGTGAAGTATTAGAAGAAAAAACTGGATACCAACCAAAAGAAGCGTTAGTAGAATTACTATCTAAATACTAATAAAAAAAGGGGCTGAACTAAAAGTCCTAAATTTTAACAAAGTTTCTATGAGAACTCATAGACGCAGTGGTTTATTGATATCTAAATTAGCTTTATAAAAGCTTTTTAGATATCTAATAAACTATGCGGGGGTGACTCGACAAAATCGATTTCTGATATGTACCCCTTTTACTGGACAAACCAGTGAAAGGGGTATTTTTTATGCGTTATAGTTATGAATTTAGGTTGTATACTAAATCCGGGGCATGGAAAAATTCCAGCCCCGGATTTCAATTTTTATATACAAAAAGACAAATACCCAATATAATTAAAGTGTAGAAAAATAATTAACTAAGAAAGGATATTTGTCATGTCTAATTTTATCACAAATTTACTATTAATAAAAGACCAAAATATAACTATGGATGATAAACTTGATTTAATTAATGTAGATGGTCAAGATACATTCGTATTTCATGGGACTTTATCATACAATCCAAAGTGTTGTACAAACTGTGGTTGTATAAAAGAAGGAAATAATATAGTTAAAAATGGATTCACAGATCCATTAAAAGTAGCTTTATTAAAGATGTCAGAATGCCCTACATATCTACGATTAAAGAAACAACGCTTTAAATGTAAAGAATGTAATTCTAAGTTTTGTGCTGAAACATCATTTGTACAAAAATACTGCAGTATATCTAAAAATCTTATATTCTACATTATGAAGAATCTTTCTAAGACAATATCATTTAAAGATATAGCTGAATTAAGTAATGTATCAGTATCTACAGTAGTAAGAGTAATGAAATCATGTAGAGAAGCTGTAGAAGTTAAGACTCATTCAAACCTACCAGAACACCTATGTTTTGATGAGATAAAGTCAACTAAAGACAGTAAAAATGGAATGAGCTTCGTATTCTTAGATGCTAAAACACATGATTTTATAGATATTGTAGATGGAAGAACACAACATATATTAAAACAATACTTTATGAGATATCCAAGGAAAGTAAGAAAGAAAGTAAAAACAATCTGTATAGATATTTATCCTCCTTATATGAATATGATTAGAGAGATGTTCCCTAACGCTAAAATAATTATAGATAGATTCCATATAGTACAAAATATTAATAGAGAATTAAATAAAGCTAGAATAAAACTAATGAACCAATATAAGAACAAAAAAGGCTCTATTTACACTGTTTTAAAGAACTTTTGGAAAGTAATATTAGAAGATAGAGATAAAGTAAATTCAACAAAAATATTCTATTCTAGAAGCTTTAAACGCTATGTAACTAGAAAAGAAGTATTAGATTATATATTAGCTATAGATGATGAGTTTACAGCTAGTTATGAGAGAGTACAGGAGATTAGAGAAGCTATTAAGGCTAAAGCTTCTGAAGAATTAGAGAAGTATATAGATATGGATACTAGAGGATTATCTAAAGGTGTATCTAAAGCTATAAATACTATGAAAAAGCACAAAGAGTATATGCTTAATGCTGTTAAATATAAGTATTCTAATGGTCCATTAGAAGGATTTAATAATAAAATAAAACTACTAAAGAGAGTATCTTATGGATATTCTAGCTTTAGTAATTTCAGATTACGCATTTTAATTATGTCTAGATTATTTGTTTCTAAGTATAAAAATAATGTCAAACTTAAAGAAAACAAGAAAAAATCTAAGCAGCAAAATGCTGCCTAGATTTCATTTCCTATTTTTCTCCATGTCCCGAATTTGACAAAGAGCCTGAATTTAAAGTAAAATGTGTTGAGATGTATGAAAGAGGAGAATATCCAGATACACCTAATGGAATAACAACTAGAAAATTTAGAGATACTATTAGGAAATGGAAAAGAATGGTTGATTCATTAGGCGTAGGCGTCTTGCAACATAAAACGAAAAATAAGAAGTGGAATCCAGAAGAAAAACTAGTATTAGTTTCCAAAATTTTAGCTGGTTATTCATATAATTCCGTTGCGCTAGAGAATGGAATTAATTATAGGATATTATATAATTGGGTTCAAAAATATAAGGAAAAAGGTTATAATGGACTTGTAGATGAGAAGAAAGGAAGACCAAGAAAGGTACCTATCATGAAAGAAAATAGTAGTCCTAAACCATTAAAAGAATCAGAAAGAGAAGAATTAATTAGATTACGTGCAGAAAATAAATTTATAAAAACGGAAATTGAAAATATTAAAGCAGAAAAAGAAATAATAAAAAAATTAATAGCCTTGAGGCGAGAAAAATGGGCTGTGCAACTCAAGGCGAAAAAGCAGCAATCATCAAAGAACTTAGAAAAAAAGGATATCAATTAAAATGTCTTTTACAAGAAATAGGAATGGCAAAATCAACATATTATTATTTAGTAAATAAGGAAGAAGCAGATGTTGTAGCTATTCGTAATGAACCAGTGTTAAAAGAAATTAAAATTATTTTTACCGAAAATAAAGGACTATATGGTGTCCGTAGAATTCACAATGAACTAATTAATAGAGGTTTTAAAGTAAATCATAAACGAGTACAAAGTCTTATGCATAAAGAAGGACTGAAAGGGAAACGTCCTAAAGAAAGATATCACTCATATAAAGGAACAATAGGAAAAGTCGCTAATAATATAATAAATCGAGATTTTAGTACAACTGCTCCTTTACAGAAATGGACTACAGATGTATCACAATTCAATTTTCCATGGGGAAAGTGCTATTTTTCAGCGATTCTAGATATGCATACAAATGAAATAATATCATATGATTTATCTTTACATCCAAATTTAAATCAGATAAAAAGGATGTTAGAACAAGCATTTAATAAATTTCCAAATACAGACGGATTAATTATGCATTCGGATCAAGGGTGGCAGTATCAACATTCACACTATAGAAGTGAGTTGAAAAAACATGGAATCATTCAATCAATGTCTAGAAAGGGAAATTGTTATGATAATAGTATCATGGAATCATTTTTCGGAAGAATGAAGACGGAGATATTTTATGGTTATGAAAAGAATTATATGTCATTTGAAGAGTTTAATAAAGCTGTATATGAATATATAGCTTATTACAACAACAAGAGAATTCAATCAAAAACAAAATGGATGTCACCTGTACAATACAGGATAACATTCACATGTCTAAACTAAATATATATGTGTCCAGAATTTTGGGTACATATCATTTCTCCGAAATCACGATTTTTGAGTCACTCCCTTTTTTATTAAAGATAAAACAAGGAATGGCATGTAATTAAGCCATTCCTTGTTTCTTTTAAATTAATAATTTTTTAAATATTGATCAATTTCCCAATCGGTAACTTGAGTTCTAAATGAATCCCATTCGATTGATTTCGCTTCTATAAAGTTATAGAAAATGTGATCACCAAGAGCTTCTTTCATAATAGAAGATGAAGATAATTCTTTTAGGGCTGTGTATAATGTTGATGGTAATTCATCGATTCCATTAGCAAATCTTTCTTCAGGAGTCATAACATAGATATTACTTTTAACTTCTTCTGCCGGAATAAGTTTATTTTCGATGCCATCTAAGCCAGCCGCTAAAATAGTAGACATAGCTAAGTATGGATTTGCTGCTGGGTCAACTGATCTAACTTCAACACGTGTAGATTTACCACGAGCTGCTGGAATACGTACTAGAGGAGAACGGTTAGAAGTAGACCATGCAACATAACAAGGTGCTTCGTATCCTGGTACTAGACGTTTGTATGAATTTACAGTAGGGTTACAAACAGCTGTGAAGCTACGAGCGTGTTTAAGAATTCCTGCGATAAAGTGTGAAGCAACTTCACTTAAACCATTTTCGCTAGTTTCATCGTAAAAACTATTTTCCCCTTTACTAAATAATGAAACATTACAGTGCATACCAGAACCATTAATACCAAAGATAGGTTTTGGCATGAATGTAGCATGTAGTCCATGTTTACGAGCGATAGTTTTAACGATTAATTTGAAAGTTTGAATATTATCACAAGCTGAAATTACATCGTCATACTTGAAGTCAATTTCATGTTGACCAGGTGCAACTTCGTGGTGACTTGCTTCAATGTCAAATCCAAGGCGTTCTAATTCAAGAACGATGTCACGACGAACATTTTCTCCTAAATCAACTGGAGCAAGGTCGAAATATCCACCATTGTCATTTAATTCTAAACTAGGTTCCCCATTCTCTTTTAGTCTGAATAAGAAGAATTCTGGTTCTGGTCCAAGATTTAAAGTATCAAAACCAAGATTTTTCATTCTTTCAAGAGTTCGTTTTAAATTACCACGTGGGTCTCCGGCAAATGATTTACCATCAACTGTGTGTACATCACAGATAAAACGAGCAACTTTTCCATATTCACTATCCCATGAAAATACTAAGAATGTATTTAAGTCAGGGTATAAGTACATATCACTTTCTTCGATACGAACGAAACCTTCAATTGATGAACCGTCAAACATCATTTTATTATCTAATACTTTTTCGATTTGACTAACTGGTACTTCTACGTTTTTTATAGTTCCAGTAATATCAGTAAATTGTAATCGAATGTATTTAACATTTTCTTCTTCAATTCTTTTAATAATTTCTTCTCTAGTAATAGTTTTAGCCATGTCTTCTCCTTAAAACTCTGTAAAAAATTTGTTAAAAAATCTAACATTAAAATTTATTTTTTTTATTGTTATAAAATCTTGATAAGTCACCTCGTCCAATTGAGCGTTCCCTAGGTAATCCGTTTGGACCAGCAAATATGTCGTTATGAATAATTTGTCTGATTTGTGTAGTTTTAGCAGATACATCTTTCTCATTTATAATTTCATCTATTGCCTTTAAACTAAACCCCTTTGTAAGTAGATCTTTTATAGTTAATAGTTTATCAATATCATTAAATGAAAAAAGCCTAGTGTTTCCCTCGGTACGTTTAGGAGTGAATAGTTTTTTTTCTTCATAATATCTTATCTGTCTAGCAGTAAGTTGCGTAATCTTAGTTACTACACTTATAGAAAAAACAGGAAGATTTTTTTGTAATTCTTTAAACCCCATAAAAGCACCTCTCAAATTAGATTTTGTGAAATAAATATTTTATATCTATATAGTATAATAACAAAATAAAATTTAAAAATAAAGTATATGTTAAATAATCTTACATTAAAAGTTTATGTTAACATTGAGAAGTATTATTGTGGAGTTTTTTTAAATATATATATAAAGTGTGTTTAAAATTTTTAGAAATCGTGATAAAATAAAGCTATATAAAAAAGAAAGGATGATAGTATGGCGATATTTTTATCTGTTATAGTTTTTATTATCTCGTTTGTTCTACTTTTAGGTTCGTACATAATGTTAGTAGCAAATAGAAAAATAAAAAAAAGACGTATGGATAAGGTATTGAAGTTGGTAGCAGCATATAGTTTAGTTAGTGCTTTAGTATTTTGCTATCAATATTTATACTTATAATAATTTTAATTACAATTAAATATTAAGTTTGGATGTGAAAATTTTGAAAAAAGATTCCTTGTTTAAAGGGACTGCTATACTTAGCATAAGTTTAATCTTGACGAAAGTTTTGGGAGCTGTATATCTAATTCCGTTCTATCAAATTATTGGTGGAGAAGAACAGATGGCTTTGTTCAATTATGGATATAGTTATTATGCTACTATATTGGAGATTTCTGCAGCGGGGGTTCCCTTAGCAATAGCAAAGTTAGTTGCAAAGTATAATGCTTTAGGTGCTTATAGTATAAGTAGAAAAATCTATAGGTTAGGTTCTTGGATTCTTGTAGTAATGGGAATAATTGGTTTTTGTATTTTATTTTTTGGTTCTGGATTTATTTCGGAACAGATATTAATTAGTAATCAACAAAAATTCACACCACAAGAAGGAGCTTTGGTACTAAAAAGTTTGAGTTTTGGAATACCACTTGTATTAATTTCAGCAGGTATTCGAGGACTTTTCCAAGGCCATGAGATTATGTTACCATCAGCATTAAGTCAATTCGTGGAACAAGTAGCTCGTATTGCTTTTATGTTAGGTGCAACATATTTTATTATGAGAGTTTTAGGTTATGGAGTCGTTGAAGGGAATGTTAGTGCAACTTTTGCTGCAGCAGTAGGAGCTGTGTTTTCTTTAATTACGCTATCCTTTTTTTATACTAAATATAGAAGAAGTTTAGATTTTAATTCTCCAGAAGATAGTAATTCTATAGAGGTTACTACTGGAGAATTAGTAAAAGAATTTCTATCAGTTTCAATTCCGTTTATATTTATTGTTGGATTATTCCCGATTTTAAATATAATAGATCAACATAATTTTATTCATGGTATGACAAAAATAGGAAAAGCTGATATTGTTGATGGAAGATTCTCTGCATTGCAACTTGTTAATAAGGTAGTAATGATAGCTGTGGCTATTGCTCCAGCATTTTCAAGTACATTTTTACCTTCTATTACGCGATTATTTGCACAAGGTGATAAAGTGAGTGTGAGTTCTCAGATTAATAAAGTAATATTGGCTCTTATGATGATGGTATTACCAGCATTGGTTGGGATGTATGTTCTTGCCGATCCACTTTATTCTACTTTTTATAGTAGGAGTCTTATAAATGCAGATTTACTTAGATTTTATTTACCACTTGCGATTTTGTATTCTCTTTATAGTTTAACGAGTATCATAATGCAAGCAATAAATAAACAATTGATAAATCTTATAACTATAGTGATTGGGTTGGCGGTCAAATATATGACGATTACTCCATTTGTAGTTAATTATGAGACAAACGGTGTAATTTTATCTTCAATAACAACTTATGTAGTTATGATTATAATTAACTTAGTAATTATAAATAGTATTGTTAAACTTAAAGTTTTAGAATTTTTATCAAAATTAATTATTCTTTTAAGTAGTTGTTTCATTATGTTTATTGCAGTCGCTGCGGTTTATGATTCGATTGTCTCTAATTTTGTTATTGAGTCAAAAATCTCTAGTATGATATTAATTATTATATGTGCTGTTATAGGCGCTGCAGTCTACTTCTTTAGTATTACTAGAATGAAATTTGATAAGTATTTGTTTGGAAGAACAATAACCTTATTATCATTAAGAAATATGAGGAGAAGAGGATAGTGAGACTAGATAAATTTATAAGTACAACGACGACACTAAGTAGAGCAGAAGCAAAAAAAATTATAAAAAATGGAATATTAATTAATAATATTCTAGTAAAATCCCCTGATTATAAGGTTGATGAGATATGTGATCAGGTTATAGTGAATGGAGAACGGTTAGTTTATCAAAAATATATTTATATAATGATGAATAAACCTAAAAATGTTGTATCAGCTACAGAAGATGCGGTTGAAAAAACAGTAGTTGATATTTTAGAAGAAAAAGATCGTATGCATAAAGTTTTTCCTGTTGGTAGACTAGATAAGGATACTGAAGGATTAATGTTACTGACAAATGACGGTGAGCTTGCTCATAAATTAATTTCCCCCAAAAAAGATGTAGAAAAAAAATACTATGTTGAAGTTTCTGGGAAATTAAAAGATGAGTATATCAAAATTGTCGAGAATGGACTTATTATAGACGGAGGATATAAGTGTAAAAGTGCTCGCTTAGAAATACTCGAATCTATTGAGGAAAAAAGTAGAGCAAATATATTTATAACTGAAGGGAAGTTTCATCAAGTAAAAAGAATGATGAAAGCTTTAGGAACTACAGTAACATACTTAAAGAGATTGTCTATAGGATCATTAAAATTAGATGAAAATTTAAAATTAGGTGAATATAGATATTTAACAGAAAAGGAACTAAAAAATTTAAATAAATAATGGAGGGATATATTATGAATATCAATTTTAAACAAGAAGTTCAAAATCATAAGGAGGATCTATTAAAAGATTTATTCGATTTATTAAGTGTTCGTTCAATTTTAGGAACTGATGTAACTGAGGAAACTCCTTTTGGTAGCGGTCCAAGAAAAGCATTAGATTTAATTCTATCATTTGGAGAACGTGATGGTTATAAAACTAAATTAGTAGAAAACAAAGCTGGTCACATTGAAGTTGGTGAAGGTGAAGAGTTATTCGGTATCCTTGGTCACGTTGATGTAGTGCCAGTAGTTGAAGCTGATTGGATTAGTTACCCGTTTAAACCAGAAGTTAGAGATGGAAAAATTTATGCTCGTGGATCTTTAGATGATAAAGGACCTACAATGGCTGCTTACTACGCTGTAAAACTTTTAGATAAACTGGGTGTAAAATGGAATAAACGTGTTCGTTTAATTATCGGTAGTGATGAAGAAACAGGATTTAGATGTGTTGAATCATACTTTAAACATGAAGAACAACCTGCTTTAGGATTTACACCAGATGCTATGTTCCCGTTAGTTTATGCTGAAAAAGCACGTGTTACTTTTGACCATAAATTAATCTTCAAAGATGAAGAAGGAACTTACGATTACAAACTTGTTAAATTTAATGGTGGACAGGTTCTTAATATGGTTATCGCAAGTGCAGAAGCTGAATTAGAAGGTGATGCTGGCGATATTAAAGAAAAATTTGAAAAATTCTTATCTAATGAAAAACTAGAAGGAGAAGTTGAAGTTGGTAATACAATTAAGCTTGCTCTAAAAGGTAAAGCTGCCCACGGATCAACACCACAATTTGGTATTAACGGTGCTACAAAATTAGCAGAATTTTTAAGCACATTAGGATTAGATGTTAATGGTAAAAATTTCGTTAATTATATAGTAGAAAAATTAGCTAATGATCCATTCGGTGAAAAATTAGGGATAAATTATTCTGATGATGAAATGGGTGCATCAACATACAACTATGGTATTTTAAAATATGATTTAGCAGAAAAAGTTGGGATAGTATCAACTGACTGCCGCCATCCTAAGAAATTTAATCTAGTTGAAAAACTGGAAACAATAAAAGTTGATAATGTAAATATTGAAGTAACTAGTACAAAAGAAGCTCACTACGTACCAAAAGATGATGAGTTAGTAACTACTCTAATGGATGTTTATAGAAAATATACAGGAGATACTGAAAATGATGCATTTGTACTTGGTGGTGGAACATATGCTAGATGCCTGAAAAAAGGTGTAGCATTTGGACTTCTTTTCCCAGGTAAACAAGATACAATGCACCAAGCTAATGAATTCTTAGAAATTGAAGATTTATTATTAGCAACTGCGATTTATGCAGAAGGAATTTACAAACTTTGCTGCGAATAAAAATTATATAAAAATATTTATTTGATATAATAATTTTAGAGCACAAGGTAACATAAAAAGTCAATCTCAAAGATATTCTTATATATTTTTAATTTTAAAATTAGAATATCTTTGAGATTTTTAATTTTAATTAAAAATAGCATCTTGAAAAAAATGATTAAAGAATGTAAAATATATAGTGCATTATAGTTTTTAAAATTAGAAAAAGAGATTGAAGAAAGGAGCAGTAAGAAAAATGTCTAAAGAATATTATCAAATGGGCTGGACTTTAGATGATACATATCAAGAAGATTATTTTTGTTCGAGAGATAATCAGAGATATTTTATTAAAAAAAATACTACTCCAATGATTGCAACTCTTTCAGCAGAAGGAATAGTACCTAGATTAAGATGGACTAAGCGTATAAGTAATGGGGATGTATTAATTGCTCAAGATTTTGAAAATGGTAGAACATTAAATACAGAAGACATGACTGATAAACGTATTCCTGAAATTTTAAAAAAAGTTCATGGATCTGAAAAATTAAAGAAAATAATGAAGGCTCAGGGATATACAGAGGAAACAGCTGCGAGTTCCTTATACAATTTGAAATCAATTATTGCCGACGAGCTTCGTAAAAATAGTAATATAGTAAATGCACTTAATTATTTAGAGAATTCTATTCCGGTTGATGAAGTTGAGTATACGCCGTGTCATACAGATTTACATAAAGATAACTGGTTGTTATCTGATCAAGGGAAACTGTTTTTAGTTGATTGGGAACACTCAATATTATGTGATCCGGCAATCGATATTTCATTTGTACTGTATAGATATATTCCTCAAAGCGAGTGGAATGAATGGTTAGCGATATATGGTCAAGAACCTACTTTAAAATATAGAAATAGATTGAAGTGGTATATAACGTTACAATCAGTTATTATGATAGTTTGGTATCATGAGAAAAAACAATTATCTGAAATGAACTCATGGTTAATCTTTTTAGATAGAATATTTAACGATTTTATTTAAAGCATTAAATAGGAAAAACCTAATTAATGCTTTTATTTTTTTTATAAACGGTGTAAAATATAAAGAGTAACATAATATGTGTTAAAATGAATCAAAATTATGATTTATATAGCTTATGCAATATTAATTGATATTAATTAATATTTTTAGATGAAAATTATTTTAATTTGATGATTTTACTGTTATGTTAATAGAAACTTATGGAGTAATAGCATGACTATAAAGGATTATAAATTATACCTGATAGATTTAGATGGTACTATATATAATGGAGAAAAAAAAATCAGGTATGCTAAAGAGTTTGTTGAATATTTAAACGAAAAGAATATAGACTATTTATTTTTAACAAATAATTCGACGAAAGAACCAAAAGATGTCGCTGAGCATCTTAAGAAATTTGATATATACACTTCAGAAGAACATGTTTTTACTTCAAGTGACGCTACTAAAATTTATCTTGAATCTAAAGGATATAAAAACTTATATGTAATAGGAGAAGCTGGGGTAAAGAACACACTAAGTTCATTTTGCCAAAAGGATACTGAAGAAGATGTTGAAGCAGTAGTAGTAGGTCTAGATAGAGAACTTACATATGAAAAATTAGCTATTGCTACTAAAGCTATTTTAAATGGAGCAGAACTTATTGGTACTAATCCAGATACATTATTACCTACTGCACAGGGTTTCGTGCCAAGTAATGGGGGGCAAGTCAAATATTTGGAATATGCAACTTCTACGCAGGCTACAATTATAGGTAAACCTAGTAATATTATTATGGAATCTGCCATTAAATTATTCAATTATAGAAAAGATGAAATAGTAATGGTAGGTGATAATTATGATACAGACATTATGTCAGGTATAAATAGCGGAATAGATACAATTCATGTTCAAACAGGTGTGACAAGCTTCGAAGAATTGAAAGACAAAGAAAAAAAACCAACGTATTCAATAGAAAACTTATATCAATTGATTAAATAGTGAGGAGAATATAAATGATTATAAAAACTGAAGAACAATTACAGAAAATGAAAGAAATAGGTTTCATTTGTGCAACAATCAGAGATGAAATGGTAAAAAAAGCAGTTCCAGGTGTTTCAACAAAAGAACTAGATAATATTGCTAAAGAATTATTTGAAAAATATGGAGCGAAATCAGCTCCAATAACTGAGTATGACTTCCCAGGGTATACATGTATTTCATTAAATTATCAAGCTGCACATGGTATCCCATCTAGTACTAAAATTTTAAAAGATGGAGATCTTCTTAATATTGATGTATCGGGGTGTAAAGATGGTTACTATGCTGATACTGGTATTTCTTTTGTTGTTGGTAAAGTTGATGATCCGATGAAAGAAAAAGTATGTGAAGTTGCTAAAGAAGCATTTTACGAAGGTATCAAACATGCTGTTGCAGGAAGAAAAATTAATCAAATTGGAAAAAATGTTCATAAAAAAATTAAAGAACATAAATTAGAAGTAATTGAAAATTTAACTGGTCATGGAATTGGAACTTCATTGCACCAAGAGCCACAACATGTCTTCAACTATTTTGATCCATGGGATAACATTATCCTAAAAGATGGTATGTGTTTAGCTGTAGAACCATTCGTATCTACAAAAGCAAAAACTGTAGGAAATTCAGAGAGAGACGAATGGGAATTAGTCGCAAATGACGGTTCATATATCGCTCAATATGAACATACAATTGTAGTTCGTGAAAATCAAGAACCGTTAATCTTAACAAAAATAGATTAATTTTCATTGAAAAAAGTTGACAAGTTAATAAAAATGTTTTAAGATACTACTTATTAAAAAAATATGGAGAGAAGAAAATGGCAGAAAATTTAGTAATAGTCGAATCTCCTTCAAAGGCAAAAACTATTGAAAAATATCTAGGGAAAAAATACAGAGTAATATCTTCAAAAGGTCATGTAAGAGACTTACCTAAAAGTAGAATGGGAGTAGAAGTACTAGATAATGGGAGTGTAGATGTTGATTATATTTCTATAAGAGGAAAAGGTGATGTAATCAAGTCTCTAAAAAAAGAGGCTAAAGGAAAAAAAGTTTTCCTAGCATCCGACCCTGATAGAGAAGGAGAGGCAATAGCATGGCATATTGCTCACATATTAGGTTTAGATAATGATTCTGATAATAGAATAGTATTTAATGAAATAACAAAAGATGCGGTAAAAGATGCAATTAAACATCCAAGAAAAATTAATACGGATTTAGTTCAATCACAACAGGCAAGAAGAATTCTTGATCGTCTTGTAGGGTATAATATTTCACCTGTTTTATGGAAAAAAGTTAAACCAAAACTATCGGCTGGTCGAGTGCAAAATGCCGCATTAAAACTAATTGTTGATAGGGAAGAGGAGATACAAAAATTTGTACCTCAAGAATATTGGTCAATGCCTATAGACTTTATAAAAAATAGAAAAGTTTTAACAGCTAATTTCTATTCGTATAAAGGTGAAAAAATTAAACTTGAGAGCAAAAAAGATGTAGACAAAATAAGAAAAGCTATAATAGGTGATACATTCAAAGTAATAGATGTAGCGAAAACTAAGAAAAATAGAAATGCACCAAATGTGTATATTACTTCTACTATGCAACAAGATGCTTCAAGAAAGATTAACTTCAAAACCCGTAAAACAATGAGTGTAGCTCAAGAGCTATACGAAGGAATAAATCTTAAAAAATTAGGTGGTGTTACAGGTTTAATCACGTATATGAGAACAGATTCTACGAGGGTTTCTGATGAAGCGGTAAAAATGGCAAGTGATTTTATATTGAATAATTATGGTAAAGAATATTTAGCCGCATCAGTAAAATCAAGAAAAGCTAGTAAGAATGTTCAAGATGCCCATGAGGGTATTAGACCAACGAATGTTAATTTTACACCAGATTCAATTAAGGAATATCTATCAAATGATCAATACAAGTTATATAAATTGATTTGGGAAAGATTCCTTGCGAGTCGCATGAGTGCTGCAGTTTATGAAACTAGTACAACTACTTTTGAAAACAATGAAGTTGTGTATCGTGGTGCACATTCTAATCTATTATTTAATGGATTTTTAGCTGTATTAAAAGAAAAAGAAAAAGTTAAATTAGCACCAGAATTTGAAGTTGGAGAAGATGCTAAGGTTAAAGAAATAAAAGAAGAGCAACACTTCACACAGCCACCAGCAAGATATTCTGAAGCAAAATTAATTGCTGAACTTGAAGAATTAGGTGTAGGTCGTCCATCAACTTATGCAACAATAGTGGATACTCTACAAAAAAGATATTATGCTAAGTTGCAAAATAAGGTGTTTACTCCAACAGAATTAGGAACATTAGTAAGTAAAATTACTGAACAGTATTTCCCTGATATTATTAATACAAAATTTACTGCGAATCTTGAAAGTCAGCTAGATGATATTGCAGAAGGTAAAGTTGGATGGGAAAAAACAATTTATAATTTCTACAGTGGTTTTAGAAAAGATGTAGAAAAAGCAGAATCAGAAATGGAAAAAGTTGAGATTAAACAAGAATTTACTGGAGAATCTTGTCCAGAATGTTCTTCTCCACTTGTATTTAAACTAGGGAAATTTGGTAAATTTATAGCTTGCTCTAATTTCCCTGATTGTAGATATACAAATACAATTCAGAAAAAAGTAGGAGTAAAATGTCCAAAATGTAAGAAACATGATATATTAGAAAAGAAATCTAAAAAAGGTAAACTTTTCTATGGATGTGAAGGATTTCCAACTTGTGATTTTGTATCATGGGATAAGCCGATAAATAGAAATTGTCCTAAGTGTGATAATATTCTATTTGAAGGTAAAAAAGGTGTTCATTGTGATCACTGTGATTATAAAGAAGAAATTAAAAAATAGAAAAAATAAAAAAGATTTGATAATTTATTTAATTGTCAAATCTTTTTTATTTTTAATTATTGATAGCTAATAATTTATTAGTATAAAAAAACATATTTAAATACAGTGAATTAACTGAGAAAACGATTCACTTAAATTATTTGAAAGTTTAATTGTCAGAAAATTTAAAACATTTATCCAACAAAAAAAGAAATATTTTTTAAAAATCTATTGACAAATGTTAATAAATATATTATTGTATATAACATACTTTAAAAAACAAAAATTATTTGGAGGAGATGACATGTTGAAATTTTTAAAGAAAAATCCATATGTATCAATCGGACTTATGTTATTTGCACTGTTCTTTGGTGCTGGTAATTTAATTTTCCCAGCATTCCTAGGACAAAACGCTGGAACTAATTTATCTACAGCGATGATAGGATTTATTATTATGGGAGTGGGATTACCACTTTTAGGAGTTATAGTAATGGGGTACTCAGGAGCTGAGGACTTATTAGATTTATCTAGTAGAGCAGGTAAAGGATTCGGTATTGCTTTTACGACTTTATTATATTTAACAATCGGACCTTTCTTTGCAATTCCTAGAACAGGAACTACAACTTATGAATTAGGATTATCAAGCTTTGTAGCGCCTGAAAATACTACAATTGCTCAGGCTATTTTCTTAGCTTTATTCATGGGATTAACATTATGGTTAGCTATTAGCCCAAACAAACTAGTAGATAGAATTGGAACAGTAATTACTCCGGTTTTACTACTTTCAATGGTTGTGTTAATTATTGCATCATTAGTTAAACCTATGGGTGTAGCTCAAGAACCTACAAAAACATATGCTACTACTTCATTAGCATTTACGAATGGTTTAATGGAAGGATACAATACTATGGATGCATTGGCGTCATTAGTATTTGGTATTATCGTTATTAACTCTGTAAAACTATATGGAGCTAAAACTAAGAAAGAAGTATTTAACAATACAGCTAAATCAGCAATTATTGCAGCGGTATTACTAGCTTTAGTTTATGTATTCATTTCAAATATTGGAGCTACATCTGTTTCAGTATTAGGATTACAAAAAACAGGTGCAGGAGTATTAACTGGGGCAACAACTTTTTACTTCGGTAATGTTGGTAAATTACTATTATTCGTTATTGTATTTTTAGCTTGTTTAACAACAAGTGTAGGATTAGTAACAGCTTGTTCTTCATATTTCGTAAGATTATATGATAAAGTTAGCTATAAAACTTATGCTATTGCACTTACTTTATTCTCATTTGCAGTAGGTAACTATGGATTAGCTGCAATCATTCAAGGTGCAGTACCAGTACTAGTATTATTATACCCATTAACAATGGTATTAATCCTATTAGGATTCTTAAATAATTTCTTTGGTGGAAAGAGAGTTGTTTATGTAACTACAGTGTTATTTACAGGATTATTTAGTTTATATTCAACTGTAATTTCAACATTTAAATTAGCAGTACCAGCTGTTGATAATTTATTAGAAAAAGTTAAATTCTTACCAGTACCTGCAGATTTTGCATGGTTAGACTTTGCTTTAATTGGTTTTGTATTAGGTATCGTTTTAACTTTTTTTGTAAAAGAAAATAAATAATTTTTTAAAAAGATGATAGGAGTTTAATCTTCTATCATCTTTTTAAATTTTTTGACTATTGTTTTGACAATAAGATAAAGCAATGGTATTATATTAAGATGTAGTCTTATATTTTTAAGAAAAAAAAGATCTAGAAGAAGAGTAATAAAATTTTGTTATTTTTATATAGGAGAAGCAATGGTTTTAGAATTTAGAGAATATAAAAAGAAAATAAAAAAAGATACCATCTTAGAATTAGATTTACAGGTGGATACAGGTGAAATTTTAACTATTATTAATAATAAATCGGAGAATTTAGAACTTCTAAAAGATTCTTTTAGAAAAAGAACGAAGTATAAAGGTGAGATTCTTTTCGATGATGAAGATGTTAGTAAGCAAAAACTTTTATTTACTAAAGATTTCGGATTTTATAACGATTTAACATTATTAAAAAATTTAAAAGTAGCATTAGAATTATTTGATGTGAAATATTCTATTGATGATTTAGCTAATGATTTAGAATTTTTAGGTCTTAAACCAAGTTCTAAGTATAAGGACATATCACCAAATGAAATTAGTAAGTTTCATATATTGTTTTCAATATTAGTAGACCAAAATGTTCTTATTATTGATAATACTGACAAAGATTTAACTCCAGAAGATATGGAAGCTATTAGTGATTTTGTTTTGGATAAATCAAATAATGCCAATGTAATTATTTTAGATACTATGTTAAATAGATATAACAGTATTGCAGATAAGGTTCTAGTTATTACTGATGGGATTAAATCATATTTCGGAAATCTTGAAGATTTATTAATCTTAAAACAACTTACTGCCATTAATATTTCTGACAATGAAAAACTAGATGATATACTATCTGGATATCAGTATACTATATATCATGATAATGAAATAGTAGTAAGAGAAGAGGTTCTTGAAGAAGTAGTTTATAGTTTATTAAAAAATAGTATTGAAGTATATCAAATTCGTAACTTAGGTGAGAAAATTAAATTATATGAGGGCGAGGATGATCTATAATGTTTTTTAAGATTGAATTTGGTAAGTTATTTAGAAGGAAATTTAATTATCTATTCGCATTAATTTTAATTTTATTAAATTTAGGTGTAGTTTTCAAATTAGATTCTTTATCATTATTTTATGATAAGTCTTTAGTGGATATTATTTTTAATATTGTATTAAAAATAGATTTGGTGCTAATATTATTTATTATGGGATTGAATTACATCTTTTCGTACAGAGAAGATTATATTTCAAAGGTAAATGTTTTTTTTGAGATTCATAAAAAGAAAAGTGTCCGAGATTTTTCTTCAATTTTAGCTAATTTAATTTACTTTTTAGTTTATTATGTAATAATAGTATCAAGTTTATTAGCTTTATTATTTGTTCGTAAGAATAGTTTATTTAGTGAAATAAAATCGATTATGATGAATGTAAATACTGCAGGAGCGTTCGCAACAATGTTAATATTATTGTTATTATTTGCAAATATTATATTCTTATTATCGTTAACATTATTCAATAATACTAATTTGGCTATTTCTGTTTCTCTTTTATACTTTTTAGGTGGAGAGGTAATTGCTAAGATGATCAAAACAAGGCTTAACTTTGCAAGTGAAAGAATAGATAATAGTGTGCTTACTATTTTTACTAAATCATTTAATAATTTGAATCAGCATATTACATTTAACCTTACTACTTTTTTACCTGTAGTGTTAAATTTTGTTGGGTTAGTAATAGTTATTTATATAGTAAGATTAATAAAAAAAATATTCGGATAGAAGGAGATTTTAATGGATACACAGATATTAATTCAGTATGTAATAGTGTTGCTTAGTTTGATACTATTAGAAGGATTATTGTCAGCAGATAATGCAATTGTACTAGCTGTTATGGTTAGACATCTTCCTCCGAAGGATCAAAAACATGCTTTAATGTATGGTCTTGCAGGAGCATTAATTTTTAGAATAATTGCAATTTTCCTAATTACAATTTTAGCACAGTATTGGGAAATACAGGTACTAGGTGGACTATATCTTATATATATGGCTGGTACGCATATCAAGGAATTTTTTGATAAACAGAAACAAAAAAATTCTGAAGAGGAAGTAAAAGCGCCGAAAAAACAAAGTGGTTTTTGGGCAACAGTTATAAAAGTAGAACTAACAGATATAGCTTTTGCTATTGATTCAATTTTAGCAGCTGTGGCAATTGCGATTACATTACCGCATATCTCAGAGGCATCAATCGGAGGAATTAACCTTGGACAATTCTCTGTTATGGTAATCGGTGGTTTTGTAGGTGTTGTAATAATGCGTTATGCTGCTAATATCTTTATCAAAGTATTGGAAACTAAGCCTGGTTTAGAAATCGCAGCTTTCTTAATAGTTGGCTGGGTAGGTATTAAACTATTTGTTATAGCAGCAGCTCATGAAAAACTAGGATTAATACCACACGATTTTCCTCATTCAACACTTTGGACTGTGATTTTCTGGGTTGTATTACTTGGATTATTAGTTTGGGGAATTTTAGTATCAAAAAGATTTGAAAATAAATAATATATATAGGTTCTTTGTCAAATTCGGTTGATTTAGAAAATTAGGAGAAAGCTATGCTATATTAAGTAGTATAGCTTTTTTCCTATTTTTTCGTTTTAATCTTATTTCTTTCTTTTTAGCGAGAACAGCTTGACGCTCTTCTTTCGAATATCTAGGTTTCTTATTAGTCTCTGAAGGTGTAAATAGAGCTGAAAATAAGTAGTATTTTAGCTTTAAAGTTACTAAAAGATCTATAACCATAAGAAATACGTTTAATAACTTTAATTTTATTGTTAATTCCTTCTAAAGGACCATTAGATAGCCCATTGTAATACATAGTATTTTTAATTTGTCTTTTATATTTTCTAAGTGTTTTAATAGCTGTAAACATATATCTAGGTAAAGTAGATTTATCGTTAATTAAAGCTTTAAAACTATCAAAATCATCTTTTTCAAGAGCTTCTCTAAGGTCTTGGATAAGCCAATAACACTTATAAAGCTGAGAATCTTGCTTAATTAAGTAGTTGACAATATCTTGTTCGGTAGTGATGTACTTAAAGTATTTAAACTTCTTGTGGGTACCATTATCTAATTCATCATAACTTGTAAGAAGATTCTTCCAATAACATTTCAATTGTCTGTATAACTCTTTATTTTTGTCTTTAATGCTATTCATAAATGATACCCTATATTTATTAAAAGCTCTATTAACTAGTTGAACAATATGGAATCTATCGATAACTATCTTCGCATTAGGGAAAAGTTCTCTAATAATACTTTTATAACCTGAGTTCATATCAATAACTACTGCTTTGACCTTACAACGTTCTTGATAAGAATAGTATAAGAAGTAGTCTTTAATAATTTTATTAGTTCTACCTTGAAGTATATTTTGTATTTTATGAGTTAATGCATCTGCATACACGAAGCTCATTTTACTTATGCTATCAGAAGTGGAAGAAACCTCATCAAAGCATATATAATGAGGTAAAGTTTTAGGTCTTTCTAAAGTTTTAGATAGATCAGACTGTATTCTTAATACAGTATTAGTAGATACAGCGCAAGACTCAGCTATTTCTTTTGAAGTATTCTCTTTAGATAACCTTTTAATAATGCCAGCTCGTAGATTTTTAGAATTATTAGAATACTTTCTTACTTCAGTAGTTTCAGCTGTGAATGATTTACGACAACTTCTACATATAAAACGATGTTTATTTAAGTATAAGATGGCTGGTTTATCAGAAATAGCGGGTATTTTAACCTTTACTTTTCTATAACCGTTATTAGTTATCTTACATTCTTTACAATAAGGACAAAAGTTAGATGAAGCTTCCAATACTCCGTAATAAACTAGATGTTTACAACCATTTATTTCAATTTCCTCTGTTTTATCTAAAATTTTTATATTTTCGTCAGTTATTTGTAGCGTTATTTTAAGAGATTTGCTATAATTACACATATGAATGTAAATTTCCTTTCTTGATTTTTTGCTCATACTTAAATTATAGAGGAATTTTACATTCTTTTCTATTTTTTTATAAATTTAAATACGGCTGATATTTATTATCAACCGTATTTATTATAGACCCTATATATAAAGAAGAGATGATATAGTTATTATCTCTTCTTTTTCTGTTAGCTTGGACTTCTAGTTTTCATATACACATAGAAAGATATATGATATAATTTTAAAATATATATTATATTAGATTTAGGAGGAGAAAAATGGCATTCGATGGTTTTTTTGTAAGAAAGATGGTAAAAGAGTTAGAAGAAAGTATATTACAAGGACGAATAAATAAAGTAAATAATCTATCAACAGATGAGTTCGTCTTTTCAATAAGAAAAGGGAAAAATTTGAAATTATTTCTATCGGCAAATCCAAGTGCATCTAGAATACAATTAACTAATAATAGTTATGAAAATCCTTCAACACCCTCAAATTTTTGTTCTGTACTTAGAAAATACTTAACAGGTGGGATAATACAAGAAATAAAGCAAGTAAATAATGATCGTATTTTGATTTTTAAAATTAAAAATTTTGATGACCTTGGATATGAGAAATACTATTATTTAATAACAGAACTAATGGGGAAACATTCTAATATTATTTTAACTAATGAAGATAATATTATACTTGAATCATTGAAAAATAGTTATAGTCTTGAATATAAACGATCTACAATTTCAAACATGGCTTATACTTTACCTCCTACTAAAGAGAAATTTGATCCATTCGACTATGACAAATATAAAAATTTAGAATTTGAGAATAAAGATAAGAAGTTTTTAATGAAAAATTTCTATGGTGTTTCTGCTTTATTAAATAATTATTTCGAAAGACATTCTGAGTTGAATTTGAAAAATGCTTTTCTAAACTTCTGTGAGGAATTTGATAACTATAATAAGCCTATTTTGATTGAAGAAAATGGTAAAAAGGATTTTTACTTCTTTGACGTTAAAGAATATAGTAAAGAGTTTGATTCGTTATCACAACTCCTTGATTACTACTATATGGACATAGCCAGAGAATCAATTAATAAGAATACTGACAGAAAACTATTTAATTTAATTAATACAAAAATAAATAGACTAAATAAAAAGGTAAGTATACTAGAAAGCGAGCTTATTCAAGCTGAAAATAGGGATGATTACAAATTAAAAGGTCAGCTATTGATTTCTAATATTTATTTATTTAAAAGAGATATACCAGAAACAGTAACGTTGCAGAATTTTTATAGTGAAGATTTATCTGAAATTGAGATAGAATTAGATCCGAGTTTAACTATTGAAAAAAATTCGGAGAAGTATTTTAATCTTTATAAAAAGAATAAGAGAACTATTGAGAATCTAATTGAACAAATAGAGATAGCTAAAGAAGATTTAGGGTATTTTGAGACGATAAAATTCCAACTTGAAAATGCGGATAAAACAGATATAGCAGAGATTAAAGAAGAATTGATTGCTAATGGGATTTTAAAAGAAAAGATAAAAATTAATAAGAAAAAGAACAAGAGTAATTATTTTATTATTCATCATAATGAGACAGCAATTTATGTTGGAAAGAATAATCTTCAAAATGATACTATTACAAATAAATTAGCAAGACGTGACTATTTATGGTTTCATGCAAAAGATATTCCAGGTAGTCATGTTGTAATTTTTGATAATAATCCAAGTGAAGATACAATAGAAGTTGCATCAATGTTAGCAGCATACTATTCGAAGTTTAAAAACGAAGAATATGTTAATGTAGATAGAACATTAATAAAAAACGTGAAAAAAATATCTGGTGCTAAACCTGGATTAGTGACGTATACAGGACAAAAAACTGTTAAGCAAAAGATAGATAAAGATCTAATTGGACAACTTTTAACAAATGATAAAAATTAAATATTAAACATCAAAGGAAGGTGAACACATGAATGATAAATTGGATGCAAAAACAGCTATAAAAGATACATTACCAACCGTGTTTGGATATATAGGTATAGGGTTGGCATTTGGAATTATAGCTAGTTCAGTGGGGATTAATCCTTTCTTTGTTGGAGCAATGTCATTATTTATTTATGCAGGAGGAGCTCAATTTATTACAGTGAGTATGCTCTCAAGTGGTGCTCCTATACTTTCAATCATACTAGCAACATTTCTAATTAATTCGAGGATGATATTAATGAGTATGGCAATAGCTCCATTTTTTAAACGTTATAGTGTGTTTAAGAATATAGTAATTGGCACTTTTTTAACCGATGAGAGTTTTGCTTTAGGAATGAATAAGCAAAACTATACAGGTGGAAATCTTACTTATGAATGGTTTAATACAGCAAATTTAATATCTTATTTTACATGGTTTACTTCATCAGTAGCAGGGGCATTATTAGGGGAAATAGTTAAGGATCCCAAATCTCTTGGTTTAGATTTTGCTTTAGTAGCAATGTTTATAGGATTGTTGTACCTGCAAGTATTATCAGATTTTACTATTAAGAAAAAGGTTCAGTTTATTGTTATTACCGTTGTGTTATTTTTAGTATATTTTGGAATGATTTTTATTCCTAGTAATGTATTGATAATAGTAGTTACTTTAATAGGGTGTGCGATAGGAGTGGTTTTAAAAAATGTTATCAACTAGTTATATTCTCTTAACAATATTGGGATGTACAATTGTAACATGGTTATCTAGAGTACTTCCATTTGTATTATTGAAAAAGTTTGATTTACCTAAAGCGGTAATAGAGTATCTTAGCTTTGTGCCGATTGTTATAATGTCAGCGTTATGGTTTGATAGTTTATTTATACAAAAAATTGGAGAATTTCCTCAAATCAATTATGAAAATCTACTAGCGTCTCTACCTACAGTAGTTAGTGCTATTATTTCAAAAAGTCTTCTAGTAATTGTTGTAGTTGGAATAGTATCTTTAGCGATAATAAGATATGTTTTTTAGAAAGTATAGATTAAGATTGCGATGTTTATTAGAAATAAAAATTAAGAATTTTTAAAAAATACTAACAAATTAATTTTCAACTTAAATATACATGTTTATAGTTTAAATTTTTTTCGATTTATGGTATTATAAAAAGATAATAAAACATGATAGAAGGATACGAAAAATGGAGAAAGGATTACTAATAGTTCTTTCAGGACCTTCAGGAGTAGGTAAAGGTACTGTAAGAAAGAGAATTTTTGAAAATAATGATGTTGACTTCGAATATTCAATTTCAATGACTTCAAGAGGCATGAGGCCTGGAGAAGAAGATGGAGTTGATTATTTCTTTAAAACAAAAGAAGAATTTGAAAGTTTAATTCAACAAGGTGAATTATTAGAATATGCTCAGTATGTCGACAATTATTATGGAACTCCCGTTAAGTACGTTAGGGAGACGATGGAAAAAGGAAAAGATATATTTTTAGAAATTGAAGTCCAAGGTGCTGAGAAAGTTAAAAGTAAAATTCCAGATGCCTTGTTTATATTTTTAGCTCCACCAAGTATTGCAGATCTTAAAGATAGATTAAAAGGTCGTGGTACTGAAAGCGATGAAGTAATAGAATCACGTATAGCTAAGGCAAAAAAAGAAATTAATATGATGCATCTATATGATTATGTTGTAGAGAATGATGAAGTAGATAAAGCTGTAGAAAGAATCAAAGCGATTATACTTAGTGAACATTTAAAACGTGAACGTATAGAAATGAAATATAGAAGAGCATTATTAGAATTAGAAGAAATGTAGGAGAAGAAGATGTTATATCCAAAATTAGATGTATTAAAATCAAAAGTAAATTCAAAATATATGTTAGTTTCATTAGCAAGTAAAAGAGCTAGAGAATTATTTGCAAACCCTGAAACAGCAAAATTAGATAAATATACTTCTCATAAAGAAGTAGGTAAAGCATTAGAAGAAATTGCTGAAGGGAAAATTTCAGTTTTAGAAAAATAGTTTAAAATATTGTTTACAAAATAATATTTTTAGTGTAAAGTAGTATAAGTGTTTTTCTTTGAGTGATCGCGGCAGTAATGCTGAGGAAAGTCCATACTCACACAGGCTGAGATGCTTGTAGTGTTCAACGCTAAACGAAAAAATAAGTTTAGGCACCTTATGGTGACGGCAGAAAATATAACCTAAGTAGTTTTCTATATGGTTATATGTCTTGAAAGTGCCACAGTGACGGAGTTCTTGTAGAAATATAAGAAGTGGAACGCGGTAAACCCCTTGAGTGAGCAATTCAAATTTTGGTAGAAGCACTTATTCCGCAGAAATGAATGTAGGAATAGGAAATATGTATATATTTAGACAGATGATCACAGCTATTTTTACGAGAGTAGACTAGACTCGATTGAGTAAGGTAGATACAGAATATGGCTTATGATAAGAAAAACAACTAGTTCTAGGGGCTCTTAGGAGCCTCTTTTTTTAAGGAGGAAGAGATGAAATTTAATTTAGTAGCAACGACCCCTATGGGTATTGAAGCAATAGTGGCTAAAGAAGTTCAAGAATTAGGTTATGAAACAAAAGTAGAAAATGGGAGAGTTTATTACTCAGGAGATAAAAGAGCGATTGTTCGTTCAAATCTATGGTTAAGATGTGCTGATAGGGTGAAAATCGTTGTTGCACAATTTCCAGCTTATACTTTTGAGGAGTTATTTGAAAAAACAAAAGAAATAGAATGGGATAAATATCTTCCAGTAGATGCTAAATTCCCTGTAGATGGACGTAGCCATAAGTCTACATTATTCAGTGTTTCAGACTGTCAATCAATTGTTAAAAAAGCAATAGTAGAAAAAATGAAGAAGAGTTATGGTGTTACTGGATGGCTAACAGAAACTGGTGCCAGATATAGATTAGAGATAATTATGTTGAATGATATTGCAACCATTCTATTGGATACTTCTGGAGATGGTCTTCATAAACGTGGATATCGAGCTAAACAAGGAACAGCACCATTAAAAGAAACACTAGCAGCAGCAATGGTCAAACTAACTAACTGGAAAGGTGAAACACCTTTATATGACTTATTCTGTGGATCTGGAACATTATTGATAGAAGCGGCTATGGCAGCTCAAAATATGGCTCCTGGTATTAATAGAAACTTTGACTTTGAAAAGTGGCCATGGATGCCAAAAAGTCTTGTAGAAGAAGAAAGAAATAAGGCAGAAGATCTTATTGATTATGAAAAAGAACTAGAATTATATGGTTCTGATATTGATCCTAAAATGATAGCGACAGCTGAAAATAATGCTGAGGAAATTGGTCTTGCAGGAGTAATTAAGTTCAAACAAATGTCGGTATTTGACTTTGTAGCAAAAAAAGAAACTGGATGTGTAATTGCAAACCCACCTTATGGTGAACGTCTTGGTGAGAAAAAAGAAGTAGAAGCAATGTATAAGTTTTTAGGAACTGAGCTTAAAAATAAGAAACATTGGTCACTTTATTTATTAACATCTCATAAAATGTTTGAACATTTATATGGAAAAAAAGCAACAAAAAGAAGAAAACTTTTTAATGGTTCCATTGAATGTACCTATTATCAATACTGGGGAGAAAAATTAAGATAACATTTGACAATTATAAAAATATATCATAAAATAAGGATGTAAGTAGAGTTATATTAAAAAGAAAAGAGGTTGAGTTTATGCATTTAACAAAGAGTACTGAACAAGCAATCTGTATAATGGTTATGTTATACCTTCAAGATAGACATGTTTTCTTGAATTCTAAGGAAATAAGCCAGCGTTTAAATATTTCTCCAACATATCTGAAAAAAATTATGAGAAAATTGGTTGTCAATGATCTAGTAAAAGCTAACACTGGTATTGGCGGGGGATATAAATACAAGTCAAATAAAAAAGTTACTTTATATGATATATATGTAGCGCTAAATGACGAAGTAGAAATTTTTGCACTGAAAACAGATTACGTTTCAAAAATTTTTGAAGGGGCCTTAGCAGTTGATAAACGTTACAGTAAGTACTTGAAAAAAGTTAACACTGTAAATAAAGCGATTAAAACTGCTTTAGAAGAAATTACAATCGAAAACTTAGTTGAAGATATTCTTGAAGATAATTCTAAGATTAGACTAGATTGGAATAATTGGGAAGACGAATTTGAAAGAGTTAATGTTTTCTTTAAAGGATAATAAAAAAACGGTTATGATTTTTCATAACCATTTTTTTATTATAGAGCGCTAGCGAATGCTTCAATAAATTTATCAATATTTTCGAAATCTTCGTCAGTATCTGCTTCAATTTCAATCTTAAGATTTTCAGTTGGATTAGTAGCACCAGTTTTTGCGATTTGCTCATCGAATTGATCTACACAAACACAGTACTCATCGTAGATAGTATCACCAGTTCCAATAACCCCATAGATTTTTCCTTCATAGTTTTTGTCTGCTAATGCTTCGTAAAATTCTTCCATTTCTTCAGGTAGTTCACCTTCACCATATGTATAACTTGCAACGATAAAAGCATCTGCATCATCTAGAAAATCAAAATCTTCCATGTCTTCGATAAATAGTTTTTCTATTTCTAGACCTTTTTCTTCTTCGAATTTTTCTATTATCAAATCAGATAACATTTCAGTATTACCTGTTAAACTTGCGTAAACTAATTTAATATTCAAAAAAACCCCTCCATTCTATTAGTAAATAAATAATAACTAATCATTATTATAACTTATTAAAAATATTAAGTAAATAAAAAGAATTTATAAAATAAATTTTTTTGAGCAAAACTATTGAAAATTTCTGAAAATTATAGTTTAATTTAACTATCTTTTACATTATGGAGGTACAATATGGAAAAAGGTCATTATCTTTTCCATTCTATCTGTAGATGGAGTAAAATTTAAGATTAAAATTTTACAAAAAAAGAAGATGAGTAAAAACTCATTTGGAGGATAGAAAATGGAAAACAAATTTACATTTTTTGAGAAATTTATTATGATTTCTACAAAAGAAACGTTATTATTTTTAGTAGTACTTTTTGCGTTATTTTACTTAATGTATTATTTAGCAAAAAAAAGGGTTAGTTCTTCAAAAAGAACGTTATTATCAACAGCAATAGGTTTACTTCTAGGGATTGGTATACAAGCATATTCAGGATTTAGTGATGAACCGATGAAGATTAAATATGTTGCTGAAACAACTACATGGTATTCATTATTTGGGAATGGATTTATTGATTTAATTAAAATGTTAATCGTACCATTAGTATTAGTTTCAATTATCAATGTAATTGTAAATATTAATGCTAATACTGATGTTAAAAAATTAACCAGATTAACACTGATTATTACGTTAGGAATGGTTGCGATAAGTTCTATTGTTGGTTTTGTAGTTTCTGCAGTATTTAAACTTGGAAGTAGTTCTATCGTTTTAGGTAATGGAGATAGTAAAATTAAAGAAGTAAAAAATGTTGTTACAATTATTCGTGAATTGATTCCTTCAAATCCTATAAAAGCAATGGTTGACTTTAATGTAATTGGTGTAGTAATCTTTGCTATGTTTGTCGGACTAGCGGCAAGATATATTCAAAATAAAGATGAAAATAAAGTAAAAACTTTCATTGACTATATTGCTAATTTACATGCTATTGTATCTCGAATGACAGTACTAATAATTAGATTATTACCTTATGCTGTAATTCCGTTACTAGCTAACACAATTGCACAAAGAGGATTAAAATCAATTAAAGATGTATTATTGTTTATCGGATTATTATATGTAGCAGTAGTAATTCAATTTGTAATTCAAGGATTATTCTTATTACTACATGGTGTTTCACCTGTTACATATTTCAAAAAAGCAAGTAAGCCATTAGTTTTAGCATTTACTTCACGTTCAAGTGCAGGGACATTACCTTTAACTATTAATACTTTAACTAAAGAAATGGGGGTTAACCAGTCAACAGCAAACTTTGTTGCTTCGTTCTCTTCTACAGCGGGAATGCAAGGATGTGCTGGTATTTATCCAACAATGTTAGTAGTATTTTTAGCTAATGCAAATGGAATAACAATTGATGCAACATTATTTATCATGACTGTTATTGTAGTAACATTAGGTTCTGTAGGTATCGCAGGAGTTCCTGGAACAGCAATTACAGCTGCTTCAGTTTCAGTTAACGGAGTAGGTTTTGGAGCATTATTCAATCAAATTAACCCGATCTTAGCAGTAGACCCAATTTTAGATATGGGACGTACTTGTTTAAATGTTAGTGGTGGTATGACAAACTCAATAATGGTTGATAAACACTTAGGTTTATTTAACAAAGATAAATTTTATGAGTTTGATAAAGTAACAGAATAAATAATTTAAATCGTAGTACGAAAGTGCTACGATTTTTTTATGAACATATGTATATTATTAGTGTTTTTCTTCTCGATGTGATAATATTATAAAGGTAAAAATTTAGTAATATATCAAAATTTTGGTCAAAGCATTATTTTGCAATTACGTTAAAATATATGGAGGTACTATGACTGAATTTTTAAAAGAATATGATGTTATTGTAATTGGAGGGGGACATGCCGGAATTGAGGCAGCACATGCCGCTAGTAGAAAAGGTGTTAAGACTCTAATGATTACAATTAATTTAGATACTATTGGTTTTATGCCATGTAACCCGAGTGTGGGAGGACCGGCAAAAGGAATTGTTGTACGTGAAGTAGATGCACTTGGTGGTCTAATGGGACGAGTAGCGGATAAGACTAATATTCAAAGTAAAATGTTGAATACAGCAAAAGGACCAGCAGTTCGTGCACTAAGAATGCAATCTGATAAAGTTGAGTATCAATTAGAAATGAAGAGAATTTTAGAAGATACTCCAAACTTAGATATTGAGCAAGCAATGGTACGTGAACTTATTATTGAAGATAATAAAGTGGTTGGATTAAGAACTATGCTTGGAACAGCGTATAAAGCAAAAACAATTATTATAACTACAGGTACATATTTACGTGGTGAAATTGTAATTGGAGATATTAAATATTCTTCTGGACCAAATCACCAGATGCCATCTATCGATCTTGCGAAACAATTAGAAGAATTAGGATTTGACTTAGTTAGGTTTAAAACTGGGACACCACCAAGGGTTAATGCGGACAGTGTAGATTTTTCTAAAACAGCAATTCAACCAGGTGATGAAGAAGAACATGCATTTAGTTATGAAACTAAAGAATTTGTTAAAGATCAAGTACCATGTTGGTTGACTTATACAAATTCAACAACACATGAAATTATCGATAAGAACTTAGGACGTTCAGCTATGTATTCTGGAGTGATTAAAGGAACAGGACCAAGATATTGTCCAAGTATTGAAGACAAATATGTTCGTTTTAACGATAAGGAAAGACATCAACTTTTCTTAGAACCAGAAGGTAGAAATACGAAAGAAATATACGTACAAGGTCTATCTACTTCGTTACCAGATGATGTTCAACGTGACATGGTACGTAGTATTGCTGGACTTGAAAATGCAGTAATTATGCGTAATGGATATGCAATTGAATACGATGCAGTAAATCCAACAACTTTATGGCCAACTTTAGAAACGAAATTAATTGATGGATTATTTACTGCAGGCCAAATTAATGGTACGAGTGGTTATGAAGAAGCAGCAGGTCAAGGTATTATGGCTGGAATAAACGCCGCTTGTAAAGTACTAGGAGAAGAACCAATGATCCTTGGTCGTGATGAAGCATATATTGGAGTTCTTATTGATGACCTAGTAACAAAAGGAACAAACGAGCCATATAGACTTTTAACTTCAAGAGCAGAACATAGGTTATTATTACGTCATGATAATGCTGATATGCGTTTAACAGAAAAAGCTTATAACTATGGTTTAGTAACTGAAGAGAGATATAATAAATTCTGTGAAAAACGTAAGATGGTTGCTGATGAAATTGAAAGACTTAAAACTTTCAGAATAACTCCAACAGCTGGTACTTTAGAAAAACTAGCAGAATTAAATAGCGCGGAAATTCGTGATGGTATTCTGGCGATTGATATGCTAAGACGTCCAGAACTAACTCATGCGAATGTTCTATATTTAGCTAATGATGAAACAGTTCTTCCTAAAGATGTAATAGAGCAAGTTGAAATCGAAGTTAAATATGAAGGTTATATTAAAAAATCTCTTCAACAAGTAGAAAAACTTAAGAAGATGAATGAGATGAAAATACCTACAGATCTGAGTTATGACGAAGTACCAAGTTTAGCTTTAGAAGCAAGGGAAAAACTAAAAAAAGTATTACCGTTAACCATTGGTCAAGCATCTCGTATCTCAGGAGTTAATCCAGCGGATATTTCTATTTTATTAGTATATTTAGAACAACGTAGAGGAACAAATAATGAATAAAGAACAGTTTTATGCTGCAGTAAAAGAAAAGGTAGGGATAGAATTATCAGAACTTCAAAAAGAGCAGTATAGTAAATACTATGATTTAGTAGTTGAATGGAATCAGAAGATAAATCTTACTGCTATTACCGAAGAAGATGAATTTTATACAAAACACTTTTTTGATTCAATTTCACTAGCTTTCTATAAAGATTATTCTAATATTGAAAGTATTTGTGATGTCGGTAGTGGAGCAGGTTTTCCTTCAATCCCGTTGAAAATATTATTTCCAAATTTAAAAGTCACGATTGTTGATTCGTTAAACAAGAGAATTAAATTTTTAAATTTAGTAAAAGATGAACTAGGACTTAGTGATTGTAATTTTGTTCATGCTAGGGCAGAAGAGTTTGGACAAAATAAAGACTACAGAGAAAATTTTGAAATAGTAACTGCTAGAGCGGTAGCAAGATTAAATGTCTTAGCTGAATTGTGTTTACCATTAGTTAAAAAAGGTGGATATTTCTTAAGTTTAAAAGCACAAAAGGCGGAAGAAGAGACTAAAGAAGCGATTAATGCAATAAAACTTCTAGGTGGAAAGTTAGAACAAGATTTAGAATTCGATATTGAAGGTGAAGAGCGTCATATTTTAGAAATAAGAAAAGCTAAAGAGACACCTAACAAATATCCTAGAAAAGCAGGTACACCAAATAAAAAACCATTATTATAGTGTTACTTTGTTATGAAATAAAAATATTTAAAAAGTAGCTAAATATCATTTTATACCTAATGATGTTAGCTGCTTTTTAATTTGTATACGATTTACACAATAAAATAAAGAAAAAATAGATAAATTTTCAAAAAATTCTTTACTTTTGTTTGATTTTATATTATTATATTTATTATATTCATTAAAAACAAACAAAGGAGGATGTGTATGACGAAATCAGTAAGGGATTTTCTTAATATAATTTTAAACGGTACAGCTTTAGGAGTTGTTGCAGGATTAATTCCAAATGCAGTTCTGAGTACATTATTTAAATATTTAGGAACATTATTTGCACCTGGATTATTCACTACATTAACTCAAGCGATGTATTTATTACAATTTGCAATTCCAGTTTTAGTAGGAGTTATTGTAGGACAAAGTTTAAAATTCAAACCATTAGAGTCAGCAGTATTAGGAGCGACAGTCTTAGCAGCAAGTGGATCTTTAACTTTTAATGCACAAGCAAAAGCATGGACTGGGGTTCCAATGGGAGATTTATTTAACGTCATTTTAATTACAATTATTGGAGCTTTAGCAATTAACCTTGTTAAAGATAAATTCGGAGCTGTTACAATTATTTTCTTACCAATCACTGGAGGATTAGTAGCGGCATTAGGGTTAGTAACATTGCCATATACTAAAAGTTTAACTAGACTTTTAGCATCAATCATTTTTGAATTTACAACATTACAACCAGTGTTAATGTGTATTTTAATAACGATGACATTTTCATTCTTAATCGTTACGCCTGTATCAACAGTTGCAATGGGATTAATACTATTTTCTAATGAAAACTATGTAGGAGCGGGAGCTGCAACATTAGGATTAGTTTCAGCAGCAGCGGTTCTAGCTATCGGTACATATAGAGCGAAAAGTAAAGGTGCTAGTGTGGCTATTATCTTAGGTGCAATCAAGCTTATGATGCCAAACTGTGCACGTAAACCACAGTTATTATTAACAATTTTAACAACAGCAGCAATTACAGGACTTTCAGGATATTTCCTAAAAATTCTTGGGACACACGAGAGTGCAGGATTTGGTATTATCGGTTTAATCGGACCTTCTAAATCATATGCAATGAATAATGGTAACTTATTACCAGTGTTATTGGCATTCTTCGTAATTCCATTTACAGTTGCATTTTTAGCAGATAGATTTTATTCTGATGTATTGAAATTATATAAAAAAGATGCATATAAACCAGAAAATCTATAATTAATAGAATATAAAAAGATAACTTAACAAAATCGTTTCTTAAGAGATGTTTTTGTTAGGTTATTTTATTATATATATTGATTTGATAACACATTGACAAAGTTATTTTATAGTTATAAAATTAGGGTAGAATACGCTTTAAGGAGATTAATTATGAAAATATTATTTGCGGGAGCAGGAGCTCTTGGTTCAAGATTTGGGTATATGTTATTTAAAAATAATGAAGATGTAACATTTGTAGATTCTTGGGAGGAACATGTAAGAAATATTACTAATAATGGATTAAAAGTTATAATTGATGAGGTAGATTTGGGTAATTATTATATACCGACATATCATCCTGATCAAGTCAGAGGAAAATATGATGTAGTTTTTGTTGCAACCAAATCTATGCAATTAAGAGCTATGCTAGAAAAAGTTAAACATTTATTTCATGAAGATACTAAAATCATTTGTATTTTAAATGGTTTAGGTCACGTTGAGACTTTAAAAGATTATATAAAAGAAGAGAACATTCTTATTGGTGTAACGGTGTGGACTAGTGGGCTAGGAGGTCCAGGTGTATTAAATGCGCATGGAACGGGAAAAATAGAGTTAAAACAAGTTAAAGAGATTAACTTAGATGAAACTCTGAAACTTGTAGATAGATTAAATGGGGCAGGTTTAAATATTAGATATTCGGCAGATACATATCAATCAATATGGCATAAAGCAGGGCTAAACTGTGTGCTTAATACATTTTGTACGCTTATTGATTGTAATATTAATCAATATGGAAGCTATGATAAGAATTTAGAATTAACAAGGGCGGTTCTAAATGAAATTACAGCAGTAGGTAAAGCTGAAGGGATTGATATTAAGCAAGATGTAATCGAAAATAATATAAAAAATTGTTTTTCATTAAAGACTGCAGGAGCGCATTATCCATCTTTATATCAAGATATGAAGAATGGTCGTTTGACAGAAATAGATTATCTTAATGGTGAAATTTCAAGACTTGGAAAAATTCATAATATTCCTACACCAGTGTGTGATGTCATTACATTAATGATTCATTCTAAGGAATTTATTAATAATAATAAACAATATTAGCAAAATAAAAGAGATGCTAAAAGGCTCTAAGTAAAGAATTATCAATGTTTTACTTGTATTTTTTTGTTAAAAAAGGTATAATAGTTCGTATGTTCAGTTGACTATTTTTAAAATAGGAGGAAAAGATATGTCATTAGAAATTAATAATGAATATGGTCATGTTTCTATTAGTGATGATGTAATAGCATCGGTTGCAGGTGGTGCAGCTGTAAGTTGTTACGGAATCATAGGAATGGCTAGTAAAAATCAAGTTAAAGATGGAATTACAGAAATTTTACGTAAAGAAAATTACGCAAAAGGAATAGTAGTAAAAAAAGATGAAGAGAAACTTGTAATTGATTTATATATCATAGTTATGTATGGTACAAAAATTTCAGAAATAGCTAACAATGTTCAATCTTCAGTAAAATATCAAATTGAAAAAACTTTAGGTGTCAAAGTTGATGAAATCAACATTTATATTCAAGGCATCAAGGTAAATAAATAGGAGGAAAGATAGTGGAGAAAATTAACGGACTCGTTTTAGCTGAAATGATTGATTTAGGATCAAAAAACTTAGCTAAAAATGCAGAAAAAATAAACTCATTAAATGTTTTCCCTGTACCAGATGGTGATACAGGAACAAATATGAACCTTTCAATGTCATCAGGTGCTAAAGAAACAGCTGCAAATGTTGTTGAAAACATCGGTGAATTAGGTAAATCTTTTTCTAAAGGATTATTAATGGGAGCACGTGGAAACTCAGGTGTTATCCTTTCTCAATTATTTAGAGGAATGTCTCAGCACATAGCTGATAAAAAAGAAGTTAATGCTAAAGAGTTTGCCGAAGCTATCCAAAATGGTGTAAGTATTGCTTATAAAGCAATTATTAAGCCAGTAGAAGGAACTATTTTAACAGTAGCTCGTGAAGCTGCTGAAGCTGGACTTAAAGCAGCGGAAAATAGTGATTCTGTAGTTGAAGTAATGGAAGCTATTTACGCTGAAGCTCAAGCTTCACTAAAAAGAACTCCAGATTTATTACCAATTCTAAAAGAAGTTGGTGTAGTAGACTCAGGAGGTCAAGGACTTGTTTGCGTATATCAAGGTTTCGTTGCAGCGCTTAAAGGTGAAAAAATTGAAGGATTAGAATCTGTAGAGACTAATGTTGTTGATATGCAATTTGAAGATGATCATGATATGGACTTCATGAGCCCAGAAGATATAGTATATGGATTCTGTACTGAGTTCACAGTTCGTCTTGATAAAGAGAAAAAAGATTTTAACGAAGATAAATTCCGTGAAGATATGAGTAAATTTGGAGATTCTCTTCTAGTAATTTCAGATAGTGAGTATGTGAAAATTCATGTTCACACAGAAACTCCAGGGGATGTATTCAATTATGGTCAACAATATGGAGAACTTATCAAAATAAAATCTGATAATATGAGAGAACAGCACCGTGAGGTTCTAAGAAAACAAGAAGCTAAACAAGCGACTACTCCAAAAGAACTTAAAGAACAAGCAATGATTTCTATATCTATGGGAGCTGGATTAAGTAAAGTATTAACTTCAATGGGAGTTGATTATATCGTAGAAGGTGGACAAACAATGAACCCATCTACTGAAGATATTATGAAAGCTATTAAAGAAGTTAACGCTAAGAACATTTTTATCTTCCCTAATAATAAAAATATCCAACTTGCAGCAAAACAAGCTGCTGAGTTAGCTGAGGAAAATGTTTTTGTTATTGAAAGTAAAACAGCTCCTCAAGGTTTAGCTGCAGTTATGGTATTTAATCCTCAAGCTTCAGCTGATGAAAACTTTGCTAATATGCAAGAAGTATTATCAACAGTAAGTACTCTAGAAGTAACACACGCTGTTCGTGATACTAACATCGAAGGTGTTGAAATTAAAAAAGATGAATTCATGGGAATTAAAGATGGAAAAATAGTAGTTTCTAACTTATCTCTGAATACAGTTTTAGAAGAATTATTAGAAAAATCTATTGATGAAGATAAAGAAATTGTAACTCTTTACTTAGGTGAAGAGAGTACAGAAGAATATACTGATTTCTTAGAACAATTAATAGAAGAAAAATATCCTGACGTAGAAGTAGAACTTATAGAATCAGGGCAACCGGTATATCCATATATTATCGGAGTAGAATAATAATTTAAACTTTATAAAAAAGTAGCATTAGTCTAAAATAGATTAATGCTACTTTAAAGTTGATAGAGTAAAATACTTATATATTAATTATAATCATAAAAAATATTTAATGATTTGAAAGGAGATATAATGGTTGATGTAATTATTGCATTATTATTACTTGCTGGTGCATATTTAGGGTACAAGCGTGGACTAATCATGCAAATATTTTATTTAGGTACAATAGTAATTGGTTATGCAGTATCAATGTTATTTAGTTCAAGATTGGCATATTTATTTACAAGTATGATTCCCATTCCAACAGATGTTACAGAAGGGCTTGAGGGAATATATAAAGGACTTAATATTCCAACAGCATACTATCGTATAGTATCATTTATCGTATTATTTATTGTTATTCGATTAATAATACAAATTCTAGCTCAAACATTGGGCGTTATTAGAAAATTACCATTAATAAAAACAACTGATAGATATCTTGGTGCTATACTAGGATTCGTGGAGATTTACTTAATTGTGTTTGTAGTACTTTACCTTGTAACGGTATTACCTGCTCCAGATTGGAAGATAGCGATATTTAAAGATTCAACATTACCAGATTATATAATTCAAAATACACCAGTATTATCAAAACAGTTTATTAGTTTATTCTTTAATAAATAAAATTAGATTCGGAGTTCCAGAGGTGCTCCGAATTTTTTTCTATTAGCGAGTAAGAAGATAATTTTAATCAAAAGAAATTGTTTAATACTTTTATTTAGTGTATAATAGTTTGTGTTATAAAAAGATAAAGCATGTAAATATAGATTGAAGGAGTGAGATTAGATTGAATAAAATTACTCAAAAGAAAATTAATTTAGACTTAGTTTTAAAAGATGTAGAGAAATATTGTTTCTCAGAGTTATCTTATGAAAAAATAAAAAATTTAGAATATATAACAAATTATGATAAGTTAGTAGAAGTACATAAGGAGAATGAAGAGGGATATGATCTGCTTAGAAAATACCCAAACGAATTCAAATTAAAAATATTTGATTATAACGCTAGTGTTAAGAAAGCTAAAATTGATAGTGTGCTTTCGGAAAAGGAACTCTTCTATATATTAAGAAACATTATAACTTATGATAGATTCTCAAGAAGATTTGAAAATATCAAATTACAAGAACATGCTAACTATCCAAGTTTAACAAAGTATGTAGTTAAACTAGATGATTTTAGTGATCTTGAAAGATATCTAGATAGAATAATAGATGAGGACGGTTATATAAGACCAGATGCATCACTTGAATTAAAAAATATAAAAGTAAATATTTCTAAGTTAAAAAATAAGAGTGATCAAATACTAAAGAATATTCTTCGTTCAAATGTAAAAAAATTAACTGAAGCAATTGTAACAAAGAGAAATGATCGTGATGTAATCTTAGTAAAACCCGAATATAAAAATGACTTTGGTGGAATTATTCATGATGAGAGTGCCTCAGGAAATACATTTTACGTTGAACCAAAAGAAAATGTAGAGATTAATAATGAAATAGGAATTTTAAAACGTAAGGAAAAAGAAGAGATTCTTAGAATACTAAAAGAAGCATCTGAAGTAGTTAAAGAAAAAGCAGATGAACTTCTAAATTCTCTTTGGAATTTTTCACAAATAGAGTTTATATTCTCAAAAATGAATTTCTGTGCTAGAAATGGCTTTAATAAACAAAATATAGTAAATTCACAAGAGCTTAATCTAAAGAAAGCATATAATCCTTTAATTGATAAAGACGTAGTTGTGAAAAATGATGTTATTCTAGACAATAAAGGAAATTCACTAATAATAACTGGTCCTAATACTGGTGGTAAGACTGTAATTTTAAAAACAGTTGGATTATGTGTGTACTTATCACATCTAGGATTTTATATTCCAGCATTAGAGGAATCAACAGTCGGATTTTTTGAAGATGTATTTGTAGATGTAGGTGATGAACAGTCTATTGAGAATAACTTATCTACTTTTTCTTCTCATATGACTAATATTATTAACATATTAAATAGAACAAATAATAAGAGTCTAATATTACTTGATGAATTGTGTTCAGGAACAGATCCAAGTGAAGGAGCAGTTCTTTCTATTGCACTACTAGAAAAATTCAAAAATCTAAATGCTACCATGTTATGTACAACACACTATCCTGAAATTAAGAATTATTGTTTTGAGTCGGACTATTATAAAAATTCATCTATGGAATTTGATTTTGAAAAACTGAAACCAACATATAGATTTATTATAGGTTTACCAGGTAAATCAAATGCAATAAATATATCTGCAAAATTAGGTTTAGAACAGTCTGTAATAGATGAGGCTAGTTCGTTATTAGAGATAAATACTAAGGAAAATAATTTATTTATCGATAAACTATCTGAAAGTATTAGAGAATATGATTATAAATTAGAGTATATAAATAGTACATTAGATGAAATAGATGAGGTAAAACAAACTCTTGATACTAATCTACAGAAATATGAAGAATATAAAGAAAGTTTATATAATGATTTAAGTATAGAACTTAATAGAGAAATCGAAGAGAAAAAAGAAGAAATGCTTGAAATTTATAAAGAGTTTAAGGATAATACCTCTTTAAAACAACATGAAGTTAATGAATTGCTTCATTCTATGGACAAGAGTAAGAATAATATAAGATTACAAAGAAAATTAGAAAACCAACTTAAGTTTGCTAGTAGTGAGATTAAAGTTGGAGATGATGTACTGGTACTAAGTTACAATCAAAGAGCAACAGTTTTAGAAATTTCTGGTAATACCCTACAGATAAAAATGGGAGCTATGAAATTAAATATTAAGAAAAAAGAAGTAAGGAAAATAGATAGTGAGCCTGAAGTAGCTACTAGATATGTTAGTACTAGCAATGTAAGTAGTAAAAAAGTAGGTATCGATATTAATGTAATAGGTTTAAATACAGAAGAAGCTATAAGGGAAATAGAAGACTACATGGATAAAGTAATACTTCAAGGGTATGATACATTTACTATTATTCATGGTTTAGGTTCTGGTATTCTGCGTAAAAATATCGGAGAATATCTTAAAAATAATAGATATGTAGCTAGCTATAGAACTGGAGGTCAAAACGAAGGTGGTATGGGAGCTACAGTAGTTGAGATGAAATAAAAGGTTAAGTTGGATTAAATTCCAACCTAACCTTATTTTTTATATATCCAATATCTTAGTGTAGTTCTGTCTTCTGTTGCTACTTCATTTTCTAGAATACCACCACATGATTCTATAGTACGTTTTGAAGCAATATTATTTTTATCACAGGTAATTAAGATTTTCTCTAGGCCAAGTGAAAATAAAAAATCAACTGTATAAGATAACATCGCTTTAGCATATCCTTTTCTTCGCTCTGATTTTCTAACACTATAGCCTATATGGCCACCGAAGTTTAATAAGTAGTCGTTCAGTTCATGTCTTGCGTTAATAATACCGACGATTTTATTGTTATCTAAAGCGAAAAATGTATGAGCAGTGACAAAACCAGGGGTTACTGATTCTTTGTTCTTAGTGTTTTCTGTAAATTGTACCCATTCAGGAATAGATAAATCAGTCATATTGGCTGCACCATGAATAATTTCATTATTAAGAACAAATTCTTCTTTGTAATCCAATATTTGTTCAAAAGTAACATCTTTAGGCTCTTTAAAAATAATCATAAATAATCCTCCTTGAAGTGTTTAATTATATGATATCACAATAAAATTTGATTATAAATAGTAAATAGAAAGAAATATTGAAATAAAAATGAAAAAATATGAAAATAATGTTGACAAGTAATAAAGTTAATGATAGAATAGTAAAAGTCTTCTCAAGAAGAAGACGAACAATATAAGATTTCTAATAATTAAATGTTAAGAAAATATAAAAAAGTTCTTGACAAAATAAAAAAGAAATGATAAACTTATAAAAGTCTTGAAGAGAGACAACATCAATTATTTCAACGAAGTAAACGGTTAAAAAGTTTTAAAAAAATAAAAAAACTTCTTGACAAACATTCGAAGAAATGATAAAATAGTTAAAGTCTTCTGATGAAGACAAAAAAACATTTTTTTAAAAAGTTTTAAAAAAGACTTGACAAAGAATTTTAAAAATGTTAAAATATAAAAGTTGTTAATCGCAACGATTTGAACATTGAAAACTAAACGAATTAAGTCAACGTTAATTCCAAAAAAGGACAGTTTTAAAAAGAAACTATAAAACTTTTTAATGAGCTAATCAAGCTAACAAATTTATTTGGAGAGTTTGATCCTGGCTCAGGACGAACGCTGGCGGCGTGCCTAATACATGCAAGTCGAGCGAAGTTTTTCTGGTGCTTGCACTAGAAAAACTTAGCGGCGAACGGGTGAGTAACACGTAAAGAACCTGCCTTATAGACTGGGACAACTATTGGAAACGATAGCTAATACCGGATAACAGCATTAACTGCATGGTTGATGTTTGAAAGTTGGTTTTGCTAACACTATGAGATGGCTTTGCGGTGCATTAGCTAGTTGGTGGGGTAAAGGCCTACCAAGGCGACGATGCATAGCCGACCTGAGAGGGTGATCGGCCACACTGGGACTGAGACACGGCCCAGACTCCTACGGGAGGCAGCAGTAGGGAATCTTCCGCAATGGGCGAAAGCCTGACGGAGCAACGCCGCGTGAGTGAAGAAGGATTTCGGTTCGTAAAGCTCTGTTGTTAGGGAAGAATGATTGTGTAGTAACTATACACAGTAGAGACGGTACCTAACCAGAAAGCCACGGCTAACTACGTGCCAGCAGCCGCGGTAATACGTAGGTGGCAAGCGTTGTCCGGAATTATTGGGCGTAAAGCGCGCGCAGGTGGTTTAATAAGTCTGATGTGAAAGCCCACGGCTCAACCGTGGAGGGTCATTGGAAACTGTTAAACTTGAGTGCAGGAGAGAAAAGTGGAATTCCTAGTGTAGCGGTGAAATGCGTAGAGATTAGGAGGAACACCAGTGGCGAAGGCGGCTTTTTGGCCTGTAACTGACACTGAGGCGCGAAAGCGTGGGGAGCAAACAGGATTAGATACCCTGGTAGTCCACGCCGTAAACGATGAGTGCTAAGTGTTGGTCTCATAAGAGATCAGTGCTGCAGCTAACGCATTAAGCACTCCGCCTGGGGAGTACGACCGCAAGGTTGAAACTCAAAGGAATTGACGGGGACCCGCACAAGCGGTGGAGCATGTGGTTTAATTCGAAGCAACGCGAAGAACCTTACCAAGTCTTGACATACTGTGAGGACACAAGAGATTGTGTTGTTCTGACCTTTGGTTAGACACAGATACAGGTGGTGCATGGTTGTCGTCAGCTCGTGTCGTGAGATGTTGGGTTAAGTCCCGCAACGAGCGCAACCCTTATATCTAGTTGCCAGCAGTAAGATGGGGACTCTAGATAGACTGCCAGTGATAAACTGGAGGAAGGTGGGGATGACGTCAAATCATCATGCCCCTTATGACTTGGGCTACACACGTGCTACAATGGATAGGAACAAAGAGAAGCGAGCTCGCGAGAGTAAGCAAACCTCACAAAACTATTCTCAGTTCGGATTGTAGTCTGCAACTCGACTACATGAAGCTGGAATCGCTAGTAATCGCGAATCAGAATGTCGCGGTGAATACGTTCCCGGGTCTTGTACACACCGCCCGTCACACCACGAGAGTTTGTAACACCCGAAGACGGTGGCCTAACCTTTTAGGAGGGAGCCGGTCACGGTGGGACAGATGATTGGGGTGAAGTCGTAACAAGGTAGCCGTATCGGAAGGTGCGGCTGGATCACCTCCTTTCTAAGGATAAGGAATACGTTGATAATTCGTTTAGTTTTGAGTGTTCAAGTAATACTCAAGCACAATGAAAACTGAATATATATATTAGATCAAAAATAATTTTCTATAAATTAAAAACAGATTTACAAAACCGAGAAAAAAGTAAGTAAGTTGTAAAAACTTATTCACAAAGAGTTCAAGGAAAAGAACGAAGCGTAAAAGCTACACACGATTAAGTAGTAAAGGGCGCACGGAGGATGCCTTGGCACTAGGAGCCGAAGAAGGACGTGACAAACGACGAAATGCTACGGGGAGCTGTAAGTAAGCAAAGAGCCGTAGATATCCGAATGGGGGAACCCACCGCTTTTAAAAGGGCGGTACGCGAAAGCGAGGTAACGCAGGGAACTGAAACATCTAAGTACCTGTAGGAAGAGAAAGAAAAATCGATTTCCTTAGTAGCGGCGAGCGAAAAGGAAAGAGCCCAAACCAATGTGCTTGCATATTGGGGTTGTAGGACTCTCAACAAATTGTATGACGAAGTATAGTAGAACTAGCTGGAAAGTTAGACCGTAGAAGGTAAAAGTCCTGTATACGAAATGCTAAGTTGGCGAGAGAGAGCACCTGAGTACGGCGGAACACGAGGAATTCCGTCGGAATCTACCAGGACCATCTGGTAAGGCTAAATACTACCTAGTGACCGATAGTGAACCAGTACCGTGAGGGAAAGGTGAAAAGAACCCCGGGAGGGGAGTGAAAGAGAACCTGAAACCGTGTGCTTACAAGTAGTCAGAGCCCCTTGAGGGTGATGGCGTGCCTTTTGTAGAATGAACCGGCGAGTTACTTTATCATGCGAGGTTAAGTGGAAGACATGGAGCCGAAGCGAAAGCGAGTCTTAATAGGGCGAAATAGTATGATGGAGTAGACCCGAAACCAAGTGATCTACCCATGGCCAGGTTGAAGTTTAGGTAACACTGAATGGAGGACCGAACCAGGACACGTTGAAAAGTGTTTGGATGAGCTGTGGGTAGCGGAGAAATTCCAATCGAACTTGGAAATAGCTGGTTCTCTCCGAAATAGCTTTAGGGCTAGCCTCGTTGTGAGTTTACTGGAGGTAGAGCACTGTTTGGACTAGGGGCCCATCCCGGGTTACCGAATTCAGACAAACTCCGAATGCCAGATAAATATCAACGGGAGTCAGACTGCGGGTGATAAGGTTCGTAGTCGAAAGGGAAACAGCCCAGACCGCCAGCTAAGGTCCCAAATTGTATGTTAAGTGGAAAAGGATGTGATGATGCACAGACAACCAGGATGTTGGCTTAGAAGCAGCCACCATTTAAAGAGTGCGTAATAGCTCACTGGTCGAGTGACATCGCGCCGAAAATGTACCGGGGCTAAACATACAACCGAAGCTGCGGATATAACTAATGTTATATGGTAGGAGAGCGTTCTAACATCGTAGAAGCCGAGCTGTAAGGCGAGGTGGAGAGGTTAGAAGTGAGAATGCCGGTGTGAGTAGCGAAAGATAGGTGAGAATCCTATCCACCGAATGACTAAGGTTTCCAGAGGAAGGCTCGTCCGCTCTGGGTAAGTCGGGACCTAAGGTGAAGCCGAATGGTGAAGCCGATGGACAACAGGTAGAAATTCCTGTACCACCAAATATCGTTTGAGAGAAGTGGGGACAGAGGAGGCTAATTGATCGTCCTGATGGAATAGGACGTCTAAGCACAAAGGTTGAGTAGTAGGCAAATCCGCTGCTCGTAAGACTGAAGTGTGATGGGGAGCGAAACAAAGTAGCGAAGTCAATGAAGCCAAACTCTCAAGAAAAGCCGCTATCGAGATAAGAGGTGCCCGTACCGCAAACCGACACAGGTAGTTGGGAAGAGAATTCTAAGGTGAGCGAGAGAACCATCGTTAAGGAACTCGGCAAAATGACCCCGTAACTTCGGGAGAAGGGGTGCCTACGAGAGTAGGCCGCAGTGAATAGGCCCAAGCGACTGTTTAACAAAAACACAGGTCTCTGCAAAACCGTAAGGTGAAGTATAGGGGCTGACGCCTGCCCGGTGCTGGAAGGTTAAGAGGAGTGCTTAGCGCAAGCGAAGGTATGAATTGAAGCCCCAGTAAACGGCGGCCGTAACTATAACGGTCCTAAGGTAGCGAAATTCCTTGTCGGGTAAGTTCCGACCCGCACGAAAGGCGTAATGATTTGGGCACTGTCTCAACGAGAGACTCGGTGAAATTTTAGTACCTGTGAAGATGCAGGTTACCCGCGACAGGACGGAAAGACCCCATGGAGCTTTACTGTAGCTTGATATTGAATTTTGATGCAGTATGTACAGGATAGGTAGGAGCCTAGGAATCATGCACGCCAGTGTATGAGGAGGCGTTGTTGGGATACTACCCTTGCTGTATTGAAATTCTAACCCTCGGCATAGAAAACCGGGAGACAGTGTCAGGTGGGCAGTTTGACTGGGGCGGTCGCCTCCCAAAGAGTAACGGAGGCGTTCAAAGGTTCCCTCAGAATGGTTGGAAATCATTTGCAGAGTGTAAAGGCACAAGGGAGCTTGACTGTGAGACTTACAAGTCGAGCAGGTGCGAAAGCAGGACTTAGTGATCCGGTGGTTCCGCATGGAAGGGCCATCGCTCAACGGATAAAAGCTACCCTGGGGATAACAGGCTTATCTCCCCCAAGAGTCCACATCGACGGGGAGGTTTGGCACCTCGATGTCGGCTCATCGCATCCTGGGGCTGTAGTCGGTCCCAAGGGTTGGGCTGTTCGCCCATTAAAGCGGTACGCGAGCTGGGTTCAGAACGTCGTGAGACAGTTCGGTCCCTATCCGTCGTGGGCGTAGGAAATTTGAGAGGAGCTGTCCTTAGTACGAGAGGACCGGGATGGACGTATCAATGGTGTACCAGTTGTCACGCCAGTGGCATAGCTGGGTAGCTAAATACGGAAGGGATAAGAGCTGAAAGCATCTAAGCATGAAGCCCCCCTCGAGATGAGATTTCCCACGGATATTAAGACCCCTTGAAGACGACAAGGAGAATAGGTTAGGAGTGTAAGCACGGTAACGTGTTCAGCTGACTAATACTAATAGGTCGAGGACTTAATCAAGTGAAAGTTCTTTAGAAGTAACTGTTGACAAAAAGAAAAAAGATGATATAATATGTATATGAAGTTTTCGTCTGGTGGCGATAGCGAAGAGGACACACCTGTACCCATACCGAACACAGAAGTTAAGCTCTTTAGCGTCGAATGTAGTTGGGCTTACGCCCTGTGAGACTAGAACGTTGCCAGGCAACAGTGAGAGCCTTCCTTTTGGAAGGTTCTTTTTTTATTTTAATTTCATATATTTTGATTTTCTTTCAAAAATAGAGTATCATAGTATAGTAATATATAATTGGAGGTTTGAGAATGTTTTATTTAGAAGATGAAAAAACATTAGTACTTACTAGTGAAAATAAAAAAGACATATTAAACGCATTAAAATTGATTAATAAAATTTCAGACAATAAAAGTATTAAAGTTGCATACATAAAAATTTTAGAGAAAGTTTTAGTATTTAATAAAGCAATAGAAACATATTATCATTCACAAAAGCCTGGATATAATGAAGTTTATCAGGAGAGATTAGATAACCTTGATAATAGCGCAGATGAATTTAGACGTATTAAAGCTGATTTAAAACCTAACTTTGATGAAATAATTGTTGATAATGATTTAGTTAAAGAATTCAATATTATATTGTCTAGAATTGAAAGTAGAACTTCTATTCTCTTTGAAGATGAAAAAGAGTATAGTTTTAATAATTATCTAGTTACTTTAATCAATAACAAGAAACTTGATGAATTTATATGGTTAAATACATTGTATAACATCTACAAAGATGGTAAGAGTTTAAATAATATTGTTCAGGATTATCAAAAATTAAGTGATATTGAATTCTCAGATCTTTATAAGATTTATCTTTTTGTAACTGATTATAATATTAATAAATTGTTATTAAAAAATGAATCTCAAATCATTAATAATGAGTATCTTGAAGATTTTGAATCATTCTTTAATTATATGTATGAGTTGATAGACGATCTGAGAACTTTCGTGGCTAAAGATGATAAAAAGAATATACTTAGTTTTTCAACAAAAATAGAAAGCTATACTAATATTAACACACCTACTAAAGAAGAATTTTTAGAATGTGTTTATAAAGTATTTAATTTCTTGAGAGCTTTATATGAAAATGATAATGCAAAATTACTATTATCTAATATATATCCTATCCTAGTAAAATCTTTCTTCGCACCATTGAGAAATGATGATAAGATTAAATATGATTATAATCAAGAGTTTATCTATGCTTTAGAGTACACGCAAATTATAATAGAAGTAATGGACGAAAAGCATGAGTAATATTTTTTCTGTTAAGGATTTTTATTGTGTTTATAACGACTATGACATTTCAAATAGATCTAAGGAATTAAGCCTATTATATCTTCCATTATTAGGAAATGATGCTGTAAGTTTATATAATTTCTTAGGAAACAAAATGCTTAGTGATAAAAATCTTTCAAAGAATTATTTACATTATGATATATTGGATAATTTAGCTCTATCTAATCATAAGTTTATTGTAGCAAGAAAAAAATTAGAAGCAATTGGACTACTTAAAACCTTTTATATTGATAATAATGGTGTAGGTCAATTTGTTTATAAAATTAAGCAAGCTTTAAGTTTTTCGGATTTCTTTAATACACCTGTTTTAGCTCAATTATTAGAGAACACTTTAGGTGCAGCGGAATATAAAGAGTTGAGTAATTACTATTCCTTAGATAAGGTAAGTTTTAGGAGCTTTGAAGATATTACTTCTAAGTTTTCTGATGTGTTCCGTTTAGAAAACTTAAATGATTTTGGATTTGATTATTTAGAAAAAAAAGTTTCTTCTGGTCCCAATTTTGATGAATTTTATTTTGATTTTGATAAGCTAAATTATTATTTAGCAAATAGTTATCTAACTGATGTTATCTCAAATGAAGAAACAAAGAATAAGATTTTAGGTTTAGCGCATATTTACAAAATGGATCCTCAAGATATGTCTAAGGCAATTGAAAAATCAGTTGAAATTACTAATGGAGCTAGTGAAATTAATATAAAAGTTTTAACAGATTATATAGTACAATTAAATGTTAATGTAAGAAAACAAGAAGTACCTACATTAGAACGTATGGTAAATAAAAATTTAGCTAATATTGAGGAAGAGAAACTTACTGAGGAAGAATTATTTATTAAAGAAGTAGATAATACTAACTTTATAACATTTCTTAACAAACAAAAAGGTATTGTAGTTTCTAATATTGATGCAAAGAATATTGGTGAATTACAAAGTAAATATAATTTCCCTACTGGAGTATTAAATATTTTATTAGAATACTCTATTAATCAAACAGGAAATAATTCAATACCACATATAAATTATATTGATAAGATAGCTAGTTCTTGGAGTGCACAAAAACTTTTAGGTGCAAAGGATGCAATTGATTTTGTAAGAAATAATAGAAATTATAAGAAAAATATTGATACATCGAATAAAAAGATGTCTAAGCAACAAAAGAGCTATTCAAACAACAAAAAAGGAAACTATGCACCGTTTCCTGAGTATCTTCAAAATCGCCAAAGTAATTTTAATGTTACGAAGAAAAAAGAGGATCGTGTTGTAACTAAAGAAGATGAAGATGCATATAATAAAATGATGCAAGAATTGAATAATAAGAGGGATATGTAGTGAAAAAATTATCAAATATAGTCGCTAGCAATACTCAAGATTCATTTAAGAAATTTATATCGGAAAAAGTTTTAAATGACTCTGAAATTGTTAAGTTTATTCGTGACAATAATTTTACAAAAAATGATATAGAAAATAATCTTGAAAAGTTTTATCAATTTTATATTTCGAAAGATAAACTACTGAATATAGAACATAAGCCTAAGTTAATTTTTAGTAATGAAGAAGTTAATATATTATACGAAGAGACTGAAGAATACAAGCAAAAAGTAGCTAGTTTGAAGACTTCTAATAAGGTAAAGACAGAGTTTATACCAAAAAGAGTTTTGACATACACTTTTGAAAATTTATCTAGGAATAGAGAAAAGGGTATTTTAGCGACAGAAATTATTAAAATTTGTAGAAGTATATTAAATGGACAATCTTCAAGAGGTGTATATGTATATGGACCAACAGGTACAGGAAAAACCTATTTAATGGGTTCTATATACAATTATTTTAAACAAAATGGAAAAGAACCAACTATCTTATATTATCCAGAATTTATTAGAAAGATAAAATCTAAAATAAGTGATAATAGTTATGATTTATATATAGATTTAGTGAGAGATGAAGAGATACTTATAATTGATGATATTGGTGCGGAAAATATTACTGAATTCATTCGTGACGAAGTATTAGGTCCAATTATTAATCATAGAGAAGCAGAAAAGTTACCTACATTCTTTTCATCTAATTTAAGTATAGATGACTTAAGTGAATTGTTATCTAATGGGCGAACAACAGTGGATAGAACAAAGGCATTAAGAATAGTTGAAAGAATACATTCTTTATGTTCATCACATTTCTTAGATGGTGAAAACGAGAGAGAATATTATAATTAAAATAAACCAAGTATTTATAAAATTTTATGTTTATAAATGCTTGGTTATTTTTTTGGTAAAAAATTCAAAAAAATTCATTTTTTTTTAGAAATTAGTGGAAAAAAGTGGGGAAATGTGGTAAATTATAAAAGTAAGGTGGTGAGAAGTAGTGTTTATTGGTCAATATAATAATAAAATGGATGCCAAAGGAAGGCTTAGTATTCCAATAAAGTTCAGAGATGAACTAGGTGAAAAATTTATTATTACAAGAGGTTTGGACTCTTGTTTATTTGGCTATTCACTACAAGAGTGGCAAAAGGTGGAAAGTAAGATAAAATCACTACCTATCACTAAGAAAAATGCTCGTACTTTCCAACGTTTCTTCTTTTCTGGAGCCACTGAAGTTGAAATAGATAAACAAGGGAGAATTAATATTCCAAACGCATTAATAGAACACGCTTTTTTAGATAAAGAGTGTGTTGTAAATGGTTTATCAAATAGAATAGAGATTTGGGATAAGAATCGTTGGGAAGATTTACTTGTTGAAAGTGAAGCTAGCGTAGAAGAAATAGCAGAAGAATTAGAAGATTTTGATTTTTAGGATGGATGAAAATGTTTAAACATTATAGTGTATTATTAAATGAAGCTGTTGAAGGCTTAGATATAAAAGAAAATGGTATATATGTAGATTGTACCTTGGGAGGAGCAGGGCATAGTTTAGAAATTTTAAAACGATTAAAAAATGGGAAACTATATGCTTTTGATCAAGATACTGTAGCTTTAGAAAATGCCAAAAATAAATTAGCTGAATACAGTGATAAAGTTGTCTTTATTAAATCAAATTTTGTTAATTTAAAAGAAAAGTTAGCTGAACATGGTGTTAATGAGGTTGATGGAGTTTTATATGATTTAGGGGTATCATCACCGCAATTAGATACACCAGAAAGAGGTTTTAGTTACAATTATGATACTAAGCTAGATATGAGAATGGACACTGATGCAAAAATCAGTGCTTATGAAGTAGTTAATGAATATAGTTATCATGATTTAGTTAAAATATTCTATCGCTATGGAGAAGAGAATTTTTCGAAACAAATAGCAAGAAATATTGAGAAAAAACGTGAACAAAAACCTATTGAAACTACTTTTGAATTAGTAGAAATTATTAAAGATTCCATCCCTGCTGCCAAAAGAAGAACTGGAGGACATCCAGCTAAAAGAGTATTCCAAGCTATTCGTATTGCAGTGAACAATGAGTTATCAGTATTTGAGGATTCGCTTGAGCAAGCGATTGATATCGTTAAAGTAGGAGGAAGAATATCTGTTATTACTTTCCATTCTTTAGAAGATAGAATTTGTAAACAAATATTTAATTCACACGCAAAGGCAAAAGATATTCCCAAAAATCTACCAATTATGCCAGAAGAAAGTTTATCTAAATTAAAAGTAATTACGAGAAAACCTATATATCCTAGTGATATCGAATTAGAAGAGAATAATAGATCAAGAAGTGCCAAACTAAGGGTGGCAGAAGTACAGACAAAATAGAGGGGAGGAAAGATTTATGGCTACACTAAAGGTATATAGTAGAGAATATGGAGTACGAAAAGTACAAGAAAAAGTGAAATTTAATTTTTTGGAAAAAACTGCTTATGGAGTTTTTGTAGGAGTTATTTTACTTGCTAACGTAGTTATGTTAAACTATAAGGGAGAGATTTATTCACTACGAAGTGCTCAACAAAAAAATGATATTGTTATATCTGAAAAACAAAAAAATAATAACGAACAAAAAGTTATGATAAACAATCTGTCATCTTACGAAAGAGTTAAAAAAATTGCTGAGACAGTAGGAATGAAGACTCAAAAAGATAGTATAAAGGTAGTGAGATAATTGATAAAACTTTTTAAGAAAATATTAACTTTAAAGTTTTTGGAAGATAGAAAAAGTTTAGAAAGAAAAGATTATATCTCTCGAGAAAGAACAAAAATTGTATTTTTTCTAATTTTTGTTTTTTTCTTTGTATGGATATTAATATTAAATATTGGACAAATGATGCTAATAGGGACTGTTAGGGGCCATAATTTGACAGAATTAGCAGATAAAAAATATAAAATTGACAGTAGTTTACAACCAAATCGTGGGAAAATCTTCGATAGAAATGGGAATATATTAGCAGATAATATTGAATCTTACAAGATAGTTGCAGTAGTATCAGATAAAGCAACTGAAGATGATACAAATCCACGTCATGTTATTGATGTAGATAAAACTGCAGATGAATTATCTAAATTTATCAAATTAGATAGAAGTAAAATAAAAGAAATACTTAATAAAAAAGGTGTATATCAAGTTGAATTTGGAACAGCTGGTAAAGATATTAGTGTTGAAGATAAGAAAAAAATAGAAGAGCTAAAACTTCCTGGAATAGAATTTATAGCAACGACAAAAAGATATTATCCTAATGGAAGTATGTTAGGAAACTTTTTAGGCTTCGCACAAAATTCACCTGATAGTGATTTAATTACCGGTCGATTAGGTGTTGAAAAAACATTTGATTATTATTTAAGAGGTAAGGAAGGTCATATTACTTATGCTAAAGACGCATGGGGGAAAGTAGTTTCTAATATACCTAAAGTAGAGATTAAACCTGTTGATGGTGCGGATATCTATTTAACTATTGATAAAAATATTCAAGGATTTATTGATAATACTTTGAAAGATATTCATGAAAAATATGAACCAGAAAGTGCATTTGCAATTGCTATTAGTCCCAAAACAGGAGAGATACTTGGATTAGGACAAACACCTGCATTTAATCCAAACACTCAAGAAAATCTTTCAAGCGCTTGGTCGAATATATTCTATAACACAGCGTATGAACCTGGTTCCACTTTTAAAACTTTTACTATGTCAATAATGGTTGAAAATAATATTTATAAACCAGAAGCCTACTATAGATCTGGTTCATACAAAGTAGAGGATGCTACTATTTTTGACTGGAATAAAACTGGATGGGGAACAATAACTCAACGTCATGGATTCCAACAATCTTCAAATACATTGATGTTAACACTTTTAAATGAATTAGGGACTGAAAAACTAAAAAGTGGTTTAGAAAGTTTTGGATTTGGAAAAAGTACGAATTCACTTTATGGAAATGAAGCAACAGGAGATTTAGTATTTAATAATAAAGTATCTGTTTCTACTACTGTATTTGGTCAAGGTAGTACAGTTACGGCAATGCAGATGGTTCAAGCGGAGACAGCAATTTTAAACGATGGTCAAATGTTAGCACCGTATTTCTTACAGCGAGTTCATGATAAAACATTGGATAAAGATGTTAATATTGGGAAAAAAACAGTAGTTGGAAATCCGATATCAAAACAAACAGCAGATACAATGAAAGAAGAATTATATGGAGTTGTTAATGGTACTTGGGCTCAAGGTGGGAAGAGATATGCAGTAGAAAATTATAGTACTTCTGGTAAAACTGGAACCGCTCAGGTAGTAGATCCTAAGACAGGGACTTATTTTAAGAGTCCATTTAAGGTAATGCACTCGTTTATTGGTTATGCACCAAGTGAAGATCCTCAAGTTATTTTATATGTAGGTATGAAATTACCGACAAAAGAGCTTGGAGCTAGTAGTGCATACGGAGCCTCTGAGATTTTTAAACCGATAATGGAAAATACATTAAATTATTTAAATGTAAAAAAATCAAATGATAGTGATACTGTAAAAAGTTATCAAATGGAAAATGTTGTAGGCGAGAACGTTAATTCAACAGTACTAAAATTACAACAAAAAACCAAAAATATCATAACAATTGGCTCTGGTAATAATATTATTGGACAATATCCTTCGGCTGATAATGTAATAAAAGAAGATGAAAGAGTATTTCTGTTAGTTTCGGATAATAATATAGTATTACCTAATTTCATAGGATGGTCTAAGATTGATGTCATAAATTATGCTAAATTAGCCGGCTTAGATATTGAAACTGAAGGGAATGGGTTTGCAAAACAACAATCAATTCCTGCGCAGAGATTTATAAAAAAAGGGGACAAGATAAAAATAAAATTTAGTTAGGAGAACGAAATGAGTAATTCAGATACAGTATTTGCTATATCGTTATTATTGGTAGCATTTTTTCTGACAGTGCTAATGCTACCAAGATTAATCAAATATTTACATGTTCTAAAATTTGGACAAGCAATTAGAGAAGAAGGTCCACAAAGTCATATGCATAAAAAAGGTACTCCAACAATGGGAGGGATATCTTTTATAGTTTCAATAGTAATTTCACTTATTGTAGCAATGATCTTGGATAGTGGAAACTTTCAATATTATATTTTATTCATTTATACAACTATCTCATTTTCAATTATTGGTTATATAGATGATATGCTTATCGTAGTTAAGAAGAAAAATGATGGACTTGCTCCAAGAAAAAAATTAATGCTACAAATACTATTTTCTGTAATATTTTATATCTTAGTTACATTTATTTATAAAGATATAAATTATATACATATCCCAGGATTAGATTATAATCTTAATATTTCATATTTATATCTGATCTTCTTAGTATTTTGGCAAACAGGATTTTCTAATGCGGTTAATTTAACTGATGGCTTAGACGGTCTAGCAACAAGTGTTACAATTATTACCACTAGTACATTTGCTTTATTAGCATATAAGGAAAATAATTTCCCTGTATTAGTTTTCTGTCTGACTATAGTTGGAGCACTTTTAGGATTTTTATTATTTAATAAAAATCCAGCAAAAATCTTTATGGGGGATACTGGATCTTTAGCTTTAGGTGGAATTTTAGCTGCGATTTCAGTAATCTTACATAAAGAGATAGCATTCTTATTTATAGGTTTAGTATATATACTTGAGACTTTATCTGTAATAATTCAGGTGGCTTACTTTAAAAAAACAGGAAAAAGAATTTTCAAAATGTCACCTTTACATCATCATTTCGAATTATCTGGGTATGGTGAAGTAAAAACTGTTTATATTTTTGTAATCATAGCTATGATATCATCTGCTATAGGTTACTTTATAGGGGTTATTTAAAATGATTAATTTAAAAGATAAAAAAATATTAGTGTTAGGATTTGCAAGAAGCGGTTATTCAACTGCAAAAATCTTAAACAAACTTGGATATGATGTTACTTTAAATGCATATGATGATTTAAGTACCGATGAAAAAGCAGCTGAGTTGAGGGAATTAGGAGTTAAAGTAATTGATGGAGGTCATCCATTAGAACTTTTAGAAAATATTGATTTAATAGTAAAAAATCCAGGAATTAAATATCAAATAGAATTTTTACAAAAAGCAATTGACAAGAAAATTGATATTATAACTGAAATTGAATTAGCAAATACATTGTTTAACATTGATATGGTAGCTATTACTGGAACAAACGGTAAAACAACTACTACACAGATGACATTCGATATTCTGAAAGCCGCAAATAAAGATGTATTTTTAGCTGGTAATATTGGATATCCTTCAATTGAAATCGCATATAACCATCCAAATTCATTATTAGTTACTGAAGTTTCATCATTTCAATTACAAGGAACAAAATATTTCAAACCATCGATAGCTGTAATTACTAATCTTGGTGTTGGGCATTTAGATTATCATGGTAGTGTTGAAAATTATCGCGATGCTAAAAGAAATATTTATAAAAATCAAGATAGTAATGACATCTTAATTTTGAATATTAATGAAAAAGATAAGTATGATATAGAAAAAATTAATTCTAAAGTGCTATTTTATGATACAAACGAAAATATAGAAGCAGATATCTATGTAAGAGATAATATGGTTATTTTTGAGGGTGAGGAATTATTCGATATAACTAAACTCTCACTTCCAGGTATGCATAATGTGGAAAATGCAATTAATGCTGCTGTAATATCATTTATAAAAGGTGCTGATAAAGAATCAATTCAAAATGTTCTTTATGCTTTTAGTGGAGTAAAACACAGATTACAGTTTGTAGGAGAACATAAAGGAGTAAAATTCTACAATGATTCAAAAGCTACAAATCCAGTTGCAACAACTAGAGCACTATCAGGATTTGAAAAAAATATAATACTTGTTTGTGGTGGACAAGATAGAGGAATAGATTTCAAAGAATTAATTCCATATTTACCAAGAGTAAAATCTATGGTAGTAGTAGGTGAAAGTAAAGAGATATTATATAACTTAGCTATTGATAATAATGTTGATTGTCATAAAGCAATTAAAATTGATGATGCTACTATTCTAGCAAATTCACTTGCAGAGAATGGTGATACAATATTATTATCACCAGCATGTGCATCGTGGGATCAATATAAGTGTTTTGAAGATCGTGGAGATGAATTTATAGCAACATTTAAGAAGATTATTCAAGAGGATTAAAAAACTATGAACAAGAAGAATAGGAAGTTACTTGAAAAAATGAACAAAGATAATCGTCGTAGTTCATTAGAAAAAATTAAAAGAAAAAAAAGGCGTGAAGTATTTTATATAGTAACTTTATTTTTAATTGTAATAGGAGTATTTGTGCTTTTATTTAGTAGTTATTTAAAATTAAAAACAATTGAAGTTGAAGGTAACAATCAAATTACTAAAGAAGAAATACTCGAGGCAGGGAACATTAACAATAATCTTCGAACATGGTCTATAAAAGATGATGAAATTCAAAATAATATAAAATCAAGATTTGATATATTTAAATCAGTAACAGTAAAATCTAAATTGCCTTCTTCTATAAAAGTGCAGGTAGAAGAGTATAGTTTTATTGCACAAAATAAAAAAGAAGATGGTAGTTTAGTGATAATAATGGAAAATGGGAAACCATATTCTGGGAAAATTAGAAACAATTATAACTTACCTATTATAGAAAATTTCAATGATGATAGTAGTAAACTAGAAGAAGTTTACAAAAACTTAAATAAACTTAAACAGGAAGTACGATTACAAATATCTGAGATAATTAATGATGAAAATGATAGACTAATTATTTACATGAAAGATGGTCAAAAAGTTAAAGCGTTAAGAGCCAGCTTTGCAGATAAGTTGAATTACTATGAAGAAATATCTAAATATATTGAAGATAAAAATAATACTACTTTAAACTTAATAAACGGTGCATATCTTGAAACCCCAAAAACAGAAAAAGTAAGAAACGATAGTATTAAGAAATTACTTGCAAGACAGGGATTAAATGGTGATGAGAAATCAAATAAAGATAATGAAAGTGTAGAAAAAGAAGAAAAACTACAACAAAGTAATAAATCTGAAAATTCTACTACAAATAGTCAAAGTAATTCTTCTAACAAGAACAATAATAGCAAACAACAATCAACACGTAATAAGAAAAATGAATAGTTATAAAAGCATCCTAAATTTTGTATTTTGGATGCTTTTTTTATTGAAAAATTATATAAAAGAAAAAAACTTATTCGTTATATTACAAATTGAAAATATTTTAATAAAATTTAATTTTTTTTGATGTTTTTCATATTTTTTTTTCTAATTTTATGTTATAATTTAGTATGTGTAAATAAAATATGTGTGTATTTACAATTTTATTATAATAACAAAGTTTAAAAGGAAGGAGTGTTTGACTTGAGTTCACAATTGTATACTTCAATAGATCTAGGATCATCTAGTATAAAAGTGATAATAGCAGATGTAGTATATGAAAAATTGAATATACTCGGTGTTGGTGTTGTAAAAACAACAGCTATTAAACGAGGGAACATTATTGATGTAGAATCTGCCTCTAGAGATATTCAAAAAGCAATAGATATTGCGAAAAGTGAAGCTAATAAGGACATAAGATCATTGTATGTAGCAGTTCCAAGTATACACACTCATATTAAAAAAAGTGTAGCGGAAATTAAATTTGATACAAAACACGATATTGATGGTAGAGATATCGAAGAAGTAATTGAAGAAGCAAAAATACTACCATTACCACGAGAAAGAGAAGTGGTACAAGTAATTCCAGATTACTATCGTCTTGATGATATTGAAAATATTAGAAAACCAAAAGGAATGACTGTTCATAATTCATTTGAGGTAACAGGAAATAGAGTTTTAACATCTAAAACTCATCTTCACACAATATATAAAAGTATTGAAAATCTAAGATTAGATTGTAACGAGACATTCTGTATATCTCATTCATTAGGTGAATTACTATTAAATGATGAAGAAAAAGATTATGGATCAGTAATTATTGATATTGGAGCAGGACTTACGACTGTGAGTTATTTTGAAGATGGAATCCTTCAATTATCACAATCAATTGAGTTAGCAGGTGAAGATATTACACGTACAATATCAGATGTTTTAAATGTCCCATTAAAACGTGCAGAAGAGATAAAAGTTACTCAAGGGCATGCTTTTTACGACTTAGCATCACCACAAGTAATTATTGACTTAGATAATTTAGAACCAGATGAAGAACCATATACACAAAAAGAATTAGCAGATTACATTGAAGAAATTGTAGAAGAGATTATTTTGCGTTCATTCGATGTATTAAGAAAAGCTGGTATAAATAGAGTAAAAGGTAACGTTGTGTTAACAGGTGGAACAACACTTATGCCTGGTGTTCTAGACTTAGCAAAAGATATGCTAAGAAAAATGAATGTAAGAATTGGTTCGCCAAAAATCATAGGAGCTAATTCACCAGAATTATCTGTTGTTGTAGGTACATTAACAAGTAGTTACAAAATTGAATCATTGTTTGGATATCAAGTAACTGATGAAGTGCCGACAATAAAAAATACAAATTCAACATTTGAAAATGTTTCTGCAGTGGAAGAAATTACAGTAAATAATTCAAAAGTTGAAGCACCAGTGATAAGTGAAACTCATGAAGATGTTCATGAAGAAGAAACTTATTATGAAGAAGAGAAAAAAGAAGAAGAGAAAAACTTTTTCGATAAAATAACTAAAATGTATAATTCGTTTTTTGAATAATAATCAGGAGGAAATAAAGAATGTTTGAAGAATTTGATCAATCAGCAGTAATTAAAGTAGTAGGTGTTGGTGGCGGTGGTGGTAACGCCGTTGACCGAATGGTAGAAAGTGGAATTCAAAATGTTGAATTTATCGCAGTAAATACAGATGCTCAAGCTTTAAAACGCTCTAAAGCAGATGTAAGAATTCAAATCGGTGAAAAATTAACAAAAGGTCTTGGTGCAGGTGCTAACCCTGAAGTAGGGCGTAAAGCTGCTGAAGAAACTAAAGATAAAATTGAAGAAGCGCTAGAAGGAGCAGATATGGTATTCGTTACTTCTGGTATGGGTGGAGGAACTGGTACAGGTGCAGCTCCAATCGTAGCAAGTATTGCTAAAGAATTAGGTGCTTTAACTGTAGGTGTTGTTACTCGTCCATTCAACTTTGAAGGTAAAAAACGTCAAGTACAATCTACAGCTGGAATTAACTCACTTAAAGGTGCTGTAGATACACTTATCGTTATTCCTAACGATAGATTATTAGATATCGTAGATAAATCTACTCCAATGATGCAAGCTTTCGTTGAAGCTGATAATGTGTTACGTCAAGGGGTTCAAGGTATTTCTGATTTAATTAATGTATCAGGTACAGTTAACCTTGACTTTGCTGATGTTAAAGCAATTATGGCTGATCAAGGTTCTGCATTAATGGGTATCGGGGTAGCTTCAGGTGAAAACAGAGCTATCGAAGCAGCTAAAAAAGCTATTTCATCTCCATTACTTGAAACATCAATCGTTGGAGCTAAAGGTGTGTTATTAAATATTACTGGTGGTCCATCATTAAGTTTATTTGAAGCTCAAGCTGCTGCAAGTATCGTTCAAGAAGCAAGTGATGACGAAGTGAACATGATTTTCGGTACAGTATTTAACGAAGAATTAGAAAAAACTGATGAAATCATCGTTACAGTAATCGCTACTGGATTTGAAGAAGATGGAGTAAGTGTTGAAAGAGATATCTTAGCACAACGTCCAGCTCAACCAGAAGCAAGTTCATTCACAAGTGGTTACGGTAAAAACGAAGTAGAACAAGAAATGTACCCACGTCCAAGAAGAAGAACAAGAAGAGAAATCTAATAAAAAGAAAGAAAATCGGATAAATATCTGATTTTCTTTTTATATGCTTCATTTTAGAAATATATATTTTATAATATTTAATTAAAACATCCTGATAAATTTGTTTTTTATCAGGATATTTTTGAATTTTATTCTATTAAAATAAATTTTATATCGAAGTTAATTACATGTTTTAAAGTGTTGTATATAAATGATTTATTAAGAGCTGTATTACAAAATTTTAGTAAATCATTTTCATCATAATCAGCATATAGATAATATGTAATGTTACAAAAATCTATTTTTGGTTCTTCGTCGTATCCTTTAACACCGATTAGCGAAAGTGGGTTTTTTAAATTTAGATGTATTTTTCCTTCAAGTTCTTCAATATCAATATTAAGTTGTTTGCTTTGTGATACAATACTATGGGCAATTCCACCTAAGATAGAAGCTGCAAAATAATTAATACTACTTTCATAATCAGCATTAATGTCAAAACTAATTTCACTAGATATACTTATACAATCATTATTAGTGTACATCTTAAATATATTACTAGATAAAATTCCTCTAAAAGTTAAATCATAATTTTTAGATTCATATAGATTACTCATATAGTTTCCTCAATGTAATTTTAGCTTCATTTAGGCGAGCTAATTTTTTATCAATTATCTCCATTGTACTTACCGGTCTATTTGCAAATGTAGCAAAACCACAGTCAGGATTTAACCAAATTCTTTCTTTAGGAATATATTGCATTACTTCTTCTACACGATTTAGGATATCTTCTAATGGTTCTATATCGTCTGTCCTTGGATTCATAACACCTAATCCTAGTATACAATTATCCCTTATTAAAGTACTACTGAATAATGAAGATATTTCTCCAGCACGAGGAGTAGAAAACTCTAATGTAAGTATATTAGGAAGAGTTTCTTCGAATAATGGAAGTAGAGGAGTATAAGGTCCAGTAAGTAGAATACTTTCATCACGACTCCAATTACCACGACAAACATGAAGAGAAACTAATATTTCTTTTTCTTTAGCATAATCAATTACAGATTTAATTAATTTAGTAGCAAATTTTAATTCTTCAGTAGGATCTTTTTTCTCAGATAATGCTGCACACATAAAAGATCTTGTCTTACCTTCAGAAAATACCACTTCGGTTAGTACAGGTTCATCAAATTGAATAACATCTATGCCTATTTTTGCTAATGAATCAATTTCTTCTTTTAATACTTTAATTATGTCTTCTCCTAGAGAATCTTTGCTATCGTAATATTGTTTTGATAGAGCAGGTAACCACATGGACCTAGTTATTAAATAAGGACCTGGTAATGTTGCCTTGATTTTCTTATCGGTTAATTTTTTTAGTTCAATCATTTCATCAGCTACTAGAGGTTTATTATATTTTACTTTTCCTGTACAAATTGCGTTTTTTATACTAATTGCAGGAACATCTAATATTTCTAGTATTTGTTCAAAACCTTGTTTATCCTCAATGTAGTCAAACATATCAGCCATACTCATCATAGTAACACCGTTAAGTTTTTCAGCTATAAATGAAACATAGTTATCACGACTTAATTCACCATTTGTAATAATATCAATATTATTATTTTCTTGAAGATTTATTACGTATTTTGTTTCTTCAGCTAGGATTTCTTGATATGTTTTTAAGTCGATATTTCCTTTATTTAATTTTCGTTTTGCGGTCAATAGTTTTTTACTACGAGGCATACTGCCAAGAAGAGAAACTAAGAAAGATGAATTAGTCATAATTATTCACCATGAAACTCTTTAAAAAAATCTAAATATTCATTGGCTTCAGTAAGTTGTTTAAACCCAGAAGTACGACCAGATACCCATTCTTTTAATCCTTCCATATCCATCATTTCTTTATGCTCAGGATTATTATAATCCATTTTGTGTAATACTTCTATAAATTTTTCAAAACGAGCTACGTCTAATTCTGGATGTCCTGAGAAGATACAGTGATCAAAGAAATCTGTTTTTGATAAAATTTTCACCTGATTTTTATCTAGAGTTCCATCTGCAATCCAAGCATTATAGTTTAAATCTAGCATCCACGTAGCAGCTACTTCATCATTTTTTAAAGCTATTGCTGAATCAAGTTCTCCACCGACATGGTCACCATGAAGTCCGACACCGATATCGAAACGTTTTTCTATATAATCTGTTTTAAATTCTAATCCATTTTTGTGAAGATGGTTAATAGGAATTAATCTTGCTTGTGGTGAATCAATTGCACCGAAACCTATTGTTTTATTTCTTAAGTCTTGGATAGAGTTAATATTGCTATTAGCTTTTACTACTAAATATGAACTACGATTACGGTCAGTATCACGCATAGAACCATTTAACGCATTTCCGTTAGTGCGTAGGTGAGTATCTAACCATGCTAAAGGAGAATTCCAAGCTACATCAATTTCTTTAGCTAATAAACCATCAACTTGACCTTTGTAATCTTTGTAATAAACTGGTTCAATAGGAAAGTCTTCATCCTCAAAAAATTTCGCAATAATTCCCCAAATTACAGTTACTTTTGGGTCATAGATTACAGCTCCAACTTTTAATTTTGACATAATATTATTCCTCTTTTCTTATTTTTATTTTTTAAATAAAGGGGAGTGACTCAAAAATCGTGATTTCTTAAGAAACAAGATTTTGTCGAGTCACCCCCGCACAGTTTATTAGATATCTAAAAAGCTTTTATAAAGCGAATTTAGATATCAATAAACCACTGCGTCTATGAGTTTCTATATGAACTTTGTTAAAATTTTAGGACTTTCGGGTCAGCCCCTTAAATATTTGATTTCATTAGTAATTATTATGGTAATTGTTGCCCAGTGATTGCTTTTCCTAACCAAATTGTAAGTACGTCAACACTAGGTGCCATAATATGACTTGCGAAAGCATCTCTTAAGTAACGTTCCATATTTCCAACACGGTTATAAGCTTTACCACCACCAACACGCATACCAAGACGAGCTAATTCAATAGCAGCTTCACTAGCGAAAATTCTAGCTGATAAAATTTTTGCTAACATATCACTTTCTTTAGCTAAAAAACTACGAGCAGCTTCATTCGTTCCTAAAACAGCAGCATTTGTTTGACTGTAAATTTTTGCTAGATGAATTTGAACAGTTTCAATCTCACTTAATGATTTTCCATCAGGATATTTTCTATTAGTTGTATGAGCTACTGCTTCGTCTAAAATTGCTTCACATAGTCCACTATAAACAGCGGCAAGGCCTGTAATGAAGTAAGTGGCAACAATTGTGAATACTTGATCAACTCCTGATCCAGCTTCTCCGATTCGTAGTTCTTTGTCTAATTCAACATTGTTAATAGCCATTTGACAGGATACATTACCACGCATTCCAAGACCGTGCCATGTAGATTTTTTGAATTCTAGTCCTTTGCTTCCAAGTGGGAATACCCAGTTATCAATACCACCTTCAACATCAGAAGGAGTAAGTACTAAGTAGTAAGAAGCAAATTCAGCAGATGTTACCATACTTTTTAGTCCATTGAAAATCACTGAGTTATCTTTGAATTCAGTTTTCACATCAGAAATGTAGAAGTGAGTACCAGTACCTAATTCACTGTAAGCAAGTGCCATAAATTTTTCATTTTCTACGATATCTTTACAGATTTTTGATTTAAGATTATCATCTGCATAAGATAATACACAATTTAATGCAACATTGTGCATCATATAGCATAAACCAACAGTAGCACTCGATTTAGCGAATGCACGACAAGCATCAGCATGTTCTTGCATATCTTTACCTAATCCGCCAAGTTCTGTAGGAATCATAAGTTTAAAGTATCCAGCTTTTCCTAATTCTTTAAATACTTCCTCTGGGAATCTTTCTTGTTCATCAATTTCTTTAGCAATAGGGTCAATATATTTTTTTGCAAATTCCCTAGCTTCGTTATAAAAAGTAGTCATAATAATGCCTCCTAATATTAATAGAATAGTATTTTCTAGAAAAAATTATATAGCTAAAGTGAAAATCTGTAAATGCTTTAACTTTTGATAAAACAAGACCTTTAATAAAATATTTTTATAAAAATAAATTATAATATTGTTCAAATTGGTGATGTAAAATATAACCATTTTAACAAAAATATTATATTTGAAAATATAAAATTAAATTTATTTAAATGATAACATCTATCAATTAAATAGACTTTATTGAAATTTTTTTCTGAAATTTTTTAAAAATAACAATAAAATTTCAGAAAATTATTTACAAAGTATAAATCTTTTAGTATAATCTATATTTATATACTTATAATATGATTTTAAGAAAGGATGAAGAGAATGACAGATTCTAAAATGGAAAGAAAATTACAGGCTCGTCATATCAGTATGATTGCCATAGGTGGATGTATAGGTACAGGATTATTTATGGCAAGTGGGGCAGTTGTAAGTAAAGCAGGTTCTTATGGAGCAGTTATTACTTATGCATTGATTGGAGTTATTATCTACTTTTTAATGGCTTCTATAGGAGAATTAGCAACGTTTTATCCCGTTTCTGGTTCATTTGGAGCTTATGCAACACGTTTTATTGATCCAGGTGTAGGTTTTGGAGTAGGTTGGTTATTCTGGATTCTGTGGATTTTAGTAGCAAGTGTTGATATTATCACATTATCAAAGATATTACATTATTGGGAATTCTTCAGACAATTTTCAACATTTTCAATTTGTATTGTATTTTTAGTATTATTATATTTATTAAACTTAGTTAGTGTTAAAGTTTTCGGAGAAGTTGAATATTGGATAACAATAATCAAAGTAATGACTGTTGTTGCATTCTTATTAGTTGGTGCTGCAATTATTTTTGGAGTTACTGGAAATAGTGAAGCTGGTATTCATACATTCATCCAAAATGGAGAAAAAACAAGTAGTGCAGGAGCTTTAGGTCTATTCGGGGTATTATCTACAGCAGCATTTTCATTTGGAGGAACTGAGGTAGTAGCTGTTACAGCTGGTGAATCACCAAATCCAAAAGAAACAATGCCTAAAGCAGTAAAACAAGTGTTCTGGAGAATTTTAATATTCTACATAGCTACGATGATAATTATATCTTCAATAGTTTCAGCGAATGATCCAAGATTATTAGATACAAACAATGTAACGGCTTCACCATTTACAATTGTTTTCCAAAATATTGGATTAGAAATAGCGGCAGTAATTATGAATGCTGTAATCTTAACATCAGTATTGTCAGCTGCAAACTCAGGTATGTATGTTTCAAGTAGACAATTATTCTCATTAAGTTCACATGATTACGGACCAAAAGTATTTAAGAAATTGAATAGTAATTCAATTCCTGTATTTGCTTTAACAGTATCTGCATTATTTATGGTCCTTTGTTTCATATTTGAAAAACTTAATCCAAGTGGTTACTACATGTTATTATCAATGGTAGGAATTATAGTAATGATTATTTGGATGGTATCATTAGTTTCGCAAATTCGTCTACGTAAGGCGATTTCTAAGCAAGGAAAAAAAGCTGAGGAAGTATTACCGTATACATCGAAAACTGGAGTTGTAGGTTCTTACATTGCATTACTATCATTTGCAACAATAATTTTACTTCAATTAGTTTCAGACTATGCAACTGGTGGTTTTGTAAAAATGTCGTATAACTTAGTTTGTCCAGCGATTGGTGTACTGATGTATTTAACATTTAAAGTAGTTACAAAGAGAAAATTTGTAAAATTAGAAGAAATGGATATTCATCCATATAAAGAAAAATAATATTAATATTTACTCTCTCTATCTAAGGATTAAACAATGATAGAGAGAGTAATTTTTATGTGTTATATTTTTTATTGATTCGTAAAATGTGGTAAATGATTACGGTTTATGATAAAATTGTACATAAGAAACTTAATGGAGTTGATATTGTGAATATAGGAATTACGGGAAGTATTGCATGTGGAAAAAGTACAGTATCAAATTATCTGAGGGATAAAGGATATACTATAATTGATGCAGATAAATTAGGTCATACTGCACTAACTGATGATGAAGTGAGAGAAAAACTTGAGAAAAGTTTTGGTTTAAGGATTATTGAGAATAATGAGATAAGCCGTGAAAAACTAGGGAAATTAGTCTTTGGTAATGAGGAGAATTTAAAAATACTTAATAGTATTGTGCATCCTTATATAAGAAAACAAATTTTACAATTACAAGAAATACATAGCGATGAACGACTAGTTTTTTTAGATATAGCACTCTTGTTTGAAGCTGGCTTTGAAGATTTAGTCGAAAAGATAATAGTAGTTCATGTAGATGAAAAAATACAATTAAATAGATTGATGAATCGAAATTCTCTTTCTTCTGAAGGGGCTATGAATAGAATAAAAAGTCAAATGAGCTCAAAAGATAAATCAGAGCTTGGCAACTATGTAATTAATAATAGTAACACTAAAGAAGAAACATATAGACAAATTGATTTGATATTAGATGAGTTAGAGAGAGGAGTCATAAAAAATGACGAATGTATTAGAAATTAGTAATTTAGGTGGAGGGTATAATCGAAGAAAAATAATAGATAATGTTAATATCCAAATACCTAAGGGAAGCATAACAGCATTAATAGGTCTTAATGGAGCTGGTAAGAGTACAACAATTAAACATATTTTAGGTTTACTAAGACCTATGGAAGGTGAAATAAAAGTTAATGGAATAACAATTACTGGGAATAATGAAAAATATAGAAAAAGTATCAGTTATATACCAGAATCACCCGTTTTATATGAAGAGCTAACTTTAGAAGAACATATAAATCTTACAGCAATGGCGTATGGATTAGATATGGAAGATACATGGAAAAGAGCAGAAAAATTATTAAATTTATTTAAATTGAAAGATAAGAAAAAATTCTTTCCTGTTCATTTTTCAAAAGGTATGAAGCAAAAAGTTATGATAATTTGTGCCTTTTTAGTAGAACCAAATTTATACATAATTGATGAACCTTTTTTAGGATTAGATCCTATTGCAATAAATGATTTAATTAACTTGATGTGCGAAAGAAGGGATACTGGAGCAAGTATTCTAATGTCTACGCATATTCTTGCAACAGCTGAGAAATACTGTGATAATTTTGTTATTATTCATGAAGGTAAAATTTTAGCAAATGGTAATTTAGAACAATTAAGAGCCGAATTTAATATGGCAGGTGCGTCTTTAGATGAAATATATCTATCATTAACAATGCGAGGAAATAATGAGTAATATTGAAAATATTTTTTCTGACAGACGAAAGAAAGAACAAGAATTAAAGTTAACCTATAGTAAGTACATTTTTAATTCGCACCTTATAATGTTTCTTATTATAGTTTTAGGAGCAGTGCTTATAAACTATTCGAAATGGCTAGCTATTGCAAGTAAGGTAGAGCTATATTCGGTGTTAATAGCAGCAACACTTGCCTTTAGTTATTATTTAGTAAGTTCTAAAATAAAAACACATATTAAAGAAGCGGATGCGGTATTCTTATTACCATTAGAAAAACATTATAGAAAAGTAGGATTAAAAACTGTAATAAACAGTACGGTAGTTCATATAATTACTGTTATAATCTTCTATTTCGCTACAAAGCCAATTACTAATCTTATTGGTAATATAGATAGACTAAGTATTTTTATGTTATTAATAGTAATAATATGGAACAATTTATTAAAATATCTCCAAGTTATTCACTACAAAGAAGTTGTTTGGAGTAAACTACTACTTTTTGTTGTAATCTTTATGCAGTTGCTAGTAATATTTTTTGATGACATAGCTATTCGCATTATTTATTTAATAAGCATAATTGTATTAGCAGCATTTACTTACTATATTATGAAAAATGCTGGGAATAAACTAAATGCTAAAGATCAAGAAAAATATGTTGTGAATTGGAATCAAGCAGCAGATTATGACAAACATCGTATAGAAAGCTATTTGAAGTTTGTAAATATGTTTGTTGATGTTCCGTTAAGTGGTGTAAAAGTTGCTAGAAGAAAATATTTTGATATACTATTACCAAAATTAACAAAAGATAATTTCAAAAAAGAAAATAGTTTTAAATATTATTACTATAGAGTATTTTTAAGACAAGAAAATACAGTCTATCTAGCGTTAAGACTAATGCTCTTAGCCGCTCTAGTTATTTTTAGTTTTAAAAATACATATGTTAGTGGTTTAGCAATAATATCATACAGTTATTTAACAATAATTCAGCTAGTTCCATTGTACAAGCAAATGAGTAATAATATTTGGTATAGTATTTTACCAGTAAGTGAAGATATAAAAATAAAAAGCTATAAACAATTATTAACTAGTGTCATGATAGTAACTACATTATTATTAGGGGTAGTATCTATATTATTAGCTAGTTTTAGCACAATGAATATCTTAGTAATAATTGGTTCAGTAGTTATAGCAAATGTAATATCTAAAATATTTATTGGAAAAGTTAAGTAGAAGGACAGATTATGAAAAATATAGCAATAATAGGAGGAGACTTATCAGGAGTAAGTTGTGCTTACTTTCTTGATAAACTCTCAGGAGTAAACTCAAAAAAGTTTAATATTGATCTAATCGAGAAAGATTTAGAATTTGCAAATGACAGATTTGGAAAGTTTCAGTTTGGGCAAGAAATTTATGATAATGGGTGGCACAATTCTATTAGTGAACAAGGCGTCTTGTTTTATTTAATGATAGAATTAGGTTTACATAGATATTTAATCAAAAGTGGGATGACGAAAAAGGTATTTTTTACAAAAGAGGGAATTAAATACTTACCGGAAAAAATGCTTTATGGACTTCCACTTGATAAGAGAGAATTGTTGCTATCTGATTTATTTACATTTAAAGAAAAGTTATCTATTTTATACAATATGTATAATACTTTAGAAGATGAAGACATTAAAGAGTTAACTGTAGAAGAGTTCTTTAGAGCTATAGTTAATGAAAAAATCTACGTTAAACTAATAGAACCACTATTGACAAGTTACTATGCTAGTGATATTTCTAAACAAAGTATGGTAAGCTTGATGCCAGAATTATCATTTTTAACGATTCAAAAAGAAGATATTAATAAAGTACTTGAAGAGATGTATGATAGAAATGTTATTGATAATATTACTGTAGGAGCAGAATATCGCTTGAAATTCACATTGAAATCATTTATAGAAACGCTAGAATCAAATTTTTCAGATAAAGTATTTCTAGAACTAAATAGAAAAGTAGAAAAAATAGAAAAAAGAGGTGATAAATATTTAGTTCATTCAAATGGCAGTATTTACTATTATGACTATATAATACTAACATTGAATCAAAAAAATTTCCTACCGTGGTTTAATGATGACGAGAAGATAATTGAATTTTATTCTGATATGAATTATGTTTCTAATATAGTAGTTACGCTTATTTATAAGAGAGATGATCTACACATAAATCGTGAAATTGGAGAAATAATTTTCCCAAAAGATGAAAGTGAATATGTTACGAAGCTAGAATACGTAAGTAATAAATGGATTGACATAAAAATGAGCGGAATTCAAATAGTAAGAGCATATATAAGTAGAGAAGAAGCGGTAAAAAAACTTATTGATAAAAGTGATAATGAAATTAAAGAAATTGTTGAAAAAGAACTAATTAAAGTTCATGGTGTAGTAGGAAATGTGAATAAGTACTATGTTAGTAAAATAAAAGATAACTACCGTTATTGTTGTAAAAATTATAATAAAAACATTAATGAATTCAATGAGTATATGAAAAAAGAATATTCGAATGTTTTTATTATAGGAAAATCAAAAAAAGGAACAACTTTAGAAAACACAGTATTAGAAGCTAAAGAAATAGCAAAAGAAATATTAGAAAGAATATAAAGAAGGGACGTACAAAGTACGAGGTTAATTAAGATGAAATTTAATACTAATAAATTAGAAGGTGTAATTGTAACACCAATATTTGAAGATGAAAATTACAATAATGAACTTTTAGAATATACAAAAGGGAAAGAATTATTTAAAGGAAAACTAAATGAAATATTTGTAAATTTACCATATAATGGAGAAAAAGAAATATTAATAGGATTAGGAAAACGTGATGAATTAAAAGAAGATCAAGTACGTGAGGTATTTTTTAAACTAGTTAAAGTATTAGCAAAAAATAAAGAGTTTGAAGTTCAAGTTACTTTACCAAAAGTAAAAAATATACCTACTAAGAATATAGTAAATGCAGCTGTAGAAGGAGCTTTACATGCAACTTATAAATTTGATAAGTATAAGTCTGATAGAAAAGACTTCCCAGAAATTACTATTAATTTAACTACTGAAGAACAATTAGAAAGTATAGAAGAAGTAGTTAGTGAAGCATGTGATATAATTGGCGGTGTATTTTTTGCTCGTGACTTAGTTAACGAAAGAGCAGAGTATCTATATCCTGAAACACTTGCTAATATTGCTAGCAAGGAATTAACAGCTTTAGGTGTTGAAGTAGAAGTATACGATGAAAAACAATGTGAAGAATTAGGACTAAAAGGACTTTTAGCTGTAGGGCGTGCTTCTGATAAAAAACCAAGATTTATCGTTATTAAGTATTTAAATAACCCAGAAGAAAGTGAAGTACTTGGTTTAGTTGGTAAAGGTGTGACTTATGACACAGGTGGTTATTCAATTAAACAAACGGCAAATAGTATGGATATTATGCACTGTGACATGGGTGGAGCAGGGACAGTAATTGGAACTATGAAACTAATTGCTACAAGAAAATTAAAAACGAATGTTATTGCTATTGTAGGAGCTTGTGAAAATATGATCTCAGGAGGATCATATAAACCAGGTGATGTTATTTCAACTCTATCAGGGAAAACAGTAGAGGTAGCAAATACAGACGCTGAAGGTCGTATTACTCTTGCTGATTCAGTATATTATGCAACTGAAAAACTTAAAGTAAATAAAATTATAGATTTAGCAACACTTACTGGTGCATGTTTAGTTGCGTTAGCAGAATTCTACACAGGAGCAGTAACGAACAACCAAGAATTTTATGACGAACTAAATAAAGCTGCGAAAGAAGCTGGAGAAAGAGTATGGCAAATGCCAGCTGATGATAGCTTCAGAGAATTAAATAAATCTTCTGTAGCTGATGTGAAAAATACAGGAGGAAGACTTGGAGGAACAATAACTGCGGGATTATTCATAGAAAACTTCGTAGCGAACAATGTTCCGTGGATTCACCTAGATATAGCTGGAACAGCATATTTATCAAAAGCGGAAAAATATCTTCCAAAAGGTGCTACAGGAGTACATGTTAAAACATTATATAACTTATTAAATAAATAATTTTTAAAGAAAGGGAGTGACTCAAAAATCATGATTTCGTAGAAATTGATTTTGTCGAGTCACCCCCGCACAGGTTATTAGATATCTAAAAAGCTTTTATAAAGCGAATTTAGATATCAATAAACCACTGCGTCTATGAGTTTTCATATACACATTTGTAATGTTTTAAGTCTTTTGGGTCAGCCCTTTTCTTTTGAAAAAATTTTAAAAATATCAAAAATAATAAATTTATACTTGACAAGAAAATACTAAAGGTGTAAAATAATTAACAATAAAACAAAACCTTAGAAAAGAATAGTAATTTGGTAAAAAATTTTTAGCGAGCTAACGTTGGTGTGAGGTTAGTAATTTTTCTAGATGAACGCACTTTTTAGGCAATTATTAAATAATTGGTAACTCTGCCTTAAAGAGATTGAGTGGGTATATTAAATACCAAGAAAAGTGGCAACGCGGAAATGATTTCGTCTTTTTATAGTTTCTTAGGAAATTATAAAAAGACTTTTTTATTTATCTTCGTACCATAATACTGACCATGGACTGTATTTTCTTAGTATTCGTATACCAAAAAGAGTGGCACCGCGAAAATTCGTCTCTTTGTAGCTAGTATACTAGTTACAAAGAGATTTTTTATTTATAATTAGTTCTTTTCTAAAAAATATAATATAATAAAGAAAAAAGGAGACAAAACAATGAAAAAATTATTATTATTCATTACATCAATTATTACAGTCGTAACATTAACAGCATGCTCAAGTAGCAGTACAAAAAGTAAATTACAAGAAGTTAAAGAAAAAAATAAAATAGTACTAGGAGTATCACCTGACTATCCACCGTATGAATTTCTAACAACTGAAAATGGAGATAAAAAAGTAGTGGGTGCTGATATTTACTTAGCAGAACAAGTTTCTAAAAAATTAGGTGTTCAGGTTGAAATTCAACAAATGGCATTTGATTCATTAATTGCTGCTTTAAATGCAAACAAAATTGATATGGTAATCTCAGGTGTTAACCCAACTGAGGAAAGAAAAAAAGCAGTTGACTTCTCAGATGTTTACTACACAAGTAAAGGTATTTTTGTTGTAAACAAAGATAGCGAAGAAATTAAATCAGTAGATGATTTAAAAAATAAAAAAATCGGAGTTCAAAAAGGTTCAACTTATGAAACTTATGCTAAAGAACAACTAAAAATGGATGATAAAAATATCCAAGCTTTAACTGACGTACCAAGCTTACTACAAGACTTAAAAAATAAAAAAATAGATGTAGTATTAATTCCAGATGATGTTGCAAAAATCGCTATGAATAAATATACTGATATTAAAATTAGTTCATTTACTGCAGATAACGATCCAGAAGCAACAGGTATGGCAATAGCATTCAAAAAAGGAAAAAATGATAGTAATAAAGAATTATTAGAACAAGTAAATGCAGTAATTAAAGAAATTCAAGATCAAAAAGCATTTGAAAAAGAACTTGATAAATATGCTAAAATTGCGGCACAAAGCGAATAAAAGAGAGGTATAAAATAGAATGTTTGATTTTCTTCCAAATTATTACACAACGTATTTAGAAGCTACGGTAACAACTTTAAAAGTTTCACTTATAGCTTTGCTAGTAGGATTAATACTTGGTATTGTAATATGTTTAGCAAAAATTAGTACATTTAAAGTACTTAATATAATAGCGGCAGTTTATGTAGAAGTTATTAGAAATACTCCAATTTTAGTGCAAATTATGATTATCTACTTTGCATTACCGGAAATTGGGATTTCATTTACACCATTTATGTCAGCGATAATTGCTCTTTCAATTAACTCAGGAGCATATGTTAGTGAAATATTCCGTTCTGGAATTTTAGCAATCGATAAAGGTCAAATGGAAGCAGGTCGTTCATTAGGACTTAATTATTTCCAAACTATGAAATTAATTATTTTACCACAGGCTTTAAAAAATAGTTTACCAGCCTTAGGTAATGAGTTTATTTCATTAGTAAAAGAATCTTCAATAGTTTACTTTGTAGGGGTAGCGGATATCATGTTTACAGCAAACACTGTAAAAAATGCTACTTACCAAACATTCGGACCGTACTTAGTAGCAGCTGCAATATACTTTATTATTACATCAATATTATCATTATTAGTAAAACGTTTAGAGAAAAAATTAACGAAGTAGGTGGAAAAATTGTTATTACAAATAAAAGATTTACATAAAAAATTTGGAAAATTAGAAGTATTAAAAGGTGTAAATATCAACGTTGAAAAAGGGGAGAAAATTGCAATTCTAGGTTCAAGTGGAAGTGGAAAAAGTACAGCATTACGTTGTGTAAACTTATTAGAAACTCCAACGAGTGGACAAATTTTATACGATGGTGAAGATATCACTAAACAAAATATTAATAAATATAGAAAAAAAGTAGGAATGGTATTCCAAAACTTTAACCTATTCCCAAACATGAGTGTACTCGAAAATATTACACTTGCTCCAAAAACATTTGGTGATGACACTGCTGAAAATATTGAGAAAAAAGCAATTGAGTTATTAAAAAGAGTTGGTTTAGAAGATAAGAAAGATGTTTATCCAAATAGCCTTTCGGGTGGACAAAAACAACGTGTTGCAATTGCACGCGCCTTAGCTAACTCACCAGAAGTGTTACTATTTGATGAACCAACAAGTGCGTTAGATCCAGAGATGGTAAAAGAAGTACTTGATGTTATTAAGGAGTTATCAGAAGAAGGATTAACTATGTTAATAGTTACTCATGAGATGAACTTCGCAAAAGAAGTTGCTGATAAAGTAATATTTATGGATGGAGGAGTAGTTTTAGAAGAAGGAACTCCATCAGAAATATTTGATAATCCGAAAGAAGAAAGAACGAAAGAATTCTTCTCGAAAATATTATAATTTAGAAAATATCGCTAAGTGATTAAGAGCATTTCTTAGTGATATTTTTATATCATAGAGTTGGAATATGTTAGTATCCAACTCTATGATAACGTTTTAGTTTATGTTAACTATATGATATAATATTTATATATAGTTATTCTAAATTATTAAGGATAATTATTTTAAAGGAGGAGAAATTATGACTGTGTTAGAAAGTTTTACAAGTTGGAGCTTAATTCCTATAATCCTTATATTTTTTAATGTAAAAGTACCGGGAGAAAAACATTTTAAAATATGTACGGTATCATTAATATTTGTAATTTTTCTGAAATTTTTCTTTTTAGACTATCAAGATTTCCCAATTACAAAGATGATATATTTATTTTTAATGCTATATGCTTTACAATTATTATTAGAATGGGATAAATTACTAGAATTAATGGGAGTTATTCCTGAAAATGAAGAATAAAAATATAGTTCTTTAAACAAAATACTGTTTCTCTAAGTATTATGTTTAAAGAATTTTATTTTTTTAAACTCGAATCATTAGGAGAATATAAAATAATAATGTTCGTTTTTTAATGGATGTAGTTTATGTAAACAAAAGAAAAGAGATAATTTTGAAACGTTTATTCCGTTAATTATAATGATTGAGATATGAAAAATCAATAAAATGTGAACTTTACGTTTAAAAAAACTCTTGACATTTATTTTTAAAACATATATTATTATTTATGTGCTTCGGCATTAATAAAAACTAAGGAGAATTTTCTAAATATGTTAGAACGTCTTTTTAAATTAAGAGAAAATAATACGAATGCTAGAACTGAAGTTGTATCTGGTTTGATAACATTTTTCTCTATGAGTTATATTTTAGTAGTAAATCCAGCTGTTTTATCAGCAGCAGGTATTCCATTAGATAGAGTATTTACAGCTACTATCATTGCAATTTTAGTAGGTACTTTAATTATGGCATTAGCAGCGAACTATCCTATAGTAGTAGCACCAGGTATGGGAATTAACTCATATTTTGCAACATTAGCAGCTACATCAGGATATAATTATAAAACATTATTAGCAACATGTTTTATGGGAGCTGTAATTTTTGTAATTTTATCAGCAACTAAGTTTCGTGAGAGTTTAATTGATTCTATTCCGAATAATTTAAAATATGGTATTTCAGCTGCGATTGGTCTATTTATCGCATTTTTAGGACTGAAAAATTCAGCTTTAATTGTTGCAAATCCACATACAATCCTTTCACTAGGTGATTTAAAAAATCCAGTGGCGTATATGACAATTTTAGGTATATTTATTATTTTAGTGCTTCTAGCTCTAGAGATTAAAGGAGCAATATTTATTGGAATGGCAATTATTGCTATAATCTCTTACTTCACAGGAATGTTAAAAGTAGAAAAAGTATTTGGTATTCCTCACATGGATTTAAGTTTACTTTATAATCCTGCTACTGAAAGTATTAATGCTTTACAATTAGGCTTATATGGAATAGTATTTACATTCCTAATGGTTACACTATTTGATACTACAGGAACAATGGTAGCAGTAACTACTCAAGCAGGATTAGTAAAAAATGGTAGAATGGAAAGAGCAAAAGAAGCATTATTAGCTGATTCATTCGCGTCATTAGCTGCATCGTTATTTGGTAGTACACCAACGTCAGCTTATATTGAATCATCAGCAGGGGTAGCAAATGGAGGCCGTACAGGTCTTACTGCATTATCTACTAGTTTTTTTGTGGTTATATCAATTTTCTTATTCCCGCTTGCGAGTAGCTTAGCAGCAGTTCCAGCGATTACTTCTCCAGCGTTAATTATTATTGGATCATTTATGATGGAAAGTATTGCGAAGATAGAATGGAATGATATAACAGAAGCATTCCCATCATTTGTTACTATTATTGGTATTCCTTTAACAGGATCTATTAATGATGGTATCGCATTTGGATTTATATTCTATGTAGTATTAAAACTTTCTAAAAAACAATGGAAAGATATTCACCCATTAATGTATCTTTTTGCAGTATTATTTGTTATCCAACTTCTTTGGTTACATATATAATAAAAAACGGATTTGAAATTCAATTTGAAATCCGTTTTCAAATTTATACGTATTATTATCAGAAAACGTTATATTATTATTTAAAAAGTATTTGCCTTTTTTTAAAAGGTATAGTATTATAATAATACTATTAAAAATTAAGAAAGGAAATTATTTTATATGAAAAAAGGTTTATTAACCGGATTGTTATTATTTGGTATCTTTTTTGGTGCTGGAAACTTAATCTTTCCACCAGCGCTAGGAGTAAGTGCAGGAGGGAACTTTTGGCCAGCAATTTTAGGATTTGTTGTATCTGGAGTAGGTATAGCTATCGTTACACTTATTGTAGGAGCACTTAATCCGAATGGTTATGGGGCAGAAATGGATGAAAAAATTTCTCCACTATTCTCAACAACATACTTAGTTTTACTTTATTTATCAATTGGACCGCTTTTTGCGATTCCAAGAACTGCAGCTACTGCATTTGATATTGGTGTAGCTCCAGTTGTAGCTGAAAGTAAGTTACCATGGTTATTAATTTTTACGGTAATTTATTTCTTATGTGCGTTTTTATTAGCAGTAAACCCAACTAAGATTTTAAATAGTGTAGGAAAAGTTTTAACACCTATATTTGCTTTATTGATTGTAGTTTTAGTAATTCTTGGTGTATCTAAATTTAATTCAACAGGAGAAGCAGCTAAAACATATGCAACTAGTGGATTAGCATTCGGTACTGGATTTATCGAAGGTTATAACACTCTTGACGCTCTTGCTTCAGTAGCATTCTGTATCATTGCGATGAGTGCATTAAAACAATTAGGATTTAAAGATAAAAAGGAATTTTTATCTAGTGTATGGATTGCTGGTATTGTAACAGGAATAGGATTTAGTATTCTATATGTTGGACTTGGATTATTAGGTAATAGATTTGCAGTGCCTGCAGAAGTATTAGCTAATGCTAAAGTTAATAAAGGGGCATACGTACTTTCTGAATCAGCTCGTTTAATTTTTGGAACATATGGAAGTGTCTTCTTAGGAATTATGGTAATTCTTACATGTTTCACTACAACAGTAGGATTAATCGTTGCGACTTCAGAATTCTTTAACGAAAAATTCCCACAACTTTCATACAAAGTTTATGCTGTTATCTTCACAATTGTAGGTTTTGCAATTGCAAATGTAGGATTACAAAGTGTTATTCAATTCTCAGTACCAATGCTATTATTCTTATACCCAATTACAATAGCTTTAGTACTTATTGTTATTGTTAACAAATACGTTGCACTATCAAAATTAGGAATGCAACTAACTATGGCAGTAGTGACATTAATCTCTATTGTTTCTGTAATTGGAAGTCAATTAAAAGTTGCTTCATTCAGTAACTTAATCGCAAAACTTCCTTTAGCAGCACAAAGCTTAGAATGGTTAGTACCTGCATTAGTTTGTTTAGTAATTGCAGCGGTATTACCAAATAGACAAAAAGGTAAAGTTTACGACTTTAGTGAACTATAATTTTACGAATACTAAAAGCATTAGCTCGAAATCAAGAGCTAATGCTTTATTTTTATATAAGTTTGTTTACTTCTTCTAGTAAGAACATCTTCACATTTAATGATGAAGTGAATTTTTCAAGATTAACTATTTTATCTTTATCAATGTTATTCGATACTTTATAAGCTCGGATAAGTTGATTTTTTGGAGTATTTTCTGCTGAAATAAACTCGACTATATCAGATTTATATCCAAACGCTTCTAGAACTTCACTGCGTACTGAATCAGTAAGAAGAGTAGAGAATTTTTCTTTAACAATTCCATGTTTTAACATGAATGGAAGGAAATCAGAGTTAAGTTGTCCGTTAACTTCTTTTTGACAACATGGTACAGCGAAGAATACTTTTGCTTTCCAGCCAAGAGCTTTAAGTATAGCTATATCCGTTGCTGTATTACATGCATGCAGACTAATAACCATATCTATCTCATCTTTATTCTCGTAATCAATTACATCACCGTATATGAAACTTAGATTTTTGAAATTAAGTTTTTCAGCAATATTATTACAGTTTTCAATAATTTCTTTTTTTAAATCTATTCCAATGATTTTAACATTCATTTTTAAAACTTCAGTTAAATAGTAATAGGTAGAGAATGTTAAGTAGCTCTTACCACTACCAAAATCTAAGATTGTAATCTGTTTATTAGAATCTAATTGAGTAGTAGCTTGTTTAATAAATTCAAGGTATTTGTTTATTTGTTTAAATTTATTGTACTTACTTTTAACAACTTTACCATCTTTATTTTGAATACCTAGTTCTATTAAAAAGTCATATTTTTGTTTTTCGTCTAGGAAATACTCTTTTTTCTTATTATGATCGAATGAGACAACTTTTGCAGTCGTTTTCTTTCTATTTACGCTAATTTTGAATTTTTTAGATACTTTAATATTTATATTTTCATTAACTGTAACTACATTTATGTCTTTTGCTAATTCAAAAAGTTCAATAATGACTTTTTCGATACTTTCAGAATCAGTGGTAACAAGGTTCATATGTTTTATTATTCTTTTATAACGATATTCTAACTGAAGGTTAATACAGTTTTTAATATTAACTAATTTTCCAATGACTTTATCAAGTTCTAATTCTTTGTTACGAATATTTGAAAAGGTTATTTTGTTAATGTTGTTATTATTTATATGACTTAATATTTCGGAAATAATTTCGTGTTCCATCGTTGCTCCTTAAAGTTTCTTTAATAATGATTTCTTATATATATTACACTAGATTTTATTAATTATCAACATAACTGAAATATAATGTCAATCGTCGACAGAAATTCGTTAAATAAGAAAGTAGGGAGTGACTCAAAAATCGTGATTTCGTAGAAATCGATTTTGTTGAGCCACCCCCGCACAGGTTATTAGATATCTGAAAAGCTTTTATAAAGCGAATTTAGATATCAATAAACTACTGCGTCTATGAGTTTTCACATACACCTTGTTAAAATTTAGGACTTTGGGTCAACCCCAGTGAAAATAAAATAATTCCCGTTGTTGGTTGAGTATTACTACTATGCGTGGTATAATTTAGTAGTTAGAAAATAAGAAAAAGGTAGATAGTATGAATATTTTAGATATTATTGATAATATAAAAATAAAAACTATTTATGGAAAATTACCAAATAGTGTAAATAGTATTTCCCAAGATTCACGAAAAATAGGAAAAGGGGATGTCTTTGTCGCTATTAAAGGTTATACTGTAGATGGTCACAACTTTATAGAAAAAGTTATTGAACAAGGGGCAGCATTAGTAATAGCTAGTCGTTATGAAAATTATAATGTAGAAAATTGTGCTGTTATTGTTATTAGAGAGCATGAAATTGAAAAAATTGCTAGTATGATAGCTAAAAAGATTAATGAGGGTGCTGATATTCACACAGTTGCAGTAACTGGAACAAATGGTAAGACGAGTATATCTACATTAGTTCATAATATGCTGCGTAACCTAGGAGAAAGTAGTGCGTATATTGGAACAAATGGATTTGGTAAAAATGATGATGAACCGATTTATTTTGGTAATACAACTCCTGATGTAGTAACATTACATAATCAGATCGGTGAGCTGCGTCGTGAAAACATTAAAAACCTTGCTTTTGAAGCATCATCACACGCAATGGCTTTAGGGCGTATTTATAATGTCGACATCGATGTTGCTATATTTACAAATCTAACGCATGAGCACTTGGATTTTCATGGAGATATGCAAACTTATGCCTATGATAAGAGTTTACTATTCTCAACATTAGGGAATAATCTATCAGAAGCAAAATTTGGTGTGTTGAACAAAGATGATAGTTATTATAAAATTATTTCTAAATGCTTATATCAACAAGAAATTAATTACTCTATCAAAGATGAAACTGCGGATTTTTATGCATATAATATTAAACAATATAAAGAAGATAAAATCTATAAAACAAGTTTTACACTAAAATCTCCAGAAGGTACTTTTGAATGTATTACTAATTATATTGGAGACTTTATGGTAAGCAACGTCCTTGCTGCACTTAGCGCTGTTTGGGTAAAAGGATATAGTGTAGAACAACTAGTTAATATATTACCGAAACTAGGAGCTTTATACGGTCGTATGGAAATTCTAGGTGATGATTTACCGATTGATATAATTAGTGACTTTGCTCATACTCCAGATGGATATGAAAAATTATTAGAAGCAACTCGCGAAATAAGAAAAGGGAAACGTACTCTTCTAGTAACAGGAATGGGTGGAGGACGAGATATTTCAAAAGGGCCATTAATTGGAGAAATTATTTCAGAAGCAGATTATGTCGTTATTACAACAGATAGTCCACGTGATGAAGATGTAGAAGTTCTTATGGGTTCAATTGAAAAAGGTATGACTCATAAAAATTATGAAAAAGTATGGTTCAGAACAGATGCGGTTAAACGTATAATTGAATTATCAGAACCAGGAGACGTAGTAATCTTAGCTTCAAAAGGGCGTGAAGATTATGAAATTCTCCAAGGTGGTAAAAAAGTTTGGCACTCAGATCCAATTGTTGCTGTAGAAGAAGCGAAAAAGAAATTTAATATAAAATAAAAAATTGAAAGGAAAATAACGTGGTAGAAAAAATTAGAGAACAAGTAGAAAAAAGAAGAACGTTTGCCATTATCTCTCACCCCGATGCTGGTAAAACTACATTAACCGAAAAATTACTTTTATTTGGTGGAGCAATTCGTGAAGCAGGAACGGTAAAAGGTAAGAAAACAGGAAAATATGCAAAAAGTGACTGGATGGATATAGAGAAACAACGTGGTATCTCTGTAACATCTTCAGTAATGCAACTTGACTATGATAATAAAATTATTAATATCTTAGATACTCCAGGTCACGAAGATTTCTCAGAAGATACATATCGTACACTTATGGCTGTTGATAGTGCAGTGATGGTAATAGATGGAGCGAAAGGGATTGAGGCGCAGACATTAAAACTTTTCAAAGTTTGTCGTATGCGAGGAATACCGATTTTCACATTCATCAATAAAGTTGACCGTGAAATTAAAGATCCACTAGAATTATTAGCTGAAATTGAAGATAAATTAGAAATTGAAACATATCCTATGAACCTACCAGTAGGTATGGGTCAAAACTTCTTCGGAATTATGGATAGAAAAAATCATTTTATTGAACCGTTCAATGAAGATAGTGATTTTGTAGAATTAGATGAAGAGTATAATATTGTAGATAATAATCCACTTGCTCAAGATACTATGTATCAAAAATGTGTAGAAGATATGATTCTTATTACTGAAGCGGGTGTTGATTATGATTATGAAAAACAACTAAAAGGTGAGCAAACACCGGTATTTTTCGGATCAGCATTATCATCATTCGGTGTAGAAAGTTTCTTAAACTATTATGTAGATAACGCACCAACACCAAAAGGTCGTCGTGGAGTAAATGAAGAAGATATCCAACCAACAGGAGAGGATTTCTCAGGATTCATTTTCAAAATTCAAGCCAATATGGACCCTAAACACCGTGATAGAATTGCATTTTTACGTGTATGTTCAGGTGAATTCAACCGTGGTATGGATGTAAACTTAGCAAGAACAGGAAAAAAACTAAAAATCTCTCGTTCAACTAACTTTATGGCTGATGATAAGGCTACAGTTGATGTAGCTTATGCGGGAGATATTATTGGTCTTTACGATAGTGGAAATTATCAAATTGGAGATACTTTATATCAAAATAAAAAAGTTGAATTTGAAGCACTTCCTTCATTTACACCGGAAATTTTCGTAAAAGTTTCAGCAAAAAACGTACTGAAACAAAAACATTTCCACAAAGGTGTAGAGCAACTTGTACAAGAAGGAGCAATTCAATACTATAAAACGTTACATACGAATCAAATCATTTTAGGAGCAGTAGGACAACTACAATTTGAAGTGTTTGAGCACCGTATGAAAAATGAATACAATACAGAAGTTATAATGGAACGTATTGGACAAAAAACTACTCGCTGGATTGAAAATGAAGATTCAATCAATGAAAACATGTCAAGTTCAAGAAGTATTCTAGTTAAAGACTTATATGATAACTATGTATTCTTATTCGAGAATGACTTCGCGATGAACTGGTTTAGTGATAAATATCCAGAAGTTAAGCTTTTCAGTAAACTGTAAGTTAAATCAAGTAAGTCATAAGTAAATTAGAAAATTCCAATTTATTTATAATTAGTTAATTTTATTGACAGTTAAAAGATTAATTGTTATACTGAGAATATAAAGAAGGTGTCTCACTACCTATATACCAAAGGTGAAAGTTTAAAGAAGGTGTCTCACTACCTATATACCAAAGGTGAAAGTTTAAAGAAGGTGTCTCACTACCTATATACCAAAGGTGAAAGCTTAAAGAAGGAAGAGAGGTTGGAAAACCTCTCTTTTTTTTGGGGGGAATATTATGATTAATAAAGCACAATTTGGTTTTTATGAAATTGATATTGATTACTTAAAATATCTGAATGAGCATGATTCAGAGGTATATTATAATTTCAAATATAAAAAGGATTTAAAACCTTTTATTGGTATTATATTATTAGTAAATGAATTTGAGTATTTTATACCATTATCGTCAGCAAAAGAAAAACATAAGAAATGGAAAAATGTATCTAATGAACATATACTGATTTATGAGATAATAGATAATGAAAAAATAAAATCTTTTGATATATTTAAAGATTTTTCTAAAACTCAAAAATTACATATATTAGGAGTAATCGATATTAAAAAGATGATTCCAGTCCCAAAAGGAATGTATGAAAAAGTTTTATTTAATAACTTAGAGGAAAGTTATAAGGTTTTGATGAATAAAGAATTCAAGTTTTGTTTGAAAAATAGAGATAAGATACAAAAAAATGTAGAAAAAATCTATATGAAACAAAAGGAAAGAAATATAATTGGATATGCTACATGCAATTTTTCAAAGTTGGAACAGGCTATGTTAAAATGGAATAAAGTAGAATAATAAAGGTGACTCATTAATTAATTTTCAAGAAAATTTTATTAGTGAGTCGTTTTTTATATGATGGAAGAATACTTCGAAGTAAAAATTAAAATTGTGATTTCGAAATAATTGATTTTGTTGAGTTATACCAATAATGACTCTATAAAACCTATTCTAACTTGTATTAATATTTAACATGTAAAAATTTGAAAAAAACTGCTTATAGGTATATAATTAAGTGTTGGCAAAATTTTAATATAAAGAGGATAGCATGAGAAAATTAATAAATAAAATGCTGGATCTTTACAAAGAACCAAAATACAAAAGTATAGTAAATTACATATTCTTTGGAGTTTGTACGACTCTTGTAAATGTAGTTACATACTTTATTTTGTATTACTATGGGATGGAAGTTAGACCAGCGAATTTAATATCTATAACATTATCTATTTTATTCGCATATTTTGTTAATGCTAAATATGTATTTAACTCTAAGGCTGCTGGGTTTAAGAAAGTTCTATACGAACTTACAAAATTCTTCACAGCTAGATTATCTACACTTGTTATAGAAGTATTCGGAGTTGAGTTATTCATTTACTTAGGAATGAACGCATATTTAAGTAAATTTATTATTCAATTTGTAGTACTTGTTGCTAATTATGTAATTAGTAAATTTTTAGTTTTCACAAAGGAGAAAAATAACTAATGAAATGGTTTATTACTGATATGGATGGAACGTTCTTGAATGATAAAAAAGAAGTTGCACCAAATGCAAAAGATGTGATTGTCAAACTGCAAGATAAAGGAAGTAAATTCATAATTGCCACAGGAAGACCTGATATTGCTGTAAAACACTATTATCACAACTTAGGAATGAACGATGTAGTTATTTCTAACAATGGAAGTTTAATTAGAAATCTATTAACAGGTGAAATAGTATATCAAAAAAGCTTTAAAATGGAAGAAATAGAAAAAATATACAGTATGTTTAAAGAATTAAACGATGATGAGATAGAATTTCATGTTTATACGTTAAACTATATATACTGTACACATTTATCATTTAGCATGGCGCGTATGAAACGCATAGAAGCGGATATGCCAGAGGAATTAAAAACACCAATGTATATTCACGAAGACATTATTGGTGAGCTTAAGAAAAACAATGAAGATTGCCAAAAAATTATGATGATTGCAAAAGATCATGATAAAGTGGTGAATTTCTTTAACAAGGTTAGTGAAGTGTTAGAAGTTGATGGAACATTTTCAGCGACTAATTTCTTTGATATCATGCCAAAAGGATGTAACAAAGGTACTGCAATTGAGAAGCTAGCTGAGTATTACAAATCTCCGATTGAAGATTGTGTAGTATTTGGTGACAATTTTAACGACAAAGAAATGTTCGATGTAGCAGGATGGAGTGTCTGCCCAAGTAATGCAAAAGAAGAAATTCAAAATATGTGTGATGAAGTTATCGGAAATAATAATGATTTTTCTGTCATTAAATATGTAGAAGATTATTATAAAAAAATTAAATAAATACTTGATAACTTAGCGAAAATTTGATAAATTAGAAGATAGCGTATTAATTACCTATATAGCGATTTACATATAAATAATTTTATATTTGATTACTATAAATTGTACAATGAAAAATAAAATAAAGGAGAACTTTCATGAGAGGAAGAAGAAATGAGAAGAAAAAGTTCAGTAGAATACTTGCCTTCTTGTCATTAGTAGTTATTATCCTTACTTCTATAGGATTAACTTCAAAATCTAATGCAGAAAAAGTAAATCTTGGACTGGATCTTCAAGGAGGATTTGAGGTACTATACCAAGTAGAACCTCTTAAAGAAGGTCAAACTATTGACGAAGCAGCTGTAAAAGCAACTGCAGATACTATTAGTAGACGTATTAACATTCTTGGGGTAAGTGAGCCGGTTATTACTGTTGAATCAGGAAATAGAATTCGTGTTGAACTTGCAGGTGTTAAAGATCAAGAATCAGCTCGTAAAGTACTATCAACACAAGCTAATCTTACTATTCGTGATATTGATGACAAAGTACTTTTAGACGGATCTGATTTACAAGAAAATGGTGCTTCTCAAGGATTTGATCAAAACAACAAACCAGATGTTAACTTGAAGTTGAAAGATGCTGATAAATTCGGTAATATCACTTCAGAAATCAGTAAACGTGGTCAAGGTCAAAACCTAATGGTTATTTGGATGGATTTCAATGAAGGAGACTCATTCAAAGCTGAAGCTGCTAAAGAGAAACCTAAATATGTTTCTGCACCACAAGTAGCACAAACTATTAACTCTAAAGATGTTCAAATCACTGGTAACTTTACTGTAAAAGAAGCTAAAGAAATGGCAGCTTTATTAAACTCTGGTGCATTACCAGTTAAATTAACAGAAATTTACTCTAACTCAGTAGGTGCTCAATTCGGTGCCGATGCGTTAAATCAAACGGTCTATGCAGGTGCTATCGCATTAGCTATTATCTGTTTATTCATGTTAGTTATTTATCGTGTACCTGGATTTGTAGCAAGTGTAATGATGGTTGCTTACGTATATATCACAATAGTATTCTTCAATATGATTTCAGGGGTGTTAACACTTCCTGGTATTGCAGCTCTGATTCTTGGGGTCGGTATGGCAGTTGATGCCAATATCATCATGTACGAAAGAATTAAAGAAGAAGTACGTGCTGGATATCCACTGAAAAAGGCATACTTAGACGGTGCTAAACAATCATTATGGACAATTTTCGACTCGCAGTTTACAACAGTTATCGCTGCAGTAGTACTATTCATCTTTGGTACAAGTAGTGTTAAAGGTTTCGCGACAATGTTACTATTATCAATACTTGTCAGCTTTATAACTGCAGTATTTGGTACTAGATTATTACTAAGTTTATTAGTAAACTCTAATATCTTTAATAATCACCCAGGGTACTTTGGTGTAAGTAAGAAGAGTATTCATGAAACTAAGTTTGGTATTAACTCACTTAACTTAAGTACAAAATTTGAATGGCTAAGTTTTACTAAGCACATGAAGAAATTCTTCGCTTTAAGTATTGCAATTATGATTGCAGGGTCTATTTCTTTAGGAATGAATAAACTAAACCTAGGAATTGACTTCTCTAGTGGTACTCGTATAGACGTAGCTGCTAACACTGAACTATCAATAGATAAAGTTCAAGAAGATTTAAACAATCTTAAAGTAAAAGATGAAAAAATAGTTTTATCACCAGACAAAAAACAAGCGACAATTCACTCTAAAGAGAGTTTTGGACAAGAAAAATCAATCGAAATAAAAGAATACTTTGCTAAAAAATATGAAAAAGATGCTAACCTAAGTGTTGTATCTCCAGTAATCGGTAAAGAATTAGCTAAAAATGCATTATTTGCATTAATGTATGCTTCTATAGGTATTATCATCTATGTAGCATTCAGATTTGAATGGCGTATGGGACTTACAAGTGTTATCGCCTTACTACATGACGTATGTATAATTATCTTCATAACAAGTTTATTAAGACTAGAAGTAGATATTACATTCATTGCAGCGGTATTAACGATTGTAGGTTACTCAATCAACGATACTATCGTTACATTTGACCGTATTCGTGAGCATATGCGTCATGAAAAAGTATTGAAATCAAAAGAACAAATTTATAAACTTGTAGACGTATCACTAAGACAAACATTAACTCGTTCTATCAATACGGTATTAACAGTTATAATTACAGTAATAGTTATGTTATTACTAGGAAGTAGTTCAATCTACTCATTCAACGTAGCATTACTTATCGGTTTAGTCTTTGGTTTATATTCATCACTATTTATCGCAGCTCAACTATGGGCAGTATTAAAAGTACGTGAATTAAACAAAAAAGGAAAAATTGAAGTTAGTGTTCGTCAATCTCCAAGAGAGAGAAAAGAAAACGATAAAGTTTTAGTATAGTAATATATAGACTCAAAATTAAGGAGACTTAGTTTTGGGTCTTATTTTTCTTGCGTTTATTTAGTAAAAAGATTACAATTAACGTGAAGTAATAATTAGTATGGGGCTGATCCAAAGTCCTAAATATTAATAAAGTGCATAAGAGAACTCATAGACGCAGTGGCTTATTGATATCTAAATTCGCTTTACAAAAGCTTTTTAGATATCTAATAACCTGTGCGGGGGCGACTCGACAAAATCGATTTCTACAAAATCACGATTTTTGAGTCGCTCCCGATAATGATTTAAAAGCTCTATATAAAAATTGATAAAAAGGAGATTGAAAATGAAGTTGATTACGATTCATCCAGGACTATGGAAAAATAAAGTGAAAAAATATGGGTATGAGTCTTCTCAATTATCAAGAAAAAAAATAGCTGATCATTTAGGATGGGACTATTTTTATCTGTTAACAACACCGCAGATTAGGGAAAATTGGAAAGATGGTTATATGAAAATTGGTTTTGAAAGTAGTGAAATAATCAATATATGCAATTATCAATCTGATATTGGACATGATGACTTAAGTGTTCTACCAGAGGATATTATTTCAAAGTACCCTAATGGACAAATAACTTTAATTAATGGATTTGTTGCGAGTATTGAAGAGAATGAGGAAATAATGTATTTTACTTCAGGTTTATATTTAAAGAAAAATAAAAAAAATGAACTTGAATGGTATAACAAGGATGGGTCAGTAGCGTTAAGAGCTAGAAATTATAACCCAAGTAAAGAACCAACTCCACTCCATATTATTTCAGAAGACTATTTATACTATAAGGATGATATGTGGTTAACTAGTGAAGATTTACTTATTAAAGTTCTAATAAATTTGACAGATACAAATGATATTATTATAAGAGATCAACACGAAATTGTTCAACCGAAGTTATGGCGCTTTGTAGAAAATACTAGTAGAAACTATTATGAATATATACATCATAATGTACTAAGTAGTTTAGTTAGTAATTTACGCAAAAAAACAAAATATCTTGTAGCATCAGAAATGTTGACAGAAGTTTTAAAGTCTCAAGGATATAAAGCTAATTTTATGCCTCCTATAGTGGTAGTTAAAGATACACATGTTATTACAAAAAGAAATAATCCGAGATCTTACTGTTATGTAGGAAACATGTCAGAAAATAAAAGATTGGAAATGGTAGTTAAAGCATTTAGTGCTTTATATAATACCGGAATAGATGTTGAAGTCACTTTGTATGGAGGAGATGAACTATCAATAAGAGAGAAATTTATAGATATTACGCCGAATATAAAAGTGGCTGGCTATGTAGATGAGGTACCATATTGGAAACATGATGGATATATATCAGCTTCAAAAAGAGAATTGTTTGCGAATGCATGTGTAGAGGCGATGAGTTTTGGTTTAATTTGTATTTTATCAAATGTAGATATAGCTCATCGTTATTATGGACATAAAAATAAAGATATTATTCTTTTCGATGATATCGAAGGATTAATAGATATACTAAAATATCTCTTTTATAGTCAAAATATTAATACTCAGAATACTTTAGATTTTGTAGAAAAGTATGCTATAGAAAATGTTGTGGAGAGTTTTTTAGAATTATAGAATTATAATGAGTTAGGAAAATAAATATTAAAATAATTATAAAAATACACTATACTAAATTTGTTATTGTAGTGTATTTTTTTATTTTCAGTATAAAAAAATGTAATTATTTTATGTTTATATTTGATTTTGTATATACATAATGATATAATGTTATAACTTAATAACCATAGATTTTCAATGATAAAAATCTAGAAAAATCACAGAAAATAAATTGATGGAGAGAAAGAAAAATTATGAAAAATAAAGGAGAAAATAATATACAAAAATTCTCGTTGAGAAAATATAAAGGAATTGGAGCTGCTTCTGTATTATTAGGTTTATTTTGTATAGTATCAACACCAGTGCTTGCACAAGATACAACTACAACACCTAAAGAAACAATTGAAACATCTAATGATAATATTAAAATGGAGACACTAAGTAATGCTGCAGGTAGTTATACTATGCCAAAAATTCATGTATTTGAGAGGACGGAAGGTGGTGGACGACTGCATGGAGATGAAAATTGGTATGAGAAAAAGCATAAACAATTCGAAGAAACCGTTAAGGAAGATTTGAAAGAGGTAGAGGATAGAAACGTAAAAAAACAAGGTACCGATACGTTTAAAGATACTAGAGTATCATTTGTAACAAAAGAAGGTGAGGTACTAAAAGATGAGGTTGATTTAAATATTAATGAAAATGATAAAAGTATTCCTAGTTCAACTTTAAATTATAAAATTCGTGGTCTATTTGGTAAACGTTATGAAGGTAAAATTACAAGTCTAAATAACGAAGTTTTAAACAAGCTAAAAAGAGAAGATGAAGTTATAGAAAAAGATGGAAATAAATATCATAAAATTGATACAAAATTAGAAAAACATGAAGGTACTTCAAATGAAACTACATTTAATGATATAACTGTTCATGCAAATCCTAGAAATCTTCATAATGAAGATGGAAGTATCCGTTATAATAATATTAAAGAAGGTAGCAGAGTATGGCTTGTTTCAGAAATATCTGAAAACCATTATGGGAAATATGTCTTGGCAACAAAAACATCGGCTGCTGATGATTCTTGGGTAGTAGAAACTTTCAAAAAAGGAGAAGGGAACGCCAAAGATTTCACAAAAGAAAATATAAATTCTGAAGATGGAATAAAAGAAGGGGACACAATCTTAGTAGTTGAGAAAAATGAAGTTTCTTTAAAACTAGGAGCAGCATCAACAGCAACAGAACAAGAAGCATATACAGCAGGAGCATTTTTCAATGAAAAATCATTATATGAGGGACTGAATGGTTTATTATATAATCAATTAAGAGAGCTGAATGAAGAGAAAGAACGAGATATTGAAAACAAACGTCTTAATAAAAAAGAAGAAACTTGGGAAGAATTATACAAAAAACAATTAATAAATGAGCATTTAGTAGATAAACAAAATAGACCTATTTATACTGAGTATGAGACATTCCATGGTTATATAAGAACGGATGGTGACTTTAAAGAGTACAGTGATATTGAAAAATATATCTCAATCTTAAAAGAAAAATTTGGAGAAGGACCGATTAAAACTAATTGGGATAATACTAGAGACAAAATAGAGCCAAAATTTATTGGGAATATTGAAGAATTTAAAGACACTAGTAATTATGAAGAAGAAAAAGCAAACGTAGAAAAATTTAAAGAATCTCATAAAAACATTCAATATGTAAATGAGGTACCTGGTGATGCGAATTTTGTAAAAAATGTATTTGAAGTGAATGTTGATTATAAATTAGGTAATAAAGACGAGGATGAAAATTATCCAAGTGATGAAAATGAAGCGGAAGGTTCAAGTAAGAAATATCTTGCATATACAACAGGTTCTAGAGAAGTTATATATCATAGTGATAACAGTAACTATCAATATGGAATAGGGCAATTATATAAAGAATTTACAAAAGATGGCGTTACATATAGAGTAGCTTCACCAACAAAATATGATCAATATGCTTATGTGTCAGAGCCATCAATTACAGAAATTCATTATTACAATTTATATCAACCAACACGTGCTTATCATATTAGTGATAATTTAAAAAAAGTAAAAAATATTTATTCAAAAGAAGAAAAAGAATTAATTGAAAATAAAGGTAGTGTAAAAGTAAAATATGAATTACTTGATGGCACATCTATTAAGGATGATGCTGATGTAATTAAAGATTCTGTGATAGAGAGTATTGAAACTAAATATTATTTGGACAAAGAAGGAAATAAAATAATTGTCTCTGAGGTAAACACATCGAAAATAGTTGATTATGATGCGACAAAATTAAAATTATCAGAAATAACATCAACAAGTGGTAAAAAATACAAGTTAGTTGGATTGAAAAATACATCATCTCCAGAAAAAGGAAAAGTTACTCTAGGTACTACTGTGGTTACTTATGTATATAAACTTGCTAATGGTGGAAATATTTATGAGAAATACATGCTAGAAGGAACAGAAATAGAATTAGCAGATACGAAACAGTTAACCAAAGAAGCTATGATTGGAGATGAGTATATATCAAATGCTCCAAAAGCTGGAATAATGATTAAAAAAGATGGAAAAACATATATTTATAAAGGACATAGATCAACGTCAGCATCGGAAAAAGGTGTAGTCGGTGAAAATGAAAAAATTGTAATTTATGATTTTGCAGAATATTTTAGTGAAAAAGGAGAACCCGAAGTACAGCCAGAGCTACCAGAAGGCGTCGTAAGTGAAAAAGGGGAACCTGAAGTACAGCCCGAGCTACCAGAAGGCGTCGTAAGTGAAAAAGGGGAACCTGAAGTACAGCCCGAGCTACCAGAAGGAGTTGTAAGTGAAAAAGGGGAACCAGAGGTATTAGGAAAACCAGAGTTTGTTTATGAAAAAGGTGATTCTACGACAAATGAAATAGATAAACTAAGCATTACTCGATACATAATTGAAGAAAATGGTTTAGAAATTTTACCGATAGAAAGAGGTAATCATCCACACAAACGAGGGATCATTAATTTTGGAGATAAAGAATATATTTATGAATATACGAAAGAAGATGATGGCATAATAACGCACTATTATAAAGCGAAGAAGAGAGATGAAATCAGTAAAATATCTGAGATACCAAAAGTTATAGAAAATAAAAATAATAGTGAGTTATTTATAAAAGAATCGAAAGTTGCGGGTAAACGTGTTGAAAAAATAAAAGGTAAGACTCTTCCAAATACTGGAAGTACCTCAACAGAAACTACAACATTAGGATTATTAGCCTTGATAGGAATAGAAGTAGCTAGAAGAAAACAAAAGACAAAGTAAAATTTCTATGAAAATTAAATAATATAAATAATAATAACGATTATTTCAATTTTTTATCAATATGATTAATGGAAAAATCAAGGAATAAGCTATGCTACATTAAGTAGTGTAGCTTTTTTTCATATAAGAAATTTTTATTTAATTTAAATTGATAGATAATATATTATACCATAGAAAATTAGGTATAATGAACGGTAGTTATTTATATTTATTTTATTAACAATATTAATCGATAAAAATTCTCAACAATTACATAAAAAATCAAAATTTTAAAAAGTTATATTGAAGAGCTACTTTATATTATTATATATTATAATTTATAAAAGTATATATAGTATTGATAAATGTATTATGAATACAGTTTTTGAAAGTTTTAATAAACTTTATAATAGTACAGAAAGATGAATTTTAATATCAAATTATAATATTTTGAAAAGTTGTTATACAGTTTTATAAAATATTGATAATAAAAATTAAGTTATTAATTGTAAATAAAGTAAATATATAGTATAATATAAGGCAGTATAGGGTGGTTTACTTAAATTACTTTATCCATAAAATGTTTTTTATTTTTATTTTAATTTTTATAGAAAAGTATAATTATATAATTTCTATAATTTTAGTTTATAACTATAATATTAAAAGGAGGTTTAACATGTATAGTAAAAACAATAAAAAAATGAATGATCAAAAACAACTTGAAAAAGTTAATCAATATGGAATTAAAAAATTCAACGTTGGAACAGCGTCAGTATTAGTGGCAGCTGGATTTGCATTCTTAGGAGGGGGAAACGCTTTAGCTAGCAATGATACTGCGGTAAACAATGCTAATGAACCAGCAACACCAGCGGCGACAGCCACAGCTAAAGAAGAGGCACCTGCACCTACGGTAGCAAAAGCAAACAAAGCGAATCTAAGTGCTGCAATCGCACGTGTTCAAAATGCAATTGCAAAAGCAGCTGTAACAGAAAAAACATCTTCAGCAATTGAAGAAGGAAAAGCAGAATTAGCTAATGCACAAGCTCTAGAAGCTAGCGAAACAGCTACACAAGGTGAAGTTGATAAAGCAACAGTAGCATTAAAAAATAGAGCTTTCGTATTAGAAAGTATGCCAAAAGCAACAGCTGATAAAAAAGAAGAAAAAGTAAACAAAAACCAAGATTCACGTAACGGTCAAGCTATTCCTGGACAAGGTGAAAGTGGATTTAGAGCAGTAGATACAACTGCAGCTAACTCAGCAGCAGAAGCAACTAAATACAAAGGTGTAAGAGATGCTGCATTACCAGAACTACAAGCAAATATTGCTAAAATTCAAGCTGAAATTGATAAAGAAAAAGCAAAAGGTGCAAATAAAGCTGACGCAGCTAAGATTGAAAATCTTGAAAGAATTAAAACAAAAGCTGAAGGTGTAGTGACTAAAGCTAATGCAGCAGATGTAACATCAGCTCAAGCGATGAGCCAACAAGCTGAAGCAGTTAAATCTGAACGTGACCTTTTAGCATTCTACTTAGCCGGAAAAACTGAATTAGGGGCTCCAGTAAGTGAAAACCATGTAGCTTATGGTAACAATCCTAAAAACGGTGTTTTCGAAAGCTTAAAAGAAGGTTTTGGAGATAAAGTAACTTTCACTGATGCTGATAAAAAATCAGAAACAATTGCTAAGCAATATGAAAGCGGACGTGACATTACTAATAAAGTAAATAATGTTCCAAATGCAAAAGATCCAATCGGTAGTGCAACATATAACTGGCAAGAAAAAACTATTACAAAAGCTGATGCAGAAGCTGGTATGTTAAATGGTTGGAAAATTGAAAAAGGTGAAAAAGTTAATGCGGTTAAACCACTTGATGTAACAAATGTTACAGATAAAGATGGACAACCAAGTACACGTGAAGTTCCAAAATCAAAAATCTATTCAAATGATGGAGAATTGAAAAAATATCAAACATCAGGTGAAAATAGTTATGTTAATGGTAGTGGTGCTGTTCCTTCAGTAACTCCAACAATTGATGTAATGAGAACAAATGCGTTCGGTGAAGTTAAAAACCGTGATTACTACCTAGAATTAGGAAGTAAAGGTACAACACTTTCTAAAGAATTTGATGTTAATGGAAATTCACGTCTAAATGTTAACTTAATTCATAGTGCAGCATACGGTGGTAGTACATCTACTTCTGCAGGTGAAAGAGTTAAATTAACAATCGTAGATGCATTCACTGGTAAAGAAATCAAACCAGTTGAAGGTAAAAATGGTCCATTATCAACAGAGCAAGCTGCTCTAGCTGCAAATGGATGGAACCACTTGGACCGTATTTATGATATTCCAGCAGAAACAACTAAAATTAAAGTGTTAATTGAAGCTGGAAGTCAAGGAACAAATACATTAATTAATAACAATAATATCAATATTAAAGATGGTTACTTAATCGGTGGTATTGGTATTGCAACTGCACCAGCTGCAGAAGTCATAACAAATGTTCGTTCTGGTAATAAAACTGGTGAATATGGATATACAAAAGATACAATCTACGAAAAAGGTCAAAAAGGTAATTTTGACGTTACAATTAAAAACACTGGTGGAATGAATATTGACTACTATTCTGCATCAAATGTTGAAGTAACAGTAGAAGTTCCTAAAGGTGTAGTATTAGAAGATAAAATTTACAATGCCAATGGTGGATCAAACTGGTTAGGAAATGTTTGGGCAAATACTATCAAATGGGTTCCAAATGATCCAAGTGATAACTCAAAAGGTGGGAAATTAACATATAACGTACCAGCAGGAAATCGTATGGCTGCTGCAGAGACAAACTCTCGTACAACAAGTATTCCATTCACAGCTGCAGATAACTTCGTAGGACCAGCTGATTTTAAAGTTACAGTTAAGAGTGGTTTCGGAGACACAGATGCAGAAGGAAATAGATTATACTCTTATACTGCAAATGGATTAAAACCACCTTATGAAAACGAGTTTAACCGTAATGGTTTAGCGGATTCAGATAATCCAGATTACAAATATGGTAAAGTAATCTTCATCAATAGTTTACAAACTAACTCAGTAATTACAGTACCAATTAACACAAATGATGAACAACTTAAAGCAATTGCTTATGCAAAAGCTCAAGAAGCAATTAAAACTCCAGAGTTTACTAAATTATTAACAGATGTTACTGGTACAGCTGCATTAGGTGACACTAATGGTTCTACTTTAGTGAAAAAAGATGATATCGAAATTACGAAAGTTGCTGAAGATGGACGTGGGGTTGTTAAAGTACCTGTAACTTATACTGTAGATGGTAAAACATTCGAAACTACTGTTGATATTGAGGTAAATGTTGTTAAATCAACAACAAAACCAGTAGTAGTATTTGAAGGTGATGAAATTACACCAGCAAACGTTAAAGAAAAAGTTGAGCCAAGTGAAATTGATGGCAAAAAAGGTACAGCTAATGAGCCAAAATCAAGTGATATTTTCAAAACTGATGGAAAAGCTGGAGAATCAGGATTAAAAATTCCAACAACAGTTACTCACAATGTAGATGGAACTCCAGTTACAGAAGACGTAACAGTACCAGTTACTGTTCTTCCAAGAACACAAGGTGAAGTTGATGTACCTAAAGGAACTTCTCCAGATAAAGTTAAGGATACTTTAAAAGCTAAAGCAGAAGAGTTAATTAAAACTCCTGACTTCCCTGAAAAAGTACCAGAAGGATATACAGTTACTGTGGGAGAAATTCCTGAACTTCCTGCTGATATTGCTAATAAAAAAGGTGAACCAGTAGTTGTAAAAGTACCAGTAACATTTACATCTCCTGATGGAACAACGTATACTTCAGAAATCCCAGTAACAGTAAATGTTAAAGGTTCAGAAGTGAAACCTGTATACGTAGTGGAAGGAAATCAACCAAAACCAGCTGATGTTAATGAAGCAATTACACCTGATAAAGGTGGAGACTTAACTCCTGTAACTGAAGCTGACATCAATAAAGACGTTCCTACAGATAAAGTTAAAGTAGGAGCAACTGATTTAACAGTTAAAGCAACGGTTAAATACCCAACTGGTGATGAAACAGTTAATGTCCCAGTTAAAGTATTACCAAAAGCAACACCAACAGGTGTAACAGTACTTAAAGATACTGATGATAAAGCTTTAACAGATGCAGTAAAAGAAAAAGCGAATGAAGCAGTAAGTAAATTAACAAACTTACCAGAAGGAATAACTGCATCATTAGATGAAAGAGAAACTTCTTACACATTACCAAAAACAGATTCAAATGGGGACAAAGATACAGTTCCTGTAAAAGTATTATATAAAGATGCTAAAGGAAATGTAGTTGGTGAAGATACGATTAAAGTACCAGTTAAAGTAGTAAGCTCAACACCTAAACCAGTAGTAGTATTCGAAGGTGAAACACCAAAATTAGACAAAGATTCAGTAACACCAGGAGAAGGTGGAACAGTTGGAGAACCAACAACAGTTCCGTCTACAAAAGATAAAGCTGGAGCTACAGATGTATCAGTAGATGTACCAGTAACTTACGATAATGGAAAAGTAACTGAAACAGTTAAAGTTCCAGTAACAGTATTACCAAAAGCAACAGCTGATGTAACAGTAGCTAAGAATACAAATCCAGACAAATTGAAAGAATTAGCTAAAGATAAAGCTAAAGAAGCAGTTGAAGCAACAGACTTCAAGTCTAAATTACCAAAAGGTGCAACAGTAACTGTTGGTGATGTAACTGAAGAAGTATTAGCTAAATTAACAGCTGAAAAAGGAACAAACACAGGTACTGTTAACGTACCAGTAACATACACAGTTGATGGAAAAGATTACACAACTACAATCCCTGTAACAGTAAATGTTAAAGGTTCAGATGTTAAACCTGTATATGTTGTAGAAGGTGACAAACCAAAAGCTGATGATGTAAACAAATCAATCACTCCTGATACAGATGGAACTGCAACACCTGTAACTGATGAAGACATCAACAAAGCTATCCCAACAACTGAAGGTAAAGTTGGATCTAAGGATGTTAAAGTTACTACAAAAGTAACATATCCTAACAATGTTGAAGAACCAATTACAGTACCTGTAACAGTATTACCAAAAGTTAAACCAGAAGGTGTAACAGTACCAAAAGATGCTGATAAGACTGAATTAGCAAAAGTTGTTAAAGAAAAAGCAGAAGAAGCAGCTAAAAAACTTAACGGGCTTCCAGAAGGTGTAACAGTTACAGTAACTGAAGTTAAAACAACTCCAGGAACAGATAAAACAGGTGAACAAACACCAGCAACTGTAACAGTTGTATACAAAGATAAAGATGGAAACGAGATCACTAAAGAGATTAAAGTACCAGTAAATGTAGTAAGCTCAACACCGAAACCAGTAGTTGTGTTTGAAGGTGAAACACCAAAATTAGACAAAGATTCAGTGACACCTGGAGAAGGTGGAACAGTAGGAGACCCTACAAAAGTTCCATCTACAGTAGGAAAAGCAGGGGATAAAGACGTTGAAGTAGAAGTACCAGTAACTTACGATAATGGTAAATTCAAAGAAAACGTTAAAGTTCTAGTAACAGTATTACCAAAACCAAAAGCTGGAGAAGTTATTGTACCGAAAGATCTTTCAGAAAAAGAATTAAAAGATAAAGTTGGTAAAGATGCAGAAAATGCAATCAACAACGAAGAATTCAAGAAAAAACTTCCTGAAGGAGCTAAAGTAAGAGTTGACTTAGATAATGTTAAATTACCGAAAACTTCAACACCAGGAAAAGCTGGAGAAGTAGAAGTACCAGTTATTTACACTGTAAATGGTAAAGAGTACAAAACAACTGTAAAAGTACCAGTAACAGTAGTAGAAGGTAAAGAACAACTTGTACCGAAAGGTGATAAACCAGATCCAAAAGATAACATTACTCCAGGAAATTACCCAGAAGGATCAACATTCGAATACGAAACACCAGTAGATACTTCTAAACCAGGTAAAAAAGAAGCTGTTGTAATCGTTAAGGATAAAGATGGTAAAGAAATTGTACGAGTTCCTGTAGTAGTTAATGTGGTAGAACCAAAAGTTACACCAATTATTGTTCCAGAAAGAACTAAACTTACTAAAAAAGATGTAGAAAAACACATCGAAATTCCAGGAGTAACTGGATGGGAAATCGTAGGTGAACCAGAACTTCCTGAAACATTCCCTGCAGGTGTAAGACCATCAGCAACAGTTACAGTTAAATTACCAAATGGTAAAACAATGAAAGTACAAGTACCAGTAATTGCAACTCCAACTGTAACACCAATCGTTGTACCTCAAGGAACAACAATTACACCAGATGATGTTAAGAAACATGTTAATATTCCTAAAGAATCAGGATGGGAAATTATTGAAGTTGGAGAAATCCCAACAACAGAAACACCAGGAGACAAAACAAGTGTTAAAGTTAAGGTGAAATTACCAACTGGAGAAGTAATTGAATTAGAAGTACCAGTAAAAGTTACACCAAAAGAAACTCCAGCTCCAACACCAACAGTTAAAACTACTCCAATAGTAGTAGAAGTTGGAACACCAATTACAAAAGAAGATGTTAAGAAACACGTTGAGTTACCAAATGGTGCTGAAATCGTTGAAGTAGGAGAAATCCCAACAACAGAAACAGCAGGACAAAAACCAAGTGTTAAAGTTAAGGTAAAACTACCATCAGGAGAAATCGTAGAAGTAGAAGTACCAGTAACAGTAACACCTAAACATGTAGAACCATCAACACCAGCTGGACCAACAACTCCAGAACAACCACAAGGTGAAAATGGAAATAAACCTCAACCTGAAACACCAGCTAAACCAGAAAAACCTTCTGAAAATACAAAACCAGAAGCACCAAAAGCTCCAGTAGCTAAAGCAGGTGAAAAAGTATTACCAAATACTGGTATCGCAGATAACAACTCTGCATTAGCAGGTTTAGGATTAGCAATCTTAGGATTAGCAGCGGCTGCAAGAAGACGAAAACAAAAATAAAAAAACTATTTTTAAAGTAATATTACTTTGATGTAGTAAATGAAGAAGCACTCTTGATGAAAATCAGGAGTGCTTTTTTGGCTCTTTGTTAAGTTCGGGGCATGGGAAAATTCTGACTATAGATTTTAAGTTTTGAAACTTTAACATATCTATAGTACATTTATGTTTCATTTGGTAAAATAATACTATTAAAATTGAGAGGTGTAATATGTTAAAAAATATATTAGATAATGTTCTATCTTCAGGGAGTAATGTATCTGATGACAAAATTAAAGAACTACTTAATAGCATTATAGGTAGTAATCAAGTTCCATCTTTTGTTGGTGATATTTTAAATAAGGCGCTTGAGCAATTAAATCAAGGACGAGGTGCAGGATTAGTGTCACCAATGATTAATAAAGCTCTAGAATCATATTCAAAAGATAATTCACTAACTCCAGATATGAATGAATTATTTAAACTTACAAGTAACAATGGAATTAGTGATATTGCAGGGAATATTATTAATACTTTAATTAAAAAATAATTTAGAAAAAAGGGAGTGACTCAAAATCGTGATTTCGTAGAAATCGATTTTGTCGAGTCACTCCCGTAAAGTTTATTAGATATCTAAAAGCTTTTATAAAGCGAATTTAGATATCAATAAACCACTGCGTCTATGAGTTATCATATACACTTTTTTTAAATTTAGGACTTTTGGTTAAGTCACTTCTTTTCGTATTTAATTAGCATAACCTATGCTAGCAAGTCTCTCCACCTCAAGATGAACCAGCTCCTGCAGTACACCCGTAACAATGCATACCTGTAACGATTCTACGTACACCTGTATGATTATCTACAAGCTGACTCACATGGTTGATTTCTCCAGAGATTTTTAGTTTTTCAATATAATTAAAGTCGCAATCATATAAAGATCCATCCGGACCAACAGAAATCATGTTTCTACACATTAGCCCTGGTAGTGTTGCAGGATTATATGCTTTATATAGTTTATTCATATATCCTTCGTATAGATCTTCTCTATGAAGAAATTCAGAGAATCTACCTATTGGATTATTTGTTATAGCGAATAAGTTATTAAAGACAATTTCGAAATTGTCATATAGTTTTTTCTTATAAGTTTTTTCTAGTGCTTCTTGTTTAGGAGGTAAAAACGCTCCGTTTGGATTATAAACTAGGTTTAATACTAGATCTTCTTCTTTACCGTAACCTAGTTCATTAAGTCTTCTTAGTACTTCTATTGATTTAGGAAAAACACCTTTACCACGTTGTTTAGCGACAACTTTTTCGTTGTAGTAGGGCAATGAGGCTACTACTTGAACTTTTAAGTCACGATATAGTTCTGGTATGTCTCTATAAGCTGGAACATCAAGGATAATTAGGTTTGTTCTTACAATTATAGTTTTTGCATATTGTGAGATTTCTTTTATAAACCATCTGAAATTAGGGTTCATCTCAGGAGCTCCGCCTGTAATATCTATAGTTTTGTACTTACCAACCTTGAATGCTTCTATAATTTGTTCAAAAGTTTCTCGAACCATATTATTTTTTCTAGTAGGTCCTCCATCAACGTGACAGTGACTACATGTAATATTACATAAGCTACCTACATTAATTTGCATTACTTCTGGAAATTCTTCGGTTAATAAGTATTGTTTTTCCTCTACTTGATCAAAAAATTTGGGTATATTTAATTCAGTCATAATAAATTTAGTTTGTTAATTTATCTGATAGTTCTTTACTTTGAAGACCGTGCACTAGGGTAATACCAGCTTTCATTGCAGCAGCAACATGAATAGCTTCTGCGATTTGATCTTGGTCGCATCCTTCTTCAAGACATGTACTAGTATAAGCGTCAATACAATAAGGGCAAGCTTCAGCATGAGCTACAGCAAGTGCAATAAGAGCTTTTTCACGTGTTGTTAATTCACCTTCAGCCATTACATTACCGTAGTAATTCATGAAGTTTTTCCAATACTCAGGTGCATCTTCACCAAATTTCCCTTCACCAAATTCTATTAAATGTTTCTTTTTAAAATATTCAGCCATATTTATTCTCTCCTCTAAAATTTGTATATAAATTAATTATAAGTTAGTTTCCATAAATAATCAATGAAATTGAACTATATATAATGTGTAAAAAAATATATAATTTTAAATCAAACATAAGATAGATTCAAAAATAGAGGATTCGAAAAAATTGATTTTGTCGAGTCAGCTTTCAAAGTATATTAGATATCAATGAAGCTCATATAAAGTGAACTTAGAAATATATATAAATTATATTTCTATTAATTTTCATATAAACTTTTATATTATTTAGAAAATTTTTCTCAGAACCATAGAAATTAAATTACCTCACATCTTTATACATTTTTGCTAATTCTTCAACAGGAACACCACGACGATACATCTTCTGAAATTTTTGCATTTGCCACATAGTTTTTACTGTGTGGTTTTTGTATCTTCTAGTTGATGATGTAATAGGGGAGTCGATTACTGTAATTTTGTAATTTCTTGCACTTAAATCTTCTGATAGTTTGTAATCTTCCATTAAAGGCATATCTTTATATCCACCAATTTCTTCAAATACTTGTTTTTTTATGAATATAGCTTGATCTCCAAATGCTAGATTGGTAATACTAGCTCGCATATTAGAAACTAATGAGTTAACCCACATAGGAAAACTATTTGGATAGAATCTAATCTTTAGACAACCGACCTCAGTAGGGCAAGCAAGTATTTTTTTAATAACGTCTTTTTGAAGAACACTATCACAATGAACGAACCATAGGATATCACCCTTAGCAATTTTTGCACCGTAATTCATCTGATTTGCTCGTCCTTTTTTATCTGATAAGTGATATGAATAACCAAAATAAGAGAGTTCATCTAGTATTTCTTTTGTTTTATCTGTAGAACCACCATCAATGAAAAGTACTTCGTGTTCTTTAATATTATGCAAACAATATAGATTATAAACGAAATCACGTATTGTTCTTTCTTCGTTATAAATTGGCACAATAATAGTAATCATAAATACACTCCTAAAATTATAGTTAATACAATTATACCATGTAAAAAATTTTTTCCAAATAAAATATATGTTTAAATTACTTAGTTTAACTAACGTTTTATAAAAAATATAATTCAATAAAATATATATTGACAAATAGACTGTATCTATTGTATAATCACAGTAGATACAAAAACGTTTTATTATATAATTGAACTATTTAAATTATATTAAAACAGATTAATTAGGAGGAGTATGATGGAAATAAAAATTTCTAATTTGTCATCTGTTCCGATATATCAGCAGGTGGCGACACAAATTAAAAGTAACATTCTAAATGGTAGCTTAAAAAATAATGATCAATTACCTTCTATTAGGAGTTTAGCTAAGGAGTTAGAAGTAGGTATAATAACCGTAAAAAAATCATATGAGGTATTACTTCAAGAAGAGCTAATATATTCAAAAGGGGCTGTTGGCTATTTCGTAAATGACATTGATTTAGATACTGTCTTAACGATAAAAAAAGAAGAGTACTTAGACGAACTGAAGAGTATAATTGATAAGGCTATTAACGATGGACTTAATATAAATGATATTAGGGATATATTTAATAGTGTAATGGAGGAGAATAGTTATGATAAAAGTTAATAATTTATTGATTAATAAAGGAACATTTCAACTAGGTCCAATTGATTTGGAGCTAGAAAAAGGGTATGTTTATGCAATTACAGGTAACAGTGGAAGTGGTAAAACATTGTTTCTTCAAGCACTTTTAGGAGGTTTATATTCAGAGAAAAATGTGATTACTTACGATAATCTAAATTTTCAAGAAAATGAAGTAGATATTAAATATCTTTACTCATATGTAGCTGATAAACCTTTGTTTTCAGATTCTTTACGAGTAGCTGAGGTGCTATATAAAATATATAAATTAGATGAAAGATTTAATTTAGAGAAATGTTTTGAATTTCTGAGTAAACATAAAGTATATCGTCATAAGAAAATTTATGAACTATCTCAAGGAGAGAGGAAAATACTATTATTTTCTATAGGATATTTTACAAATACTAAACTATTAGTATTAGATAATCCATTTTCTGGTGTTGGTTTAATAGCTAGAAAAGAAATGATAGCACTTCTTAGAGAATATATGGATGAAGATAAAACGATAATTATAGTGACCGAAGAACCATATGTAATACAAAACCTAGCCGATTATATTATTGTATTTGAAAATGGTCAAGTTACTAGTAAGGAAGATGTGGTAGAATTACAAGAACGATTTGAGACTAATGATATAGAGCGAATATTACTTTCACTATTGAAGGGAGAGAATAAAAATGATTAAACAACAATATGAAACAAAATTTGGAGCGATTTGGAATTTAATATCAAGTAGAAACTATAGTATGCCATTATTTTACAAAGGATTATATATCTTATATTACTTTGTAACAATCAGTGTTATACTAGAATTATTATTTGATAAAACATATATATTATTAGCTTTAATTAGTTCGTTTATTATAGTAATTAATGGTAGAAAATATGATGATCTTGAGCAACAATATACTGAATATCTTCCAATATCGTTAAAAAGTAAAGCAAAATATATATATTATACAACTTATATGAGTATATTCGCTGGAGGTGTGATAGTATTTGTATTAGATTACTTATATAGTGGAGTTAATATCATTGAATATATCTATGCAATACTTACTATTATAGCTTTATCTAATTTAGCGGTAGTACAAATGGTAAAAACAAAAAAATCATTAATTTACTTCTTTATTTTTGATATACTAATATATGAATTTATCGTTGGTATAATTAGATTCGTTTTACTGGGCGTTTATACTGCATATACTGGTCCAAAATATGATAGTGCACAATTCAATGTAATAAAAATATTTATTATAATATTATTGGTAGTAGTGTATCATTTTATGTGTGTTGCTGTTATAAATGATACGAAGAGAAATATTAAGATAAATAAGAACAAAAGGCTAAAACTGGTAATAATCTTAGTGTTATTAATAATTACTAGCGGATATAAATTATATATAGATGCTGGAAAAGAATTTTATAGAGGTGTAAAAGAAGCGTCTAAAGAAGGATTAGTCATAGGTTACAATAAGGAATAAAATAAAAAAAATTTGAAAGAGGCTTAAAATACTGTATAGCGAGCCTCTTTTTTGTATAGAAGATAAAATCTAGTCAAAAGAGGGGAGAAAAAAAGAAGACTTGGATAACCAAATCTTCTTTTTATTAAATAATTCTTATTTGAATTCTGCAGTGTTAACGCGAACTCCAGGACCCATAGTTGTAGTTACAGCTACAGATTTGAAGTAAGTTCCTTTAGCAGCAGCTGGTTTAGCTTTAGCTAAAGCGTCTTGAATAGCGTTGAAGTTTTCAACTAAGTCTTCAGTTGAGAATGAAACTTTACCGATTGGAGTGTGAACAACACCAGCTTTTTCAGCACGGTATTCAACTTTACCAGCTTTGATTTCATTAACTGCTTTAGTAACGTCCATAGTTACAGTACCAGTTTTAGGGTTTGGCATTAATCCTTTAGGTCCTAATACACGACCGATTTTACCAACTTCTCCCATCATGTCTGGAGTAGCTACGATTACGTCAAAATCAAACCAACCTTGTTGGATTTTAGTGATGTATTCACCTTGTCCTACGTAGTCAGCTCCTGCTGCTTCAGCTTCTGCTGCTTTATCACCTTTAGCAAAAACTAAAACTTTTGCAGTTTTACCAGTTCCTTTAGGAAGAACTACTGCTCCACGAACTTGTTGGTCGTTTTTACGAGTGTCAACTCCTAAACGGAATGCAACTTCTACAGTTGCGTCAAATTTTACTGTACTTGTTTTTTTAGCTAATTCGATTGCTTCTACTACAGAGTATAGACTAGAAGAATCTACTAATTTAGCTGCTTCAAGATATTTTTTACCTTTTTTTGCCATTATAATTATCCTCCTATTCTCCTACTAAGATACCCATACTTCTTGCAGTACCTTCGATCATACGCATAGCTGCTTCTACAGAAGCTGCGTTTAAGTCAGCCATTTTAAGTTCAGCGATTTCTTGAACTTGAGCTTTTGAAACTGTAGCAACTTTGTCACGGTTAGGTACAGAAGATGCTTTTTCAATTTTAGCTGCTTTTTTAAGTAATACTGGTGCAGGTGGTGTTTTAGTAATGAAAGTAAATGAACGGTCTTCATATACTGAGATTACTACTGGAATGATTAATCCTGCTTGGTCTTGTGTACGAGCATTGAATTCTTTACAGAATCCCATGATGTTTACACCAGCTTGACCTAACGCTGGACCAACTGGTGGAGCTGGGTTAGCTTTACCTGCTGGTACTTGTAATTTAACAACTTTTATAACTTTTTTAGCCACGATAAAACCTCCTATATATTTTTCGTGATGTGGTCATTTGAACGACTTGAAATTTTTCGTTCTCCCACTCAATCAAGTTTTGTATTTTTACATACTTGATTATAATACCATAGCAAATATGGAATTGCAAGTATTTTGTTGAGTTTTTTTAAAAAAAATTCAATTTTTTATAATCAAGTGCAAAAATATTTCTACTTAGTTATTGAGTAGATAGTAAAATAATACAACTAAGTCAAATTTTAATCAAGTGATTTCTATAAAATAATTAAAGAAAATTTGAGAACAACTTAATTAATTAATTGAGCTATTATATAGAAGAAAAAGAATGTAGTAACTAGATTTTCCCTAAGTGAACTATTGACTTTTTACTATAGGTAGTGTAGAATTGTAGTTATGGTATGTGATAGATTGCCAGAGTTTAAAATTCTGACAAAAGTACAATATCATAATAAAAAATTTTTCAAAATAGAAAGAGGTTGCAAAATGATTTATGGAATAATCAGTATTGCAGCTTTACTTGTTGGACTTTTATTTGGATATATTATTTCAAAAAATTCTATTCAAAAGAGATTAGAATTATCTAAGCAAGATGCCGAACATATTATTGGTGAAGCAAGAAAAGAAGCTAGATATATAGTAGAAAAAGAAACTACAATAGCTAAAAAAGAAGCTGAAGAGATAATCAATATTGCTAATAAAGAAGCAGAATTTAAAAAACAAGATATTCAAAGACAAGAAGATAGAATCGTTCAAAAAGAATCTTCATTAGAACGTCAAACAGAACTTCTGAATAAAAAAGATGAACTGTTAAGTTCAAGAGAGATGAAATTGGAAGAAAAATCTCAGCTTCTTGAAGAGAAAAGTAGTGAGGTTAATCAACTTAAAATTCAACAAGAAACAGAGTTGCAAAGAATTGCAAACTTAACAGAAGAACAAGCTCGTGAAGAGATTATGGCCACAGTTGAAACTGATATGGCTAAAGACATGGCAATATATATTAGAAATAAAGAACTAGAGGCGAAAAGCGTTGCAGATAAACGTGCAAAAGAACTTATTGTTCAATCGTTACAACGTTTTGCAACAGATGTAGTTAGTGAAACTACGGTATCAGTTGTTGATCTTCCAAGTGATGATATGAAAGGTCGTATTATCGGACGTGAAGGAAGAAATATTCGTACTTTAGAAACATTGACTGGAGTAGATTTAATTATTGACGATACTCCAGAAGCAGTTATCCTTTCTGGATATGATCCTATCCGTCGTGAAATTGCAAAAACAGCAATTAAATCACTTATCGATGATGGTCGTATTCATCCTTCAAAAATTGAGGAAGCTGTTGACAAAGCACGTAAAAATATTGATCAAGTTATTAGAGATGCAGGGGAACAAGCTACATTTGATCTTGGAATCCACAACATGCACCCAGATTTAGTTAAGATCGTAGGTAAGTTAAAATATAGAACAAGTTATGGTCAAAATGGACTACAACACTCTATGGAAGTAGCGTATATCGCCGGACTTATCGCGGCTGAGTTAGACTTAGATGTTGCTACAGCTCGTCGTGCAGGTTTACTACACGATATCGGTAAAGCACTTGATCATGAAGTAGAAGGTTCACACGTTGAAATTGGTGTTGCTTTAGCTCTTAAATATAAAGAAAATGCGATTGTTGTTAATGCAATTGCTTCACACCATGGAGATACAGAACCAACAAATCCTATTTCTGTCATTGTTGCCACAGCGGATGCACTTTCTGCATCACGTCCAGGAGCTCGAAGAGAGTCATTAGAGAATTATATTAAACGTCTACAAAAACTTGAAGAAATCGCAAATGAACACAAAGGTGTTGAGAAAACATTTGCCATTCAAGCAGGTCGTGAGATTCGAGTAATCGTAAATCCTGAAGAAGTAGATGATACAAAAACTTACAAAATTGCCAAAGAAGTTAAAAATAAAATCGAAGAAACGATGCAATACCCAGGAAACATTAAAGTTAATGTTATTCGTGAGGTTAGAGCGGTTAAGCTTGCAAGATAATAAATTAAGCGATTGGAAATCTCCAATCGCTTTTTTATATGCTTATTTGTACACAGATTTTGAATATATATTTCTTTAGGATCATATGAAAATTATAATTAATTTACTATGATACTAATAAGAAAAATCTAAAATAATATATAGGGAGTCGATTTAATAGCAGGATAATAATAGTTATATATTCTAATTAAAAATATTATATTTAAAAAATAATAAATATAAAACTTTAAAAATAAAAAAATATATATCTATAATTTAAGTGTTATATATAATGCTGTAGTATAGAGTAATTTAGTCTAATAGTAATAGAGTAAGTAAAATGATATTTAGTTAATATTTTATGATATATATTAAAATAAAAATATATAATAAGGTAGTCCTGATGCTGTATTTGTTAATGGAAATTATTTGTTATATAATATCTGTAGAATATAATAAGGAGACAAAAGTTATGTCAGAATATATACATACAAAGGCTTATTTAGAGCCTCAAGAATTATATGAATACACTAGTAAAAAGGGTGTGGTAAAAGCTTCTGGAAGCCTAAAATACATGTTGAGTTTAGGTTTCTTGGGAGGTGCATTTATAGCAGTAGGTTATCTTGCTTATTTAAAAGTTGCAGGATCTATTCCTCATGAGTTTGGCGGATTAGGGGTATTATTAGGAGCGGCTGTCTTTCCAATTGGTTTGATTTGTATATTAGTAGGTGGTGGAGAATTAATAACTAGTAATATGATGGCAGTTACATTAGCATTTTTCAATAAAAAAGTAAGTCTAGGAATGCTGATAAAAAATTTGATTATTATAACTTTAGCAAATTTAGTAGGTGCTGTTTTTGTAGCATATTTTTTAGGACATGTGACAGGACTTACTGAAGGAGCGACATTTGCGAAAACTTTAGCTACTGCTGAGTCAAAAGTTAACGCGACATTTTGGCAAGGTGTGTTTTCAGGTGTCGGATGTAACTGGTTAGTAGGTATGGGTGCATGGTTATCTTTCTGTGCTAAAGATGTAAGTGGAAAAATAATTGGTACATGGTTTCCAATTATGACATTCGTAGCCGTTGGGTTCCAACACGTTGTAGCCAACATGTTTGTTATTCCAGCAGCTATGTTTGGTGGTGCAGATATTACAATAATGCAATTTATTAATAATATGTTTGTAATTTTTTTAGGAAATTTTTTAGGTGGAGCGATATTGGTTGCTGGTTTATATACAATAGCTTATAAAAATAATAATTAAAAATTATAAATTAACATAACCATTAGAAAACGTCTTATTTCTAATGGTTTTTATCTTTTGATTTATATTTAAATTAGTAATATATTTGTTTAGTTATTAGAAATAAGTTTCACCTAAGTTTATTAATTTGTACACATTATAATGAAATCTGTATTAAAACAGGGGTTGAAAAAATGTCGTTGTTATTGTATAATTTTTATTATAGATATAGAAAAGGTTGTATCTATGTAATTATTATAAATTTTTTAAGGAGAGTGTTATTATGACAAACACTGTAGAATCTAAAGTATTTTTAGAGCCACAAGAAACTTACGAGTTAACTTGTAAAAAAGGTGTTGCTAAAGCGACTGCAAGCCTTAAATACATGTTAAGCTTAGGATTCTTAGGTGGTGCATTTATCGGGGTAGGTTTCTTAGCTTTACTTCGTGTATCAGGATCAATTCCTAAAGAATTTGGAGGAATTGGTGCATTATTAGGGGCATCTGTTTTCCCAATCGGAATTATTTGTATTTTAGTAGGTGGTGGAGAGTTAGTTACAGGTAATATGATGGCTGTAACTGTTGCATGGTTCAATAAGAAAATTAGTTTTAAACTATTAGCTAAAAATATGGTTGTTATTACATTTGCCAACCTTGTAGGTTCACTAGTTATTGCTTATTTCTTAGGTCATTTAACTGGTTTAACTGGTGGAGCTATTGCAGCTAAAACTATTTCAGCTGGTGAATCAAAAGTATACTTAACATTCTGGCAAGTATTCTTCTCAGCTGTTGGTTGTAACTGGTTAGTAGGTATGGCAGTATGGTTAAACTTCGCTGCTAAAGATGTAGGTAGTAAAATGTTTGGTGTATGGTTCCCAATTATGACATTCGTTGCTATTGGATTCCAACACTTGGTTGCGAACATGTTCGCAATCCCAGCTGCAATGTTTGAAGGTGCAAATATCTCTGTTTTACAATTTATTCAAAACATGGGAACAGTATTCTTAGGAAACTTTGTTGGGGCTGTTACTTTAGTTACTGCTCTATACACATTTGCTTACAAAAAATAAGCTTATAAAAGTTCGATAGAATATAATTTACATTAATAATATTAGCAAATAAATAAAAAAGATGAAGTTGGTGTTATACTATACTTCATCTTTTTATTGTATTGCATATTATTTGTGCTTTAGATAAATCTTGAATACTTAAAAATAAGATAAAAAAGATTCCAAATTATTTAACTTGGAATCTTTTATTAAAGGCTTTAGCCAGTTGAGGAGGCGAAGTCTCCGAAACAAAAAACCACCCGCTATGCGGGTGCGAGACAAAAGTTAAACAATTGAAAAATCATCCTTTCTTGATAAAATAAGAGTAGTTCAAGCTCTAAAATAAAGAAAGGATGATTTTAATTATGGCAAATAAACATAATAGTTTATCGCATACAAAGTGGTTATGTAAATACCATATTGTATTTACACCTAAGTATAGACGAAAAATAGAATTTAATCAATACAAACGAGATATAGTAGATATAATAAAAAGGTTATGTAAGTATAAAGGAGTGGAAATAATAGAAGGCCATATAATGCCAGATCATATACATTTGCTACTATCAATACCGCCAAAATATAGTGTATCAAGTTTTATGGGATATCTGAAAGGGAAAAGTTCATTAATGATATTTGATATGCATTCAAATTTGAAATACAGATACGGAAATAGAAAATTTTGGGCAGAAGGATACTATGTAAGTACTGTAGGATTGAATGAAAGTACAATAAGAAAATATATCAGAGAACAAGAATCGCATGACATTGCGATAGACAAACTGACAACAAAAGAATATAAAAATCCATTTGGAGATAAGAAAAAATAGATAAACCCGTTTAACGGGTAGCGGGCGTTAAAATACAATAGGGCTTGAACGAATGTGAAAGCCAGCGCCTTGAGGTGCGTGTTAGTAACAAAGGGTTATACCCGAAGAGAAAACCACCCCTTTTCAGGGGTGGTCATTATTTTTTATATTATTCTTCTACTTTAACAACCCATCCGAATTTATCTTCAACTTTACCAAGTTGGATACCAGTAAGTAGGTTGTAGATTTTTTGAGTCCATTCTCCTGGTTTATCATCTTTGATAAGTTCTAATTTCTTAGTACCATCGAATAATTCACCAACAGGAGCGATTACAGCAGCAGTACCACATAAGAATACTTCTTCAAGTTTTCCATTGTCATATGCTTCGTAAACTTCTTCTAGAGATAGTTTTCTTTCTTCTACTTTTTCACCTAATGATTTAAGTAATTCTAATACTGATGCACGAGTGATACCTGGAAGGATAGAACCGTTTAACTCAGGTGTAACGAATGTTCCATCGATTTTGAAGAAGATGTTCATTGCTCCTCCTTCTTCGATGTATTTTTGTTCTACTCCATCAAGCCATAGAGATTGAGAGTAACCAAGTTCTTGAGCTTTCTTTTGACCTTTAAGAGATCCAGCGTAGTTACCTGCAGTTTTAGCGAATCCGAATCCACCACGTACAGCACGTACATATTCGTGTTCTACGAAGATTTTATTTGGTTGAAGACCAGCTTTGAAGTAGCTTCCTGATGGAGATAAGATGATTATAAACTTAACTTCATGGTTAGGGTGTACTCCAAGTGCTTCTTCAGAACCGTATAAGAATGGTCTAACGTATAGTGAAGTACCTTCAGCTTTTGGAATCCAGTCTTTATCGATAGAGATTAATTTTTTAAGAGCTGCTAATGCGAACTCTTCATCTAATTGTGGTAAAGCTATACGGTCTGATGAATTGTTTAAACGTCTAAAGTTTTGTTCTGGACGGAATAGAACAGCTTCTCCATTTGCGTTATAAGCTTTCATTCCTTCAAAAACGCTTTGTCCGTAGTGTAACACGTTTAATGCTGGTGATACTGGAATTGGTCCGTAAGGTACGATACGTGGATCATACCATCCTTTTTCTGATGACCAGTCCATAACGAACATGTGATCAGTGAATACTGAACCAAATCCTAATTTATCATCTGGCGTTTTTTCTTTTGGATTTTTAGTAAGTTCTACTCTTATATCATTTACTGTTAGTTTTGTCATATTATATTTCTCCTTTTATAAACAATTAATTTTAAAAATTTGTTAAAATTATTATAATACTAATTAAAGTTTTTTTCAATACTTTTCTTTAAATTTTCTGAAATTTTAATTAAAATATCCGAAATTACTTATTGAAAATTTTCTGAAAATACTATAAAATTATATGTAAACATTGTTTGGAATTTTATTCGATATTACTAATAAGAATTCTAATTTTACTGAAAATATGATACAATATTAGTAGTATTACATTAACAATGTATCTAATATAATAAAGAAGGAAGATAAATTTATGGAAATTAAAAAATCATTAGAAAATAAGTTTAACACATCACTTGCAAACCTTACAGGTTCACCGATAAGAGAGTTTGATAGATATGCTTCTTCTATAGAAGGAATTATCAAATTAACTTTAGGAGAGCCAGATTTTGACACTGCAGAAGAAGTTAAAGAAGCTGCAAAACGTGCTCTAGATAATAATAGAACACACTATTCAGTAAATAATGGTATTGCGGAGTTACGTACAGCATGGGCAAAAAATTTAGAAAAAAGATATAATTTAAATTATAGCCCTGATGAAATTATCGTAACAATTGGAGCATCTGCTGCGATAGAACACACAATTTCTGCTGTAACTAACGAGGGGGATACTATTATAGTAGTAACACCATATTTCTCAGCTTACGAGGGAGTTGGTATTTTAAATAAATGTAATATCAAATTTATAGATACAGTTGATAATGGATTTAAAGTTCTTCCTAGCGATTTAGAAAAAGCTTTAGAAGAAAATAAAGATGCAAAAGCAATTTTAATTAACTATCCAAATAACCCAAGTGGTGTTTCATATACGAGAGAAGAAGTTAAAGCTATTGCTGATGTATTAGGAAAATATGATATTTTTGTAATTAGTGATGAAATATATGGGGATATTACATACAATTATAAACATACATCATTAGCAGAATTTATTCCGGAACAAACTGTACTTATTAGTGGATTATCTAAATCTCACGCTATGACAGGGTGGCGTGTAGGATTCATCGCGGCTCCATTAGCTATGGTTAGAAAAATTGGAGTATTCCACTTATTTACAGTTTCTGGTGCAGCTACATTCATTCAAGATGCAGCGGTAGTAGCGCTTAATGATGAAAATGTAGATAAATATAATAAACACATGATTGAAACATATAGAGAAAGAAAAGATTATATGGTTCCAAAACTTCGTGAATTAGGATTTGAAATTCCTGAAATCGACGGAGCATTTTATATTTTTGCTAAAATTCCAGCTAAGTACCGTGATTTAGGTGCTATGGAATTCTGTAAATTATTAGCGAAAGAAGCTCGCGTTGGGGTTATTCCGGGGACAGCTTTTGGTAGTGCATATAATGACTTCTTTAGAATTAGTTATGCAACTAGTATCGAAAATATTAAAGAAGCAGTTGAAAGAATTTCTCAATTTATGAATAAATAATATAGTAGAAAGGTTATTCAAATGAAAGGTAAATTCATAACAATAGAAGGTTCAGATGGTTCAGGTAAAACGAGCTTTATTAACTTTGCTACCGAGTATTTAAAAGAAAAAGGTTATAAGGTAATTACAACACGTGAACCAGGAGGAACAGACTTTAGTGAAAAAATTCGTGAACTTCTATTTGATAGTTCTAACGATATTGACGCTAAAACTGAAAGTTTGCTATTTTGTGTAAGTAGACGTGATCATATTGTAAAAAAAATACTCCCACATTTAAATGAAGGATATATAGTTATATGTGATCGTTTTGTTGATAGTTCAGTAGCTTACCAATCTTATGGTCGTGGACTTAGTAAACGAGATATATTGGATATTAATGCATATGCTACTGATAACTTAGAACCTGATTTAACTTTATACTTTTCGGTAGATGTTGAGGTAGGTTTAGCTCGTACTAAAAATAGAGACGACAATAACCGTATGGATCAGGAAAGTTTAAACTTTTATAAAAATGTAAAACGAGGTTATGATGACCTTTCGAAAGAATATACAGAGCGCATCAAAGTAATTGATGCAAGTGATACTTATGAAAATGTTCAAAAACAGGCACTTTCAATACTGGAAGGATTTTTAGACAATGAACTTTAGTAAAGATGAAATTGTAATAAAATCTTTAACAAATACACTAAAAACTAATAAACTATCCCATGCCTATCTAGTAATAGGCGAGGATAGTTTATATTCTGATGAGTTTATTTTAAGATTTGTTAAAGCAATATTTTGTTTAGAAAATAAAAATAAAGAATTTTTTAGTTGTGAGAGCTGTAACAATTGTCGCAGCATAAATCACGGAAACTATGTAGATTTTTATAAATTAACTAGTGATACATCTATAAAAAAAGATGAAATCCAAACATTGAAATCTGACCTAAGTGTTAAATCATTTTATGGAAAGAAAATATATTGGATAAAAGATATTGAAAAAATGACAGAACAAGCTGCGAATAGTTTACTTAAGTTTCTAGAAGAACCCGAAGATGATATTATTGCTATTCTTAGCTGTAAAAATATTAGTGCCGTATTACCGACTATTATTTCACGATGTCAACAGATAAAATTAGTAGGACAGAGTGAAGATAGGGAAGTTACAGAAAATGAGGAAATGATTAAGATTGTTTCTGAATATGTAAAAAGATATAGCAGGAAGCCGCATATGGCTAATATCTATGTTCTGGGCTTACTTAAAGTTAAGGAAGAAATTTTAGATTTTTTTAAATATTTGAGTATTAAAACTACAAACAGTTATTCTGAATCTAATCGATATGACATAGTGAATATAAGTAAAGTTCAAGAGAAAGTTCTATTTTCTTTGTCTGATTTGAATGCCAATGTTAATGCTACATTAGTTTTAGAAAAATTTTTATTTACAGTTTTATTGGATAAAATTAATTTAGAATTTTTATTACGAGGTTAGTATGGAAGAGAATTTGAGAGTTGATTTAGTTTCAAAGAATTATAAAATTTTGCAGAAGGTTGATCATTATAGTATGTCAACAGATTCTTTTTTACTTCCTTATTTTTCTAATGTACCGAGAAGTTTTAAAAAAAATATAATTGAACTTTGTAGTGGCAATGGTGGAATTTCAATTATTCTAAGAGAAAAATCAGACGCTAAGATTGAAATGTTAGAAATTCAAGAAGATCTAGTTGAACTAACAAAAAAAAGCTTAGAACTTAATGGAATTACGAATATAGAGGTAAGAAATGGTGATGTGAAGAATGTGAAAGAATATTATAGACCATCATCATTTGATTATGTAATTTGTAATCCGCCGTATTTTCCAGTAGAGAATATGCCGAATCAACGTGAGAAGTATAATCATAATATTTCACGTCATGAAATTCTATGTAATTTAAGTGATATTGTAAAAGCAATAAGATATTTGGTTAAACAAAATGGTAAATTTGCTATGGTACATCGAACATACAGAATAAGTGATATTATTTCTGAATGTGAAAAAAATGGTTTAGCTATTAAACGAATTAGATTTGTTTATAGCAAAGCAACAAGTGATACTAGTAAAATTGTATTAATAGAAGGTAGTATCTCAAAAGTGAGTGATATTAAAGTAGAACAACCATTTTATATTTATAATGAAGATGGTAGTTATACTGAAGAGATGAAGAAAGTGTATGGTATTTATGAGTAGTTTTATGTATGTAGTTGAGTGTAGTGATAAAACTTGGTATACTGGATATACGACAGATATTGTTAGACGAATAAAAACTCATAATGTAAAAAAGGGTGCGAAATACACTAGGGTGAGAGTACCGGTAAAACTTTTATATTTTGAAGAATTTGAGACTAAAAGTGAAGCGACGAGAGCTGAAAGTTTATTTAAGAAATTTTCACGTTCTAAAAAAGAAGAATATATTTTATTAAATTTGGATGCAAGTAAAAGGCAAGAAGTAAAAGATTTAAATAAAAAAATAGAGGAAAATAAATGTTATATTTAGTAGGAACACCAATAGGTAATTTGGAGGATATTACTTTAAGAGCATTAAGAGTGCTAAAAGAAGCGGATATTATAGCTTGTGAAGATACAAGAAATACACAAAAATTATTGAACCATTATGAAATAAAAGGTAAAAAACTACTTAGTTACCATGAACATAATGAAGATAAGATGAGTGATAAAATAATAGAATACTTAGAAGAGGGACTAGAAATAGCGTTGGTAACAGATGCTGGTATGCCATGTATTTCAGATCCAGGGTATGTACTTGTAGAAAAAGTGAAAAGTGCTGATTTAGAGGTTGTAGCCCTACCTGGTGCGAATGCGGGACTTACTGCATTAGTGGCAAGTGGAATAGAATCATATAATTATACTTTTTACGGATTTTTACCACGAAAAACTAAAGAACTTAGACAAAAGTTAGAAATTATTTTAAACTCAAAAACAACTGGTATTTTGTATGAAAGTCCACACAGAGTGAAGAACTTAGTGGAAAAAATCGTAAAAATAGCCCCAACAAAAAAAATTGCAGTAGCGAGAGAACTTACAAAGATGTTTGAACAAATTGAAACATTTGAAGCTAGTATAATATTAGATATGCTGGGTGAAGAGATTAAGGAAAAAGGGGAGTTTGTTGTTATTATTTCTCCTTCAAAAGATGAAGAAAAAGATGAACTTAATCTTGATGATATCGTAGAAATAATTTATGAAAAAGTACAAAATGGTGAAAAAAAATCAGAAGCTATTAAAAATACTGCTAAAGAATACGGCATAAATAAAAAAGAGGTTTATAGTTTATATCATGAAAAATATGATTAATTTCATAGTAGTAAATGTATTGATAATAATATTTCTAATTGCCGCAATTCACATTAAAATATTTTTCCTACCTTTAACAGTATTTGTATTTCTAAATATATATCTAATATATAGAAGAAGTTCAGATTTAGATAAAAATGAACAGAAGAAAAAAATTATGTTGCATAATGTTAAGAATTCTCTAGGTATAATTTTAGGATATACCGAAGCTCATAATGATGAATTAATTACAAAAGAGGAACTTGATGAACGAATTAATGAAGAAATTCAAGAGATAGTTTCAATGATAAAAGACGAGATCTATAAGTAGAACTCGTCTTTTTGTTTCACATTACTCATTAAAATTATTGATTATTCTTTGACTTTCTCTAGCTTTTTTTCTACGCTTTTTCCATGTGTTAGCTGAGAAGAATACTATTAATGGCATTAATTCTAAACGTCCTAATAGCATTGATATAGATAATATTATTTTAGTAAAATATGGTATTTGTGAGAAGTTACTCATTGGACCATAGTGATTGAATGCTGGTCCAGCGTTACTGATTGATGTAACTGTTAAAGAAATTGCATCTTCAAAGTCATTAATTTGGAATGTTATTAAGAATAGTATAATAACATATACAAATCCGAATAATAGTAAATAGTTAGAAAGTGGAGTGGTGTCTTTTATTACTTTCCCATCGATTTTAACCATTGCTATTTTCCTTGGATTTAAAGCTTTACTTATACTTAGTTTGGCATTTTTAACGAAGAAAATAAGTCGTGGAATTTTTATTCCACCAGCAGTTCCTCCTGTACATCCTCCAACAATCATTAGTATTAAGATTATCATTTTTGAAAATACTGGCCAAATATTGAAGTCATTATATGTAAAACCTGTAGTAGATACAACAGATGAAACTGTAAAAAATACATCTAATAAACTATGATTTGGTGTATCATATGAACGGTAGATATCTAAAAACATGATTACAGAAAGTATACCAATCATTCCAAAGAACCATCTTAGTTCTTCACTTTTTAATACTTTAAAATATCTTTTAAAAATAATAAAGTAAAGTAAACTTAGATTCATTGAGAAAATAAGCATAAATATTGCAATCACAACTGTAACGTAAGTACTGTTGTAATATGCAATTCCCGCATTTCTTACTGAAAAACCACCAGTTCCAGCAGTAGAGAAAGCTAGGTTTATACTATCAAAAAATCCAACTCCACCAAACATTAAGAATATAAATAGAAGTACTGTAAGTGATATATATATTCCATAAAGATAAATTGCTGTTTGTTTCATAGAAGATACAACTTTCCCGAAATAAGGTCCTGGAACTTCAGCTTTCGCTATATGAATAGTATGAGGAGATCTTGGTAAAATTGCTAAAGCGAATACAATAACCCCCATACCACCTATAAAGTGTGTGAAACTTCTCCAAAAAAGTAAACTTTTACTTAAAGTCTCAATATCTTCTAAAATAGTTGAACCAGTAGTAGTAAAACCACTTACCGTTTCAAAGAAACTATCAATATAATGAGGTATCTCTCCCGAAATATAGAAAGGAAGTGCTCCAATTAATGAAAAAATAACCCAAGTAAGTGTAACTATTACATAACCCTCTCTTTTATAGAAATCACGTTCAGTAACATCTTTTGTTAAAAAATGTAGTAATAATGATATTATAAAACATATCATTATAGTAATTAAAAATGAGTTAGTTACATAAGTAGGTTCTTTATATATTAATGAAATAATTGTAGGAAGTAATAGTAAAGCGGCTAAAAGAATAAGCATTTTACCTAGAACGTTAAAAATCATTTTAAAATTCATAGATTACCTCCTAGCAAGAATATCATCGATATGTTCAATTTTCTGTTGATAACTGACTACAACGACATTATCATTCACTTTAATTTCATCATCACCATTTGGGAAAATTTGTTTATTATTACGAATTATAAATGCTATAAGAGTATTATCGTTAATATCAAGATCTTTTAATTTAATACCGATAACTTTTGAATTTTCACTTGAGATTTTAAATTCAATTACTTCAGCTTTATTGTTTGATATCCTATAGAAGTTTTCTATATCTGTTGTGCGCCTACATTGTAACGATTTTGTATGTTTTTTTATTATATTTCCTACTATTTCTTTAGGAGTGATATAAGAATATTGACCGATATCCTCAGCTATCTGTTTTAGAGATGCACGGTTAACTTTTGCTACTGTTTTCTTAATTCCAAGTTTATGTGCATATAAATTAATTATAATGTTTTCTTCATCTAAACCAGTTAAAGATATACAACTATCAAATGTCTGGATACCTTCTTCAATTAAAGTATCACGATCGCTACCGTCAGCCCAAATAACATCAATTTCAGGATATGTTTCACTGAAAGAGATTGCCCTTTCTTTATCAATTTCTATTACTTTAGTATAGAAAGATGCTTTTTGTAAAAATTCTACAAGATAGTAGGCTACTTTCCCTCCACCTATTATTAAAGATGAAGTTATTTTCTTTTCTAAATTTTCTTTATTTCCTAAAAGTTTATAAAATTTTTTTAAATTTTTATTTGAAGCAGTTATATGAACTTTATCTCCAACTTCAAATACATAATTCCCACGAGGAACGAACACTTCTCCTTTTCTTTCTACTAAACATACTAGTGAAGGGAAATCAATGTATTTTCTACTATCAATAAGTGAAACACCCTTTAGTAAACTATTTTCACTTATTAATACTTCTAAAATATTAAATTTATTGTTTGAAAAACTTTCTACTTTTGTTGCGGTAGGATACTTAAGCATATAGAAAATTTGTTTAGCTGCTTCGTACTCAGGGTTAACCATAAGATCTATTCCTAAAGATTGTTTAATGAATTCCTTTGTTCTAGAATATTCAGGGTTACGAATTCTCGCTATTGTATATTTTGCACCCATTTGTTTAGCTGCAATACAAGCTATCATGTTGATTTCATCACTTGTAGTAACAGAAATAAACATATCAGAATTAGCTGCATCTGTTTCTGCTAAAACATCTGAATTTGCACCATTACCAATAAGTCCGTTAATATCATAGGTTTCAACGAGTTTTTCAACACGACGCTCATTTGTGTCTATAATTGTGACTTCATCAAATGTGTTAGAAAAATCGGCACAAAGAAGCTCTCCGACTTTACCACCACCGACTATAATTACTTTCACTTTCATACTCCTTTTTTTAATGATATTCATATTATAACCTAAATTGAGAGAAATTGCTATATCATATGATTTTACTTATGATTGACGTGATATAATAGGCAGATTTAAGGAAAAGTTTGATTAAATTTATATCTTAACAAAATGTATAATTATAATCTTTTAAAAATATCATTTTAAGTGAGTTTGGAATATTTAATCTTTATACTATAGAATTGACAACAGTAATATTCTAATGAAACTTATCATAATAAAATCTTAATGTATGATTATAGAAATAATATAATATTAACTTTGAAAAGGAAAATTAACTTAGAGTGATAATATAAATATTTTAACAAAGTCTATTAAAATACCTTTGTTTATGTTATAATTAGTGTTGGGAAATAATCTAATCATTTATTCTTAATGGTAAATTGAGGAAGAGGAGGAATAAGGTGGCAAAAATATCTAAACAAGACATTGACTATATTTTTGATAATATTGATATAGTTAGTCTAGTTAGTGAATATGTCAAATTAGAAAAAAGAGGACAGAATTATTTAGGTTTATGTCCGTTTCATAATGAGAAAACACCATCGTTTACTGTTTCTCCGGAGAAAAAAATAGCCCATTGTTTTGGATGTGGTAAAGGTGGGAATATTTTCCAATTTGTTTCGCTAATTGAAAATATTACGTATAATCAGGCAATCGTAAAGCTTGGGGCAAGGTTAGGGCTGAATATAGAGTCAAAAGTGAATTTAGAAGCTAATTACGATTTGAATAATGAGCTGGACATAATGTATTATGGGCACATGCTTTTAGCAGATTATTATAACTATATTTTACTAAATACAAAAGAGGCTGAAGAAGCACTTAATTACTTATTAAATAGGGGACTGAGTATCGATGTTATTAAACACTTTAACATAGGTTATGCTCCCTGTGATAATAACATAGCTTTAAACTTTTTTAATTCTAATCAAATTAATTTAGATTTAATGGTTGAAGCCGGACTATTAGGAAAAAATGAAAGTGGCAATTATTATGATGTTTTTAAAGACAGAGTAATGTTTCCTATAAAAAATAATCAAAATCAGGTTGTAGCATTTTCGGGAAGAACTATGTCCTCGGACAAAAGTGTTGCGAAATACTACAATACGCATGAAACGAAAATTTTTGAAAAAAGAACAGTCTTATATAACTTCTCGGATGCGAGAGCTTTTATAGCTAAAGAGAATGAAGTAATATTATGTGAAGGTTATATGGATGTAATTAAAGCTCATCAAAATGGTATAAAGAATGCTGTTGCTTTGATGGGGACAAATATAGACAATAATAAATTAAAAGAGATTTTATCACTTGTGAAGAAGGTCACATTAAGTTTAGACAATGATGAGGCTGGTTCAAAAGCACAGATAGAAATTGGGAATAGAATTATCCAGACTACTGATAATGTCTATAAATTAAAATTTTCTGGGGCTAAAGATTTGGATGAGTTTTTATCAGATAAAAATTCTAAAAATCAAGATTTTGATGCTGTAAACTATATAAAAAATAATAAAGAACACTTTATTAATTATAAAATTGAATATTGTAAAAATGATTCTAAGACTAATATTGAACTAAGAATTCAGTATAAAAATGAATTACTTAAAAATATTGCTTATATGGAAGATGAATCATTAAGATACATATTGCTTACTAATTTGGCAGAGGAGTTCGGAATCGAACGACAAGTTCTTCTTAGAGAATTAGGTCAAGTGAATGTGAAAAGAAAACAAGCGGCTGTAGAATGGGTAGCACCGTCTAATCCAGAACAGCTGTTTAGAGTAACGAATTATGACAAAAAGGTGTGCAAGTTATTTAAATACTTTTTTGTTGATAGGGCATTGTTTATTGAAAAATACAATGATCTAGAGAAATGCAATTTTCCACAAGAAGTATTTGTGAATCTTATGGATTACTTGGTTATTTACTATAATAATAATCTTGAGTTTCATATTCATAAATTCATTCATAGTATTGAAGATGATGAGGTTGTCAGACTTGCAACTTATATTGATGAAACAGATTTTCTAATAGAAGAAAATCCAACTGTAGAAGTTGTAAGTGACTATATCAAGTATTTTTCAAATAATCAAATAACATTAGAAGAGATAAAAGATAGGCTTAGGGTTGCAATCCAAGAGATGGATGTAGAAACTCAAAAAGAGTTACTATCACAGTTGAAAAAGTATAAGAAATAGAAGGAGAAGAACATGGCTAAGAAAGCAAAAGATTTTGAAACAATAAAAAAAGAATTGTTAGAAAAAGGTAAAAAACAGGGTGAATTAACTCAAGAAGAGATTGTAGATGCATTATCAAAATTAGACATTTCTTCAGAAGCGATGGATGATTTCTATGAAGAACTAAATAATGAAGATATTATTTTAATTAATGCAAATCATGTAGAAGAAGAGGAAGAGGAACTAGATTTAGAAGATTTATCAGTTCCAGCGGGAATCAGAACAAATGACCCTGTAAGAATGTACCTAAAAGAAATTGGTAAAGTTCCTTTATTATCAAAAGAAAAAGAATTAGAACTTTCTAAAATTATTGAAACAGGAACAGAAGCGGAAAAAGAACAAGCTAAAAAAGACTTAGCTGAAGCTAACTTACGTCTTGTAGTAAGTATTGCAAAACGCTATGTTGGACGTGGAATGTTATTCCTGGACTTAATTCAAGAAGGTAATATGGGATTAATTAAAGCTGTTGAAAAATTCGATTACTCAAAAGGATTCAAATTCTCAACATATGCTACATGGTGGATTCGTCAAGCGATTACTCGTGCTATTGCTGACCAAGCTAGAACAATTCGTATCCCTGTTCACATGGTTGAAACAATTAACCGTCTGATTCGTATTCAAAGACAATTACTTCAAGATTTAGGACGTGAACCTAAACCAGAAGAAATCGCTAAAAAAATGAATATGACTCCAGAAAAAGTACGTGAGATACTAAAAATAGCTCAAGAACCTGTATCATTAGAAACACCGATTGGTGAAGAAGATGATTCACATTTAGGAGATTTTATCGAAGATAAAGATGCGCAATCTCCAGTAGAGCATGCGGCTAACGAATTATTAAAAGAACAACTAGAAGAGATTTTAGAAACACTTACTGATCGTGAGGAAAATGTATTGAAATTACGTTTCGGTCTAAAAGATGGTAAGACTCATACACTTGAGGAAGTTGGTAGTGCGTTTGGGGTAACACGTGAGCGTATCCGTCAAATTGAAGCGAAAGCTATTAGAAAATTAAAACACCCATCTAAGCTTAATAAACTAAAAGGTTTTATGGAGTAGGTCTAATAGAGGTTGATATAATCAACTTTATGCATAGAATATTTTCAGATGGGAGCAAAATGGGAGTAAGTCCAAATAACTTTTAATAAACATAAAAAAATCATTAAAAAAATAGGTTGTATACTAAATCCGGGGCATGGAAAAATTCCAGCCCCGGATTTCAATTTTTATATACAAAAAGACAAATACCCAATATAATTAAAGTGTAGAAAAATAATTAACTAAGAAAGGATATTTGTCATGAATAATTTTATCACAAATTTACTATTAATAAAAGACCAAAATATAACTATGGAGGATAAACTTGGTTTAATTAATGTGGATGGTCAAGATACATTCATATTTCATGGAACTTTATCATATGAACCAAAGTGTTGTAAAAACTGTGGTTGTAAAAAAGAAGGAAATAATATAGTTAAAAACGGATTTGGAGATCCACTAAAAGTATCTTTATTAAAGATGTCAGAATGCCCTACATATCTTAGATTAAAGAAACAGCGCTTTAAATGTAGAGAATGTAATTCTAAGTTTTGTGCTGAAACATCATTTGTACAAAAGCACTGCAGTATATCTAAAAATCTTATATTCCACATTATGAAGAATCTTTCTAAGACACTATCATTTAAAGATATAGCTGAATTAAGTAATGTATCAGTATCTACAGTAGTAAGAGTAATGAAATCATGTAGAGAAGCTGTAGAAGTTAATACTTATTCAAGCTTACCAGAACACCTGTGTTTCGATGAAATAAAATCAACTAAAGATAGTAAAAATGGAATGAGTTTCGTATTCTTAGATGCTAGAACACATGACTTTATAGATATTGTAGATGGTAGAACACAACATATATTAAAACAATACTTTATGAGATATCCAAGAAAAATAAGAAAGAAAGTAAAAACGATCTGTATAGATATTTACCCTCCTTATATTAATATGATTAGAGAGATGTTTCCTAACGCTAAAATAATTATAGATAGATTCCATATGGTACAAAATATTAATAGAGAATTAAATAAAGCTAGAATAAAACTAATGAACCAATATAAGAATAAAAAAGGTTCTACTTACACTATTTTAAAGAACTTCTGGAAAGTAATATTAGAAGATAGAGATAAAGTAAATTCAACAAAAACATTCTATTCTAGAAGCTTTAAACGCTATGTAACTAGAAAAGAAGTATTAGATTATATATTAGCTATAGATGATGAGTTTACAGCTAGTTATGAGAGAGTACATGAGATTAGAGAAGCTATTAAGGCTAAAGCTTCTGTAGAATTAGAGAAGTATATAGATATGGATACTAAGGGATTATCTAAAGGTGTATCTAAAGCTATAAATACTATGAAAAAGCACAAAGAGTATATGCTTAATGCTGTTAAATATAAGTATTCTAATAGTCCATTAGAAGGATTTAATAATAAAATAAAACTACTAAAGAAAGTATCTTATGGATATTCTAGCTTTAGTAATTTCAGATTACGCATTTTAATTATGTCTAGATTATTTGTTTCTGAGTATAAAAATAATATCAAGCTTAAAGAAAACAAGAAAAAATCTAAGCAGCAAAATGCTACCTAGATTTCATTTCCTATTTTTCTCCATGCCCCGAATTTGACAAAGAGCCGTTTTTGTAATGAAACGTCGATAATGAATTATTTACATATTATAGAGTTTGTATTAAAAAAATACAAATAAAATGAGGTTTAAATTTACTGTTATAATACAAAATTTAAGTATAATAGTAAAATATATTTATGTGAAGAAATAGAGATGATTTCAAAAAAAAGAATATAAATTGCTTTTGAGAAACGCTTAATATATAATAATAGATGAAGATATAATAAATAAATTAAGGAGGAAGTTATTATGGAAAAGAAAGAAAAAATGAAACATCCTAAAGGTCTTCATCTTGTAAATGTTACAACTGTTATACAAAACTTTTATGCTTATGGTATCATAGGGTTTATGATTCTATTCTTCACAACTGGAACATCAGAAGGTGGACTAGGTCTTGAAAAAGGATTCGCGGTAACATTATATGGTTACTATGCTGCTGCAGGATATATGATGGCTCTTATTGGTGGTTGGTTAGCAGATAAATACCTAGGTCTTCAAAAATCTATTATCTTGGGGACATTATTTAGTTGTATAGGTTATATTGCTTTATACTTTTCAACTAGTGAATTATGGACAGTAATTTCAAGTTTAATTCTTTTACTTGTTGCAGCGGGTATTGGTAAAGGTAACATTAGTGCTATAGTTGGTGCCTTATATGAGCGTGACCAAGTTACGATGAAAGATGCAGCATACAGTATCTTCTACATGGCGATTAACATTGGTAGTTTATTTGGGCCAATAGTATTCGGATTAATTACAGACAGTTGGTTTGCAAATGTTGCTAATGATGGAAAAATTGTATCATATGGATATCGTGTTGGATTCTTAGCTGCTGCTGCACTTGCATTCTTACAATTTGCAGTATTTGCATTTTTTGCTCCTACTTGGTTAAAAGATAAAGGTAAATATCCGACAGCAAGTAAAGTTGCTAAAAAATCTGTTAATCACCCATTAACAAAAATTGACATGGATAGAATGAAAGCTATGGCAGTAATGTTTGTTTTCTCAACTTTATTCTGGGCTGCTTGGTTCCAAACTCAAACATCATTTGCTATCTTAACTCAAAAAGCGGTGGATAGAAATATCTTCGGATGGACAGTGCCAACACCTTGGTTAGTTTCATTCAATGGTCTGTTATGTGCAATCTTAGCTCCAGTGTTCGGTGCACTTTGGGTTAAATTAAGTAAAACAAAACGAGGAGACTTAGATACTGGTACTAAAATGGGACTAGGAATGATAATTTCAGGATTAGCTTTCGTCGTAATGGTATTAGGGTTAAACACAATAAATGGTGATGTTGAAAGTGGAATGAAAATTAACATCATGTATATTCTTTTAACATATGTATTATTAACAGTTGGGGAATTATTCTTATCTCCAATCGGAATGGCGATGTTCAATAAACTTGCTCCAGCAAAATATGCATCATTAGCAATGGGTATCTGGTATCTAACATTCTCATTAGCAAATATTATTTCTGGATACTTAGCTAAATTAACAGTTCAATTAAACTATACTCAAGTATTTACTTATATTGGAGGAGTAGTTATTGTTCTTGGTGCAGTATTAGTTCTACTTAAAGGATACCTAAATAAATTTATGCATATTGATAAATTAGAAGAAGAAGCAAAAGCTATAGCTGATGCTGAAGAAAAAGAAGCTGAAGTAGCTTAATAAAAAAAGAAGACGGTAAAAATAATAAAAACTCAAGGTTATTACGAATGTGATAGCCTTGAGTTTATTGTTTTTTAGTATTTAAGTAGCATTTGAATTCATTACCTAATTAATAATGGATAAAAATATCACCATGTTCATTAGCTGGTCTAAATAGTGTAATTATAAACGAGAAAACAGCTATAATCGATGGAATGAATGTCCAACAAAATAATAGGCACAGTATTCCTTTAAAATTCTTTCCAACATAAAAATATTGAATTCCAAAATGTCCTAAGAAAAATGTAATTAGAAGATATACAATTTTGTTAACATATCTTCCGGGAATGTATCCACGATTCATATTAGGATCATAGTAATATTTAGTCATAAATTGACCTCCATTTGTAATTTAAGCATATAATACCATAAATTATAGTAGTGTTCAATAAATAATTATCAGTGCATTATTTTATAGGTATTAATGATAAAATTCCTTAAAAGTAAAAAAGTACTTAACAATCTTTATTAAGATTAAATTAAGTACTTAAAAATTATTTTTTAGTTTTTAGGTTTTCTTTCCAATCTTGTAGACCATTTTTTAGCATATATACATTTGTATATCCGTGCTTTTTAAGAGTTAGGGCAACACGAGGAGCTAATGTTCCATTTTTATCACAAAGATAAATAGGTTGGTCTTTTCTCAAAGATGTATAAAGGAAATTGAATTGAGAAGATGGCATATTACGAGCACCGTTAATGTGAGCGTATTTGAAATCTTCTTTTTCTCTAACATCAATTAATTGAACTTTTCTAAGATTTTTTCTAAATTCTTCATAAGGAAGTTTTGTTACAGCACCTTTTAATCTGAAGTAATTAAAAAGTCCAACTGCACCTAAAACGACCACAATAACTATTGTTGATAGTAAGAATGATGACATAATGAACTCCTTTTTATTGTAATATCTGTAAGTGAATTATATCATAATTTGAATATTTCTTCAATATTGTTTATAATTATTATGAAAGCTAAAAGTACAAAATAAATTTATTGGAGAAAAAATGATAACATCAGTTAGTAATAAGAAAATTAAAGATATACAAAAATTAAAAGAGAATAAAAATATAAAAAAATATGGAAAATATTTGATAGAAGGAAAACATCTAGTAGAAGAAGCTATGCAGGTGAATGTAGTTGAAGAAATTGTTATTTCTGAAAGTTTCGATGAGTATAAATTAATTGAAGATTTTGAAGGAGAGATTACTAAAGTTGCTGATAGTGTAATGAGACATTTATCTGATACTATAACTACACAAGGAATTATAGCGGTTTGTTGTATAGAAAATAAAGAATTGGATATAAATAAATATAAGAAAGTTCTTATTCTAGATAGAGTTCAAGATCCTGGAAATCTAGGTACAATTATTAGAACTGCAGATGCATTTGCTTTTGATTGTATTATTTTAGGTAAAGGTACAACTAGCTTATATGGACAAAAAGTTATTAGAAGTACACAAGGGAGTAACTTTCATATAGATTGTTTTGATAATGTGGATTTATTAGATTTACTGGATCAAATGACAGATTTTAGTATTTTCGCAACAAGTTTAAAAGCAGATAAATATATAGAACAGTTAGATGATATTACAGGAAATGTTGCTGTAATATTTGGGAATGAGGGTTCTGGAGTAAGTGAAGAAATATTATGTAAAGTAAATAACTTGCTTAAAATATCGATGCCAGGAAAAGCAGAAAGTCTTAATGTTTCTATTGCTGCTGGAATTGTGATGCACTATATTTCTACCAATTTAAAATAATAAATTTACTATTTTTTATAAGTGTGGTATTATTGTAATTGTGAAAATAACGAAAGAGGTGAAATCTAATGTTAAAAACTATGGCAGTAGATAAAAAAGGTGACATTCTTACTGATATTAGTTTAGAAAGACTTAAAGATCAAGATATAGCATGGTTTTGGGTTGACTTTGATACTCCAACACGTAGTGAAATTAATCTATTAACAACATTCTTTAAGTTTCACGAACTTTTAATAGAAGACTGTTTAACACTTTTACAAAGACCAAAAATTGAAATTTCAAGACAACAAATATTCTTAGTGTCTCATGTTTTAAAAAATATAGATGATGATTATGAAACACTTAACATGTTTGTTGGAAAGAATTATATCGTAACTTTCCACCTATCACATATACGTTATGTTAATAAAATAGTACCTAAAATTCTTCAACGTGGTGCAGAATATTCGCCATTACATGTAATGCATATGCTAGTTTCAGAAATAGTTGAAGGATATATTCCGATTATCTCAAAAATCGAGAACCGTTTGGATGAAATTGAGGAATCTGATTTTTATAAATCTGGAAGCAAGATTATGGATGAGGTTTTCGAATTAAGAGGCGACTTATTAAAGCTTCGTCGTGGATTAAGACCTATGCGAGAAGTATTGCATAGATTTTTAGTTTCTCGTCGTGTTGAAATGACTGATAATGATAGAAAGTATTTCCACGATATATATGATGACCTTGTTCAACAAACAGAGATTATAGAAGCGAACCGTGAGTTAGCTAGTGATATCCGTGAAAACTTCATGACTTATAACTCATTGAAATCGAACAATATTATGATGACCCTAACGGTTATATCTACAATTTTCCTTCCGTTAACCTTCATAGTAGGATTGTACGGTATGAATTTTAAAAATATGCCTGAGTTAGAATGGAAATACGGGTATTTTTTAGTTGTTGCTATAATGTTCGGGATTACAATTGGAATGCTTTGGGTATTCAAGAAAAAAGGTTGGCTTGATATGTTTAAATAGCATATTAAGTATCGAGGATTACTTATGAGTATTTTTAAACTGACAGTTTTGTTTTTTATGATATTATTAGCGAATTTCTCTATGTTAAGAATTGATTTTGGAAAATTCTTCAAGAAAAACAGTACTAGAGAAATTAAAGTTTTTGTAAGTCTAGCTTCCTTTGTGCTAGGGTATATTGCTTATAAGACTATTATTACAATTTATGAATTATCTTTAACTATAGTTAAGTAATTCAATAGAAAGGAAATTGTATGGATAAAGAATTAGAAAAAAATAATAAAGAATCAAGATTAGAAAAATCTAGAGAAGATAAGTTATTAGCTTTTATTGGAGGAAAATTCATAATCTATATATTATTAATAGTTATTTTATTAGGAATCGCTATTTATTTATATACAGAAATTTCTTATATATTTACTCCAATTAATACAATAATTTCTAGTATAATTACACCGATAATAGTAGCGTATGTATTTTATTACATGTTAAATCCACTTGTAAATTTCTTTTCTAAGAAAATTTCAAGATTTTCTGCGAGTCTACTTGCGATTTTTGTTGGTATAATTACGGTACTAATTGTTATTATTGGAGTAGTACCTATAATTGTTGAGCAAACGCAAAACCTGATTACAGCAATGCCTAGATATGTTGAAGTTGTAAAAGGGTATTTAGAAGAATATTCTGATAATGCTTATGTTCAGGTGGTTGTAGAGTATGTTAATACAAACTTAAACGCTTCGAAAATTAGTGAAAGATTAATAACGATTGCAACATCAGTTGCACAGGGGATAGTTTCATCTATTTCTTCAACGGCTTCGGTGTTGGTAACTATGCCTTTCGTGCTATTTTTCTTATTAAAAGATGCATCTAAATTCAATAAGTTTGTAATAAGTTTATTACCAAAAAAATTAGAAAAACCAGTTGCAGAAACAATTGATGAAATTGATGACAAAGTAGGATCGTATATCCAAGGTCAAATGCTGGTTTCATTATGCATAGGAGTGATGTTATTTATAGGGTATAATGTGATAGGATTACACTATGGATTTTCACTAGCTACTATTGCTGCATTTTTAAGTATAGTTCCTTATTTAGGACCGGTTATTGCTATTACACCAGCAATGTTAGTTGCAGCGTCAACGAGTTGGGTTATGGTAGTTAAAATGTTAGTAGTTTGGGGTGTTGTACAGTTTCTAGAAGGAAATATAATTTCTCCTAACATAATGGGACGAAGCATGAATATGCATCCTTTAACAGTTATTTTTGTAATCTTGATAGGAGTGAATATTTCGGGTGTAGTTGGAGCTATCTTAGGAATACCTGTTTATTCGATATTGAAAGTATTAATTTCTAAACTATTAATATCTCTAAAAGAAAGATACGATAAATTTTATGGGTAATTGATAAAATGAGCTTTAGAGTTTATAACTCTAAGGTTCATTTTTATTTTCGAACTTAAGAAATAGGTATTTGAGATAGATATAATTTAATAAGTTAATTAATAATTATGATGGTATATATTGATATTAGAAATGTATTTTGAAATATTAATATAATTTTAAATATATAAAAAAAGGTAGATAGTAGTAAATCATTTTCATTATTGCTAGAAATATGCTATAATATTGTAGTTAAATATAAGTAAGTTGAGGTTTGAGAATATGAGTATGATGAAAAAATTCAATAATTTATTCGTTAATGAAGATGATTTTGAAGATGAAGTAGTAGAAAGAGAAGAAGTAAGACAAGAACAACCAAAACAAAGAGTTGTAAAAAAGGAGAATCCAGTGCAAAGTAAACCAAATGTACAAAGTCAACCATCAGGAAGAACAAATAATGTAATATTAACAGAACCTTTAGTTTTCGCTGATAGCAAAGATATAGTTGATGATATTAAACGTAACAAGGTAGTTATTATTAATCTAAGTAAATTAGATGTAGAAACTTCAGATAGATTGTTAGACTTTATTTCAGGTGGAATATATGCACTTGGAGCAAGATTAAAAACTATAGGTGAAGATATTTATCTATGTGTTCCTAATGGAGTTGAGGTTTCAGGAGACTTTTACGAAGGAGAGTATTAATTTTGCTAAATATAACAGAATATTTTTGGGTGTATAAATTCATAATCTATTTATTTAATTTTTATGAATACAGTATGTTAGCGTATATTCTAACATCATGGGTACCGCAAATCAAAAATAATTTTATAGTAGAATTTCTAGAAGCTATTTGTGAACCATATTTAAAACTATTTAGAAAGTTCATACCACCTATTGGAATGTTGGATATTTCGCCTGTCGTAGCGCTTATTGTATTAAGTGTAATACAAAACCTTATAATAGCATTGTTGTTTAAGACAGTATAGTATTATGAAAAAATTAAATTTTTTACAGCAAGCATCAGTAGAACAAAAAGAAGTAGCCGAAAAACTTTTGCAAAGTATAAGTTTTGTGGAAAATAGAAATACTGTTACAAAGTTTCTAACTAATTTCGAACAGGTAGTTTTAGAACAAATAGTTGCATATAATTATAGTGATTTTAAAATAGAATTTTTTGGTGGATATAATGATGCTGAGAAAAAGAAAGCAAAGATTATTTCAAATGAATATTATGATGTAGATTATGATATTGTTTGCTTGAAAGCTAAATATAATAATAAATTTAACAAGATCGAGCATAGAAATATTTTAGGAGCAATTCATAACTTAGGTATTAATATAAATAGATTTGGGGATATTGTTGTTCTTGAGAATGAAGTTTATATTTTTGTTGATGAAGAAATTGCCGACTATATAGCGATGGAATTCACGAAGGCTGGTAGAGTAAATCTAACTTTTGAGAGAGTTGAATTAGCTGATGTTGCTATAGAAAAGAAATATGAAGATTTTGAAATAGTAAGTTCTTCATTTAGATTAGATTCAATAGTAGCAAAAATTACTAATAAGTCTCGAAGTAAGGTGAAAGAGTTCTTAGATCAAGATTTTATAAAGTTAAACCATGTAATCGTTAGAAATGGTGAGAAAAATTGCGCAATTCAAGATATAATTTCTATTAGGAAGTACGGAAGATTCGTGGTTAAAGAATACAAACAAAATAAAAAGAGTTTAAAATATAGAATTACAATATCAAAATTAATTTAATCAAATGATTGTCTCAATATATCGACATAAAGTCGTATTTTGAGACATTTTTTTATTATTTTTTCAAAAATGAGCGTTTTCATTTTATTGTTGAGTGTATTGTGCTATACTTAATTGCATAAAACAAATTTATACAAATAATTATGAGGTAAGTAAAATGAAAAAAATATTATTAACTATTTTTTCTTTCTTATTGGTATTTTCTTTAATTGGTTGTTCCCAAAAGAGTTCAACTAAAGAAGAAAAAGTGTTAAAACTTGGTGTAGTACCTAGTAGTAATAGCGAAAAGTTGGTAGACGATTTATCTCCATTTGCTAAAGCTCTAGGAGATAAACTAGGGATGAAAGTTGAGGTATTCACTGCTAGTAGTTATATTGGGGTGATAGAAGGTATAGGTAGTGGAAGTGTTGATTTTGGGTTGGTACCTCCATTTTCTGCAGTGCTTTCTAATAAGCAAAGTAATACAAAAAACTTACTAGTAGGAAGAAGTACTAGTGGAAAACCTGGTTATTTTGCAGAAGTTTTTGTTAGAAAAGATTCTAATATAAAAAGCTTAGCTGATTTGAAAGGGAAAAAAATTGCTTTTGTTGATCCTTCATCTGCTTCAGGTTACATTTATGCTGGTGCAATGTTGAAAGATGCCGGAATTGATTTAGACAAAGACATAAAGTATCAATTTAGTGGAGGTCATGACAAAAGTTTACAATTATTACTAAATAAAGATGTAGATGCAGTAGCTAGCTATGAAAATGTAATTAGAAAATATACAAAAGAATTTCCTACGCTAAAAGAAGATGTTACACCAATAGCAAAAAGTGAGCTAATACCAGGAGTTACAGTAGTAGCATCAAATAATTTAGATGAAGAAACACAGAAAAAAATTAAACAGGCATTATTAGATATTCAAAATGATAAAGAAACAATTCAGATTTTAACAAATCTATTCAGTATTACTGGTTTTGAAGAACCAAATAATGACGCATATAAAGCTATAGTGAGAATCTCTGAAAAAATGAATATTGACTTGAATAAAGTAAAATAATACGAATAATTTCAAAAAAATATTAATTTAATAAAAAAAATTATTTAAAACTGAATTCTAAAAATCCTATCTTATCAAGAATAATAGAGAGTTCATAAATATGTAATTGAAAAAATAAAAAAAGTTATACAAAAGTATTGACATTATGTTAATACTTTTGTATAATAAATATTGTTCGTTAGGAACACAAATATTTATCCACAGTAGCTCAGTTGGTAGTAGCATCTGACTGTTAATCAGAGGGTCGCAGGTTCGAGTCCTGCCTGTGGAGTTGGAGTAGTACTCAAGAGGCTGAAGAGGCGCCCCTGCTAAGGGTGTAGGTCGGGAAACCGGCGCGAGGGTTCAAATCCCTCCTGCTCCGTTTTTTTATTGGCCCGTTGGTCAAGTGGTTAAGACACCGCCCTTTCACGGCGGTAACACGGGTTCGAATCCCGTACGGGTCACCATTTGAATTAAATACATTGAGATTAAGAGTTAGGTCCCGTGGTGTAGCGGTTATCACGCCTGCCTGTCACGCAGGAGATCGCGGGTTCGATTCCCGTCGGGACCGCCATTTTTGCCTTGATAGCTCAGTTGGTAGAGCAATGGATTGAAGCTCCATGTGTCGGCAGTTCGACTCTGTCTCAAGGCATTTTTTTATTTAAAATTAATATTTTGGCGGCTGTGGCGAAGTGGTTAACGCATCGGATTGTGGTTCCGACATTCGGGGGTTCGATTCCCCTCAGCCGCCCCATTTTTAGAAATTAGCAAAGAAGTAGTGTAGAAGTACATTACTTCTTTTTTTTTATAAAATGGAATTTTAAAGTTTGTAAGCAAATAAATAGAAATTTTTAAAAAATAAGAGTAAAATTAAACCTATAAACTTAAGGAGATAAAATAACATGGAAAAAACTTTCGAACAAGACTTAGAGAACTTTAAAGTAATAGATTCAAAAACTGCTTTTGAAAAAATTGAATCAAAAGAAAAATTTGTATTATTTATTGGTAGATCATCATGCCCATTCTGCAGAAGATTCATGCCAAAATTAAGTGAAGTCGTTGTTTCTAATAAAGTAGAAGCATTCTTTATTAATTCTGAGGACTTTTCTGATGCATCAGGAATTGAATCATTACGTGAAAAATATTCTATTAGAACTGTACCAGGATTATTAGTTGCTGAAGCTGGTGAAGTTAAAGTTGTATGTGATTCTAGCTTATCTGTAGAAGAAATTACAACATTCATTAAATAAAAATATAACTCGTCTATTTAATATAGGCGAGTTTTTTATTTTACGATTATTTTTAGTTAAATGTAAACAGTTTAATAAATGTACTAAATTTAGTAGCAAAATACTGAAAAAAACTGTTTTAAGTGATATAATAGTACTTATAAAATTTTACTAAAGTTAGAATTAGTTTATTTTAAAATTCATTATATGATAATGAGGTGATGAAGTGAAAAGTGAGAAGTTAGAAGTTAAAAATCTAGTATTTAACTATGGAGTAAAAAATATATTAAATGACATCTCATTTAATGTTGATCAAGGGGAATTTGTAGCTGTAGTGGGAAAGAGTGGTGCTGGTAAATCAACTTTACTGCGTTGCTTAAATCTATTGAATAAACCTAAATCTGGAGAAATTAATATAGCTGGTAAAAATATAGTCAATTACAATAAGAAAAAATTAAAGCTTATTAGAAGAGAAATTGCATTTATATTCCAAGATTATAATGTTCTTGATAATTTATATACAGTTGAAAATGTATTGACTCCATATTTAGTAAAAAAATCTCCATTAGGCCTTTTACTTGGTTATACTAAGAAAGAGTATAATGAAGGAGTAGGTTATTTAAAACAGGTTGGTTTAGAAGAGGAGGCTTTTAAAAAGTCTAAGTATTTATCTGGTGGACAGAAGCAAAGGGTAGCAATCGCTAAGGCGCTCGCACAAGATCCGAAATTTTTATTAGCTGATGAACCTGTGAGTAGTTTAGATGAAAAGAACACTATTCTTATAATGGATACATTTAAGAAATTAAATAAAGAAAAAGATATTACTGTTTTAATCAATTTACACGATGTAAATCTTGCGAAAAAATATAGTACAAAAATTTTAGGATTGAAAGACGGAAAAGTTTTATTTTATAAAGATTCTGATATGGTGACTAAAGATGAATTTGAAGAACTTTATAATTAATAAATATATAAATAAAATATTAGCTAGCATATTTATAGTATGTATTATTTTGATTACGTTTATGCAATATGATGCAAAAACTTTTTCAGTAGGTTTTAAAAGAATACAGAACTTATTAGGGCGAATGTATCCTGTTGATTTTTCAATCTTGGGTGAATTAAAACAACCTATAATTGAAACTATAAATATTGCTTTGTTTTCATCAATATTAGCTTTATTTACAGCGTTATTGTTTTTACCGATATTGACAAATGTACTTTTTAAATTAAAAATAATACCTAAATTATTCAGTGCTGTGTTTTCTATTTTTAGAACTATACCATTTTTAATAATTGCAGCAATACTTGTAAGTTTATTCAGTACAGGTGTTTTCAGTGGATTTGTAAGTATTTATTTAATTAATTTTCTTACGGCGTCTAAATTACTTAAGGAGTATGCAGAAGAAGTAGAGATTAAACAGCTAGAGGCAATGGAGTCACTAGGAAGTTCAAAATTTATTATATATAAAAATGCAATTCTTTCTAACTTAAAACCACAGGTGGTTTCTATATATTTCTTAACGCTAGAGTCTAGTATTCGTGGAGCAAGTGTTCTAGGTTTAGTAGGAGCAGGTGGAATAGGTCAAAGATTGTGGCAAGAGCTGAATCATTTGAGGTATGATAGAGTATCAATAATTATACTTACTCTAGTAATTCTAATATTTTTTATCGATTTAGTGAGTTACTTTTTTAGAAATTATAGTAATTCTTCACAACTAACTTTTGATAAATTTATTTTTAGAAAAAACACTATTAGAGTTGTTACACCTATAGTACTAGTTGGAAGTATTCTGTATGTCACTAAATATATTACCATTACCCAAGAAAGATTTTTAATAGGATTAAAACAGTTAAAGGTGCTGGGAAATGGAATTATAAATCCTGATCTAGAATATGTACCAAAGATGTTCAGCGAGTTAATGGTAAGTATTGAAATAGCTTTTAGTGCAACGATATTTGCCGCAGTAACAGCGATTTTTACATCGTACTTATCTTCGGTTAATTTATTTGGTAAATATAAAGCGCTAAGTATGAAAATTTTCATAAATATACTAAGAACATTCCCGCCGATAATAGTAGCTTTAATATTCTTTAGAGGATTTGGACCAGGGGCAATCAGTAGCTTTTTTGCATTATACATTTATACAGTTGGTGTAATGACAAAAATGTACAATGAAGTTCTAGAAGGGATAAATACTAATGTACTACTAATGACGAAGAGTTTAGGTCTTGGAAGTTTCATTAGTTATATAAAAATAATATTTAATGGATATTTCCCTGAATTTGTTACTATAGTGTTGTATAGATTTGAATCAAATATTAAAAATTCTACGATACTTGGTATGGTTGGAGCAGGTGGAATTGGACATTTACTTGTAAATAATATAGAATATAGAAATTGGAACAGAATTTCAACATTATTAATTGGGTTATCACTTTCGATAATCATTATAGAAAATATATCATATTTAATTAGAATGAAAGTTAAAAAATAGTATAAAAGTACATAGGAGGATTAAATGCGTTTAAAAGTAGGAAAAATTGTAAATACTCACTCATTGAAAGGAGAGGTGAAAGTAATTTCATCTACAGATTTTGAAGAGCAACGCTTTGAAAAAGGCACTGAATTATTAATAACACGTGGTAATCAAGTTGTAAAAGAAGTGACTGTAGAAAGTTATAGAACTCATAAAAACAACCTTTTAGTGAAGTTTGTTGGAATTGACTCGATTGAAGAAGCTGAAAAACTTAAAAATCTGCAAATTAAAATTGATTCAGATAATATTGGTGAGTTGGAAGAAAATGAATTCTACTTTCATGAAATCATTGGATGTGAAGTTTTTGATGAAAATGGGAAATCTTTAGGTGAAATTTCTGAAATCCTAACACCAGGAGCTAATGATGTTTGGGTTATAAAATCACAAAACGGTAAAGAAATCTTGATACCATATATTGAGGATGTAGTGAAGAAAATAGATGTTGAGAATAAGAAAATAGATATCGAAGTTATGGAAGGACTAATTGACTAATGAAAATTGATATACTGACGTTATTTCCTGATATGTTTGATTCGTTAAATCATTCGATTTTAGGGAAAGCAAAAGATAATAAGTTATTAGACATAAATATAGTAGATTATCGTAAATTCTCTGGAAATAAGCATAATCAAGTAGATGATTATCCATTCGGTGGTGGTCAAGGTATGGTTTTAAAACCTGAACCAATATTTAATGCTGTAGAAAGTTTAGATAAAACAGATAAAACACGTATCATTTTATTATGTCCTCAAGGAGAAAGATTTAGTCAGAAAAAAGCTGAGGAACTTTCAGAAGAAGAGCATTTAATATTTATCTGTGGTCATTATGAAGGATACGACGAAAGAATTAGAGAATACCTTGTAACTGATGAACTCTCAATTGGAGATTTCATTTTAACTGGTGGGGAATTTGCTGCGATGACTATGGTTGATAGTATTGCTAGACTTGTACCAGATGTATTAGGGAAAGAAGAATCTCATAAAGATGATTCATTTTCGACTGGTCTTTTAGAATATCCACAATACACAAGACCAAAAGACTACAAAGGGATGGTAGTTCCTGATGTGTTAACAAGTGGACATCATAAGAATATAGAAACTTACAGAAAAAAAGAAAGTCTACGAAGAACATATCTAAGACGTCCAGATTTACTAGATAACTATGAATTGAGTAAAGAAGAAACAAAATTACTCGATGAAATAAAAAAAGAATTAAAAAATTAACATAAAATAAATGACATAACTATATTTTTGATGTATAATATTAATATAGTATGTATTGTAAGCACAGGAGGATTAGAAGTAATGACAACTTCATTTGAGGAATTATTAAATAGCTCAGAAATGCTGAAAAAAGGAGACAAAGTAACTGGTACAGTATCTAAAATCGATAACGATAAAGTATACGTTGATGTAGCAGGAGCTCAATATGACTGCGTAATTTTACGTAATCAAATTACAAGAAAACCATTCGAGAATATTGAAGAAGTATTATCAGTTGGCGATGAAGTAGAAGCTCAAGTAACAGGAATCAGAGCTGACCGTGAAAAAAGATCAGAAGACGTACCTGGTGTAATTTATTTATCACACAAAATTTTAGAAAATGCTGAATATAAAAAATTAATGGAATTATCTTGGACAGGAATCATTGAAAAATTCGAAAACAGAGAATTAATTCAAGCTACAGTTTCAGGTCAGACTAAAGGTGGATTATTAGCAGACGTAGAAGGATTACGTGCATTTATCCCAGGTTCATATATCGACACTAAATTTAGAAAAGACCTATCTAAATTTGTAGGAAATGAGTACACATTCAAAATTGAAGAAGTGGATAAATCTAAAAATAAAATTATCTTAAACAGACGTGCAATTTTAGAAGAAGAAAAAGCTAAAAAATTAGCAGAAGTTTATGGTAACATTAATGAAGGTGATGTTATTGAAGGTAAAGTTAGTCGTATTACTGACTTCGGTGCTTTTGTAAACATTGGTGAAGTTGACGGATTACTTCACATCTCAGAAATTTCTCACGCTCGTGTAGAAAAAGTTTCTGACGTACTTTCAGTTGGAGATACAGTTAAAGTTGCTGTTATCGCTGTAGATAAAGAAAATGAAAAAATTTCACTTTCAGCAAAAACATTATTACCAACTCAATGGGAAGTAGCTCGTGCTACAATCAAAGCTGGTGATGTATTGGAAGGAGTTGTTCGTAACACAACTTCATTCGGTGCTTTCGTAGAAGTTTTACCAGAAGTTGAAGGATTAGTTCACATTTCTCAAATTTCTCATGATAGAGTAACAAACGTAGAAGACGTTCTTAAAAAAGGTGACAAAGTTACTGTAAAAGTATTAGAATTTGATTTCGAAAGCGAAAGATTATCTTTATCAATCAAAGAACTTTTAGAAAAACCAGTTAAAGAAGAAGTTAAAGAAGAAGCAGAATACGATACTTCTTACTTAAAAGATGAAGATACTTCATTTAGTTTAGGGGACAAATTTAAAGACATCGAACTTTAATTTGAAAAAATAGAGAAATAAAGGCAGTAGATAGCTTGTCTATTGCTTTTATTTTTTAGGTATAAAGATAAAGTAAAAATTTAAAGATATGGAGGTAAAAACATGGCAAAACCAACAGTTGCGATAATAGGTAGACCTAATGTAGGTAAATCTACAATTTTCAATAAAATTATTGGTGATAGACTTTCTATCGTAGAAGATGTAGCAGGTGTTACACGTGATAGAATTTATTCAAAAGCAGAATGGTTGAACTATTCATTCTTCATGATTGATACAGGAGGAATTGAGTTAGAAGATACTCCATTCCAAAAACAAATCAGAGCCCAAGCTGAATTAGCTATAGATGAAGCCGATGTAATTATATTCTTAACAAACGGTCGCGATGGTGTTACTAGTGATGATGAAGAAGTTGCAAAATTATTATATAAAACTGATAAACCAGTAGTTCTTGCAGTAAATAAAATTGATAATTTTGATATGAACCATATGATTTATGATTTCTATTCATTAGGATTTGGAGATCCATTCCCAATTTCTGGATCACATGGTTTAGGTATCGGTGACTTATTAGATGAAGTTTGTAAAAACTTTAAAGTTCTAGAAGAAGAGGAAGAAGATGATAAGATCAGATTCTCTCTAATAGGACGTCCAAATGTTGGGAAATCTAGTTTAATTAACACTATTTTAGGAGAAGAACGTGTAATTGCTTCTGATATTGCTGGAACAACACGAGATGCAATAGATACTGATTTTAAACATAATGGAGATGAGTATGTCGTAATCGATACAGCTGGTATTAGAAAACGTGGTAAAGTATATGAAAGTTGTGAAAAATATTCAGTTCTTCGTTCTCTTAAAGCTATTGAACGTTCAGATGTCGTCTTAGTTGTTCTTAATGCTGAGGAAGGTATTATTGAACAAGATAAGAAAGTAGCTGGATATGCTCACGAATCTGGTAAAGGTGTGATCATCGTTGTTAACAAATGGGATGCGATTGAAAAAGACGATAAAACTATGAAAGAATTTGAAGAAAAAATTCGAGATAGTTTTGCATACTTAGATTATGCGAAAATCGTATATGTTTCTGCAAAAACAAAACAACGTGTATTTAACATCTTCCCATTAATTAAAGAATCTTATGAAAATAGACAACGTCGAATTCAAAGTTCTACACTTAATGAAATCGTTGTGGATGCTGTTTCTATGAATCCAACACCACAGGATAAAGGAAAAAGACTTAATATTTTCTATGCATCACAAGTTGCGATTAATCCACCGACATTCGTGTTTTTTGTGAATTATCCAGAACTTATGCACTTCTCATATGAGAGATTTTTAGAAAATAGAATTCGTGATTCATTTAACTTTGAAGGTACTCCTATTAAACTATTAGCAAGACAAAGAAACTAGTGGAATAGATTAGTTATTCAAATTTTAAAACATTAACTTAATAAAACGATATAAGAGTGGCTCTAAAATGATTTTAGAACTACTCTTTTATGTTAATAATTTTATGAAAGAAATAATGGAAACACCCCGCATTATTTTCAATGAAATTTAATGGTAAAATTTAGTCAAAATACTAGAAAATATATTTAGAATATGGTATAATTCAACTTATATAATTTACTAATTAGGAGGTAATCTATATGCCATTAGGATATTATGGAATGTCAGGAAGTTATATACTTTACTTTTTACTAATTATGTTAATCCCTTTATGGGCTCAATTCAAAGTAAAAAGAACATACGAAAGATATAAAAAAGTAAGAACAAAATCAGGATTAACTGGAAAAGAAGTTGCAGAAATAATAATGCAAGCAAATGGAATTACAGGTGTTAGAGTAGTTAGAGGTGAGGTTGAATTGTCAGACCACTATGATCCAACTAATAATGTTGTAGTATTATCACCAATCGTACATGATCAACCAACAGTTGCATCAGTTGCGATTGCTGCACACGAAATCGGTCACGTTATTCAAGATAAAGTGGCAGACTACAAACCAATGAGATGGAGACACTCACTAGTACCATTAGCAAATCTTGGAGGAAACTTATCAACTATTCTTATTATGGTAGGATTCTTATTAACAGGATTAATCGGACAATTTGGTTATACTGTTGCTTGGGTTGGAGTAGGATTTATGCTATTTGCAGTACTATTCCAAGTAGTAACACTGCCAGTAGAGTTCGATGCTTCAAAACGTGCTTTAGAGCAAGTTGTTGATTTAAATATTGTAGATGATCAAGAACACAGACACTGTCGTAAAGTTCTAACTGCAGCAGCATTAACATATGTAGCAGCAGCGGTGGTTGCTTTAATGGAACTATTAAGATTCATCTTTATTTTATTAAATAGTAGTAATAGAGACTAATAATTAATATTAACCAATGTGGTCGAAATAATAAAAAACGACTAGAAGTCAAGATTTTCATAAAATCACGATTTTCTAGTCGTTTATTTTTTTATATTAGGGTTAATCAAAAAGGGGCTGATTCAAAAGTCCTAAATTTTAACAAGGTTTATATGAAAATTCATAGACGCAGTGGTCTATTGATATCTAAATTTGCTTTATAAAAGCTTTTTAGATATCTAATAACCTGTGCGGGGGTGACTCCACAAAATCGATTTCTTCGAAATCACGATTTTTGAGTCACTCCCATATTAAAACTTATAGACACTCTAACAAATCGAAACCTTAATTCGCCTTGTGGAAACTTTTTAGAAATTGTATAGAATTTGTGGGGGAACTCTATACAAAAATTACTATTTTTGTTTTACTCCTAGTTAAGTAAATAATAAAGCTAAATAACAAGTTAATATAGCTTTCATAATATCCATATTAGTGTTATAATATTGTAAGACTATATAATGAAGAGGTAAAAAATGATTTACGGAATAGGTTGTGATATCGTCGATATTCATCGCTTCGAAAAATATGTTGATGATAAAAAACGACTTGAAAAATTATATACAGAAAATGAATTAAATGAATTTTATAAAATAACAAATAAAAGAAGAAAAATGGAATTCCTTGCGGGACGCTTTGCGGTAAAAGAAGCAACCTCTAAAGCACTTGGAGTTGGAATTTCTAAGGAGTTTTCTTTTCATGATGTTGAGGTAAAAAAAGATGAGAATGGGAAACCATATATAGAATATGGTGACTTTAGGACACATCTGACTATAAGCCATACTGATACAACAGTAGTGGCGTTTGTTGTTTTAGAGAAAGGGGAGTAGATTAATGATTAATGATAGACCAACACAATTAAGAGTAAATTTAGATGCATTATTAAATAATTACAGAAAGTTAAATGCTTTAAATAACAAAAAAATTGGATTAGCTATTGTTAAAGCAGATTCTTATGGACTTGGTTCGAAAGTAATCGCAGATCATCTATATAAAAATGGAGTTAGGCATTTCGCAACAGCAACATTAGAAGAAGCAATAGAACTAAAAGATGTTATTAAAGATAGTATGGTCCTTGTATTAGGAGTTACAAATCCCCAAAATGTTAAATATGCAGTAGAAAATAATGTTTCTTTAACATGTCCGTCTAAAGAATGGTTAGAAGAATCTTTAGCACAATCGCAGCAAATAGAAGGAAAATTAAAAATTCATGTTAAAATAGACACGGGAATGGGAAGAATTGGAACTTCCGATTTAGAAGAACTAAAAGGGATTGATAACTTATTAGATTCAGAAAAACTTGATTTTGAAGGAATTTTTTCACATTATTCAAATGCTGATGGAGATGATGATAATTATGACAATTATCAAACAGAAAATTTCGAAAATTCTCTTAATGTTTTCACTCATAAACCGAAATATATTCATATAGAAAATTCAGCAGGAACGGTAAAATATAGTGATAGAGAAGATCGTTACAATCTTTCTAGAATAGGTATTACATTATATGGATGTTATCCAAGTGGAAATATTGAAAAATTAGATAAGGTACAATTAGAACCTGTAGCTAGTTTAATTAGTAAAGTGACACATGTAAAAAAATTCCAAGCAGGACAAAAACTTGGGTACGGTGTTAGCTATGAAGCTAGACAAGATGAATATATCGCGACAGTGCCTATAGGATATGCTGATGGCTTACTAAGGAGAGCTCAAGGATTTAAAATTATAGTTGGATCTGAAGAGTGTGAAATTGTTGGACGTGTATGTATGGATCAACTTATGGTTCGTTGTAGTGAAAATGTAAAAGTAGGAGACGATGTACTATTCTTTGGAGAATATAACGGTCAAAATGTTTCAGTAGATGCTTTTGCAGAATATCAAAATACAATAAGTTATGAAATATTTTGTTGTATAAATAAACGTGTTCCAAGAGTTTATTATAATAATAAGATGGAGTTATAGAATGTACGAGAAAATTACAAAAAATTTGGCAACTAAGCTAAAGATACAAGATAAGTATGTGGTAAATGTATTAAATCTATTAGAAGAGGGAAATACAATTGCTTTTATCGCTAGGTATAGAAAAGAATTAACAAATTCTTTAGATGAAGTTGCTATAAAACAAATACAAGATGAATTTAATTATTTAAAATCTCTTGAAGAAAGAAAAGAAGAAGTAATTAGATTGATTTCAGAAAAAGGTCTACTTACTGATGAGTTGAAAAAAGATATTTTAGCTCAAGAAAAACTACAAAGGGTAGAAGATTTATATCGTCCGTTTAAAGAGAAAAAACGTACTAAGGCTACGATAGCTAAAGAAAAAGGGTTAGAGAAACTAGCAAACTATATATTAAAATTACCAAAATCAATTGATGATTTAAATAAAGAAGCAGCTAAATATATAAATACTGAAAAAGAAGTAAATAGTATTGAAGAAGCTATTAATTATGCACTAGATATTATTGCAGAAAATATTTCAGACAGTGCGAAATATCGTGAGTATGTGCTTGAAAACACTAGAAAATTCGGTCAAATTACTTCAGTACTTAAAAAAGGTGGAGAAGAGAAAGACGAAAACTCTACATATAAAAACTACTATGAGTTTGGTGAACAAATTTCGAAAATTGCTTCACATAGAATCCTTGCTTTAAATAGAGCGGAAAAAGAAGGTATAATTCGTGTAAGTATTGAAAATGATAAAGATAGACTACATAATTATATTCTTAGAGGCTTAACAAAAAATCGTCAAACAGCAATAAATGAATTACTATTAGAATGTATCGCTGATAGTATGAAACGTTTAATTTATCCATCTATCGAAAGAGAAATTCGAAGTGACTTAACAAAAAAAGCAGAAGAAGACTCTGTAGTTATTTTCTCAGAGAACTTAAAACAACTTCTAATGCAAAGTCCTCTTAAAAACAAAAAAGTCTTAGGAATAGACCCAGCGTTTAGAACTGGTTGTAAGATGGCGATTGTTGATGAATATGGTAATTTTATAGATAAGGTGGTTATTTATCCACATAAACCAGCATCAGCAGATAAACAAGAGAAATCTAAAAAAGATTTAATTAAATTTATTAATAAACACAATATTAATTTAATAGCTATCGGTAATGGGACAGCATCTCGTGAAACTGAAAAATTTGTTGTAGAAAATTTAAAAGAAGCGGGACTAAAAATAGATTATGTTATAGTTAATGAAGCGGGAGCAAGTGTTTACTCAGCGAGTGAAGTGGCTCGTGAAGAATTTCCTGATTTTAACGTAGAAGAGAGAAGTGCAGTATCAATTGCACGTCGTATTCAAGACCCGCTAAGTGAACTAGTAAAAATCGATCCTAAGTCAATCGGTGTTGGACAATATCAACATGATATAACACCTAAATTTTTAGAAAAAGAACTAACTTTCGTAGTTGAAACAGCCGTAAATAAAGTAGGGGTAAATGTTAATACAGCCTCAGTATCTTTATTATCATATGTTTCAGGTGTTAATAAGCAAATAGCTAAGAATATTGTGGCTTATCGTCAAGAAAATGGGAAAATAGAAACTATTAAAGAAATTGCTAAAGTACCAAGATTAGGTAAGAAAACATATGAGCAATGTGTAGGATTCTTTAGAATACCAGATAGTAAAAATATTTTTGATGCTACAGGTATTCACCCTGAGAGTTATAAAGCTGCAGAAAACTTATTAAAAGAATTGAAATTATCTACTAAGGAAGTTGGTACTGATGAGTTTGCAACTACTGTGGAAGCTGTAGATAAGAAAGAACTGGCTGAAAAAATTGGTGTAGGAATAGAAACACTTGAAGATATAATTAAAGATTTAAAACAGCCATTACGTGATGAACGTGAATCATTTGCTAAACCATTGTTAAAATCAGATATTCTGACAATAGATGACCTGCAAATTGGTGTAAAATTAGCTGGAACTGTTAGAAATATTACACAGTTTGGAGCTTTTATAGATATAGGTCTTAAGCAAGATGCAATGGTTCATATTTCAAAAATCAGTAAAAATTATATTAAAAACCCATTAGACGTTCTTAGTGTAGGACAAATCGTTGATGTGTATGTTATTGATGTAGACAAAGAACGAGGTCGTGTCGCACTAGCAATGTTTAAAGATTAAAGGAGGTAGAAATGAGTAATAACAAATCAAAATACCTTCCAAGTATAGATAGCTTGAGGGCATTGGCGGTATTAGCCGTTATTATTTATCACGTCGATGTAAATTATCTACCAGGTGGTTTCTTAGGTGTTGATTTATTCTTTGTTTTATCAGGTTATTTAATTAGTTCATTGATTATTAAAGAATATAAAAAGACAGGGTCTCTTAATTTATATAATTTTTATTTAAGAAGAGCTAGACGTTTATTACCAGCAGTGTATTTTATGATAACTGTAGGATTGATAGTGATGGTGCTATTCAATGATGTATTACTACGTAAAAGTCATCTTGATGCCTTATTTGGTTACATATATTCAAGTAACTGGTGGTATATATTCCATAAATTAGATTATTTTGATAGTTTTGGTTCGCAAAGTCCATTTAAACATTTATGGTCATTAGCTATTGAAGAACAATTTTACATGGTTTTCCCATTGTTATTTTTAATATTTAATAGGAAAAAGAAAGCCAAAGATGGAACATATAAATTAAATAAGAATTTTTTATATGTTGTTGTAGGATTAATATTTATATCTCTAATAACACATATTTTATTATTCGATATAAATAATATTAGTCGAATTTATTTTGGAACAGATACTAGAGCATTTTCGTTACTTGTTGGTGTTGTAGGAGCGATTTTATATCCTATGGATAAACTTAATACAAGAGTAACGCCAAAAGAAAATATACGTTACAGTTTAGTATCGTTTGTTTCGATAGCTATCTTAATAGCAATTATGATTTATACTTCAGAGTACAATACTTGGCTATATCGAGGAGGATTCCTACTTGTAGCTATTTTAGGGTTAGTGATTATAATAAGTAGTGGGAAACAACATACTATAATGTCAAAACTACTATCATTCAAACCAATAGTTTTTATTGGTAAAATTTCGTATAGTTTATATTTATGGCATTTTCCAATTTTAGTGTTAACTACACCAGTGTCAGAAATTGGTAATCCTAATATTTTATACGTAATATTACGAATTATACTTACATTTGTTGTAGCTATTATAAGTTACGTATTTGTTGAGACACCAATTCGAAAACTAGGATTTATAAACTACGTTAACTTGGTTTATAAAAAAATAATAAAACGTCCTAAAAAAGCAAGAAAAGTATACGCTAGTATTATAGGTGTAGTATCATTACTATTTGTGATGGGAATATTTGGGAAAGGTGTTCCATTCCTTTCAACAGCTTTTGTAAAAGAAATGGAAAACAATAAAGAAACTCAATTTGTAAATAATCAAAATAATAATAGTGATAATAATCAAAATAAATCTACTGATGAGAATAAAGATAACAAAGAAAATAAAGATGATAAAAATAATTCAGACAAGAAATATAGTTCTGTAGTTGTTATGGGAGATTCTCTGACAGTTGATATCGGAGAGAAATTTAAAGAGTTGTATCCAGGAGCTGTTATCGATGGTAAAATAGGTCGACAATTATATATGGCAGTGGATGAAGCTAAAAATTACGCTCAATATAACAATGAGAATTCAGCGATAATATTCCAACTAGGAACTAATGGACCATTCACTGAAAGTCAACTTGATGAATTAGTGAAGATTTTTGATAAAGCTGATATTTACTTCGTTAATGTTAAAGTACCAAGAGCTTGGGAAAAAACTGTAAATTCAGAGTTAACAAAAGCAAAAGAAAAATACTCTAATGTAACTATAATCGATTGGTATTCCGTAGCAAATGGTAATACTACTTTATTTGAACCAGATAAGGTACATTTAAAACCGAACGGTGCAGAAAGAATGGTTGATTTAATTGTGAAAAATCTTAAACGACCAGTAGAAATTAAAGAAGGTTAGAAGAGATATTATATAATATACATAAAACTAAGTAGTTTTAAGAGACTGCTTAGTTTTATTTGTTGTATTAAAAAATAATAACAATATAAAAACGAAGAAGTATTATTTAATTGGAATTAAGTTTAGTTTCTCATGAATTTTTGAATATCAAAAATTTAAATAATTTTTGTGATTGAAACATAAATATAACAATTGATAAGGCTTTTCTTAGTGAATTGTTGAACTTTCATTGAAATATGAATATAGTTTGTGATATAATATTCTAGTATTAAAATATATTTAAAATAGTAAAAAAGGAGATAACTATGACAAAAGTAAGAGTAAGATATGCACCATCTCCAACAGGAAATTTACATATCGGAAATGCAAGAACAGCATTATTTAATTACCTTTTTGCAAAACATTACGGTGGAGACTTCGTATTAAGAATTGAAGATACTGACTTTAAACGTAATAAAGAAGAAGGTGAAAGAAGCCAACTTAAATATATGGATTGGCTAGGTCTTGATTATGATGAAGGTATTGGAAAAGAAAAAGAATTCGGTCCTTACCGTCAATCAGAAAGAATCGATATCTATCAAAAATACGCAGATCAACTTATTGCTGAAGATAAAGCATACAAATGTTACATGACTGCTGAAGAATTAGAAGCGGAAAGAGAAGAGCAAATTGCTAATGGATTACCACCACGCTATAGTGGAAAACATGCTCATCTTACTAAAGAAGAACAAGAAGCATTTGAAAAAGAAGGTAGAAAACCATCTATCCGTATTCGTGTTCCACAAGACAGAACTTATAAATTCGATGATATGGTTAAAGGTGAATTATCATTTGAAGGACATGACTTCGGTGATTTCGTAATTATTAAAAATGATGGAGTAGCTACATATAACTTTGCGGTGGCAATCGATGATCATTTAATGCAAATTTCTCACGTTCTACGTGGAGATGATCACGTTTCAAATACACCAAAACAACTTGTTGTATATGAAGCATTAGGATTTGAACCACCAAGATTTGGTCACATGACTCTAATCGTAAATGAAAACAAGAAAAAATTATCTAAACGTGATGAAACAATCATTCAATTCATCGAACAATATGATGAATTAGGATACCTTCCAGAAGCATTATTTAACTTCATTACATTATTAGGATGGTCTCCAGAAGGTGAACAAGAAATTTTCACTAAAGAAGAATTTGTTGAAATTTTCGATGAAAAACGTTTAAGTAAATCACCAGCGTTCTTCGATAATAACAAACTAACTTGGATTAATAACCAATATATTAAAGCACAACCTTTAGAAAGAATCGTAGACTTATCATTACCATTCTTCGTAAAAGAAGGTGTTGCAACTGCTGAAGAAGTGGAAGCAAATAAAGCTTGGTTTGAAAAATTAATTTCTCTATACCAACCACAAATGAGTTATGGTGCTGAAATTGTAGAATTAACAAAACAATTCTTCGTAGAAGAAGTAAAATTTGATGAAGAAGAATTAGAAATTTTAAAACAAGAAACAACAGCAACAGTATTCGAAGATTTCTTAACAAAAGTTGAGGAAGTAGAAGAATTTACTGCTGATAACATCAAAGCTTTAATCAAAGCTATTCAAAAAGATACTGGAGTAAAAGGTAAAAACTTATTCATGCCAATTCGTATAGCTTCTACAGGATCAATGCACGGTCCAGAATTAAACACAAGCTTAGAATTACTAGGTAAAGAAAGAGTAGCATCTAGAGTAAAAGCTGCATTAGAAACAATTAAATAAAAAGTTTTAAATTTTTATAAATTAAGGGTGAAATAAATTGAGAATATCTAATTTTAGATTAACCCTTAATTTTAATTTTCCAGCTGAAAAAAATAAGAGAAGAAATATAAATAAAAGTAAAGAAAATATCTTGACATTTATCAGTAAATAAGGTATTATTACTTATGATATTGTTTATATATCTTCACGAGTAAGCCCCGGAAAACTTAGTCGTTATGACAGATTAAAAACAACATCTAGGAGGAAAAAAGACATGCGTCAAACATATATGGCAAAGCCATCAACTGTAGAAAAAAAATGGTATGTAATCGATGCTGAAGGACAAACTTTAGGTCGCTTATCATCAGAGGTAGCTTCAATTTTAAGAGGGAAACACAAACCTACTTATACACCACACATCGATACTGGGGATAATGTAATCATTGTCAACGCTGAGAAAATTGTGTTAACTGGTAAAAAATTAACTGATAAAATTTACCGTCGTCACACAATGCACCCAGGTGGGTTAAAAGAAAGAACTGCTGGATTAATGGTAGAAAAATATCCAGAAGAACTTTTAGAACTATCTATCAAAGGTATGTTACCAAAAAATACTTTAGGTAGAGCTCAAGGAATGAAACTTCACGTTTACCGTGGAGCTGAACACCCACACGCAGCACAAAAACCAGAAAAATACGAATTACGTGGATAATATAGGAGGAAATAATTAAATGGCACAAGTAGAATATCGCGGTACAGGACGCCGTAAAAGCTCAGTAGCACGTGTAAGATTAGTACCTGGAACAGGGAAAGTTGTTATCAACAACAGAGAAATGCGTGAATACTTACCATTAGAATCATTAGTATTAGACTTAATGCAACCTTTAGAAGTTACATCTACTACAGGTAACTATGACGTTTTAGTTAACGTTAACGGTGGAGGATACACAGGACAAGCTCAAGCAATCCGTCACGGAATTGCACGTGCTTTACTAGAAGTAAACCCAGAATACCGTAAAGACTTAAAACCAGCAGGATTACTAACTCGTGACCCTCGTATGAAAGAACGTAAAAAATACGGTCTTCGTGGTGCGAGACGTGCTCCTCAATTCTCAAAACGTTAATATTGGTCTTATACCAAAGTACGTCAAGGCAACAGAGAACTTTCTCTGTTGTCTTTTTTTGAATTTGATAAAAAAAGAACAAAATATAGTTAATAAAAAGTAAAGAAACTGAGGATACTAATAATTAATTAGTATCCTCAGTTTCTAAATTTAATTTATTCTATTCATAAATCTCAGAGTCTTTTAGAGTGAAAATAACTTCAGTTCCTGCTGGATAATTATCTAATGATAATAAAAGTATTTTCTCCTCTAATTTTTTTGGTTTAATTTCTGCACTAACTTGAGCTATTTCATTTAATTCATCATATAAGTTTTTAAATAATTTAGCATCTTTTACGTTAATTTTTGGATTTATTTGATAGACTGGAGTTTCTCCAAACCATGTATCTTCATTTTTAAAGTCAATTTCCGATTTATCGTTAATTTTCAGTTTAATCGAAATATCATAATCAAAAGTATATCTATCAAATAATTTTGCTAGACTACTGATATAATCATGAGATCCTTTATTTGAGCGATTTATAAATTTAAGTTTTGCACTATAATCAATCGCATTAAGATCTAAGATTTCTGCTAGTTTAAAAACATCGAATTCATCATATACATCAGAAGTAACAAAGTTAACTTTGACATCATATCCTACGCGTTGAAACTCTTGATATTTTTCTAAAAGTTCCTCTGAAGTTAAATCCTCATGATTTTCCTTAACATTGGTAACCGACTCTTTGCCATCCTCTATAACTTCTTGTTTAGGATATTTAACAGTCAATAAATAATTCATTCAATTATTCCTCCTTAATATTTAACACATTACTATTATACATATCTTTCAGTATATTTACAATAGAATGTATTAAGTTTAACATTAGTTTAATACTCTGAATTTAATATATAGATATAATGGTAATTTTAAAAGTTCACTATTATTAAGTGAAGATAAATTAAATAGTACTAATCCTTAATAATATCTAACCAAGATAGTTTATAAAAAAATAATTGATACATAAATTATGTTTAATATTTAAACTTATTAATATACTTAAAGTTTTCATATGTTTTCATGAAAATCCTATTCTTGACAATTTTCTATAATATTTATATAATAAGAGTCATAAAATTTAAAAAAGGAGGTCATTGCATATGAAAATAATTGCAATTTCAACAAGAAGTGTCGATTACCAATCAGATGCTGGTATAGCAAAAAGACGTCTATACATTAATGGTTATTTTTCAGAAGTAGCAGAAAAAGCTGGATTTATATTATTCCCAGTTTGTTCTCAAAACGGAATTGAGGAAATTGTAGCCATGTGTAGTGGCCTTATAATTGCTGGTAGGGATCGGGATATTAATCCTAAGTTTTATGGGGAAGAACCCCTAGAAGGTTTAGAATATCCTGAAGATCCATATGAAGATGAATTAGACTTCAAACTTATTGAGCTTTTTGAAAAAAATAATAAGCCAATACTTGGAATCTGTAGTGGCTTACAAAGCTTAAATATTTATCATGGTGGTTCATTGAAACAGCACATTAATGATCATACAAGTAAAGAAAAATTAGTTCGTCACAATATAGATATAGAAGAAAATTCATTTGTCCATAGTTTATATGGAAATAAAGCAGAGGTTAATTCAATTCATCATCAAGCGGTAAATAGAGTTGCAGAAGGATTTAAAGTAACAGCAGTTTCTGAAGATGGAACTGTAGAAGCAATTGAAAAAGGAAACTTAATTGGATTACAGTGGCATCCAGAGGTTGATTATGAAATTGATACTTTTAAAAAATTTCTAAATCTATGTGAATAGAATTTTGTATTACATTATTAATAAAAAAATAAGAATACAACATCAAAATAGTTGACTATTATTCAAAATAATGGTAAACTAATCTTTGTGTAAAATAATAGCAGTGGATTAATTGTTATTGCCTCTATGTTATACATTATTTAATGTGGCAACTCGTAGCCTATGCTGCTAGGCGAAGTTCCAGTTTTATAACATATACAACAACGATAATCGTGCTTTTTGTTTTCACAAATATAAAAACAAAAAGATAAAAGGAGGAGCACATAATGGCTCGTTTTACAGGTTCAACTTGGAAAAAATCTCGTCGTTTAGGAATCTCACTAAGCGGTACTGGTAAGGAGTTAGCTAAACGTCCTTACGCACCAGGACAACACGGTCCTAACTTAAGAAAAAAACTATCTGAGTATGGTTTACAATTACAAGAAAAACAAAAACTTCGTTACCTACACGGAATGAACGAAAAACAATTCCGTAAATTATTCGATAAAGCTGGTAAATTACAAGGTCTTCACGGGGAAAACTTCATGGCATTACTTGCTACACGTTTAGATTCTGTAGTATACAGCTTAGGATTAGCTAGAACTAACCGTCAAGCTAGACAATTAGTTAACCACGGTCACGTTCTTGTAGATGGTAAAAAAGTAGATATCGCTTCTTACGCTGTTAAACCAGGTCAAGTAGTTTCAGTAAGAGAAAAATCTAGAAACCTTGAAATCATTAAAGAAGCTGTTGAAATCACTAACTTTGTACCTGAGTACTTAACTTTTGATGCTGATAAATTAGAAGGATCATTAGTAAGACTTCCAGAAAGAAGTGAATTACACCCAGAAATCAACGAACAACTTATCGTTGAGTACTACAGCCGTTAATAAGACAAAACCCTTTAAACTAATGTGGTTCTTTGTCAAATTCGGTTGATTTAGAAAATTAGGAGAAAGCTATGCTATATTAAGTAGTATAGCTTTTTTCCTATTTTTTCGTTTTAATCTTATTTCTTTCTTTTTAGCGAGAACAGCTTGACGCTCTTCTTTCGAATATCTAGGTTTCTTATTAGTCTCTGAAGGTGTAAATAGACTGAAAATAAGTAGTATTTTAGCTTTAAAGTTACTAAAAGATCTATAACCATAAGAAATACGTTTAATAACTTTGATTTTGTTGTTAATTCCCTCTAAAGGGCCATTAGATAGCCCATTGTAATACATAGTATTTTTGATTTGTCTTTTATATTTTCTAAGTGTTTTAATAGCTGTAAACATATATCTAGGTAAAGTAGATTTATCGTTAATTAAAGCTTTAAAACTATCAAAATCATCTTTTTCAAGAGCTTCTCTAAGGTCTTGGATAAGCCAATAACACTTATAAAGCTGAGAATCTTGCTTAATTAAGTAGTTGACAATATCTTGTTCGGTAGTGATGTACTTAAAGTATTTAAACTTCTTGTGGGTACCATTATCTAATTCATTATAGCTAGTAAGAAGATTTTTCCAATAACATTTCAATTGTCTGTATAACTCTTTATTCTTGTCTTTAATACTGTTCATAAATGACACCCTATATTTATTAAAAGCTCTATTAACTAACTGAACAATATGGAATCTATCAATAACTATCTTCGCATTAGGGAAAAGCTCTCTAATAATACTTTTATAACCAGAGTTCATATCAATAACTACTGCCTTAACCTTACAACGCTCTTGATAAGAATAATATAAGAAGTAGTCTTTAATAATCTTGTTAGTTCTCCCCTGAAGTATATTTTGTATTTTATGAGTTAATGCATCTGCATACACGAAGCTCATTTTACTTATACTATCGGAAGTAGAAGACACTTCATCAAAGCACATACAAACAGGTAAGGTTTTAGGTCTTTCTAAAGTTTTAGATAGATCAGACTGTATTCTTAATATAGTGTTAGTAGATACAGCGCAAGACTCGGCTATTTCTTTTGAAGTATTCTCTTTAGATAACCTTTTAATAATGCCAGCTCGTAGATTTTTAGAATTATTAGAATACTTTCTTACTTCAGTAGTTTCAGCTGTGAATGATTTACGACAACTTCTACATATAAAACGATGTTTATTTAAGTATAAGATAGCTGGTTTATCAGAAATAGTGGGCATTTTAACCTTTACTTTTCTATAACCGTTATTAGTTATCTTACATTCTTTACAATAAGGACAAGAGTTAGATGAAGCTTCCAATACTCCGTAATAAACTAGATGTTTACAACCATTTATTTCAATTTCCTCTGTTTTATCTAAAATTTTTATATTTTCGTCAGTTATTTGTAGCGTTATTTTAAGAGATTTGCTATAATTACACATATGAATGTAAATTTCCTTTCTTGATTTTTTGCTCATACTTAAATTATAGAGGAATTTTACATTCTTTTCTATTTTTTTATAAATTTAAATACGGCTGATATTTATTATCAACCGTATTTATTATAGACCCACTAATGTTTAAGGGGTTTGTTTTTGTTTTTGCATAAAATCTGCTCAAAATAAAAAAGCAAAAAATTTATTTGTTTTTTGCTTTAAAATTATTATAGATTATTAGGTCAAAGAGAATACCTCTTTTCACTATTATTATTTTATCATAAAAAGAAGAAAAATAATATCAGAAATAACTTTAATTATATTTTTTAATATCGAGTTTTCAATAAAAGTATAAATAGTTAGTTATATCACATCAATGCTTATTGTATTATCAAGAAGTTATATTTTTCATCAAATAATGTGAAATATAATAAACTGAAAAGGAAAAATTAATTTTGTATAAATATTTTAGTTTTCAATAAAAGTATATACTTCTAGTAAATAATTTTGTATAAATTAAAAATTTCGAAAATAAAATTAATCCTTTTATTCTTATGAAACAGAATTACTTAGAAAATATAACAGCTGTTTTTCAAATTTCTTTTCCTAAAACAATTGATACTTATTTTCACAAAAATAGTATTAAGTAAAATTAAAGAATAGCTATTTTATAGGTTTTTATTCCTGTATTAATATAATAAAATAGGGAAAATATTTTCACCATTACTTTCATCAGAAAAACGCTTTCACTAATACAAGAATTGTGGTAATATATAAGTACAGAAAAAATTAGGAGGTAAGGGAAATGATTATCGGAGTACCAACAGAAATTAAAAACAACGAAAGTAGAGTGTCTGCAATTCCGGGAGTAGTACATGAATTAGTACTAGATGGGCACACTGTTTATGTAGAAAAAGGAGCTGGCTTAGCTTCGGGTATTTCAGATGCAGAGTATGAAAAAGTAGGTGCTGTTTTATTAGATAAAGCAGAAGATGTATGGAATAAATCAGATTTAATCTATAAAGTAAAAGAACCAATTCCATCAGAATATAAATACTTCAGAAAAGGTTTAATTATCTATACTTACTTACACTTAGCAGCAGATCCAGAATTAACTAAAGCAATGGTAGAATCAGGGACTATCGGTATTGCTTTTGAAACAGTAAAAGTAGGTCGAACTTTACCATTATTAAGACCTATGAGTGAAATTGCGGGAAGAATGGCTATTCAAGAGGGTACAAGATTCTTATCAAAAGTACAAGGTGGTAAAGGTAAATTATTACAAGGTGTTCCAGGAGTTCAACCAGGTCATGTTGTAGTTATTGGTGCAGGGGTAGCAGGAACTGCAGCAGCTACAGCAGCTTCAGGCTTAGGAGCTCGTGTTACAATGTTAGACGTTAACTTAGATCGTTTAACTGAATTATCACATATTTTTGGTGGTAAAGTAGAAACAGTTTACTCTAATAAATTAAATATTGCAAATGCAATTAAAACTGCTGACTTAGTAGTAAGTACAGTGTTAATTCCAGGAGCTAAAGCACCAAAACTTGTTACTAAAGAAATGATTAAAGATATGCCAGATGGTGGTGTTATCGTAGACGTTGCCATTGACCAAGGTGGTACAACAGAATATACAGAAGGTCGTCCTACAAGTCATGATAAACCAATATTTGTAGAAGAAGGAGTATTACACTATTCAGTTGCTAATATTCCAGGTGCAGTAGCTGAAACAGCAACATACGCATTATGTAACGCTACAGCTAAATATGTTAAACTAATAGCTAAATTAGGAGTTAAAGAAGCAGTTGCTAGATTCCCTGAATTAGTACCAGGTATCAACGTAGCTAATGGAAAAGTAACATTCAAAGCAGTTGCAGATGATTTAGGATATGAATATACTCCAGTAGAGCAAGCTTTGTAATATAATATTAAAAAATAAAATATAGAATAGTTATATTGTAGAGGAAGTGGTATGTATATTTATAGTATGTTAACCACTTCCTTTTATTAGATAGTAGGTAAAAATTGTAAAAGAGAAAATATATTATTTTATTAGGTTATTTATTATTTGTTTTATTCTTTACTTACATAAGTAAAACAATTAGTAGCAAATAATCTATAACTATGATATAATTAATAAATATTATTAATAGGGGAGAATATTTATTATAAATTAGGAGGATATTATGAGCGTTTTTAGAAAAAAATCAATTGACTCAATTTTAGCTGAGTCGCGTAACAAAACGTTAAACCCCACGATGAAAACTATGGACTTAGTTCTATTCGGGATTGGAGCTATTATTGGATCAGGTATTTTAGTATTAACAGGTAAAGCTTCAGCAGAAGCAGGACCTGCTGTTGTATTTTCATTCTTAATTGCAGGATTAGCATGTTGTTTAGCAGCACTTTGTTATGCAGAGCTAGCATCGACAATTCCATCGAGTGGTAGTACATATACTTACTTATATGTATCGGTTGGTGAGATTGTAGCGTATGCGATAGGATGGGTATTAATAGGAGGATATGTTCTTACAGCTGCAACAGTAGCCAATGGGTGGTCTAGTTACTTCTCACGTCTATTAGCTGGGTTAGGTATAGACCTTCCAAAAGAAATTTATACATTACCTTCAGCTGGAGGATATGGAAATATCCCAGCGATTGTTATCGTACTGTTAATTACTTTTATTCTATCAAAAGGAACATCAAGCAGTAAAATGGTAAATAATCTTATGGTAGCTGCAAAAGTAGGTATTGTAATTTTATTCATTGTTGTTGGTGCATTTTACGTTGAACCAACACACTGGACAAATAACTTTGCTCCAACTGGATTTTCTGGAGTTATGTTAGCTGCAACAACAGTATTCTTTGCATACTTAGGATTTGATGCGATTTCTACTTCTGCAGAAGAAACAATCAATCCTGAAAAAGCATTGCCTAAAGCAATTATTATCACAATGATCGTTTGTACGGCTTTCTATATTCTAGTATGCTTAGTATTAACTGGTGTTGTTGAATACAGCAGACTTGGAACTGGAGATGCGTTAGCATTCGTTTTAGAAGAAGTTGGACAAAATAAAGTTGCAGGTATCGTGTCTCTTGGTGCGGTAATCGGACTTATGGCTGGTATCTTATCATTCATGTATGCAGGTATTCGTATTACTTATACAATTGCTCGTGATGGATTATTACCAAAAGGATTAACAAAAGTTAATTCGAATAAAGTACCTAGTACTGTAACTTGGGGATTAGGAATTTTAACAGCGGTTCTAGCTGGTTTTTTACCATTAGGTAACCTAGCAGACTTGGCTAACGTAGCTTCAATTATAGCATTTGCGTTAGTAAGTTATACTACTATAGTATTCTATAAAAAATTCCCAGACTTAAAACGTGGATTTAAAGTACCTGGAATGCCAGTATTACCAATTATATCTATCGTTTTATTTGGAGCATTACTATACAGTGTTACATTAACAACATGGATTATCTTCATCGTTTGGATAATCGTAGGTATGATAATTTATTTCACATTCTCATACAAAAACAGTAAATTAAAATAATAAAACAGAAGCAACTCATCAAAAGAGATTTCTTAGAGATCTTAATTGTTGAGTTGCTTTTTTATAATTATTTAATTTATACACCAGACCATAGGTTACGTTTATTACTTTTTGCTTTATTTTGTGCCTTTTTATATTTTTCTAGGTATCTAGTATCAGGTGGTTTTACGTATTTTATTTCAGCTAAACCAGATACTAGTAATTCTTCTTGAACATTTTTACCATCAGCATAAACGTAGCATAGGGCTCTATGATACTTATCTTCTTTTTGATACACATCAAATTCAATTTCAACATTTTTAGCATTAGACAATAGTTTTCCGTTTAATTCACTAGCCTCAGGTCCATATTTTTGAACTTCAACACCGGGTTTTACTGTTTCTGGAGTATCGATAAGTAAATATCTAACTTTTAGTTCTTTATGATTGAATTGAACGATAATTGTATCACCATCTATCTTTTTGAGAAATTTAACCCTATATTTGGTGTTATCACCTTTAATCAAAATTCCATTCACTGTGGCTTCTTTATAATCTTCTCCATGAGTATTAATAATTGAAATAATAATCATAAATACTGTTAAAAAAAGAATAAAGAACACTATAAAGACTTTTTTATTCATAATAATCCCCCCTGTATATTTAATTCTAACACTTTTATCATAACTAATAAAGAAAATAGATGAAATAAATAATGAATAATTTAACACTAAAATTAAATATATATAATATTAAATTATCTTTAATAATTATAAAGTTAAAAACGATAAATATAATAAAAATCTCAATTTATAAGGTTTATATTTATCGTGGTAAATAATATAAGTAACAGTATTTTAAACTTATATATACAAGGTTAAATTATTGTTTAAAATATTCTAAATAACATTTTATTTTAATAGTAAGGGAAACTGCCTAAACAGATACTTTGTAAACGTACTCTTTCAATGATAGTATAAGACTACAATAAAAAACAAAGGAGAAAAGAATATGACTAAATTAAAAAAAGAAAATTTTAAAATGTTTATTAATGGGGAGTGGGTAGATGCTGAAGATAAATTAGTATTAAAATCATATAATCCAGCTAATTCTGAATACTTAGCAAACTTCCCAGATGCAACAGAAGGAGATGTAAATAGAGCAGTAGAAGCTGCACAAGAAGCGTTTAAAACTTGGAAATATACAACAGTATCTGAACGTGCAGCTTTACTAAACAAAATTGCAGATATTATTGATGCTAATACAGAATTATTAGCTACCGTAGAATCTTTAGATAATGGAAAACCAATTCGTGAAACATTAAATGTAGACGTTCCATTCAGTGCAAGACATTTCAGATACTTTGCAGGGTGTATACTAGCTGATGAAGGACAAGCAACAGTATTAGATGAAAAATTCCTAAGCTTAGTTTTAAGGGAACCTATTGGGGTAGTAGGACAAATTATTCCTTGGAACTTCCCATTCTTAATGGCAGCTTGGAAACTTGCACCAGCTTTAGCTGCAGGTAACACAATCGTACTAAAACCATCAAGTATTACATCGCTTAGCTTACTAACATTCGTAGAATTAATTCAAGATGTATTGCCGAAAGGTGTATTAAATGTAATAACAGGACGAGGAAGCAAATCAGGGGAATTCCTAAAAAATCATCAAGGATTAAATAAACTTGCATTCACTGGATCTACAGAAATTGGTAAGAAAATTGCTGTAGCAGCTGCAGAAAAATTAATTCCAGCTACATTAGAATTAGGAGGTAAATCTGCTAACATTATCTTAGATGATGCTAATATTGAAAAAGCACTTGATGGGGTGCAATTAGGTATTTTATTCAACCAAGGTCAAGTATGTTGCGCAGGTTCAAGAATTTTCGTACAAGAAGGAATCTATGATGATTTTGTAGCAAAAGTAAAAGAAAAATTTGCAAAAATTAAAATCGGTGATCCGCTAGATCCAAATACACAAATGGGTAGCCAAATAGATGAAAAACAAGCAGAAAAAATTGTTAATTATATCGAAATAGCTAAAAAAGAAGGTGGAGAAGTAATCGTTGGTGGTGAGCGTTATACAGAAAATGGATGTGATAAAGGGGCATTCGTTAAACCAACATTAATTGCTGGAGTAAACAATGGATGCCGTATCTCACAAGAAGAAGTATTTGGACCAGTCTCAGTAATTATTAAATTCAAAACAGATGAAGAAGTAATTGCTCAAGCTAACGATAGTGAATACGGACTTGCAGGAGCAGTATTCTCTACAAATATTACTCGTGCTTTAAATATTGCCCGTAGAGTAGAAACAGGAAGAATGTGGGTTAATACTTATAATCAAATTCCAGAACACGCACCGTTTGGAGGATACAAAAAATCAGGAATTGGACGTGAAACTCACAAAGTAATACTAGAACACTATTCACAAATGAAAAACATCCTAATTGATTTAAGTGATGATGTATCAGGATTCTACAACTAGTATAATTAAATAAAACCATGATCATGAAGTAACTCAGAATTAATGTAGTTTTGAGTTACTTCTTTTGTTTGAAAAATTATATAGATTTTTTAAATATTGTGTTCATATTAAAAAAGTGATGGCAATTTTCTTTGCAATGTAAATTAAATTTTGAAAATAATATTAATTGTCTTTTGATATTTATTGTAAATATGATAAAATAAAAGATGAAAATGTTTTTATGAAATATTGATTTAAGTTTTGAGGAGGAATAGGAAATATGACTTATAAAACATGGTATCTTGGTTTAGATATTGGAACTGCAAGTGTGGGTTGGGCTGCAACTGATACTGAATATAAAATTATTAGAAAAAATAAAAAAAGATTATGGGGAGTTAGATTATTTGAAGAAGCTACTACTGCAGAAGAACGCCGTGGTTATCGTTCTAGTAGAAGAAGATTAGCTAGAAGAAAATGGCGTTTAAACTTATTGGAAGAATTATTTACTCAAGAAATATCCAAAATTGATTCAAATTTCTTTTTGAGATTAAAGGAAAGTCAATATCATTATGAGGATAAGACACATCAAGTGCCTTATGCAATTTTTAATGATAAAGATTATACAGATAAAGATTATTATAAAGAATATCCAACAATCTATCATTTAAGAGCCAAACTTATGTCTGAGGAAAATCCTGACATAAGAAAAGTATTTTTAGCAATACATCACATCTTAAAAAATAGAGGACATTTCTTATTACAAGGTCAAAGTTTTAAAGATGGTAATTTAAACAATTTAATTAAAGAATTATTAAAACTCGATATACTTCATATAGGATTTGATGTAACAGAAGAAATTGTTAGTAAAATTGCAACTATCTCATTAGAGAAGAAAACTTTGACTGATAAGGTAAATGATCTTAAGAAATTATATCCAAAAGAAAAACAATTATTGGAAGTGTTTAGACTTATTTTTGGAGGAAAAACATCATTAGACAAATTATTTGCTATTGATGAATATAAAGAATTAGATGCATCTGTAAAATCAGTTTCTTTCAAAGAAAAAATCTATGAAGAAGTTCGACATGATTATGAACAAGTTCTATCAAACTATATTGAATTACTAGATCTAGCTAAGTTAGTTTATGACAGTATTATTCTTTCTGATATAAAAAAAGAAGGTAAAACATTATCAGAATCAAAAGTAGAACTTTATAATAAGCACAGAGATGACTTAACAAAATTAAAAAAACTTGTGAAAAATGATACTAAATTATCGGAAGATAAAAAAGTAGAGATTTATGCAGAAATATTTAAAGAAGATAAAGATAAAGGAACTAACTATGTAAATTATATTCGTAAGAGTGAAGAAGGAAAAGGATGTAATTATGAAGACTTTAAAAAATTCTTAGTAAAAGAACTGGCTAGACTAGAAGAAAGTGCAGCTAAAGACGAAATTTTAAGAGATTTAGAACTAGAGATATTTTTACCACTTCAAAGGACAAAAGATAATTCTGTAGTACCGTATCAAATTCACAAAGAAGAATTAGTAAAAATTTTAGATAATGCGGTTAAATACCATAGCTTCTTAGATGAAAAAGATGAGAGTGGATATAGTGTAAAAGAAAAAGTAATTCAATTATTAGAATTTAGAATACCGTACTATGTTGGCCCACTAAATTCTAGTAAAAAAGCTAAAGAAGATGGATTTGCTTGGTCTGTAAGAAATAAAGGGTATGAGAATACACCAGTAACTCCTTGGAATTACGAGAAAGTAATTGATGAAAGTGCTAGTGCAGAGAAGTTTATTACCAATTTAACTAATAAATGTACATATCTTAAAGGGGAAGATGTTCTTCCGAAGAGTTCATTATTATATTCTGAGTTTGCCTTATTAAATGAGTTGAATGCATTAAAATATGATGGTAATAGAATAAGTTTAGAAGCTAGAAATGTTATTATCGAAAAACTTTTCAAACAACAAGGGAAGAAAGTTACAAAAACAAGCATTAAGAATTTATTGAAAGCAGAAGGATATATAGACGGTAAGGGTGAAATTACTGGAATTGATATTACTGTAAAAAATGATCTGAAATCATATAGAGACTTCAAAAAAATACTAAAAGATAAATTTAATACTGAACATGTAGAAAATATAATTCTTTGGATTACATTATACGGAGAATCTAGAAAACTTATAAAAGCTAAGATAGAAGCGGTATATGGTGATATATATTCAAAAGAAGAAATAGCAAAAATGTCTAGATTAGTTTATAAAGATTGGGGAAGATTTTCTAGAAAACTACTAACAGAATTAGTTAGTAAAAAACTTTATAATGAGGAAACAGGAGAATGTTTAAATATAATAGGAGCTATGCGCCAAAATAATATATTATTCATGGAGTTATTGGCAGATAGATTCGATTATGCACAACAGATAACTGATTACAATAAAGAGTTACAAAAAGAAGTAACAGAAATAACACCTGAAATTTTAGATGATTTATATGTATCTCCATCTGTTAAACGTTCGATTTGGCAAACTGTTAGAATAGTAGAAGAACTTAAGAAAATCATAGGCTGTGCACCAACGAAAATTTTCGTAGAGACAACTAGATCTAATCAAGAGAAGAAAAAACCAACAGATTCTCGTAAGAAACAATTAGAATTATTCTATAAAGCAGTTAAAAAAGATGTAAAAGAATTAGAAAAAGAGGTAGGTTTATTAAACTTTGATAAGCTGAATGAAAGATTAAGTTCAGTAGAACCCTCTAAACTAAAAGCTAAAAAATTATATCTATACTATACACAGTTAGGAAGATGTATGTATAGTGGTGAAACGATTGATATTACGCAGTTAAATACTACAGCCTATGATATAGATCATATTTACCCACAAAGTAAAGTCAAGGATGATAGCTTTACAAATACTGTATTAGTAAAAAGAGAATATAACGCTGCTAAAACAGATAGATATCCACTAGGAAGTGACATTCAAACTCCAAGCAATAGAAAATTTTGGAAATTCCTGAAAGAAAAAGGTCTAATTACTGATGAGAAATATAATAGATTAGTAAGAACAGAAGAATTCTCAGATGAAGAGTTAACAGGATTTATTGCACGTCAATTAGTGGAAACATCTCAATCAGTTAAAGCAGTAGCTAGTATATTAGGTGAATTAAATCCAGAAACTTCAATCTGTTACTCTAAAGCAGAAAACGTATCTAGTTTTAGACAGAATTTCGGAAAAATTAAAGATGGTAATAGGAAATCAGATAATACTGAACAGTTAATCAAGGTCCGTGAAATCAATGATTATCATCATGCGAAAGACGCATATTTAAATGTTGTAGTAGGTAATGTCTATGATACAAAATTCACACGAAATGTCTTTAATTTCATTAAAGATAAGAAAGATGGAAGAAAATATTCATTAAATAATGTATTTTATGAAAATGTATCTAATTCTAATACTGTCGCTTGGGAAATGAATAAAACAGTTCATCAAGTAGAAAAAGTTATGAATAATAACAATATACTAGTGACAAGAAGAACGTCTGAACAAAAAGGTGGATTATTCGATGCTACGGTATATAAAGCTAAGATTGCAGCGAAGGCTAAAGAGGGTGTATATTATCCATTAAAAACATCTAATCCTGTAGTAAAAGATGTTACAAAATATGGTGGATACACTAGTATAGGTATAGCATATTATTCTATTTTTGAATACATTTTAGTTAGTAAAAAAGGTGAAGAAAAAATAACTAGAATTATTCCAATACCTATTTTTATCTCACAAAATATAAAAGATGATAGTGCACTATTAGAATTTGGTAAAACTCAAATTAATACTAAATCAAGTGAAGAAATTAAAGACTTTAAATTAATGTATAGAAAGTTATGTATAGGTAGTAAAATAAATATTAATAATTATCAATATTATATTGGTGGAAAGAGTGATGAAAGGTTTTACTATGACAGTGCAGTTCAAGTAATATTGGATAAACTAAGTGAACAATATACAAAAATACTTTCTAAATATCAAAATTGGAAAAAAGAAAATAAAGATGGCGAATTGTGGGAAGGTATTACTGAAGAAAAAAATGTAGAACTGTATAATACACTAGTTGAAAAGATGAATTCAGGAGTATTTACTAAGAAAAAAACAAATAAATTTAGTGAATTAAATTGTGAAGAGATTCGAAATAATTTTATTAAAATCACTGTGGAGGAACAAGCTAAAGTATTATTAGAGATTTTAAATTTACTTACAAATAAAAAGTCTATTTTTGATTTGAGAAGTATCGATATTAAAGTAGCAAGGGGAAAAATTAGTTTTAATTTAACTAATCTAACACAATTTTCAATTATAGAACAATCTGTAACAGGATTTTATGAAAAAGAAATAACAATAATAGGGGATAAAGGGAATGACATGGAGAACAATAATAGTTAGAGATAGGGCGAAGCTAGACTATAGCTTGAATTTTCTAACGGTAAGAAAAGAAGTGGAGACTAGAAAAGTTAGTCTTAGCGAAATATACATGATCATTATTGAAAGCACTGCGGTATCAATTACCGCCGTGCTTTTAAATGAACTCATGAAAAATAAAATTAAAGTTATATTTTGTGACGAAAAAAGAAATCCAAGTTCGGAACTAATACCATACTATGGAAGTCATGATACCAGTCTAAAATATAAGAATCAGTTAGAGTGGTCTGTCGAAAGTAAAGAACGAATATGGACAAGAATAGTCTACGAAAAAATTAATAATCAAATGTTGTTGCTAAAGAAATTAGGTAAAGAAGAGTATAAGTTATTAGAACAATATCTTACTGAACTCGAGTGGAATGACAGTAGTAACAGAGAAGGACATGCGGCCAAGGTTTACTTTAATGCAATGTTTGGTATGGATTTTAGTAGAAATAAAGAATGTTTAACAAATGCTGCATTGGATTATGGTTATTCAATAATTCTTTCTGCATTCAATAGAGAAATTGTCTCATGCGGATACTTCACTCAGCTTGGACTATGTCACAGAAATCCATTTAATAAATTTAATCTAGCCAGTGATTTTATGGAACCTTTCAGAATATTAGTGGATGAAGTAGTCTATAGTTTAGAAGATAACGAGTTTACTAAAGAGCATAAAAATATACTAGTCAATATTCTAAATACTACCATTAATATTGATGATAAAGAACAAACTGTAGCTAATGCTATTAAAATATATGTTCGTAGTTTGTTTACCTCATTAAAAGAAAATGATTTAGAGTATATAAAAATGTATAGTTATGAGTTATAGATTTATGAGAGTATTAGTAATGTTTGATCTTCCAACAGAAACATCACTTCAAAGAAAAAACTATAGAAAGTTTAGAAAAACTTTAATAAAAAATGGTTTTATTATGATGCAAGAATCTGTTTATGTTAAACTAGCTATGAATCAAGGAAGTGCTGATTTAGTAGTGAAGAGTATAAGAAAAATATGTCCTGAAGAAGGTATTGTGCAAGTTTTACAAGTTACAGAAAAACAATTCTCTAAAATGGAGTTTCTAGTAGGAGAGAGTCAAACGGAATATGTTGATAACGATGAAAGGTTACTGGAATTATGAAGATAATTAACAAAAACTGGCAAAGAAAAATTGAGATTGAAGAAAACACGATTTATACATTAGTATTTGAAAATAAAAAATATTATAGGGAAAATATAAAGGAGTTAATTAGTCAACATAAAGGGAATGAAGGAAATTATATATATTCAAATGATAATAAAGAGATATCGTTTGAAAAGAGCAGCTATATAATTACTGATATTTTTAATATTGAAGTTAATAGTAAAAAAATTTTAACAAAGATTTATAATTCACTTTTAAAACAAATTATAGACGATACTGTAGAGTATAATGAGTTAACAACACATATAAGAGCATATTTTGAAAAATTAATATTTAATAGTACATTTGGAGTTGAACAAGGTGAAGAAATTGATATAAATTCTTTATTGAAATTAGGTGATTTTAGAATTCATATAGAAGAAGATGATATTTTAGAAAAATTCATTAAATTTCTGAAAGTACTTGTACAATTATTTGGCATAAATATTATCTTTATAGTTGGACTTCATAACGTTTTTACAGATGAAGAGATAAAAGAAATATATAAGGAAGTTTGTGTCAATAAAATTAATATTATAAATATAGAATATCGACAATTTGATAATCTATCTGATGAAAATTATATAGAGAAAGTTTATATTTTTGATAAAGATAATTGTGAAATATAATGTTGCAATTTTGGGAAAATACTTGTATAATATAGGTAGATTCAAAATTTACATTCAAGTTCAAATAAAGATTTTATCTAAATTGCCTTTTGGCTGGATCGGTGTCGGTCCATTTTTTTATACCCAAATTCAAAATTTCTACTCCAAATATCGATTTGAGGTTTGAGAGATATGTAAATTTTGAATTCTACTAAACAGTACCTTTCCTGTTAACTCCTCCAGGAATGTTTGAGAGATATGTAAATTTTGAATTCTACTAAACTTACGCTAAAACTGTGTAATTTTAAACTGTGTTTGAGAGATATGTAAATTTTGAATTCTACTAAACAAAACTTATACACAGCCATTAGCGGATAAGTTTGAGAGATATGTAAATTTTGAATTCTACTAAACAAATAAGGTAGATGGTGATTATTACACTAAGTTTGAGAGATATGTAAATTTTGAATTCTACTAAACACTCCTTTTAATTGTATTTTCGGTGGTCATGTTTGAGAGATATGTAAATTTTGAATTCTACTAAACATATCTTTGCTTAATTTTAGTTATCATCTCGTTTGAGAGATATGTAAATTTTGAATTCTACTAAACTGGTTGTTTCGCTGACAAACTTGGCCATCCGTTTGAGAGATATGTAAATTTTGAATTCTACTAAACTGACAACTCAAAAGAGGTTGTTTATCTATTGTTTGAGAGATATGTAAATTTTGAATTCTACTAAACAATATTACTCAGTGGAGAAAGGGAGAGACGTTTGAGAGATATGTAAATTTTGAATTCTACTAAACAGAATAAATATTAAGCCAGAAATCATACTGTTTGAGAGATATGTAAATTTTGAATTCTACTAAACAGACTTAGAATGGTTAGACAGTAAAGGTATGTTTGAGAGATATGTAAATTTTGAATTCTACTAAACTGTTTAATTAATATAAAAAAGACTAGATTAGTTTGAGAGATATGTAAATTTTGAATTCTACTAAACTTTAGCTTCAGTAATATCACTAGTTGTTGCGTTTGAGAGATATGTAAATTTTGAATTCTACTAAACCTAGAAATATACTGACTATTAAATTTTTAGTTTGAGAGATATGTAAATTTTGAATTCTACTAAACAAATGAATTATGCTTTTGATAAGTTTGTCAGTTTGAGAGATATGTAAATTTTGAATTCTACTAAACAGTTGAGATAGACAATGTTGCAAATTTAGGGTTTGAGAGATATGTAAATTTTGAATTCTACTAAACTCATCTAAAGTATAATAATTATAAGGATTGTTTGAGAGATATGTAAATTTTGAATTCTACTAAACAAAGAAAAAGAGAAAAAGACTTTAACTGCGTTTGAGAGATATGTAAATTTTGAATTCTACTAAACATTACCTAGTGGCCGTTCACTATATTATCCGTTTGAGAGATATGTAAATTTTGAATTCTACTAAACAGCAGTTTATTTAAACTACTCTATCTCATGTTTGAGAGATATGTAAATTTTGAATTCTACTAAACGTTGTCAAGTCTAGCGTTGGCAATGGTATTGTTTGAGAGATATGTAAATTTTGAATTCTACTAAACTTCTTTCATTGTTTTCTTTACATCATCAACGTTTGAGAGATATGTAAATTTTGAATTCTACTAAACAATAAAAAACGAGATAAGGTTATCGATACGTTTGAGAGATATGTAAATTTTGAATTCTACTAAACACGTCATTTCTATCTACATAGTAAGCTGCGTTTGAGAGATATGTAAATTTTGAATTCTACTAAACACAGAACGCCGGAGGTATAAGTTTCGTGCTGTTTGAGAGATATGTAAATTTTGAATTCTACTAAACTAGATTTGCTCCTAACACACTTTTAAAGACGTTTGAGAGATATGTAAATTTTGAATTCTACTAAACTGTATCGTTCGTCTTCTTTTGCCTTATCCCGTTTGAGAGATATGTAAATTTTGAATTCTACTAAACAGACATAGCTATTTATAGGATATATCTCTTGTTTGAGAGATATGTAAATTTTGAATTCTACTAAACTGGTTTGAAAGGCACGGAAATTATACAGTGTTTGAGAGATATGTAAATTTTGAATTCTACTAAACATTGATTTTTAACTGTAATCTTACCTATTTGTTTGAGAGATATGTAAATTTTGAATTCTACTAAACGTTGAAAAGAACAATGGCACAAGATATGCGTTTGAGAGATATGTAAATTTTGAATTCTACTAAACGTTGAAAAGAACAATGGCACAAGATATGCGTTTGAGAGATATGTAAATTTTGAATTCTACTAAACTTAAAAACGCACGTAGACACCTTAGCAAAGTTTGAGAGATATGTAAATTTTGAATTCTACTAAACTTCTTTTGAAATATATACGATTTGATATCCGTTTGAGAGATATGTAAATTTTGAATTCTACTAAACATATTTTTGTTATCAGCAAAAATCTTGTTGTTTGAGAGATATGTAAATTTTGAATTCTACTAAACGATTCAGAAAATTCTAATACTGCAAGCTCGTTTGAGAGATATGTAAATTTTGAATTCTACTAAACAGCTTGTTCACTAGCTACGAACGTCTTACCGTTTGAGAGATATGTAAATTTTGAATTCTACTAAACCACTTGTAGGGCCAACTTATGACGATAAGGGTTTGAGAGATATGTAAATTTTGAATTCTACTAAACTGCAGATGTGATTGAAGCTATTTGAGAGTTGTTTGAGAGATATGTAAATTTTGAATTCTACTAAACACAACAAACGTCGCACTGTCGGTCAAATTAGTTTGAGAGATATGTAAATTTTGAATTCTACTAAACGCTTGACAGAGGTTTCGCAGCATACTATGGTTTGAGAGATATGTAAATTTTGAATTCTACTAAACTTTAGGAATTGAGGTAAAACGGGAAACGGGGTTTGAGAGATATGTAAATTTTGAATTCTACTAAACAACCGTCCCATGCTTCTTTGAAACGTTCTGGTTTGAGAGATATGTAAATTTTGTGATTATTTAATAAGATTATTGATGAGATAACATTGAGTGTTATTTGATCTATAATCTTATTTTTGTTTACATAAACTTTACCGAATAGAAGAGGGTATAAAAAAAGCGTTCACGTTAATCTCAATAAACGTAAACGCTCGTTAATATTCTGTTACTTCGTTATCTCTTCAATAATCGTTTCTAATTTCATTGAACGACTTGCTTTAAATAGGATAACTTCGTTTTTATGTTTGTTATTTTTTAAATATTCACTAACTTCAGCAGTAGTAGGGAAGTGTAGTGTTTTTATTCTGTCGTTTTTAATTTGTTTAGTAATGTTTTCAGCTAGCTCTCCAACGCTAATTACTAAATCTATATCGTTAGTATTGTTAGAGATATATTCACCAACTTCACCGTGATAGTTAACTTCATTTGATCCAAGTTCGAACATGCTTCCTAATACTAATGTTTTATAATCGAAGTCATCGAAGCTACTTACGACATCTACTCCAGCTTTCATAGAAGTAGGGCTTGCATTATATGCATCGTTAATAATTAGTGAGTCTTCTTTGTAAGGAATACTTTGTAGACGCATTCCCGTGATTTCTACAGTATTTTCTATAGCCTTGCGGATTTCCTCGTTAGTTAATCCAATTTTGCTTGCGATTGCAGTTGCGAACATAATATTGAATAGATTATGTTTTCCTTTTAATTTTGTGAAGTATTGTTTATCGCTGATGTTAAGTTTGAAATCAATCTTATCACGAGTAATAGTGTAGTTTTCTAAAATAATATCGTTATAGCTATTTTCACCACATGAAGTAGCATTAATATCTGATGAATCTACTAATGTTTTTAGAAGAACTTCATCTCCGTTATAAACGAAGTATCCATCTTTTTTCATTCCGTTAGTAATTTCGAATTTAGCCTTAGCTATACCTTCACGTGATTTGAAGAATTCAATATGGCTTTCACCGATATTAGTAATTACTGTATAATCTGGTTCAACCATCTTAGATAAGAAATCAAGTTGACCGAATCCATCAGCTCCCATTTCAAGAACTAGTATTTCACTATCTTTTGGTGCAGCAAGAATAGTTAATGGTACACCAAGTTCGTTGTTAAAGTTACCTTGTGTTTTGTGAACTTTATATTTTGTTGATAACACACTTGTAATTATATCTTTTGTAGTAGTTTTACCATTACTACCTGTGATTGCGATAGTTTTAGCATTTAGGCTGTCTAAGTAATGTTTTGCTAAAGTTTGAATAGCTTTGTAGCTATCATTAACATAGATAATGTTATTATCAGAAATGAAGTCATCTTTTAAAGATAAACTTGCTGCAGCACCTTTTTCAAAAGCACTTTCTATATAGTTGTGACCATCTACATTTTCACCTAAGAAGGGGATGAATAGATCCCCTTGTTTAACTTTTCTACTATCGATTGCGATACCAGTAATTTCTGTATCATTTGTGATATTTACTTTTTTTGCATTTAATATTTTTTCTAAATCTTTAACTAAATATTTCATGTCTTATCCTATTCTTCAGTTAATAAGTTTTTGCGATCTTCGTAACGCTCTACAGCTAACTTGAATAATTCTTCGATAATTTCAGAATAACTTACATTCATGTTTGCCCATAGAGAAGGGAACATTGAGAATGGTGTGAAACCAGGCATTGTGTTTACTTCGTTAATGAAGATTTCTCCTTCTTTAGTGTAGAAGAAGTCAGCACGTACTAAGCCAGAACCACTGATCGCACGGAAAGCAGTAGCTGCCATTTCTCTAAATTTAGGATATAGAGTAGTATCTACTGGTGCAGGAATATCCATACGTGATTGTCCATCAGTGTATTTAGTTTCATAATCGTAGAATTCTGTTGAAGATATATTTACGATTTCACCTGGATCTGTAGTTTTTACTTCGTTGTAACCAAGTACTGCAACTTCGATTTCTTTAGCTCCAACAGCACCTTGTTCAACAACGATTTTTTTATCGAATTTAAGGGCTTCTTCAACACCTTTAACTAACTCAGTTTCATCGTTACAACGACTAATACCAACAGATGAACCTAAGTTTGCAGGTTTAACGAAAACAGGATATTTAAGATTTTCGTTGATTTCATTAATAATAGCTTCTTTTTTATTTTCCCATGTATACTCGATGAAGTGAACATATGGAAGTTGTGGTAAGTCATAAGCAGCGAATAATTGTTTCATAACTACTTTGTCCATACCAGCAGCACTTGAAAGTACGTTGTTACCTACATATGCTATATCCATAATTTCTAGTAAACCTTGGATTGTTCCATCTTCACCATTAGGTCCGTGAAGAACAGGGAAGACGATATCGAATTTACGCCCATCTTCAAATAATAATCCGCTGATGTCATTATCAAAGTTTGAAAAAATAAGGTCATGTTGATCGGCTATTTCTGATGTAATTTGTTCACCGCGTGCCCAGTTTCCTTCTAATGAGATGAAGATAGGAAATACGTTGTATTTTTCTTTGTCAATTGCGTTAATAATTGATTTTGCTGTTAATAGTGAAATTGAGTGTTCAGCACTTTTTCCACCATAAATAATTCCAATATTTTTTTTTGTCATTTTTTAATCTCCTAAGAAATAAAATTGTTTTTGTCTTTAATTGAAATGTATAAATATCGATTTACACATGTACTAAATTAGTAATGTTCATTATTTTATGAATACGATACAAAACTAATATACCTTATTATATCATAAAAATTTAAAAGTAGAATAAATTTGTAAGATATATTGAATAAATTTTTTTAAAAGTTAAAACACTTAAGAATAATAAAAAGAAGCACAAGTATATTTGATTTTATATTAATCAAATTAATCTTGTTGCTTCTTTAAAATTATTGTCTAAAGTTTATACTTTTCTTTAAGTTCTGCGATAGTATCACGAAGCTTCGCAGCTTGCTCAAACTCAAATTTTTCTGCAGCGTCGAACATTTGTTGTTCTAATTCTGCTAAGTGTTCTTCGATATTATCATCATTGATATTTGCACTTTCTTCAAGTTCAAGAATTTCATCATCTTTAACGACTTCTTTCTTAGCGCTTATTGAATCACGAATATCTTTTATAATTGTTTGAGGAGTGATTCCGTGTTCTTCGTTGTAAGCCATTTGAATTTCACGACGACGGTTCGTCTCATCAATCGCTTTTCTCATACTTCGAGTAATGTTATCTGCATACATGATTACACGACCATTTGCGTTACGAGCTGCACGACCAATAGTTTGTAAAAGAGCCTTATCTCCACGTAAGAATCCTTCTTTATCAGCATCCAAAATAGCTACTAGTGAAACTTCAGGAATATCTAAACCTTCACGTAGTAAGTTAATCCCAATAAGAATATCGAATTTACCAAGACGAAGATTTCTAATTATTTCAGTACGTTCTAAAGTTTTTATATCTGAATGTAGATATTCTACTTTTAGACCATTCTCTTTCAGGTAGGCAGTAAGAGATTCTGCCATTTTTTTAGTTAGAGTAGTTATTAGAACGCGTTCTCCTTTAGCTATAATTTTCTCAGCTTCTTTAGTTATGTCAAAGACTTGATCGCTAACTGGGCGAATATCGATAATCGGATCTAGTAGACCTGTAGGACGAATAATTTGTTCAGTAATTTTAGTACTATGCTCTAATTCGAAGTCCCCAGGAGTAGCTGATACAAAAATGGCTTGGTTTAATTTCTTCTCGAATTCTTCGAAGTTTAAAGGTCGGTTATCGAGAGCTGTAGGTAATCTGAAACCATAATCAACAAGAACTTGTTTACGAGCTCTATCTCCGTTAAACATACCACGAACCTGAGGAAGAGTAACGTGTGATTCATCGACTACTAGTAACCAATCATCTGGGAAGTAATCTAGTAGTGTGTATGGAGTACTACCAGGTTCACGAAGAGTAAGGTGAAGAGAGTAGTTTTCTATACCAGAACAAAATCCCATTTCTTCCATCATTTCAAGGTCATAGTTAGTACGTTGTTCAAGTCGTTGAGCTTCTAGAAGTTTGTTTTCCATATTAAGAACTTTTAATCTTTCTTCTAATTCAGCTCGAATCCTTTTAATAGCTTCTTTAGTTTTTTCATCACCAGCTACGAAGTGACTGGCAGGGTAAATTGCAATATGTTCAAGTTCACTTAGCACTTCCCCAGTAAGTGGATTAATTTCACGGATACGATCTATTTCATCTCCAAACATTTCTACTCGAACCGAATTTTCACTGCGAGATGCCGGGAAAATCTCAATAACATCACCACGAACTCTAAAAGTACCACGAGTAAACTCGATATCATTTCTCATATATTGAATGCTGATTAGTTTTTCCATTATTTTATTACGATTAATTTCATCACCAACTCGTAATGATAGCACTAGAGAAGAATATTCTTCTGGAGACCCTAAACCATATATACAGCTGACACTCGAAACTATAATTACATCATCACGATCGAATAAAGATGATGTTGCACTGTGTCGAAGTTTATCGATTTCATCGTTCACAGAAGAATCTTTTTCTATGTAAGTATCCGTTGATGGAACATATGCTTCTGGTTGGAAGTAATCATAGTATGAAACAAAATACTCAACTCGGTTGTTCGGGAAAAATTCTTTAAGCTCATTGTAAAGTTGACCTGCTAGTGTCTTGTTGTGGGCAAGAACTAGGGTAGGTTTACCTACGTTTTTCACGATATTTGCTATAGTGAAAGTTTTACCAGTACCAGTAGCACCAAGTAAAGTTTGATATTTTTCTCCATTATTTAAACCTTCAGTAAGTTCGGCAATAGCATTCACCTGATCACCTTTCGGTTCATACTTACTCTGAAGATCAAAATCTACATGTAATCTATTAATTTCCAAAAAATCCGCTCCTTTTTTAATAGTAGTATTGTGAGTAATATCATAAAAGATAAAGTAACTCACACATAAGGTTAATTAATTCTTTCTATAACATTATAATATAGATAGGAGAATAGTGGAAGTGATAGAAATTGATTAATTTTTACTATTTATAGAATATTGATGTGGTTATATTATAGAAGTACCATATTTTAAAACATTTCTACTATATTTTATTTTGTTTTTTTGAATGTATATGTTAAGATAGTATAGTATGAAAAAAGGAGGAAGTAATGGATACACAAAAAATTATATATACTTCACCGAAAAGTGAAAGAATCGATAAATTTTTACAACAAGAATTAACAGATGTTTCTAGAACAAATATCCAGAACTTAATTTCTGAAGGTTATATAAAAGTAGATGGAAATAGTATTAAAACAAATTATAAATTAAAAGAAGGTAATGTTATTACTATTGAATACAAGGAACCCGAAGAATTAGACGTTGTAAAACAAGATATTCCAATTGATATTGTATATGAAGACGATGATTTAATTATTGTAAATAAAGCTAAAGGTATGGTTGTTCACCCATCAGTAGGACACAAAGATGGAACATTAGTAAATGCCTTATTATTCCACAGTGAACTTTCAAGTATAAATGGAACTATTAGACCAGGAATTGTTCACAGAATTGATAAAGATACTTCAGGCTTATTAATCGTTGCGAAAAATGATAAAGCACACGTTAAATTATCTGAGATGATTGCGAATAAAGATGTTAAGAGAAAATATTATGCTCTTGTTCACGGTAGTATTAAACACGACTACGGAACAATTGATGCTCCAATAGCTCGTAATCCAAAAGAACGTAAAGAAATGGCTGTTATCGATGAAGGAAAACCATCTATTACACACTTTAAAGTAGTAGATAGATTTGAGAAATATACACTTATCGAATGTGAACTAGAAACTGGACGTACTCACCAAATCAGAGTACATATGAAATACATCAACCACCCATTAGTAGGCGATCCAGTATATGGGCCGAGAAAAACATTAAATACTAATGGACAAGCACTTCATTCAAAAAGTATCGAATTCAACCACCCAATTACAGGAGAACATTTATATTTTGAAACAGAAATTCCTGAGTATATGGTTGAGACTATGTCTAAATTAGATAAATAGTATAAAGTATAATATATCGCCTCAAATATTAGTTTAAACAGCTAATTTTGGGGTGATTTTTTTAAAAAATTAAAGGTGTACTAGTATAAGAACTTAGTTTAGAGAAAAAAATTAAATAGATTAAATAAATGAAAATTTTTAAGAAATTTGATTATGAAATTATGATTGAGAATTTGTAAAAACTAAGAAGTTAACGATGTATACGTTAACAACAAAAGCTTGTGATACCAAAGAATAGAAGAATTAATATGTTAAAATTTAATAAATATTACACTTAATTGAAAATTATAGAAGAAAATAGTTTATTTTTTCTAAAAAGTGTAGTATTATAATATATAGTAAGTAGTTATTTAAGGAGGACAAACAACATGGTATTAGTACCAGCAAAAGACATGCTTGTAAAAGCAAGAAAAGAAGGATATGCTGTAGGGCATTTCAACATCAATAACTTAGAATGGACAAAAGCTATTTTAGCAGCTTGTGAAGAAGCAAAAAGTCCAGTAATCTTAGGTGTAAGTGAAGGAGCAGCTAAATACATGACTGGTTTCAGAACTGTAGCAGCTATGGTTAAAGCTATGGTAGAAGAAATGAAAATTACAGTTCCTGTAGCATTACACTTAGACCACGGTTCATACGAAGGAACTCAAAAAGCTATCGAAGCTGGATTTAGTTCAGTAATGTTCGACGGATCTCACTATCCATTCGAAGAAAACATCGCTAAATCTAAAGAAATGATCGCTTTAGCTCACTCTAAAGGTATTTCTATCGAGTGTGAAGTAGGTTCAATCGGTGGAGAAGAAGATGGAGTTATCGGTAGCGGTGAATTAGCTGATCCAAACGAATGTAAAACAATGGCTGACTTAGGAATTGACTTCCTAGCTGCAGGTATTGGTAACATCCACGGTAAATACCCAGAAAACTGGGCTGGATTAAGCTTTGAAACATTAGAAAAAATTTCTAACATCACTGGTGGAATTCCATTAGTATTACACGGTGGTTCAGGAATCCCAACTGACCAAATCCAAAAAGCTATCTCTCTAGGAGTATCTAAAGTTAATGTTAACACTGAATGTCAATTAGCATTTGCTGAAGCTACACGTAAATACATTGAAGAAGGTGGAGATCAAAAACCTAAAGGTTTCGACCCTCGTAAATTATTAAACCCTGGATTTGAAGCTATTAAAGCTATGGTTCACGAAAAAATCGATATCTTCGGTTCAAGAAACAAAGCATAATAACTACGAAACATATTTTAAGACTCATGCTTTGCATGGGTCTTTTTTTATAGAAGGGAGAATTCCAATGCAAGAAACAATAAATTATTTAAAAAAACTAACAAGTATAGTATCACCTACTGGTTATACTAAAGAAATCTCTGATTACTTAGTAGAAGAATTAGAAAGACTTGGCTACAATTCAATAAGAACTAATAAAGGTGGAGTAAATGTAGTAGTGCTAGGTAAAGATAATTCTAAACATCGTGTAGTTACTGCTCACGTTGATACTCTAGGCGCTATGGTTCGTGCGGTAAAACCTGACGGAAGACTTAAACTAGCTAAAGTCGGTGGTTATCCTTGGAACATGATAGAAGGAGAAAACTGTCTTGTCCATGTAGCAAGTACAGGAAAAACTGTAAGTGGAACAATCTTAGTTCATCAAACTAGCACACACGTATATAGAGATGCGGGCACTGTAGAACGCACAGAAGATAATATGGAAGTAAGATTAGATGCCAAAGTAACTAACGAAAAAGAAACACGCGAATTAGGAATTGACGTAGGAGATTTCATTAGTTTTGATCCTAGAACCATCGTTACAGATACAGGATTCATTAAGAGTAGATTTTTAGATGATAAAGTTAGTGCAGCTATATTATTAGATTTATTAAGAAGATATAAAGAAGAAAATGTTGAACTTCCATATACAACACACTTCATGTTCAGTGTATTTGAAGAAGTAGGGCATGGAGCTAACTCAAGTCTTCCGAAAGAAGCAGTAGAGTACCTTGCAGTTGACATGGGTGCAATGGGTGATGATCAACAAACTGATGAATATACAGTGTCTATTTGTGTAAAAGATGCTAGTGGTCCATATAATTATGAGTTCAGAAATCATTTAGTGAGTCTAGCTAAAGAAAATGGAATAGAATACAAACTAGACATATATCCATATTATGGAAGTGATGCTTCGGCAGCTATGCGAGCAGGAGCAGAAGTAAAACATGCATTATTAGGTGCAGGAATAGAGTCAAGTCACTCTTATGAAAGAACGCACATAGATTCAGTAGAACAAACTCATAAACTAGTTAATGCTTATTTAAGAAGTTCTTTAGTATAGTAAGTATAAAGAATAACAGGTGATTTAATAAATTATTTAATTTATAAATTGTCATGTTAAAATTATTTACCTAAGTTATATTTACAGGTAAATATGTCAACTAAATGTTATATGAAAATAGTAATGAAATAGAAAAAAACCTATTTAATGCCTAATTTTAACAAAAAATCTTAAAAAACTTAAGAAAACAACTTGACTTTTATTCCAAAACTCAATATAATATCTATATATACGAATACGATCGTATTAAAATTAATATTAATTATGTAAAGGAGATGTAATACTATGAACAAAAAAGTATTATTATCAGTATTATCAGCTGGTTTAGTAGCTACTACAGTTGCTCCTCTTGCTTTAGCTCAAGGTGAAAATGCAAGTAACTCAAACCAACTAACTCAAAAAAAATATGTTTCTGAACGCGACATCGCTGATGAAGCAAATGCTCAAGTAGCTGCTCACGAAGCTGAAATCCGTGCTGAAGCTCAAAGACAATTTGATCAACAAGGAAGTCAAGCTCTTAAAGCTGCTCAAGCAGAATTAAAAGCATTCTTAGATTCTGGATACTCAGGACATGATTTCACTACTAAAAAAGAAGCTTTAGAAGCTAAAGTTGCAGCTGCAAAAGCTACTGCAGGTAGATCATTTGATGAAATCTACAACACTGTTAAAAACCGCTACGTTCAAAAATTACAAGAACAATATAGAGCAGCAGCAGTTCGTCAAGGTAACTACTGGAACGATAAAACAGGTGTTGAAGATAACAAACCTAACCCAACACGTATTGCAGAAGACATCAAAAACCAAACTGGTAAAGATGTAACTGTTGAGAAAAAACAAGATGGTTCAGTTGTGATTAAAGACCAAAAAGGTAACGTTCTTAAAACTATTACTAAAGATGGTAAAGTAATGAACGGTCCTGTTAAAGCTAACAGAGTTTTACCAAAAACTCACGCAGCTAAATAATACTGACGTAAAATAAAAAAGGATGTTTGATTTCAAACTCCTTTTTTTATTATTATAAAATATAATTAGAATCCAGGATATGAGATAACTTCATTCCTGGATTTATTCAATATAAGTAATTATTAGTATTAAATTTCCGTAAATAATATATTAATTAATCTCTTTTTTGTTGAAATATAAAAGTATGCATGATACAATTAGTAGCGATGGTGTAAACTATAGCGGTTAAGATCATTGTAAATTGTACTGAATAAGATATTGAAAAGTAGTTTATTGAACTTAGTTTTAAATTATTAAAATATTAATAAACTATAACGGGCAAAGTGAAGTTGAAATTTTTATTGATTAAAAGTTTTGCCCAATTTTATATACTAAAAAATATAGTAAGGTAGGTAATTTATGTCATTTGAGATAATAACTCAAGATGAGTTTAATAATCATACGAAAATTGTAGATAGTGCATCTTTTATACAAAAAGTACCAATGGCTAATTTGTTAGAGAAAAGAGGATTTACGATAAAGTATGTTGCTTGGAAAGAAAATGGAGAAACTCTAGTTTCAAGTATTGTCTTCAGCAAACCTATGGCTGGCGGATTATATATGGAATTGAAATCTGGACCGATATATACTGATGAATCTAAGTTAAAGGATTTTTATAATGGTTTAAAAGATTATGCTAAACAACAAGGGGTAATAGAATTAATAGTTAAACCTTATAACACATATCAAGAATTTAACAGTGATGGTGAACCTATCGGTGAAGAAAATAAACATTTCGTTAGAGAATTAGTAGAACTTGGTTATACGCATGATGGTTTAACAACTGGTTATCCAGATGGTGAACCAGATTGGCATTATGTAAAAGATATGAAAGGAATAACAGAAGAAACTCTAGTTAATTCTTTCGGTAAAAAAGGAAAACAATTATTAAAGAAAGCCAAAAGTTTCGGTATTAAAGTTAGAAAACTAGAAAGAGATGAACTACAAATATTTAAAGATATCACAGCTTCTACTAGTAATAGACGTGATTATAGTGATAAACCCCTAGAATATTATGAAGATTTCTATGATAGTTTTGGAGAAGATGCGGAGTTTATGATTGCTACTATTAATTTTGAGGAATATTTATCGAATCTTCAAAGTAATAAAAAAAATATTGTAGATAAGCTAGAAAAACTTATAGAAGAAAATCCTGGCGAGAAAAAATCAGCGAAATTTAATCGATTATCAAAAGAATTAAATCGTGAGATTGAAACGTATGATAATCGTATAGAAGAAGCTGAAGGTTTTATTTCTAAATATGGAAAAGAAGAAGTAGTACTATCAGGAAGCTTATTCATTTATAGTGGGCAGGAGAGTACATATTTATTTAGTGGATCGTATACAGAATTTAACAAGTTTTATTCTCCAACATTACTACAAGAATATGTAATGCTAGAATCTATAAAAAGAGGTATACCATTGTATAATTTCTTGGGGATTCAAGGGATTTTTGATGGAACTGATGGAGTGTTACGATTTAAGCAAAACTTCAATGGATATGTTGTTAGAAAAATGGGAACATTCCGCTATTATCCAAATCCATTGAAATTCAAACTTATAAAATTAGTGAAGAAAATTTTTCGTAGATAATTAAAAATTCGGAGTTTGGTATTTATAAACCATTCTCCGAATTATTTGTTAAATCCTATACAAAAACGACCTTGAACTCAGTCAATCTGAACTTTCAAGGTCATTTATTCTTATCTAATTGCTTTTAATCTCGTTGCAACTACTGTTCCTATAGCTGCGATAATTGCTGATGCGTAGAACACGTATGAAGTACTAATATCCCACAGTGCTCCCATAATATACAACCCTATAGCCATACTTAGTTGGAAACAAATCGCTGTATATAGATTTTGCATATCTATAATCTCTTTGTTGTTGTAATCTCTATTTAGAATTAAGATGAATGCTATATGTGCAACTGCGAATGTTATTGCATGAAATGTTTGCATTACAGTAAATACATAGATATTATGGAAAGTTGCTAAGGCTGACCAACGTATCACGGCGCAAACTCCCGCGAACACCAATAGATTTTTTGGTTTTATTTTATCTACCAATCTTTTCGAAAAGATAAAGAAGATTATTTCTGCTATAACTGATACGTTTAAGATTACTCCTGATAACCATTTAGCTGATATATTCATACTTTCTAAATATATAGCGTTATAATTGTTGTATGCTGTGTGAGAAAGTTGATATAAGAAAATAGTTACTATTAACAATATCGCATTTCTATCTTTTAATACCCAGCCATATAGGCTTTCTTTTTTATCGTTGTTACTGTTATTATCCAAGTTTAAGTTTTTTACTAATTTAGGCTGTGGTAGGAACATAAATACTAAATATAATGCTACTAAAAATATAAGTATGTAATATAGTGCTCCATTACCTACATAACCTAATACTCCTCCGATAAATATACCAACAACTGTATATCCAAGTGATCCGTATGTTCTTGCTTTCCCGTAGTCAATATTTTCTTCACGTAAAAATAAAGAAGCTAAACCTTCTACAAGTGGACTAATCATAAAGTAAATTAACCCGAATAGGAATGTGATAATTCCTAATAATATCTTTTCGTTTGTGAATCCATAACTTATCGCAAGGATAAGACCTGAAGCAACAGAAAATTTCATCGTAATATTTAAGTTATATTTTTTTATTAAATACGGACTTAAAAATATACCACTGATAACCCTAGCGAAATACAACATTGAGAATATTGAACTGGCCTCTAGAACATTTAAGTTTTTTACAGAAGTCAGATATACCATCCAGAATGGTAAAAAAGTACCCGTTACTAAAAATTGTAAAAAGTAGTTAGACGATAACCAAGTTTTTGATGACATATTTACCTCCTAATTTACGAAAAATTGCACTAGAACTACTAAGCTGTTCATTAGAATATGAGCTACGATAGGTGTAATTATTCTTTTCGTATGTAAATATAGATAAGAAAATACGAATGACATACCGATATAGACGATCATAATTGGTGAGAAACCGTCATGAGGTAGTGCGAATATAATTCCTGTGATTAATGCAGGAATAGTGAATCTAATCCATTTTTTACTACCTATCATTGCATCGTAAAAATATCCAAATACTGCTTTTCTAAAGAATAATTCTTCCATTATTGGTCCTAGTACAGCTACATATAGTATGAAGTATGGTTTTAATTTTAATACTTCAACGACGTTACTTGTGTTTTTACTTTTAGTAGGAAAGTTGAAAAAGTTTGATAGGTATACTAACAAACCGTTCAAAATACCTTGAAGCAACATCATCGAAATAAATCCAATAATTCCAATTGCAAATAGGGTGATAAAGTTGTATTTTGACTGTTGTCTATCTATATCGTTAGTTCCTTTTCTTGCTATATAACCAAGAATAAAGGTAGCTGTTAAAGATAAAAACAACACAATAGTTACACGATTATCAACGCTAATGTTTCGAGGGAGTTGAAGTGGAATAACAAATACTGCTAATATATAAATAATTCCACTAAGAAGTAGGTGGTTAACATTACCACGAGTTAATGAAAATCTCATAGACCCTCCTTATTAAATTTTAATCATTTTCTATTATAACATCTATAAATACTGAGTACAACCTTATTGATTAAAAGTTGTATATAATGATGAAAATAATAAGATGAAAATCTAACTTAAATAATCTATCGTTAAGAAGTGAACGTATTCATGATATTTTTATGAATTTAACTTGAAAATTTATAAATTTAGTGATAGAATGTAAAGTAAGTAAGCGAGCTGATGATGGTGAGAGTTCAGCAACAATATTGGCGTTAAATACAATTTAATATTGTTAAAGTTGAGTTTTTACTAATCAGGGTGGAACCGCGGAAATTATTTCGTCCCTAGATGTGCTTCGGCATATCTAGGGCTTTTTATATTTTTATTAATAAGGAGGAAACAACAATGGAGAAAATTTTATCTCTAGCAAAAAATAGAGGATTCGTATTTCAAGGATCTGAAATTTATGGTGGATTAGCTAATACTTGGGATTACGGTCCACTAGGTGTAGAATTAAAAAATAACGTAAAAAAAGCATGGTGGAAAAAATTCATTCAAGAATCACCGTATAACGTAGGGTTAGATGCAGCTATTTTCATGAACCCACGTACTTGGGAAGCATCTGGCCACGTAGGTAACTTCAGTGACCCTATGATGGACTGTAAAGTTTGTAAATCACGTCTTCGTGCAGATAAATTAATCGAAGAATACTATTTCAACGAAAAAAATGAGGATGTAGTAGTTGATGGTCTTCCATTTGAAGAATTAGAAGCTATTATCGATCGTGAAAACATTAAATGTCCAGAATGTGGTAGCCATGACTACACTAACATTCGTCAATTTAACCTAATGTTTAAAACAAACCAAGGTGTAGTAGAAAATTCTACAAGCCAAATTTACCTACGTCCAGAAACAGCACAAGGTATCTTCGTTAACTTCAAAAACGTTCAACGTAGTATGCGTAAGAAATTACCATTCGGTATTGGGCAAATTGGTAAATCATTCCGTAACGAAATTACACCAGGTAACTTCATCTTCCGTACTCGTGAATTCGAACAAATGGAATTAGAATTCTTCTGTGAACCAGGAACAGAATTAGATTGGCACACAACTTGGAAAAACAGTTGTGAGAAATTCTTATTAGACTTAGGTATGACTAAAGAAAATATCCGTCTTCGTGATCATGATCAAGAAGAATTATCTCACTATTCAAATGCAACTACAGATATCGAGTTCAAATTCCCATTTGGTTGGGGAGAACTTTGGGGTATTGCTTCAAGAACAGATTACGACTTAAAACAACATATGGAACACTCTGGTCAAGATTTAACTTATCAAGACTTAAGTACAAATGAAAAATTCATCCCATATTGTATCGAACCATCTGTAGGGGTAGACCGTGTTCTTTTAGCATTTTTATGCGATGCTTACAACGAAGAAGAGGTTGGAGAAAATGATACTCGTACAGTTCTTAAATTCCACCCAGCTCTTGCTCCGTTTAAAGCAGCTATCTTACCACTTTCTAAAAAATTAAGTGATAAAGCTGTTGAAGTATATCAACAATTAGCTGCAGACTTTATGGTTGATTTTGATGAAACTGGATCAATTGGTAAGAGATATAGAAGACAAGATGAAATTGGTACTCCTTTCTGTATCACTTATGACTTCGAGTCTGAAAACGATGGAATGGTAACTGTTCGTGATAGAGATACTATGGAACAAGTACGTATGCCTATTTCAGAACTTAAACAATATCTAACAGAAAAAACAAAATTCTAATATTAAAATACCGATAAGCATTAACCACTTATCGGTATTTTTGTCTTTAAAATTCAGTAAATCACTTTGTAAGTAAGCATCTACCATTCTGTGTGTAGCTTCTACTGAATCTAAATGTGTTCTTTCATATGAATGACTAGATTCAATTCCTGCCCCAAGAAAAGCATGTTTAACTTCAGCTCCAGCGCTCATAGCTGCAGAAGCATCACTACCGTAGTATGGATAAATGTCTAATTTATACCGAATTTCTTTCTTCCTATTAATACTATAAATAATACTATAAAAATCGTCGTAAATTGAAGAGGTAAATGTTAATTTAGTAAGATTTAAGTTCTAATAATAATTTGAAGTTACCATTAAAAGTACCAAAACATATTATCTTTATATTTTGAGCTCATGTTATCACCATAATTTCATGAAGGATTAACATCAATCAATACCTCATAAAAACCATTAAATAATTTTAATTAGGATAATGAACCTGTAATTATTATATTGAAAAATTAAAATCAACTTCAACCCTAAAAATTATTTAAAATATCAAAAAATCAGAGAGTCTAATTCGAGACTCTGACAACTAATAGTATTGAAAAAATTCAATGTTTTTAAAATTAAGTCCCTCAAAATACTAGTTTACTGGAAACTAAGTCTATATATGATTATTTTTATTCATTAATTTTTTTAATTCCTCTTCCAAAACCGCTTTCGTAGCACCATACTGAGCTAACCCATACTTAATAGTTAATTCCTGAGTCTTTGTTATTCCCTCATTCTTCCAAGTTTCAAGATTATTAGTAAGTTGTAAAATCTTTTTCTCTTTATTCATTATTTCATCTTTAAGTAAGCAGATCAGTTCTTTATTTGTTAGATTATCACCAAAAAATAACCTCATCAAAAAATCTGATTTATATGATTCTTCAATCAAATTAGATTCAAGATATTTTTGTAATTCTTTTTTACCACAAGTAGTGATTGTATATATATTTTTATTTGGTTTACCCGATTGCATTATAGTCTTTTTAGATACCAATCCTTCTTTCTCTAGTTTTTTTAATGTTGGGTAAATCATCCCATAAGTACCATCATAAAAGTATGATAATTGACTTTGAAAAATTTCTTTAATTTCATATCCTGTTCTTTCCTGGTTACTTAGAATACCAAGAATTACATCTCTTCCTTTCAAAGCTAGACCTCCTTAATCTTGTTATATTATAAAAAATATGTTACATTCATACAGCAAACGAGCTTAGCATGTTTAATATTTCAAATATTATTATTTCGATATCACGTAACACCAATAATTCCGAAAGATGGTTTTATTTAACAAAAAAGCTCCTTTATATAACGCTAATTTAAATTTCTCTAAAACTACTTTTTAATAAAAGTTTTAATTTTACAAGTATATTATTTTGATTTCGCAGTATAATCTTTCTATTAATTAAAATATTTTTACGAATTTTTTATATAATACTATAAAGAAATCAAAATAATCTTTGTTCACAATTAATTTTAAACTTTTATCATATTTCTAAAATATACTACAAATATCATAAAAAGTCAAAAAAAATAAAATATTCTAAAATTATAATAATTATTTTTGTAATATCTTAATTTATAATCTTCCTTATCCACCTAGTTTTCATAGCCCTGTTCAATTTCTTCTCATTTATCTTTTTAACCTGCTAATTTTTTTCATTTTTATTAATTTATTCTTTTTCAAAGTTTTCTTTGTTTATTAAAATTAAACTACTTTTTTGACAAATCATTCCTATTTAATTTTATCCGTTTAATACAAATATAGTATATAATTTAAGAAGTTTTTTTCCTAAAGTGATTTTAAAATTCTTTATATTTTATAGGTAATATATTTTGAAACCTCAAAATACTCAACTATATACCATAAAAATAATTATATTATAAAATAATCTACTTCAAAAATTTGAAGATAAAAAAGTACTAATAATATATAAATAATTACTCTTAATATATGAAATATTATAAATCAAATCAATATGTAATATTAAAAAATTATTTTTTGAAATTATTGTATATAGTTTTACAGCACTGCATTTTTTTTCATAATTAATTTAATTTTTTTTTAATTTAATTATAGATATTAATAAAAAGTTGATCATGTTATTGATAATTATTTCAACCTTATTAGTATTGGTAAATTAATTAGAAATAAACTCTCCAAAACTTTAGTTAATATATGTCGCTCTTGAAAACTAACATTATTTATTATAAAATAAATAGTTTCTAATTTTCAAATAATTTATTAATATATTTCTCATCTCCTCATTAAAAATCTTTATACAGAGTTTACAAATATTAATTATCCTCATTGTAACCTTATACTATTTCAAATTTAAAAAATTAGTTAAGAGTTATATTTTCGGAATTTATTAAATGTTATATTACCTTAATCTTAAAATAGATTTTTAATAATTCGTCTAAAAGGAAAAATTTTAAACTAGCAGAATTTCCAGTAAAATTAATCGATTTATTTATATTTTCCTATAGAATTATTGCAATTAAAATTTCATTTTAACAAATTAAATATTATTTAAAATTAAACTGTTGACTTATATCTATTTATTTAGTAATATATATATTAATAATATTAATGTTGTTAATATAAAGATAATAAATATAAAAAGGAGATTTTATATGAAAAATAAATTTATAATCACAGCCATGTGTATTAGTATTTTTCTTTGTATGTTAGATACTACCGTTATGAATATTGCTCTACCAACAATCCAAGATAATTTAAAAGCAGATCTTAATAATCTTCAATGGGCTTTAAATATATATACAATTATCTTCGCTTCATTGACAATCCCACTAAGTAGATTTGCTGAAAAATATGGTAAACACAGATTTTACTTAATTTCCTTAATCGTCTTCTCCATAGGGTCCCTAGTTTCTTCATGTAGCACTACTCTATCAAGTCTTATTGTAGGAAGGGCAATTCAGAGTGTGGGAGCTGCAGTTATATTCCCACTATCAATGACTATTGGTATTAATACAGTAAAATTGACTGAACGAAAAGGAGTAATTGCAGCTCTTGGTGTTACACAAGGCTTAGCCGCTGCTTTAGGTCCTACAATTGGCGGAATTTTAACACAATTTTTAGGTTGGCAATGGATTTTTCTAATTAATATTCCCTTTATGCTTACCTCTCTTCTGATATGTATTAAATGTTTAGATCTCAGGGAGAATAAAGAAAGTTTAAAAATTGACTTAATTGGTGCACTCCTTTCTATGGTTACTCTGTTCTCTCTAACTTTAGGTCTGGTTCAGGGACGTCTATGGGGATGGACTAGCCCAATTATTTTATTGTTATTAATTGGAGCTTGTATTCTTTCACTCCTATTTATTGTTTGGGAAAGACATTGTGATAATCCTATGGTCCCACTTGAGCTTTTTAAAAATAAAGAATTTTCAGGTTCTGCATTAGCAATTTTACTTAGTAATATTTTCTTAGTTGCAGTCACTGTTATACTTCCAACATACTTTACTAGAGTTCAGGGTAAATCAGAATTAGTTGCTGCATTGTTAGTTACTCCAATCACTGCAATGATTTTTATTTTTTCTCCACTAGCAGCTGTTCTCATTGATAAACTCGGTTCACGCTTTATCATTGCATTAGGATTTGTACTTATTACCGTCTCTTATATTCTATTCACACAAATCGATATGTCAAACATGGTACAGACAACAATTACTTGTTTAATATTGGGTAGTGGCTATGGAATTATCACTGGTCCAATTACAGTTTTAGCAGCATCAGATTTCACCGGCAATTTATTAACTGCATCTCAAAGTGTTGCCGGAGTATTGAGACAAATCGGTATTGTCTTAGCAGTTGCTATCTACGTTAGTGGGTTGTACTCAAATCTATCAATTTCTAAATCCGAATCTATAAACTATATAACTGAAGTTGTAAGCACAGTTGATGTATCTCCTTCAAAACAAAAAATTATCATCCAAAATGCTACTGACTCGTTAGAAAAGAATGAATCTAAAAAGTATTCGAACAATCATTATTCCGATAAGGAAACCAAAAAAATTATCGAGGAAAACTACAATAAGGTTATGTCTCAATATCCAAGCAATATCAGTGATATTCAAAAAGAGCAAATACATAACTCTGTAGAGAAATCTGTCAAATCAAAGTTAGATAAAATTAATGGTGAAATTAACAATGCTATAAACAAAATAAAAAAATATACTATTAATAGCTATACTAATGCTTTCACTAATCTTTATAAATATTCAATTGTATTTACAGCTCTATCTATATTTTCATTTTTATTTTTCCCTAGAAAAAATATATAGTTTTGTACTTACGAAATATAAAAATTTTTACTATAAACAAAAGTTTAAATACCTACAGAAAAATAATTACTAATAAAAATTTTTGATAGATTATTTTAGGAAAACTTTTATAAAACTATTTACCTTTATATTTAATCTGTTAATTCAAATATCGAGCTTAAATACTACTGTTTCATAGTAGCCGGCGTTTAAATATGCTGGCTTAAGCCTTGTTTAATTTTACTTGTTGTATACTATCTCTTTTCATTAAAGAAACTTTTATACTCTTTAGTACTTGATTGATTATAAATATTATACTGCTTTACTTTATCCTTAGTTGAATATAATTCTTGAGTACCATATTGTATCAAACCATCAGTAGGGGTTGACCGTGTTCTTTTAGCATTTTTATGTGATGCATACAACGAAGAAGAGGTTGGAGAAAATGATACTCGTACAGTTCTTAAATTCCACCCAGCTCTTGCTCCGTTTAAAGCAGCTATCTTACCACTTTCTAAAAAATTAAGTGATAAAGCTGTTGAAGTATATCAACAATTAGCTGCAGACTTTATGGTTGATTTTGATGAAACTGGATCAATTGGTAAGAGATATAGAAGACAAGATGAAATTGGTACTCCTTTCTGTATCACTTATGACTTCGAGTCTGAAAACGATGGAATGGTAACTGTTCGTGATAGAGATACTATGGAACAAACTCGTATTCCTATCACTGAATTAAAACAATACATCGAAGAAAAAATTAAATTCTAATTAAATGGACACTCAGAACAATAGTTCTGAGTGTTTTTTGGGCTACTTGTCAAGGTACGAGGCAGACGTAAAAAAGTTTGCAGATTATGTTACAAAATCAAATAATGAAGATGGAGTAGCATATGCTATCGAGAATTTTATTAAAAAGATATAATAATTTTAAAATAATTCATATGAGAACTCATAGCCGTAGAGGTTTATTGAAATCTAAATTCTCTTTATAAAATCTTTTTAGAAATCTAATAAACTGTGCAGGGGGAATCAACAAAATCTTGTTTCTTAAGAAATCACGATTTTTGAGACACTCCCTATATTACTTATATTAAATCAAAATAAAAACAGTGGATTCATTCCACTGCCTTTTTAATCTTGTTATACTCCTAATTCGTTTTTTAACGCTTGCTGTAATACTTGTGAAAAGTTTATTTTTTTTTCTTTCCCTAAGTCTACTAACCATTTTGGCAAAGTAACCATTTTATTTACTGCTTTGTTTTCTTCTCTACGTCTAATAAAATCAGTATCAACATTAATTAATTGTAATTGTTGATTGTCGTTTAATTTAGCTTGTAACTCTTGATATGTACTTGGTTTAGGTATACTCATTTTTTCATCTTCTAATACTAATAAATAACCCTCTAGAGCGTCTTTACTCATGTATAAAGCTTCTTCTAAATTATCACCAAAAGTAATACAACCTTTTAAATCTGGGAATGTTATATCTATATAATCTTTTTCTTGCGTAAATACTGCATAATACATATATTTCATGTGGTTAACCTCCTAAAATCAAGGGGCTTTATTTCAAGCCCGCTTGTTTTAATATCTTTTGTGCCGTCCCTTTTGGTAAATCTCTTTTTGGGTGCGGTACAGTTATAAGATAATCTTTGTTAGGGTGCTTAAATTGGTGGTGACTGCCTTTTATTCGGACTTCTTGCCAACCTAACTTATTAAGCTGTTTTATTAATTCTTTCGAACTCATGAGTTTACCTCCTAACACTATATATTTTAACATATGTTTTAACATATGTAAATGTTTTTGTAGAAGATTATTCATTATAATTTTTTTATCTTAAAATATTCTTGTTTTATTTATCGGTTTTTAAAATGATTTTTGCGAAAAAATAGATTTTTCTTTTAACTTCGTAGTGTATTTTGTAAAAGTCAAGTATATCAAGGCTCTAGAATATTTAAAAATCAAATGTCTGTATTTTCTTATGTAAATAAATAGTATAATTAAATTAATAGGTTGAAAAGTTCATAAAATCTTAAATATTGTTTATATAAAATTAAAAATATCCGATTTTTATTCTGTTTGTACTTGATAAAAATTTAAACAAGTAGTATAATTTTAAATGTAGACGTACGATAAAAATAAAATATACAAATATATAATCAAATAACGTACATTTAAATAAAAAAAGGAGCTTAAAGTATGAAAGTTGCGGTAATTATGGGTTCGAAGTCGGATTATACAACGATGGAAGAAACTTGTAAGTTGTTAGAAGAGTTTGATATTCCTTTTGATAAAAAAGTAGTAAGTGCACATAGGACGCCTGATCTTTTAGTTGAATTTTCTAAAAATGCGAAAAAAAATGGTTATTCATTAATCATAGCAGCTGCAGGTGGTGCAGCACATCTCCCTGGGATGGTTGCTTCTATGACGACATTACCAGTTATTGGTGTTCCGATTAAATCTAGTGTTCTTAGTGGAGTTGACTCATTGTATTCGATAGTACAGATGCCTGCAGGTGTACCGGTCTTAACTATGGCAATTGGAGTAGCTGGAGCTAAAAATGCGGCTATTAGTGCCTTATCAATACTAGGAATTTATGATGAGAAGTATGCTGATAAGTACGAACAATTTAAAAAAGAACAAGAAAGAATAGTATTGGAAGAGATGGAACTATGATTAAGACGATATTACCAGGAAAGACTATTGGAATAATCGGTGGTGGTCAACTAGGAAGAATGCTCGCTATGAGTGCCAAAGAGATGGGCTACAAGATTGCCGTTCTAGATCCTAGTGACAGTTGTTGTGCAAAAATTTTTAGCGATATTTTTATTCAAGCTGAGTTCAATGATTTCGCAAGTGTTGAAAAGTTATGTTCGGTTAGTGATGTCATCACTTTTGAATTTGAGAATATTGATGCCGCTTCTTTAGAAAAACTAGAGAAAAAGTATAATATTGTACAAAGTGCAGAAGTGCTAAGAACTACTCAACATAGATATTATGAAAAAGAATTTGCTAGAAAACTAGACATTCCAACAGTAGACTATATATATATTGAAGAAGATACAGATGTAGAAATAACAAAACCTTATTTAATGAAAACTGTACGTTTTGGTTATGATGGAAAAGGTCAGAAAAAAATAAGCTCTAGTGAAGAAGTAGAACCACATACGTTACTAGAGGAGTTCGTTAAACTTGATAAAGAAATTTCGGTCGTGGCTGTTAAAGATAAAGACGAGGTTAATATCATTGCAGTAGTAGAAAATGAACATAGAAATAATATTCTATATCGTTCAAAAGTACCTACTTCAGCTACTAAGCAGCAAGAAGCTCTCGCAATAGAGTATACGAAAAGAATTCTTAGTAATTTTGATTATTACGGAGTACTCACTGTTGAGTTTTTTATAAGTGAAGGAAAAGTTATTTTTAATGAAATAGCACCACGAGTTCACAATTCAGGTCATATTACGATGCAGAGTGCAACTAAGAGTCAATTTAGAGCTCATATTGAAGCTATTTGCGGATTGAAAGTCGGTAAGATAGAGAATAAAGAAACGACATTATATAATATCCTAGGTCAAGACTTAGATTATTATATAGATGTGTATAAAAATAATGGTGGTTACTTACACTTATATGAAAAAGAACCAAGACAAGATAGAAAAATAGGACATATTAATTTTTACGGTGATGTAATTTTAGGAGGAGAACATGACTAATAAACGAATTTTTGTAAAGAAACGCAATGGATATAATAAAGAAGAATTACAGCTAAGAGATAACTTGAATTTAGAGTTTAATCTAGGTCTTGACTCTGTAGAGTTGTATGTAATTTATGATGTCTTTAATATTGATGAAGAAACTTATGAACTAGCTAAAACTTCTGTGTTTTCTGAGATTGTTGTCGATGAAGTGTTTGAAGATATTGAGCTTAACGATGGGAAGTATTTCGCTTATGAAGTGTTACCTGCTCAATACGATCAAAGAGCTGACAGCGCAAAAGAAAGCATAAGACTGCTTAACTCGAAGAGTAAAGCAACTGTACGAAGTGGTAAGCTAGTTCTTTTTAATAAAGAATTAACAGATGAACAATTAGAACTTGTTGAAAGTTATTTAGTAAATCCTATTGAAGCTCGTAAAAAAGATTTATCAATTCTTGACTTTACATTAGATTCTACTCCAAAACCACTAAAAGATTTAGCGGGATTTTTAGAGTTTGACAAAGATGCGTTACTTGGTCTTAAAAAAGAATTTTCTCTAGCGATGAATATTGAAGATTTAGTATTTATCCAAGATTACTTCAAAAAAGAAGGTCGCGTACCAACTGAAACTGAAATCTATGTATTAGATTGTTACTGGAGTGACCACTGCCGACACACTACATTTGAAACTGTGTTGGATAAAGTTAAAATTGAGTCAGAACTTTTCCAAAAAGAGATGCAAGATGCATTTGATTATTACTTAAATGTTCGTGATGAACTTGACCGTAACGATAAACCTATCACGCTTATGGATATGGCGAGTATTATTGGTAAATATCATGTAAAAGTATTAAAAGATGAAAATATTGAAGTAAGTGAAGAGATTAATGCATGTTCATTCTTTACTACTATAGAAAATAATGGTGAAAAAGAACGTTGGTTAATCCAATTCAAAAATGAAACTCATAACCACCCAAGTGAAATCGAACCATTTGGAGGAGCGAGTACTTGTATAGGGGGAGCTATTAGAGACCCACTATCAGGACGTAGTTACGTTTATCAAGCTATGCGTATTTCAGGAAGTGGTAATGTATTACAAAAACGTGAAGATACTTTAAAACACAAACTTCCCCAAGTAGATATAGCTAAAGGAACTGCACACGGTAATTCATCATACGGTAACCAAATTGGACTTGCGACTACTTTTGTTCGTGAATTATATGATGATAGCTATGTAGCTAAACATATGGAAGTTGGAGCTGTAGTTGGAGCTGTTAAGGACGGAGATTATAAACGTGAAACTCTTGTCGATGGTGATATCGTTGTAATGATAGGTGGTAGAACTGGTCGCGATGGTATTCAAGGTGCGAGTGGTTCAAGTGTAGAACATACTAACGATTCATTAAACACTATGTCTAGCCAAGTTCAAAAAGGTAATGCTCCAGAAGAACGTAAGTTACAGCGTTTATTTAGAAAACCAGAGGTTACAAGACTTATTAAAAAATGTAATGACTTTGGTGCTGGTGGTGTATGTGTAGCTATCGGTGAACTATCTGATGGTATTGAAATTCATTTAGAAAAAGTACTTACAAAATATCAAGGATTGAATGCTACAGAACTTGCTACAAGTGAATCTCAAGAACGTATGGCAGTAGCTATTGATAAGAAAGATTATGATGCGTTTGTTCGTGAATGTGAGAAAGAAAATATTGAGTACGCTCATGTTGCCAACGTAACTAATAGACGTCGCTTAGAAATGTATTACAACGATGAGAAAGTTGTTGATATGAGTGCTGATTTCTTAGAAACAAGTGGTGTTCGTCAAAAATCATCAGTTACAATGAAAGATAACACTGCAGCTAATCCATTCTTAAATAAAGAAGTAAGTCGTGAAAATATTTTAAGTGAATTAGGTGAGTTAAATGTAACTTGTCAAAAAGGTCTTGCTCAAAAATTTGACTCTTCAATTGGTGTAACTACAGTACTTATGCCATTTGCTGGTAAACACAAACTTACACCAGTTCAAGCGAGTGTTCAAGCTTTACCAACATTACATACAACAAGTGATACAGCGACAATCTTAACTTACGGATTTATTCCAAAAATTTCTTACTACTCACCATTCCTATCGTCTATTTATGCGGTGTTAGAATCAGTAGCTAAAGTTTACGCAGTAGGTGGAAATAAAGATAGCTTATACTTCTCATTCCAAGAGTACTTCGAAAAATTAGGAACTGACAGTACTAAATGGGGTAAAGTTACTCAAAGTTTATTAGGAAGTATTTATGCTCAAAAAGAAATTGGTAGACCAAGTATCGGTGGTAAGGATAGTATGTCAGGTACTTTCAATGACTTAAATGTAGTTGAGACTTTAATTTCATTTGCTTGTACTCCTGTAAAAATAGCTGATGTAATAACTCCTGAACTTAAACAAGTTGGCAATAAATTATACTATGTTCCTGTAGAAAAAGATGAAAAAGGATACCCAGATATTAAGAAAACTTTAGAAAATTATGAACTTGTTCATAAGTATATTAAAGAAGGTAAGATAGTATCTGCATATGTACAAGAAGAAGGAAGTATTGCCGCTTCATTAGTGAAAATGTCACTAGGTAATGATTTAGGTTTTGAAGTTGAAAAAGAAAACATTCTTAACTTTGATCCAGCATCTCTTGTAGTAGAAGCAACAGCTGAGCTACCATTTGAAGAATTAGGAAAAGTTAGTGAAAGAATTATAATTAATAACGAAGTGTTTATGCATAAAGATATTTACGAAGCATATACAAAAACACTAAATAAAGTTTATCCATTATATCAAAATGAAGATAAAGGTAATGTAGAAAACTTACATACAGAATATAAAGAGAAAAAATATTATCCTGAATATGTAGAAGATGTAAAAGTGGTTATTCCAGTATTCCCTGGTACAAACTGTGAATATGATAGTGAAAAAGCCTTCTTAGAAGCTGGTGCCACACCTATTACAGTGGTTATTAGAAATACTCGTGAAAATGATATTGAACAATCGATAGAAGAGTTCACAAAAGCTATTGAACACTCTCATATAATTATGTTCCCTGGAGGATTCTCGAGTGGTGATGAACCAGATGGAAGTGCTAAATACATTGTAAACTTCTTAAAAAATGAAAAAGTTAAAGAAGCGATCCATAAACACCTTGCTCAGAAAAAATTAATCTTAGGTGTGTGTAACGGATTCCAAGCATTACTTAAATCTGGGCTATTACCATACGGTGAAGTAAGAGAGTTGGCAGAAGATGACCTAACACTATATAGAAATGATAGCTATGAACATATTTCAACTACAGCCTTTACTCGTGTAGCTAATACAAACTCACCTTGGTTACAAGATTTTAACATTGGAGAGCAACACGAAGTAGTATTCAGTCATGGTGAAGGTAAAGTTGTAGGACTTAATATTAACAAATTTAAACATCTTGTAGCTTTCCAATATAGTGATTTCGATGGTAATGCGACATTAAATGGTCGTTTCAATCCTAACGGATCGGTTCTAGCTACTGAAGGATTAGTTAGTGAAGATGGTCTTATCCTAGGAAAAATGGGACACAGTGAGAGATATGGAGCTACACTATATAAAACAAATACAATAAAAGTAAAACAAGATATATTCAAAAATGGTGTGAATTACTTCAAAGGGGGAAGAAAATAATGAAACTTTTATACGAAGGAAAAGCTAAACAACTGTTCGAATGTGAAAACAATGATGAAATATATGTGCATTATAAAAATAGTGCTACTGCCTTCAACGGTGTAAAAAAAGAAGAGTTTGAAGGAAAAGGAGTATTTAATAATACAATTACTTCATTAATCTTTGAGTATCTAGAAAAACAAGGTGTAAAAACACACTTCATTAGAAAAGTTAACGAAACAGATCAAATCTGTAAACACGTAACTATTATTCCTTTAGAAGTAATTGTTCGTAATATAGTAGCAGGTTCTATGGCGAAAAAATATGGACTTGAAGAAGGAAAAAAATTAAAAAAACCAGTCTTTGAACTTAGTTATAAAAATGATGAACTAAATGACCCTTTAATCAACAATGATCATGCAGTGGCATTAGAAATCGTTACAGAAGAAGAGTTAGAAAATATCAGAACTCAAGCTTTAAAAATCAATGAACTATTACAAAAATTGTACTTAGATGCAAACTTAGTACTTGTTGACTTCAAAATTGAATTCGGAAAAACTAAAGATGGCGAAATAATTTTAGCTGATGAAATTTCTCCAGATACATGTCGTCTTTGGGATAAGGATACAAATGAGAAATTAGACAAAGATAGATTTAGAAGAGATTTAGGTTCAGTAATGGAAGCTTATGAAGAAGTTTTAAGGAGATTAAAAAATGCGTAGTCTTAATGAAGAATGTGGAGTATTTGGTATTTGGGGACATCCCGAAGCAAGTAATGTAACGTACTTCGGTTTACATAGTTTACAACATAGAGGTCAAGAAGGAGCTGGAATAGTTTCTAAAGAGGGTACTAAATTACGAGGGCATCGTGACCTAGGTCTAGTATCAGAAGTATTTCGTGATAAAGAGAAATTAGAAAGACTAGTAGGTGAAAGTGCTATTGGGCATGTTAGATATGCAACTAGCGGTAGCAATAGCATCCAAAATATCCAACCATTTCTATTTCATTTCTATGATATGAGTGTTGGTATTTGCCACAATGGTAACTTAATCAATGCGAAAACTTTAAGAAAAGAATTAGAAGAACAAGGTGCAATATTCCATTCGTCTTCTGATACAGAAGTACTAATTCATCTTATTAGAAGAAGTAAAAAAGAAACTTTTAAAGAACAACTTAAAGAAAGTTTAAATATTATTAAAGGTGGATTTACATATTTAGTATTAACTGAAAAAACTCTTTATGGTGCGGTTGATCCAAATAGCTTTAGACCTTTAGCCATAGGTAAGATGAAAAATGGGGCCTATGTTGCAGCAAGTGAGACTTGTGCATTGGATATAGTTGGTGCAGAGTTTGTATGTAATGTAGGTGCTGGAGAGCTAGTTACTATTAATGATAAAGGTATTAGAATCGAGAAATATACAGAAGATACACAAGTAGCTATAGCAGCGATGGAATATGTATATTTTGCTAGACCTGACTCTAATATTGCTGGTATTAACGTTCACAGTGCTAGAAAAAGAACAGGTCGAACACTTGCTAAAGAGCAACCTACACCTGATGCCGATATGGTAATTGGGGTTCCTAACTCATCTTTATCAGCAGCTAGTGGCTATGCAGAAGAAAGTGGACTTCCATATGAAATGGGACTAATTAAAAATCAATATGTAGCTCGTACATTCATTCAACCTACACAAGAACTTCGTGAGCAAGGTGTAAGGATGAAACTATCAGCTGTAAGAGGAGTAGTTCAAGGTAAGAGTATTGTATTAGTTGATGATTCGATAGTTCGCGGTACTACTAGTAAGAGAATAGTGAAAATGTTAAAAGAAGCGGGGGCTAGAGAAGTACATGTAAGAATAGCGTGTCCACCGCTAATGTTCCCAAGTTTCTATGGTATAGATATTTCTACTACACAAGAACTTATCTCAGCAAATAAAACAAATGAAGAAATCTGTGAAATTATTGGAGCGGATTCACTAGGTTTCTTAAGTGAACAAGGATTAATAGACTCTATTGGTTTAAACTATGATGCACCGTATACAGGGTTATGTATGGAGTGCTATAACGGAGATTATTCAGCAGGTCTATATGACTATGAAGAAAGTTACGTTAATTCAATGACAGATATTCAAATACAATTTCTAAAAGAGAGGGGTAGAATGTAATGAGTAAAAAGTATGAAGAAAGTGGTGTAAGTTTACAAGCTGGTTATGAAAGTGTGGAGCGTATTAAAAAACACGTAGCTCGTACTAAAAATCTTGGTATGATGTCAGCTATCGGTGGTTTTGGGGGAGCGTTCGACCTTAGTAGTTACAATTTTAGAAATCCAGTATTAGTTAGTGGAACTGACGGTGTAGGAACTAAACTAAAACTTGCATTCGAATTAGATATTCATAATACAATTGGTATAGATGTTGTAGCGATGTGTGCCAATGATATACTAGCACAAGGTGCAATTCCATTATTCTTCCTAGATTATCTAGCAGTAGGTAAAAACTACCCTGAACAAGTAGAAGCAATTGTAGAAGGTGTTGCAGAAGGTTGTGTTCAAGCAGGATGTGCGATAGTCGGTGGAGAGACTGCTGAGATGGCAGGATTTTATGAAGACGGGGAATATGATATTGCTGGATTCTGTGTAGGCGCTCAAGAAAAAGAACTATTATTAAGTACTGAAAATACAAAAGCTGGACAAGTTGTGATTGGTCTTCCATCAAGTGGAGTACATTCTAATGGTTTCTCTTTAGTAAGAAAAATTTTAAAAGATAATAATATTGGTTTAAACGAAGAATTTAACGGAAGTACAATAGGAAAAACATTATTAACACCTACTAAAATCTATGTAAAAGAAGTACTTAAAGTATTGGAAGAGGTAAAAGTAGCTGGAATAGCTCATATAACTGGGGGAGGTTTCCATGAGAATTTACCTCGTGCTCTTAAAGATGGATTAGGTATGAAGATTGATAAAAATTCATATGAAGTACCAGCGGTATTCAAGTATCTACAAGAAAAAGGTAAAATCGATGAAGAAGAAATGTACCACATCTTTAATATGGGTGTAGGAATGGTATTAATAGTAAACAAGGAAGACGTAGATAAAACTTTATCATTAATAAATAATGCGTTTGTTCTTGGAGAAGTAACAGATGAAAGTGGAATAAAAATAGTATGAAGAAAGTAGCAATATTTGCATCAGGAACAGGAAGTAATTTTGAGAAAATTGCTGATGATGAAAGATTAAAAGATAAAATCTCAATTGAGCTGTTAGTATGTGATAAGAAAGATGCAGCGGTTATTAGAAAAGCACATGATAGAAATATTAAGGTGTTTATATTCTCTGCGAAAGATTTCGAGTCAAAAGAAGCATATGAAAGTGTAATTTTTGAGAAAGTTAAAGATTTAGATTATATATTTTTAGCAGGATATATGAGAATTATTTCACCCTTTTTCTTAGAAAAATATAAAAAGACAATTCTTAATTTACATCCGTCTTTATTACCCAAATTTAAAGGTAAAGATGCTATCGAACAAGCGTTCAATGCAGGTGAGAAAGAAATAGGGATTAGTATCCATTATGTAAATGAGGAACTCGATGGTGGAGAAGTGATTGCCCAAAGATCATTTGAAGTTTTAGAAGAGGATACTTTAGAAACTGTTACTGAAAAAGTACATAAATTAGAACATAAATTATATCCAGAAGTAATATTGAAGTTAGTTGAGGAGGCACTATGACTAAAAGAGCATTAATAAGTGTAAGTGATAAAACAAATATTGTAGAATTTGCAAAAGGTTTAGAAAAACATGGTTTTGAAGTTATTAGTACAGGTGGAACTTATACACATTTAAAAAATAATGGTGTAAGCTGTATCAGTATTGAAGATGTTACTCATTTTCCAGAAATTTTAGAAGGGCGTGTAAAAACTTTGCACCCTAAAATTCATGGTGGATTGCTATCAAAACGAGGTAATGAACTTCATAATAAACATGTAGCTGAAAATAACATTGAATATATTGACTTAGTTTGTGTAAACTTATATCCATTTGAAGCTACTGTAAAAAAAGAAGGGGTTAGTGAAGAGGAAATCATAGAAAATATTGATATCGGTGGTCCGAGTATGCTAAGAAGTGCTGCTAAAAACTTCAATGATGTAGCAGTAGTTACTGATATTAATGACTATGATAGAGTACTTTCTGAACTTGAACAAGGTGGTATTACTTATGAAACAAGAAGAGCATTAGCTATAAAAGTATTTAATACTACTGCAAGTTACGATGCTGCGATTGCGAATTACTTTAATAAAAAAGATAATTTAGTACCTGAAAAATTAACATTATCATATAAACTTCAAGATAGTCTTCGTTACGGAGAAAACCCTCATCAAAAAGCTTATCACTATGTACAAGATAATAACGAAAGTTATGCTTTACAAAATGCTGTGCAACTTCATGGTAAGGAAATGTCATACAATAATATTCAAGATGCTTCTGCAGCACTAGATATTCTTTCAGAGTTTGATGAAACTACATGTGTTGCTGTTAAACACATGAATCCATGCGGAGTAGCGACAGGAAATTCTGTATTTGAAGCATATAGTCGTGCGTATGAAGCGGATCCTGTATCTATCTTCGGAGGAATCGTTGCAGTAAATGGCAAAGTAGATAAAGAAACTGCTGAGAAAATGCATAGTATCTTTTTAGAAATAATTTTAGCGACAGATTACGATGAAGAAGCGTTAGAAATACTGACTAAAAAGAAAAACCTACGTATTTACAAATTGTCAGAAAAAAATAATAATCATGAACAACAAATTAAAAGTGTTCGTGGTGGAATCTTAGTACAAGATTTTAATGATAAACTAGCAGCTGAATATGAAAGTGTGACTGAAAAGAAAGTTGATGAGACTCAACAAAAAGATATTGAGTTTGGCTTAAAAGTGGTAAAACACGTTAAGTCAAATGCAATAGTAATAGTAAAAGATGGACAAACTTTAGGGATTGGTGCTGGTCAGATGAATAGAGTAGGTTCATGTAAAATAGCTTTAGAACAAGCAGGGGAAAAAGCAAAAGGTGCAGTGCTAGCTTCTGATGCATTCTTCCCGATGAGAGATAGTGCTGATATTGCGGCTGACTACGGTATAGCTGCGATAGTGCAACCAGGAGGATCTATACGAGATCAAGAAAGCATAGATGCATGTAATGAGAAAGGTGTGGCGATGGTCTTCAGTAAAATACGTCACTTTAAACACTAATATGGCTAAAGTATTAGTAGTAGGAAGCGGCGGTAGAGAGCACGCTATCGCTTATAAATTCCATAAAGAAGGTCACGAAGTACATATGGCAGGAATTAATCCTGCAGTCGAAGAATTTGGAGTATGTGTAGCATTAACAGAAGACCAAATACCAAGCTATGCAAAAACAAATGGTATCGACCTTGTTTTCGTTGGACCGGAAGTGCCGTTAGTTAATGGTCTAGTAGATGAACTACAAAAAGTAGGTGTACGTGCCTTTGGACCATCTAAACTTGCAGCGCAATTAGAAGGAAGCAAAGTATTCTCAAAAATGATGATGAGAAAGTACAATATTCCGACTGCAAAATATGAAAGTTTCAATGATTATGAACAAGCTAAAGAGTACTTAAGTAAGCAAAAAGCTCCGATTGTTCTTAAAGCAGACGGATTAGCAGCGGGGAAAGGTGTAATTATAGCGAATACACTAGAAGAAGCACAAGCTGAACTTAAGGAAATGATGTGCAATGCTAAATTCAATAAGGCCGGTTCTAGTGTCGTTATTGAAGAATTTCTTCAAGGTGAAGAATTTTCGTTGATGTGTTTTGTTTCTGATAGAAAAGTATATCCGATGGAAATTGCTCAAGATCATAAACGAGCTTTTGATAATGATGAAGGATTAAATACTGGAGGAATGGGAGCATATCTTCCACTTAAGAAAATTACTCAAGAAGACATTGATGAAGGGGTTAGAAATGTTGTTCAACCTATGGTTGATGCTATGAGTGATGAAGGAATGCCATTTTACGGTATATTATATGCCGGTCTTATGAAATGTCATGATGGTGTAAAAACTATTGAATTTAATGTTCGTTTTGGAGATCCAGAGAGTGAAATTTTACTTCTATCATTAGAGAGTGACTTATACGAAATAGCAAACAATATTATAGATGGTAAAGAAGTAGAGTTAAAATGGAGTGAGGATGCTTTTATCGGTGTTGTAATGGCAGCGAAAGGATATCCTGAACACAGTGAAAAAGGAGCTGTAATACACGGCTTAGATAAAGTGTCAACACCAGTATTCCATATGGGAACTAAGCGTGTAGGTTATGATATAGTAATTAATGGTGGTCGTGTATTATTAATTTGTGCACAAGGAAAGAGCTTGCAAGAAGCGTATAAAAAAGTGTATAATGAGATAGTAAAAATAGAATGTGAAGAACTATTTTACAGAAAAGACATCGGTCATTTGTCATTATAATATTTTTAGATAGATCGATTGAAATAAAAAAACATCAGGAGATTATTGCAATGATTGAAAGATATAGTAGAGAAGAAATGCGTAATATCTTTAGCGATGAGAATCGTTTTAAAGCATATTTAGAAGTAGAACTTTATGCGACAGAAGCTTGGAGTACATTAGGTGTTGTACCAAAAGAAGATGTTGAAAAATTATTCGCTAATGCAAAATTTGACCTACCAGGTATTTTAGAATTAGAAAAGGAAACAAAGCATGATATAGTAGCATTTACTCGTAATGTTTCTAGTTATCTAGGTGATGAAAAAAAATGGGTGCACTATGGATTAACATCTACTGATGTTGTTGATACTGCTTATGGATATTTATATAAACAAGCTAATGATATACTTTACAGAGATCTATTAAATTTCCAAGAAGTATTAAAGGAAAAAGCACTACAATATAAATTCACACCATGTATCGGACGTACTCACGGAGTTCATGCTGATATTAGTAGCTTTGGATTAAAATTTGCTCTTTATTATGATGAATTTAATCGTCATATCAAACGTTTTAATGAAGTAAGGAAAATAATTGAAGTAGGGAAAATCTCTGGAGCTGTAGGTACATTTTCAAATACACCACCAGAAGTTCAAGACTATGTTTGTGCAAAATTAGGAATTGAATCAAGTAATATTTCAACACAAACTTTACAACGTGATAGACATGCTGATTACTATGCAACGTTAGCATTAATAGCAAGTTCAATCGAAAAAATTGGGGTGGAAATTCGTCATCTACAACGTACAGAAGTAAGAGAAGCAGAAGAATTCTTCTCGAAAAATCAAAAAGGTTCAAGTGCAATGCCTCATAAACGTAATCCAATCTCAAGTGAAAACATGGCAGGGTGTGCTAGAATTATGCGTGGATACATGTTTGCAGCTTACGAAAATATTCCATTATGGCATGAACGTGATATTTCTCACTCAAGTGCAGAAAGAATTTTAAGTAATGATGCAACAACATTATTAGATTATATGTTAAACAGATTTACTAATGTTGTGAAAAATCTAACAGTATTTACAGATAACATGATTAAAAATATTTATGCCACTAACGGTGTGATTTTCGCTCAAAGAACTATGAGTAACCTTATCGAAAAATACTCATTCTCTCGTGAAGAAGCATACGACTTAGTACAACCACTTGCAATGAAATCTTGGTTCGAAGGTATTCCATTTAGAGAGCTTCTTGAAGAAAATGAAACTATTAAAAATACAGTTTCTAAAGAAGTGTTAGATAGCTGTTTCGATCTAAATGTACATCTAGTAAATATCGATAAGATCTATAAACGTATTCCAGGATTGGAAGATTAAAATAAAAAACAAAGACCAAAGAAAAGAGGTAGATTAAATGAAGTCAGACTTTCAAATTTCAAACGAATGTGAAAAGAAACATATTGCTGAAGTAGCAGGAAAATTAGGGATAAAAGAAGAAGATTTAATATTATACGGAAATCACAAAGCAAAAATTCAAACAAAAAATATCAAGAAAGATATTAGTGAAGATGCTAAACTAGTATTAGTAACATCTATTAACCCAACATCAAGTGGTGAAGGGAAAAGTACTGTAACTATCGGTTTATCTGATGGATTAAATAAAATCGGGAAAAAATCTTGTGTTGCACTACGTGAACCATCTTTAGGACCTGTATTAGGAAGAAAAGGTGGAGCAGCTGGTGGAGGATATGCACAAGTTGTACCGATGGAAGATATTAACCTACACTTTACTGGAGATATGCATGCTATTACTACAGCGCACAATGCAATCGCAGTACTAGTAAATAACCATGTATTTCAAGGTAACGAATTAGAGATTGATAAGATTGTCTTTAATCGTGTTATGGATATGAACGCACGTGATTTACGTCATATTAAAGTTAATGCTGGAACTGACTTAGAGCGTCTTGATGGATTCGATATTACAGTAGCTAGTGAAATCATGGCAATCTTATGTTTATCAGAAGGATTAGGAGATCTTAAAGAAAAATTAAGTAATATTCTTGTTGCTTACAACAAAAAAGGTGAACCTGTTTACCTAAAAGATTTGAAAATTGAAGGTGTTATAACTTCATTATTAAAAGATGCGATTAAACCAAATATTGTTCAAACATTAGAAAACAACCCAGCGATTATTCACGGTGGACCATTCGCAAACATTGCGCATGGATGTAACTCAATCTTAGCTACAAAAACAGCTTTAAAATTTGCTGACTATGTAATTACAGAAGCTGGATTCGGAGCTGATTTAGGAGCTGAGAAATTCTTAAACATTAAATGTCGTAAATCAGGTTTAAGACCAAAAGCTGCAGTAGTAGTTGCAACAATTAAAGCATTAAAACTACACGGTGATATTGAAGAAAAAGATCTAAAAGAAGAAAACTTAGAAGCATTAGCTAAAGGTGTTCAAAACTTAGAAAGACATATCGAAAACTTACGTAAATTTAATTTACCAATAGTAGTAGCTCTAAATGTCTTTGTTACTGATACAGAAAAAGAATTAGCATTCTTAGAAAACTGGGCAAAAGAACAAGGCGTAGAATTCTCTCGTACAGAAGTATGGGAAAAAGGTGGTCTTGGTGGAATAGACCTAGCAGAAAAAGTAGTAAAAGCTGTTGAAGGAAACGATAAAGAACTTCAATTATTATACAAAGATGAAGCTTCAATCATTGAAAAAATTGAAACTGTATGTCGTGAAATATATGGAGCTGATGGAGTTAACTTCTCTGATGAAGTTAAGGCTGAAATCGAGAAAATAGAAAATCTTGGATTCAAGAACTTACCAGTATGTATGGCAAAAACTCCAGCTTCATTAACAGATAATGCAAAAATTAAAGGTCGTCCTACTGGATTTAACATTACTATTAACGATGTTAAACTTCGTAGTGGTGCAGGATTCGTAGTAGCTTATGCGAATAAAGTATTAACAATGCCAGGACTTCCAAAAGTACCAAGTGCATTAAATATCGATATTGATGAAGAAACAGAAACAATCTTAGGAATCTTCTAATAATATATTAATAACAAGTAACTCGAGAAATAGACTATGCTATTTTTCGAGTTATTTTTTTGTTTTACTTTTTCAATGTAGTTGACATGGTTCAATTATGATTGTTTTTAATGAAAACGCATAAAAGTGAACAAAGTGTGAAAACAAGCTATATCGTACGATAATTTTGAGTTTTTTATAAAAAATGGTTGTAAACGTCTGTATTTGTGATATAATTATTAATGGAAAAAATAATTGCTTTCAGGAGGCGTAACTAATGTCAATAATCGTAGTAGTAGGTTCACAATGGGGAGATGAAGGTAAAGGTAAAATTACCGACTTTTTAGCAGAACGTGCGGATGTAATTGCTCGTTATCAAGGGGGTAACAATGCAGGACATACTATTAAGTTTGATGGAAAAACTTACAAACTTCAATTAATCCCATCTGGAATTTTTAATGAAGAAAAACTTTCAATCATCGGAAATGGTCTAGTAGTAGATCCTAAGTGGATTTGTAGTGAGATTGATAGACTAAGAGAAAGTGGAGTTACTTGTAAGGGACTAAGAATCTCTAATAGAGCACACGTAGTATTACCATATCACTTAAAACTTGATGAGGTTGAAGAAGCTCGTCGTGGAGAAAATAAAATTGGTACTACTAAAAAAGGTATCGGACCATGTTATGTGGATAAATACAAACGTTGTGGTATCCGTATAGCTGATTTATTAGATGCTGATCTATTCAAGAAAAAATTAGAACAAAATCTGAAAGAAAAAAATGAACTATTCGAAAAAATCTATGAAACTGAAGGATTCACAGTAGAAGAAATCTTCAATGAATACTTCGAATATGGAAAACAATTAGCACAATATGTTACAGACACTTCTAAAGTATTAGAAGATGCGCAAAACGAAAATAAAAATATCTTATTCGAAGGTGCGCAAGGTGTAATGCTAGATATCGATCACGGAACATACCCATATGTTACTTCATCTAACCCATCTGCAGGTGGAATCACAGTAGGTAACGGATTTGTTCCAACAAACGGACTTAAAGTATTAGGTATTTCAAAAGCTTATACATCACGTGTAGGTGATGGACCTTTCCCAACAGAATTATTCGATGAAATTGGGGATACAATTCGTGAAGTTGGTCATGAGTACGGAACAGTTACTAAACGTCCACGTCGTATTGGATGGTTTGATACTGTAGTAATGCGTCATTCAGCTCGTGTATCAGGTATGACTAATCTGTCAGTAAACTGTCTAGATGTACTTTCAGGTCTTAAAGAAATTAAAATCTGTACAGCTTATGACTATAAAGGTGAAATCTTAACTGAATATCCAGCTAATGAAAATATTATTAAAGATTGTAAGCCAATCTATGAAACATTACCAGGATTTGAAGAAGATATTACAGGTGTTAAATCACTAGATGAGCTTCCTGAAAATGCAAGAAAATATCTAGAAAAAATTGAAGAACTAGTAGGAGTTAAAATCTCTGTATTCTCTACAGGACCAGACAGAACACAAACACACTTACTAGAAGATTTATGGAACTAGTATTAAGATTAATATAAGAATTAAACCTCGAGGTATAGAGTGTTATGCCTTGAGGTTTATTTTAATAGATTTCAAATATAAATATATATATTCTGCATGACAGATTTGTCACATAAATATCTGTATTAGGAAAAAAAATGTAAAATACATTACAATGGGACATATTTGTCATATTTTAAAAATATAAGTTAATTTAATGATAAAATATAGGAGAAATCATTATTATAATAGTATTTACTTAAATCTATTTTAGATAAATATAGTAATAAATTTTAGCTAATATTAAATATAGGAGATGAAGAATGAAGGATAATAAAATGCATGGACGAGTTTTAAAAAAACTAAGAGAGGAAAGAGGATATAAATTAAAAGATGTAGCAGGTGATGTTATATCTACAAGAACATTAATGCGTTTTGAAGCTGATGAAACTAGTATTTCAATTTCTATTTTCGAAAAATTATTGGACAATTTGAATATTAATTATCTAGATTATTTTACTTTTTATTTAGATAATACCGACTCTGAGACTACTGAATTTGCTAATAAATTGCAGAAACTGTTGCAATCTGGTTCTTCATCAAAGTTAGTAAATGAATGTAAAAAAGAGCTAAAGAAAAAAGATATAGATTTTAGTAAGAGATTAACTATATTGATTTATTTAAATAATATTCTTTGGGATAAGGATAAAGAATTATTTGAAGAGAATAGAAGATTAATAAAGGATAGAATTGATTCATTGGATAAATTGGGATCTGATGAAATTTACGGACTGTTTATTTTAATATATTCGTCTTCAAAAGGTGATTATTCAGTAGAATATATTGAAAGGGTTATCGAAGATTGCTTTAAAAATATCCCAGTAAGAAATTATTTGAGTAAATATATGAGTGCTGCATATTGTGATTTGTTAAAAGTAGCGCTATCGTTTTTAGTAAGAGCTGGTTACTATGAATTAGCTGAGAAAAGATGCAAAGAGACGCTTAAGCTATTTAATGAAAATCCGTTGTTAATAAATAGAGCTGCCTTTTCTAAGGAAGTCGTTGCAATAATGGCTACGCTATATTTAAGGCAAAATAAGGAAGAAGGAGTTATTTTAGCGAATAAAATTCTGAAATATGAAGATATTGTTGCTGAGATTACTGGTGATTCTTATTACAGACAGGTAAGGGATGTAACTTATGAAGCGTATTGTAAAGTTAATAAGACAGGTATTGATATAGAATTCTAATAATAGATGTATTTATAAAATAATATATTTTAAAGAAACTAATTTACTACATAGTGAATTAGTTTCTTTTTTATGTGTTAAGAGTATTAATATAACTTTTAATAATAACTAATCCAAAGAAATAAGAGGACAGTTTTGTCATATTTATAAGATAAATAAGTGAAAAATGAACTATATATTAAGTAATGTGACGATTTCTTCTTGATTTATGTTAACTTCAATTTTCTATGATAAAATTATCTTTATAAAATGATTATTTACATATTTTTAAGGAGGAAATAAATTATGATAAAAAGGAAACAGAAGTTTTCCCTTAGGAAGAATAAACTAGGAGCAATGTCGGTTCTTTTAGGAATTAGTTTTGTTGGAGCTGTTGCTAGTGGCGGCGATGTTAAAGCGGGTGATGTTAATACTGAAAATACACCAAAGCTAATTGAAAAAGAAGTAGTAGGTAAGACTACAAAACAAGATGTAGAAAAAGCTCAAACAAAGGTAGATGCATCTAAAGAAGCAAAAAGCTTAAAAAATAAAGATATTGAAAATAAAACAATAGAAATCAGTAATAATGATAATGAAATCAGCAAAATAAAAGCTGATATCGAAAGAGATAAAGATGCTACTGATGAAAATATCAATAAAGCTGAAAAGAAAGTGGAATCAGCAACTGAAGAATTAAAAAATAAAAATAGTGAATTAGTAAAAACTAAAGCTGAAAAAGAAGGAAAAGAATCAGACTTAGAGATAGTTCGCCAAGATGTAGTAGACAAATCTAAAGACTTAGAAACTAAAAAAGAGAAAGCTAAAGAAATCAAAGATGAAATTGATGGAACTGAAAATGTTACTAAGAAATTAGAAGCTGAAAAAGCTAAAAATGAAGACTTAAAAAAAGAATTAAAAACAGAAAAATCTAATAAAGTTGATGCTGAAAAAGAATTAGAAAAAGCTAAAGAATTTGACGCTAAACTTGCTGAAGGCACTAAGAAAGCAGAAGAAAACTTAAAAGCTAAAAATGAAGAATTAAAAGCTAAAACAGCTGAACTTGATGAAGCGAAGAAAAATGAAAATACTAAAAAAGCAGAATATGATGCAGTTGTGATGCCTTATGGTAGAAATGTAAAATATAAAATTGCATTAGACCAACGTTTTGTGAATAAATTCCAAGAATATATGAACAATCTAAATAATTGGAGAGATACAGGTATCACTCTGAAAGAAATGATTGCAAAACGCTCTAAATTACGTGACGAATTAATTGAAATCGAAAAAGAAATTAATTATGACTTCAAATATGACAATTAAAGTCATGAAGATGATTACGAAATTAACATTAAAGGTATGTCAGAAGAAGAAAGATTAAAAATGTCTCAATATGCTATGCATTTATTAAACCAGGTTCGTAAACAATTTGGTTTAGAACCATTAAAAGTTAATAAAAATTCAATGCAAATTGCTAAAGAAATCTCTGAAACAATGATTCGAGACAATCACAACTCACTTGATGCTGGACACTATGTAAAAGGTATCTCTGAAGTTGCTGCGAAACACGATTTAATCCGTGGTGCAAACTATTATGAAAACCTATACAACGCAGAGGCAGCTACTAAGAAAGATAACATCATGTCACGCAATCAATTATATGAACATGTTTATAACTCAGTAATGTTATTCTTCTATGAAGGTATCAGCACAAATAGTTATGGACACGCACAATCACTTTACAACGCGAAAGATCCTATGGGACTAAGTGTTGCCAATTTTGAAAATAGTGGAGACTTTGAAAATGTCAATAGATTACCTAAAGAATTAATTGAAAAATACAAACAATATATTAATTTTGATGAATTTGGCAACATCACAGGTTTTAAAGCTATGCCTATAAATGTATTCAACGAATTTGATGAAGCTAAAGCAAAACTCCCTAAAAAGAGTATTATTAAAATCTCTTACATTAATGTAAAAGAAAGAAATGCAATCCCAGGTGAAGTTGCAAATCATATGCCAACTTATGATGATCCAAGCGATGAGGCAATGGAACGAGCTAAAGAAAACTATAAAGCTAAATACAGCAATGAATCAAAAGACACAGTAGAATTACCTGAAGTTCCAGATCTTGAAAGTTTCAAAAAAGCATATGAAGATGCTGTAAAAGTTCGTGAAAGTAAAGAACAACCAGTAACAGATGCGCAACAAGAGGTGGATAGTGCAACAAAAGAATTAGATACACTTAAAGCTATAGAAAGAAAAACAGAAAAAGCAACTGCTAAAGTCCAAGGAATTGAAGATAAAATCACTAATTTAACTACTAAAGCAGAAGAACAACAAAAAGTAGTAGACCAACTAGAATTAGATAACGTTAAATACGTTGAGAAAATGACTAAATTAGCTGCTGATTTAGACGCTGCACAAAAAGATGTAGAAGAAAGTGCTAAATTATTAGATCAGGCTAAAGCCTTACAGAAAAAAACTGAAGATGAAATTAGCAAACTTAATACTAAGATTGTGGAACTAGAGTCTGATGTAAAAGCTACTGAAGAAGAATTGAATAAAGCAAAAACTGATTTAGAAAAAATAAGAATGGATAGAATTCAGTTAGATCAAAATAAAGAAAAATTAGCTAAAGCTCAAGAAGAAAAAGCTAAGTTAGAAGAAGAACTAAAAAATCTTACTACTGAATTAGATTCAATAAAAAAACAATTATTAGAAGATACTAAAGAATTTGAAAAGATTCAAAGACAGTATAAATTGGAAAACTTCAAATGGGCAGTATTAGCTGATAATAATACAATAGATCCAATAGAGTTTGATTTAGAGAAATATTTAAGAGATGAAGAAGAGAAGAAAAGACAATCTGAAATAATCCCAGAAATTCCAGAAACTCCTATTAAAAAAGAAAAACCTAATTTACCAGGAACACCAGAAGATAAGAATCCTGAAAAACTAGGTGAACTAGGAAAAGAATTAAATAAGGATCTAATCCCAGGTAAAGAACAAACTCTTGAAAAAGACCAAAACTCAGGTAATCCAGTAGATGTAGCACCAGGTAAATTAAACAACAAACCTGAGTTACAACGTCCAAGAATCAATTCAAATGGATTAAATACTCTACCTAATACAGGTGAAAGCCAAACAGGTATGGCAACTGTAGCAGGATTAGTAGCATTAGCAGTAGCTTCGAGACTACGCAAAAATAAAGAAAATAATTAAGTTAAATAATAGTTTAATTGTCTCCCTTTTTATGAGAAGGAGGGACAATTATTTTATAAATATAAGTAGAAAAGAATAAAGTTGAAAAGGAATATAAAAAAATTAAGATAATAAAACTTAAAATTAATTAATCAAATTTTAGTATTAAATTTTTATTAAAGAAATTTTAAAATAATGAATTTCTTAGAATTCAATACATCTAATTATTTCTTATTTCTGAGCGATTTCTACTGTTATAAAATAACGAAAATCAATCTAAAGAATTTTAGAGAATAATTACTTTAAAAAAATAATTCTAGTATTAAATCTAAAAGAGTGTCACTGGTGTCACTTTTTTGTAAATATAAACTATAAAATGCCAAAAAGTGACAATTTTAACACAAAACGTAAATTATGAAAAAAAAATGCTATAATAATAAATGTCTATAAGAGTCCGTACTTATTATTTACTAAAACAAAGACAAAATATCTTGTTAACACTTTTGGTTGTTTTTTCGTTGACATAGATATGCTAGGGAAAAGAAGGTATAATTATAGAAAAGAAAGTTGAAGTTTATTAAAAATAATTTTGTTAACTTGATATTATAAATTAATTTGAAAAAGTTGTTCAAAAGAGTTTATATATAACAAAATTGGAGAAAAAATATTATGTACCTAAATATAATTAAGTAAAAAATATAATAATGATGAGAAAAGTATTAATTTTGAAGTTTATAAAACAAGGGTAATTAAACGGAAAAAAATATAGGCGTAAAAAAGAGTAACTGTGTTGTGTTGTGTTGTCGGTTACTCTTTTTTAATTTGTCTAAATTTTGAACGTTTAACTTGAATGATTTAATAAAAATGGAAAAATAAAGCAGTCTTATACCATTAATTACATTATTTATGTTATAATTGTATTGACAAATATTTAGGAGGCGGATACTTAAATGGACGAGAAAAAAATACATGGAAAAGTCTTCAAACAAATACGAGAAGAACGAGGGATAAAACTGAAAGATGCAGCAGGTGATGCCATTTCAGTGAGAACTTTAATTAGATTCGAAGCTGACGAAACTAGTGTTTCTTTAGATGTATTCGAAAAGCTACTTGTAAATATTGGTATTAAGTATCATGATTATTTTTCTGAGTATATACCACTTGTAGGTTTTGATATATCTGAATTTTTAAAAGAAGTGAAGAATCTAGATTCGTCAGGAAGTACCACAGCTATTAGATCTTTGGCTATGAAAAGCTTACAAAAAGATAAAATAAGTATGAATGAAAGACTGTATATTGATCAGATTATTAGTATGTCTGGTGATCTTGAGGGCCCTAAGATAATTAAAGAAAATAGGGAAATTGTCTTAAATCATCTAAGAAGTTTGGATAGTCATAATTCTAATGAAATGCTAACATTAACTTTTATGTTACAAACATCTTCAGCTCAGGAATTTTCAGATGATTTTATTCGTCGTATAATAGAGGAAAACATGAAACCTGTTATTTCAGATAGTATTTTTTCTATTGACAGATCAGAAAGATCATTGATATTAGTACACGGTGCTGTAGCATTATTATCGAGAAGAGGATTTGTTGAAGAGGCCGAAGAAAGCTGTATACAAGCTATAAATTTACTTAAGACGCATTATTATAATGTTACTCATTTTCAGTATCATATGAATGCTTTTAACTACATATTAGCTCAAATTCAACTTAAGCTCAATAAACCTGAAGGAGTAGAACTTGCTAACAAATGTATACGTTATTTAGATGCACAAATTGCTTTAAACAATATTCTTGCTGATAATTTAACTAGGGATAGACTAGTTAAATGGTTTTATGAGAGAAATAAAACAGGTATTGATTTTGAATTCTAAAAAATTATCTATTAATGATAGTGTAAATTAATTAAAAATGTGTTTATCCAAAATATCGAGAAACAAATGAATCTTGTGTTTTGGATTTTTATTTGTATTATTAATTAAAACGTTTTAAATTTATATGAATAATATAAGTTTAATTTTAAGTAAAAGCGTTATCATATAAATAAAGGTTGATAATAGTTATTAATCCTATTTAAGTTAAAATATTATAAAAAGAGGTGTAAAAAATGTCAATTTTAACTAAAGCTTGGTTATATATAACTAGGAAAAGTTTTAAATCATTTGTTATATTTTTGATTTTAGTAACAATGTCATCATTAATTTTAAGTACTATTTCAATAAAAAAATCAACAGATGCTTTATCTAAAGAAACTTTCCAGAATATAACTAGTAGTTTTTCTATGGAGATTAATAGAAAAACTAATCCAGGTACTGCAAGAGGTGCAGGTAACTTAATCGGGGAGGATATAGAAAAAATAAAGAATCTTCCTGGTGTGAAAAAATATATAAAAAGAATGAATGTGAGTGCAGATCTAGTTGATTTAGAACCACTAAAACTTGCTAATCATCAACAAGAGGAGAAAAATAACAAACAAAGACAACTTTTCTCTAAAACTGTGATTGTAAGTGGAACTAATGATTCTTCACTAGACGATAGATTCTCTGCTGAGACACTTAAGTTACAAGAGGGTAGACATCTTAAAGATGATGATAAAAACTCTGTTTTAATTCATGAAGGTTTTGCTAAGAAGAATAAAGTTAAAGTTGGAGATAAGATTAAATTAAAAGGTAATCCAAATGATGCCGATAATGAGAAAAAATCTGATAAAGAGGTAGAAGTTACTGTAGTTGGTATTTTTGGAGGACAAAATAAAGGTGTAACTTCTAGTCACATGGAGCTGTATGATAATATTTTTATAGCAGATACTCAAACTACTAAAACTTTATACAACTATGAAGATGGAAAAGAAATATATCAAGATGCAACCTTTTTAGTTGATGGAAAAGATAAGGTAGATAGTGTAATTAACGATGCTAAGAAATTACCTATTAACTGGAAACAATATATGCTTGTTAAAAGCAATCAAAACTTCCCAGCATTACAACAATCATTAGATACAATATATAGCTTAACTAATGGAGTATTTATAGCTACAATAGTATTTAGTATAGTAATTCTTTCTCTAATTTTATTCTTATGGATAAACAGTAGAAGAAAAGAGATTGGTGTAAGTTTAGCAATCGGGATGACAAAAGCAAGTATTATTGGTCAATTTATTCTTGAGGTTCTGCTAATTAGTATTCCAAGTTTTATAGCATCGTATTTTGTTGGAAGTGCGATAAGTCAAACTATAGGTAATCAAATTTTACAACAGTCTATTAAGTCGGTAAGTAAATCTATATCTAGTCAGGCTAATGGTGTTAATCTTGGAGCAAATGCAGAAGTTGAAGGTGCGAATAAAATTATTACAGCACTAGATGTGAGTGTAGGACTTGGCAATATGCTAACAGTAGTAGTTGTGGGAATTTTAATTATTATTGTTGCTGTAGGTATTGCTTCTAGTAGATTGGCTTATAGAAAACCAAAAGATTTATTATCGGATATTAACTAATGTAAGGAGAAACTCATGAGTATTTTTAATAGGGCATATCTTTATATTATTAGAAAAAAAGTTAGGAGTACCATTTTATTTTTCATTGTTACACTAATATCGTTGTTCTTATTGAGTGGAAGTATACTAAATACAACTGTGGGAACTATCTCTAAAAATCTATATAAAGATGTTAACTTTGGATTTACTATTGAAAGTATAGATAAATCAAATAAGGAAATAGAAAAGGATACTTTGAAGAAAATTAATGAAGTTGCTGGAGTAAACCAGAAGAATTATCTTTATGCGAAGTCTGTTAATGTAGTAGACAAAAAAGTTGTTCAAGAAAATCAAAATATTACTATTACTGAGGAAATGAAAAATAAGAGTAATTTAGTGATGATGAATGGAATAACTTCTACAAAAAATAATATAGATTTTAAAAGTGAAGTTCTGAAACTAGAAAGGGGAAGACATATAGAAGAAGATGATCAAAATAAAATCCTAATTCATGAAAAATTTGCTTCAATGAACAATTTAAACTTAGGTGATAAGATTAAATTAGAACAAAATGGTAAAACTGTTGAATTTGAAGTAGTTGGAATTTTTTCAGGGGAGAAGACTAATAATTTTGAAGGATTAAGTTCAGATTTTATAGAAAATACTGTTTATACAGATTATAACTCTAGCCAAAAGTTATTAGACTATTCTTCTAATAACAAAGTAACATCTGTAGAGTATGGAGTTAATAATCCAACTGAGTTAGATGATATTATTAAAAATGTTGAGAGTTTGGGAATAAATAATATTTCAGTCTTAAAATCTAACAAAAATTACGAATTGGTTACTTCTTCAGTTGAAAGTATTACAAAACTTACAAACATGATTAGAATTAGTAGCGTTATTGTAGGAGTTGTGATTTTATCGTTAGTGCTCATGTTTTGGATAAGAGAACGATTATATGAAATTGGGGTGTTACTATCGTTAGGTATAAGTAAAATCAATTTAATTTTACAATTTGTTGTAGAAACACTAATGGTTACGATATTCGGCTTTTTATCAGCTTTAGTGCTTGAGTTTATCTTGCTTAAATATTTAAGTAGCAATATTACGAAAGTTTCTTCAGAAGATTTACCAAAGATAATTAGTGATGAATTAACTAAAATTTCGATTAATAGTTCGAATATCGTTGGTGTGATAATCGTTATGATAACTATTGTGATAATTTCAGTTGTAGTTGCGTTGTTACCAATATTAAAAACAAAACCGAAGAAAATTTTAACGCAAATAAATTAGAGAGGAATAAGAAATGTCGATTTTTAAATTAAAAAATGTAGATTACTTATATGAAAATAGCAAATCTAAAGTGCTAAGTGGAATTACTTATAACTTCGAAGTAGGAAAGTTTTATGCCATAATTGGGAAATCAGGGGCGGGTAAATCAACTTTACTATCTTTATTAGCTGGATTAGATAGTCCTTCAAATGGAGAAATAATATTTAATAATGTAAATATTGAAAAAATAGGATATAGTGAACATAGACGAAAAGATATTTCACTAGTATTTCAAAATTATAACCTAATTGATTATTTAACACCGCTAGAGAATCTAAAGCTAGTTTCGAAAAATGTGAATAAGGATATTCTTCTAAAACTTGGATTGGAAGAAGAGCAGATTAATCGTAATGTTATGAAACTTTCTGGAGGTCAGCAACAACGTGTAGCTATAGCGAGAGCATTAGTATCTGAAGCACCGATTATTCTTGCTGATGAACCAACAGGAAACTTAGACGAGAATACTGCACAAGAAATTATTGATATTCTTAAAAAAGTTGCAGTTGAGAATAATAAATGTGTTATTGTTGTTACTCATAGTAATCAATTAGCGAATGCTGCTGATGTAGTATTAGAATTAAAAGATAAGAAGTTGAAAGTTAAATAAAAATAAAGAGGTTGACTCGATCTATTAATTGGTTTGAGTCAACCTTTTTTTATACTAAAGTTTAGTTTTTAGACAAAACAGTTTTTCTAGTTCGTTCATAGCTTCTTCAAAGCTGTAAACTAGTGTACCATGTTTTAAAATACCACCAAGAACGTAATGATTCATTGCATAGCTAGGAATGTCATATTTGTTTGCTGATTTTAATCTAATATCAGAATTAATAGCTATGATTTTTTTGTTCAGTGCAATAGCTATTCCTAATTCTACCATAACTCCACTGTCTTCGTTAGTCACATCTGCTAAAAATATGTCGCAATTTTCTACTGCGTATGTGTCCCCGTTAAAAATATCTTGAGGTGTTGGTAATGTTTGTTTATCTTCGTTAAAAGGTTGTTCTATTGGATTAAATACTGATAATTTATCTCCGAATCTTTCACTTAATAATTTTCCCTCTTTTAAACGTTGAGCGATTTCCGCTTCATTAAATAGTGCTCCTGCTAAATAAAGTTTCATAGAAAAATCCTCCTTTGTTGTTATATAAATTATAATATATATGAGGTGTATTTTACAACTAATGTTGAAGGAAAGTGATAGTGATTATAAGTTCTACTAGTTATTTTAATCTATTTCTATTATAATAATTATAGTAGTATAGAAAAATATGTGAGGATATTGTTGATGAAAAGTGTAGTACTTTGTGAAAAGCCGTCGGTTGCTCGTGATATTGCGAGGAATCTTGGTGCTAAAAATAATAAGAATGGTTGCTTAGAGGGAGATAAATATGTAGTTACATGGGCATTAGGACACTTAATTACTCTTCAAACACCGGATAAATATAAAGAATTTAATAATGTGAACTTAGAAAATTTGCCGATGATTCCGAAATTTATGAAGACTGAGGTTATTAAGAAGACTTTTAAACAATATAAAGTAGTGGAGAATGCTCTAAATAGAAAAGATGTTAAAGAAATTATTATTGCAACTGATGCTGGACGTGAGGGAGAGTTAGTTGCGCGCTACATTATTGATAAAGCTAAATGTAATAAAAATATTAAACGTCTATGGATTTCGTCTGTAACTGATAAGGCAATTAAAGATGGATTTAAAAATTTAAAAGATGGAAAAGAATATCTAGGATTATATCATTCTGGTATAGCTCGCGCTAATGCGGATTGGTTAGTTGGGATTAATGCTTCAAGAGCCTTAACACTAAAATACAATGCATCTCTAAACTGTGGTAGAGTTCAAACTCCAACTTTACAGATGGTTTTCGAACGAGAAGAAAAAATTAAACAGTTTAAGCCGAAAGATTATTTTACATTTGAAGCACAAATTGATGGTGTTAAGTTTAGCTGCGGTAACAGTGAGTTTAATTTAGATAGAGCAGAACAATTTATTAAGAAAAATATTAATAAAGATATTAAATTTAACGATGTTCAAAAAAAATCTAAGACTTCTTCGGCTAAACCATTATATAATTTAACAGATATTCAACAAACAGCAAGTGCTTTATTTGGTATGCCACCGAAACAGACACTGAATATTGTTCAAAGTTTATATGAAAGACACAAAGTCTTAACGTATCCTAGAACTGATAGTAGATATTTAACAAGTGATATGAAAAATACTTTAAGAGATCGTGTACAGGCTATAGGTGGAGATTTTAAAGAAATTACGACCAAGTTACTAAGAGAAAAAGACTTAAATGCTAAGAAAATTATTAATAATGCAAAAGTAAGTGATCACCATGCGATTATACCTACAGAACAAAGACCAAATTATATGTCTATGTCTGAGATGGAGATGAAAATATATAATTTAGTGGCAAAAAGATTTTTAGAAAACTTACTACCTGACTATAAATATGAAGAAACAACTTACTCATTTACTCTAGAAAATAAGACATTTTTAGCAAAAGGTCTAAAAGTACTTCAGGAAGGTTATAAAGTTTTAAGTAAAGAAGAAATCCAAGATAAAGTTATTAATCTAATGAATAATAGTCTTAAACTTGAATCATTAGTTTATAATAAGAAACAAACTACTCCTCCTAGTTATTATACTGAAGGTAGTTTAATATATGCTATGGAAAATCCATTTGAATTTGTTGATGATGAGAATGAAAGAAAAATTCTTAAGGAAACAAATGGTATCGGAACTGTTGCGACTAGGGCGGATATATTAGAAAAACTGTTTACTAATGATTATTTAGTATTGGATAATGGAAGAATTAAAACTACTAATAAGGCTAAACAGCTTTTAAATTTAGTTCCGAAAAATCTTAAGAGTCCGTCTCTAACAGCGGTATGGGAAAAACAACTTGATAATATTGCTAGAAATAAACTTTCTAAAGATAAGTTTCTAAATGATGTTAAACAATATACAAAATCTTGTATCGCAGAAATTAAAGATAGTGAAGATAAGTTCAAGCATGACAACATTAGTGGTAAGAAATGTGAAGAGTGCGATAGTTTTATGTTAGAAGTAGATAAAAAAGGAACTAAAATGCTAAAATGTTCTAATCCAAACTGTCGTAATCGCAAGGTGATTAGTCGTTTAACAAATCTTCGTTGTGATAATTGTCATAAGAAAATGACATTATTCGGAAATGGGGAAAATGCCACATATCGCTGTCAATGTGGAAATTCGTTGAAACAAAAAGAAGTCGATAAGAGAATTAAATCAAGTAAAAAAGATAAGGCTAGCCGTGTAGATATGAAAAAATACATGAAGCAGGAAAAATTAGAAAATAACGCACTAGCAGGATTAGCGGGATTAAAGCTTAAGTAAAATTATAGAGTTACATCTTGTTAAATTTATAGATTGAGTTTAATTAATGATGATGTTGAAAAAATTTTTTTCGTATAAATATAGTGTTAAAAGCAAGTCTGTGCTATAATGTATATTGAAAAAATTTGTCTGAGAGGTATATAATGAAATATGTATCAGTGGCTGTAGATGGGCCAGCAGGATCTGGGAAAAGTACGATAACAAAAATGGTAGCTGAAAAACTAGGATTTAACTATGTTGATACTGGTGCTATGTATCGTGCATTAACGTATAGTTTTCTATCTAATGATCTAAAAGAATTGGAAGAAAATAAAATTAAAGAATTACTTGAAGATTTAGATTTTAGAGTAGAATATGTTGATGGAGTTCAATATGTATATGTAAATGATGTGGAAGTTAGTGATAAAATACGTACTGCAGAAGTTAGTAAGTATACTTCATTATTCGCTAAATCTCCTGCAGTAAGAGAATTCCTAATTGATACTCAAAGAAATCTAGCTCATACTAATAATATTATTATGGATGGACGTGATATTGCTTCAGTTGTCCTACCTAATGCAGATGTTAAAATATTTTTAACAGCATCTGTTGAAGAAAGAGCAAGAAGAAGGGTATTGGATTTTGAACGACAAGGTCTAGAAAATGTTGATTTTGAAAAAGTTAAGGAAGATATTAAATCTAGAGATTGGCAAGATGAAAATAGAGATATTGCCCCACTAGTAAAAGTTGATTCTGCAACGTTATTAGACACGACTTCTATGACTATTGACGAAGTTGTTGATAAAATGACTGAACTAGTGAAAGCTGTAGAAAGATAATATTAAATAGGAGTGTAGCATGTATAATTTTGTAAGAATATTATTAAGTTTATTTTATAAAACATTTTATAAAGTTACGATTGTTAATAAAGAAAAAATAGAAAATGCTAAAGGTGTAGTAATCTCAGGGAATCACCTGAGTAATCATGATCCATTATTATTCCCAGCTTTTTTCGAGAAAAATATCCGCTTCATAGCTAAAGAAGAATTGTTTAAAATAGTTTTTGTTAAACAAGCTTTAGAAGCGACAGGAGCAATTCCTATAAAAAGAGGCACATTTGATAGAACAGCGATAAATAATAGTATTAAATTACTTAAAGAAGGAGAAGTTATCGGGATTTTTCCTGAGGGTACTCGTTCTCATTCAAAAGATTTAGACCTTGGTCAATCTCATAATGGAGCGTCATTTATCGCTACGAGAGCAAAAACAAAAATTATTCCATTTGCTATTATCCCAAATAAAAATTTTAGAATTTTTTCTAGTATTAAGATAGTAATTGGTGATGAGATAGATGCTGCTTCTTTAAAAGAAGAAGGTAAAACTCATGACGAGATTACTGCTATATTAATGGAAAAAATTTCAGAATTGATTGCAAAGGAGAAATAAAGTGTACGAAAAAACGATTAGATTTAAATTAGAAAAGAAATTTTTCAATCAAGCTGGTTTTTTAGATAATAAATATGTTTATGAATGGATGAATCTTGCTAAGAAGTATTATTTAAACGGCTTAGGTATAGATATAGATTCATTAATCAACTATAATTTATATTATGCTGATATTGATGTTAAGTATTCGATAAGATCTAATATAAGATATAATAGTCAAGATATTTTTATAAAAGCATGGATTGAAAAACATAGCGGAATTAAAACAATGTTTTCTTATGAATTTTTTGTGGATGGAGAAGTAGTTATTATCGCTTCAAGTTCTCACAATATTCTAGGAACAGATAGTGATCGAGCTATAAGAATCGATAGAAATTTACCAAAATGGGATCAAATTCTTAAAGATGTTGTAGCAAACGAATATAAAGAGTAACTATAAATAATTAAAGGAGTTTCTTACTAATATGAAAATTTCATATTTTTGAGAGACTCCTCTTATAGTTTTAAAACTTTACGATGAATTTATGAATGTAGATATATTAAATATATCCTGTTTAATTGATAAATAATTGATTTTATTATATACTTTATAGTGGTTCAAAATATGTTTATTTTTTAAAAACATATTTAATTATTGAGAAAGAAAGGTAGATAGTATGATATATTTAGATAATTGTGCTACGACTAAACCGTATAAAGAAGCTCTAGATGCTTTTGTGGAAGTTAATACGTCTTATTATGGGAATCCAGCTAGTATCAACAAATTTGGAAAAACAACTAATAAGCTTCTTTCAGCTGCAAGAGCTCAAGTGGCAACTATTCTTGGTGTAGGGGAAGAAAGTATCTTTTTTACTTCATGTGCTACCGAGAGTAATAATATTGCATTATTAGGAAGTGTTGAACACAAGAAAGATTTTGGAAATAGAATTATTGTTTCTAAGATAGAACATCCTTCAGTTTTAGAAACATTTAGAGAATTAGAAAGACGTGGTTTTATTTTAGACTATGTTAATGTTGATGAGAATGGTATTATAGATTTAAATCATTTAAAAACATTATTAACTAAAGAAACTATATTATTAAGTGTGATGCAAGTTAATAATGTATTCGGGGCAATTCAACCTATCAATGTAATTTCAGAGATACTAAAAGATTATCCAAAAGTTCATTTTCATGTCGATGGTGTTCAAGGAGTATTAAAAAATAGTATTGACCTTTCAAAAGTTGATAGTTATTCTATTTCTGCACATAAATTTCATGGATTAAAAGGTATAGGAGTGTTGTATTTAAAATCTAGACGAACAGTTCATAATATTACTTTTGGTGGTGGACAAGAGGATGGATTACGTAGTGGAACAGTAAATGTAGCAGCTGCGGTAAGTTTAGCAAAATCATTAAGATTATCGCAAGAAAAAGTTGAAGTGATAAAAGTTAAACACAAGGAATATAAAAAACTTATTATTGATGAATTCTCTAAATATAAGCATATAGTAATTAATTCACCATTGAGTGAAAATTTTGTGGATTCAATTGTTAATATTAGCTTACCAAAAATTAAGGGTGAGGTAATTGTTAACGCCTTGAATGATAGAGGTATTATGGTTTCTACAACTAGTGCTTGTTCTTCAAAAACATTCCATCTTAATGAGGCATTGTATGCAAGGGGATTATCTAAGGAAAATATAGAAGGTAGTATTCGAGTTAGTTTTTCATATGAAACTACAAGAAAAGAAGTTGAAACGTTTATTGAAGTATTAATAGATGAGTACAATAAAAAATTTAAAGAGGTAATTGAAAGTGGAATTTAGTCATATTATAGTAAGATACGGAGAACTTACTCTAAAATCTGGAAATAGAAATGAATTTCTAAAAAAACTTACAAAAAATATTAGATATAATTTACAAGGGTTAACAGGTTTTCATGTTCAAACAAAAAGAGATAGAATGTATATACATTTAGATCATAATGAAGATGTTCATGAAATTATGGAAAGATTAAAAAGAGTACCAGGTATTCATAATTTTTCACCTGTATTAAGAGCTGGATTAGATGTTGAAGAAGCTAAGAAGGTTATTGATAAGCTGCTTGAAACTAAGTTAGATAAGGAATACAAATTTAAAATTCAAACAAAAAGACCAAATAAAAACTTCCCGCACAACACAAATGAATTAAATAATGTATTTGGAAGTCATGTGTTAATAAACTACAAAAATCTAAAAGTAAATGTGAAACAACCGGATTTTGTTATTAATGTGGAAGTTCGTAGTGAAGGGATATTTATTTTTACTGATTTTATAAAAGGAGTGGGAGGTTTCCCAGTTAATACTTCTTCGAAAGCTTTATTACTATTATCTGGTGGTATTGATTCACCGGTAGCTGCACACACACTTCAGGTTAAGGGTGTAGAAGTTGAAATGATTCATTTCCAATCGCCTCCTTTTACTTCTGCAGAAGCGTTACAAAAGATTTTTGATTTAACTACAAAATTAAGTCAAGTAGTAGGAAAAATTAAATTACACGTTGTTAACTTTACTAAATTACAGACAGAGATCGTTAAACGTGTTCCATCAAATTATACTATGACTTCGACAAGAAGATTCATGTTACGTATAGCTGAAGAAGTAGCTAAAAAAGAAGGATGTTTAGCAATTGCTACAGGAGAATCATTAGGTCAAGTAGCTTCTCAAACACTAGAGTCGATGAATTGTATTAATGAGGTAACTAACTTACCGATATTAAGACCGCTATTGACAATGGATAAAGTAGATATAATTAAAATTGCTCAAGAAATTGAAACATTAGAAATTTCTAATCTTCCTTTTGAAGATTGTTGCACAATTTTTACACCAAAGGCACCAAAAACAAAACCAAGATTAGAAAAAATTAAAGCTTATGAAGCACGAGATGACTATTCAGATTTAATAACTGAGACATTAGATAGTGTTCAAACATATTTATTTGATAAAGATGGTAGAGTTATTACTCAAGATATGAAAGAACAAGAAGCTAAAAAAGAAGAAAAAGAAGATTTTTCAGATTTATTATAAAATAGAAAGTGAGATAATTAATGGAAAAAAAAGTAATTGTAATTGGAGCGGGACTAGCAGGAAGTGAAGCTGCTTGGCAACTTGCAAAACGTGGAGTAAAGGTAGATCTTTATGAAATGAGACCTAAGAAAATGACTCCAGCTCATAAAACACAAAACTTTGGAGAGTTAGTTTGTTCTAACTCACTACGAGCTAACAATATAACTAACGCTGTTGGATTATTAAAAGAAGAGATGAGAATGTTAGATTCAATCATTATTAAATGTGCGGATGCAACACAAGTACCAGCTGGTGGTGCACTTGCGGTAGATAGAGATAAATTCTCAGAAATGATTACTGAAACTATTAAAAATCATCCAAATATTAATGTTATCGGAGAAGAACTACCACAAATTCCTAAAGGAGATGTACCTGTAATAGTAGCAACAGGACCACTTACATCAGATGCATTAAGTCAAGATATTAGAAACTATACTAAACAAGATGGATTATATTTCTATGATGCAGCAGCACCGATTATAGAAAAAGATTCTATTGATATGGAGAAAGTTTATCTTAAATCAAGATATGATAAAGGAGAAGCAGCTTATTTAAATTGTCCGATGACAAAAGAAGAATTCACTAATTTCTATAATGAATTAATAACAGCTGAAGCTGCTCCGTTAAAAGAATTTGAAAAAGAAATTTACTTTGAAGGATGTATGCCTTTTGAAGAAATGGCAAAACGTGGAGAGAAAACTCTATTATTTGGACCGATGAAACCAGTAGGATTAGAAGATCCAAAAACTGATAAACGTCCATATGCTGTTGTTCAATTGCGCCAAGATAACAGTGAAGGAACTCTATACAATATTGTTGGATTCCAAACACACCTTAAATGGGGTGAACAAAAGAGAATAATTAATATGATTCCTGGGCTTGAAAATGCTAATATCGTACGATATGGTGTTATGCACAGAAATACATACTTAAATTCTCCACAATTATTAGAAAAAACATATAGATTAAAAGAAGAAAAAAACATTTATTTTGCTGGTCAAATGACAGGGGTAGAAGGATATGTTGAAAGTGCAGCTTCAGGTATTGTTGCGGCGTTAAATGCGCTTTATAATACTGAAGACAGAGATGTAGTATTTCCAACTGAAACAATGATAGGGGCAATGGCTAACTATATCGTTGATAGCACAAGTAAAAACTTCCAACCAATGAATGCGAATTTTGGTATTATCAAACCACTTCCTGAAAGAATCAAAGATAAAAAGGAAAAATATGAAAGATATGCTAAAAGATCGCTAGAAATGTTAGAAAATTTCAAAATTGATTAAATTAATTTTTAAAAAGTCTTACAATTTATTGAAATAAATGTTATAATAGTCAGGGAAGTATTTTGTAAGGAGAAAATTAATGGCAAGTTTATTACAAAAAACAAGAAAAATTAGTACAATTTTACAAGAAGGACGTCACGATAACGTAGACTTTGAAGCTATGGCTATGCGTCTTAGTCCGATTTTAGATTCAGTAGTTTATATTCTAGATACTGAAGGGAATATTCTTGGTTATGATTCAATCGTTGATTATTCAAATGAACGTATGGAAAAAATTATCCAAGAACGAAAGGTTCCTAAAGCGTATTTGGATGCAACATTAAAAGTTTATGCCACAAAGGTTAATATTCCTTTCCAAGAACCATTATCAATTTTCCCCGAAGAAGAAGAAGAACGCTTTGAAGGAAACAGTTATACTGTAATCCTACCAATTCGAGGTGGTGGAGAACGTTTAGGTACACTTGTAATTGGTAGAATGGATAATGATTTCAAAGATGATGATTTAGTTTTAGCTGAGTATGCATCTACAGTAGTAGGTATCGAGATTTTACATGAAAAACAAGATAAAGAGAAAAACTTAGCAAGAGATAAAGATATGGTTAATATGGCTCTGAACTCATTATCATTCTCTGAGAAAGAAGCTATTGAACATATCTTTAGAGAATTAGATGGAACAGAAGGATTATTAATTGCTAGTAAGATTGCCGATAGAGTAGGAATTACTAGATCTGTAATCGTAAATGCTCTTAGAAAATTAGAGAGTGCAGGTATTATTGAATCTAAATCATTAGGTATGAAGGGTACATATATTAAAGTACTAAAAGAATATTTCTTAGAATTAATGTTTTCTAACGAATTTTAATAAGTAAAATTGTAAAAAAAGAAAGGTTGTAGATTTACAGCCTTTCTTTTTTTACTTGAAAATTATTTAGTATTCTATTTAGTTAATTTATCAATAAATTTTTTATTGTTAATAATTACTCTCGTGTGTGAAGCATCGCCGATTTTTTTATCTTCTTCGAAGGCTTCTAAAGAAAAAATAATAACTTTTTCTTTAATAACTTCAGTAATTTCTCCTTGAATTGCAATTTCTTTACCAACCAAAGTAGGAGCAAGATGGTTAATATTTATATTACTTCCAACACTACCAAATTCATCTGATAAGAAAGCGTTCAGGTATGTTTTAGCAGCATTTTCCATAAATGCCACAAGACTTGGAGTGGCTAATACTTCTAGATCACCGCTTCCCATGAATTTAGCTGTGTTTGTATCTGATACGGTATATTTTTGTTTGAATTGTTTATTAATTTCTATATTCATAATTTTACTCCTATTGAATTATTCATAAAATGTAACTTCGTAGTCTACGAATTCATTATTTTTGTAATTGAATTTAGCTGAGAAGAATGGTTTATCTTTAACTAACCAATCAAGGAAGATATAGTCACCTTCCCATGTTTTTATATTTTGGATTTCAGATTTTTTAACCCATACTAAGTCACCTTCGTTACAATCTTCTGTCAGTGTACCTTTGTAGTTAGATGCAGTAAATACATAAGTATACCAGTCACGTTCACCATCGAAATTAGGGAAGGTAATAATACCTCTTAATTTAGGGTTAATAATATCTAAGTTTGTTTCTTCTTTTACCTCTCTAATTACGCAATCTTCAGGACTTTCTCCAGGTTCAAACTTTCCACCAACACTAATTGTTAATCCTTCGTGAATATCGTTTTCTTTCTTTGTTCTTTTTAACATTAAGAAACTATCGCCATTGTCAATGTAGCACATAGTAGCTAATACATTATTCATTATATTATCATCTCCTCATATTTAAAGAAAAAGTAGGAGAGAGGATTTACCTCAATACCTACTTTCTTTTGTGAAAAATTTTTATTAAAGTTTTAAATAGCTTCGTTTAACGTTTTTTATCTAAACCTACAGCGTCTAGTAATGCAACAAATACTGTAAACATTACAGAAAGAATAGCACAGTCACGAAGTGTATTAACTTCACCATTGCTACCTAAAATAGATGATACGATAAATATTACAATAAATGCGAATATAAATGACCAAATTAGTGAAATAATATATTTCATCGTTATCACTCCTTAATTTTTTCTTACACTAACTATTATACAACTATTATCGAAATCTAGCAACATTTTTATTAATAAATTGTATTTATAACATTTGTGTGTAATAATTAAAGTAGTGATATATATAATATGTTATTGTACAAAAAAACAATGAAAACGAATCTAATTTTTCATAGTTTTCTAGAAATTTTCAAAAAATATGATATAATAAAATAAATAAAACTTTGGAGGTAGTTTATGTATCAAAAATTATATATCGATAAGAATTTAAAAGATAATATTTCAAGTGATATAAAACAATTGTTTTTTGATAATGAGATACCTTTTGAATTTATAGAAAGTCCAGACATTTTTGAATCTAATGTTTTGTTTTTAACTGATAATAAAAATAACCTTAGTTCTACATTGGTTAATGTATTCTTAATGAAACAAGAATATGATTTTCTAGATGTTAAAAATGCTATTTTTATTAGAAGTGTTGAAGATATAGTAAGGGTATTTAAAAATGATGTTTGGAAAAAATGGGCACAAGAGCTTCAATTTCTTTCTCAATGCAGTTTAGCTTATAGTAAAGATAAATTTGATAGAGAGCGATCAGAAAGAATTAGAGAAATTGCATGTGAAATGTTATCATATAAATATGATATTCCTGTAGAGAAAGTTAAGCTAGATTTTGCTGGGGAATTGGGATATCAAACACCTAAAGTAGAAACAAGAGCAGCCGTTATTAAAGATAACAAAATTTTATTAGTTAAAGAACAGTTTGATAGTAAATGGGCTCTTCCGGGTGGTTATCAAGATGTTAATATGAGTATCAAAGAGAATGCAATAAAAGAAGCTAGTGAGGAAGCAGGAGCTGTTGTTAATCCTGTGAAAATTATTGCAGTACTTGATTATAATAGACATCATCATGTAAATTTTCCATTAGGAATGGTTAAGGTGTTTGTTTTATGTGAATATGTGAGTCATAGTTTTGTTGAAAATACTGAAACATTGGGAGCAGAATTTTATTCACTTGATGAATTACCAGAATTATCAACAACAAGAACGACAAAAAAACAATTAGAAATGTGTTTCGATTGTTATAATAATATCGAAAATTGGGAAACTATATTTGATTAATTTTTATGAGGAGTGATTTTAGAGTTTATGAATTTACGAGAGACATTGATTAATAAAAATCTTCCAGTACATGAACAATTGATGTTATGTTTATTATTGACGGTTATGGGTGGTTTTTTTGATGCATATACATTTGTTAACTGTGGAGGTATTTTTGCTAATGCTCAAACGGGGAATTTGATTTTTGTAGGTATTGATTTAATTGAGGGGAATTTTGGAGAGGTCCTACATTATTTAATCCCTATATTTTCTTTTGTTGTAGGGGTATTAGTAAGTAAGTTTATTGAGTACAGGTATAAAGAGTTATCTATTTTCAAGCATATATTTATGTTATTATTGATACAAATGACATCTTTAATAGTAATTTCAATAAAACACCAGTTTTTTGGAATCGATGTGAGACCTATCGTTATTTCTTTTATTTGCGCAATTCAATATGATGGTTTTAGAAAAGTTAATAATTTAGTATTTGCTAGTGTATTTTGTACTGGTAATTTACGTTCAATGAGTGAGCATCTATACAAGCTTGTTGTTTTAAAAAAACAAGAGAGTAAAACACCGTTAATTATTTATTCTACAGTAATTAGTGTATTTTTATTCGGAGTAATTTTAGGGGCAGCTATGTCGAAATATTATCTACATAAAGCGATTATTGTTCCTATTGGTATAATTTCTGTTAATTTAGTTTTTATTGTTGTTATTTATAATAAATTCGGAAGAAAAAAATTAGTATAAAATAATAAAATTTCAAGGCGATTTTAGAAAGTTTTAATTAGCTTTTTAAATTGTCTTGGATTTTTTTATATTTCAAGAAAAATTGTTATAAATGCATTTACATAAAGTTTTATAGATGTTATAATCAATATAGATACAAAAAATAGGGTAGCTTTAATACTAAGGGGGTATTTATATGAGTGAAACAGTATTAAACAATTTTAATGAATATCTAATGAATAGAAAAGAGTTTTCAACAAATACTATTAATTCATACGATAGGGATTTGAAAAAAATCTTTTTATATTTAGCTGAAAAAGGATATTCAACAGATGATTATTCATGGCTTAATGAGGAATTCATTGCTCGATATATTGATTACTTAAGAGAAAAAGAGTATTCGTCAGCAACATTATCAAGAACGATTTCTACTGTCCATATTTTTGTAGAATATTTATGGATGGAAAAAATTATTCCTAATAGAATAAATATCGATGTACATATTGATAAAGAAGAACATCAAGATTTGGTAATTTTTACAAGACAAGAAATTTCAAAAATTTTAGATGTGAAAACACATAATCTTATCGGTTATAGAGATAAAGCGATATTTGAATTATCTTATTCTATAGGTATAAAACCTACAGAGTGTATTAACTTAGAACTTAAAGACGTTAATACCACTATTGGTTTCTTAAAATATAGAAAAAAAGAAGGGTATAGAACTGTCGCATTAAATAGAGAATCAGTTGAAGCGATTGAAAATTATATCGCAGAGTTGAAAAAGGAATATCCTGATATTAAGGACGATAGTAAGTTATTCTTAAATCATGATGGTGAAGGTATAAGTCGCCAAGGTTTTTGGAAAATATTTAAAAAACGTCAACAAGATTTAGGTTTGACGAAAGAATTAAATACTATGAATTTTAGAAATTCTTTAGCTATTCATTTGCTTGAAGATAAAGTTCCAGCCGAAGAAGTTCAAGAACTACTGGGGTTGAAAAACATTCATAGCTTAAAATTGTATTTCTCAAGTTTAGAGGGGAATAAATCTAAAAGAACAATGACTAATCATCCAAGAAAAACAATTAATAAAGGATAAAATTAATGTATAATGTTAACTTAGAGGTTTTTCAAGGACCACTTGATTTACTTTTACATTTGATAGAAAAGATGGAAATTGATATTTATAATATTCCTATAGCGCGTCTAACAGAGAGTTATCTGGAATATATAAATAATAACGATGAATTTTCTTTAGAAAATGCAGAAGAATATATTGTTATGGCAGCAACTTTGCTTCATATAAAAAGTAAGAATTTACTTCCTAAGTTTGAAGATGAAAATATTGGTGATGAAGAGGATTTAGTTCAACAGCTTCTTGATTATAAAAATTACAAAGAATTGAGTGAAAAACTAGATAATCTTCAAAGAATGAGAGCTCAATTTTTAGATAAAGAAAGTGCTAATATAGAAGTAGAAGGTAGTGTCGATTCACTTCGAATACCTTCTACTAAATTGTTAAGGGCGATGGAGAATATTCTTAGATCTTTTGATGAAAAAGATAGCGAAGTTTCTTTAATTAGTTATCGTAGAGAAGTCTCTTTTGAACAGGTAAAAGAGGAACTTATACATAAGTTCAGAAATAGACCGAAGATGCACTTTTATAATCTTGTAAAAACATATTCTCAAAAAAATGAGATAGTCTTGATGTTTATGGGAATCTTAGCTATGATAAAAGAACAAGAATTATTATGTGTTGACAAAGATGGTGAAATCATTTTAGAATATAAATTAAAGGAAAATTAATATGCTATTAGATGAAACAAAGAAAATAATTGAGGCTTTACTCTTTATGAAGGGAGAGGATGGTCTTAATATTGAATATTTTTCTACCTTTATGGAGGTGGAACAACACGAAGCAGAAAATATGTTGAATGTATTCTGTGAAGATTATAATAAAATCAATAATTCGTTGATTATTAAAAAGTTTGGATTAACTTATAAAATGCTCTTGAGGGATGAAATGACAGAGGTAATAAAAAAAGCTGTTATTTCTAAAAATCTAGTTAAGTTATCTAAAGCTTCTCTAGAAACACTAGCGATAATCGCTTATAATCAACCAATTACAAAAGTTCAAATTGATAAGATAAGGGGTGTAAGTAGTGATTCTATATTACACTCTCTTGTTAGTAAGGAGCTTATAGTATCGAATAAGACTTTAGATACTATTGGGAAGCCTAAGTTATATGAGACTACAGACATATTTTTAGATGTTTTTGGTTTAGAAAGTTTAGAACAATTGCCAAAATCGGAAATTGTTAGTAATGAAGAGATTAATAAATTTTTACAAAATTAGGAGGATGACATGGCAGAAAGACTGCAAAAATTAATAGCTGCATCAGGATATACTTCAAGAAGAAAAGCTGAACAATTAATTCTTGATGGAAAAGTAAGTGTTAATGGTGAAGTCGTAAAAGAACTAGGTGTAAAAGCAGAACCAAGTGATATTATTATCGTAGAAGGTGTTCGTTTACTAAAAGAAAATAAGAGATACTATCTATTTTATAAACCTGAGAAGGTTATTACATCAATGTCAGATGAAAAAGATAGAACATGTGTAAAAGACTTCTTTGAGGATGTTAGTGAACGTGTTGTTCCGGTTGGAAGACTAGACTACGATACGTCAGGAGCACTTATAATGTCAAATGATGGGGAGTTTATTAATTTAATAACGCACCCTAAGCATAAGATCAGAAAGACATATGTTGCGAAAATTAATGGTAAATTAGAAGATAATGACCTAAGAATTCTTCGTAATGGTGTGAGAATCGATAATTATAAAACTGCTAAGGCAGAGGTGAATATCGTAAAAAATAAAAATAAGAGTGGTAATACTTTAGTTAGATTAACTATCCATGAGGGGAAAAATAGACAAGTTAGAAGAATGTTTGAAGCTTTAGGATATGAAGTTATGAAACTTAAACGTGAATCTATTGAAGACTTAACATTAGAAGGTTTGAAAAAAGGTGAATATAGAACCCTTACGATTCACGAGGTTAAAAGACTTATTAATAAAGCTAAGAATGGTGAGAAGTAAGATTAGGAAGTGATGTATTGTGGCAGAAAGAATATTAATAGTAGATGATGAGGAAAGAATTAGAAAATTATTAGTAATGTATCTAGAAAAAGAAGGATATATTGTAGATGAAGCTAGTAATGGTCATGATGGTTTAGAACGTCTAAAGTACATGGATTATTCTTGTGTACTATTAGATGTACAATTACCAATGTTAAATGGTAAGTCTATTCTATCTGAACTTAGAAAAACTAAGGCTACTCCTGTAATTATAATGTCTGCCCAAGCAGATGAACAAAGTAGGGTTGAAGGTTTTGAATTAGGTGCAGATGATTATGTAATTAAACCATTTAGCCCGAGAGAGCTTATGTTAAGGATTAATGCTATTCTTCAACGTACAAAACGTAGTGTATTTTATACTCCGGAGCTATATACGAAGGATGTATTAGTTTTCCCTGGTTTAATTATTGATGTTAATTCACATAAAGTAATTGTTGAGGATAGTGAAGTTTTATTAACACCTAAAGAATTTGATCTATTATTATTTTTAGCTAAATCTCCGGATAAAGCTTTTAAACGTAATGAAATTTTACGAGCTGTATGGGATTATGATTTTTATTCTGATTTAAGAACTGTAGATACTCATATCAAGCGTGTAAGAAAAAAATTCGATAAAATTTCTCCAAAAGTTGCTCAGATGATTGTTACTGTTTGGGGAATAGGGTATAAATTTGATACATCACAAAATAGTCTATAAAAGGAGAAAACATGCTAGGATTTTATAGAAATTTAGCGAAATTAACTAGAACTGCTAGTAAAATTGCAGGTAAAAAAGGAACGGATCTACCGGGTAAAGTGTTAAGAAAAGTAAATGACAATGTACTAACAAAACTGGCTAGTGATTTTGATGAAATTGTATTCGTAACCGGAACTAATGGTAAAACAACTACATCAAATCTTATTGGACACACTCTAAAAACTGCTGGAGAAAATTTCATAAATAACTTTGAAGGAGCAAATATGTTGGATGGGATTATTTCAACTTTTGCTATTCAAGCTAAAAATGATACAAAGTTAGCAATTATAGAGATTGATGAAGGTTCAATTAGAAGGGTAATGAAATATATTACTCCTACTAAGTTTGTTATAAATAATTTCTTTAGAGATCAGATTGATAGATTCGGTGAAATTGATACTTTAATAGCAACAATAGGCGAACAACTAGAAGGAAAAAATATTCAACTTATATTAAACAGTGATGATCCTTTCGTTACAAGGCTATCAAAATATGGTGAAGATAATATATACTTTGGTATTTCAAAAGATGCTTATAAATTTTCTGATTTTGGTATTTCAGAATCTAAATTCTGTCCTAATTGTGGAATGGAACTAATTTATGATCATGTTCACTATAGTCAACTTGGTTTTTACCACTGTTCTAAATGTGATTTTAAACACCAAGATGTTAAATATGAAGTAACTAATGCTACTGTAGAGCCATTTATTAATATGACTATTAATGAAGATACTTTGATTGAAACAAAACTAGCTGGTGATTATAATATATATAATCTACTTGCAGCTTATTCACTTTTAAAAGAACTTGGATTACAAGATGAAAAGATAAAGTACGGTTTAGAATCATATACTGCAACTAATGGACGTATGCAGAGTATTTCTTTAGCTGGTGGCTCAACAGTTTTATTAAATCTAGCAAAAAATCCGGCTGGATTAAATGCTTCTTTAGCAATTGCTAATTCGATAAAAGAGGAAATTAACTATCTATTAGTATTGAATGATAATGGTGCTGATGGTATTGATATATCTTGGATTTGGGATACTGATTTTGACATACTGAACGGTCAAAAGATTAATAATATTGTATGCTCCGGTAAACGTGCAAAAGAATTAGCGCTGAGATTGAAGTATACAGGAATTAATGCTAATGTAGTTGTTTTAGAAAGTATTTCAGAAGCAGTTGAAAAACTAAAAAGTTATAAAGAGAAATATGCAATTGCTATTCCGAATTATACTGCTTTAGTAGAAACTCAAAAAGAATTGGAGAAATAATTCTATGGATTTGAAATTATATCATTTTATGCCAGATAAATTAAATTTATATGGTGATATTGGAAATGTTATTGCGCTAAAAAAACGTTGTGAATGGAGAGGTATCAATTTAGAAATTGAAAATATTACTTCGACTGATGGTGTAAAACTTACAGATTGTGATATGTTTTTCATCGGTGGTGGTTCTGATAGGGAACAATGTATAGCGACAGAACAATTTAGTAAAATTAAACATGAATTTAAATCAGCAATTGAAGATGGGATACCAGCTCTTACAATTTGCGGTGGTTATCAATTTTTAGGAGAATATTATAAGACTGTTGATGGTGATAAATTACCTGGTTTAAATATTCTTGACTTTTATACAGAATCAAAAAAGGATGCACCGCGCTTAATTGGTAATATATTAGTTGAATCCGAAAAATTTGGAAATATAGTAGGTTTTGAAAATCACGGCGGACGAACATATCATAATTATGAAACATTAGGAAATGTGGTAGTAGGATATGGAAATAATGATGAAGATAAAAAAGAGGGTATTTTATACAATAATCTGATTGGGACATATCTACATGGGCCTATCTTACCTAAAAATCCAAATGTCACAGATTATCTGATTAAAGCAGCATTAGATAATAAGTATGGAACATATGATTTTATTGAGTTGAATAATGATATCGAATTAAATGCCAATAAACATATGGTTGAATTATTGAAAAAATCAATTAAATAAAATTTAATGTTCAAAGATTACAAAGAAACGACTTAAAAGTATGATTATTATTAATCTAACTTTTAAGTCGTATTTTTTTATTAAAATTGTTTAATGCATTGTTTGAATTTGTTTATAAGTTCTGGAATTAATTCTTTATCTAAACATGAGAATGCGATTCTTATATGTTCATCATCCATTGAGTATACGCCATATTTATATTCGTTTAGGAATTTAAGTCTGAACTCATGTGCATTTATATTAGATGGTAATTTTATAGTGAAGAAGTAACCTGAATTAAATGGAAGAACTCTAACAAGTTGATCTAATTGTTCTGTGGAAATAGCTTGTTTTAATTCGTTATAACGTTCTTCAATTATTTTATCATTGATTTCTTTTTCTTCTAATGATTGTTTATTATCTAACAATCTCACAGCAATTTGTTGCGATAGGTTAGAAGGAGATGATGTAGTACTTCTCAAATAACCTTGTGTTTTTTCTAATAGAATTTTTCTTAATTCATTATTTTTAGTATAGTATGTAATAAAACCTACACGAAGTCCCCAACTGTAAAATTCTTTAGTGATACCATCTAGTTTGACTATTAAACAGTTTTCATTTTCTGCTAATTTGTACGTAGCGCTTAATGTTGGAGTTTTGTGATTTTTTTCAAAGAATAGTCCAAAATAAGCATCATCAGAGACAATAATAAGTTGTTTATTTTTATTTTCTTTTGCATATGTACTTATTACATCAACTAGTGAATTTAATTCAACATCAGATGGTGTGTAACCAGTTGGATTATTTGGGAAGTTTAAAATTAGAGAAATTTTATCTTCATTGATACTATAAAGAGTTTCTTTAAAGTTTGAAATACTAAACTCATTGTTTTCGTCAAATTGATTGTATTTATAAATCTTATTTCCTAACTTAATTGTATAAATCTGAGCATAGTTTTGCCAAAAAAGATTTGGTAGTAAAAGAGCATCGCCACTTTCGCTAAATAGATTTGCTGCGATATCGATTCCTTGGGTAATTCCTGTTGTAACCATAGGTAATGATAAAAAGTCTTTATTAATACTAGGGTTATCAGCTAAGATTTTTTCTTTCCATAATTCTCGCATTTTTGGTAATCCAGGTGTAGGAGAATAAGGTAGGTATTCTGAATTATTAATTTCTGTTATTACTTTATTTATTGAAGGTAAAGCCATAGCTTTTTTATTAGATGTAGCAATACCAATTGTGGCGTTAATCGCACCTGGAATAGCTGCTGTTTCTTTTGATTGAATTAATACGTCTTGAGGTAAAATTATATTTTCACCTAGTTTTGAAAAAAATGACATAGTATTCCTCCTGTTTTCTATATAGAATTATTATACCATTAATATGACATTACTAAAAGGGAGAATTATAATTAAGAAATTGAATAACATATAAAATTTTAAGAATTAAATTATAATAGGTGAAAGATTTTAAAATTTTAAATTTATTATAGTCTAAGATTTACTATAAAAGGTTTAATATTAAATATTATATGATAGTCTTTGCTAGAAAAAAATTGTATTGTATGGTATAATAATGTGTATCTTTTTGGGCTTTAAATAGATTAGATAATAAAAAGATAATAAGATATAAGATAAAGTTCAATAATGTGAGGTGTAATTATGGTAAAAAATAAAGAAGAAGTAAGATGTTCTTTTTGTGGAAAAAATACTAACGAAGTTTTTAAAATGATAGCTGGGAATGACGTGTTTATCTGTGATGAATGCGTTGATTTATGTTCAGATATAATCGAAGAAGAAATAGAATATAGAAATGCAAATAATAAACCAGCATTTAAATTATTAGAACCTCAAAAAATAATGGAGCATTTAAATGAATATGTAATCAGTCAAGATAAGGCGAAAAAATCTGTTGCAGTTGCTGTTTATAATCATTATAAGAGAATAAAAGCTGCAGAAAATCATGATATAGAATTACAGAAAAGTAATATTGCCTTAATAGGAAGTACTGGATCAGGAAAAACATTGATTGCTCAAACTTTAGCTAAAATGCTAGATGTCCCTTTTGCTATATCAGATGCAACTACGCTTACAGAAGCAGGTTATGTAGGAGAAGATGTTGAAAATATCTTACTTAGATTAATTCAAAATGCTAATTATGATATTGAAAGAGCTGAAAAAGGAATTATATATATTGATGAAATTGATAAAATTGCCAAAAAGGGTGAAAATGTATCAATTACTCGTGATGTATCAGGTGAAGGTGTTCAACAAGCTCTTCTTAAAATTTTAGAAGGTACTGTTGCTAGTGTTCCTCCTCAAGGTGGAAGAAAACATCCTGGAGAAGAAATGATTAAAATCAATACGAAAAATATTCTATTTATCATAGGGGGAGCTTTCTCAGGTATAGAAGAAATAATCAAACGTCGTCTAGGAGAAAAAGTTATAGGTTTTTCTAAGAGTGATGAACTAAAAGATGATGAAGATATTATTTCTAAAGTAAAACATGAAGATTTAGTTAAGTTCGGTATGATTCCTGAATTTATTGGACGTATTCCGGTAGTTTGTTATCTAGAAGAACTTGATGAGAAAGATTTAGTTAGAGTATTAACTGAACCAAAAAATTCAGTTGTTAAACAATATGAATATTTATTTGATCTTGATGGTGTTAAATTAATTTTTGAGGAAGAAGCGCTTGAAGAAATTGCTAAAGAATCTATCAAGAGAAAAACAGGTGCACGTGGACTTCGTTCTATTATTGAAGAACTACTACTTGATGTTATGTTTGAAATACCAAGTAAAAAAGGTATTAAAACTTGTACAGTAACACGTGATAACGTAATTAATAAAACAAAACCAATTTTAAAATAAATAGGTTAGAGAGGAGTTCGTTTTGACAAAATATTATTTATTAGAGAATAGAGATTTATTCTTTCCGTCTAATACTTATACAATAGATGTAACGGACAAAAAATTTTTAAAAACAATTAAAACTATTAAGAAAGATAAAATTCCAGTTTTTGTAACATATAAACGAAAACCAATTGATAGTTATGATGATTCATTTTCTGAAGAAGATGTATTTGATAGTAATGGTTTTAATGTGTTCTTTGGGACATATGGTCAATTAACAATTGATAAAAAGAATAAAAAATATGAGTATCAATGTTATGGTATTGCTGAGGTGAAAAGTGGTGTTTATAACAATAACCATGTTGAACACCTTGAGATTAATATTAGAGAAGTTGTGGATAATGGTTTTGATAAAACAGGTTTATTGAACAGTATCAGAACAAATTTTCTAAATTATTTAAAGAGAGAAAACTTCGATATTGATTACTATAAAACTGATGATTTAGAGAAATTTATCAATAAAAACATTAAGTTTTTCCCAATTGATAAAATGCTTAAACAACGTGTATTGTTCTTGTTAGATTTAGAGAAAAAGGCTATTTTCTTAAATAGAAGTCTAGAAGCTTTCTTAGTTGGAAATAGCTTTAAACGTGAAATTGACGAGAAGGTTCGAGCTAATATCGATACTCAACAAAAGGAATACTTCTTACGTGAACAGATGAAGGTTGTACAAGACGAGTTGAAACAAATAGCGCCAGAAGATGACGATATTGAAAAGATTCGTCAAGCTATTAATGAGATTGAATTATCTGAAGAGGATAAAGCGGTGTTATTAAAAGAAGTAGATAGGTTAGAAAAAACACCGGTAATGAGTCCTGAACATTCTATCATTAGAACTTATTTAGATACTGTTGTTGCTCTTCCGTGGAATACACTAACAGCTGATGAAATAGATATAAAGAATGCAGAAAAAATTCTTAATGAAGATCACTATGGTTTAGAGAAAATTAAAGAGAGAATTTTAGAATTTTTAGCAGTTAAAAAACTAAGAGATGATATGAAATCTCCGATTTTATGTTTATCAGGGCCTCCAGGTGTTGGTAAAAGCTCATTGGCTAAATCGATTGCCGCTTCTATGGGAAGAAGTTTTGTTCGTATTTCTTTAGGTGGAGTACATGATGAAGCTGAGATTCGTGGACATAGAAGAACTTACCTTGGTGCTTTACCTGGTAAAATTATTCAATCATTGAAGAAAATAAAAACTAAGAATCCAGTTATTTTATTAGATGAAATTGATAAAATGGCTTCTGATATAAAAGGTGATCCTGCTGCAGCTATGCTAGAGGTAATTGATCCCGCTCAAAATAATGAATTTGTAGACCATTATTTAGATATTCCATTTGATTTATCAAAAGTATTATTCATTGCTACAGCTAACAATTTGAGTTTAATTCCAGCACCACTTAGAGATAGGATGGAAGTAATTGAACTTGAGTCTTATACGATTAAAGAAAAAGAAAATATCGCTGCGAAATATTTAATACCACGTCAAATTAAAGAAAATGGTCTTAAAAAAGGTCAAATTACTTTTAGTAAACAGGCGATTAATAAGATAATAAATGGATATACTTATGAGGCTGGAGTAAGGAATTTAGAAAGAGTATTTGGTTCTATTTGTAGGAAAGCAGCATTAAAAGTTCTTCAAGGAGAAGCGAAAATCAAAGTAGGCGTTACTAATCTTGAGGATTTTGCTGGACCTGAAAAATATAGTTTAAAAGATAAAAATATTAAACCTGAGATTGGTTTGGTTAATGGTCTAGCTTATACTGTTGTTGGTGGAGATACTCTAGAAATTGAAACAAGCGTATCTAAAGGAAATGGTAAGATTATTCTTACAGGAAAATTAGGGGATGTAATGAAAGAATCAGCACAAATGGCGATTTCTTATTTGAGATCTAATGCTGAAAATCTTAATCTTGAGGATATTAATTTCTCAGAAATAGACATACATCTACACGTTCCTGAAGGTGCTGTTCCAAAAGATGGACCATCTGCTGGTATAACTATTACTACTTCGGTGTATTCTGCATTAACTAAAAAACCAGTTGATAATAACATAGCGATGACTGGAGAAATGACTTTACATGGAAAAGTTTTACCAATAGGTGGAGTAAAAGAGAAGATTTTAAGTTCTGAAAAAATGAATATAAATACAATAATTATTCCGACTAAGAATAAAAAAGATTTAATTGATATTCCGAAAGAAGTACTTGAGAAATTAACTATCTATTCAGTTGACAGTATTCAAGAAGTATTTAAAATAGTATTTGGAGAATAAAGATGAAAAAGTTAAATACACATAATGTTGATCTGCTTATAAGTGCAGTTTCAAAAAAACAATATCCTGAACATGATAAACCAGAAGTAGCGATGTGTGGTCGTTCAAATGTTGGTAAATCATCTTTTATTAATACAATATTAGAAAGAAAAAACTATGCGCGTGTTTCATCAAAACCTGGTAAAACTCGTACATTAAACTTCTTCGATGTTGATAATAAGTTAGTTTTAGTCGATGTACCAGGTTATGGGTATGCTAAATTATCAAAACCAGAAAAAGAAAAACTATATGATATGATCGTTGAGTATTTTACTAATAGTGAAAATTTAGGTTTTGTTCTACATTTAGTAGATAGTAGACATAAACCATCTCAAGATGATATAGAGATGAATGAATTTTTAAACTATTATGAAATTCCATTCGTTATAGTTATGACTAAAATTGATAAAATTTCTAAAAATGAACTTGCTAAGAATACAGGAATAATTAAACGTGAATTAGATTTAACTAATAATATGGCTATTATTCCGTTCTCTTCTGTTACTAAAATAGGTAAAGAACAAGTTCTAAACGAAATAGCTAAAGTATTAGAAGATTAAAAGTTAAAATAGAAAGGGCTGACCCAAAAGCCCTAAATGTTAACAAGGTTTATATGAAAACTCATAGACGTAGTGGTTTATTGATATCTAAATTCGCTTTATAAAAGCTTTTTAGATATCTAATAAACTGTTCAGGGGTGACTCGACAAAATCGATTTCTCGAAATCACGATTTTTGAGTCACTCCCTTCTATATTTTTAATTGTTAATAGGTTAGTGGAGTGAAATTTTTATAAATATTTTATCTTTACATAGTATAGAAAAATTGATATAATAGGGATTAGACGAGTCAACAAAAAAAGTTGACATTTTTCGTCGAAAAGTATTGACATACTTTTATTTTAATGTTAGAATAATATCTAGCTTAGAAAACTTAGCGTTATAGATTCAACTTTTTCATTAAAACACTTCATAAACACACACACATAAAATTAATAAAAAAGTTGAAACATAAGGAGTACAAACATGGCAGTAAAAATCCGTTTAAAAAGATTAGGTGCTAAAAAATCACCTTTCTACCGTATCGTTGTTGCTGATTCAAGATCTCCACGTGATGGACGTTCTATCGAAACTATCGGTACTTACAATGCTGTTAAAGAACCAGCAGAAGTTAAAATCGATGAAGAGTTAGCATTAAAATGGTTAGGTAATGGAGCTCAACCTTCTGACACAGTTAGAAGTTTATTATCAAAAGAAGGAATTATGAAAAAATTCCACGATTTAAAATTAAATAAATAATGAATATTTAGCCCCTTAATTATTAAGGGGTTTTTGTTTTTATAAAATTGTGTTATAATTAGATTTAAAATTTAAAAACAACCAACTATATGGCTGTCGATTGTGGTTAATAAATATAAAAGGAGGAAATATATGGAATATTTAATGGAAATATTGCCTAGTTTAATTAAAGGTGCTTTAATAACTTTAGAAGTATTTTTCCTAGTTTTAATTTTATCTATTCCGTTAGGTGTAATTATAGCTTTTATTATGAGATTTAATATAAAGCTATTGAATTATTTTATCAATATATATATTTGGATAATGCGTGGAACACCGTTGTTATTACAATTAATTTTTATATATTATGTACTACCTTCAGTAGGGATACGATTTGATAGGCTACCTGCTGCTATAATTGCATTTACGTTAAACTATGCAGCGTATTTTGCTGAAATTTTTAGAGGTGGTATTGACTCGATTCCAAAAGGTCAATATGAGGCTGCTAAAGTATTAAAATTTACTCAATTTCAAACTATTAGATTTGTTATTTTACCGCAGGTTATTAAGATTGTATTACCGAGTGTATTTAATGAAATCATGAGCTTAGTTAAGGATACTTCTTTAGTATATGCATTAGGAATAAGTGATTTGATTTTAGCTAGTAGAACAGCTGCTAATAGAGATGCAAGTTTATTGCCGATGTTTGTTGCTGGAGCAATTTATTTACTACTTATTGGTATTGTAACAATAATATCGAAACGAGTAGAACAGCGTTATAACTACGATAGGAGGTAACACATGTTAGAATTAAAAAATATAAGTAAGAAATTTAAAGATAGACAAATTCTTGAGAATTTTAATCTAACTGTAGAAGAGAATAAGATTTTAGCGATAGTAGGGCCTTCTGGCGGTGGGAAAACTACGTTGTTAAGAATGTTAGCGGGACTAGAAAAAATCGATTCTGGCGAAATTATTTACAATGGTGAATCACTCCCAATTGATGAATTAGAAAAGAGAAATTTATTAGGATTTGTTTTCCAGGATTTTCAATTGTTTCCGCATCTTACAGTCCTTGAAAATTTAGTGCTTTCTCCAATTAAGACTATGAATATGTCTAAAAATGATGCTGAAGAAAAGGCGCTTACTTTATTGGATAAGCTTGGTCTAGATAAGCAAGTAAACAGTTATCCAATTTCATTATCAGGTGGACAAAAACAACGTGTTGCCTTAGCAAGAGCAATGATGATTGATCCTAAAATAATAGGTTATGATGAACCTACTAGCGCATTAGATCCAGAGCTTAGATTAGAAGTAGAGAAACTTATTCTTAAAAATAGAGAATTAGGTATTACACAGATTGTTGTAACTCACGATTTACAATTTGCAGAAAATATTGCAGATAGTATTCTGAAAGTAGAACCAAAGTAAGAGGTGATAATAATGAAAAAATTTAAACTACTTATTACCCTTCTTATTAGTGTTTTAATAATTAGTGGTTGTGCTTCTGGAGGAAAAGATAAACCTAGAAAAGATAATTGGGAAGCTTTTCAAAAAGACAAGAAGATTGTTATAGGTTTTGATAATACGTTTGTGCCTATGGGATTCCAAGATAAGAGTGGTAAAAATGTTGGATTTGATATAGATTTAGCAAACTCAGTTTTTGAAAAATATGGAATAAAAGTTGAGTGGCAAGCAATTAACTGGGATTTAAAAGAAACTGAGTTGAAAAATGGTAATATTGATTTAATTTGGAATGGATATTCAAAGACTAAAGAAAGAGAAAGTGTTGTTCAATTTACAAAGCAATATATGATAAATGAGCAAGTTGTAGTAGTAAAAAAATCTAAAAAAATTAAAAATATATCTGAACTAAAAGATAAGGTACTTGGTGCTCAAAATGGTTCGTCAGGATATGATACTTTTAATGAGAAACCAGAAGTTCTTAAAAATATTGTGAAGAGTAACGATGCTACTCAATATGAAAGTTTTAATGAGGCGTTAATTGATTTAGAAAATGATCGAATTGATGCATTATTAATTGATAAAGTATATGCAAATTATTATTTAAAACAACAGAATAAACTCCAAGATTTTGATATTTTAAATGCAGGATTTGATAGTGAAGCATTTGCAGTAGGAGCGAGAAAAGCGGATGTTACACTTGTTAATAAGGTGAATGAGGCATTTAGTAAATTATATGAAGAAGGAAAATTTCAAGAAATATCAAATAAATGGTTCGGAGAAGATGTTGCTACTGATGAGATAAAATAATAACTTAAGACTAGGAGATGAACTATTGAAGACGAATATAATAGTTTGTCTCTCTTGTATTTTTCAACTATAATAAAAGAGAGATTTTATAGCGAAAATATAATGCAAGGTGTCAACAAAAAAAGTTTACAAATATTAATAAAAGTACTTGATTTTTTTAAGATTATTATTTATAATAATAAGGTATGTGATTAACTCACTGAAAAATAACTCTGTTCGTATTAAAAGCGTTCAGGGCAGAAGGAGACGATAATAATGAGAGAAGGAATTCACCCAGATTACCGTAAAGTTGTATTCATGGATACTACAAGTGGTTTCAAATTTTTAAGTGGTTCAACTAAACCATCTAAAGAAACTATCGAGTGGGAAGACGGGAATACATACCCATTATTAAAAGTTGAGATCTCTTCAGATACACACCCATTCTACACAGGGCGTCAAAGATTCGCTCAAGCAGATGGACGTATCGAACGTTTCAACAAAAAATACGGTATCAAGTAAGAAAAATAAAACAGACATTTCTTTATTGGATTGTCTGTTTTTATTCTATTAGTAATTGTATAATATAAGCCCGAGGGGATTAATAATGATAGAAAATAGAAAATTCGGATGGATAGAATGTATTTGCGGAAGTATGTTCTCTGGAAAATCAGAAGAATTACTAAGACGTATAAAACGAGGGGTAATAGCCAAACAAAAAGTACTTCTATTCAAACCGTCTATAGATAATAGATACGAAGAGAATATGGTCTCTACACATAATGGAAATAGTTATGAGTCTGTAAATATTGATAAAGCTGAACAGATTTATGACTATATTATTGATAAAAAATATGATATCATAGGAATTGACGAAGTGCAGTTCTTTGATGAAAAAATTGTAGAAGTTATTAATAAGCTTGCTGATGATGGAATACGAGTTATTGTGGCAGGATTAGACATGGATTTTAAAGCAGAACCGTTTCATCCGATGCCTGAAATAATGGCTGTAAGTGAAATGGTAACAAAGCTTCATGCTGTTTGTAATAAATGCGGTAAAGAAGCTAGTCGAAGTCAAAGATTGATTGATGGTGAACCTGCTAGATATGATGATCCAATAGTAGTTATCGGTGCTAGTGAGTCATATGAAGCTAGATGTCGTCATTGTCATGAAATTAAAAGATAAATTAGGAGGAAGAAATGGAAATTTTTGGACAACTTGAGATAGTTGAAGAACGTTATGAGAAGCTAAATGAATTACTTAGTGATCCAGATGTTGTAAGTGATACGAAAAAACTTATGGAATATTCTAAAGAACAACGTTCTATTGAAAAAACTGTAGCTATATTTAGAGAATACAAAGATATAGTTCAACAAATTAAAGATACTAAGGAACTTCTTGAAATAGAAGAAGATAAAGAAATGAAAGAAATGATGCAAGAGGAAATCAAAGAATTAGAACCATCTCTTGCACCTATGGAAGAAGAATTAAAAATCTTATTATTACCAAAAGATCCTAACGACGGGAAAAATGTTGTTGTTGAAGTTCGTGGAGCAGCTGGTGGAGATGAAGCACAACTATTTGCTGGTGATTTATTACGTATGTACACTAGATTTGCTGAATCTCAAGGATGGAAAGTTGACGTCTTAGAACGTTCTGAAACTGGTATAGGTGGTATTAAAGAAGCGATCTTTATTATTTCTGGAGAAGATGTGTATTCTAAAATGAAATTTGAAAGTGGTGCACACCGAGTTCAACGTGTTCCTACAACAGAATCAAGTGGACGTATTCACACATCTACTGCAACAGTTGTAGTATTACCTGAAGCAGAAGAGATCGAAATTGATATTAATGAAAATGACATCCGTGTCGATACTTTCGCATCTAGTGGTGCTGGAGGACAATCGGTTAATACAACGATGTCAGCTGTACGTTTAACTCACATTCCTACTGGTGTAGTAGTTTCTATGCAAGATGAACGTTCTCAGATTAAAAACAAAGAAAAAGCTATGAAAGTTTTACGTGCTCGTGTTTATGATAAATATCAACAAGAAGAGCAAGCTAAATTCGACGCTGAACGTAAATCTAAAGTTGGAACAGGGGATCGTTCTGAACGTATTAGAACTTATAACTATCCTCAAAACCGTGTTACTGATCATAGAATTGGTTTAACTATTCAAAAATTAGACCAAATTATGGAAGGTAAACTTGATGAAGTATTAGAAGCGCTTCGTATTGCTGAACAAGCTGAGAAGATGGCAGAACTGAATAAAGGTGAAGAACTATAATGAACAGAAGGCAAGCTATAACAAGAGCTTGTCTTCTTTTAAGAAGACAAGGAAAAGAAGAATCATTAGCGAGATTTTTATTAATGTATATATTGGATGAAAATTCTCAACAATTTACAAATAATATTTCTGAGCAACTATCAAAAGAAAAAGAAGAATTGTATTTTTCTTTAATTGATAAACATATAGAGAAAAATGTGCCATTAAGTCACCTTGCGGGATTTGAGTATTTTTATGATAGAAAGTTTAAAGTCACTAAAGATGTATTATCGCCTAGAATGGAAACAGAAGAACTTATATATAAAGTTATTGAGTATATAAAATCTATTAATAAAAATAATATAAAAATTCTTGATTTATGTACAGGTAGTGGTATTATCGGAATAACTTTACGAAAAGAACTTGAATCTAAGTCGTTAGAGGTGGTCGCAAGTGATATAAGTGAAGAAGCTCTAAAAGTTGCTAAAGAAAATGCAATAATGAACGAGGCAGAGGTTAAATTTATACAATCTGATATTTTTGAAAATATAAATGAGAAATTTGATATCATAGTTTCAAATCCTCCATATATAGCATATAATGATAAAGTAACAATGGAAGATAATGTTTTAAATTACGACCCACATCTTGCTTTATTCGCAGAAGAAGATGGTATGTATTTCTATAGAGAAATAGTAGAAAACGCTAAAGAATATTTAGAAGAAGATGGTCTAGTATTTTTTGAAATAGGATATGATCAAAGAGAGAAGATACTGAAACTAGCCAATGAGAATGGATTTAAGGCTGAAGTGTATAAAGATATAAATGGCCGAGATAGGATGGCTATATTAGTAAGAATTTAAAAATAAGAGTTTCTTAGGGATTTATCTAAGAAACTCTTATTTTATAAAATTATAGTTCTCTATATACACCGACGCACTCACCAATAATTTCAACATTACGTGTTACTATAGGTTCATAGTCAGGATTACATGGATAAAGAATTACATTGTCATTTTTAACAAAAATTTTCTTTAGAGATGCTTCGTTCCATTCAGTTAATCTAACAGCAGCAATTTTACCGTTTCTAACAGAACTTTGTTGACGAATGAAAACTAGGTCACCATCAAATATACCAGCTTCTATCATACTATCTCCTTTTACACGTAATGCAAAATCAGCACGCATACCTTGATCGATAAAAATATGTTCATCATATTCTTCTTCAATATAAACACCATCTCCTGCACAGATTGTTCCTAAAATAGGAAGTTTAGAAACATCATCTAAATAGTTATTGTTGGAATTTAAATTACTATCTAAAGATTCTGTTTCCATTGTACCACTTTCTCCCATAAGCCATGCAGGATTTACTGATAAATATTCAGCTATAATTTGCAATTTATCTCTTTTAGGTGTGTATTTGCCTTTAGACCAATCGCTAATTGATGAAGGTGTAATTTTTGTTGAACGAGCAAGTTCAGCCTGTTTTATATTTTTTTCTTTTAAACATTTTTTAAATCTAATACTAAAAGTTGTAGTCATAATATTACATTCCAATCTATTTTCTATCTATATATTGATTATAAAGGAAACCGTATATAAAATCAAGGGTATATAATAAAAAAATTAAGAAATATGAATTTTTCTCTTGATTTTCGGTTTTCCGTATGTTATTATATAAGTACAAAGAAAATTAAGTTTTACGTATTAAATGAAAGAAGGTAATAGTATGTTTATATATTGGATAGTTATATTAGTTTTATTAGCTAAAGTCTTTACTTTTTTTGAGACTAACAAGTTAAAAATTGTAAAAAGGGGTAAAGTGGAGCATAAAGTATTTTAAAAATACAAAATTCATTATAAAGTCATTATGAACAGAAAATATTATTTATTATTATAAGATTAGATGGAAATTATTATTCAGCTAGTCTTATTTTTCTTAATATATATCAGAAAGTGAAAAATATATGTAATTTATCAAAATCAGCATACCTATAACGTTTTCAATATGTTTTTTATAATAAAAACTATGTACTAATACTAAAAAATATTGTATAATTAAAATATAATAATAAAACTAGGAGGATTTCTTAATGAAATTAGTATTAACTAGACACGGTGAAAGCCAATGGAATCTAGAGAACAGATTTACAGGATGGGTTGATGTTGATATCACAGATAAAGGAAGACAAGAAGCTATCAAAGGTGGTCAAACACTTAAAGAATTAGGTCTTACTTTTGATGTAGCGTATACTTCTTACCAAAAACGTGCTATCAAAACTTTAAACTTATTCTTAGAAGAATTAGATTTATTATGGATTCCAGTATACAAAAGCTGGAGATTAAATGAAAGACACTACGGTGCTTTACAAGGATTAAACAAAGCTGAAACAGCAAAAAAATACGGTGATGAACAAGTTCACATTTGGAGAAGAAGTTTCGATGTAGCGCCTCCTGCAGTAGATAAATCTAGTGACATGTACCCAGGAAACATCGATAGATATAAAGAAATTCCTGAAAATGAAATTCCAACAGGAGAAAGCTTAAAACTTACAATTGATCGTGTATTACCATACTGGGAAAGCGATATTTCTAAACAAATTAAAGCTGGTAAAAACGTACTTATTTCTGCTCACGGTAACAGTTTAAGAGCGTTAATCAAATACTTATTAAACATCTCTGATGAAAAAATCTTAGATCTTAACTTACCAACAGGTACTCCATTAGTATTTGAAATTGACGAAAACTTAAACATTATCTCAGCACCAGAATTATTCTAATAAGTAATGAAAAAGCTGATAATATTACTAACAACCTTGCTAATTTTGCAAGGTTGTAGTTCTAAGTCGGATATAACTACAGAACAATTGCAAAATCTTACAAATTCTGTTACTCTAAACCAGCTAGAAAAAACTGAATTTGATAAAAAAGATAATAAGTTGATAATTACTACTAATGATGAAGTCATTAACAAAGAAGGTTTTGAATCTTTATTGAAATCATTAAAACTTAATAATTTTAATGGGAAAACTCTAAATATTGATAATATTAATTCAAACGAGTTTAATAATAAAGATTTCAATATTGAAATTGTAACTAAAAATAAAAACTCAGTTGCATTTAATTTAAAAGATAGTGCTAACAAGAATTACAATATTTCGCAAACAAAATATTCAAGTGAATATATGAAGAATAAGCTAAGTTCATTTTCAAAAGAATTAATCACTTTTGACGAACTAGCAGGAACTATTGAAACAGATCTTGATAAGGGACGTCCTTTAGGCGATAAGGTAGAGAAATTTAAAGAGATGACTGACAAAGTAAATTCTTCGATAGCAACTCTAAAAACGCTAAATAATGAAAATATTGAGTATGAAAAATTAGATGAAGTTAAGGCTAAATTAGTTCGTTTAGATGCACTAACTAAAAATATGATTGCAGCAGTAAATAGTTCTGTTGCAGCAAAAAATGGTTCTGCAATAGCAGCAGCATTTTTAAATATTAATGATATAGATAAAATTGCTCGTGATTTAGCAGCTATGTAATAGATAAAACCTGGATATAGATTTTCTATGTCCAGGTCGTTTTATGTATGTAATTGAGGATACTACAGGAAATCTGTAGGTTTTATATTTTCCATACCGATCATAGGGTCAATAGTATTTATATTTTGAAAATCTAATATAAATGTTTTAAGCTCTTCATCGATTTCAATGTCTTCAATATCCGCTTCTCTGTCTGTTGTAAAGAACCATTCTAGAGCAGTCTGTCTATTGACAGTATTTGTAGGCTCGATTGACTTATAAAAAACATTATGATTTCCACATAATATTAGTTTTTTCTTTGCACGTGTGATAGCAGTATAAGTTAAATTTTTATTAAGCATAAAGTTATAATTATCAATAAACGGAATTATAACATTTTCAAATTCTGATCCTTGTGCTTTGTGTATAGAACATGCGTATGAAAGGGTAATTTGATTTAATTCTTGTTTTTCATAAGTAACAAAATTATCATCATAATCTATGACAATCTTTAATTTATTACCTTCTTTATAAATTTCTTTAATATAACCTATATCGCCATTAAATATATTATCTTCGGGTCTATTAACAAGTTGCATAACTCTATCTTCAACCTTATATATCAGTTCTCCATATTCAATTTGTTCTTCGTTATCGTTAAATCTTGATTGAATAGCTGTATTAATTTCATTTATACCACTAGTTCCTTTATAGATTGGAGCGAGAATTTGTATGTTTTCTTTACTAGTGTTTTTAAGTAAATCGTCATATACCGCAGAGATTACATTAATCATTTCATTTTTATTTGCTGAAATGAATTCCTTATCATCAAAGTTTTCTAATATATCGAATGGTATATCATTTTTTATAGAATGAGAGATGTTTATAATACTTGAATGTTCGCTTTGCCTAAAAATTTTATTTAATTTAACTGTTGATATGGCTTTAGAATTAATCAGGTCATTAAGAACATTACCAGGAGCGATTGATGGCAATTGATCATTGTCACCGACTAGAATGATTTTCGCATCTTTATGAATAATCTTTAATAAGTTATACATTAAGAATACGTCAATCATACTTGATTCATCTATTATTACCAATTCAGATTTTATGCTCTTATCACTAACAAATTCTTCCATATTTTCATCTTCTGTGCTCCAACCAATAGCTTTATGTATTGTTGATGCATAAAAGCCTGTACTTTCTGACATTCTTTTGGCCGCTTTCCCTGTAGGTGCACATAAGGTAATAATATTTCTAGTTTCATCCAATAAGTCATGAATACTATAGTTATTAATTTTTTGGAAGAGTTTAATAACTGCTAGTATAATTGTTGTTTTACCAGTTCCGGGACCACCAGTTAAAATAGAAAAGTTATTTTGTATACAGTTTTTTATTGCAGCAATCTGAACTATATCGTATTCTATTCCTAATTCATCTTCAACTTCTTCTATATATTTATCTAGAAGTTTTTCGCTAATATCTTCAGTGTTTTTCATTTCTAATCTTCTATTTATGTCACTATAGATAGAATACTCTGAATAGTATATTTCTGGTAAGAAAACTCTATCTTCAATTTCTATTAACTTTGCAGTATCTAGAGCATAAGTATATGTTTTTAGTATGTCTTCTTTATCGACAGCTATATTTCTAGAAGAATATAATATGTTAAAAGTATTGTATAGTAAGTTATTCTTTGAAATATATGTATTACCAGTAGAAAAACAATATGTATTTATAGTATAAATAAAACCGTATAGTATTCTTTCTTGATCATTCGCAGCAATTTCGTTAGTTTCTGCAATTTTATCTACTGTTTTAAAATTTACTCCTTTTATATCTTTAATAAGAGAGTATGGATTTTCTGTAATTGTACGTAACGTGTTATGCTTGTAAAAGTTATAGATTTTCAGAATTAAATTATTGCTAAGATTATATTCGTTTAGCTTTAAAATAATATCTTGAGTTTGTTTATTTGCGACAATTGTAGCATAAATAGTATCTTTACGCTGTGTAGGGATACCCTTTATTGCGAATAGTGCATCCTTATCTTCATATATTTTATCTAGTGCATCGACTCCTAAACTTTCTACTATTAATTCGGCAGTTTTTCTACCAACACCTTGAAAAATGGAACTTGATAAGTAGGATACAATAGCTTCTTTATCTTTTTCGATTACAGGTTCAACTACAATCGCGGATAGCTGAGTTCCGTATTTTCTATGTTGGACTATTTCGCCTTTGAATGAATATAATTCATCTTCAACGAAGTCGAAGTCATTAAATGTTCCTACAACGCTTAAATAATCTCCTTCAGCAAAATCATATTGATCATTTAAAAATATAGATAAAATATAATAATTATTTTCTTTATTATGAAAGATAATTTTATTTAGATAACCTTCTACAGTTTGCATAACAATCTCCTACGAATTTCTTTATAAGAACAATGATAATATATTATAAAGAAAATGTCTAGTATTCATAGGATAGGAGTAAAAATTAAACTAAATTATTGAGAATATATAGCCTTATAGGGTAAAATAATTTGTATAGCTATATTTTTATAGTATAAGAAAAAATATTGTGTGGAATAAATATGTTATTTTAGTTACAAAATAAGTTTCGTAATGGCAATATTTTTCATAAAATGTTATAATAAAATGATAATAAGATAAGGAGGTAGGTCTTATGAGAACGGTAAAAGATGTATTTATTCACTTAAATAAACTAGCTGATGTCAAGTTAGCAGAAAATTGGGATAATGTTGGATTGTTGTTAGGAAACAATAATAATGAGGTAAATAAAGTGTTAGTATGTTTAGATGTAACTACTGACGTCATAAAAGAAGCTATAGCTAATAATGTTAATCTAATAGTTTCACATCATCCTCTTATCTTTAAACCATTAAAATCTTTAGATTTTACTTCTGATTTTAAATCGAGAATTATTCGTGATTTGATAAAAAATGATATCTCAGTTATTTCATTTCATACAAATTTAGATTCTGCGACATTAGGTCTTAATGATTATTTAGCTAAACTTCTTAAATTAGAAGATATTCAAGTATTATTTGAACATAATTTAGATAAAACAGCTGGTTTAGGAAGAATTGGAAAATTAAGTAGTCCACTGAAATATAGTGACTTTATTACTTATTTAAAAGATAAATTTTCATTAGAAAATGTGGCGGCTGTTATTGGAGATAAAAAGGAAATCTCTACTGTTGCATTATTAGGAGGAAGTGGAGCTGATTTTATTTATACATTACCGGAAGTGGATGTATATTTAACTGGTGATGTAGGTTATCATGTAGCACTTGATGCAATAGAAATGAAAAAAAATATAATTGATATTGGTCATTATACTGAAAGTCTTGTAAAAGACTTGCTTTTAGATTATATCTCAGAATTAAATATAGAGGTAATTAAGTCAACAGTTGAAAAATCACCATTTACAATACTATAAAGGAGGTAACGATTTATGGCAAAAGCAACACCAACGATGGAAGATTATATAGAAGTGATATATTCATTAGTAAAAAATAAAGGTTATGCTAGAAGTGCTGATATCGCAGAAAAATTAGAAGTATATCCTTCTACAGTAACTAAAATGTTAAAAAAGCTTGATGTCGAAGGATATATTGTGTACGAAAAGTACAGAGGAATTGCACTTACTGAACAAGGTGAGAAAATGGGGGAATATGCCTTAACTCGTCATGAATTATTAGAAGATTTTCTTAGACTTATTGGAGTAGATGAAGATAAAATATATGAAGAAGTTGAAGGTATTGAACATCATTTTGGTAAAAGTTCATTAGAAAAAATAAAAGACTTAATGAAATATTTAAAAGAAAACAACTATAAAGCGTAATGGAGAATAATTGTGGTAGATAAAGAGTATTTAAAATTATGTCAGTACATTCTAGATAATGGAATAGAAAAAGAAGATAGAACTGGTGTAGGTACGAAAAGTATCTTCGGTTATCAGATGAAATTTGATCTTTCTGAAGGATTTCCATTATTAACCACTAAAAAAGTGAACTTTAATTTAGTTTGGTCAGAATTGCTGTGGTTTATAAAAGGTGATACAAATATCAAGTTTTTATTAGAAAATAAAAACAACATATGGAACGAATGGGCATTTAAAAAGTGGGTAGAAAGTGAAGAATATACTGGTCCAGATATGACGGATTTTGGTCATAGAACATTGGTTGATGAGGAATTTTCTAAACTATACAAGGAACAAATGGAAATATTTAAAGAACGAGTACTTACAGATGAGAGCTTTTCAGAAAAATATGGTGATTTAGGTAATGTTTATGGAAAACAATGGAGAAACTTTAACGGTATAGATCAACTTAAAAATGTAGTGGAACAGATTAAAACTAATCCGTCTTCACGACGTTTAATTGTTTCATCATGGAATCCGGCGGAAGTAGATACTATGGCCTTACCGCCATGTCATTCACTATTCCAATTTTATGTGAATGATGGTAAATTAAGTTGTCAATTATATCAACGAAGCGGAGATGTTTTCTTAGGTGTTCCATTTAATATTGCATCTTATTCACTTCTTACTATTTTAATAGCTAAAGAATGTGGGCTTGAGGTTGGTGAATTTGTTCATACACTTGGTGATGCACATATTTATAAAAATCATTTTGATCAAGTAAAAGAACAAATGTCTAGAACACCATATTCTTTACCTGAATTAAAGATAAATGACTTTGAAAGTATCTTTGATCTTAAGATTGAAGATGTTAAAGTTGTTAATTATGAAAGTCATCCATTTATTAAGGCACCAATAGCTGTATAGGAGGGGTAATATGTTATCACTAATAGTTGCATATGATAAGAATAAATCTATAGGTCAAGAAAATACTATTCCTTGGCGTTTAAAGAGTGATATGTTGCGAGTAAAAGAGTTAACTACAAATCAAACAATTATCATGGGGCGTAAAACTTTAGATAGTATAGGAAAAGCCTTACCTAATCGTATAAATAGAGTTTTGACTCGGAACAAAGATTCTTTAAATCATTATTCAAATATAGAAATCTATTCAGATGATTCAATTTTAGAAAATATCGAAACTGAAAAGGCATATATATTTGGTGGTGGAACGATTTATAGTAAATTTTTTGATAAATGTGATGAAATGTTTATCACTGAAGTAGATACAATAGTAGATGCTGATACGAAGTTTCCTGATTTTGATGAAAATGAATGGGACTTGTTAAGTCGAGAAGAATTTAAAAAAGATGATAAAAATGAATTTAACTATTCATTTTTACATTATATAAGAAAAAGGAAGGAGTAGGAAATGGAAAAAGTAAAAATTATTATTGATTCATCAAGTGATTTAACGTTTGATGAAATAGAAAAATATAATGTTGATGTGATTCCACTTACAATTAATATTGATGGAAATGAGTATGATTACCGTACAATAAGTAATGATGAGTATATAGAAAGAATGAGAACAGCTACTACTTTTTCAACTAGTCAACCAGCAATTGGTAAGTTTTTAGAGGCTTATGAAAGATGGACAAAAGAAGGATATAAAATTATTGTTTTGACTCTTTCTTCTGCCTTAAGTGGTACATATAATACTGCTGTTACTGCAAGTTCTGAATTTGAAGGTGTTTACGTTGTCGATAGTAAAACTACAACTCGTGGAATGGTATTTTTATTAAAAGAATGTCTAAAACAATTGGAAGAACAGGTAGCTATTGAAACGATTGTAGAAAGCTTAAGAGAAAAAGCTAAAAATATTTTAACGTATGTTACAATCGATAAACTTGACAATTTGGTAAAAGGTGGTAGACTAAGTAAGTCGCAAGCTTTAATCGGGGGGCTTTTAAATATAAAAGTTTTAACACAGTTAAAAGAAACAGAATTAGTTGCTTTAGATAAAGTTCGCGGTAAGAAAAAATTAGTTCAGACCTTAATTAAACATATTGAAGAAGATAAACAAGGTAAAACGATAAAAAGTATAAGTTTACCTAATTCTTTAGCTGAAGAATATGTAGCTTTAATTAAGTCAGAACTAAAAGAAACATTTGGTTATGAAGTAAAAGAAGATGAAATATTTACGACAACACCAATTATTTCAACGCATACAGGAGAAAATGCAGTAGGTATCTTAGTAGAGTTAGTATAATCGGAGGTAAAGATTATGACAAATTTCGATGAAACAAGATTATTTGATAGCAATTTTTATGATAAAAATGATATTCACAACATATTAAAAAATGTTGTTGAAACAATAAAACAGCGTGGATATGATCCTATTAATCAATTAATGGGATATATTAAAACTGCTGATCCAGTGTACATTCCTAGAGATAATCATGCAAGGGAGCAAATAAGATTAATAGATATGGATGATATACTAGAGTACTTATTATACTTTTTTATACAGGAGTCGTAGATGTTAGATAAGAGAATAATGGGCCTTGATTACGGATCAAAAACTATAGGTGTTGCCGTTAGTGATTTGTTAGGCTTAACTGCACAAGGTATTGAGACTATTAATATCAACGAGCAGATAAAAGATTTTAAAATTAAAAGGATTAAAGAGTTAGTCCAAGAGCATAATGTAGGAAAAATTGTTGTTGGCCTTCCTAAAAATATGGATAATTCTGTAGGTTTTAGAGGTGAAGCGACATTATATTTTGTGGAAGTTTTGAAAAAGAAAATTAAGAATGTTGAAATAATTCTACAAGATGAGCGTTTAACTACTATGGGTGCTGAAAGAGTGCTTCTTGAAGCAAATGTTTCAAGGAAGAAAAGAAAAGATGTTATTGATAAAATGGCTGCAGTATTAATATTACAGACATATTTAGATAAATTAAATTAATATAAATTTCAGGAGGAAAATAAAATGCAAGAAAAAGATTTAAAAAACATTAGTATTGATAATACTGAAGAGGTGTATACACTTAGTACTTTAGAAGGTGAAGAAAAAGAATACCGTAAAATTTTAGAATTTACTAACCCTACAAACGGTAATCTTTACTATATCTTCGCTGAGGAAGAAACGATTGATGAAGAGGAAATTAGTATTTTCCCAATGGTATGTATAGAAGATGGAGAAGATGCAGTACGTTTTGAACCAGTAGAAACAGATGAAGAATATGATATGATTTCTGAAGTTTTAGATACTTTTTATTACGACGAAAGTGAGTAAGTAATGAGAGAAGATAAGATAAGAAGAAGTAAAGAACTTAGAAAGAAGAATAGAAAAAGAAAATCTATCATTCCTATAATACTGACAGTATTTGTTGTTATAGGTATAGCCGTTCTATCAATATTTTATTACATGACAACACCAGTCGATAAAAGTAATAACAAGGACATTACAGTAGAAGTAAAAGAGAATTATGGAAGTGCTAGAATAGCTCAAGAATTAAAAGCTAAAGGTTTAATCAAGAACGAAGAGGTATTTAAAATTTACTCTAGATTAACACCGAGCACAACATTCTATGTTGGTAGCTTTAAATTAAAACAAAGCATGAGCTTATCTCAAATTATACAAGAATTAGGAGCTAAGAATAAAGGTAAAACAGGAAAAACGTTTGCTTTAATCGAAGGAGACAGTATTTTAAAAATTTCTAAGAATCTAGAAAAGACAAAGTTAGATCCTAAAGAATTTTTAGCTAAAGTTAATGATGGTGAATTCATTAAAAAATTACAAGCTCAGTTCCCTGAGTTAATCACAGATGAGATTTACGGTAAAGATATTAAATATGCTTTAGAAGGATACTTATATCCAGCTATTTATGAGTTAAAAGATGATGAAACAGTTGAGAGTTTAATTACTAAGATGGTTAAATTATCTAATGAAAAAATAGTACCGTTTTACAAAAAGAATAATAAATCATGGAACATTGGTGGACAAAATAAACAAGTTTCTATTCATCAATATATGACGCTTGCTAGTATCTTGGAGAAGGAGTCTACAAAATCAGATGAGAACAGATTAATTGCTAGTGTATTCTTGAATAGACTTGCACAAGGTATGAGATTACAAACTGATCCATCAGCAAACTATGCTGCAGATAAACTTACAGGGGCACCGACGCAAGCAGAGTTATCATTAAACTCTCCTTATAATACTTATACTAATATCGGTTTACCACCTGGTCCAATTTCTTCAATTGGTTCAGAATCATTTGAGGCGTTAAACAATGCGGAAAATACAGATTATGTTTATTTCTTACATGCAACAAAAGATGGAAAAGCATATTTCTCAAAAACATATCCAGAACATGAAAAATTAGCTAAAGAACATATTGAAGGCTATATTCCATCAGGAAGCTAGGAAAGTAAATAATATTTTTAATTTAACATATTAGAGAATAGTCTAATTAATCACTTTAAATATTGATTGATTAGGCTGTTCTCTTTTTATGTTTGTAATTAGCTACTATTGAATAAAAAACAAGATTAAGGTAAAATTAGATATAAGATAAAATTTTAGGAGAAATTATGCAACAGTATTTTTTAAATGAAGAATTGAATGTTGAATCAACATATGAATTATCAAAAGATGACAGTAATCATATTGTCAGAATTATGAGAAAAAAAATTAATGATAAGGTATATGTTGTTTTTAATAATGAAGTTAAGTACATTTGTAATATTATAGATAATAATGTAGATAAAGTACTAATAACACCATATAAACAGGTAGATGGTAGTAATGAACTTCCAACAAAAATAACAGTGGCTATTCCACCTTTGAAAAATGATAAAATAGAGTATTTAATTCAGAAACTTACTGAACTAGGAGTTAGTAATATTGTTTTATTTAACTCTGAACGTAATATAGCGAAAATTAAGAAAGATAAAGTGGATTCTAAATTAAATAGATGGAATAAGATTATAAAAGAAGCGGCTGAACAATCAAAACGTAATATTATACCTGATATAACGTATGTCGATAGTTTGAAAGAATTAGTTTCATTTAGTGAAAATTACAATTATAAAGTTGTTGCTTATGAAAAAGAATCTATAAATGAAGATAATATTAATCTTAAGAGATTATTGAATTCTGATTTAAACAATAAAGATGTTATTGCAGTTTTCGGTAGTGAAGGTGGGCTATCAGAACAAGAAATCGATAATTTAATAGATGGTAATTTTGATGTAATTGGCCTAGGAAAAAGGATACTAAGAGCTGAGACAGCCCCTCTGTACTTTGTAAGTTGTGTTAGTTATTTTAGTGAATTTAAGTAAAGGAGTTTAACTATGAGTATTGAATTAAATTTAACAGCAAAAGAAATATACGAGAAAGAATTTAAAAAAACGAGAGTAAAGGGTTATAGTGAAGAAGATGTTAATGATTATTTGGACTTAATAATTGAAGACTATATGAAACTTGATAAACTACTTACTCGTTTAAAAGAATTAGAAATTGAAAATCAAAATCTTAAAATTAAAATTGAAGCTATAAAAAACGCTAGTCGAGAGGATAAACCAGTCCAGGTTACTAATTTAGATATATTGAAAAGATTATCTAAACTTGAAACAGCAGTTTTTGGGCCTAATCATACAGAGCAGGATTTATATTAATATATTATTATAAAAGATTAAATAAGGAGAATATCATGAATATTTTACTGATAGTTTCTGGCGGAATTGCAGCATATAAATCGATTGATTTATCTAGTTCTCTAGTGAAGAAAGGTTACGATGTTAAGATTATTCTTACAGAAAATGCAAAGAACTTTGTGACTGAACTACCATTTCAAACATTAACTAAAAATAGAGTGTATACTAATACTTTCGATGAATTAAATGAAAATGAAATCCAACATATTGATTTAACTAAATGGGCAGATAAAATAATTGTAGCACCAGCTACAGCAAATATAATTTCAAAATTTTCGTGTGGAATTGCTGATGACTTAGCAACTTCTCTTATGTTAGCTGTTCAGGATGTAACAAAAGTATATATCGTTCCTGCAATGAATACAGTTATGTATAACAATCCTATTATTAAAGAAAATATAAGTAAGCTTTTGAAACTAGGTTTTAATTTTGTTGAACCTGATAGTGGATTGTTGGCTTGTGGCGATGTTGGGAAAGGGAAATTTCCAACAGTAGAGAAAATTGAAAAAGCTATTTTTTTTGAGTTGCAATTGGATTTAAAAGGAAAAAAAGTTCTAGTAACTGCTGGTCCGACTAAAGAATTCATAGATCCATTTAGATGTTTAACGAATCCATCTACTGGGAAAATGGGAATTGCTATAGCTAATGAATTCAAGAAAAGAGGAGCTGAAGTAATTTTAGTGTCTAGTGTGAAGAATGATACTATTTTAAATGGTATAAAGGTATTAGATGTTGTAAGTACAAAGGATATGTTTGAAGCGGTAAAAAATAATTTTAAAGACTGCGATTATATAGTTAAGGCAGCTGCAGTATCTGATTATACTCCTGTCCTTGTCTTTGATAAAAAAGTAAAAAAACAAGATGGAAATCTTACAATGGAGTTTGAGAGAACTCAAGATATATTAAAATATGTTGGTGAAAATAAAACAGAAGAACAGATTGTTGTAGGATTTGCAGCTGAAACTAACGATCTTCTTGCCTATGCAAGAGAAAAAATAGTTAAGAAGAATTTAGATTATATTGTGGCAAACGACATATCTCAAAAAGATATCGGTTTTGGAAGTGATAATAATGAGGTGTGTATTATTGATAAATTTAATAATATTACAAAAATCGATAAATCTAGTAAGACAAATATAGCTAAAGAAATTGTAGATACTATTACTAAGTAAGCTTAAAGATTTAAAGAAGGTGAGGTGAGATTATGTATGCTGAAGTAATTGTCGATGTAAATAATCATAGTGTCGATCAAAGTTTTTACTATTTGATTCCTGAAAAATTTAAGGAACGTAATCTTATAGGTTATAGAGTAGAAGTACCTTTTGGTACTCGTGTAGTTCAAGGATATGTTGTTAGTGTTAGTAAAAAATATAACGGGGAATATGATAAAAATAACTTTAAAAGTATAAAAAAATTAAAAGATGACTTTCCAATTTTAACTAAAGAAATGCTTCTTTTATCAAAAGTTATGGCAGATGAACTTTTTTGTACTAGAATTCAGGCTATAGAGACTCTAATTCCGACAATATTAAAAAATAAATATATCGAGTATTATGAGTTGATAGACGCGAATAAAACTTTACTATATGATTATGCTAAGTATTTTGATAAGAACAACCTAGTTGAAAAGAAAAAGTTTGAAAAAATTTTTTCAATCGAACAAATTGGATATTTAATCTCGCTAAAAGCAATCAAACTTATAAGTAAAGTTAAAGAAATAAATAATAACATTATGGAAGAATTTTATATTCTAGGTGATATAAGTAATGTTAAATTAACAAAGAAACAACAGATAATTGTAGATTATCTTAGTAACAATAAGAAGATTAAGAAATCAGATGTTAAAGAAATATTAAATATCGGCCCTTCAGTAACGAAGAAGTTATTAGAGCAAAATGTTATTTTTATCATTGAAGAAGAGGTAATTCCTGAAATTGACACGACTATTTTACAAAATGAAACAAAATTGAGTAAATATCAGAAAGAAATCTTTGATAAAATTGTAAAAAATTATAACACCGAAAAATTTAATGAATATCTCCTTCATGGTGTTACAGGTTCTGGAAAGACTGAAATATATATTAAATTAGTAGAAGAAACATTAAAAAATGGAAAAGATGCTATTGTTCTTGTTCCAGAAATAATTTTAACACCGCAAATAGAGAGAAAATTCAAGAAAATTTTTAATGAGAATATTGCAGTAATACATTCTAGATTAAATACTAAAGAGAAATATAATGAATGGAAAAAAATTAAAGATGGTAAGGTTAAAATCTGTCTCGGGACTAGATCGGCTATTTTTGCACCTTTTGAAAATCTTGGTATTATAATTATAGATGAAGAACATGAAAATAGTTATAAGCAAACTGAATCTCCAAGATATGATGCTAAAGATATAGCAAAAAAACGTGGTGTGTATAACAAATGTACAGTAGTGTATGCTAGTGCAACACCATCGGTTGATTTATATTATAATTTCGAAAAGAATAATTCAAGTAACCTTTTGACTCTAACGCATAGATTTAACAATAATTTACCAAAAATTAATATTGTTCATACAGAAGATAAAGAAAAAGTTATAGCTGATGAATTGCTTATTAAGATTAAGGAAAAAATTGACAAAAAAGAACAGGTATTATTGTTAATGAATAAAAGAGGATATACTAACTTTATTCGTTGTTTTACCTGTGGTCATTTATATAAATGCGAGAACTGTGATATAAGTTTAAATTATCATAAACACGACAATTCATTACGTTGTCATTTTTGTGGATATCATAAAAAAATTTCCAATATAAAAAAATGTTGTGAACATCCGGAGTTGGTTTCAGGTAACTATGGAATTCAAAAGGTAGAAGAATTTTTAATCAAGAGCATTCCAGGTGTTAGAATTACAAGGATGGATTCCGATACGACTAGTCGAAAAGGTGCATATGAAAAACTCTTAACTGATTTTAAAAATCATAAGTCTGATATACTACTAGGAACACAGATGATATCAAAAGGTTTGGATTTTCCTAATATTACTTTAGTTGGAGTACTATCTATTGATAGTATGATAGCTATACCTAGCTTTAAAGCGAATGAGAAGCTATTTCAATTATTAGTTCAAACAGCAGGAAGAGCTGGAAGAAGTGAAAAAGAAGGCGAAGTAATCTTTCAAACGAATATAGCGAGTAATATATTGGATTATGCAATTAATCACAGCTACGAAAGATTTTATAAGTACGAATTAAATCGACGTAAACTTATTGATTATCCGCCGTTCTGTAAGATTTCATTTATCACGATAAAAGGTTATGATGAGGTGAAAACAGAACAGGTTGCAAAGATGATTTATAACTTTATAATTAAAAAGCTTAGTGGTACATCTATTCTTGGTCCGAATAAAAGCTTATTCTATAAAATTAATAATGAGTTCAAGTATAATTTGGCAATAAGGTATAATGATGAGGACTATAGTAAATTACATCCACTTTTGAAGTATATAAATGATTATTTTGCAGAAAGTTTTTCAAAAGAGAAGATAACTATAACTATAGATAATTCAGCTTTAGATTTTATGTGATTTTATATAAAAATTAATTCAATAGATTCAATTAATCAGCTTGTAGAAATTGCTTTACAAGTTGATTTTATTTGGTTAGAAATATGATAAAAATTTGAAAAAATAGCGATTTTATCGTATAATATAAGGATGTAGATTTATATTTTATGACTGGAGGAAGATTGTGGAAATAGAACAAGTTATAAAAATTTCACAACTCTATGATTTTTACTCTGAATTACTTAGTGATAAACAAAAACAATATTTAAATGATTATTATTTTAATGATTTATCATTAACAGAGATATCGGAAAATTACAATATTTCAAAACAAGCTGTTTCAAATAATATTAAAAGAACAGTGTTAGAATTAGAACAGTTTGAAGAGAAGTTAAATTTAATTAAATTAAACAATCAAAGATTGTTTTTACTAAATGAAATAAAAAAATCAACGAATGATACAGAAGTACTAACATATGTTGATGAATTGATAAAATTAGAAAACTAGGAGAATCTTTTATGGCATTTGAAAATCTATCGGAAAGATTACAAAATACAATAGCGAAGCTTACAGGAAAAGGAAAAGTTTCTGAAGCTGATGTTAAAGAAATGATGAGAGAAGTTAGGTTGGCATTACTAGAAGCCGATGTTAACTTTAAAGTAGTAAAAGAATTTGTTAAGAAAATTAGTGAAAGAGCAGTTGGAACTGAAGTTATGAAATCATTAACTCCTGCTCAACAAATTGTTAAAATAGTAAATGAAGAACTTGTAGAATTACTTGGTGGTTCTAACGTTGAATTAAATCAAGGTGGTAAAATTACAACAGTAATGATGGTTGGTCTTCAAGGGGCTGGGAAAACAACTACAGCAGGGAAGTTAGCACTTAAAGTTAAGAAGACTATGAAGAAAAAACCGCTTCTTATTGCCGCTGACGTCTACAGACCAGCAGCGGTTCAACAATTAAAAACTTTAGGGAAACAACTTGATATAGAAGTTTTCTATGTTGATAAAGATCCTGTAGATATAGTTAAAGAAGGATTAGCATTTGCTAAAGAAAATTACTTTAACTATGTAATTATCGATACTGCTGGGCGTCTTCACATCGATGAATTACTAATGGATGAATTAAAAGATATTAAAGCGACAACAACGCCAGATGAAATCCTACTTGTTATTGATGCAATGATTGGACAAGAAGCTGTTAATATTGCGAGTTCATTTGATGAACAATTAGATATTACTGGACTGGTTCTAACAAAACTTGATGGTGATACACGTGGTGGTGCGGCATTATCTATTAAATCAATCACTGGTAAGCCAATTAAGTTAGTTGGTATGGGTGAGAAGATGAATGACCTAGAGATATTCCATCCAGAACGTATGGCTTCTCGTATTTTAGGTATGGGTGACGTGCTTACTTTAATAGAAAAAGCTCAAGCTTCTATTGATGAAGATGAAGCTAAAAAAATGCAGGAAAAAATCCTTAATCAAAGTTTTACCTTCGAGGACTTTTTGACACAACTTGAACAAGTGAAAAAACTTGGTAGTTTAAAAGACATACTAGGTATGATTCCTGGAATGGGTAAACTTAAAAATATGAATTTAGATGCTGTTGATGAAAAGCAATTTGTTTATATTGAAGCTATCATCAAATCTATGACTATTGAAGAAAGACAAAATCCTGATATAATTAATGTACCACGAAGAAAACGAATTGCACAAGGTAGTGGTAGACCAATTAATGAGGTGCATAAGTTAATTAAACAATTTGAAGAAATGAGAAAAATGATGAAACAGTTTGGTGGACTTATGAATGACAAATCTAAGAGAAAGGGTCTAGGAAGAATGTTTGGTGGCAAACTTCCATTTTAATAAATTATGAATAATATAGTTTTATTTCAACCAGAGATACCAGCTAATACAGGTAATATCGCACGTACATGTGTTGGTACCAATACAAGATTGCATTTAATTAGACCTTTAGGTTTTTCTATTGATGATAAGCATGTTAAACGTGCTGGTTTAGATTATTGGGAACATTTAGATTTAGTTGTTTGGGATAGCTTTGATGAGTTTCTTGAAGCGACTAATGATAAACATTATTATCTTATTACTAAATTTGGTTCAAAGAATTATTGTGATTTTGATTTCTCTAATGAAGAAAATGAAGATATATATTTTATCTTTGGAAGAGAAACTAAAGGATTGCCTAAAGAGTTCCGAGAAAAATATAGTGAGCAAGCATTACGTATACCTATGAGTGAAAATGTTCGTTCATTAAATTTATCAAATACTGCTGCATTAATTATTTATGAAGCTCTGAGACAACAGAATTTTAATAAATTACAGTAATATGATTGTAACATAAAAGTCCTAAATTAAAGAGAACTAATAAGAACAGAGGTTTATTTATATCTAAATTTTTTATAAAAGTTTTTTAGATAACTAATAAATATTATGGGAGTAATCGACAAAATCGAATTCTTTAAAATCTTGATTTTAATTTACTCCCTCCGTATTAATAATATAAAAGGAGAACAACATGACATTTGTTGATATTATAGATGATAATAACTTAGTAGAAGATAGCACCAAAGATATGTTATTAAAATTGTTAGAATGTGCTGCAGAGTATGAAAATATAGATACTGAGATTACTGAGATGTCATTATCTTTTGTAGGTAAAGAAGAAATTCAAGAAATTAATCGTGATTATAGAGGAAAAGATGTTCCTACTGATGTTATTTCTTTTGCATTAAATGATGAAGTAGAGGACGAGATTGACATTATTGGACTTGAAGATGAAATTAATTCTATTGGTGATGTTATTATCTGTGTAGATATTGCTCATGAACAAGCAAAAGAATATGAACACAGTTTCGATAGAGAGATTGGTTTCTTGGCAGTGCATGGATTTTTACATCTACTTGGTTATGATCACATGACTGAAGAAGATGAAAAAGAAATGTTTGGAAAACAAGATGAAATTTTAGAAAAATTTGGTTTAAGGAGATAAGCATGTTTGAGGAACAAATTAAAACTGGATTTGTCACTATTATCGGTCGTCCTAATGCTGGTAAATCTACGTTATTAAATAATATATTACAACAAAAAATTGCAATTATGTCAGATAAACCACAAACAACGAGAAATATTATTAATGGTGTATATACTGATAATGATTCACAAATCGTTTTCATTGATACTCCTGGAATCCACAAGCCAAAGCATAGACTTGGAGATTATATGATGAAACTTGCAAGTAGTGCGATTCAAGAGTCAGAAATAGTTTATTTAATTATAAATGCAAGTGAAAAGTTTGGGACTGGAGATCAACACTTAATAAATATAGTTAAAGAATTAAAGGTACCAACATTTTTATTAATTAACAAAATAGATTTAATTTCACCGGAGCAATTAATTCAAATCATAGAATTTTATAAAGATTTATATGATTTTGTGGAAATAGTTCCAATTTCTGCTCTTAAATCAATAAATGTAGATAATCTACTAAATACAACAAAAAAATACTTGCAACCTAGTTTTAAAATGTATCCCGATGATGTAATTACAGACTCACCTGAGTATTTTGTAATTTCTGAATTTATTCGAGAAAAAGTTTTACAATTAACAGAACAAGAAATTCCACATTCTATTGCTGTTGTTATTGATCGAATTGAAAAACAACCTGGTAAAAAGAAAAATATCATTGCAACTATCGTTGTTGAGAGAAAATCTCAAAAGGGTATGATTATCGGTAAACAAGGTAAAATGATAAAAGAAATTGGTTCTAGAGCAAGAAAAGATATTGAAGTTCTTCTTGGCGAAAAAATATTCCTAGAATTATGGGTAAAAGTTATTGATAACTGGAGATCAAAACCAAATCAAATTAGAGATTTAGGCTATAGGGATGATATCTTTGACTAATAGAAATTTCATAACGGGGATTATAATTAAAAAAATCCGTTATAAAGATTATCATGAAATTTTACAGGTTTTAACTGAACAAGGATATATAGAGAGTTTTTTTTATGAGAATGTTCATAAAAGTAAAAAGAAAATTAAGGTTAGTACACCATACGAAGTGAGTATTAATTATTTTCCTACAAATGGTATGAACAAAATTACAAATTTGGAAATTGAAAATACATATACCAATATAGTTTATGATGTTATTAAAAATAGTTATGTTTCAAATATGTTGGAATATACATATTTGCTTAATGATAACTCCTTTAATATTTATAAACTTTTAAAACTTTGTTTAAATACTATTGAAAGTAATGTTTCTGAAAAGCTAGTTGTAAGCTATTTTTTAGCGAAAATATTAAAAGAGCAAGGTTTTATGTTTAAATATCAAAAAACTGATTATAATTATGTAGGATATAGTTTTCAGAAGAATAGTTTTATTGATAAGTTTAATACGGACTACAGTGTCTATGGATTGAATGATCACCTTGTAAAACTTACATACTATCTATCAATTAAAAATATCGATTTTTTGGAAAGTTTAGAAATTGAAAATAAAGATTTAATTAGACTCTTTTCATTTTTTAATATGTTGTTTAAAGAATTTATTGGAGTTGAAACGAAATCATATAAAAAAATACTAGAACTTGAAGAAGTATTAGGTTCTAAATAGAAAGAGGCTATGTATGAATAATGCAATAGGAGTATTCGATAGTGGAGTGGGTGGATTAACGGTTGCTCGAGAAATAATGAGACAACTTCCTAATGAAACTATTTATTATTTCGGTGATGTGAAAAATTGCCCGTACGGAGATAAAACTAGGGAAGAGATAATTAAATATACGGATAGAGCGGTGAAATATTTAATTGATAAAGGTGTAAAAATGGTTGTATTAGCATGTAATACAGCAACGGCAGCAGCACTTAATTATCTTCAAGATAAATATGACATACCGATAATAGGAGTAGTACAACCTGGAGCAAGACGTGCAATCCAGGCTACTGAGAATAATAAGGTTCTTGTTTTAGGTACTAAATTCACTGCAAAATCAAAAGTTTATGATATTGAAATTGAGAATATTAATTCTGATATTCAAGTCGTTGATAAAGCTTGTCCTGCTTTTGTACCTTTTATTGAATCAGAAGGTAACGTTGATAAAGATGCAACAAAGACGATTATAAATGAAACTTTGGAGAACACACGTAATTTAGGAGTAGATACAGTTGTTTTAGGTTGCACGCATTATCCAATTTTAAAAAAAGATATTGAAGAATATTATGGTAATAATATTAAGGTTATTTCTTCAGGGAGAGAAGCTGCTCGAGAAGTTAGCTCTGTATTAGGGTATACAAAGTTACATCAGAAGAAATCTAATAAGAAAGAGCATAGATTTTTCATATCAGAAGATAGTGATAACTTTAATAATATAGCTTCGAAATGGTTGAATAAAGAAATCATTGCAGAAGTAGTAGATTTATAGGAGAAAGTAATGAAAGAATTAATTTTAGCATCTAATAATGCTCACAAAGTAGAAGAAATTAAAAGTATATTAGAAGATTATAGTATCTTAACTCTTAAGGATATTAACTACACAGAAGAAATAGTAGAAGATGGTACTACATTTGAAGAGAATGCATTAATTAAAGCTCGAACAATATGTAAATACTCTGGTAAAACAGCTATTTCTGATGACAGTGGATTAAGTGTTGAACTACTTGATGGGAGACCCGGTGTTTATTCTGCAAGATATTCTAAAGAACAAACTGATGAAAAAAATATAGAAAAAGTTCTTTTAGAGTTAAATGGACAAAAATCAAAAGCTAAATTTGTTTCAGTCATAGCTCTTGTAAAACCTGATGGAACAGAATTAACTTTTAGAGGTGAGTGTCATGGCGAAATTATTTTTGAAAAACGCGGTACAAATGGTTTTGGATATGATCCAATCTTCTATGTTCCATCTTTAGATAAAACTTTTGCAGAGTTAAGTGCTGAACAAAAAAATAGTATTAGTCATAGAAAACAATCATTAGAGAAATTTTCTCAATATTTGAAAGAAGAAAGTGATGAAAACTAGAATTATTCGTGAAGATTGTATTGCTTGTGGAAATTGTAATGCTATCTGTCCTGACATATATGATTATGACGAAGATGGAATTGCATATTGTATTATAGATGAAAATAATATGACGGAAGTAGTTCCAGATAAATATAGAAGTTTGGTTCTTGAAGCACAAGTAAACTGCCCTACTGAGGCGGTTTATGTAGAAGAGGACTAGAAAGGAGAGAAGATTGAGCAATAAAAAAACAAAAAAATCCAAAAAAACAAATGGAACAAAAAAATCCACTAACTCCAAAGGTAAAAAAGGTGCTACAAAGAAAAATCCTAAGAAAAATATAATTCCAGTTTTAACTAAAGAAACATACAGAGGATTGTATTTTGTAATTTCTGTTCTTATTATAATTTTATCTGTTCTTCAGATGGGATTTGTAGGTAGATTTTTCGATTCATTATTTAAATATCTATTTGGTAGCTTTAGCTATATATTATATATAATTATAGTAGCTACACCAATTTATTATATAATGAATAAGAAAATCAAAACACCCGCTATTGTAGTAACGCTTTTAGTGTTGATAGATTTCTTATTCCAGTTAATACTAGTAGGCAATGCAGAAAGTACTTATATTAGTTTTACGGAGATATATAATGGTAAAGTATTAACTTATGGCGGTGGACTGATATCTTACTATCCAGTTAAATTTTTAATATACTTATTATCATACTATGGATCTTTATTAGTAGTTATATCAGCAATTATTACATCTATATTCTTATATTTTAATATAAATCATAGAACTCTTGTTTTAAGATTAAAGCATCAAATTGTGGATGCTTTTGACAAAAATGAGTATGTAGATGAAGAACATGACGAGTATCTTGAAATTGATGAAGAAATAATAGACGATTATAATTATGTAGATACAAAAAAAGAAAATTCTAATGAACAAAGATATAATAATATCAAAGACAAAGATTTAGTAGTAGATATTAGAGAATTTAAAGAAGAACCTGAGGAAGAACTTGTACAAAGAGTTACAAGAAAACAAGCTAAGTCAAAAGAAGTTAAAAGTGTTGATGTTATTGAGGAATCTTTAAATGAAGCAGTATCTGAAGAATCATATGATAATTATCAACTACCTCCTATTACATTACTTAATAGTCCAGTTAAAAAACAAACAATAACTAAGGGTGATGTAGTTGAAAAATCTAAAATATTACAAAGTACATTTAATAACTTTGGTATTGAGGTGAAAATAGTTAAAGCAATAGTAGGTCCTTCTATTACACAATTTCAAATTTTACCAACTCCGGGAACAAAGGTTAGTAAAATTGTAAATTTAAGCAATGATATTGCGCTGAATCTTGCAGCTAAAGATGTACGTATTGAAGCACCAATTCCTGGTAAGTCATTAATTGGTATTGAAATTCCAAATACAGTAAATGAATTAGTAACAATGAAGGAAGTATTTGTAAATGATGAGGATAATTCTCCTCTATCAGTTGCCTTGGGGAAAGATGTATCTGGTGAATCAATTTTTACAAGAATCGATAAAACACCGCACTTATTAATTGCAGGTTCAACAGGTAGTGGTAAATCAGTATGTGTTAACACGATAATTACAAGTATATTACTAAAAAATAAACCAGATAAAGTAAAATTAATAATGATAGACCCTAAAATGGTAGAATTATCAATATATGATGGAATTCCGCATCTATTAACATCAGTTGTAACTGATCCAATAAAAGCTGCTGATGTACTTCATAAAGTAGTTTTAGAAATGGAAAATAGATATCGAGAATTTGCTAGAGCGCGAGTTAGAAATATGGAAGGCTATAATAAAATAGCAGCAAAAGATCCAGATTATAAAGAACTACCTTATATAGTAGTTATTATTGATGAATTGGCTGACTTGATGATGGTGTCATCTAAAGAAGTAGAAGAATCGATTGCACGAATAGCTCAGAAAGCACGTGCTGCAGGAATTCATATGATTATAGCTACTCAAAGACCGTCTGTAGATGTTATAACAGGTGTAATTAAAACAAATATACCTTCAAGAATAGCATTTGCAGTAAGTTCAAGTATTGATTCAAGAACAATTCTAGATAAGTCTGGAGCTGAAACCTTACTTGGTAAAGGTGACATGCTTTACTTATCAGCTGATTCAAGTAAACCTGTACGTATCCAAGGAGCCTTTCTTTCAGATGAGGAAGTAGAAAAAGTAGTAGATTATGTTAAGAGCCAGTCAGAGGCCCAATATGATCCAAATATGACACCAAGTGAAGTAACTTCACAAGGTAGTGGTAGTTCATCAGCAGATGACGTAGATCCACTGTATAAAGAAGTATTACTATTTATAGCAAAAACACAAAAAGCTTCAGCTTCACTTTTACAACGTAGATTTAAAATTGGATACAATAGAGCAGCTAGAATAATAGATATGCTTGAAGAAGACGGTTATATTGGTCCAGTTGATGGGAGTAAACCTAGAAAAGTATTTTTAGAGAAGGAATTTGCAGAAGATTATGAATAAAATAGTTTACATAAATAATTTTATGTAAACTATAAATGATATTATTAAGAGAGGTAAATTAAATTGAGAAAAAATAATAAAGTACTAGTTGGATTATTGATAATCGTACTTTTAGCGGTTATCGGACTATCTGCTTATGCTTATCAAAAACATAAAGCTTTAAATAATGTTAAACCAAAAGTTACAGAAACTAAGAAAGAAGATTCTAAATTTGAAAAAATAATAAAAGAAAGTTCTAGTAACTTTAATAAAGAAAATGAATTAAGTAAGAAAATTGATATACTAAAAAATCTGTTAACTTATAAAGATGAAATAAGTAAAGAGAATAAAGATAAACTTAACGAACAATTTAATTCTCAAGTCAAAGAGATGAGAGAAAAAATTAAAAATAGTTTAAAAGATAAAATTAGTTCTCTAATAGTTACTAATGAAGATAAAACTAATACTGAAAAAATTACTAATGTTAAAAAAGAGCTTACAGAACTACAAACTTTAGTAGATAAAGAAAAAGAAACAATTTTTGAAAAAGATGAGGACTACAATGATATTTCTCAACTAATTAAAACAAATCTTGCAACTACTGAAGTAACACAAACAGCTACAACAACGAATAATAGTAATACAACTACTGAACAGGCTCAACATACTCAGGTAGTTGAAGTACCAACTCCTCAAAGATCACGAGGAACGACTACTTATACTCCTCCAAGAGTGCAAAATAGTCCAACAGCCCCTTCTAGAAACTCTGATTCAAGTGCTACTGTTACACCACCTGCACCAGTAACACCAACTACACCAGCAGTTAGTGAAACAACAGGAACAAGTGAATAAATTTTTAAAAACAGGATAATATACAACATTATCCTGTTTTTGTTATTGTAGCATATTACAGAATATGTTATAATTATAATGAATTTAAATTTATGCAAGAAGGGTAAGTAATAATAATGAATCTACCAAATAAAATAACATTATTTAGAACAATATTAATACCTATATTTATAGTATTTTTATTATATAATATGGGAGGTAGTATTTCTATCCTAGGTGGTCGAAATATAACCCTTAATATTTTCATAGCAGCATTGATTTTTATGTTTGCATCATTCACAGATTTTATCGATGGATATCTTGCTAGAAAATATAATTTAGTGACTAATATGGGTAAATTCTTAGATCCATTAGCCGATAAACTTCTAGTTGGAAGTGCCTTTATTGTAATGGTTGAATTAGGATTAATGCATAGTTGGATGGTAGTAGTTGTAATTGCTAGAGAATTTGCGGTTACGGGACTTAGACTTCTGGCTGTAGAAAAAGGGGAAGTAATACCCGCAGGAATTTTAGGTAAACTAAAAACCATTAGCCAATTATTAGCTATTATTCTAATTTTATTAGGAAATCCGATATTTAACAGTATTGGTTTTGAACTAGATTATATCCTATTATGGATTTCTGTAATATTAACTATTTTATCAGGATTGGAATATTTCAAAAATTCTTTACATGTATTTAAATAATGTTAGTGATAGGATTTCCTATCCTAACATTTTTTTTAATGGAAAATTAGAAAGGTGTGATTATATTGGATAATATTTTGAAAGATGAGTGTTTTAAGAAAAAATATCCTATTATTCTAGTATCTCATAATAATAAATGGATAGAATGGTATACAGAAATGGAAGTAAAATTATCAAAATTACTTAAAGATATACCAGTAAATATTTATCATATTGGAAGTTCTGCAATACCAAATATGAAATCAAAAAATATAATTGATATACTTATAGAAACTATTGATGACAGAAATTTTGGTAATATAGTTAAAATTCTTTCTAAAGAATGGGAATTACGTTGGAATGAAGACGATAGAGCTTTTTTAGTTAAAGGATATGGCGAGAAAGGTTTTCTAGATAGAGTATTTCATCTTCATATAAGAAAAAAAGGCGATATTACTGAAGTAGAATTCAAAAATATATTATTAGAATATCCAGAAGTTGCAAAAAAATATGAGGCTTTAAAGTTAAAACTAGAAAAAGAATATAAATTTGATAGAGAAAGATATACTGAAGGTAAAACAGAATTTATAGATAATATTATAAGAGAATACAGTTTACATAAATAACTTTATGTAAACTGTATTCTCTATTTTACTTCTTTTTTATTGAAATAATTATATAATCCGTGAATAGCAACTATTGACCAAACACCTTCTAGTAAAACAAATCCCCATTGTTTACCAATAAAGGCATCAATTCCAAGAATTAATGCTCCGATAGCATTTAGTAATAAATAACTAAGTGATGTAGTTTTAAGTTTTCCTAATTGACTAAATACAAAGCCGATAAGAATCAAGAGTGATCCTAAAACTTGTACAATAATCCCCATTTTATACCTCCATAATATTTAATAACTTTTATATTTTAACTTAATTGGAGATACATTGCAATACTAATCATCTAATTTATCAATAGATTGTTTAATTATTTTTTTAGATTCGTTAATGTATAGCATTGAAGTATCACTGTTAGAGTGTCCCATTTGAGTCATAATGATTGGTATATTACCGTTTGTTTTTAATGCTAATTTAGTACCGTAACTATGTCTTAGTTTATGTGGTGACATTGGAACATTAAAGGCATCTGTATATTTCATAACTAGTTTTTGGATAGCTCTTATTGATAATCCAGTTTTGTTTTTACTAATGAAAACAAAGTCTTCTCTATTAAGTTTAAAAGGTAGGGAAGTTATATACTCATTAAGTCTGTCTAATGCGGATTTAGTTATTATAACTGTGTCTACTTTATTACCTTTTCTAATGACGTTTATCTCACTATTTAGAAAATCTATATCTTTAACTTTTAAATTAGCAAGTTCATTAACACGAATACCACTTTTTAAAAATAGCGTTAATATCGCAAGATCTCGTGCTTTATCACGTAAAAAGAACGTTTTTCCATGTTTTGATAAAGTTTTTTCATACTCAAATTCAACATACTGCAAGAATTCTTCGTCCTGAGAGTCTAAAAAAATCTTTTCAGAAATTTTCTTTGATCTTGATGATAGAGTCTCTTTCACACGATTAATAGGTATCTTAAGCATTACATTTCGCTCAAAATAAGCTCGTCCTTGTTCATTTTCGCTTGTAACAGTAAGGAACTTATATAAAGACCTCATAGCAGCCTTATAATTGTTAACAGTCGTTTGACTACGATATTTTCCGTTAACTTGTTCACGAGAAAGAGATTTAAAATAACTTTCCATTTCTTTTTTTGATATATTTTCTAAAGTAGATAGTTTAACTTCTTTTATATTTTCTGCATCTGAAATTGTTTCTCTAATAGTCCAATTTAGAAAGTTCTTATAGGTTTCTAAATATCTATGTAATGTAAGTGGTGACAAATTATCGTAATATGTGTCGATGAAGTCTTCTATATAATCTGGGAATTCAGGAAGTATTTTATTTATTTTTTGTTTATAATAATCACGTTGATTCATTGGTATTACTACATTCTCCTAAAGTTTATTAATTATACATATAATATGTATTATACGAACAAATATATTATATCATATTTATTAATTTCTTTCAATATACTTCAATCCCCTTATCTCGATAAAGAATAAAATATTTCATTTTTAATTTCTGATAAATGATTATTTATTTGATCTATTTTGTTTTAAATTAATTTTTTCAATTTAATGAGTAACTATAATTAATAATATATGAGTTTCACTTTCAAATTTGAAATTCTAGAAAAAACGACCTATTTAAACGTCATATAAGCTTTCTAAAATATTTTTTAATACAATTACTCCAAAATGATATAAAACCTCTTAAAATTGATTTAAATGCTTAATTTGACATTTATAGCTAATTTAGCATATATCTTGTTTGATTTCTATATATATTTATTAATATAATGTAAAAAGCTACCTAAGTTTCCTTAGATAGCTTAAAGTTTATCGCTTAATTATACACGCTCAACTTTTCCAGATTTTAAAGCTCTAGCAGAAACCCAAACTTTTTTAGGTTGTCCGTCTACTAAAATTGTTACTTTTTGTAGATTAGCTTTGAATTTTCTTTTATTTGCGTTCATTGCGTGTGAACGAGTATTTCCTGAACGTGCTTTACGTCCAGTAACGTAACAAACTTTTGCCATGAATTAATCCTCCTTTTGGAAATAGTTTATTCATAACATTTACTACATACACAAGTATTAATATAACATACCTTAACATAAATATCAAGCAAAAAACTCATATAATTTTAAAAAAATTTATGTAATCGAAGTCATAATTAATATTATTAAAAATGCGACTGTAGATGCCACTGTTGTTCCCAATGTCCATGTTTTAAATGTAGTTTTAAAATCTAAATTTAGATACTGTTTAAATAACCAGAAACCTGGATCATTTACATGTGAACAAAACATACTACCAGCTGTAATACTTAACATTATAAATACCGGTGAATAACTGATAGTCGGAACTAAAGGTTCTACTATTGCTAACGTTGTAATTGCTGCAATAGTTGCGCTACCTAGTGATATTCTTAGGATGGCAGCAACAAAGAAACTAATGAGTATTGGTGATATGTTCATACCACTAGTTATTTGTACTATCTCATCTGTTACCTTTGAATCTACTAATACCTGTTTCAAACCTCCAGCAGCACCGTTAATAAGTAATACGACTGCTATTGTTTTAATAGATTGACTTAACAATGGAGAAATACTACTAACCCTCAAATGTTTTACAATCATCAATTTCCAAATGGCTATTAATAAGCTGATTATCAATGCAGTAACTGGATTACTTATAATTGTTAATATATCTTTTAAGTAAGTTGGCAAACTATTTAAACTTAATGCTACTGTAGGAATAGTAATTAAAATAACAGGTAATAACATTAATATAATAGCAAAGCTAGAACTCATCATCTGTCTCTCAATTTTTAAAACACTTATATTATTTTGTTCTCTTTGTACGATAGGTTTAGTTTGTACCATCTTTGAATTAGTTAATAATAAACCACCAATAATTGCTGTTGGTATTGCAACTATTAAGCCATAGAAGAATACTTCCGCCATATTAAGATGGAAAGTTTTAGTAATAATACTTGGACTAGGATGTGGTGGGAATAGTGCATGGATTGTTAGTACACCAATACTTGCTGGTAAAGCTAAGTAAATTTTATCGAAATCTAGTTCTTTTGCTACTGCTAAAATAATGGGAATTACCAAAATAAAAGCTACATCAAAAAATAAAGAAAAACTTATACACATTCCAGCAATAAGAAGACCTAATTGAATCCTCTTAATTCCGAATAGACTAATCATTTTCTTTGCAGTAATTTCTACTGCTCCTAATTCTTCAAGTATTCTTCCAAACATAGCTCCTAATCCTAAGATTAGAGATAGATGTCCTAGAAGAGATCCTGTCCCCTTCTCTACCGAATCAATTATAGAACTAGGGGATAAGCCTAAAAATAAACCTAGAATAATTGCTACTATAAGTATTGATAAGAAGGGTTCAAAATGTAATTTTGTTATTAAAAATATTAGTACGCTAATTCCTAAGAAAACTAATAACAATTTATAAGAATGAATTCCTAAAAAATAAGCTAGGATCGAATATATAATTAATCCTAAGCTGATTAATATTTTATCTAATTTCATTATATTCTCCTTAATTTTTTCATTAGGTAATTATATCATTATTAGCTATATCAAGTAAAGATATACGCTTACTATAGAATTAGTGTTCTTTATCTAGTAACTCAGCGATTTTCATAAAAGTTCTTCCGTTTCTAATAGTAACAGCTTTATAGAAAGATTCTTTAATTAAATATTTATGATATGCCGTTTTTAAATAGTTCTTTTCATTAAATTTTCCCCAAATAACAGCTCTTTTTCCAAAGTGAACTTTTTCGTCGTTTAAAGGCATACTATTTATTCGTTCTTTGATAATAGAATAATCTATATCTTCACTATAAAATAGCACATCTTTTCTATAAAAATTATCATTCCACCAACTAGGCAAATTTTTAAGTTCTTCTATGTATTCATCTTTTGTTAATATTACTTTATTAATTTTGAAAGGATATGAATTCAATATCTGTGATATCTTATCATTAACAACACTTATATTTTCAGTGGAATTAAATATTATATTGCCACTGTTTATATAAGTAATAACATTTTCATAACCTAAGGTTGAAATCATATTTTTTAAATCAGCCATAGAGACTTTATTCTTACCACCAACATTGATTCCACGAAGCAAAAGTACATATTTCATTATTTTCTCCTTTTATAAAAAACTCTCTATCATTGAAATAATAGAGAGTTTTAAATTATTCATAAATTATGCTCTTGATACGTAAGAACCTTCTGCTGTATTGATTACTAATACATCTCCTTCTTTAACGAATAGAGGTACTTGTAATGTGTATCCAGTTTCTACTGTAGCAGCTTTAGTAGCTCCTTGTGCAGTATCACCTTTAACACCAGGTTCAGTTTCAGTTACAGTAAGTTCTACTGTTGTTGGTAAGTCAATACCTAAGATTTCATCACCAAACATTAAGATTGAAACTTCCATGTTTTCTTTTAAGAAGTTTAATTCGTATTCTAATTGTGCTTCTGGTACTTCGATTTGCTCGTAAGTAGCGTTATCCATAAATACATAAGCTTCACCTGTTGAGTAAAGGTATGACATTTTTTGGTTATTGATTTGAGCTTTTGCTACTTTCTCACCAGCTCTGAATGTTTTATCATTAACTGCACCTGTACGCATGTTTCTTAATTTAGAACGTACGAAAGCAGCTCCTTTACCAGGTTTAACGTGTTGGAATTCCATTACTTTCCAAATGTTTCCATCAACTTCGATAGTAACTCCAGTTTTAAAATCATTAACTGATATCATTATTGTATTTCTCCTTTAAATTGTACTAATATTATTATAAATAAAAATTTTTTTAAAATCAAGGTAAAAACGATTAATTTTAATGCAAAATACTATAAAACTAGTATATTCTAAGTATTTAGTTTACATAATATATTTTATGTAAACTAAATGCAGTTATTTTACTTTTACAGCTTCTACCATGTATATTCTATTACCTTTTTTAATGAACTTATCTTCATATTCTGTATGAACATTATCTTCTTCATAGATACTGTTTGTTAGGTCTAATGATAATCTATTGAATGTATATCCATAACTAGCATAACTCATTAGACTATATTCAAATAAGCCTTGATTATCTGTTTTTTGTATAATAGTTTTATCTCCACTAAGTATTGCTTCATAACGAGCTAAAAATGTGTGGAATGTTAGACGTCTTTTCTCGTGTCTTGTTTTTGGCCATGGATCAGAGAAGTTTAGATAAAGTTGATCAACTTCTCCTTCAGCAAAATACTCAAGTAAATCTTCAGCATTTCCAGAAATAAGTTTTAGATTTTCTCTGTGAGTTTCTTCTACTTTATCTAATAGAAACGTTAATACAGTAGGTTGAGCCTCCATTGCGATAAAGTTTATATTTTGATGTTTTTCTGCTAATGTATGAATAAACTTACCTTTTCCACTCCCTATTTCAAGATGAATTGGATTTTCATTTCCAAATATTTCTTTCCATTTCCCTTTATTATCTTTAGGTTGTAAAAATACAACGGGACTATTTTCTAAACGCTCTCTTGCGTCTGCTCTATTTCGAACTCTCATTCATGCACCTTTCTATTTTAATTCAATTGTTTCATTGAATAAATCTTTATTTTCTAATACTTTTTCTTTTGAACCTAGTACACAAGTATAGGCTCTAGACTTCATATTTTCAAATACAGTTGCTAATTTTTGTATATCTTCAACTGTGGTATTTTTAATTTCATTTACAAGTTCATCGTAAATATTAAATGGTGAATTTGTTAAATATTTATTAAGTGAATATGTTGCTAATGTACTTGGTGACATCAATACATCTAATGTATTCAATGTACCGATAATGTATTTATTTAAATCATTCTCATCAGCGATAAAGTTTCGGACATAGTTATCAATATTGTAATATATATCTAGTGTTTCAACTAAATTAGGATCACGATAAGACCATAAGTTAAAATCACCAAAGTTATTAAATATTGCTCCAGAACCGTAAGCACCATTTTTCACACGAACATTATTCCACAAATAATCTAAACTTAGGATATGTCTTAGTACTAGATGAGTTCCGGTATAATCTTTAATACTGTATCCAACACCCACATACTGCACAAGAGAATCAAAGTAAAATCCTTCAGAATAACCGTTTTCTTCTAATTTTATTTCAAATCCTTTTTGTCTATTTGTATCTTTTGGATATTTTTCTAAGAAGCTAGTAAAAACTTCTTTAAAATCATTATATTCTTCTTTATTTCCAACAAAGTTTGTTAATAATCTAGATTTATTGAAAATTAATTTAGCAACATTATAAAGATTTTCTTTTATACTTTCGTTGTCAGATTTATAATTATCTAGTAATTTATTGATGAATAAGTAGAAGTCATATTCACCATGGTATGATGCTAACCTACTTTGTGGATTATAGAATCCACTAATTCTACGTGCTACAAACGCATGTCCTGAATTCTTGAATTTGTTTTCTAGCATTAATTTAACTTCTAAAAGGACGTTGTATAATGCTTCTTTATCTTCAAAATCAACATTAAGTGTTGTTTCCTCTATTATATTAGCTAATTCTTTTGATTTTTCAACAAGATTTTTCGCGCTAATTATAAATTTAACTTCACATTCATCACTCTTATGTTTTCTAAAGACATCTATATAAGAACTAACTCCACCAAGATTTGCTCCTATTTCTTTAATAACTTCTGCCTCGGTTTTATTTTTTGTGTTAAAGTTAAATAATAAATATGATAAAATTGAAGCGTATTGAAGCTGTTCTAGCTCAAAATCGCTAATATCAAAAAGTAATTTAGTATAAGAAATTCCATTTGTTACTGCATTATAATGAGAGAATTTTAAATCTTTATATGTTTCAAATAATGTTTCTTCAAAAGGATTTTTTAATTCAACTTCTTTAGCATCAACACATTTAATTTTTTCAAGATCTTCTTTCTTATCTATACTATTTTGCCAGTTTTGTAAAGAGATATTATTTTCAACTATATCTTGTAGTTCATTTTCGGATAATGAAGCTTTGTATTCAACTAGATTTTTCTCTTTTTGCTCTTTTTCTAAAGTTGGAATTAACTGTAAAACAGCTTGTTTCTCATTATTAATTAGGAACTCTTTTGCAAGACTTTCATATTTTTTATCTTTACAATTTTCTTGTAAATCAGCTATAACTTTATCTAAATCAAATGAAGACAGTATGTCTTCTTCACTGTAAAGCCAAGTTCTTAATAATCTTATTGCGTAAGAAACACCTTTTGGTGCAGAAGTTTTGTTAATTTCTTCTTTAATTGAGAAATTTTTCTTATTGATTGAAGCTTGTACTTGCTCATAATCAAAACCTTTTTCAATGATTGATTTAAGAAGTTTTTTGTATTCAGTATCAAGTTTATCTAATTTATCATCTTTTACATATTTGAAGATGACTGAATAGACAGTTTCTTTTCTATCTTTTTGAACATAACTATAAACATCTTCACAAAAATCATTTTCTATGAAATATTTTCTAAATTCAGTATTACTACTTCCTAGAAGTATATCATCTATAATATCAATATTTTCGATTCTACTGAATTCATTACTATCACCAAGAATGTAATTATATGCAACATATGCCTTGTTACTAAGCTCTTCGTTAAAATAAGTTCGCTTAACAATTTCTTTTGAAAAATGATTTTGACGTGATAAGTTATAGTCACTATAATCTTTATAATCATAGTTATTTAAATAACTATCGATATGTTTCAAATATTGGTCTACATTTAGATTACCATATAAGAAGATATAACTGTTACTTGGGTGATAATTATAATTATATGTTTCTAAAAATTCTTCTTGTGTTATTGAAGGAATAGCCTCCGGTTTCCCTCCTGAAGAATATTTATATGGTGTATCACTGAATAAGTGTTCACTAACATATTGATCAAGGACTTCATCTACTGATGAGTATGCACCTTTCATTTCATTATAAACTACACCTTTGTATATAAGTTCATCCTCTTTATTTTCTAAATGGTAATGCCAACCTTCTTGTGCTAATATATTCTCATTATCTTTTAAATTTGGATTAAATACAGCATCTAAATAGATGTCCATTAATATTTCTAAATCTTTTTCATTTTTAGATGATACTGGATACATAGTTTTATCAGGAAATGTCATTGCATTTAAAAATGTATTAAAAGAACCTTTAAGTAGTTCTACAAAAGGTTCTTTTACTGGATATTTCTCTGAACCACATAAAACAGAATGTTCTAAAATATGAAAAATACCATTATTATTATAAGGGATAGTTTTAAAACTTATGCTAAAACTTTTATTTATGTCGTCATTTTCAAAGAAAACTAATCTAGCACGAGTTTTAGTATGCTCATAAAGATAAGCATTTGTATTAATATTTTTTAGATATTTCTTTTCTATAAGTTCAAATGTCATATTATTTAATTATTTCATAGTAGATTACATTTTTAGTAATGTAAGAACATCATAACCTTGTAGTTTGTCCATTCCATTTAGACCATCTAGTTCGATTAAGAATGCAATACCTACTACGATTCCTCCTAATTCTTCTACTAATTTAATAGTTGCTTCAATTGTTCCACCAGTAGCTAGTAAATCGTCAGTGATAAGAACACGTTGACCAGGTTTAATAGCATCTTTGTGCATTGTTAAAGTGTTACTACCATATTCTAAATCATATTGGTAAGAAATAACTTCACGAGGTAATTTATTAGGTTTTCTAACAGGAACGAATCCAATACCTAATGAATAAGATACAGGACATCCAATGATAAAACCACGTGCTTCTGGTCCAACTACAACATCAACTTGTTTTTCTTTTGCATAGTTAACGATTTGATCAGTAGCATATTTATATGCCTCACCATCTGCCATTAATGTAGTAATATCTTTAAAACTAATTCCTTCTTTTGGCCAATTTTCTACGATTGAAATGTATTTTTCTAAATTCATTTATTTTTATTTTCTCCTAAATGTTTTCTTAACTCAATTATTATACTATAAAATCCCAAAATAAGCAATTTTAAACACTATTAATACACTAAGAAACAGTAATTTATTAGATTACGTGCTACTTATAATATGAAAAATATACTTATAGTATTATATAATCTAGAACCCTGTATATTTTTAGCAATTTAAAATCATCGGTTAATAAAATCAATTATTATTTGTATTCAATGTTATGTGTTAAAATATATTATAAATACGATATAAGGAGATTCTAGTATGAAAATTACATTTACTGATTCAGCTGTGAATTATATTTATAAAAAATTTGAAAGTAAGGACACTAGTGCATATGATATTATTATTGACTATTTAGATGGAAATAGTCCATATTCAGATAACGTTAATGGGTGTCATTGTCAAGTATATGATAAATATAGAATTTTAATTGTTTCTAAGGAAGACAAAAATATTAAATGGGATAAATATGATAAAGAACTTTCTACAAACATAGGTACTGTTCATTATCCTTCTTACTATGAAGTTATGTTTGATAAAGACAATAAATTTGATTTTAGTGAAACTAATTTTACTTTATATTTAAAAAGCGAAGCGGGAATTATTACAGAACAAGTTCAATTAATAATTAAAAAATAAATTTAAGTAAATTTTAATAAGTTTTGCTAACATTATCATAAGTGTAATTAAAGAAAGGAGAATGTTTTGAAATCTTTTCTAAACAGTAGAAAATTAACAGTATTTCTATTTTTTGTATATTTATTTATACTTACATGGGTAATAGTAGCTAAAATGGATTGGAACTTACTACTCAGTAGTAATTTTTCTTGGATACATAATCCTCGTGTATTACTCTATCCTGGCGTATCTTGGAGAACAATCAATCTAGTACCATACAGATTTGGAAATTTTGACATTGTTGAAGTTTTACTTAATATAATTTTCTTTATACCTTTTAGCTTTTATATCAAAATGCTATATCCTAAATCATCTGGTTTAAGAGCTATAATTTTAGGGTTTATATTAAGCTTAATATATGAATCTACTCAATATATCTTGACTATTGGGTTCCCTGATATAACAGACTTGATAGATAATACTTTAGGAGCCTGCATAGGAGTAATAATTATCAATATTATTTCTATAATTTTAAAAGAAAAACTTAGATTGTATATGAATTTCATTTTAATACTTCTTTCAGGATATATTATTTATGAAATAATTAATGTAATATCTTAAATAACAAATAATAACGGATGTACTTGACGATTGTTAAGTACATCCGTTATTTATATCTTATGTAATTATTATTATTATTAAATTTTTAAATTATCTTTTTCTTCTGAAGCCTAATGCAGCTAATCCAATACCTAATATACCTACTAATAATGCTCCAACACTATTTTCAGTTAATCCTGTTTTAGGTAATATGTTATTGAATCTTTGTGAAATTGTATTATTTCCAACATTAGTATTGTTATTTTGAGTAGATAATGTAGCATTTGTATTAGAATCTTGGTTATGTGATCCATTGTTATTTGTTCTTGAAACAATAGTATATGTACTGAAGTGATCTGTATAGAATGTTAATTTTCCATCTGAATATGTACTTGGGACTTTTTCTAATTTATCACCATTTACATAATAAACTGCTAATGTTTCATTGTCTTTGGAAAGAACAGCTACTGTAACTGCTCTAGTTTCTCCGTCTTTATTTATTACATTACCATTATCATCTGTGAAGAATAAATCTAAAGTTTTCACAACATTTAAATTCTCATCAAGATCCTTAACTAATTCTTTTACTTCGTTTACTTTTTGTTCATTAGAATTTTGAGCAACAAAGTGAATACCAGTAACATCTTTAGCCTTGAATTTTACAGTTACTTCTTCATCTCCAGGTAATTTAGCAACAAGTGTATCTTTTAGATTGCTAAGTTTAGCATCATGATTATCATCATTTGTAGGATTACTTGGTTGTTCAATTGCTGGTGTTTGAGTATTTTCCTCTGATTTAGGCTGTTCAGGTGTTACCTGAGGTTTTTCTTCTGGTTTAGGTTGTGCTGGAGTTACTTGAGGTTTTTCTTCAACCTTAGGTTGCTCAGCAGGATTTTCATCTTTTTTATCTTCTACTTTCGGTTCTTCTTTTTTAACATCAGCATCAACTGTTGTTATAAGTTCAACTAATTTATCATCGATATTAGTAGCATTTTTCTCGAATAGAGTTTTAGTAATTCTATATTTATCTCCTGCTTTCATATCATTATCAGTAATTTCTAGTTTTTTATCATCTTCGTTAGAAACACTTGTTGAACTAAGTTCTTTAACTTCATTACCGCGGATACGTTCTACCTTAGTAACAATATACCAGTTACGTCCATAATCGTCACTCTTAAGTAGTTCTGCCATAGGTTTTGTTTGTTTACTTAGGAATTCTTTATATTTTTCTAAACCTTGTAAGATACCTTCTCCACCATAAAATTCAGAACGACCTCTATACCAGTGTAGAAGATTAAGAATTGTTAATTTTTCATCTTTAGGTTGAATTGTAATCTTATTATCTTTTGCTACAACATTTAATTCAATAGCTTGTTTTTGTGGATAATAACCTTGTGTAACTTCAGGAGAAATTCCTAATAGTTTTGTATCAGAATCATTATACGGTAATGTTGCTGGTAAATTGTTATTAGCAATATCAAGAATGTGTAGACTACCATTTGCTTTAATTAAGTCTAACGGTATATTACTAATTTGGTTGTTAACCAGTCTTACAGTTGCTTTATTTTTAGCAAGTGTTTTCCATAATTCATCAGATAAGCTAGAGATATGGTTATTATTTAAAGCTAGAGTATTTAATTTTGTTAAATTAACTCCATTTTCTGGAAGTGATGTTAATTTGTTGTTAGCTGCATATAACTGTGTTAAAGAAGATAAATTAGCTATACTATCTGGAAGTTTAGTAAGTTCATTATCAGTTACAGATAAGAATGTTAATCCTGTATTGTTTTTAAATAAATCATTTGGAAGTGATACTATTTTATTGTTAGATAAACTTACAGTTTTTAGCTTCTTATTATTAGCAAAAACATTTGCTGGTAATGTTGATAACCATGATTGACTGAATTCAACTGAATCTAATTCAGGATTATTTGCAAACAAGTTTTCTGGGATATTACCTAAGTTATTAGAAGATAAGTTCACAGTTTTTAATTTTTTGTTATTAGCAAATAGATTTTCAGGAAGTTTAGTAACCCCGTTTCCTCCTAAGTTAATATGCTCAATATTAACTGCATTTTTGAATAAGTCTTCTGGTAATTCACCGAAGTTATTACTATCTGAAGAGAATGATTTAACTCCAGGACCCATGTGTTTTAGTAAATCTAAGTTGTAAATAGCACCTTTATCAACTTTTCCATCGATCTCTAATGATCCAATGTTGATATCACCAGTGAAGTTTTTTAATTCATCTTCTGTTACTTTGCCGTCTTTGTTAGTATCTACCCCATTGGCAATTAATTTTTTCTGAAGAAGATCATCGCTTTTTTTACGTTCTTCACTATTTTTTTCTACTAACTCAAATCCATTCCATCCTTTTTTGATCTCAGGTTTGAATTTTAGTTTAACAGTAGTATATTTGTCGAAGTTTCCTTTATCACTCTCTAGAGATCCCATATAAGAAACTATAACACCACCTAAGTGTACTTGATCTAGATCTTCAACCGGAAGTGTAAATAACGCTCTGTCATATTGTCCCGCAGAGTTCTTCTCACCAAAGTTTTCTTTTACACCTGATTCCCATTTACCTTTATTTTGAATAGCAAAATCATATAATCCGTGAGCAAATAAAGTATTTAACATTGTTATACTCATTTTCCCATCTTTAACTACTAATTTTACATTTTTGTCAAAGAATCCTTCTAGCATAGAAGTACCTTGTCTTCCATCAGCGTATAAAGCGTTAAATCCTAAAGTATATTCACCATCTTCTAATTTATCAGTAAGAGAATAAGTTTTTTCTTCTTGTTTTTCAGGAGTTTTTTCTGGTGTTGGTTTTTCTTCAACTACCTTGTTTCCAGTTGTATAAGCTTTACTTTCGCTACCGTCATTTGCTTTAAATACAATTGTATTATCTCCATCGAAGTTCCAAGCTTTAAATGCTTTAAGACTTTCTCCACCATCATCGAAAGTAACGATTTGATCATTATAGTTTTTACTAAACAGTGATTTGTTGAAAGTTTTTCCATTGATAACAACTTCTTTAGTATTTTTAAGAACATCTTCTGCTTTAAATCCATCAGCTAAAGTAATGTTTAATTCATCAGCATATTTATTCTTCTCTACTTTAGAAACTAAATCTTTTTGAGCATATGATGCACTAGTAGCTGGTGTATCCTGTTTTGGTTCTGTGGGCTTCGCATCTTCTTTTTTATCAGTTACCGTTGGGTATGAAATTATAGTTCCATCAACAAGTTTAACCTCTAGTTTATTGTCTGAGTCTTTTAACGCTTTTACTAAATCTTCGTTAAAAATTCTAATTCCAAGATATTTTGATGTTTCTACTTTATCTTTGAATACATCTTTATTCACAGTAGTTCCATTTAAAGTTACACTTGCAATTTCATCAACAAAATTATCATAAACAGAAGTATCAGATAATTCTAAAGTTAAGTGTTTTTCATCTTTCCAGTTTTTACCTTGATCTAATTTAGAAATTGTATATTTAGCATTTGAAGCAGGTTTATTAGAACTACTTTCACTATCTCTTGATGGTGTAGTCGTTTCATTACTTGGCTCTACATAACCAGCATCTTCATATGTTGTTTTAGAACCATCCTCAAATGTAAACTCAATTTTGTGTTTATCTTGTTTTTTGTAATGTTCAGTAATAGCTTTATCTGCAGCAGTTACTTCTCCATTATATAATTTATAAAATTTACTATTTGTATTTTGTTTATCAAATCCGAAATCTTTTCCATCTACTGTAAGTTTAGTTACTTTTGACCAGTAGTTTTTATAAAGATCAGAACCTTCTAAGAAGAAGATTAGAGAATCGTTATCTATTTGTGGTTCTAAAATTTTTAGACCTTCACTAATTAATTTTGGTTTAGCAGTTGGATCTACATACCCTTTATCTTCATATACAGCTTTTGATCCATCTTTAAAAATAAATTCTATTTTGTGTTTATCTTGTTTATTATAATGATTAGTTATTTCACTATTATTAACATAAATAACACTATCAAATAAAGAATAGTTTTTTGAAGAAGATGCTTCACTATTAAATCCGAAGTCTTTTCCATCTATTAATAATTTATCAATTTTATTCCAGTATCTCTTAAATAAAGTATCTGAAGTATCTTGACCCTCAACGGCAATCTCTAGTGATCCACTTGTTCCAATCTCTGGTTCGTAGACTTTAAAACCTGTGCTCTGTTGATCTTGTGCATAAACTACATTAGAATCAAGATTTAGTTTAGAATAATTGAAATCAACTGAACCTATACTTAAACAGATAGGTACTGCTAATCCAATTATTAATTTATTATTATATTTTTTGTTCATGACATTCCTCCATAAATACAATGATAATCAATATCGATTAATTATAGCTACATTATACTACAACAGGTAATAAGATACAAGTGAAAACATCAAAATAAAAAAAAATTAGAGCATAATTTTATAAAATCAGTTCATAAAAAGCTGATTTCATAAGCTTATACTCTATAAAATAATGTTCATATTTTTGCCACAATGAAAAAATAATTAATATTAATTATTAGAATCTTTTAGTTATCAAATTATAGTGTATTTCGATATCCTCTGGTTCTGTAGCATAACCACGTAAATCATAATATTCTCCATCTTTTTCTAATACTGCAGTAGGATAAGATTCTATACCTAAGTTAAGTGTTCTTAGAAAATCTGGATGAAACGGATTTGTATTTTTAAAAGCAATTGTAAGTTTTAATGCCAAATCAGAACTATCGATTTCATATTTGTCGCATAGTTCTAAGTATGTTGTAATATCACTTAAACTTTTACCCTCAACAAAAAACTTACATTGCATATCATATGCATAATCTAATAACTTTGAATTTGGTATAAGTTCTTTTACTGTATTAAAAGCAATCGCAGGATGAAGTGAATTTAATACCATTTCACCTTCTTCAAGCACCTTCTTATATCCTTCTCCAAACTCAATATTATACATTTCTGAAATTTGTTTGTTGCCTTCTGCTATATATGTGTACTCTCCTATTTTTTTACTGTTTTCTCCAATAAATAATCCGCCAGAGATAATATCAATTTCTATGTCTGTATGATTCTTGTAAAACTCAGTAAATAATTTGTCAAAACCATAGCACCAACCACAGTATGCGTCCCAAAAATATAATATTTTCATTTTATTCTCCTTTTATTACATTAATTTTTATCAAAAGCTTTGTTAATATTCGTTATATTCTCTTTTAGTAAAATCTTCTCAACTTCGAATATACTTTCCATTCTAACAAAACTTGCTGATTGTTTTAAATCAACTTTTTTATAGTTTTCATTCAATTTAATGGTATTATTCTCAAAAGTTATAAGATTTAATTCTTTAAAAATTTGAATCATGATTTTCAAACTATCCACATTTGTTTTTAATGTTGTTAACAATTTATCTAATTGCTGTGCAATATTAATTTGTTTATTAGTCGTAGATAAAATTATATTAAAAAGTTTAATCAATCTATCTTTGTCAATTAAATAAACATCAGATAATATTTGCTTTTCTTCACAAATTAAATATATTTTCTTAGGATTTAACTTAATTAATTTTTCGATATATTCCTTACTAGTAGGAATGTCTAATAAGTAGATATCTTCAATATTTTCTTCTAGCTGTTCAATATCTTTATATAAATAGAAATTGTTATCCCTGTCATCAATTTTTTTAGAAATCTTTATTGCTTTATTATCAATTTTTGAAATGTCATAATTAATAAATCTTAAGTCTTCAAATAAGAATTCTTTAATATCTATATCTATTATATGAGCTTGTAATTTTGTACGACCATTAAAGTTATTTTTATCAATTGTACATAATAGATCAATGATATCATTCTTCTCAACTTTTTCAAATGCACCACTATCTTTAAAAGTGATACATTCTAGATTACCTACTTCATCAGCTATTGTAAGTCTTAGATACTGTTTGTCTGATCCGAAATAAGATTTATTTAATACCATTGCATTTTCTAATAGTACTGTTGGTTTTTCAAAGTCCATTCCAAATGGTTTTAATATTTCTAGTGAATTAAGGAATTGATAACTTATTTCTTCTAAACTAGTAACAATATCAATTTTTTTAGTTGATTTTAATTCATTATTCTTCTTATATTCTTCATATTCACTATTAAGAAAATCTTGTATTTGATCTAGATTATTTTCATCAAATGAGAAACCAGCAGCAAGGGTGTGTCCACCAAATGCTAAAAATAAATCCGATATTTTATTCATAGCTGTGTAGATATTAAAATCAAAAATACTTCTGGCCGATCCTTTCAAAACTCCATCTTTATTATTCATAATAAACACAGGTCTTTGATATTTTTCTACAATATTAGATGCAACTATTCCCAGAACGCCTTCATGATAATTTCCAGATATCATAAGAACATTATTATCTTTTTTATTAGACCTCTCTATTTGACTAATAACATCTTTAACAATATCTTCCGTAACTTGTTTACGTTCAATATTATATTTTTCAATTTGTTCAGCCAATACTCTTGCTGTCTCAGCATCTTCAGCCATTAGGAATGAAAGTCCTAATTTAGCACTATCCATTCTACCAATGGAATTTAATTTTGGACCTATATAAAAGCCAATTGTTTGTTCATCTACTTTAGTATCAATATTTGATAATTCAAGTAACATTTTTAATCCTATACGTGGATCTTCATTGATTAATTCCAATCCCTGTTTAACAAAAATCCTATTTTCATCAGTAATTGAAACCATATCAGCTATAGTTCCTATTGCAACTAAGTCTAAAAGAAAATCAGGGAAAATTTCAAGTAAAGCATGAGCTAGTTTAAATGCAACCCCAACTCCTGCTAGTTTTTTAAAAGGATATTCTCCTTCTGGATGTTCGGGATGTATGATAGCATATGCATTTGGAATGGTATCTTGTATTTTATGGTGATCTGTAATAATGACATCACAACCTAATTCATTAGCAAGATCTACTTCCTCGACACCTGCAATACCATTATCTACTGTAATAATTAAAGTAATTCCAGATTCAATAATTTTTGTAAAGGCTTCTTTATTAGGTCCATAACCTTCATCAAATCTATTTGGTATGTATGATGAGACATTTGCTCCTAAAGAAATTAGTGTTTCGACTAATAGTACTGTAGATGTAATACCATCGGCATCATAGTCACCATATACCAATATTTTTTCTTCATTCTCAATAGCTTCATTAATTCTATCAACAGCTTTTTGCATATCATACATTAAAAATGGATCATAACCTTCTTCGTATTCATCTGAAAAATATTTTTTCACTGAAGACATATCTGTAATAGACCTGGCATTTAATATTTTCGCAACGTTTTTTGATATATTATACGATTCTATCTCCTTTATAAAATTTTCGTCGTATGTTGGATATATCCAATTGTATTTGATTCCCATTTTTTCACCTCACTTCTTTTGATTTTTATTTGTTTATTCTTTTTTATCTTCTTCCAACTGTTCTTTAGTAAATAATAATTTTTCTGTTCTTTCGTATTTTTTTGATAAAGTTTTATATTTTTGACGCCAATATAGACTCGCAAGTATCATTCCTATAAAGAAACATACAAAGAATAGAATCGTTAATGGCAATTTAACCGTAAAGAAGATAAATGATACAGGTACAGAATTATAATTCATTATAAAGAAAGTAATTATTGATACAAAGGCTATGACTATCCCAAATACTTTATAAGGTAACTTATTATCCATTATTCCACCTCTCTAACCATATTAGCAAATTCTTCTTCGTTTATTACTCTAATTCCTAATTGCTCAGCTTTAGCTAGTTTTGAGCCTGCTTTTTCTCCCGCAATTACTAAATCAGTTTTTGAAGTCACACTTCCTGTAACTTTTGCTCCATATTTTTCTAGATATTCTTTAGCTTCATTTCTAGTTAATTCTACTAATTTACCAGTTAAAACTACAGTTTTTCCAGCAAAAATATTATCAGTATTAACTTCTTGAACTTCATACTGAGGATTCATTCCAACTTTAATTAAATCATTTATAAATTTTATGTTATTTTCATCAGATAAATAATCTAAAATAGATTCAGCAGTAATTTGACCAACATCATCTAGATTTACAAGTTCATCTAGTGTAGCATTCATTAAATTAGAAAGATTTAAATACTTTTCTGCCAATATTTTCCCTGCTTTTTTTCCTACATTAAGAATACCTAGTGCAAATATGACCTTGTCTAAACTGCTTTGTTTAGAATTCTCAATTGCACTTAAAAGATTATCTACTGACTTCTCTCCCATTCTATCTAATGATATTAGTTTTTCTCTTTCTAATGAAAATAGATCAATAGTATGAGCAATAATACCTTTCTCATAAAGTGTAGTAACAACTTTATCGCCTAAACCTTCTATATTTAAAGCATCTCTTGAGGCAAAGTGTATTATTCTTCTAATATTTTGATCGGGACAATCTGGATTTTTACATCTCGTAAATGGATCATTTTCTTTTGTGTAAGTTTGTTGTCCGCAAGATGGACATGTATTAGGCATTGTATATTTTGTTGAACCCTCAGTTCTTAGTTCTCTAACTACACGTACTACTTTTGGAATTATCTCACCTGCTTTTTTTACAACGACCATATCACCTATGTGAATATCAAGTTCCTCAATAATATCTTTATTATGTAAAGAAGCTTTAGACACTGTAGATCCAGAAATTACTATAGGATCAAGAATAGCAACTGGAGTGATAATACCGGTTCTACCAACACTTAGTTCTACATCAAGCAATTTAGTGGCTAATTCCTCTTCAGGAAATTTGTATGCGGTAGCCCATCTTGGACTTTTTTGAGTGTAGCCTACTTCTTCTTGTGTTGAGTATGAATTGACTTTTATAACTATACCATCAATGTCATATGGTAGATTTTTCTTGTGCTCTGTCCAATAATTTATATAATCTATAACCTCATCGATATTTTTGCATAATTTGAAGTTAGGATTAACTGGAAGATTATACTCTTTAGCTGTATTTAGAGCATTTTCCTGAGATATAATGCTGTCATCTCCAACTATTGAATAAATAAAAGCTGATAATCTTCTTTTCGCAGTAATTTTTGAATCGAGTTGTCTTAATGAACCCGCCGCTGCATTTCTTGGATTAGCAAATAATACTTCATTATTACTCTCACGTTCAGAATTTAATAGTTCAAATGATTTTCTTGGTAAGTAAACTTCACCTCTCACTTCAAATGTTCTATTATCTTTTAGTACTTTTGGAATTGAGAAGATGGTTTTAATATTTTCAGTAACATCTTCACCAACGCTACCATCTCCACGTGTAGCAGCACTTACCAATCTTCCATTCTCATACTTAATTGAAATTGCTAAACCATCAATTTTTAATTCACATATATATTCAACACTGTGATCTGGTACTAATTTTGAAATTCTTGAATCAAAATCCCTTAAATCTTCAGTTGAGAATGTATTAGATAAACTTAACATTGGAACCTTATGTGTTATTTTTTCAAATTCATCTAATACCCTATCACCTACTCGTTGAGTAGGTGAGTTCTCTAATATATACTCAGGATGATTTTCTTCTAGTTTTTCTAATTGTTTATATAATGTATCATATTCTGTATCTGATATTTGTGGATTATCTTCAACATAATAATCATAAGAATATTTATTTAATAAAGAAACTAATTTCGAAATTTCTTCTTGAACTTGTTTCATAAAAAATTAATCCTTTCTAGTTAAGTTGGCATATTCGATTAGTAATGTTTTCACACCAACTTCACTAAATTCAACTTTAACACTATCGCTTGTAATATCTAATACTTTACCTTCTCCAAATTTCTTATGAATAACAGCATCACCAATTCCATAATTAGTACTTACAGCATTCTTAGGTTTATCTGATATTTTAATTTTTGGACTAAGTCTACTAATAAATTTATTTGCTTCTTCAACATTTGAGCTAGTAGACTCAAATGAAGTTCCAAAAGATGATTCAAAGTGCATAAGCTTATTAGGTACTTCATCTAAAAATCTAGAACGTTTATTCATCTTAATAGAACCAAATTGCATACGTCTATTAGCATATGACATAAATAGTTTTTCTTTAGCACGTGTAATTGCAACATATGCTAAACGTCTCTCTTCTTCCATCTTATTCTTCTCATCAGCACTACTTTCCGCATCACGAATTGAAGGGAATAGATTTTCTTCAAGTCCCATAATAAAGACTACTTTATATTCTAATCCTTTTGCGGCATGAACAGTAGATAACACAACAGAATCTTCTTCATTTTCATCATCAGCGTCAGATGTAAGTGACATTTCAGAAATAAAGTCAATAAGACTATCATTCATACTTGAGAATTGTTTAGCTGAAGACACTAATTCAGAAATATTCTCTATTCTACTTTCAGCATAAGCATCATTTGATTCTTTTAGCATATTTTCATATCCAGAATCTTTATAAATACCAATAATCAACTCATCAATTGAGTATTTATCAGTTTCCGAATATTTTTCTATTAGATTTGTTAATAAGTGGACATTAGTTGTAATTTTCTTAGATACCCCTACTGCCTCTATATTTTTCAAAGCATCAAATAACGATATACCATATTGTGTTGCATAGTTGTCAATTTTTTCCATTGAACTTGCTCCAATACCACGTTTAGGAACATTTATAATTCTTCTTAGACTAAATTCATCATCTCTATTAACTATAACATTAAGATAAGCTAGTAAATCACGCACCTCTTGACGTTGTAAGAATTTTAGAGATCCAATAAGTTTATATGGTATACCAAAAGATAAACAAGAATTCTCCATTTGACGAGAAAGATAGTTTGCACGATATAAAATAGCAATATCCTTATACGATATACCTTCTTTTTTCAATTCTTGAATTTTTTTTGCAATATCATCTGTTTCATCTTTATCATTTGAAGCAGCGTATACTGATATTTTACCTCCACCTTTGTTTTCAGACCATAGAGCCTTTTCTTTTCTATCAGTATTATTTTTAATTACCGCATTCGCAGCATCTAAAATAGTCGAATTAGAACGATAGTTTTGATCTAAGAAAATTAGCTCAACATCTTTATAATCTTTTTCAAAGTTAATAATATTATCACTACATGCACCACGCCAACTATAGATACTTTGATCATCATCCCCAACAACACATACGTTTTTATGGATTTCTGATAACATTTTAATTAATCTATATTGAATTACGTTAGTATCTTGATACTCATCGACATGAATATATTCAAATTTATTTTGATAAATAGCTAGTACTTCAGGGAATTTCTTAAATAGTATAATAGTTTTTAACATAAGGTCATCAAAATCAAGTACACTATTTTTCTTTAGATATCTTTGGTAATGAGCATATATTTCAGCTACGTTTTTCATATATCCAAAACGTGATTGTTCTCTCATAGCCTTTACAGTAGTCATACTATTTTTCGCATTTGAAATTATTTTTAGTATATTAGCTGGTTGATATGAGTCTTCTGAAAGATTAAGATTTTTAACAATTGTTTTTATAATACTTTTTTGTTCACTAGTATCCAAAATTGTAAAGTTTTTATTGTATCCTAATAGTTCTATGTGTTGACGTAGAATTCTTACACACATTGAGTGGAAAGTATTTATCCAAATGTATTTAGAAGTTTCTCCTACTAATGCATAAATTCTTTCTTTCATTTCTTTAGCTGCTTTATTAGTGAATGTTATTGCTAGTATATTACTTTCTAATACATTTTTCTCAGCGATTAAGTATGCAATTCTATTAGTTAATACACGTGTTTTCCCACTACCAGCACCAGCTATAACCATTACTGCACCATCAGTTTTTAAAATAGCTTTTAGCTGATTGTCATTCATATTTTGTACAAAATTCACAGTTATTTCTCCTATTTTTTCTCTAGTTATATTTTATCATACTTTCAAAATAAAAGGGAGTGACTCAAAAATCTTGATTTTTGTAAAATCGATTTTATTGAGTCAGTCCCTCTATTTTTATTTAGTTTGTATATAGATTATAAGAATATTGCTATAGCAGAGATAAATCCACTAGCTAATATAATAAAAATCATTAACCATAATACAATTTTAAATAATTTTTTATTCATATATATTATTCTACCTCACCTAATGTTTCAATCCCTAAGTCAAGTTCATCGATGTCATCATCTTCATCATTTTCTACAACTGAGTCAGTTTTTTTCCCAGTTTTATTCATCATTTCTTCCCTAACAAGACCATAAATTTCATTGTAAAGTTCTTCATTTTCCTCGAAAACTTTTTTCACATTTTCACGACCTTGTCCTAAACGCTCTCCATTATAAGAGAACCATGATCCAGATTTATTAATAATATCTAAATCAACTGCAAAATCAAGAGTTTCTCCAATTTTAGAAATTCCTTCACCAAACATAATATCTACTTCTGCAATTTTAAATGGTGGAGCTACTTTATTTTTAACAATTTTAATTTTTGTTCTGTTACCTAAAATTTCACTATCAGCACCCTTAATTGCTTCACCTTTACGTACGTCAATACGAACTGTAGAATAGAATTTCAGTGCACGTCCACCAGTTGTTACTTCTGGGCTACCAAACATTACACCTACTTTTTCACGAAGTTGGTTAATAAATAACGCAATAGTATTTGCTTTATTAATTTGACCAGTTAATTTACGTAAAGCTTGTGACATAAGACGAGCTTGTAAACCAATATGGTTAGCCCCCATAACTCCATCGATTTCAGCTTTTGGTACTAATGCTGCAACTGAGTCGATAACGATAATATCAATAGCTCCTGATAAAATTAATTTTTCAGCAATATCAAGCGCTTGTTCTCCGCTATCAGGCTGAGATAGGAAAAATTTACCTGGTGTAAAATCAACACCTAGAGCTTTTGCATATTCGATATCAAGTGCATTTTCAGCATCTATAAATGCAGCAATACCACCTGTTTTTTGAACTTCTGCAATTGCATGTAAAGCTATTGTAGTTTTCCCTGATGATTCTGGACCATAAACTTCAACAATACGACCTTTTGGATACCCTCCAATTCCTAAAGCTGAGTCAATCGCTAATGAACCTGATGATACAGCTTCAACTTTAATCGGATTTTCAGATGAAATATCCATAATAGCACCTTTACCATATTCTTTTTCAATTACTTTTATGGCTTCATTAATAGCGGCTTGACGTGCTTTTAAATCGTCTTTTTCTATATGAGTGACTTGTTTATCTTTTGATTTTTTTGCCATTGTTTTTCCTTTCTGCTTATTCTCCAATTACTGTAGTTAAAGTTCCAATACCTTCAACAGTGATTTTAATTTCATCACCTGTTTGTAAGAATCTTGGTGGGTTTTGCGCTGCACCTACTCCTGCAGGTGTACCAGTAGCAATGATGTCACCAGCTTCAAGTGGAACAATTTTACTAATTTCCGCCAATACATCATCAACTCTAAATAACATTTCTGATGTCATAGCATTTTGTTTAATTTCTCCATTAATTTTTGTTACGATACTCATTGATTCAGGTGAACTAACTTCATCTTTAGTTACTAGATAAGGACCTACAACTGCAGATTTTTCTAATGATTTCCCTAGGAAAAATTGTCCATGTTTGTATTGTAAGTCTGTAGCTGTAATGTCATTCATGATTGTGTAACCAAAAATATAATCTAAAACTAATGGTCTTAGTATGTTTTTACCTGGTTTAGATATTACTACAGCAAGTTCTCCTCCGAAGTCTAAGCTATCTGTAATATTTTTATGAGATGGAACTACTTCATTATTTCCAGCTAGAGCTGTTGTTGCTTTCGTAAAGATAAGAACATCCTTAGGAGTTTTAGCAAGCTCATCGCCAAGTTCATTAACATGAGCCTCATAATTGTGTCCAACACAAAGAATATTTTTTGGTGTTCTTGTAATAGGTGAACGCCAAATTATTTTATCAAAGGGTACTTTATAACTTTCAGCTTTACCACTTTCTTCAACTAATTTTAGTACTTTTCTAATTTTTTCAATGAAAGAAACTCCATATATTTCAATTGCTTCCCTTAAAGTCGCAGGTATTTTATCAGTATTATCAAAATCTTCTAGTACTTTAATTAGATTCCATGCACTTTCTTCACGTTTTACTTTTACTCCATATAATTCATTATCGTTATAACTGAATGATAAAAATTTCATAGTTGCCTCCTCGACTGTTATAATTTCTTTAAGTTATTATACCATACTTTTAGTAATATTACTATAGAATAATTCAAAAAAATTAAGTTATCCGTATATTCATTTATATAAAATAAGGATAACTTAATAATTTATAAATTTTTTTTCAAATTGTTTATTACATCTTTTGGAATACCTAATTTTAACAGTCTTTCTTCAGATGCTTCTTTAATTTCTTCAATTGAAGAAAATGTTTTAAGTAAGAGATTTTTTCTCACTTTTCCAATACCTTGAATATTGTCCAAACTAGAGTTATACATATTTTTAGTTTTAATTGCTCTATGATAAGTAATAGCAAACCTATGCACTTCGTCTTGTATTTGTTTTAAAAACAGATATTCTGCTGAAGTTTTTGGAAATTCAATTATTTCGTAGTCATCAGTAATAATATACTCTGTTATATGTTTATCATTTTTTGCTAAACCAATAATTTTAATTTGTGTTAATCCAAGCGTTTCATGAACAATCTCTATCGCAGCATTAAGATGGTTTTTTCCACCATCGACAATTAATAATTCTGTATTAGTTTTCTTATCTTTATAGTTTCTATACAAAACTTCTTTCATCGTCTGAACATCATTTATTCCCATAGATTCATCGATTTTAAATTTTCTATAGTTATATGTATTTTTTTTACCATTTGTAAAATTTACTTTTACCGATACGGCATCTACCCCCATAATATTCGAGTTATCAAATGCATCAATACTATCTATTGATTTAATACCTAGTTTCTCAGCTATGTTATTTAATGTTACTTGTAATTTACGTTCTTTTAATTCTTCAATTGCTAAATTATTATCTAAATAATATCTAGCATTTTCTTTTACTGTATCTAATATCTTCCTATGATTTCCTCTTTTTGGAATTATAATCTTACAATCAACTACAGTTGATAATAAATTATCATCAACTTCATCAATATAGATTTCTTTAGGTAATTTATTCATGGCATAGTATTGAATTAAATAAGAATATAAAATCTGATCTGGACTATCGTATAGATTAAAATATTCAACTTTACGTTCAATAATATTACCTAATCTAGATAAAAATATTTGAATACAGATATAATCATTATTAAAACTATACCCTATGTAGTCGCGATCTATATTATTGCTATCTGCAACAACTTGATTCTGTACTGAAACCTCAATAGATTTTATATAACTATGAATCTGACCTGCAGCTTCAAATTCAAGATTTTTAACATGGTCTTGCATTTTATTATTCAAGTCTTCTAAAATTTCTTTAGTATTACCTGTCAGAAATGATTTTATTTTATTAATCTGAGTTTTATATTCATCAGGTGTAATCTTTTTAGCGCATGGCCCTATACATTCACCTATTTGATAATACATACATGGACGTTTTTCTACAGGATTACACTTTCTAAGTGGGTATATTTTATCAAGAATCTTTTTTACTTCCATCGCAGATTTGATATCAACATACGGCCCAAAATAAATATTTTTATTACTCTTTTTATATTTTCTTGTCATTAATAACCGAGGATGTTCTTCCTTAGTAATCATCAAATAAGGGTAACTCTTATCATCTTTTAATCGAATATTAAAGTACGGTCTATATTTTTTTATTAAGTTGTTCTCAAGTAATAATGCTTCCTTCTCTGAGTTTACTATAATGTATTCAAGATCTTCAATTTTTGAAACTAAAGTTTGTGTTTTTTTATTGTGAGTCCCAGTAAAGTAACTTTTTACTCTATTCTTTAAATTTTTAGCCTTACCTACATAAATTATTTCTCCAATGTTATCTTTATATAGATAACAACCAGGATTATCTGGAAGTAATTCTAATTTTTTTTGTAATGTTAAATTCATTATTATCACCATTTAATTGTATATTAACTTTTTAAAAAAGGGAGTGACTCAAAAATCGTGATTTCATAGAAATCGATTTTGTCGAGTCACCCCCGCACAGTTTATTAGATATCTAAAAAGCTTACCCAAAGCGAATTTAGATATCAATAAACCACTGCGTCTATGAGTTCTCATGTAAACTATTTTTAAAATCTAGTACTTTCGAGTCAGCACCTTTCATTATCATTATCTAGCTATTATCTCTTCTGTCATTATTATTTATATTAGTTGAAGAGTTTGTATTTCTTGAAGATGAATTATTAGAGTTATTATCATTATTTGTTCTAGCATCAGTATCAGAATCTTCTCTTGAAGTTTTTTTCTCTTTTCCTTTTGAAATTATAATTTCAAGTGATTCCTCACTAGGAATTATACTAGATCCACTTCTTATACTTTGAGAAATTACTGTACCAGCTTCTTTATCTGAGTATTCTTCTTTATAAGAAACATTTTTAAATCCATAAGAAGCAATTACACTTTCAGCTCTACTACTATCTTCACCGACTAAATTAGGCATAGAAACTTTTTTCTTACCACTTGAAACTTGAATAATTAGTTCTTTCTCTTTCGGAACTATTTCTGTACCCGCTGGGATATTTTGAGAAACTACTTTACCTGTATCAAATCTGTCGCTTTCAACTTTTTCAACAGTAATATTCTTAAATCCTAGTTTCGATGCGTTTCTTTTTACATTATCTTCATTCATACCAACAAAGTTAGGCATATCAACAGTTTTCTTACCAGATGAAACACGTAAATCAACTTTTGATCCTTTTCTGACTTTTTTACCAGCCTTAGGATCACTATCAATAACTGTTTTTTCTTTTACATCATCACTAGCAACTTCAGTAATATCTCCAACTTCTAAGCCAGCTTTAACAATAGTAACTTTTGCTTCCTCTAAAGTCTTATTACGAACATCAGGTGCAGAGACACTATTAGCACCTATTAAATAGTTATATGTGAAAAATGCTCCAACAATAATTGCTACAATTGCTAGTATTGCTAAGAATATATGTTTAGCCTTAGAAGTTTGCTCCTTATCATTTTTCTTACTTACACTATTATAACTATTTTTATACTGCTTATTCTGATATCCCCTATTGTTATTGTTATTTTGTCGTTGATTCTCTTCATAATCGTAATAATCATCTTCTTCATTATAATTATTATAATCTGAATAACCATGAGGATTATCAATAGGATTTCTATCAATATATTGAGTTTGATTATAGTTATTATTTTGAGCTGGTTCTGTTGGTATTTTGAATCCTGTGTATTTATTTTCATGTAATCGTTCTGGATTTAATACAGTACTTAAATCTTCAAATAACTCCTTCGAACTTATATATCGTTCATTAGGGTTTTTCATTGTAGCATGAAGTACTATATTTTTTACACTTTGAGGTACATTATCTCTATATTTATCGATATCAGGAAGCTCTTCTTGCAAATGTTTTAAAGCGATAGCAACTGCTGATTCACCTTTGAAAGGTATTTGACCTGTTATCATTTCAAAAATAAGAATACCAAGAGAATATATATCACTTTGAGCTGTAGCAACATTCCCGCGAGCTTGTTCTGGAGATAAATAATATACAGTCCCTAACATTTGATTTGTTTGAGTCAATGTAGTATCTCCATATGCTCTAGCAATACCAAAATCTGTAATCTTACATGTTAAATTCTCATTCATTAAAATATTCTGAGGTTTAATATCTCTATGAATAATACCATTCTGATGGGCATGACTTAGTCCCGCTGCAACTTGCTTCGCTATATGAACAATTGTTTCGATAGGAATACGTGGATTTTTTATCATGTAGTCTTTTAAAGTCATTCCTTCTACATACTCAAGTATTAGATAGTAAAATTCTCCTTCGTTCTCCACGTCATAAATAGATACTATATTAGGATGAGAAAGACTAGTTACTGCTTTAGCTTCTCTATTAAATCTTTTTACAGCATCTTCATCATTAGCATCAATTTTAAATGTTTTAATAGCTACTTGTCTATCTAAAATCGTATCATAACCTAACCAAACAGTGGCCATTCCACCTGTACCTAGATGATCTAAAATTTTATATCTATTACATATAATTTTATTTATCATGGTTTACACCCCCTAGATTTTTTATTATAGCTACAGATATATTATCTATTCCTCCGCGATTTACACACAATTCTATTAGTTTTTCTACAGATATTGATAATTCATTATTTCTAACTATATCTTGAATTTCTTCGTTTTCTATCATGTTTGTTAAACCGTCAGAACATAGTAAAAAATAATCATAGTTGCTTAAATCATCAATAAACGTGTGTAAATTAATATTATCTCTTGTAGCTAATGCTTGAGTTAGTACATGGCGTTCTGGATGAGTTTTTGCTTCTTCTTGTGTTATAGCTCCGGCACTTATTAAGGCTCCAACAAATGAATCTTCTACAGTAACAACATTCATCTCATTATCTTTAGTCAAACCATACGCGCTACTATCACCAATATTATAAACAACAACTTGATTGTCAAATGTAGCTACTGTGACAATAGTAGTTCCCATTTTTTTATTCTTTTCTTGTGATTTATTAAATAATTCTAAGTTCAATTTTTCTATTTTATCACAAAGCCAATTTTTCATATTATTAAAATTGGCAAACGTTAAATCTTGCCATTCTTTTTCTAAAGTCGACACGATATAATTACTTGAATATGCTGCATTACTATGGCTCCCTACTCCATCACAAACAACTGCAAGGACTTCTCCTTGTTTATTCTTTGTAACACTAACTGCATCTTCATTTTTTTCTTTTCTTCCCTTATTACTATTATACGAATATACTAGTGGCATCTGGAATTCCTCCTTTTACCTCTTCCTTACGTTCTTTAGCACGAAGTTGTCCACAAGCTGCATCTATATCATCACCTTGTGTTCTTCTAATTGTCACATTAACTTTATTTTTCTTAAGCACTTTTTCAAATGCAAATATATCGCTTTTACTTGTTCTAACGTAGTTACGTTCTGGAACATAGTTAATAGGAATTAAGTTAACATGACAGTTTAGACCTTTAATAATCTCCGATAATTTCTCTGCATGTTCTTTTTGGTCGTTTACTTTACCCATTAGACCATATTCAAAAGTAATACGACGATTAGTAGTTTCTTGATAATATTTTAAAGCTTCCATAAGCTTATCAATATTATAAGCTCTGTTTACTGGCATGATTTTACTTCTTAATTCATTAGTAGGTGCATGTAAAGAAACCGCGAAGTTAATTTGAACTTTTTCATTCGCAAAATCATATATTTTTGGAACTATTCCAGAAGTTGAAACAGTAATGTGTCTAGCTCCAATATTAAAACTTTCATCACTATTTACTATTCTGATGAAATCCATCATCTCATCGTAGTTTTCAAATGGTTCACCAATACCCATAATTACGATACTAGAGATACGTTCACCTTTTTTATCTAATTCTTGTTGAACTTTTAACACTTGAGAAACTATCTCACCCGCTTCTAAATTACGTTTTAAACCACCAAGTGTTGAAGCACAGAAAGTACAGCCGATACGACATCCTACTTGTGTTGTTACACAAAGAGAATTTCCGTATTTATTTTTCATAAGTACACTCTCAATTGTATATTTATCTTGTAGCTCAAATAAGAACTTCATAGTACCATCAGCTGATTCTTGTTTAATTATTGTTTTTAAAGTTGTAATTTCGAACTCTTCAGCAAGTTTTTCTTGTAATGATTTAGGTACATTTTTCATTTCTGAAAAGTCTGTAACCCTCTTTTTATATAACCAATCATAAATCTGCTTAGCTCTAAATTTCTTTTCACCAATACTAACAATATACTCTTCTAATTGATCTAATCTTATAGAATATATTGACATTTTATCGAAATCTTTTAACCATCTAGACTTTTTATAACCTTTAAAATCTGAAATTAACATTTTGCCTCCATTTTTTTAAGTTTTGCGATAAAAAAACCATCGCAACTATACTCATCTGGTAATATTTCTAATACACCATTTTCTCTCGATTTAACTATACTATTGTTTAAAGTTATATTCTCTAAACTAAAATCTTTGTTCTCTTTTAAAAACTTCTCGATATTTTTTATATTTTCTCTCTTATCTATTGTACAAGTAGAATACATAAGTGTTCCACCTTGTTTAACATAATTTTTGCTATTTTCTAAAATTTGATATTGAAGTTTCGCAATATCTTCAATATACGCATTAGTAATTTTATATTTTATCTCGGGTTTGTTTTTAATAACCCCTATCCCTGAACATGGAACATCACATACAACTATATCAAAATTTTCAATAAATGAATCATTATTTACTGTTGCATCTTGTTCTTTAACTTGAATATTTGTTATATCAAGTTTTTCTTTGTTATCTTCGATTAACTTAAGCTTATGTATATATTTATCACATGAAATTAAAGTAGAATTAAAATATTTACTAGCTATATGTAGACTTTTTCCACCAGGAGCAGCACAAGTATCTAGTATTTTATATTCTTTATCTAGTGACAAACCAATTGATGATGCCACTAACGCACTTGCCTCATCTTGTATAATATAATATCCTTTAGTAAATAAGTTACTATCTAAGTTTAATTTATTTAAAATAAGACTATCTTCACAGATTTCACTCTCGCTAACCGCATCACCTAATTTTTCTATTAGCTCTTTCTTAGTGATTTTTAAAGGATTATATCTAATACTATTTTTACTCTTCTCATTAAAAGATAAAACAATTTTTTGAGCTTTTTCTACTCCGTATTGTTCTTTAAGTATATTGTATAATTCGTTAGGACAACTATTTTCTATACAGAATTGCTCGGCTTTATTTTTATACTTAAGATCTAAATTACTAGCATGTCGTTCAATATTTCTAAGAATACCATTTACGAATTTTCCTGTGATATTACCTGCAACTTTCTTACTTAGTTTAACAGCTTCATCAATAATTGCGAAATTTGGAGTTTTATCCATATACAGTAATTGATAAATGCTCATTAATAGGATAACTTTAACCTTTGGCTTAACCCTACCTTTTGAATAGCTTTTAAGAATATGTTCAAGATATATTTTATTCTTTATAGTGCCGTACACTACTTCACTAATAAATCTTTTATCTTGTTCTTGAACCTTATGCTGATTAAAGTACTTATTTAACGTAATGTTGCTATAACCATCTTCTTGAATAATTGTATAAAGTACTTCATAAGCAATATGTCTAGCATTAATGCTACTCATTTTCTTCACCTAAAATTGTCCCTACATAATCTTTCTTATTAGATAAGAAATTAACTACAGGCATACGCTTTTTACCAGATACTTGAAGTTCATGTACTTTTAGAACTGTACCATTTCCACATAAAACATAGATATTTTTCTTATCTTGCTTAATTATAGTTCCTACTTTACTATAACTAGATTGTTCTTCTAACTCAACAACTTCACTAGACCAGATTTTTAACACATTACCATCTAAGTAAGTAAATGCACCTGGCGTAGGATCCAATGCGCGAACTTTATTAAACACTTCTCTCGCTGATGTATTCCAATCTATCTTCTCATCTTCTCTTAAGATATTTCTTGCAAATGTAGCTTGCTCGTCATCTTGTTTTTCAGGTGCAATGTCACCACTAAAAATTTTCGGTAAAGTTTCATTTAGTAAATCACGACCAGCTACTGAAAGTTTATCATGTAATGTTTCATAGTTATCACTATCTAAAATATCAACTTCTACTTTTGAAATCATATCTCCTGCATCTAATTTTTTAACCATATACATAATAGTAATACCTGTTTTCTTATGATCTTCTAATATCGAATATTGAATAGGTGCACCACCACGTAATTTAGGTAATAATGACCCGTGAACGTTTATACATTTATGTTCTGGGATTTCTAAGATTTTGTCTGGTACAAGCTGTCCATATGCAGCTGTAATAATTATATCAGGGTTTAAATCTTTTAATGTATTATATGTCTCTTCATCTGTTGATATTTTTTCAGGTTGTAATACCTTAATATTATTCTCTAATGCGACAACTTTTACTGGCGGTGGTGTTAACACCTTTTTTCTACCAACTTTTTTATCTGGTTGGGTAATTACTAAATCTATCCCATAATTTTCAATTAACATTTCTAAAACAGGAACAGCAAATTTTGGAGTCCCCATAAATACTATTTTTTTATTGTTCATTTATTTCTCCTAATAAAGAATTTAATCTTATTAATTATATCATATTTTCTTATATTCTTCTATTATTCATCGGTTTTTAGCGCTCTAGTTAATAATTATTATTATCAGATTCAAAATTTAATAAGAACCTCTTATTTTCTAATCCTGCAGCATAACCTGTTAAAGATCCATCAGTACCTATAACTCTATGACAAGGAATAAATATCAAAAATGGATTATGCCCAACTGCTCCACCTACAGCTTGAGATGACATACCATTAATCCCCTGTAATTCAGCAACTTTCTTAGAAAGATACTTATAAGTAACTACATCACCATATGGAATATCTTTAAGTAACGACCAGATATTTTTTCTAAAATCAGTTCCTATCATTTTTATAGGTACATTTTCTAAACTGGGTTTTTCATTTTTAAAATAGCTATCTAACCACAACTTTGCCAAATTAAACACTTCTAATTCTTCATCAAATGAATATTTATTAATATCATCAGGAAAATATTTTTGACCTTCTAAATAACAACCACATAGATGTAGACCATCAGAAATTAAATATAGAAGACCTATCTTACTCTTATATGTGCAATAATACATTTAAAACTCCTTTAATTTTTTATAAATTAGTAAAAACATTTACTTTTACCTAACTATTGATTATCTTTTTAAATTTATTCGCTTATATGATATTTCTATTAATTACTTACCTTCCACATATCAAAACAACATATATTTTAATATATAACTTTTTATATTATAAAAAGACTAAGAACAAGCTTAGTCTAACCATATAATATTTCTAATTTTTGTTTTACGAGCATTTTGATATTTATTTTCATAGGTTTTATGTAATGTTGCAAGATAATAAATAGAATTCTTATTATTTTTCTTTAGACCTAGAACAATTACCTCATGTCCTTTATTTTTATAGATAATTAAATTTAAATACATTGTATTAGGGTCAATATCTTTTTCCACAATACATAATTCTACATCTTTTTTTAAAAAAATTTCATGAATAAATGGATAACTATTTATTCTAGGACGGATAATTCCAAAATTTTTGTGTTTCCTTATATGATTTAATGTTAAATATCCACTTTCAATAGATTTAATGGAATTAGTTGTACTGCCTGATATAACTTTATGCAAACCTAACAAATGATGTAAGTCTGTTTTAGAAAAATAAACATGGATAAAATTCACTTCTTTAATATGAAGTCCCTATACAACACATTTTATTACAAAAATTTTCTTCGTAATCTCTTAAAATTTCTAAAAGTTTCAACTTACAATCCTTTCATTATCTTTAAAAATAAAAAAAAATGCCCTATTGAACATCTTTTATTGAACACGTACTCGAAGACATCTCGAGTAGGGATCGGTGAACAGACATAAACCCTCTGCCAGGGAACATAGCGTGTTCCTACTATGTCGTCGACTAGTTTAACCTATAATAAGGTTAATAACGAGACGAGAAGGAGAAATTTTCCATTCCTTTTAATCTCAATATCAATTTTAATATATCCTTCGTAATTTGTCAACTTTTCCTGCTGTATCATGTTTTATTCACTATCCCATTTCTACCTGTTTACTTGTAGTGTTAAAAAAGAGAGTATGATTAAAAAAATCATCTCTCAGTTTATTATTATTTATCTTCTTCCTTATAAATTTTAAATAATAAGAATACAACTCCTACACAAATAAAGCAATCCGCTAAGTTGAATATAGGAAAATCATAGCCAAAAATTCTAAAATCTAGGAAATCGACAACTTCATGCCTAGTTATTCTATCAATAAAATTTCCAATTGCTCCTCCATAAATTAGAGAAAAAATAGCTTTATCAAAACTTGATAATATATTTCTTTGTTTAACTAAATAATATGTTAAAATAGCAATAAAAATTATCGTAATAACTATAAAAAATATACGGCTATCTTGTAAAATTCCCCATGCGGCTCCTCTATTTCTATGGGATGAAATACTAAAGAAATTAGCAATAACTTCCTTACTTTCTCCTAATGTAAAATGATTAACTATAAAATTTTTACTAAGTTGATCTAGCAATATTAGAAAACATGCCAGTATAAATATAATTAGCATAGTCCTTCTCCTCTTATTTTAATACTAATAATTTTTCTAATTCAGGGTCAATAGAACGCTCACCTCTTGCAGGGAGTTTATAACGACCTAAATGAATTAATTGATGATGTATTTTACCCCAACTTTCCATAGGAAAAACACTCATCAGATTTTTTTCGACTTGAAGCGGACTATCATTTATATCCGCAAGACCAAACATTTTTGCAACCCTTTCTACATGAGTATCAACTGCTATAGCAGGTATATTAAAACCAACAGAAAGAACAACATTCGCTGTCTTTCTACCTACACCGGGTAAAGTTTCTAATTCCTCTCTAGTTTGTGGCATTTTATAGTCATAAACGTCTCTAAGCATATTAGCCATTCCAACAATATTTTTTGACTTAGCTTTATAAAGACCTAATGTACGAATATATTTTTCAATGTCTTCTACTTTAGCATCAGCATAGTCATCAATAGTTTTATAATTTTCGAATAATCCTACTGTAGCTCTATTAACATACTCATCTTTACATTGGGCAGACAACAGAACAGCAATAATCAATTCTAAATTGTTAGAAAAATCTAATTCACATTCAACATTAGGAAATACTTTATCCAAATAATCCATTACTTTTTTTGCTTTAATCTTTTTTTGTCTATTTGTTAAACCAGTCATAACCTAAATTAGTTCCACTTTCTTTTTTTATTTCTTTACTAACTTTATTGTTTAAAATACCATTAACATAACTAATATTTTTTGAGATAGTTAATGCCTCATCTATTTCTGTTTTTGTATATTTTCTTTCAAACCATGAAGACACTATATCCATCTCTTTTGAAGTTAATATTTTCCCTGTGACTTTCTCAACTAATCTTAAAAGTTCACGTAATGTATAGTAATCATCTTTATTATTTAACACTATAAAGTCTATCCTACTATCCGGTAAAAGCGCTATTAATTCTTTCTTAATCAAAATATCTAAGAGAGAAAAAATCTGATCTTCAGAAAAACTTAATTTTCCCTTGAAAACTTCTATTGAAAAAGGTATCTTCCCTTGATTTGTCAAATAACTTATCTGAAGAAGAAACATTGCTTCCTCTCCAGATAAGTTATGAGAAGTATAATTCATTAAGAAATCAGCATCAACTAAAAGACTTTTTATATTGATATTGATCATATTAAACTCCTATGGTGTTAGTCTGTTTAATAAACGTGGGAATGGAACAGTTTCACGAACGTGTCCGTTACCTGTAATCCAAGCAACTGTTCTTTCCAATCCTAAACCAAATCCTGCATGTTCAACAGAACCATATTTACGTAAATCTAAATACCAACCATAAGCATCAAGATTTAAATCGTGTTTCTTAATATTTTCTAATAGTTTATCATAGTCGTCTATACGTTGAGAACCACCAATAATTTCTCCGTATCCTTCAGGAGCAATTAAATCAGCACATAATACAACGCCAGGTTCGTTTGGATCTTCAATCATATAGAATGGTTTAATATCTAATGGCCAGTGAGTAATAAACACAGGTTTATTATAGCTATTAGCTATAAATGTTTCATGTGGTGATCCAAAATCATCTCCGTATTCAATATCGTCAAATCCATTTTCTTTTAATAACTTGATTGCATCTTTATATTTAATACGAGGGAATTCTCCTCTAGCATTTTCTAATGCTTCAATATCACGACCTAAAACTTTAAGCTGTTCTTGACATTTTTCTAATACATCAGTTAATAAGTGATTAACAAAAGCTTCTTGTAGAGCTAAACTTTCATCATGATTACAGAATGCCATTTCAGCTTCAATCATCCAGAACTCGATTAAGTGACGACGAGTTTTAGATTTTTCAGCTCTAAATGTAGGACCAAATGAGAATACTTTACCAAATGCCATTGCAGTAGCTTCTAAGTATAATTGACCTGACTGAGAAAGGTAAGCTTCTTCGTCAAAGTATTTAGTGTTGAATAATTCTGTTGTTCCTTCTGGAGCTGATGAAGTTAAAATTGGTGGATCAGTTTTTAAGAAACCTTCTTTTTCAAAGAAATCATAAGTTGATTTAATGATTTGATTTCTAATTGTTAAAATAGCGTGTTGTTTTTTAGAACGAATCCAAATGTGACGGTTATCCGCTAAAAATTCTACTCCATGTTCTTTTGGAGTGATAGGATAATCAACTGCTTCAGAAATTACTTCAAAATCTTCAATCTCTAACTCAATTCCAGAAAGTTCTCTTTCATTTTCTTTAATTAACCCTGTTACTTTTAATGAAGTTTCTTGTGGTAAGTGACGTAATTGTTGATATCTTTCTTCACCTAAAGATTCTTTTAAAGCGATAGCTTGAATAAATCCAGCTCCATATCTTAATTGGAAAAATGCAATTTTACCACTGCTTCTCTTGTTAGCAATCCATGCACCAAGAGTTACTTTTTGACCTAGTTGTTCTTTTAAATTGTTAATGTTCAACTTACAGTCCCTCCTAATTTTAATTAATGTTTTGTTCAATTTTAAATTGTAATATATTATATATAAAAACTATTTATATTATAACATAAATTTACTATTTTTTTAATTATGTGTTTTTATTTTTCTCATCTAATGTTCTAAATCTCGAAAAACTATAATACTTTCAAATATATCTTTAAGATAGTAACGATACTCCAGAATATCCTTCGTCGCGTAACATCTGTATGATATTTTATTATTTTTTATAACTTCATTATATAATTCGTTAAAATTATCCTTTATTGAGAAATTGTAATATTTTATATAACTTCTTTTTTCTCTTTTATTAAAATATAAATCCTTATATTTATTACTTTCAAATACATATAATATTGAACCTGTAGCTTTTGAATTCAATAATTCCTCATCACCATTACTATAAATATAATGTGCTTTAGCTTTTAGATTTAAATATTTATGGTTTCTTGAATGAATTATATTAATTAATCCCTTCACTTTCTTATCGTCAACAACTGTTAATTTCAAACTATTTTCTTGATTAAGTACAACGAATTTATATGCATTTTTAGAATTTGTAAGTACATCTTTTAATTTTTTCATAAATTTGTAAGAAACTGGTAATATATCTTTATAAGATTTTATATCATTTAATATAGCCTCTACATCTTGAAGAATAAAACTCAAACTGTCATTATATAAGAATAAACTTTCTGATATATACATTTCATGTAAGAATTTTACAAGACCATCTATATTATTTCTTAACATTTTAATGTTTTTGTCTTTAAGATTTTTCGATACAGCAACATTTAACTCAATAATAACATTTTTATAGAAATAATCCTTTGTATTTTTTGAATCAAGTTCACGTCCTAAAATCTTTTTGTTTTCAAAAATAAAAGTATGATTTTTTAAGTTGTTATTTTCCAATAAATACTCGATTGAATTATAATTTGTAACAATATTTTTACAACTATCGGAAACCCTATTCTTTTCATCGAAATAATAAGATTTAGAGCTTATTAAAATACCATTTCTTATATTATCAATATACAATTTCTCAAGATAAAGTAAATTCAACTCACAAAAGTCCCCAGAATTTGTTTCTAATATCCATACATATAGTTTTATTAATAATTTATCTAAATTTAAATCTTCTTTTTTGGGGAATAGTTTAAATATATTTAATGGAACATAATTACTCTTTTCTTTTAAAATAACATAGTTCCTAATTTTAAAGTTGTCTATATATTTCTTTTCATTAATAGATGAAAACAATATAAATTTATCTTTAAAATTTTTATCATTAACTTCATATGATACTTTTTTAAAATCTACACCATCAAAATTAATGAAGTCTTCTTTTTTTATTTTCTTTCCTCTAATTATTCCTTTGCAATATCTAGCAAATTTAAGAGTATTGTAATCTATTTTTTCTAAAAGTACTTCAATCTTTTTAAAATTGTTTGAATTTATATTTGCTATTCTCTTAGAAATTTCTTTTAGTAATTCTACTGTTACTTGTACATCAATAGCGGCATTATGATATCCATCACCAGAGTATAGAGCAAGAGAATTAGATAAATCAGATAATCTATAACTTTCCTGAGTTGGCATAAATAATCTAGCTAGTTCAACCGTATCTAAAGACATTTTAGCATGATATCTTATTCCTACATCATGAAACCTTTTCTTTAAAATTACATAATCAGATGGTAAGCCGTGGCAAACAAGTATATCTTCTTTTATGAAGTCATATAATTCTTTGGCAACATCTTCAAAATATAATTTTTCGCTTAACATATCATTATTAATACCAGTTAACTCAGTAACAAAAGGTGAGACTTGTTTTTTAGGTTTTATATAATAATTAATAGACTCTAACTCTTTAAAGTTTTGATTAAGTTTTGTTGCAGAAAACTGAATTATTTCTTTTTCCTCAGTTAATTCAATATCCACTACACAAAATAATTTATTCATATATTCCCTCACCTCTCTTTCATTACATCTATTTATTATCTCTTATTTTCATTAAAAAATCTAGTATGTCTTTTCTTGTATTATCTATTTTATATAATATAATATCTTCTTCTAGTTTCTTAATGATTTCTTTTATCCACGGTCCTGCAGGCTTATCTATTATACTAATGATTTCCATTGAAGTTATAGCTATATCATTAAAAGATTCAATTGGTAGTTTAATCTTTTCTATATCTTCTTTATCACAATACTTAGAATAACTAGCTATAAAAGCAATATCTTCGATATCATAGTTATATAAAATTATTTCTAAAGGAACATTACTAATAAAGTCCTTGTTAATTTTTTCATATATTTTAACCTGTTTAATTTCTTTATTAGATAGTTTTAGTTCTTTTAACTTTTCAAAAGAAATATCATTAATATTAGATAGGATGTATAAACTTTGACAAAAAGTGTAATTTGAAAAATCAATTATTTTAGAAATTTTATCTAGAAAAGGAATATAATTATTCAATTTACTATCTAATAATAATTCCAAACTACGTTTATTACCTTTTCCAGTCAATAGTTTTCTAAATTCATTTACTATACGCTCAATTGAAACATATTTTATAAGCTCCGCATTATTTTTTATGGCCTTTAAGGTATTTTCTTCAATTTCAAAGCCAAGTTTTGAGGAGAAACGGAATGCTCTTAACATTCTTAAGGCATCTTCGAAGAACCTTTCATTAGGATTATTAACAGTTTTTATTATTTTATTTCTTAAGTCTTTCTCTCCACAGTGATAATCATACAATTTCCCCTTACTATCAAGAGCCATAGCATTTATTGTGAAATCTCGTCTATCTAAATCTTCCTTTAAATCACTAACAAACTCCACCTTTTCTGGAGTACGATGATCAATATAATCATCTTCAGTTCTAAAAGTTGTTACTTCAAAACTGTCACCATTTATCAATATTGTAACCGTTCCGTGTTGTATTCCTGTATCTATACTTTTTTTAAAGATTTGTTTAACTTCATCAGGTAAAGCATTAGTAGTAATATCTATATCAGAAAAATCATCATTAAGTAAGTAATCTCTAACACAACCACCCACAAAATATGCTTCATAACCTGCCTCATTGAATTTTACCAGTATATTTATTGCACTGTTAAATTTCTTTTTAAAGTTATTTATTTCCATATTATCCTTTCAAAATAGTAAAGGACTGGAGAAACCCCCAGCCCTTTTAATCTCTTATATTATTTAGATAAGTTATAAGTATCTCTAGCAATCATAACTTCTTCATCTGTTGGAATAACAAATGCTTTAACTTTAGAGTCTGCTGTAGAAATTTCTGCAACTTTTCCACGTACATTGTTTCTTTCTTTATCAACTTGTACACCTAGGAAAGTTAATCCTTCTAATACTTCTTCACGTACCCATGTAGCATTTTCACCAACACCAGCAGTAAATACGATAGCATCTACTCCGTTCATAGCTGCAGCATAAGCTCCAACATACTCTTTAATTCTGTTGATGTAAACATCGATTGCTTCAGCAGCATGTGGGTTAGTATTTCTTACAGATTCAACATCACGTAAATCAGAAGATAATCCTGAAACTCCTTTTAATCCTGATTCGAAGTTGAAAATACGCACGATTTCTTCAAGAGATAATCCAGTTTTTTGAGCGATGTAAGGGATAGTAGCTGGATCAATATCACCAGTTCTAGTACCCATTACTAATCCTGATAGTGGAGTGAATCCCATAGAAGTGTCGAATGATTTACCATTTTTAATAGCACAAATTGAAGCTCCGTTCCCGATGTGACAAGAAATAGTTTTTAGTTCTTTTGGATCTTTCCCTAAAACTTCAGCAACTTTTTCCCCAATGTATCTATGGCTAGTTCCGTGAGCACCATATTTACGAACTCCGTATTTCTCATAAAATTCTCTTGGTACAGCATACATGTAAGTTGATCTTGGCATACTTTGGTGGAATGCTGTATCGAATGTTAATACATTTGGAACTCCAGGTAATTCTTTTTGGAACGAACGAACACCTTTAATATTAGCTGGGTTGTGTAAAGGCGCTAAATCTTCGATTGAATCTACTTTAGCTAACTCTTCATCATTAACTAATACAGAAGCATCATAGAATTCTCCACCATGAACGACACGGTGTCCAACTCCTTCGATTTCTTTAACATCTTTCACAATTCCTAATTTAGTTAATTTTTCAAGTAACATTTCGATTGCTACATCGTGATTTGGAATATCTAATGTTTCTTTATTTTTTTCGCCGTTGAATTCGATAGTGAATACACTATTTTCAATACCGATTCTTTCAACTAGTCCTTTTGTAATAACTTTTTCTTCAGGCATTTCAAATAACTGAAATTTTAAAGATGAACTTCCTGAGTTAATAGCTAGTATCTTTGTCATAAGTATATATCTCCTCTTACTCTATTTGCATTATATATAATATTATCTCATTAAATATAATTAATTACAAGAGTTATTTATTTTTTTTTATAAAAAAATTTACAAAAAAACTGATAACCAGAATACGCTATCTATATTTTAGTTATCAGTTTTATTAGTTTTTATAATTTTAAAATGAATATGAAAATATTTCGATTAAATTAATATTTAAGATGTATATGTACTACTAACTATAGCCCAACCACCATTATCATATTGTTCAAGTTCGCCTCTTCCATTAACTCTATACTTCCCAACAACACTTCCATTACGTTTTAAATTAGCATAAGCTAAATGATCACTACCTAACCAAACATCATATGAAAAATCAGATGTAGAAGAATTACGAGCAAAATCTTTAATATACATAGCTCTCGCCCAGTTACCAACTTGTGTATCAGTCAATTCTTTTGTATTTACCGAACTATCTTCTCTAAGCACTATACTACTTGAATTAGACTTACTGTCTTTACTACTATTGTTATCTTTAGATTTTTCACTTAATCCTCTTACAGTATAAGAGCGTTTAAATTCACCTTTAAGCTCAAGTTTTTTAGCATCAGCAGAAGATTTGCTAAGACTTATTGTAACTTCAACCTTTTCTCCATTTTTTAAATTATTTGATTTACTATAGGTAATCGTAGGTTCTTGTAAAAATTGTGTTACACTTCCATCTGCATTTTCTACTGTTGGGACCTTCTTAATATCTGCTGCTGCAGTTCCATCCCCATCAGTTCCATACGGTTTAAATTCTATTTCATATTGATTAAGATCAACTACTGCCTTTTTATTTACTACATATTTATTATAAGCAAAATAACCAGAGATAGCTATAAGTCCAACGATTAGAAAACTAACTAAAAGTATTATGCCTGTTCTTTTCTTAGGTTCAGCATATTCTTCATATACTTGATTAAAATTATTATCATTTTGTTCGTAATATTCTTGGTTATTTGTAGCAAATTGATTGTTATCATTATAAACATTATAACTTTCTTGATATTGCTGAGTATTATAATTCATGTTTTTATCTTGATAATTTATATCGTAATCATTTGTTCCCTGATTATAATAATCGTTATATCCCTGCATATCTTGATTTTGAAAGTTGTCATTAAAATTAGTATTTTGATTATAGTGATCGTTAAACATATTTTGATTTTGATAATTATCATTATAAATTTGACTTTGGTCATAATTAGATTCATTATAATCCATAAAGTCCTGGTTTTGATAATTATCATAATAATTCTGATTCTGATCTTTATAACCATTGTTAGATTCGTTATTATTATATCTTTGATGATTATTACCCATAACTAAACTCCTATACTTCATGATACCATTTCTATATATAATTTATTTATTATATTTCACTTATAATATTACCATACATCTAATGATTTTTCTATATCAACCGTAATTAGACAGAAAATAAAAAGATTATAAAATTAACTTTCATCAAAATAATAATTCGGATTCAAGTACATCTTATAATCAATTTACTAATTACTCATTAAATAAATTTTCTAACTGTCTTGTTGCAGACTTAATCTCATAACCATGTTCACTAATTTTTTTATAAATGTATTCATTATCTAATACACGCGAATTTCTAACAGAAAGAATCATATCAGCCCAAATCTTCCATTCATCTTTTAAAGATAAGCTATTATCATAATTTTTTAGAATTTTAGCAACTGGCAGGTGATTAGCTGTTACTACAGGTAAACCATTAGCTTGAGCTTCTACTAACACGATTGGTAATCCTTCAAAATTAGATGGGAAGAAAAATACATCTAATAAATTTAGCATTTCTCCTACATTACTTTTTAAACCGGTAAAAATCACCTTGTCTTCAACACCATATTGTTTAGCGAGATTATATAAAAATGTAGTATCGCCACGTCCAATAAACACTAAGCGTGCATTAGGTTCTTTTTTTACTAATTCAGAAAATACTTTAACGCAGAAACTTTGATTCTTTGATTTTTCATGCAATCTTGATACTTGGCCTACAACAAGGCAATTTTCTGGAATACAATATTCTTCTCGCAATTTCCCACGAACTTCTTCGTTATATAAGAATTGTTCTACCTCTATCGCATTATTAATAACTAATGCTTTTTTTCTTTCGTTACCGTGATAAAAATGATTTGCAGCTTCTACTCCACATGCCCAAAAATCTGTTGCATATTTTCCGACAAACAGTCGATTTATGGGATGAAAAAAACGATAGAATTTATCAGCAGTTGCACAGTGACCGTGCACAATTCTTTTCTTGATACCATACTTTTTAGCAAGTTTTAAAAACTCGAGATGTGTCAATCCATTTTGATTAGACCAGAGTATATCATATCGATGAGCATTATTTCTAAAGAATTTATCCCATTCTTTCAATGCTAGTTTTATATTTGGTCTTAACTTAGGTATTCTATGAACGACTATAGGATTTTTGCACAATTTTTTAAAATGATCACTAAATTCAACATCTTCTGGACCTTGAAGTAAAAATTCAAACTCGAACTCATCTGTATTTAAATTATTGTAAAAATCTATAACAATTTTTTCTAATCCCCCAATATCGGGAACTAATCCACAAACTAATACTCTTTTCATTTATCTTCTCCTTAATCTCTTTAAAAACAATATTTTTCGCATCATACGCACAATTAATTTACCTGCCTCATGATTTCTATATAGATAAATATATATACTAAACAACCCAAGATATAGGCCTATTTTCATAGAAATAGTGACAATAAAATCCTGTTTAGAAAATACAAAATAATCTAATAAGATTATAAAGACAATACTTATCGTAAATACTGTAAAATGTTTAATCATAGTTTTGAAATATTCTTTTGATGAAGATTTCATCCCATACTTAAACGCGCTATACGGCTCATACCATATACAAGTTACCACCGTTGAACAAATAGTACCTAATAAAATACCAGCTACACCTAAATCTAAGACAACAAGATAATAAAGTGAAAAAACTATATTTAATATAATTTCTGAAATAGTTTTATAATTTTGTTCATAACTAAGTCCATATACTGATATTAAAATAAGCGCAGGTCTTCTATAATTTGTTAAGAAAAAATTAACAACTATAAGAATTACGACTCCTATATCAAATAGAAAATCATTACCCAACCAAATCGTAATAAATGGATTTATAAAAATTAAGAACCCCATACTTAAAAGATAAATGATACTAAAGGAAATAAACTGAAATTTTTTTATAAAGTCAAGTTTAGTAATAAGTGTAGTATCTTCAGAATGAATTAAATTTCCTATTGAGGCTGTAACTGGATTAATAGTTGTACTTACTAGAAGAGATAAAAATCCAAGTACGAAAGTATAGTTTCCATATAACCCTATGGCTGTTAAACTAATATAAGCTCCCATTAAAAGGCTATCTGTCTGAAAAACAATAGTCTCACCAATACTACCTACAATATTTCCTTTTATATTTTTAACAAATTTTAATTTTTCTTCTTCGTTAATAGGAGTTATTTCTTCACTGAACAAATATTCATACATTCTATCAACAATGCTAGACATGATAAAATTACCAATTATATTCATGAATATACCTACTAAAAGATATACAACAAAATTCTTAGTATAAATTAAGACACCTATCTGTAAGACTACTCGAATAACACTAAGACCAAAATCAATCGAAGTCATAACATAATTGCGTTGATCTACATATAACAGTGTTCTTTTATAAGAGAAAAAGTAACTCGAAGAAGAGTTAAAAACAAAAAGAAAGTAAATAATATATACTTCGCGATTTATCGGATAATCCTTAATTATATACGGTAAAAACAATGCTAGAATAGATCCAATGATGAAAATACCAATCCCGATCATCCTATATAACTTTTTAAATAAAATCATAAAAGCATTAATCTTAGCATGTTCTTCTCTAGCCAGTGGTCCATATAATGCATAGGTCATAGCTCCACCTATTCCCAACTCAGCTAAAGATAACATTGATACTAAGCTAGATAAATAATTATTTAAACCTAAATAGGTTACTCCAAGAATATTTAAAAATATTGTCCGACTTACAAATCCAATAAGTGCTTGGAAAGGTTGGATTGCAAGCGCGATACTTGTATTTAAAGTTGCATAATCTGTTCTACTTTTCTTCATGTAATCCCTCTACTCATTTAGTTCATCATGATATAATTTATACAGATAAGTTTGAGGAATTAGCTCTTTTTCATTAATTTTATAAGTAGTTTTCATGATAGGAGTTGTTTTTAAAACATTATCCCATTCTTGTTCATCAAAAATATCATTAGCATGATCTCTTAAAAACCATAAATTTTCAGCAGACTCTAGTATAGGAATCTTATCTACTAATTCTCTAAAATATCTATTAACATTATACTCTGATAAAATAAAATAATCCATTATTAAATAATCTATAAAAATAGGATATTTCCTTACATAGTACACATATAAATCTCGAATGTTTTTAAAATATGATTTTCCTTTTTTTCCAGCTAAAAAGAAACCAGACCATTTAAAATCACCAACAGTATATCCCATTCCACCTTCCTGTAATGGTGGATGATTTAAAGTAAAAAAATCACCTTCAAGCGCATCTATAGTAGTATAAGGTGATACAAACAGTGTTGAATCCATCCATATTCCACCATATCTACATAATAAATAAAAACGAACAATATCTGAATAATGCGCAGCTGATAATTCTTTTTTCTTATATTTTTCTGTGATGTCTATTGGAATATTTATAAACTCCGCAAGAGTTTCATCTGTTAATAAATAAAATTCACACTCATTTCTTTCGGCAAAAGCTTTTATCGTTTTAATAGACGCTTTAACCGTCTCAGGCATTTGTGCTTCTCCTTGTTGCCACATTGTCCAAACAATTTTAGGAAAATCCCTTTCAACCATATCATCCATATCTGTAATATTATTAATATCAGCTTTTTCCCGTAAATTATATACAAAATTTAAAATCATTTTTTTTCTAAAGTTAAAATATTTTTCTTCAGATTGCTGACCTAAATAATAAGTTATAGTTAATTTAAAACCATAGTGTCTTAAAATTTTAATATATCTCTTTATTTTTTCTTTTAATAATTGTAGTTTCATATCTTCTACAATTTCCTTTCACATTCTTCCAAGGCTTTTTTTAGATAATTTCCTTGACGAATTTTTTCTCCAATTTTTTTACAGTTATCTATCAACTGTTGGTACTTTTCTTCATTCATAGATTCTAAAATACCAGCAATTTCATACAATGAATCAATGATAATTCCACAATTATTTCTTATTACAAAATCAGCAAGAGCTGATTGTTTCCATACAATAATCGGAAATCCAGATGCTAAATATAAAGACGCCTTATGAGGATTATTGATTTTCAAGTACTCCCCATACATCCCACTACAAGTATGTGCACTATCTCCATCCCATACTAAACCAAACCCACCTTGCAGGTGATTAGGCAGTTCATCTGGAGTGAATGCTCCCTTATAGTGAATATTATTCGGGAGATTTTCAGACTCAAAGTTGATTCCATAAATTTCATACTCGGGTTTTTCAGGTAAATTACGAGCATACTTTGTTTTACGTATATCAAAATTACCAGCTAGTAAAATTTTATCTTTATCATAATTTTTATCCTCGTTAAAATTTGGAATTAAATAGTCAAATATTTCTAAAGAAACAATTTTTTCTTTATTAATTCCCATTTTTACTAGTTCAGACTTCATTTTATCATTATGGGCTATGATACCATCTACTCTTTCTAGTACTGTTTTATTTTGTAAAAAATGGATGATAGAATATTTAAAATCAGAAAATGATTTAATTTTTTTATTTCTCAGTGATTCAATATCATGAATAAGTAAATACACCTTAAAATTTCTTTTCTTTAAAAATTTCATACGTATTTGTTTCTTTAGCGACTGCCACAACAATGGAAATTGAAGAATAATAACATCATCTTTTGTTAAAGAATTGTGATTCTGACTTTCTTTTAAAAAATACTCTAAGTAACCACTATCTAACATGATTTTTTCAGCATCCATTCTCGCTTTTGGTCCAGCGTGATTTGCTTTTTCATATGTTTCTTTTAAAAAATACTTCACCTTGATTTACCCCTATCGAAATTTTTTTACTACATACTCCTGCCAACGCCATTGCAATCCTCCAAGAATACGTGAAATAATAACGATATGTTTAGGGAAAAGTAAATAGGCATGAATTAAAAACGATTTTTTTGAAGTTTTCGCATATTTATTTAAATAATTACGATATTTCTCTTCATAGGTATTACCTTCAAAAATATGGTAATCTATTACGTGCATCAATACTAGATTAAACAATCGACGATAAATATAACTTAGTGCTTCTTTATCATTCTCGTATAATTGTTCTAATTTATCACAAATCGTAAACAAATCTAAATTTTTTTCGCTAAATTCTCGATTCATAATACTACCAGATCGTACACGATAATAATAACCTATATAATTAATTTTTACCATTTTGTTTATATGTTTTAAAATTCCAATTCCACCATAAACATCTTCATAAAATAAACCTTCTAAAAATGGAAAACCGATAATTAATTTTCTTCTAAACAGTTTAGCAACTGCATTTAAACGTACAATATTATCACTACAAAGAGAAACCAATGCTCCTTTAGCATCTCCTCTAAAGACTATTCCTATATTATCTTTTGTTTCTAATTCTAATTCTTGTTCATTATGAGTATACCAACATTCTACGATATCAATATTTTCTAAGGTCATCGGTTTCATTAGTTGTTCAAGCATATCTTCTTTAATTACATCATCACTATCGACAAAAGTAATAAATTCAGCTGTTGATTCCTGAATTCCTCTGTTACGTGCCCCGCTCAACCCTCTGTTTTCTTGATTTATTAAATAAAAACGGGAGTCTTGTTGACAATATCGTTCACAAATTTCCTGCGATTTATCGGTAGAACCATCGTTTACTAATATTACTTCTATATTTTTATATGTTTGCTTTCTAATGCTATCTAAACATTCATCTAAATATTCTTCAACATTATAAACGGGTACAATTACACTTATTAACTTTTCTAATTTCAACTTTTCTCCTTTCCTCCTTTTTTAAGGATATATTTGCAACAACAATCTATTATTACTTGTTTAAATTTCTTAAAATATTATATTTTTTTATTAAGTTTATCAAATTTATACTTAATAGAGCTATGGACATATTTTACAAAATAATTATGTTCATTCTTATTATTTGTATCTACAAAATATCAATTAGAACTAACATCATCAATATTTACAAATATGATAAATTCGATTATTAAATTACATACTCCAATATTTCACAAGATACTTTGCCCTTTATCTTTTTACTAAACGAGTAGAAACAAAGCTATTATACTTATTCTAAATTATCCCTTTTATAATTTATTTTATTACGAATATCCAAATACTTTAAATATAGCGGAAATATAATTATAATAAATAATTTCGAAGAAAAATTATACCATCGTAATAATTTACTGCTTTTTAAAACTTCTGAAGATTTTTTTGCAATTCCAAGATATTTTTTTAGATTCCCGTCGTATTCCTTAAAATAAGGGTGACCAGGACGAATTTTATATAATTCAACATGCGCAATACAAACTAAAAAGAGTACTTTAGCTATATATGGTAATAATTTATCCTCACTAAATTTTTCTAATAAAGAATCCCCAATTTTAAATAGATCTAAATTTTTACTATCAAATTTTCTTCTCATAGTGCTTCTAGGATGAATACGATAATAGTAACCGATGTAGTTAATTTTCCTCATTTTTTCTATATTCTTTAATGAAACAATTCCTGAATATAAATCTTCATAAATTAAATTTTCTAAAAATGGAGTCCCCTCTACTATTTTTCTACGGTACAATTTAGCTACAGGACTCCACTTTATCTCCATATCGAAACATTTTTTTAGTGCCTCTGATGAAGTAAATTCTTCAATTTTCAACTGTCTATTTTTTATATTATATATTTCTTTGTCTTCTGTAAAATCACATTCTACAATATCAATTCCTGTATCCATATATCTCATTAATTGTTGTAACATATCACTTTTTATAACATCATCGCTGTCCACAAAAGTGATAAATTCACCTTTAGAAACGGTAACTCCATTATTACGCGCAACACTTTGTCCTTGATTTTCTTGATTAATTAAATAAAAACGAGGGTTTTGTTGACAATATCTTTCACAAATTACTTGTGAATTATCAGTAGATCCATCATTAACTAATATAACTTCGATATCTGTATACGTTTGATTTTTTATACTCTCTAAACATTCTTCCAGATATTTTTCTACATTATAAACTGGAACTATTATGCTAATCATTTTTATTCTGACATCTCCTTTATAATTTATTATATTACCCTTCATATTTAAATACTCAAATTTTTCTTATATACAATTTATCGTTTAAATTATTAATTAATTTTTTAGTAGAAATCCATCTATTTTGTAATTTTTTATAAATAGGATAAGTGATAGTTGTATAATATTTTGGAGCAAATAAGTACAGTCTCAATAGACGATATTTTCGAACAACTTCCTTGGATTGCTTTGCTATAAAAGCAGCCTTTCTAATAAAATCTTCATATAAATCAGCATAGATATTCATCTTATTTATTCCATCTTTTAAATAGTGTCCATGACCAATATAAAACATAAAATATCCAATATAGGGAAGCATATCTTCATCATCTTTAAAAGAATCTATTAATTGATTTCCTACTTTAAAAATATCTAAATCTTTTTCAGTATAGGATTTCGTCATAGTACTATTTGGACGAACTCGATAATAATAACCAATATAATCAACAACTACTATTTTTCGCATATGTTTTAAATAATTTATTCCTGTAAAAACATCTTCGTAAATATATCCTTCTAAAAATGGAACTTTTTCAACAATTTCTCTTCTATATAGTTTTGTAACTGGACAAAACTTCACTTCTTTAATCTCAATACAATTAAGAATTGCTTCTTTAGCATTTCCTTTAAATACAATTTTAGAAGGCTTATTAAGATAAAATTCTTCTTTTTTTCTTGTCATTCTACATTCTACGATATCCACTTCCGTCTTCATGTAAGGAAGTAGTACTTCTAACAGGTTTTTATTGATAACATCATCGCTATCCACAAACATAATAAATTTTCCAACAGATTCTTTAACACCGCGATTCCTTGCGACACTTTGTCCTTGATTTTCTTGATTAATTAACTTAAAACGACTGTCTTTCTGACAAAACCGTTCACATATTTCCCTTGAACCATCAGTTGAGCCATCATTAACTAGTATCACTTCAATATCAGTGAAAGTTTGCTGCTTTATACTTTCTAGACATTCTTCTAAATATTCTTCCACATTATAAACGGGTACGATAACGCTTATCATAAATTAAATTTTCTCCTCATTATCTTATTCATCTACCTTTACTTCTTTTATGCCATTTTTCAATTTCCAAATTGCATAATAGACTGGGAATACAATTGAATTATAATATTTTGGGCAAAAGTTATAAAGCTTAATTAAACGTGACGCTCTAGCTAAGTCTGGATTTTTCTTTGTTAATGTTACATACTCAGCTAATTTTTGATTATAGAATTCTCTATATGGATTCCCTTTTTTTACATAACTGTGATAATGCATCGTAGCCAAATGAACTAAAAAACTACCAACATAAGGAAGAAGGTCTTCTCTATCAGCATATAATTCTATTAATTTATCACAAACAGTAAATATATCTAGATTTTTTGGTGAAAATTCTCGGTGCATTATACTACCTAAACGTACTCGATAATAATATCCTACATAGTCAATTTTAATCATTTTTCGAATATATTTTAACATCCCTATTCCACTATAAACATCTTCATAAAATACACCTTCTATATATGGAACTGCTTCAACAATCTCTCTTCTGTACAGTTTAGTAACTGCATTAACATTTAGAGTATGATGCGGGAAAAACTTAACTGCCTTATTTGAATCTCCTTCAAAAATAATGGTTGTTGTCTCAATATTTTCATCCAAAAATTCCATTTTCTTTACTGTAAATATACACTCTACAATATCTACATCCTCAGCCATGTATTGCATTAACTTTTCTAAATAGTTTGTTTTAATAATATCATCGCTATCTACAAATACAATATACTCTCCAGTTGATATTTCTACCCCTTTATTTCTTGCAGCACTTAATCCTTGATTTTCTTGATTAGTTAAAAGAAAACGACTATCTTGTTTACAATATTTTTCACATATTTCTTTAGAAGTATCCGTAGATCCATCATTAATTAATATAACTTCTATATCTACATATGACTGTCTTTGAATACTATCTAGACACTCTTCTAAATATTTTTCCACATTATAAACAGGAACTATTACACTAATCATAAACTATATCCTTTCAAAATTTAATTTATCTAAAATTAACTATTTTTCTATACCGACATTTTCTAGAAGTGTCTTAGTAAAATCTCTTTGAATTGAGTTTACTTTTGAATTAATTTCATTTCTTTCAAAATAGAACTCATCCTCAGATTTCATAACACTATTAAGAAACTCCAATAAATCGTCAAAATTACTAACAGTCGGACCTACCATTAAGCTTTTCACATCATCGAATACAAATCCCCTATTTTCTTTGTATTCTTCATAATCATTTATAGTAAACGCCACAGGTCTATTCAATAAATAGTAATCTAAAAATACAGAGGAATAATCCGTAATCAACGCACTAGTAGTTCCAAGGAACTTATACAAAGTACCATAGTGTTGACTAATAGTCTCTTCAGACAACATATGAATATTTGAGTAATTATTTTTAAATTTAAAATGAGACTCCTCTAACGGATGCAATTTAATATAAAGATGATATTCATATTCTAAAAGCAGTTTATTTACTTTACTAAATTCAGTATCATCAAGGGAAAAAATAATTGCATCTTGACTATCATGATAATTTTTAGAATTTCGATAAGTTGGCATCCAAATAATATTCTTATCTTTTTTTCTACAAATAACTCATCATTTCTGATATTACCTACTAGCAACATTTGCTCATCATTAGCATTAAAGGTAGCTTTCATAATTGGTGTAAAGAAATCAGAAGAAGAAACTAATTTTGTGAAAAAATTATAATCAACTCTTTCTAGCCCTTCTTCGAGATTCCCAATTTTTTTCAAAGGCATTCCGTGCCATAAATTTACAACCATTTGATTTCTCGAAGGTTTAATTGGATATTTCCCAAAAGAATAAAAGAAATATTTTGAAGTTAAAAAATAGTACAATCCTCGATATATAGAAACAAATTTTACCCTGTTATCCTTTTTCAAATGATAAAAATTATTTGAAGCACATACTATTTCATATTTATCTTGGTAGCCATTATCAACTAAATATTGGTACAATGTTCTTATATTATCTCTAAATCCCCAGTTTGAATATATAACGATTCTATTTCTATTTTTAGGAATCAATGTATTCAATCTAGAAGTAAAATTACTTATTTTGAAAAATAATGTTTTTAAATTTTTTATCATACTACTCCATCAAACCTTTCAGATATAATTCTTTTAGAACATTAATATTTTCATTGATATCAAAAGCCACTAATCGTTCATCAAAGTCTCTCTTATTGTTCATGACTTGCACGTTCTGTATATAATCTATCCACTTATTCTTATCTAATGGCAAAGCAGTACAAATATTATTAGCAACCTGAGTTGTTGAATCAATAGTGTCATTCATTATAATATCAACACCTGAACATTGTGCTTCAATCAAAACCATCGGAAATCCTTCATAAAGTGATGGAAATGCAAAAATATCAAAAGCTGAATAAAACTTATATGCATCTTCTCTTTTGCCAGTAAAAATAACATTAGTTAATTCTCTACTATTCTCTTCTAGTAGCAATCGATCAGGTCCTTCACCGACTAATAAGAAAGTTACCTCAGGTAATTGTTTAGCTAGTTCAATCAGAAAGTTCTGATTCTTAAACCTATTTAGTATACCAATCATTCCGACTACTTTTTGTTGTTCCCCTAGATGAAATTCTTCTCGAATTTCTTTTCTATATTTTGGTGAGAATTTATGTTTATCAATATCAATAGCATTTGGAACTATCTGAAAACTTTTATTACCGAAAATTTTTAACCCTGCTAACTTACCACACGATACTCGATGAGTGGCATTTTTTAATGCTAAGAAAACTAAGAATCTATTTCGAATACTTTTAAGAATAGTGTCCGAAAATTGACTACTATGATTATGATAAATACGAACCTTAACACCTTGTTTTTTAGCATAATAATTATGAATGAAAGCAGTAATAGGGTTATGTACATGAAGAACATCAATTCTATTATTTTCATAAAACTCTCTGCATTCTCTACCGTAACGCATCATGTTAGAGACTTTTAAAGAAGGGAAAACTGTTCTTTTGATTCTTTTTTCATCTAAGTATTTATTAAAAGGAAAATGAGAATCACCATTGGACTCACCAACCATATATTCATATTCTTCATCATCTATTTTAATATGATTTTTTATGAAACTTTGCACTCCACTAATAGTGTTTCTAACACCACCTGTTACGTGTATAACACGATATTTCATTCTATCACCTACTATTCAAATCATTTTTTATTTTAGTCGTTGATATTTCTTTAGTTCGTGGGAGATAAACAACTTCTACACCAAACTCTTTCAAATAGTCAAATTTTCCTTTCCAATCATCTCCAATTACAAAAACATCAATGTTATATTTCTGTATATCAGAAATTTTTTGTTCCCAATTATTTTCTGGAATAACACAATCCACATATCTAACAGCATCTAAAAGTAATTTTCTATTTTCATAATCAAAGTAGCATTCTTTATTTTTTTCTTTATTATTAAATTCATCAGTAGATAATCCTACAATAAGATAATCTCCTAAAGATTTTGCTCTTCTTAGTAGGTTAATGTGACCATAATGTAATAGATCAAATGTTCCATAAGTTATTACTTTCTTCATTTTCGATTTTTAACCTCAACACTTTCTCTCATTTTCTTTTGATAAATTAGTTTTCTAATAGAATTAGGCATTACTCTGACAATATTACGTACAAAAATATTTCTAAATAGCTCAAATTTTGTTAAATATCCTCGTCTAAAAAAATCTACTTGCAAGAAAAATTCTGTTTTAATATAAAGCAACCCACCTCTACGAAGATAACTCGAATCATCTGTTTGCATAACTACTAACGGCTCCTGAATATTCAAAAATTCTTTCGTTGGATTATCATGTATTAGTCTCATAGTTAAATCGTAATCTTCTAAATATCTAAACTTTCTATAATTACCAACTTTTAGTATATAGTCTTTCCTCATCATACTTGATGGATTATTAAAGGGATTTCTAAACTTAGAGTATTCTCTAATTTCCGCAGTCATTTCAGGTACTATTTTTAGAGCAGTAAATTCCGTATTTTTTTCTAAAATATTAGTTCCCACCATAATTAAATTGGGATTTCGTTCAAAGGCTTTAATTTGTTTTTCAAAACGCGTTTCTACACAATAATCATCACTATCCATTCTAGCAATTAGGTTTGTATTACACTTTTCTACTCCAAAACAAGATGCTGGACCTGAACCTACATTAGTGTCCAGTTGATACACCTTTAAAATTGGAATTTCACTTTTTATTTGTTCAATTTCATCATATAACTCCTGAGTTAATATTCCATCACAAACTAAAATGATTTCTGTTGGTTTAATAGTCTGATGATAAGAAGTTAACAAACTTTTCCTTAGATTATAAGGTTTTTCTTTTTCATATACTGTCATTAAAACTGAAAACTCCATAATTCATTCTATAACTCCTTTCCTATTAACCAATCTATAATAACCGAACGATATGGGACAACATTATACCAATCTGCCTTATAATATACTATTACAAATAAAAATACAGAATACACTATAATTATTAAATAGAGTAGTGCCCACTGGATTTTTCTATCTGATACTTTATGTAAAAACATAGGAACGTACAGAGCTGCAAATGGGGAAAAATAATGAGCAAATCTACTTAACAAGCTAGTTTGCATTGTTATGATTGTAAATATTAGATAACAGAAAAATAAAATTCTAATGTACTCCTCTGATTCAGTAAGTTCACTTTTTTTAAAAATCATCTCTCCTATTACAAAAAATACAAGATAAACTATTGACAACACAACAGGCGCAAGTTTATAACTATCTAAAAACCAAGTCGATTCTATATATGAAGTATATTGAGGAAATATATTGACAAAAATTTCTGAAAAATTCTTTAAAAAAGGAAATGTGAATATCATTCCTAATACAACAAAAATAATTACTTTCATGCTCAAGTGAATCTTTCTCAATAATAGAAATAATATACAGATAATTCCTGTTATATGGAACAAAGGTGCAATTAAAATACACAGTATTCCTTTTATGTATTTTTCTTTAACGAAATAATGAAACCCTAGTAAGCCTATTGAAATTGATAAACCTTGACGAATATTAGAAAAAGAGTACAATAACATCCCAAGAGAACTAAAATATATTAATAAACTAATATAAATATTTTTAGAATAATTCCAAAATACATAAAACCAAATATATAAAGTTATTATCGAAAAAGAAAATAATAATATAGTATAGTTTTCAGAGATAGATCTTAATAAGTTATTGAGAATAATGTACCCTATTTCAAATCTAGAATTAAAAATATTTAATAGTTCTGGTATTTGTAAAGAATTATCTTTAAATACAGATACGTAGAAATTAAGATCTCCTCCAACACTAGAATTTCTAAATCCAGCAACTACTAAGAATAAAATAAAAGTAGGAATTGTTAACAATTTTATTTCATCTTTTTTCTCTTCAAAGTAAATATATATTGTAGATAATACTACAAGATATACAAAAATAAAAATATATAGTAACATCCCTACTCCTTTCTAAGCTATTTTCTTTTTATAATTGATTTAATGATTTTATTTATAATTATAGTGATAATAGCTATTTTCATGTAATTCTAGTTTATTGGCGATAACTCCTAAAAGCCTAGCTCCAACATTATTCAATCTTTTTTTTGCTTCTATAATCTGTTTTCGTTTACTAATTTGCATGTCAACAACTAGCAAGGTTGCATCCGCAACTCTAGCCATTATCTGAGCATCTGTAGCAGCCAATAATGGTGGTGTATCTACTATTATATAATCATAATTATCGATACAAGAATTTAAAATATCTTCCATAGTAGAACTTACTAACATTTCTGATGGGTTCGGCGGAACTGGCCCCGATGTTAAAACATCGAATTCCACATCATTTACATTTAAATGACTTACTGCATCCTCACTTATTTCTCCTAGTATTAATTTACTTAATCCTGTATTATTTCTCTTGTCTATTAATTTGTGTTGAGTCGGTTTTCTCATATCAGCATCAATTAAAATAACTTTTTTACCTTGTTGAGCAAGAGCAGCAGTAAGATTTAAACTAACTTCACTTTTACCTTCATTAGGATTTTCACTTGTTATTACAATTATTTTCAAATTTTTACCAAAATTTGAAAACTGTATATTACTTCTTAGAGTTCTATATGATTCTGATGCAATAGACTTACTATTATGAATAACTTCAATATACATAATTTTACCTTCTTTCTTTTTCTTTCACGGTAGGAATCATACCTAATACAGATACTCCTGATAATTCTTCCAAATCGTCTAATGAATCTATTGAATCACTCATTACAAAACGAACAAATATAATATTAAATCCAATAAACGCAAATACTATAAAAGAAATAAACATATTTTTCCATAAGCTCGGATATACAGGATTCGGACTACCTACTACATCAGTAACTATAGACAAATCATCTCTCCCAATTTTTTCAGCTGCAAAAGATTTATAGTCAACTATGTATTGTTTTGCATAGCGTTCAGCTAACTCTCTGTCAGTTGAACGTATCGTAAGTGTTAATAGCTGAGACCCTGAATCATTAGTAAGCTTTATAGATTTAATACTCTTAATCTCATCACCAGTTAAATCTAATGATTTATTAGTTTCTTCTTTAATATTTGGTAATTCCGATATTTCTAAATATGTTTTAACTTGTCTTTGCAATAAATTAATAGATGTTAACGCATGGGAATCATCATTCTTATCACTAGAACTTTTCATTATTAATGTAGATGATACACTATAAATAGGAGTAATAGCAAAAACCGTATACGCACTTACTGCAGCTACTCCACTTAGTATGAATATCAACAAAATCAGTAATTTCTTTTTAATAAAATTAACTATTCTTATAATATTATTATTTAATATTCGCATATTTTTCTCCTTAAATTCAATTAGATTCGTAATTATCTCGCTCCATGTCTAGTTAAAATTACAAGTATTGTTTTAATAATAATTAATAAATCCAATTTTACTCCTCTATTTTTTATATAATACTTATCATACTCCAATTTTTCCTTCGGGGTTAAGAAATAACCACCATTAACCTGTGCCCATCCAGTAATACCAGGTTTCACCAGAAGACGATCATTAAAATCTGGTATGTATTTAACAAATTCTTCTATCAATTCTGGTCTTTCTGGCCTAGGACCAATAATCGACATATCTCCTTTTATAATATTAACAAGTTGAGGTAATTCATCAATTCGAAGTTTACGAATAATACGTCCTACTTTTGTAATTCGCTTATCATTTTCGCTTGCCCATTTTGGACCATCCTTTTCTGCATCAATATACATAGAACGTAGCTTATAGATTTTAAAAACATGACCATTTAATCCAACACGTTTTTGCGTATAAATAGGGTTAACTCTTAATTCAAAATATATCGCAAAGCATACTATAAGACAGATTGGAAGAGTAATTATTAATAATACAATACTTAAAATAAATTCAAAACAATTTTTCAGAATATCATAATATTTCATTTTCTATATTCTTCAGTAAAAACAAAATAATAATCATACACTTTTTTGGTTATTTAGAACTTAGTATTTCGGAATTTATTACATAATATATAAATAAAGTCAATTTTATAATTCTAAATAAAAAAATGTTGTTGATTAGTATAAACTTATTTATGTCTTTATTACTCTCCTTTCTAAAGTATTTATAGGTAGTTATATTTAAAATATTTTCTTAATACATCATTCTTTTTTTACATTTACTACTGATGAAATATTTATTCAAATACATTATTACTTAAAAATATAATCCATAAAATTTGTAGTAATTATATAACTTTTCATCAAAACAGATAATAAATTACTTTACTTTTATTAATTACATTATAGCGCAAAATAAAAAAATTTAATAGGATAAAATATAATTATTTTATAAAATACAAAATAAAAAGAAGCTAACACTAACCCATGTTTATTAAATAAAATAATACATATACATACCCTATTACTGTATAATAATTTATTTAATAATTTAATCTCATCCATTATTTTTTTAGTTTATTTATAATCTTCTAAATAAAAAACTCTAAAAATCTATTTCTAGATTTCTAGAGTTTTTATTATTATTAATTTATCCTATCGATCCTTCCATCTCAAATGAAATTAGTCTGTTTAATTCTACAGCATATTCCATAGGAAGTTCTTTTGTAAATGGTTCGATGAATCCCATAACTATCATTTCTGTAGCTTGTCCTTCATCAAGACCTCTACTCATTAAGTAGAATAGTTGTTCTTCTGATACTTTAGATACTTTTGCTTCGTGCTCTAAAGATACATTAGAGTTTTTAACGATGTTGTAAGGAATAGTATCAGATGTTGAGTATTCATCTAAGATTAATGTATCACATTCAATGTTTGAACGAGATCCTTCTGAGTTTTTACCAAAGTGAATCCATCCACGGTAGTTAACTTTACCACCACGACGAGACATTGATTTAGAAACAACAGTAGATGATGTTCTAGGTGCTAAGTGAATCATCTTAGAACCTGCATCAAGTACTTGTCCTTCACTAGCCATAGCGATAGATAGTGTACTTCCACTTGCTCCTTCTCCAACTAAAATACACGCTGGGTATTTCATAGTTAATTTAGAACCTAAGTTTCCATCAACCCATTCCATTGTACCATTTTTTTCAACGATCGCACGCTTAGTAACTAAGTTATAAACGTTCGTTGACCAGTTTTGAATAGTTGTATATCTGAAACGAGCATTCTCTTTAATAAAGATTTCCACTACTGCAGCATGTAGTGAACTCGCTGAGTAAGTTGGAGCCGTACAACCTTCTACGTAGTGTAGAGAAGAGTTCTTCTCAATAATAATTAATGTACGCTCAAACTGCCCCATTTTTTCACTGTTAATTCTGAAGTATGCTTGAAGTGGCGCTTCTACTGATACATTCTCTGGACAGTAGATGAATGATCCACCTGACCATACCGCAGAGTTTAAAGCCGCGAACTTATTGTCGTTGAAATCAACAGCTTTTGAGAAATATTCTTTGAATATTTCTTCATGATTTTTCAACGCTGTATCAGTGTCTTCGAAGATGATTCCTTTTTCTTCGAATTGTTTATGCATATTGTGGTAAACTACTTCTGATTCATATTGTGCAGAAACCCCTGCAAGATATTTTTGTTCAGCTTCTGGAATACCAAGTTTTTCAAAAGTATTTTTAATTTCTTCTGGTACTTCATCCCATGAACGTTCTGTTTTTTCTGATGGTTTTACATAGTATGTTAAGTCCTCGAAATCAATTTCAGATAAGTCTCCACCCCATGTAGGCATTGGCATTCTATAGAACTCTTTTAATGCATTTAAACGATATTCTAACATCCATTTAGGTTCTTCTTTTCTTTCAGAAATTGTTTTAACGATTTCTTTTGTTAGTCCTTTATCAGTTTTGAATATAGATACGTCTTTATCTGAAAATCCATACTGATAATCGGTAAACATTTCTTCATTTTTATTCAATGCAATCACTCCTTCTTCTATTTATTTTCTTCTAATATTTTTTCTGTAATTTTCCATGCTAACGTAGCACATTTAACCCTAGCTGGAAGTTGAGAAATATTTTGTAATGAAATACTATCTTCTAAATTTTCTTCATTAAATTCATTTCCCATAATCATATTTAAAAAGTCTTTAATCTTGGTATTAGCTTTTTCTACTGATAAACCTTTTAATTCCTCAGTTAACATCGAAGCTGAAGCTAGAGAAATCGAACACCCAGTCCCTACGAATTTTATATCTTCGATAATATCATCTACTAATTTCACACTAACTGTTATTTTATCACCACATGAAGGGTTTAACATTTCTAATTTATAGCTATTTTCGATTACACCATTATTTCTGGGATGCTTACTATGATCTAAGATTACTTGTTTATATAAACTTTTTAAATCACTAAAACTCATTTTCAAAAAACTCCTTCGTTTCTTTTAAAGTTTGAATAAAGAAATCTATTTCTTCTTTTGTGTTATATAGATATAGACTCGCTCTCGCTACCGAATATGTTCCTAATTTCCCTAATAATGGTTGAGTACATTGATGCCCTGCTCTTATACAAATTCCTTTTTCATCTAAGAAACTTGTTAAGTCATGAGGGTGAACACCTACTAAGTTAAAAGATACTAGTGAAACTCTATCTTCAATATTTTTTACACCATAAATTTCTATATTATCAATTTTAGAAAGTTCAGTATATAAATATTTAGTAAGTTCTTTAGTATACTTTTCAATATTTTCTAATCCGATACTATTTAAATACTTAATAGTTGCTGCTAGCCCAGCCGCTTCGGCTAAAAGTGGTGTTCCCGCTTCAAACTTATCAGGAAGTATAGCCCAAGTTGCTGAAGTATCTTCAACAATACCTATCATTCCACCACCAAATTCTACCGGGTCAAATTTTTCTAGTAGATTTTTTTTACCATACAGTACTCCAATACCAGTAGGTCCACACATCTTATGTGCACTAAAAGCTAAAAAGTCACAGTTCATTTTTTGAACATCAATCTTTAAATGAGGAACAGATTGCGCTGCATCTACTACAAAATAAATATCTTTATCTTTTAATAATTCCCCAATTTCATAAACCGGATTTATATTGCCTAGCACATTAGAAGCATGGCACATTGATACAATTTTAGTTTTTTCTGTGATAAACTCTTTCAATTGTTCAATACTGATTCTTCCTTCTTCATCTAGTTCTAAATATTTTAAAACTAGATTTTTACGTTTGGCTAGTTGTTGCCATGGAATAATATTAGCGTGATGTTCCATATAAGTAAGGATAATTTCATCTCCTTCACTTACATCCTGTTCTAATATTCTTGCTGCGAAATTTAAGCTCTCAGTAGTTCCACTAGTATAAATTACTTCTTCATAACTACTAGCATTAATAAATTCTTTTACAAGCTCCTTTGAACCTTCATAAATTTTTTCAGATTCATCACCTAATGTGTAAACAGATCTATGAATATTAGAATTATAATTTCTGTAATAGTCTGATATAGCATCGATTACTTGATTCGGTTTTTGAGTAGTAGCTCCGTTATCAAAAAACATCAAATCATTTCCTGATATCTTTCTTTTTAATATAGGAAAATCTTCTCTATATTTACTTAAATCTATCATTATTACTCACTCTCATTATTGTTAATTTTCTCATCAATAAGAATCGTTACAAGCTCCTTGATTTTATCTACAGTTAATTCTGATATTACTGGAGATAAGAATCCATGAACTAGTAATCTACTTGATTCTTTTCTAGTTAATCCTCTACTTTGTAAGTAGTATAATTGCTCTTCATCAATACGTCCTAGAGAAGCACCGTGCCCTGCCATAACATCATTTTCATCGATTAATAACATTGGGTTTGCATCAGCTTTTGCTTCAGATGAAAGTGTCAGCATTCTTGAACTTTGATAAGCATTAGAACCCGTTGCTCCTTTAACGATAAATCCTACACCGTTAAATACAATATGAGATCTATCTAGTAATACACCGTGTTGAAGAATATCACCTTTACTACTTAATCCTTGGTTAACTACTTCACTATTGAAGTAAGTTTTTTGTTCTTTAACTCCTAAAGTAACAATCTTAAGGTTAGCTTCAGAACCATCACCAAGAATATTCGTTGTATTATCGTGATATACATCCGCTTCATCCATCGCTGCAACATTCCAGTTAATTAATGAATCTCTGTATGTCAATCCACGACGTAAAATAGTTCCTCGTTTTTGTCCTGGTTGGTTTGTAATAGAGCTGTAGTTAATTTTTGCCCCTTCATGAGCTACAACTTCAGATACTAAGCTAAATGGTGCTTTGTCTTCTTTTTGATTATTTACATAGTTTTCAATGAAGTTAAATTTGGCGTTTTTACCAACTTGTATAGTAACATGGTTAAATAAACTTTGTTCTCTATCTGAGATAACAATATATTGAAGTGGTTCTTCTATTACCACACTATCTTTAACATCAATAAATAATCCAGCATTTAATAATGTATAATGAACAGCTGTTACTTTACTTTCAGCATAGTCAACAACACTCATAAAGCTGTCTTTAATATGATCATCATTCATAGCAGAAAAAATATCTTTAATTACTACTTTATCTGCATATTTTTCAGGAATATTAATGTGAACAATAGTATTATTTTTTTGCACTACAGCAAAGTCATCATTATTAATTCCATATTTAGTTATATCTATATTTCCTTCATTTTCTAATCTTAGAGTTGAAAAATCAACATTAAATAAGTTCCATCTTTCTAATTCCATAGACTCTAATTTTGGAAAAGGTAGTGTATAACTTTTATATAAAGCTAATTTTCTAGTATTTAAAAACCATTCTGGTTCATTCGTATTAGAAAAGATACTTTGTAAAGTTTTAATACTAAGTTTTAATTTATTATTTTCCATATTAAACCTCTTCTTTTAACCAGTCATAACCTTCTTTTTCTAAACGAAGTGCTAATTCAGGTCCACCTGATTTTACGATTTTTCCATCCATAAGAACGTGAACGAAATCCGGTTCAATGTAATCTAATAATCTTTGATAGTGAGTGATTATTAAGCAACCAAAGTTTTCTCCACGCATTTTGTTAACACCTTTTGATACTACTTTTAATGCATCAATATCTAAACCTGAGTCAATCTCGTCAAGAATAGCAAATTTTGGTTCTAACATCATCATTTGTAAAATTTCATTACGTTTCTTTTCTCCACCTGAGAATCCATCGTTTACATAACGTTGAGACATTTTTAAATCCATGTCCAGAAATTCCATTGTTTTATCTAATTTTTTTATGTATTGCATTAGAGGAATACTATCTTCACGTTGAGCATTAATTGCTGATTTAATGAACTCTGAAGTTGGTACTCCTGGTACTTCTGATGGATATTGCATAGCTAAAAATAGTCCAGCTCTAGCTCTTTCATCAACTTCCATCTCTAATACTTCTTCTCCATCTAATAAGATGCTTCCACCATCAACTTCATATTTTGGGTGACCCATAATTGCAGAAGCCAATGTAGATTTACCAGCTCCATTCGGTCCCATTACCGCATGAATTTCACCAGATTTTATCTCTAAATTAAGTCCTTTTAATATTTGTTTTTCATTAATTGATACTTCTAGATTTTTTATATCAAGAACTGACATTTTATTTCCTCCATCTTTTATATTTTACGATTAATAAGTAAGTATAATAATACCCATAATCTTTATTTTCATAATATTTATTATAAAGGTTTTCATAATTATTATCAAATTATCAGTTTGCTAAATTTGTTGAACAGAAAGAACTATAGCCAATTAATAGCGATTAAAACACATATTATAATCAAACTATTTTTAAAAAATAAATACAATAAAAAAACCTCCAATATTTAATATTGAAGGTTCTTAAAAATTTTTTTCTATTTTGAAAATTCCCACATAGCTACAATCTCTGTTTTTAATTCATCATATGACCATTTTTTTAGAGTTCTAGTATAACTATTCGGATCATTAATAATATAATTACCATCCTCATCTTTTGCTGTGATTAATATTATATGACCGACTGTTGTGAATTTTCCAGGATACACAGAAGCAATAATAGGATTTCCTTTATCTAAACTTGCATTAATAGCTTCTTTGCTTAATGGAACACCTATTGACTTAACTCCATATTCTTTAGCTATATAATCGAAAAAGCTCCATTTTGTCCCTGCATCAGTAAAGTAGCCATTTGCGTCTTCTTTTTCAGCAATACTCTTTGGAGTTATTGATTTATCATCTAATATTCCTCCTAAAGCCATAGCTACACAAGTTGGACCACATCCCCCAATAGCGATATTAGTTCCACCCAGTTTATCATATGCCCATCGTTTATCCCATTGTATGTAATAAGGGTACTTTCTATCTATATCTACTGTTTGACCCTGTTCAAAAGGTGTAGCTTGTTGACCTGCTAAATAACCAAGAACGTATTGAGTAGCATCTTTATTATTTGCTAATAATTTTTGTTCTGCTTCTGGCAAATGTTCTCTTTGTAAATAGATTAATTGACCTATTAAACTTCCATTAGCATTTTGAAGAAGATTAGCCTCAACACCATTAGGACTTGTTATAAATGGTGAAGGTTGAGCAACACCTTGAATTCCGTCACGAGCATTTGCTACTTTTTCATATAACAATATAGTACAAACTAACAAAACAGCAAGAACTAGTATTCTAGTGTTTTTTCTTTTCATTTAATACCTCCTTATTTACTTTTTTTCACTAAAATTATTCCTACAGAAATAACTATAATATATCCTATCAAACTTTGCAAGTCTGGTAACTCGTTGAAAAATATAAAACCTAAAATTCCAGAAAATAGCACCTGCGAATAATCAAAAACAGATATATTTTTCGCCGCTGCATATTTATATGCAAAAGTTACACCATACTGTCCTATTGTTGCTGATGCTCCAGCTAATAACAACATTGAGAATTGATATACCGTCATATCTCTATAATCAAAAATAAGATATGGCAACAACATAAAGGTAGATAAAGTTGAGAAGAAAAAAATTATAAATTCACCTGAAACATTATGTGTTCCTAGATATCTAACACAAGTGTAAGCTACACCAGAACAAAAAGCTCCTAGAAGGGCAGCCAACGCCCCCATACTAATAAAACCATCACCTGTAGGTCTTACGATAAATCCTACACCTATAAAAGCAATAATTATAGATATTAACTGAAATACTGTCATTTTTTCTTTAAAGAAAATAAACGACAATATTAAAATTACAAACGGTGATAACTTTTGTATTATAGTTGAATCTGCTAGACTTATATGAGTTATTGCATAAAAATTAAAAACCAATCCTATTGTTCCAAAAACACTACGTGAAATTAACACACTCCATTCAATATTATCTTTTGGCAGATTGATAACCTTCCAATGCTTTATTAAGGGAATTGATGAGATTCCAACTGCAATAATATTTCTGAAAAAACCTTTTTGCATAGATGGAAGATCCCCAGCCAATTTTATAAATAGAGACATAAGAGAGAAACCAAATCCTGCTACTATTATGCAAAATATTCCCATTAAAATGTTATTTTTTTTATCCATTCTTAAACTCCAATATACTTAATATTTGTTTAATTGTTTGTTCAATGTTATCTTTAGTTACACTCTTATTCATAGCCTTTTCTAACGATAGAAATTCTCTTTGAATTGAAAATGAAGCATCTACTAATCCTTTATCTTCACTACTTAAATCCTTCAGTTCTTCATCAAGAATACTACCTGCTAAGAAAATAACTTTTTTATTAGATTTCTTCGCTATTCTAGCTATTTCTATTGGTGCTTTTCCCATATAACTTTGCTTATCTAGTTTTCCTTCTCCAGTAATTACTATATCTATACCTTGAATTATTTTCTCTAAATCTAAATAATTAATCATGAAACTTGAGCCAGATTGTATAGTAGAATCTAGGAAAGATAAAAATGCATATCCTAATCCCCCTGCAGCTCCACTACCAGGAAAAGATGAATAGTCTTTTCCTACAACAACTGAGACTTTTTCTGAAAACTTTTCAACATAAGTATCAACAATAGAAAAATCATCTTCCTTTAATCCTTTTTGTTTTGAATAAATATATGTAGCGCCATCTTTACCATACAAAGGACTATTAACATCACTAATAATTGTAAATTTAGCCTTAGAAAGTTTCTGAATCTTATTATCTAAATTTATATTCTCTATCTTGCTTAAATCAGATATTCCATGACTACAAATTTCACCACTTACACTCGTAAACTTAATACCTAATTCACTAAGCATCCCAATACCACAATCATTAGTTGCACTACCACCTAAACCAATAATAAAACTTTCAATATTCTCATCTAATAAATGAGAAATCAATTTACCTAGCCCAACAGTAGATGTCTTATACGGATCTTTTTGATCTTCAGAGAGTTGTTTTAAACCTATAACCTCAGCAACTTCAATTACAGCTTCCTTAGTAATATAATTTAATAAATAGTTCACCGTGTGTTCTTCAAGAGCTGCATTTAAAGTTCTAAATTGTTTTCTTTCAAAATTTTTAAATAAACCTAAAAAACCATCACCACCATCAGCTACTACCTCCATAGTCACTTCATGATTATAAATAGATTTATTTATTTTATTTAAAATTATTTCTCCTATTTCATATGAAGATAATGAACCCTTAAATTCATTAACTGCTACTAAAAATTTCATAAAATATCAACTCCCCTTATAAATCTGTTATATTTATTTAGTTAATTTTATCATTAAATCGCTTTAAATTAAAGTTCAAATAATGAAAATAAAAAATAAAAACATTTTCATTGATAAAATTTACACAAATACTTTAAATTTGCTTTTATTTTTAGTATAATAATTATGTAAAGTATTTTTACTTTATATTTAGGGTTAAAAATAGAACTCACTTTTTTGATTATATCAAAAAATATACAGTGTTAATTTGTCAACTGTAGAAGCAAACTACTTTTAGTTTTACAATTATAAGTAATCCTCATGTTTGTGCCAGTAAGCTACAGTAAACATTTTAAATATATTAGTTCTACGAGTTTCTAATCCCCTAAATTTAGACTAATATAATAACTGTAAAAAACCACGAAGTTTACCCCTAAACTTTCGTGGTTTTCAATATATTATTTAATTAAGATTATAAATTATATTAAAAAATCTTTTATAAAGACAACTCTAACCTTTATAAAAGATTTAATTAGTTTATTATGCAAAACACAATTAAAATTGTATATTAATATTTATATTTAAGTTACTATTTTAAACTATTTATCTCGTTTTAATAAATAATCTGCAAAATCTATTAATAAACTATTATTTAGTTGTTTTGCTATATTAATGGCATTATCTGTATGTTTTTGAAGTAATTCTTCACATTCTTCAATACCATAGAAGCTAAGATATGTAATCATATCCTCATCACTTGGCAATTTCCCAATTTTATCAAAATCACCATAATAATCAAGTATATCATCTTTAATTTGGTAAGCTATACCTAACTGTCTACCAAATTCTTTAACGTTCTCATAATCTACAACTCTGTTTGCAACTAAACAAGCGAAATCCATCGGTAATTCTATTAAACGTCCTGTTTTCAAACTATGCATTTTTCTTAAATAGTCAGCATCGACATTGTAATTTTTTTGTTTTACATCATACACTTGACCTGCAATCATACCCATAGCACCTGAATAATTAGCAAACTGTTTAATTAATTTTACTTTCAAACTAGGTTCAACACTCGAATCACTAAGTACTTCAAAAGCCAAAGTAAGCATAGCATCACCAGTTAGGACAGCGAGATCTTGACCAAATACCTTATGATTTGTTAATTTACCCCAACGATAATTATCATTATCCATCTCTGGTAAGTCATCATGAACTAATGAATATGTATGCACTAATTCAATAGCAAGTGCAATATCAAAATACTTTGTATAATCTACTTCATAGTATTTTAATAAATATAAAAATGATAATGGCCTAATCTTCTTACCATCATTCACTAATGAATAAGTAATAGATTCTTTTAAAATATCAGGCATTTCTAATTTTTCAATATATTCTTTAGCAAAACTATTTAATTGATCCTTATTTTCTTCTATGAAGTTCTTAAAATTATTCATCTTCTTTGAAATCCTTAGTTAATTTAGCTACTTCTTTCTCTGCATTACTTATTAAATCATTGCAGTTTTTAATCAAATCGATTCCTTGTTTATATCGCTCTAATGAATCTTCTAGAGATAATTTTCCAGATTCTAATTCTGCAACAATTTTCTCAAGATTCATTAGACTTGTTTCAAAATTTTCTTTACCCATTTACTTAACTCCTTTATCGGATATATTATTAACTTTACAATCAAGACTTCCATCAGCTAATTGAACAGTTATATCATCCCCTACATTTACATTTGTAACAGATGTTATCTTTTCATTGTTTAAAAAAGCAACAGAATAACCTTTTTTCATAATATTTAGCGGAGAATTAGCTTCTAATCGATTAATCTCATTTGTGAAGTTTTCTTTGAATTTAGCTAAAAAATCAAAATTTAAAAATTTATCCGTTGAAATTGATAAACCATTTTTCTTATCCTTAACAAGAATTTGCAAGGATTTACTAAGTTCTCTTTCTAACAACTCAACAGTTCTTCTATACTCAGTAAATATTTTTGAATAGTTTTTATAGTATGGATTATTTTCACTATTACTTATTCTATTCTTATAATTTTGGAGAATATAATTTATAGTATTATTTAGTTTATCATAATTAAATGATATTCTATTTTTTATATCCTCAATATTTGGTGTTACTAATTCCGCAGCTGCAGTTGGTGTAGAAGCTCTTCTATCAGATACAAAATCTGCAAGCGTCGTATCAGTCTCATGTCCTATTCCTGTTACTATTGGTGTTTTACAGTTGAAAATCGCTCTAATTACTTCTTCAGTATTAAAACTCCAAAGGTCTTCTATAGATCCACCACCACGACCTAGTATAATTACATCATTAGAACCATCATCAGCTAGTTTAATATTTTTAACTATATCTTGAACAGAATTATCACCTTGTACTAAAGTAGAATAAATATTTATCTTTGCTATTGGAAAACGACGTTGAATTGTTCTAGTAATATCTTGAACAGCTGCTCCAGTTTTTGCTGTAACAACAGCTATTTTTTGTGCAAAACTTGGTATTTGTTTTTTATACTGAGGTAGAAAAAGTCCTTCTTTCTCTAATTTCTCCTTTAGTTCTAAAAACTTTTGATATAATTCACCGATTCTATCTTTTTTCATATCGGTAACTAGAAGGTTGTGCTCTCCACGAGGGAAGTAATAATTAATCTTTGACTTAATTAAAACTGTATCACCATCTTTAAAATCCTTCGATTTTGCTCCGAACCAAACTGCATTTATTCTAGTATTTTCATCTTTTATTGAAAAATATATATTATTGTTATTGTGAAGTTTAAAATTAGAAATTTCACCTTTTATATATATTTCACCTAAGTAAGGATCTAATAAAAACTTTCTCTCAATATATTTATTTAATGCTGTAACGGTTAGATATGTTCTTTCTTCCATCTAACTTTACCTCTTATTTTGTCGAGTTTTCTACAATTCCTTTTAGTACTCCATTGATAAATTTATAACTTTCATCTTTTTCACTATATTTTTTTGAAAGTTCAACTGCTTCATTGATAGAAACCTTGTAAGGAATATCACTATAAAGAATCTCATAAGCTGCAATACGTAATATTTGTCTATCCATTTTTGATAAACGTTCTAATTTCCAGTCTTTTAAATTATTAGAAATTACCTCATCAATTTCATCTTTCTTTTCAATAATCTCAGTTAATGTCTTATTTACATAAATACTTGTAGAAATTTCTTCTTGTTCTAAGTCTAACAGTTCAATAAAATCTAGTTCAGTATTTTCTACCTGGAATAAAATTTTAAAAACCGCTTCTCTAAGTTCATGTCTGCTCTTCATTTATATCTCCTAAATTAAAAATCAATTCCAATTATATTAACATTTACAGTTTTAGTATTAATCTCTGTCATATTAAATATTGAATTTCTTACATTTTCTTGAATTTTTCTTGCTGTTTTAGCTACAGAGAATCCTGATTTTAAATTACAATATACATCGATAACTAATTCACTTCCAGCAAATTCTAATTCTACTCCACGAGAGTAAACTTTTTTTCCTAATAATTTTGAAACACCTTCTACTTCAGTTGCTGCAATGTTTGCAATAACTTCTAATGCATTCGGGTTGATTTCTACTTTTCCTAATTTTTTAGTTTCCATTTTCATTTCCTCCGAAATTATATTTAATACTAGTACAATCCAATATTAAATTATTATTTGTCCATAATAATCCTATTAATTATACCATATTTTCAGGAAAAAAGGGAGAGATTACCTTAAAATAGTTAATCCTTAAAACTATTTTTTGGGCAATCTCTTCCCTATTATCATTCAGAAAATATATTAGATACTAGCTAATAATTCTTCGAATGCTTTATCGATATTATCTTTGTTTTTTGCTCCTGCTTGAGCCATATCTGGACGTCCACCACCACGTCCATCACATACTGTAGCAAGAATATTTACTAATTTTCCTGCATTGTATTTATCAGTGATAGCTTTATCTACAGCTACTACAAAGTTTACTTTATCTTCATTTACTGAAGCAAATGCGATAACATAATTTTCTAATTTAGACTTAGCATTATCAACAAGTTGTTTTAAGTGATTCATGTTTTCTGATTCAACTACGCTTGTCAGTACATTTACACCATTTACTTCTTTAATATTATTTACTAAGTTGTTTAATTCAGCATTAGCGATTTTTTGTTGTAAGCTTTCTTTTTCTTTAGCTAGTTTCTTAATTTCTGATTGTAATCCAGAAACTTTTTCTACTACATTAGAAGCATTAGCTTTTGTTAATTTTTCAACAGAACGAAGTGTTTCTTCTTGTTCTCTTAAATACTCGTATGCTGCTTTTCCTGTTAAAGCTTCAATTCTACGTACACCTGCAGCTACACCTGATTCAGAAACAATTTTGAAGATTCCTACTTCAGCACTGTTAGCATTGTGAGTACCACCACATAATTCAATAGAATAATCTCCGATAGAAACTACACGAACTACATCTCCGTATTTTTCACCGAATAGTGCTTGTGCTCCAAGTTTTCTTGCTTCGGCTATTGGCATTTCTTCAGTTTTAATTTCTAATGCATTCCAAATTTGCTTGTTAACTTCTTTCTCAACTTTTTCAATTTCTTCTTTAGTTAGTGGAGCGAAGTGAGTAATATCAAATCTTAGTTTTTCATCAGTTACTAATGATCCTGCTTGTTTAATATGAGAACCAACTTCATGACGAAGCGCTTCGTTTAATAAGTGAGTTGCAGTATGGTTTTTCTCAATATTTAATCTATAAGCTCTATCTACTTCTAGTTTATATTCTTTACCAACTACTAATTCCCCTTCTAGTACTTTTACTAAGTGAATGTGGCGTTTATCTGGAAGTTTCTTAACATCTATTACTTCTGCTTTGAATCCTTCTGCTAATACTAAACCTCTATCAGCTATTTGACCACCACTTTCTGCATAGAATGGAGTTTTATCGAATACTACTTTTACGTTCTCTTCACCTTTATAGTTTTCTAATAAGTTATCTTCTTTATCAACTATAGCTAATAGTTTACCTTCATCTGTAAGTTTAGTATATCCAGTAAACTCACTGTCTCCTACTATTCTGTTGTATAGGTCAGATTGTACTTGCATTGAAGAATCTTCTTGACGAGATGAACGAGCACGTTCTTTTTGTTTTTCCATCTCTTCATTAAACCCGTCAATATCAACTGTTAATCCTAATTCTTCTGCATATTCTTCAGTTAATTCAATTGGGAATCCAAAAGTATCATAAAGTTTGAATGCATCTTTACCAGAAATTACTTTCGTTGTATCTTTAACTTCTTTAGCAATATTATTTAAGATTGCTTCACCTTCGTTTAATGTTTCGTGGAATCTATCTTCTTCTTTAAGAATTACATCTTTAACAAAGTTTGCACTCTCTTTAACATTTGGATAGTAGTCTTCCATAATTTCTGCAACAACATCTGTTAATTTGTACATAAATGAGTTATTTAAACCTAAAACTTTTGCATATCTAACTGCACGACGTAAAAGTCTTCTAAGTATGTATCCGCGTCCTTCATTTGATGGCAATGCTCCATCTGCGATAGCGAATACTACAGTTCTAATGTGGTCAGCGATAACTTTGAAAGCCACATCTTGGTCAGCATTTACACCATATTTAGCACCAGAAAGTTTTTCAATTTCTCTAATGATTGGAATAAATAGGTCTGTATCAAAGTTTGTTGGAACATCTTGTAATACAGATACAATTCTCTCTAATCCCATCCCTGTATCTATGTTTTTCGCAGGAAGTTCAGTATAGGTACCATCAGCATTGTGGTTATATTGACTAAATACTACGTTCCAAATCTCTAGATATCTATCATTTTCTCCACCTGGGTACATTTCCTCTTTTGGTGACCATGTATCAGCATCTTCTCCACGGTCATAGAAAATCTCAGTATTTGGTCCAGAAGGCCCTTCACCGATATCCCAGAAGTTACCTTCAATACGAATAATTCTTTCTTCAGGAAGCCCAATAACATTGTGCCATAAATCATATGCTTCTGTATCTTCAGGGTGAATTGTTACTGATAATTTTTCTTTTTCTAATCCTAACCATTTTTCAGAAGTTAAGAATTCCCACGCCCAAGGTACTGCTTCATTTTTGAAGTAGTCACCAATTGAGAAGTTACCTAACATCTCGAAGAATGTATGGTGACGCGCAGTTTTACCTACATTTTCAATATCATTAGTTCTAATTGATTTTTGTGAGTTAGTAATTCTTGGATTCTCAGGTATTTCTCTACCATCAAAGTATTTTTTTAGTGTTGCAACCCCTGAGTTAATCCATAATAATGTAGGATCATCAACTGGCACTAAAGATGCACTTGGTTCAATTTTGTGTCCTTTTTCTACGAAGAAATCTAAATACATTCTTCTAATTTGTGTTGATGTTAGTTGTTTCATTTATATTCTCCTTTCAAGCTAACAAATAAAATAAAAAAGTCCCTTGTGTAAATTTAATTACACAAGGGACGACTATAATCGTGTTACCACCCTAATTCGAGTACTTTGCACTCCTCATTAGTTTTTATAACGGCATGAATGCCGATGAAGCACTACATAGGTAGCATAAAAGTTATATTATGAATCCTTTTCACCACTAGATTCTCTCTTTTAAATAATATTACTAACTTTTAATTCCTAAACTTCATTTAATATTTAAGTTTATTATAAACAGTTAAATTACATTTGTCAATAGAAATTATTTAGAATTTCTCATTTCAAGTATTGCTTTTTTTTGCCACAGCTTCATATTTTGTTTAAGTGTGTCAAATCCGTACACAAAATTCAAAGTATCAAGGCTATTAATTTCTTTTTTATCATTGTCTTTTTTTTGTTTAAAATTTAATGTTGCATTAATTTTATTATCCTTGATAGATAGAACTTTTACTTCTAAAATTTCATCTTGTTTTATATAACTACTTATATCGAATATAAAACAATTTGTAATTTCAGAAATGTGTATTAAACCTACCATCTTATCTCTTGTTTCAATAAAAGCACCATATGGTTTAACTGCTGTTACTTTTACCTTTATAATATCGCCTGGGCGAATTTCTCTATAGCTCATTTTTAATTTTCTCTACAACTGCTTCAACTGTAAATCCATATTCTTCGATTACTTTATTCGCAGGTGCAGAAGCTCCAAATTTATCAATTCCAATAGCTAATCCATCTAAACCAACATATTTGTACCAAAGAGCACTATTACCCATTTCTAATGATACACGACGACGTACATTTAAAGGTAATAATTCTTCTTTATATTCTTTTGATTGTTCTTCAAATAATTCAACTGAAGGCATACTTACAACACGTACTTTTGAACCATCTTTTTCTAATTCACGTGCTACATCAATTGCTAATGCAACTTCAGATCCCGTAGCGATTAAAATAGTATCGAATTCTTCTGCTGTTTCATAAACAACATAAGCACCTTTAGCAACTTTTTCAAATGAAGAATTTTCTAAAATTGGTAAGTTTTGACGTGTTAATACAATTGATGTTGGTTTATTATTTGTTTTTTGTGATAGATACCAAGCAGCTTGTGCTTCTGTCGCATCAGCAGGTCTAAACACATATGTATTTGGAATAGTTCTTAATGATGCTAAATGTTCAATTGGTTCGTGTGTTGGACCATCCTCACCTACTGCAATACTATCATGTGTAAATACGTAAGTTACAGGTAAGTTTTGTAATGCTGATAATCTTAATGCCGCTTTTAGGTAGTCAGAAAATACGAAGAATGTACCACCGAATACGCGTACACCCCCGTGTAATGTTAACCCATTAAGTACAGTAGCCATAGCAAATTCACGAACACCAAATTGTACATTACGTTCTGTTCTGTGTTCATCATCTTGTAATCCATCACCTTTAATGAATGTCATATTAGAGTGTGAAAGGTCAGCTGATCCTCCGAAGAATGTTGGTAATACAGCTGCAACACTATTGATTGCATCTTGAGATGAATTACGAGTTGCTTGAGCTTCTCCTACATTTTTGAAGCTGAAGCTTTCTTTTGATAAGTGTTTAATATCTTCACGAGTAAGTGCTTCTTCTAACTCTTTTGCTAATTCAGGGAATTTTACTTTATAATCTGCATATAATTTTTCCCATTTTGCATATTCGTTTTCACCACGTTCTGCAACATTAACTTTGAAGTCAGCATATACGTCAGCAGGAATATCGAATGGTTCATTTTCCCAACCGATTTCTTTTCTGAATAATGCTGTTTCTTCATCACCTAATGGTGCACCATGAACTCCATTTGTTCCTTGTCTATTAGGTGAACCAGCTCCGATAATTGTTTTTACTTCGATTAACGTAGGTTTATCAGATTTTTTAGCTTGTTCAATTGCTGCGCTAACCGTGTCTACATTTGCACCGTCTTCTACAAGGATAGTGTTCCATCCGTATGCTTCATATCTGGCACGAACATTTTCAGAGAATGCATCTTTAGTTTCTCCATCTAGACAGATATCATTTGAATCATATAATACTACAAGTTTATTTAATTTTTGTACTGCTGCAAAGCTTGATGCTTCTGAAGCTACACCTTCCATGATATCTCCATCACCACAGATTACATATGTGTAATGATCAAATAAGTCATAACCTTCTTTGTTGTACTTAGCAGCTAAATATCTTTCTGCTAAAGCCATACCTACTGCTGTAGAGATACCTTGTCCTAGTGGACCTGTTGTTGCATCAATACCTTTAGTGTGTCCAAACTCTGGGTGACCAGGAGTTTTAGAACCCCATTGACGGAAGTTTTTAACTTCTTCTAAAGATAGATCTTCAAATCCTGAAAGATGTAATAATGAATATAGTAACATTGATCCATGTCCTGCTGATAATACGAATCTATCTCTATTAATCCAGTCAGTTTTCTTTGGATTTACTCTAAGGTGTTTTGTAAATAATGAGTAAGCCATTGGTGCTGCTCCCATTACTACACCAGGGTGTCCTGATTTTGCTTTGTTAATCGCATCAACACCCAATACTTTTATCGCGTTTACTGATTTTTGTGACATAAACTGTCCTCCTAAATTATAGCTCTATTCTACCTGAAATAGCCCTTGATAAAGTAACTTCATCAACATACTCAATATCACTTCCAAAGGAAATACCTTGAGCTATTCTGGTAACTCTTATATCTGTATTTTTTAAATATCTTGAAATAAAACTTGCTGTCCCCTCACCTTCTGGAGATGAGTTAGTTGCTAGTATTATTTCTTTTACTGTTTCATCTTGTGCTCTTTCAAAAAGAGACTTTATATTAATATCAAGTGGACCTATTCCATCCATAGGTGAAATTAAACCATCAAGTACATGATATACACCTCTATATTGTTGCATATTCTCCATTGCTACTAAATCATTATCATTAGCAACAACACAAATCATCGATTTGTCTCTACCTGCATCAGAGCAAATATCACACACATGATCTTCACTAAGACGTCCACATACTTCACAATTAGTTAGCTTTTCTTTTAAATGTACTAAACTATCCGCAAAGTTTTTTATATCATCATCATGCATTTTCAAAGTATGAAATGCTAATCTTACTGCAGTTTTCTTTCCTATACCAGGTAACAATGAATAACTGTCTATTAAATCTAAAATCGGTTTAGGATATTGCATCTTATAGTCCTGGGATGTTTAATCCATTTGTAAATTTACCTAATGTTTCCTCTTTTAATTGAGTAGATTTTTCTAGTGCATCATTTACTGCAGTTAAAATCATATCTTGAAGCATTTCAATATCTTCTGGATCAACTACTTCTTCTTTAATTTTAATATCTAATATTTTTCCATCACCATTAGCTATTGCTGTTACCATACCACCTGATACAGTTCCTTCAACAGTTTGGTCTTTTAATCCTTCTTGGGCTGCTAACATGTCCTTTTGCATTTTTTGCATTTTTCTCATCATTTGTTGCATATTTCCCATTCCACGCATAATATTTCCTCCTAATGTCAATTTATATTATAATTCTATTTAAATTTTTACTACTTGTCAATAATTTGGAATTTTTTTCAAGTTATTTCAATTATTTTCAAGTATCTTTTCAAATGTTAGTTTTCTATTATTATATCCCCAAATAACTCATCAATTTTAGTTATCGTCTTTTCTTCAACTTCTTCAATCAAATTGCTTTCTACAACCGGATTTGCAAGTTCATCTTTAAGAACAGTATACTGATGATCTTGAATTGTATAAATCGAGTAATCTACTCCAATAAATCTCTTGAATAGACTTTCCAAATATTTTTTATATTTAGAATTTGGAGCCATTTTTACCATATTATCTACTTCACTAAAAACTAATAATCCTCCTTCTTTAGAAGAAGCTACTAATTGACAAGAGCTAAATAATTCTCTCATAGTTACTACTTCTGGATTATTTGAATTCAAGCTTTCATTAATTATCTTATTAAAAACATTTGCTGCATAATTGGTAAAATTCTCACTTGAAGTCTTCATAAGTTCGATAATCTTATTCTTATCTTTTATAATCACTTCTTTAATCTCTTCTTTTGGAGCACCTTGCCAACTAGTAGTATCTACCTCTTTATCACTGTTATTTTTAATATATTCTTGCGATGATTTACTAATTGAATTTTCAGATAGACTATTTGTATTATTACTTAATTGATTTAATTTGTCTTCAAGCATCCTAATTCTATTTTCTAATTCAACTGGTCTAGAATTTGATACAGAATTATCAACACTATTTTGAACTGTAGTCTGATTAACAGTTTCTTCTTTCGAGCATATTTTTACAATGCAAATTTGCATATAACTCATATATTCTGTCGAAAATCTAATATACTGCTCCGTTTGTGATAAATATTCTATAATTTTATAAAAATAGTCAAATCCAACATTATTAACTTCTTCAGCTATTTTGTCAATATTATATACCGTATACGTTGTGTTATTTAAATTTTTATACACAACTACATCTCGTGTTACATTAATAAGATCATTAAGTAACAATTTAGTATCCTTAGCCTGGCTAACGAAATTATTATATGTTAATAAAGATTTTGTAACATCTCCTTGTAAAAGACTTCTATAAAATTCAAGAATATCATCTTCACTTATTGAAGAAGTAACTTCTAAAATGTGATCTAAAGTAATTTTTTCTGAATAGTTAGATACTTGATCTAGTATACTAATTGCATCCCTCAGTCCACCTTTAGCAAGAGTTGCAATTTTCTCTATAGCTGCATCTTCAATTACTATTCCTTCATTTTCTGAAATATACTTTAGTCTATCAATTAATTGTTCTTGTGAAAGATTTTTAAACTCAAACCTCTGACATCTTGATAAGATAGTCGCTGGTATTTTATGAATTTCAGTAGTAGCTAATATGAATATCACATGAGCAGGTGGTTCCTCTAGAGTTTTCAATAATGCATTAAATGCTGCTGTAGTTAGCATATGCACTTCATCAATGATATAAACTTTATATTTACCTTCTGTAGGCAAGAATTTAATAGCTTCTTTTATATCACGTACTTCATCTACACCATTATTACTTGCAGCATCAATTTCAATAATATCTACATTTTCTTTTTGATATTCTTCATTACCATTAACTTCATTTGCAAATATTTTTGCAATGGAAGTTTTACCTGTACCTCGAGATCCATAAAATAAATAGGCATGACTAATTTGATCTTTATCAATCGCATTTTTCAAGACAGAAACAATGTGATTTTGACCTACTATGTCAGTAAATGTTTGTGGTCTATATTTCCTATATAACGCTTGAAACATACAAACCTCCTAAATTATTTTAACTAATATATTATAACATAATTTTAAATTTACTTATAGTAAAAAAAGATATACTCAAAAGTAAAATTTAATAAAAAATCTACATTTTAAGTATATCCTTTTAACTATTATATTTTATTTTTCACCTATAATTTCAAAAAATTAGAATGGATTTTCTGTTAAGAACCATCTTCCATTAACTTTTATTACTTTTATGGTTTGACCACTACTACTACCAAAAAGAGAGCCTAAATCCACACCTTTTACTTTTAGAGAAACTTTTGCTGTTCTATCATCTATCATTTTTGTTTCTCCAACTTCAACTAGACCTACAAGTCCTTTTGCCATAGTTAATTTCTGTTTATCATCTTCACTCAAGTTTCTTAGTTCAGAAATTGCTTTTTGTCTAGATTCTACACTTTCAAAATGAACATAATCTATCATTTTTTCTAAATCGCCTGACTTAACAGAACTAATCCATCCTTCAACCGCACCTTTTGGTGTAGATGCACCTGGTTTTCCACTTCCACTAAAAATAATTAAAGCGATAACTACTACAGCTGCAGCTATTGCAGCAATAATCCCAATAGTTTTATTATCTACTTTTCTTTTTCCATACATTGGGTTAAAGTTTTGGTTATTTGTTCTGAATTGTGGATTGAATTGATTAGGATTATTATAACCATTTTGATTATTAAACTGTCCATTATTCATATTCCCAAATTGAGGATTTTGTCCATTATAACTTTGTCCTCTAAATTGTGGATTATTCATGTTATTGAATTGAGGATTTTGACCGTTATAACCTTGTCCTCTAAACTGTTGATTATTCACATTATTATTTTGTAAATTTTGACTATTAGCATTTCCTCTATATTGTGCATTGTTCACATTATTATTTTTGGGGTTTTGTCCATTATTATATCCTCGGTATTGTTGATTATTTGCATTATTATGCGGTTGATTTTGACCATTTGGATATCCTTGAAATTGGGGATTATTCACATTATTTGCTTGTGGATTTTGATTTTGATAAGGATTCTGATTATTTACATTTCTATTTAAATTTTGTGGGTTCTGTCCATTATAACCATTTCCTTGATGTTGACTATTTTGTTGAGGATAGCCCTGATTTGGATGGTTATTTTGAGGTGTTCCGTTTGGACTTACATTTTGTCCTCTATTATTCATAATAACTTTCTCCTTTTTTATTAATTTTTGGAAGATAAAATATGGAATATTTTAAAATTTTATTAATAAATACAATTCTTCTCAATAATTTATTATACTAAAGCTTTACTCCTTTTGTCAATGATATAAAAAGTACCTAATAATAACAATAAAACAATTAAATAATAGCGTATGCAACTAAAAAAATTAAAAAGATTATCCGACTAGATAATCTCTTTATTAAACAGAATATTTCTTCTTTTTAAGATAAATTACTACCATAATTGATTTTTCTTTAAAAACCATCTTCCATTATGCTTTTCTACAGTTAAAAAACTTCTGCCATCATTTATTAAGTATTTTTTATCCAAATTGTCTTTTTTATTTATTTTCTTAAATCTAACTATAAACGTATTCAAATCAATCATTTTAACTTCTTCTATTTCATTATCATTAACGAAGGACTTTAACATATCTAACTTGTATTTTTCTTCTTTGGATATTTTCTTGAATTCTTGAGCGGATTCATCTTTATCTTTTTTATTGTCATAGTAGATATAATCAAACATTTTTTCAAATTCATTTTTTCTCACAGCTTTCATCCACCCTTTTACGAGTTCTTCAGGTGTAGCTCCACCTTCCCTATCAGTTAAAACAATTGAAAACACAATTATCAACACTAATATGATTACAGCTAATAACCTTTTATTTTTTGATTTATTATTTAATTGTCTCTTAAAACTACTATTTAAACCATAAGTCATATTTATTTATCCTTTATATAAACTTTATAGAGCATTGATTAATCTATATTTAATTTTATCTATATAAATTAAAATAAAATATTATATAATCCAACTACTAAGCAACAAACACCAGTTATTTGCAAAATTCTTCCAGTTCTTTTACTATCCTTTGTGTACTTTTCAATATTTTCTGATAACTTCGCTTCTTCATAACTTATGCTGATACCACTAATTAAATGAGCATTATCCCCTCTTAGAATATACTTGGCTATAATAAATAATACCCCTGCAATATAAAACATTATAAAAGCTATTGCATAATTTATATATTCACTAGGCAAAAGGATAGCAGAAAAAATTAGGATTTCACATGGTAACATCAACAGAATCGCTGTACTTGTTTTCATAGTTATGCCCCCCTTTTTGTACTTCACTTAGATATACTATAATTATACAATAATAAAACAACGATGGTCAAAACTTACAAAAATATAACTCTCCTTACTGATTTTTCTATCCAGTAAAGAGAGTCATATTCAATACGATAATCTCGTTTTATTTTCTATTATTAATCTTGAATTTTAAGAATAAATCATTGTAAAGTTGAAGCATTTTCGGATCTAAATCTTGATACACTTCTGCTCTGTCTCCAAAACTTTCTAAATCAGGATAAAATTGTTCATCACTTGTAGTTTCTTCTGGGAGTAACTCTTTAGCCTTAGTATTCGGTGTAGCATATCCAATAAACTCAGAGTTTTTCGCTGCATTTTCCGGTTTTAACATAAAGTTAATAAATTTATATGCCGCTTCTTCGTTTTTAGAAGTTTTTGGAATTACAATGTTATCAAACCATAGATTCGTTCCTTCTTTCGGTAAGGCATATACCATATTTTCGTTCTCACCCATGATAGCTTTAGCATCACCTGAGAACACTACAGAAACCCATGCTTCATTGTTAATCATAAGCATCTTTTTCTCATCTGAGTTTATAGCTTTGATATTTGGATGAAGTAACTCTAATTTTCTTTCTGCTAGGTTTAGGTTTACCTCATTAGTATCATTTACAGAATTTCCTTCTGACTGAAGAGCAATTCCCATCATTTCACGTGCACCATCAATTAATAATATATTATTTTCTAAACGTGCATCCCAAAGGTCATTCCATTTTTCAAATTTAAGATCTTCAGGAACTTTAGTTTTATCATAAAGTATTCCTAGTGTTCCCCAGAAATAAGGAATTGAATATTCATTTTTCGGATCAAAACTTTTATCTCTAAATTGTTCATCAATATTATCAAATCCTTCAATTTTACTGTGATCTAATTTTTTTAGTAAATTTAACTTTTTCATCTTCTTAATCATATAGTCAGATGGTATTACTATGTCATATGGTGTAGATCCTGACTGAATCTTTGTAAGCATAGCTTCATTAGAGTCAAATGTCTCATATACTACTGAAATTCCAGTTTCTTCTTCAAACTTCTTAATTAAATCTGGATCAATATATTCTCCCCAGTTGAAAATTGTTAAAGTTTGTTTATCCCCACTATTCGAACTATCTATAAAATTACGACTATATAAAAGTCCTAAACAGATAACTAATATTGAAATTGCTGAAATAAGTAACTTTTTCATATTATCTTACCTCCCTTTTTAATTTACTAGTATTGATTACATAATAAATTAATACCGCTACAACAACAAAGATAGTTAAAACTGTAGATAAAGCATTAATCTGTAAGTTAATTCCTTGGCGTGCCATTGAGTATATTTCAACAGAAAGTGTTTGGAATCCATTACCTGTAACAAAGAACGTCACAGCGAAATCATCTAATGAATAAGTTAATCCCATGAAGAATCCTGCCCAAATCCCTGGTGTAATATAAGGTATTACAATCTTACTTAATACTTGAGGATAAGTCGCCCCAAGGTCTATTGCTGCATCAATCATACTTCTTGGCATCTCATATAATTTAGGTAATACCATTAATACAACGATTGGAATACTAAATGCAATATGAGATAATAATACAGACCAAAAACCTTGAATAGTATCTAAGCCTGTATACTTAGAAATAAATGTAAACATTAATAAGAATGAACATCCGATAATAACGTCAGGACTTACAATCAGAATATTATTACCAACTAGGAATAAATTTTTCTGTTTATTAGATTTTAAAGAATATATCCCTAGAGCACCTAACGTTCCAAAGATTGCTGAAAATAGTCCACACAATAATGCAACTACCACTGTGTTAATTACAATAACCATCATTCGCGTATTTTCAAATAAATCTACATAATGTTTCCAAGAAAAACCTTCGAAATCAATCATTGTCTTACCTGAGTTAAACGAGTAATATGCTAGGTAAATTAGAGGTATATATAATATTGCAAAGATAACCCCTAAATATATTTTTGAAGTTAATTTCATTATTTTCTACCTCCAAAATTAGTTTTGTCTTTAGTATTTGTAAGAACCATTATAATTCCCATTACCACTATCAAGAATACTGCGATTGTTGAACCTACTCCCCAGTTTTGAGTAACTAAGAAATGTTCTTCAATAGCTGTACCTAAATTTATTATTTTATTTCCTGCTACTAAACGAGTAATCATGAATAATGATAGAGCTGGAATAAATGTTACCTGAATACCAGTTTTCACCCCATTAATACTAAGTGGTAAAATAATTTTCATAAATGTAGTTTTAAAATCTGCTCCTAGGTCATAAGATGCTTCGATTAAATTCTTGTTCATTCCAGATACCGAATTATATATTGGTAATAGCATAAAAGGTAAGAAAATGTAACTAGATACAAAAATAAAACTAAATGAATTAAATAGTAAACTCTGACTACCGATACCTATGTATTCTAAGAAACTATTAATTGTTCCATATTCTCCAAATAAACCTAAGAACGCATAAGTTTTTAATAAGATATTAATCCATGTTGGTAAAATTATCAGTAAAAGTAATAGTTCTTTATGCTTACTTTTATTAATAGCAAACGCTAATGGATAACTAATTACCAAACATATCAATGTAATTAAGAAAGCATACCAAAAACTGTAAAGTGTCATAAGTACATATGTGCTACTAAAGAATATTTTATAGTTAGCTAATGTGAAGTTTCCATCTATATCTCTAAATGAATGATAGACGATAAGTATAATTGGAAATACTACAAAAAGTAACATCCACATTACATATGGAATCATAAAAAATGAACGAGTTTTTTTATTAAACATTTTTACTCCTCCTCTTCATATGATTCAAGACGAGCATCGAACTCTTCTTCTGTTTCTCCAGGTACCATGATATGAATTGCTTCAGGATCAAAGTTTAAGCTTACGGCAGCCCCCGGTTTTGCTTCTTTTGTTGAATGAACAATCCACTCATTATATTGGTCATCTAAACAACAAATTTCATAGTGAACTCCTCTAAATAACTGAGTATCTACTACAACACTGATTTTACCTTTATCTGCACTTGTAATTTCTAAGTCCTCTGGACGAATAACTACTTCTACACGTTTATTTTTATCTAAACCAGCATCAACACATTCATATTGTTTACCATAGATTTCTACTAAATAGTCATCTAACATAACAGCATTAACAATATTAGATTCACCAATGAAATCAGCAACAAAACGGTTAACCGGTTCATCATAAATATCAGTAGGTGTCCCACTTTGTTCGATTTTACCGTGGTTCATTACAAAGATATAATCACTCATCGCTAAAGCTTCCTCTTGGTCGTGAGTTACATAGATAAATGTAATTCCCGTTTGTTGTTGAAGCTCACGAAGTTCATACTGCATCTCTTGACGTAATTTTAAGTCTAATGCTGATAAAGATTCATCAAGAAGAATAATTTCAGGTTCGTTAACGATAGCACGTGCAATAGCAACACGTTGTTTTTGTCCACCACTCATCTCAGTTAACTCACGATTTTCAAATCCAGCTAAGTTTACTTGTTTTAGAGCTTTCTTAACTTTTTTCTTTATAATTTCTTTCTTCTCATTTTTTATTTTAAGTCCAAATGCCACATTTTCAAAAACATTCATATGTGGGAATAAAGCATAATCCTGGAATACAGTATTTACGTGCCTTTTATTTGCTGGTAAATCATTTACTACCTTATCATCCAATAATACATCACCTGAAGTCGGACTTAAGAATCCTCCTATTAATTTTAGAATTGTACTTTTCCCACAACCACTAGGTCCTAGTAATGTATAAAATTTACCTTTCTCTATTTCTAAATCAATGTTTTTTAGTACATTATTATTACCAAAAGTCATTGATACATTTTTGAATTCAACAATATTTGCCATTTTTTTCTCCTTATAAATACGAATTAGTAGCTACTATTAATACTTCACATTCTTCATCAAATGGATTTGATAATCTATGTTCAGATGTAGCTAAAAAATAAAAACTTTCATTTGTTGAGGCTATAAATTCCTCATCTCCTAATTTTAATTTGCATTTCCCTTTTAGAACATAACATAATGTTTCAGATTCTGAAGGATCAAATGTTTTGTAACTAGAATTTTTCTCTAGTTTTAAAATTAAGGATTCCATTTCCTTTTCATTTGATTCAGGAACCAACCAAGTAAGTTCATATCCTTCATCCGTCTCCTCATAACTAGTTTGATCCTCTAAAGAATAATAAACTTTTTGGCTTGTACTTTCTTTATCAAAAAAGTCCTTAGGCGCACAACCTAATACTTGTAGTATATTAAAAAAAGTTTCCATCGATGGCGATGCTAGGTCACGTTCTACCTGAGATATATATCCTTTACTCAAGTCTGTACGTTCACCTAATTCTTCTTGGGTGAGGTTCTTTTGTATACGTAGTCTTTTTAATCTTTCACCTATAGAATACATAACTTCTCCTTACTATAACAAAAAATAAATATTTGTTTATCAATATCTAACTTTTCGTTATCTATGTTTATTATTATCTAACTTATTGTAATAATTGTTTACCATCAGTAAACTTATCGTTATTTAAGTTTATTATTAGTAAACACACTGTTTAGTATAATTAAATCACAAGTTATATATTACTATATTTTATAGTTAAAATCAAGTTGAAATTCCCTATTTTATAAAGTTTTTTTAAGTTAATTTTACAATACTATAATCTTCATTTTCCTTTCTTATATCATCAATTTAGTATATAATATTATTATTAAGAAAAGAAATTATACAAGGAGTCTCAATGAAATTCAATATAACAAAAACTTTCCCTACAGTAGAGAATTACTTAAGTCAATTTTTAAAAGTTTCAAAGAAAAATATCCATACTATAAGAATGAATAATCATCACAATAAAGATACAATTAAAATTAATTCAAATGAAGCGGAATTAAACTCACCATTAAAAGCGGGAGATATTTTAGAAGTTAACTTAGACTTAGTGACGTCGAAATATAGAGAAAATTCTACAGTATCTATATCTAAAGAATTTGAAGATGAATACTTATTAGTTGTTTCTAAACCATTCGGTATAAAAACACACCCGAATGATGTAGAATTAGAAGATAATACATTGGTAAACTATTTAATTTCCGACTATAACTACTTAGAACCTATCCATAGACTTGATACTGATACTTGTGGATTAGTAATATTAGCCAAAACACCATTAGTTAAAGCAAAACTAGATCAGATGCTTGAACAAAGACAAATTAAACGTTACTATTCTGCACTAATAAAAAATAATATTAAACCACAAACTATCAATTCAAATATAGGTAGAGATAGTAAAGAAAAAAATAAAATGGCTGTAACAAGAAATGGTAAAAATGCTATAACTAATATACTTGACTGTGTAAAAATAGACCAAAACAAGTTTTTAGTAACAGTATCATTAGAAACCGGTCGAACACATCAAATCCGTGTTCATTTAGCCTCTAATGGAGTTGCAATTATTGGTGATAAACTTTATTCTAAAGATGGATATAAATACGATAAAATGTATTTAGGAGCATTAAAAGTTGAATTTCCACACCCAGTTACAGAACATACAATAGAAATTAAATCTTCTTTAGAAAAAGAATTTTTGCTATAGAGTAACAAAAAACAGATGTGCTTTTTTTACACATCTGTTTAATTTTATTATTTTTTCATTTGTTTTTGAGCTTGTTTTTGAGCTTTTTGCATGTTGCTCATAACTTGGTTAATTTTTTTACGAGATGGTTTTTGTCCCATTTGACTCATCATACTCATAACCATATCTTCGTTGATTTGAGGATTTTTTTCCATGTAGTTCATGAAATTACGTCTTGCTAGGAAGAACCCTCCTACTACACCAGCAAGTAAACAAATTGCTCCAACTAAAATTGTAACTGCAGTTGCACTCATTGTTAATTTCCTTTCTTCTTAGGAGTTATATCTTCTCCGTTTTCATTAATTACTTTTGTATTATCTAATATGTTTCGCATATTAGCTTTAAAATTTTGTAAATATAGTTGTCTATATTTAGCTAGTTCTTCTGATTCCTCAGCTGTTAATTCACGCTCTTTTTTTGTAGCGTTTAATGTATTAATTTTATCAATAATTTCTTTCATTTCCATAATATTATACGCTCATTAACTCATCTTGTTTTTCTTTAGTAACTTTATCGATTTCAGCGACAAATTTATCTGTTACTTTTTGAATATCATCAGAATATCCTTTTAGATCATCTTCAGTAATTTGAGATGATTTTTCTAATTTTTTCATTGAATCCATAGCATCACGACGCACGTTACGTACTGCAACTTTAGCACCTTCTGATTCTTTACCTACTAATTTAGCAAGTTCTTTACGACGTTCTTCAGTTAATGCTGGGAATACAATACGAATAACTGTACCATCATTAGCTGGATTTAATCCTAAATCAGATGCTTGAATAGCTTTTTCGATATCTCCTAATAAAGTTTTTTCATATGGAGAAATAACAAGCATTTTTGGTTCTGGTACAGAAACACCTGCTACTTGGTTAATCGGAGTTGGTACACCATAGTAATCAACTGTTAATCTATCTAAAACAGCTGCACTAGCTTTACCAGCTCTAATTGATGCTAATTCACGACGTAAACTAGCGATGGCTTTTTCCATTCTTTCGTTTAAATTATTCATTATTTGTTCAGGCATAATTGTAAACTCCTAATATAAATTTTATTCAATAATTGTTCCTAAATTAGAATCAGAAACAACTTTAACAATGTTATCTGCTTCATCTATTGAAAAGACAATAATTGGCAGGTGGTTATCCATACAGAATGTAATTGCTGTAGAATCCATAATTGTTAACCCTTTGTTCATAATATCCATGTATGATAACTTATCATATTTTGTTGCTGTACTATCAAGTTTAGGATCAGCAGAGTAAACACCATCTACTCCATTTTTACCCATTAAGATAGCCTCTGCACCTATTTCTTTTGCACGTAAAGCTGCTGTTGTATCTGTAGAGAAGTATGGATTACCTATACCAGCTGCAAAGATAGCAACACGTCCTTTTTCTAGGTGTCTGATTGCACGTCTTCTGATGTAAGGCTCAGCCATTGCTTTCATTTCAACTGATGTTAACACACGTGTATCAACACCTTTTTGCTCTAATGAATCTTGTAGTGCTAATGAGTTCATAACTGTAGCTAACATTCCCATTGAGTCAGCTGTAGCACGTTCCATCCCTAGTTCTTCACCTGTTTTACCACGCCAGATATTTCCACCACCAACAACGATAGCGACTTCTACCCCTTGTTTTACTACTTCAACGATTTGAGAAGTTATTTTATTAACAACTTCAGAATCTATTCCAAACCCTTTTCCACCTGCTAGTGCTTCACCACTAAGTTTATATAAAACTCTTTTATATTTAGTAGCCATTTTTATCCTCCTAATATATTACAGACATTATTGTTTCTACTATGTCAACTTTTTAAAAAAGCACACACAAGAAGTGTGTGCTTAACCTCTTTTAATAGTATATATTAAATAGAGAATTATTATTTGCTAGCGTTAACTTGGCTCATTACTTCTTCAGCAAAGTTATCTTCTTTTTTCTCGATACCTTCACCAACTTCGTAACGTACGAATTTAGCAAGTTTTCCACCTTTTGATGCTACGAATTTTTCAACAGTGAAACTATCGTCTTTAACGAATTTTTGTTTAACAACTGTGATTTCTTCTAAGAATTTGTTAATTCTACCAACGATCATTTTTTCAACGATGTTAGCAGGTTTTCCTTCGTTTAATGCTTGCTCAGTTAATACTTTTTTCTCGTGCTCAAGTACATCAGCTGGTACTTCGCTTTCGTCTAAGTATTTAGGAGCTAAAGCAGCGATGTGCATTGCAACATCTTTAGCTGCTTCTTCATCTGTGCTTCCTTCAACAAGAGTAAGAACACCGATTCTTCCTCCCATGTGAGAGTATGCACCAAATGCATCAGCATCTGTTTTAGAAACAACTTCAAATCTTCTTAATGAAAGTTTTTCACCGATTGTAGCGATTCCTTCATTAATTACTGCTTCAACAGTTCCACCTTGAGCTTCAACTTGAAGAGCTTCTTCTAAAGTTTTTGGTTCAGCTGCTAAGATAGCTTCTGCAACATTTTTTACTAAAGCAACGAATTTTTCGTTTTTAGCAACGAAGTCAGTTTCTGAGTTAATTTCTAAGATAACAGCTTTGTTACCTTTAACTTCGATGTAAGCAAGACCTTCTGCAGCGATTCTATCAGCTTTTTTAGCTGCTTTAGCGATACCATTTTCTCTTAGGTAGTCGATTGCTGCTTCGATATCTCCATCAGTTTGAGTTAGTGCTTTTTTACAGTCCATCATACCAGCACCAGTACGTTCTCTTAATTCTTTTACCAAACTAGCTGTAATTTGTGCCATTTTGATTTGCCTCCGTTATTTTATTTTTATATTTTTTATTATTTATTATCTTTAGATTATTCTTCTGTTGCTTCTACTTCTTCTACGAAAGCTTCTTCAGTTTCTTCGATGTTTCCTTCATTGTAAGCTACAAAAGCGTCTGCCATTTTAGCTGTTAATAATTTAACCGCACGGATAGCGTCGTCGTTTGCAGGGATTACGTAATCAACGTCATCTGGATCACAGTTTGTATCTACGATACCTACTACAGGAATTCCTAATTTTTTAGCTTCAGCAATAGCGTTGTGCTCTTTCTTAGGATCTACTACGAAGATTGCATCTGGCATACCTTTCATTTCACGAATTCCACCTAGGAATTTGTTTAATTTATCGTATTCTTTTCTTAATTCGATAACTTCTTTTTTAGGTAATACTTCGAATACTCCATCAGCTTCCATTTTTTCAATTTCAGCGATTCTGTCAATACGTCCTTTAATAGTTTTGTAGTTAGTTAAAGTTCCACCTAACCAACGGTGATTGATGTAGTATTGACCACTTCTTTCAGCTTCTTCTTTAATAGCATCTTGTGCTTGTTTTTTAGTACCTACGAATAACATTTTTCCGCCTTGATCAGCAACTGATTTTACGAATTCGTATGCTTCATCAACTTTCTTAACTGTTTTTTGTAAGTCGATAATGTAGATACCGTTTCTTTCTGTGAAGATGTATTTGTCCATTTTAGGGTTCCATCTTCTTGTTTGGTGACCGAAGTGTACACCAGCTTCTAATAATTGTTTCATTGAAATAACTGCCATAGTTATTTTCCTCCTTGGTTTTTTCCTCCGACACTCTCTAAGCTTACTGCAAACATAAATGCACCGAGCAGCTACTCAAATGTCGTGTGTTATATTTTTGTTGGTTTTTACTCAACTTTATTAATTATATAGCATAAACAACCAAAAATCAAGTATTTTATTAGACTTTTTACTTATTAATACGATATTCAAAGTAGAGGATATCTAGTTAATAATTTTTATACTTTTATATAGTAAGAAAATATTATTTCATTCTTAATCAAAATAATTTCGTTTAATATCTTGATTTTTTCATTAAGTAGTATTATAATCTATTAGAACGTAATAATTACGAATAACGGAGGAATATTACAAATGAATAAATTTTTTAAACTAATTTCAATTGTTGCTGCATTCGCACTACTTTTAGTCGGATGTTCAAGCAAAACGAATTCTGGAGCTTCAAACTCTGGAAGTAAAACCAAAATTGTTACTTCAGTTAACTTTTATGCAGAAGTAGCTAAGAGTATTGCAGGAGATAAAGCAGAAGTTTCATCTATTATTACTTCAACTTCAGTTGATCCTCATGATTTCGAACCAACAGCTCAAGATGCTAAAGCTGTAGCCGATGCTAACATTGCTATTTTAAACGGTGGTGGTTATGATTCATGGTTTGAAAAACTTACTGCAAATAGTAAAGACATTAAAAAAATTGATGGCGCTAAACTACTAGGACTTAAAGATGGAGATAATGAACACATTTGGTATAATCCTGAAGTAATGAGTAAAGTTGCTGACGAACTTACTAAAGTATTATCAGAAAAAGATTCTTCTAATAAAGATTTCTACGAAAAAAATAGAGATAACTATAAAAAGGAACTTTCTAAAATTACTGATAAAATTAATTCATTAAAAGAAAAAGCAAATGGAAAATCAGTATTAACAACTGAACCTGTTTTTGAATATGCGGTAGATGCATTAGGATTCAAAACTAGTGAACAAGTTAAAAAATTAGCTCAAGCTACTGAAGAAGGTAACGATCCTGCTCCACAAGACTTAAAAGCTATTCAAGAGCAAATTAAATCTAAACAAATTTCATTAATCATAAACAACGTTCAAACTACAAATAAAACTATCGAAGGCTTAATTAGCTTAGCTGAACAAAATAAAGTACCAGTACTTAATGTAACTGAAACACAACCTGATGGTAAAACATACATTGAATGGATGTTAGATCAATATAATAAACTAGAAGAAATCCTAAATGGTGGTTCTGGTGAAAAAGCTTATCATGTTGAAGGTGCTGATGAAGGACACTCTCACGACCACGGTCACGAAGGTCATTCTCATGAAGGACACTCTCATGGAGATAAAGACAAAGATCATGACGACGATCACGAAAAAGAACATAAACATTAATAAGAAGATTAAAAATTAGTCTTCACATATTATAAATATGTAGTATAATATAAAGAAGAGATTCTAAATCGTATCTCTTCTTTTTTATATTCAAAATATAACAAATAAAAATTTAAATAATTTAGGAGATTTTATGACTGAACTTAATATAAAAAATCTCACTTATTCAATAGGAGATAAAACAATTTTAGACAACATTTCTTTTTCTGTATCTTCAGGAGATGTTGTCGCTGTTGTTGGGAAAAACGGTGTTGGTAAAACAACATTACTAAACAATATACTTGAAAAATTAAATAAAACTAATGAGATTACTCTTGTAGGAGAAAACCCAACTCTTGGTTATGTCCCTCAGTTTAGACAAATTGATGAAGAACTTCCATTATCAGCTAAAGACTTTGTATCATTACCAATTCAAAAAGGATTTCTTCCATGGCTTAGTAAAAAAGAAAAAGAAAGTATTAAAAATGCTTTATCTTTAACAAATTCTATTAAACTAGAAAATAAATCTATAGGTACTCTTTCAGGTGGTGAAAAACAACGTGTTTTCTTGGCTCAAGCACTAGTAAATAAACCTAACTTATTACTTCTTGATGAGTTCACATCTAACCTAGACAAAACTAGTGAAGTGGAATGTATGACTTTGGTTAAAGAAATTACAAAAAAAGAAAACATTATTACTCTTTGTATAACTCACGAGCTTTCACTTTTAGATGAGAAATATGTTGATAAAATACTATACCTAGAAAAAGGTTGCTTCAAATTTATCAGTATAGCAGACTATAACAAAGAGAAGAATACACTAAAACTTTGTAAACACTATGTAGGAGATAACAACCATGTTTAATTATGATTTTATGCAAAATGCCTTTATAGCTGGTACAATCGTTGCAATAATGGCAGGATATATAGGTGTGTTTGTGATGGCTAGAAATATGTCATTTATCTCTCATACTCTATCACATGTTGGTTTCGCAGGAGCGGCTTTTGCTGTTTTCTTAGGAATAAATCCAATATACGGATTACTAATCTTTACTATTACAATGTCATATCTTGTTGGTCATCTTAGCGTTAAAGCATTTAGACGAGAAGCTACAGTAAGTGTTATGTTAGGAATCTTTCTTGGACTAGGACTACTGTTCCTATCTTTAACACCGAAGAGCACTAGTTATGTTAATAATATTCTTTTCGGTAGTGTTGTTTCAATTACAAGAGATGATGTTAAATTAATTTTCACACTCGCATTAGCCGTAATTTTATTACTTTCTATTTTCTATAGAAAAATTAAATTTGATTCGTTTGATGCGATTGGAGCAAGAGCTTTAGGACTTAACGGAAAATTTATTTCAATATTTTTCTTAGTTCTATTATCTGTTGCTACTAGTATCACAGTACCAGTAGTAGGAGCATTATTAATGTTCGTACTATTAACGGTACCTGCTAGTGCAGCTAGGTATCTTACTAACAAAGTTGGACTAATGATTGTTATATCAGTTTCATTTGCTCTAATTGGAACATGGGCCGGGATTACACTTTCTTACTATACTTCCCTACCTACTACATTCTTCATTGCAACAATAGAAGCAATCTTCTACTTTGCTAGTTTAGGATATTATAATCTAAAAAGAAAATAATATAAAATCAACCACTGTTACTATCACATTTTATAGTCACAGTGGTTATTAATTATACATTTTTAAAAGTTTTATAACCTAAAAAATGCCCTGGTTTTATTTCTAAAACTAGGGCTTCTTCTTTATCTAGGTTTTACTGAATTTCTAATTCTTTCGTATGCACCTGGTTCAACTTTATCTAGAGAATTTCTAATAATTTCTAGAGTTTTGTTGTAACGATACTCTCTATAATATTGTTCAGCAACTGTTAATTGTTGGTGGAATTCAACATTATCTTTTCTGTATCTATTTGCATAACGAATTAGTTTTTCGATTAACTCGATATCAGTAAGAATATTATTAACTTCTGATGCATAGATATCAAGTGATTCTTCAGCTTCAGCAACTGCACGTTTTAATAAATCGATATTAATAGGTTCTTTTTTTAGCTCCTCTAATGCATATCTATAACTATCAGTTACATCTTTATATAAAACGATAAATCTATCACTGAATCCTGGAACACGTGAATTATCTAATTTACGTTTAATAACTTCTTTTTCTTGATTGATGAAGATAAGTTTTTCACGAGCGTGACCTTCTTCTTCACGAAGACTTGTTAGATATCTAGAGTAGTTCGTTTGATCTTCTTCGATTTTTTCTAATCCTTGACCTAATAGTTCTACTTTTTCTTTCAAGTCTTTATAGTTTAATTTTGGTTGATTATTTATATATACATCGATATCATGTTTAACATCAAGTAAATCACTAAGTTCATCATAATAGTTAGCGACCATTTCTTCATCTTTTTGATAGATTTGGTATCTATTTTTGATTTCTTGAATATTGTTATATAAAGCTTCATTTAGTTTATCTTGTAATTCAAGTTTATTAGTAATTTCTCTATAATTTTCCTCAATATATTTTTTATAATCAAGTTCTTTTTTTAGATCATTAGAAACTTCATCGATAACATCATAAATACCATCAAGAATGTTTTCTATTAAATCTATATCACCAGATTTAACTTTTTCACGTGCATCGCTAAGTTGCCATACACTACTTTCAATTTTACTTGAAATTTCTAGGTGATTAAGTTTAAATCCTTTTTTCTCCATTTCCTCAACTTTTAGTCTTAATGACTGAATTTGAGCTGGACAAGTTTTTTCAATTTCTTTTAACAAATCAGGTAAAACTTCCATTCTTTCTTTAAGATCATCTATTAATACTTTAACAGAATTAATTTTTTCTTGAGCTTCAAGGTATTTACCAGTTGATGTTAAGAGTTTGAAATCATCAAGCTGTGGTGCAATTTCTTTGATACTTTGTTCAAATTGTTCTGCTGCAGCCCCGTATTGATGACGTTTAGCTAATAGTTCTCTATTAAGCTCTTTGTACTCAACTACGATTTCTTCATATAGTTCTCTATTTCTAGGTTCAACTTCTGTCAATTCTTTAATTTCTCTTCTAATTCCAGCAATTCTATCTTTGATATTAGCAATTAATTCACCACTATTCATAATTACTTCATCAGCACGTTTGAAATTAAATTTATCAATATAAGTTTCTGCACTATAAAGATCTCTGTCAAGTTCTTCAATATCGATGCTTTGAATTTCGTACCATTCGCTTTCCCATTGAGAATAAAGTTTTTCAGCTTTACCAGCAATTTCTAGCGCTTTTACTTTTTTCAAATCATCAGATAGTGTTTCTCTCTCTAGCTCATCTTTCATAACTAAAAGAGGGTATAAATCTTGTTTCTTCCTATTTCTGAAGACGAATAGTGCTACTACTCCTCCAAGAACAAGGATACACACAAATAAAAATATATATGTCATATATCTTCCCCCTGAATGTTTTATTTAATTGTTTACGTTTATTAATACAATAACCTAACAAAATTATACCATTTTTATCACAAAAAACAAAGTGTTTCAGTAATTTTTTTAAATTTTTTTCAATTTTTCTTATTAAGAAAATTATTAAATACTTTTAGCATATTTTAAACATCTACTATTTTCCTTTAATAATCTTCATTTTTAAACAATATAAAAATTTTTATTATAGGTATACTATTCTTATCACTTTATTTTTTTTACCTATTATGCGAAAATATAATAAAGTCTTTAAAAGAGGTGTATTATGAATATAGTAGAAAATAAACAATTATTTATCGATCAAGCGACAGCATTAGTTTATGGAGAAGAAAATCTAGTAACTAATCTATCAAATCTATCAGCATTATATAAAGAATACTTACCTAATACTAACTGGGTTGGCTTTTACCTACTAGATGAAAAAAATAACAACTTAGTTTTAGGACCATTCCAAGGCAAGGTAGCATGTACTCGCATACCATTTAACAAAGGAGTTTGTGGACACTGCTTCACTACTCGCGAAACTATTTATGTCGAAGATGTTCACAAGTTTCCTGGACATATTGCTTGCGATAGTGCAACAAATAGTGAACTAGTTGTACCTATTATTCAAAATGATAAAGTAGTAGCATTACTAGATATTGATTCAATTGAGTTCAATAGATTCTCTAAAGAAGAAGTAGAAGCTTTTTCTGAAGTTACAAAACAAGTTTTTGAGAAAATTAATTTTTAAGATTAATATCAAAGGAGATATACCAAAGCAGTATATCTCCTTATTTTTTATTAGTCTATTATACCTTTGAATCTTAGGTAGTTTTCGTAGTCCATCTCTTTGTTAATTGCACCTTCAGGTGTTAATTCAATTACTCTATTCGCAATTGTTTGAATAAACTCATAGTCATGAGATGTAAAGAACACAGAACCTTTGAAAGCAATAATACCTTCATTGACAGCTGTAATAGATTCTAAGTCAAGGTGGTTTGTAGGTTCATCTAACAGAATAACGTTAGCTTTCGATAACATCATCTTAGATAACATACAACGCATTTTTTCTCCCCCTGATAATACGTGTGCACGTTTAAGTGCTTCTTCACCAGAGAATAACATTCTTCCTAAGAATGAACGTAAGTACGCTTCACTTTCCTCTTCAGGAGAAGCATATTGACGAAGCCATTCTACTAATGAGAGTTTTAATCCTTCAAAGTATTCAGAGTTATCTTTTGGCATATAACTTCTAGAAGTTGTAATACCCCATTTAACAGTACCACTATCTGGTTCCATTTCACCAGCAAGAATTTTTAGTAATGTAGTTTTAGCTACTTCATCCCCAAGTAAGATAACTTTATCATTAGGGTTCACAGTGAAACTTACATTACTTAACACTTCTTTACCTTCTACAGTTTTACTTACACCTTCAACGATAAGTAAGTCATTTCCGATTTCGCGATCTGGTGTAAAACGAACATATGGATAACGACGGCTACTTGGTTTAATATCGTCAAGAGTAATTTTATCAAGCATTTTCTTTCTACTTGTTGCTTGTTTAGATTTAGAAGCATTCGCAGAGAAACGAGCGATGAATTCTTGTAATTCTTTAATTTTTTCTTCTTTTTTCTTGTTGTTATCTTCTGCCATTCTTCTAGCAAGTTGGCTAGATTGATACCAGAAGTCATAGTTACCAACGTAAAGTTGGATTTTACCAAAGTCTAAATCACAAATGTGCGTACAGATATTATTTAAGAAGTGACGGTCGTGGCTGACTACGATAACAGTGTTCTCAAAGTTAATTAAGAACTCTTCTAACCATTTAATTGCACTAATATCAAGACCGTTGGTAGGCTCATCCAGTAGAAGTACATCTGGATTACCGAATAATGCTTGTGCTAAAAGAACTTTAACCTTAATAGCATTATCAAGCTCACCCATAAGCATATCATGGAACTCTACAGAAATACCTAATCCTTCAAGAAGTTGTGCTGCATCACTTTCTGCAGTCCATCCATCCATTTCAGCGAATTCACCTTCAAGTTCAGCTGCAATGATTCCATCTTCTTCTGTGAATGGATCTTTCATGTAAATTTCATTTTTACGGTTCATAACATCCCAAAGACGTTCATGTCCCATCATTACAACATCGATAACTCTATTTTCTTCATATGCGAAGTGGTTTTGACGAAGTACAGCAAGACGCTCACCTTTTCCTAAAGAAACGTGCCCTTGTTGTGAATCAATTTCACCAGATAATAATTTTAAAAATGTTGTTTTACCTGCTCCATTTGCTCCGATTAACCCGTAGCAGTTACCATTTGTAAATTTTATATTTACGTCTTCAAATAATTTTCTATCTGCAAAACGTAAACCTAAATTTGTTACTTGTAACATTCTTTTCTCCTTTAAATTCTATTTTGCTAAATACCTTGAATACGAATATATTATTCAAAGTTTTTTCACTTAATATAGTTGAAAATTATAAATACTCATATTCATAACCAATCAACTATACTGGGGCGACCCAGTAAATATAATTCTTATAAACTATATTTAACGAGTCGCTCCTTTATACTAATTATTATTCTTCGTCTTTTTCCTTTTTACTAACACTAGCTATTAAGCTTTCAATGTGTAACGCATATTCAGCTGTAGTGTCATATTGGAAAATTAGTTCTGGAAATTTTCTAATTTTAATTTTTTTAGCAACTTCACTTTTTACGAAACCTTTAATTTTTTTAAACGCTTCTTTTGTTTTTTCTTTTTCACGTTCTCCACCTAGTACAGTGTAGAAAACTTTTGCTTGAGAATAATCTCCTGTTAAAGCAACTTCTGTTACAGTAACAAATCCTAAATCATGATTCTTAACTTTTGTAGCTAATACATAAGTAATTTCTTTTTTAATTTGTTCTGCAAGTCTGTTAACTCTTAGTTCTGACATAAAGTTTGCCTCCTATTTCTTAACTTCTTCCATGATGTATACTTCGAAGACATCTCCTTCTTTAATATCATTGAAGTTTTCAACAGTCATACCACATTCATAACCACTTTGTACTTCTTTAACATCATCTTTAAATCTTCTTAATGTATCAATTTCTCCTTCGTAAATTACTACACTATCACGAATTACACGTACTTTACCATCACGTGATACTTTACCTTCAGTTACATAAGCACCAGCAATTGTACCAATTTTTGATACTTTGTATACTTGACGTACTTCTGCAAGTCCGATAACTTTTTCTACGAATTCTGGATCTAATAATCCTGTCATCGCAGCTTCAATTTCTTCAATAACTTTGTAGATAATGCTGTGTAGACGAATATCTACTTGCTCAGTTTGAGCCATTTGTTTAGCATTATTATCGGGACGTACGTTGAATCCAATAACTACAGCGTTTGATGCTACTGCTAATGTAATGTCAGATTCATTAATCGCACCAACACCTGTGTGGATGATACGCACGTTAACACCTTCAACATCAATCTTAGCTAATGACATTGCTAATGCTTCAACAGAACCTTGTACGTCTGCTTTAATGATAATGTTAAGGTCTTTCATTTCCCCTTGTTTCATTTGCTCGAATAATGTATCTAAAGATACAGCTGAGTTAGCTTGACGAGTAGTTTCAATATATTGTTGTTGACGTTTTTCACCGATTTGACGAGCTGTTTTTTCATCACCAAATACTACGAAACGATCTCCTGCATTAGGAACATCTTGTAAACCAGTAATCTCTACAGGAGTAGATGGTTTAGCAGTTTGGATATTTTTGCTACGGTCATTAATCATAGCACGAACACGTCCAAATGTATTACCAACAACAAGTGGATCTCCAACATTTAGGCTACCATTTTGTACTAGTAATGTAGCTACCGCTCCACGACCTTTATCAAGTTTCGCTTCGATAACTGTACCTAAAGCTAAACGATTTGGATTAGCTTTTAATTCTTGCATTTCAGTTACTAATAAGATATTTTCTAATAATTCATCAATACCTTCACCTTTAAGAGCTGATATTGGTACGAAGATTGTATCTCCACCCCACTCTTCTGAGATTAGTCCGTATTCTACTAATTCATTCATAACTCTATCTGGGTTGGCTTGAGGTTTATCCATTTTGTTTACCGCAACAATAATAGGTACATCAGCTGCTTTAGCGTGGTTAATAGCTTCAATAGTTTGAGGCATTACACCATCATCAGCTGCTACTACTAAGATTGTTACGTCCGTAATTTTAGCTCCACGTGCACGCATTGTTGTGAAGGCTGCGTGACCTGGTGTATCTAAGAAAGTAATCTTCTTATCTTTAGCACGTACTTGATAAGCCCCAATGTGTTGTGTGATACCACCTGCTTCACCAGCTGTAACACGTGAATTTCTGATAGTATCTAGTAATGTTGTTTTACCGTGGTCAACGTGTCCCATAATTGTAACGATCGGAGCTCGTTCTTTAAGATCTTTATCTGCATCTTCAACTTCGAAGTAAAGATCTAAGTCTTCCTTATTAATCTCAACTTCTTCTTGGATTTCTTTACCATAATCCATAGCGATTAACTCGATTTGCTCTAAAGTAAGAGACTGGTTAATATTCGCCATAATTTTTAGTTCCATAAATAATTTTTTAATAAGTTCAGTAGAACCTACATTTAGAACTTCAGATAGTTCCCCAACAGTCATTCCATCTTTAACTAAAATAGTATCTTCTGAGATAGTTTCTTCAGATGGTGCTTCGATAATAGCTGGTTGTTGTTTTTGAGATTTTTTAACTTTCTCTTTTTTTATTTTTTTCTTCTTATTCTTTTTACCTTCATTATTTGAAGATTGTTCATTTTCTGTAGTTTCTTCTTGTTTTTTGAAAACACTATCTAGCTTAGCTAACCCCTCTTCTGTTAACATTGACATGTGATTAGATACTTCAATATTAGCATCTTTTAAAACTGCAATAAGGTCTTTTGATTGTTTTCCTACTTCTTTAGCGTACTCATAAATTCTGACTTTTTTCATTACTGTTTTCCTCCTTCTTCTAATAATTGTTTGAATTTTTTTATAAATCCATCATCAGTTATTCCAACAGCTACACGATTATCTCTTCCAATCGCTACGCTTATATTTTCAATCGTTGAAAATTCGATACATTGAACATTGTAGAAATTAGCCTTGTCTGTTAATTTCTTTTTAGTATTCACACCGCAATCTTCAGCAATAACTAACAATTTGATTTTATTATTTTTTAAATTTTTTGTGATTAAATCTTCACCTGTAATAAGTTTACCTGCTCTTTGCATTAAACCTAATAAATTATATGCTTTTATCATTATTTTTGTGGAATTGACTTTCTATAAATTAATCTAATTACTTCGTTATAGATAGGTTCCATAACTTCTGGTGATGCAGAGAAAAATTTCTCTAACTGTTTCTTTTCTTGTGCAGCTTTAATAACTTCTAAATCTGAAACTACATATGCACCACGACCTGCTTGTTTACCTGAAGGGTCAACAGAGATTTCTCCTTCTTTATTTTTAACGATTCGTAATAAATCTTTCTTCGGAAACATCTCATTTGTTAAAATACATTTTCTTGTTGGTATTTTTCTTTTCTTCACAGTCAACACCTCACTATTCAGCAGCTTTTATATCGATTTTCCAACCAGTTAATTTAGCAGCAAGTCGAACGTTTTGACCTTTTTTACCAATTGCTAGAGATAATTGATCATCTTTCACTTTAACATTAGCAATCTTTTCTTCTTCATCAATATTAATTTCTTCAACTTTTGCTGGTGCTAACGCGTTAGTAATGAATTTAACTGGATCAGCATCCCAAGTAATAATATCAATTTTTTCACCGTTTAGTTCTTCAACGATACGATTAACACGATCTCCTTTATTACCTACACATGCTCCTACAGGATCGATATTTTTATCTTCAGCATAAACAGCTAATTTAGTTCTTTCACCTGCTTCACGAGATACACTCTTAATCTCTACTGTTCCACTATAAATTTCAGGAACTTCAATCTCGAACAATCTTCTGATGAATTCAGGATGTGATCTAGAAGCTAAAACGTGTGGTTTGCTTCCGCGACTTGGGTTATCAACTTTAGCGATGTAAACTTTAATAGGAGTTTGAGGAATGTATGTTTCACCTTTAACTCTTTCATTTTCACCTAAAATAGCTTCAATTTTCCCAAGTTTAACATAAACATATCTTGAGTCAATTCTATCTACAGTCCCTGATAAAATCTCACCTTCATGTTCAATATATTCTTTATATAAAATTTCTTTTTCAGCTTCACGAAGTCTTTGTAATAAAGCTTGTTTAGCAGCTTGTGCACCAACACGACCAAAATCACTTGGTAAATCAACTACTTCATAAATATCACCAACTTCATATGCAGGATTAATTTTTAATGCATCTTCAAGTGCAAACTCAATTCTATCATCGTAAACTTCTTCAACAACATCTTTTCTTATAATAAATTTATAATCACCTGTTGCTCTGTTGAAATCTACTCTTACATTTTTTGCAGCATTGAAATTCTTTTTATAAGCTGATAATAAAGCTAACTCAATAGCTTCTACTAGAATATCTTCTGCAATTCCTTTTTCTTGTTCAATTAATTTAATAGCTTTAAGCAAATCCTTGCTCATCTTTCTTTCTCCTTTAATAATTAAAATTTAACAGCTAATCTAATTTTAGCGATTTTACTATAGTTAATCGTTGATTTTTTTACTCTTGCTTTATCTTTATATTCAACAGTAATTTCTTCACCCTCAACAGCTAGTATATCACCATAAAACTCTTTTTGATTATCAACCTTTTCATATGTTTTAATATAAACGTGTTTACCTACAGAATTAGTTACTTCTTCAAGATTTCTAAGATCTCTTTCAATACCGGGTGAAGAAACCTCTAGATAATATTTATCACTGATAAAATCTTCTTTATCTAGCTCTTCTGCTAACTTCTCACTTAATAATACACAATCATCAAGTGATAGGCCACCATCTTTATCGAAGTAAATACGTAAGAAGTACTCAGTTCCTTCTTTTACATATTCAACATCATAAAGAGAAAATTCCGTATTTTCTGTTTGTTTTGTTGCTATAGTTTTAACTTTTTCTACAATACTCATACAGCATACCTCTTTCTTAGTTTTTATTGCAATATAAAAGAGCGGAGAACCTTTCAAAATTCACCACCCTTTCGGTAATTTATTTCAATGTAAATACATTATATCATATGATTTTAAAAAAATCAAATGATAACTACATCTTAGTACGAATCACTTCAATTTTGTATCCATCTGGATCTTTAATGAAGTAGTAGCTTGGCGGGAATCCTGGAAGACCTTTAAGATCTGTTACATCGTATCCAGCCGCCTTGTGTTTTTCGTATAATGCTTCTAAGTCTTCAACAGAGATAGCAATGTGACCATATCCATCCCCTAGTTCATATGCACCGTGATCATAATTATAAGTTAATTCTAACTCATAATTTGATCCAGGTAATGTTAGATATACTAACGTGAACTTGTATTCAGGAAAGTCTCTTTCACGACTTACTTCAAAGTCAAATGCCTCAGTATAAAATTTAACTGATTCTTTTAAATCTGCTACACGGTAACAAGTATGTGCCATAGTTTGAACCATTTTATTCACCTCTTAAAATTTTTTATTATAAAATTGTCCATCCAATTGCAACTGCTCCTAATCCAAGGTGTGTAGAGATAACTGGACTTATTCCATCTATATCAACAGTTACATTCGAATAATTTTCCTCAACATATTTTTTAATTTCTTCAGCCTTGTCTAATGCGTCAACATGCAGAACACACACAGTGATGTGTTCTCCTTCATGTTGTTTATAATATTCATCAAATAATTCATACATTCTTGATACAACTTTTTTATATGTACGAATTTTTTGGAAAGGTACTATCACCTTATCATCAAAGTGTAGTAATGGTTTGACTTGAAGTAAACTTCCTACTACAGCTTGTGCTCCACTTAAACGTCCGCTACGTTGAAGGTGAGATAAATCATCTGCCATAAAATACGCATCAGACACTTTTTTCATCTCATTTAAAGCTGAAATGATTTCACTAGAAGTTTTACCTTCTTTAATTAGTTTTGCTGCCTTAATCGCATAATATCCTTCAGGTCTACAAGAAACTTCAGAATCGAAAGGATGTACATTTAATCCATCGATCATTAATCCAGCTACAGAATATGATGAATATGTTCCACTTATTCCACTTGATAGTGCAATAGCAATTACATCAGTATATCCTTCTTCTTTTAATTTTTCTAAGCAAGCTACAACTTCCCCAATAGCTGGTTGTGATGTTGTAGGGAAGCTATTGTTAGGATCTTTTAAGTATTCATGATATTTATCAAGTGGCATATCAATAACTTCTTTATATGAATTATTATCAATAATAAGATTTAAATAAACAGTACGAATATCTAGTTCTTTTTTCAAATCTTCTGATAAATATGCAGTTGAATCCATAATTATTGCAATCTTTTCCACATTCTATCCGACTACCTTAAAGATAGCTTTTCCTTTCTTAGAATTTTTCGATATTATAAAGTTCAAGCTCAACCTTAGTCTCTCTACCCATAAGTTCAATCATAACGTCAGCTTTATAATTATGTAGATCTAAGTTTACAACTTTACCTTCCATGTCTACGAACGGTCCAGAGATTACACGAACATAATCACCAACCTCAATATCAATATCAACAACATTTGATAATCCCATTTGTTGTAAAATAAAGTTAATTTCTTCTGGTAACAATGGACTTGGTTTTGAACCTCCACCATGAGATCCAACAAATCCAGTTACACCAGGAGTATTTCTAACAACAAACCAAGAATCATCAGTCATTACTAATTCAACAAGTACATAACCTGGGAATGTTTTTCTATTTACTTCTTTTTTCTTTCCAGTTGGAGTTAAGATAGTTTCTTTTTCTTCTGGAACAACGATTCTAAAAATCTTATCTTCCATTCCAAGAGACTCAACTCTTTTTTCAATATTATCTTTAACTTTGTTTTCATAACCAGAATAAGTATGAATTACATACCATTCTTTACTTACTGTATCACTCATAATAACCTCTCTTATCTACTGAAATGTCTAATTCCAGCAGTTATTCCTAAATCAACTACGTAGCTAAATAACATTAATATTCCAACTACAACAATAACAATCAATGTTTTTCTAACAAGTTCACTAAATGTTGGCCAGCTTACTTTATGCATTTCGGCAACAACATTTTTCAAAAATCTTATCATCTAATTACAAACCTCCCACATAAATTTCTTTACTATTCTACATTCTATAAATTATAACATAGTATAATATATAAGTCTATATATCAATAAAAACAATGCATTCTTATTCAATATATTATTGTATCATCATTTAATAAACATTTCAAATAAATATAATCTCAAAAAGTACTATATATTGTTGAAATTATTTAGCTAGTAAATCATAAGCGGCAGTTAATGTATTTCTCATTAACATTGTGATTGTTAAAGGTCCTACTCCTCCTGGAACAGGAGAAATATAAGCAACCTTATCAATAAATTCATCTAGATTTACATCTCCAACCAACTTACTATCTTTATAGTTATTTCCTACATCGATAATAGTACATGTTGGTTTTACCTTTTCTTTTCCACTTAAGAAATGCGCAACTCCAACACAGCTAACAATAATGTCAGCTTGTTCAATTAAAGTTTCTAAATCTTTAGTTCTAGAGTGAGCTGTTATTACAGTTGCATTATTTTGTAAAAGTAAAGTTGAAATTGGTTTACCAACAATATTACTTCTACCTATTACTAATGCAAGTTTACCAGAGATTTCTTCTCCAGTAGATTTAATCATCTCTAGAATTCCAAGTGGAGTACATGGAATAAGTTTAGCTTCTCCAATCACTAACTTACCTACATTAATTGGATGAAATCCATCAACATCTTTATCCGGACTTACAGCATTTAATACTTTTTCAGCATCAATATGTTTTGGCAACGGTAACTGCACTAAAATACCATGAACTTTTTCATCGTTATTTAATTTTTCAATTTCTGTTAATAAATCATCAGTAGAAATTTCCTCAGGTAATTCTATTTTTATTGAATTAATATTATTTTCAATACAAGCTTTATGTTTAGAATTAACATAACTTCTTGACGCTTTATTATCTCCGACTAACACAACCGCAAGAGTTGGTTCAATCCCTTTTTCTCTTAAAGCAGTTGCTTCCTCTTTAATTTCTCCTCGCAATTTCTTTGCAAGTTCAGTCCCACTAATGATTTTTGTCATTCTTTGTTCCTCTTTTTATTTTTAATTTCGATTGATTTTCTGTTCCGTTTAATAATCTTTTTATATTCTTTTTATGCATATAAATTACAAATACACACATAACCATCATAACCCACTTATCAATACCAGCTTCAAAAAAGCCAAGATATCCGATAGCTGTTAAACTGATTAGAATACTTCCTAATGAAACATAACCAGTTAAAAATAGTGTTGAAAAGAATATAGCTAATAATAATAAACTTAACATTGGATATAGGAAGATAAACACGCCTGATCCAGTCGCAACAGCTTTCCCACCTTTGAAGTTCGCAAAGATAGGGAATACATGCCCTATCATTGCAAAAGCCCCAAATATTGATAAATAATCAACTCTACCAAGCATCAAAGTTGGAAGAAATGTCGCTACTATTCCCTTAGAAACATCACAGATAAAAACCGTTACTCCAGCCTTTTTACCAAGGCATCTGAAAGTATTTGTTGTACCTAAGTTTCCACTTCCTAATGTTCTAATATCAGTATTATAAAATACTTTTCCTACGATTAATGCAAATGGTATAGAACCAATTACATATGCTAAAATACAAAATAATATTATTTGTGTAATCATAGACTACCTACCTAATAATTGCTCCGTACACTGTAAGTGCAGCTAGTACTTTTTCATGAACCGCTGTCACTTCTTCATCTGTTAAAGTTTTTTGTTTATCGCTATAAGTAATAGTTAGGGCCAATGATTTTTTACCAGCCAATAATTCAGCACCAGCATATAAATCAAATAATTCTACATTCGTAATTAATTTACTATTAACTGATTCAATTACATTATAAATATTTTGATATTCATCTTTAACATCAACTAACATAGCTATATCACGTGTAATTTCAGGATATTTCGTTACTTCTTCGTATTTAGGTTTAACTTTACTTTCTGAAATTACCTCATCTAAATTAATTTCAAATACATAAGTAGTATTTAGACCAAGTTTATCAGCAACTTGTGGATGAACCTCTCCAATGAAACCAATACGTTTTTCTCCTAAGTATACTTCAGCAAAACGACCTGGGTGCATTCCTTCAAGAGTAGATTTTTTGTATGTAACTTTTTCTTCTAATCCTAAACGTTCAAATACAACTTCTAGGTATCCTTTAGCTGCGAAGAAATCTAGAGTACTGCTTTCTTTAAGCCATTTAGTTACTCTTTCTTCCCCAGTTAACGCAGCACTTAAATATAATGTTTCTTTAGGTTGAATATTGTCATCACCACTTCCGAAAAATACGCGACCAATTTCTAATAATTTAAGGTCTTTTTGTTTTCTAGCTACGTTGTATTGAACTGTATTTAATAATCCTGGAATTAAACTTTGACGTAATGTCGAGTGAGTTTCAGTCATAGGCATTAATAACCTAACTTTATTGTGATCTTCTAAAGTATACTGAGTAGCTTCTTCTTCAGATACTAATGAATAGTTGATAGTATCATTAAATCCTAAGCTAGCATATAGCCCTCGTAGATCACGCACCATTCTTTGAGAATAAGTTAATCCACCTTTAGTAGTTTTAGAGAATTTCGGTAATGTTGATGCTAAATTATCGTATCCGTAAATTCTAATAACTTCTTCTACTAAATCTTGTTTAATAGAGATATCAGGTCTTCTTGTCGGTACTTTAACAACTAAGTTTTCTCCTGTTACTTCTACTGTAAAGCTCAATCCTTCAAGAATTGCTACTAATTCTTCAGTTGATAATGTAATTCCCAGATAGTTATTTATATAAGAAGTTGAAATTTCTACAACTTTCTCTTCTTCTTTATTTACTACCCCAACAGAACTTTCAACTACAGCATTTGGACATAACTCTAAAATTAATTCTACTGCACGAGCAAGGGCTGCTTTTTGCATATTAGGATCAATTCCTTTTTCGAATCTTGCAGAAGAATCACTTCTTAATCCGTGTGCTGCAGAAGTACGACGTACTGATGTAGGATTGAAATACGCAGATTCTAAAATAATATTTTTAGTCTTTTCACTTACTTCTGAATTTTTACCACCCATTACTCCACCAAGAGCAATCGCACGAGTTCCATCAGTAATTACTAAATCAGTTGTTTGTAATTTTCTTTCTTCTCCATCAAGAGTTTCAAGAACTTCACCTTCTTTAGCATCACGAACTACAATTTTATCTCCTACTAAATCTTTATCAAAAGCATGCATTGGTTGACCAAACTCTAAAAGTACGTAGTTTGTAATATCCACAATATTATTAATTGGACGGATTCCAGAATTCATAAGTCTTGTTTGTAACCATAATGGAGAATCTTTAACTTCTACATTTTTAACAACTTGACCTACATAGTTTCTACAAGAATCACTTTCAATAGCAACTTGTAATGAAGTTGCTTCATAGTTTTCTTCTTTTTCAACATCTTTAAAATCAACTTTATTATTATATAAAGCACCTAATTCATAAGTAAGACCACGCATACTAAGTGCATCAGCTCTGTTTGGAGTAATTGAAAGATCTAAGATGTAATCATTTAATCCTAACAATTCAACAACATCAGAACCAAGCTCTTGTTCAGTTTCAAAAACGTAGATACCTTCTTGATAATTTTTAGGTACTACACTCTTACTTAGTCCTAATTCACCTAATGAACAAATCATACCTTGTGATTCTACACCACGAAGTTTAGCTTTTTTAATTTTAATTCCTGGTAATTTTGCTCCAACTTTAGCAACAATTACATATTGTCCAGCATCAACATTTGGCGCACCACAAACAATTTGTAAGTTTTCTTCTTCACCAACGTTTACTTGACATACATTTAATTTTTCAGCATCTGGATGTTTTTCTTTAGACTCAACATAACCAACTACTACGCCAGAAATTTCTTCTGCTAAATACTCAACACCTTCTACTTCAATACCACCACGAGTGATTTTTTCAGCTAATTCATTAGCATTATCTTCAACATTTGTATATTGTTTTAACCAATTATAACTTACTAACATTACTACCTCCTATTAATCGTTTCTATCACTATTGAATTGTTGTAAGAATCTTACATCATTTGTGTAGAAACTTCTAATATCGCTAATACCATATTTTAACATCGCAACACGTTCTGGTCCCATACCAAAAGCAAATCCAGTATAAACTTCTGGATCAAAACCAGCCATTTTTAGAACATTAGGGTGAACCATACCTGCTCCTAAAATTTCTAACCATTTAATGTTTTCTTCATCATCCTCATTACCCCAAGATACATCAACCTCTACAGATGGTTCAGTAAATGGGAAGAAACTTGGACGTAGACGGATTTTTTTGTTTTCCCCGAATACAGCTTTGATAAAGTGTTCTAGAGTCCCTTTTAAATCACTAAATGTAATATTTTTATCAACTACTAATCCTTCAATTTGTGTAAACTGATGAGAGTGAGTAGCATCATCATTGTCACGACGGAATACTTTACCAGGGCAAATAATCTTGATTGGTCCTTCACCATTAGCTTTTAACATTTCACGAGCTTGAACAGGTGAAGTTTGTGTTCTCATTAACAGCTCATTTGTAATATAGAATGAATCTTGCATATCACGAGCTGGGTGATCTTTTGGTAAGTTTAACATTTCAAAGTTAAACTTGTCAGTTTCAACCTCTGGTCCTTCTGCAACAGAATATCCCATTGAAATAAAGATTTCTTCAATTTCTTCAATAATTTTGTTTAACGGATTTAATCCACCTAGTTGTACTTTTTTACTAGGAAGAGTCACATCAATCTCTTCGCTAGCTAATTTTAACTCTAATGCTACTTTAGCTAGTTCAGCTTTTTTTGCTTCTAAGCTATCATTAATGAACGTTTTCACTTCATTAACAAGTTTCCCAAAAGTTGGTCTTTCTTCTGGTGATAAATCACGTGCACCTTTCATAACTTCTGTTAATGCACCTTTTTTCCCTAAAAATTTAACTCTTAGGTCATAAAGTTCTTTTTCATCTTTAATTGTTTTAACTAATTCTAAATATTCTTTTCTTATATTCTCTAAAGTCATAAGTTCCTCCTTAAAAATTTAATATAAAGACATTGGTATAAGTTCTATTATTTATCCAAAATAAAAAGCCCCTCAAGACTAAGTCTCAAGGGACGAATATATCGTGGTACCACCCGCATTTTAAAGCAATTTGCTTCCTTAATATGGTTTTTAACGGGTACCAACCGATTGTACTCATAATCTACTTATACAATTACTCATAAGCTGAAAATATATTCTCAGTTAGTACAACTCTTTCAGTCACGTAGTTGCTCCCTGTTAAAAAACATCCAATATACCGTCTTAATCATCGTTTTTGAAAAATTTTATATTTAAAATGATAATATAAAAACACTTCAATGTCAAGAAATATAAGCATTTTCATTGAAAAATCTATAATTTTAAAAATACAAATCATTAAAAATCTAAACTTTAATTATTTAAAATTAATTATTGTTTACATGTTATTAAAATATAAAAAGGTTCTTGGTATAACCAAAAACCTTTCTTAAATTACATTATTTTGTATATTCTTCTACTAATGCTAATACTTCTTCAGTTGTTGAACACATAATAGCTTTATCAACTAACTCTTTCATTTTTTCTAATGATAAGTTTTTGATTTGGCTACGCGCTTGAAGAATTGAAGTAGCTGACATTGAGAATTCATCTAATCCCATACCTAATAGTAATGGAATAGCTAAGCTATCTCCTGCCATTTCCCCACACATTCCAGTCCATTTACCTTCTTTGTGAGATGCTTCAATAACATTTTTCACAAGACGTAAGATTGCTGGGTTATATGGTTGGTATAAGTATGAAACTTTTTCACTCATACGGTCTGCAGCCATAGTATATTGAACTAAGTCGTTAGTACCAATTGAGAAGAAGTCAACTTCTTTAGCGAAAATATCAGCAATAACAGCAGTTGATGGAATCTCAACCATGATACCTAATTCGATATCGTTACTTACTGCAACACCTTCAGCTACTAATTTTTCTTTTTCTTCTAAGAATAAAGCTTTAGCAGCTCTAAATTCTTGAACTGTAGCGATCATTGGGAACATTACACAAAGTTTACCGTAAACAGAAGCACGTAATAATGCTCTAAGTTGAGTTCTGAATAAGTCTTTTTCTTCTAGACAAAGACGGATAGCTCTAAACCCTAAGAATGGGTTCATTTCTTTTGGTAAATCTAAGTATGGTAATTCTTTATCTCCACCGATATCTAAAGTACGAACAACAACAGGTTTATCACCCATTCCTTCTAATACAGCTTTGTAAGCTTCAAATTGTTCATCTTCAGTAGGTAGTTGATCACGTCCCATGTATAGGAACTCTGTACGATATAAACCAACAGCTTCCCCACCATTGTTGTTTACACCTTCTAAGTCAGCAGGTGTACCAATGTTTGCAGCTAAAAGAACTTCATGTCCATCTTTAGTTACAGATTTCTCTGTTACTAATTTAGCCCATTCAGCTTTTTGAGCTTCAAATTTAGCGTGTTTTTCTTTTAATTCAGCTGTAGTAGCTTCATCTGGGTTTACATATACAACACCTTCTAATCCGTCAAGAATTAAGATATCTCCATTTTTAACTTCTTCAGTAATTGTACTAGTTCCTACTACTGCAGGAATTTCTAATGATCTAGCCATGATAGCTGAGTGAGAAGTACGTCCACCGATGTTAGTTGCAAATCCTTTAACAAATTTTTTGTTAAGTTGTGCAGTATCAGATGGAGTTAAGTCTTCAGCAATAACGATTACTTCTTCATCAATTAAACTTGGGTTTGGTAAATCTACACCTAGTAAGTGAGCTAAAATACGTTTTGAAACGTCACGAATATCAGCTGCACGTTCTTTCATGTAGTCATTATCCATTGCTTCAAACATAGAAACAAACATGTCTGAAGTTTCTTTTAATGCGTATTCAGCATTAATTTCTTTTGATTGAATATCAGTTTTAACAGTTCCCATGAATTCTGGGTCTTCTAAAATTAATAAGTGAGCTTCAAAAATCGCCGCTTTATCAGCACCTAGATTCTCGTGAGCTTTATCTTTAATAATAGTTAATTCTTTTTTAGAAATTTCAATTGCATCTTCAAAACGTTTAACTTCAGTATCAACGTCTTGAACTTTAACTTCTTTAACTGTTAAATCAGGCTCAACAAAAATGTATGCTTTAGCAAAAGATATCCCTTGAGAAGCTGCAATACCTTTTAGTTGTAACATTTTATGCTAATCCTTCTTTCTTCATTGTTTCTTCTAAAGCTGCTAATGCTTCTGCTTCGTCAGCTCCGTCAGCGTAGATTACGATATCAGCGTCTTTTCCAACTCCAAGACTCATAACACCCATGATTGATTTTAAGTTAACTTTACGTCCGTTGAATTCTAATTCGATGTTTGATTGGAATTTAGAAGCAGCTTGTACTAATAAAGTAGCTGGTCTAGCGTGGATTCCTGTTTCGTCGATTACTTTAAATTCTTTTTGTAACATAGTTATGTCTCCTTTTATTTAAAAAAATATTTACATTCAAATAATACCATATGAAAGCAATATTTACAAGTGTTTTGTACTCATTCACCTTTAAATATCATATGTATTCTATAACAAAGAAAACCATTTCTTTTCCTATAATAAGCAATCGCATTGAAACTAATGAAAAAATATGAAAACTGATTTTCAATATTAAAATCAAAAAAATAGTCAAATATACTAAAAAAGTATCAATTACAAGAGAAGTAACGATACTTTTTTATATTATATTATGCTGAAATAATTTAAAATCATTATATATTTATTTTTATATTGTAAACTATATAACAAATTTATTATACTAATTCTCCACCAAGCTTAATAATTGATTTAAATTTTTCATAATCTTCATGATTTCTATTAAACTCACGAGCATTTTTATTTACTTCTTTAAAATCAATCCCTTGATCTTTTGCTGCAAAGACGCATCCGCAATAACATTGTCTATAAATATTATAATCATTACACATTTCTACAGATCTCTTATATCCATTATTCTTTTTAAAATCTGAAGGTAAATAATAAATTGACACTTGCTCCTGAAGAACATATCCAGCTTCATTAATTACAGTTGCATTTTTCTTAGGACTTAGAGTTAATGCAGATGCGAAATAATCATATCCTAACTCCTCTGCTTTTTGAGCAGATGAATCTAAACGCATTTCATAACAAATATGACATCTATCTCCACCTTCTCTATCTTCTTCATGTCCTTTTACTGCACTAATAAATTTACTTGGTGCATACTCATCAGCTAAGAATTTAATTTTCTTATCATTTCTTTTATTAAACTCTTCAACAAAATCTTTTTGTACAAGCATACGTTTAATATATTCTTCTTTCGGATGAATATTTGAATTTGAGAAAAATATAGTTATGTCACTTATCTCTGATAAATACTCAAGTACATAAGTACTACAAGGTGCACAACAAGAGTGAATAAGAATCTTCGGTCTAAAATTTGTTTTTTCCCACTCTTTTATTAATTCCTTTAAGACATTATCATAATTTATTTTTTGATTTTTATGTCTTGTGTTTATAAATTGTTTACTATCGATCATACGAATTCAATCCTTCTAATATTTCTAATATTTTACTAAACAAGTTTAATATACTTTTTAATTTTTTACAATTAATATCATTACTAATTAAAAAGCATTATCAATAAATTAAAAACACGGATATTAATTACTTATACTTTTGAGCTCATAGCAATTTACATCCATGTTTTATTATTATTAACCTTTATAATTTATCCCTAAATGTTGGTATGCTTTAGGTGTTGCACGACGTCCTCTTGGAGTACGCTCAATGAACCCTTCCTTTACTAGATAAGGTTCATATACATCTTCAATAGTTATACTTTCTTCTCCTATTGTTACAGCGATAGTCTCTAATCCAACAGCACGACCATCATATCGTTTAATTAGACATTCTAAAATTTTATAATCAATATTATCAAGTCCTTTAGCATCAACTTGAAGCAAATCTAATGATTCTATCGCTAAATCTTTTGCTATTACACCATCATTCTTAACTTGTGCAAAATCCCTAACACGTTTTAATAATCTATTGGCTATACGCGGTGTACCACGAGATCTCATAGCAATTTCGTAAGAACTCTCTTCATCAATAACACATTCAAAAATATCTGAAGTTCGTTCTATGATATTTTGAAGTTCACTAATAGTATAGAACTCTAAACGACAATGCACTCCGAATCTATCCCTAAGAGGTGCTGTTAAAGCCCCAGCCCTAGTTGTCGCTCCCACTAACGTAAAAGGAGGAAGCTCAATTCTAATACTTCGTGATTCTTCACCTTTTCCTATTACAATATCAAGATAAAAATCTTCCATAGCTGAATATAATATTTCCTCAATTGATCTACTAATTCGATGTATTTCATCAATAAAGAGAACATCGCCTGGTTCTAAACTAGTTAAAATCGCTGCTAAATCTCCAGATTTTTCTATTGCAGGTCCAGAAGTATACTTAATACCTACTTCCATTTCATTTGCAATAATTGTCGCAAGTGTTGTTTTCCCTAATCCTGGAGGTCCATATAATAAACAATGGTCTAGCACCTCACCACGTAATTTTGCAGCTTCTATAAATATTTTCAAATTACTCTTAATTTGTTCTTGCCCTATGTACTGACTTAAAAATTTTGGCCTTAAAGACTGTTCTTCACGTTCTTCACCAAAGTTTTGACTAGCTGATACCATTCTATCTTCCATAATTTCCTCCTTTCATCTACTATGCATTTATCAATAGTTTTAATCCTTGTTTTACATATTCATCTACACCGTCAAACTGATGAGTAGAAAGTTTCTTCTCAATTTTTGTAAGTTCTTTTTTACTATATCCTAGTGCTTCTAGAGCAAGGATTGCATCACTTAGATAATTATTAACAGCCTTTGGTGCACTGCTTATATTCGTTATACTAAAATCAACCTTACCTTGCAAATCAAGAATAATTTGCTGAGCTGATTTTTTCCCAATTCCAGGAAACTTAGTTAAATAAACAGCATCTTGATTTTCAATAGCTCCAATAATTTCTTCACTAGTACCCCCAGCTAAAATAGCTAAAGCACTTTTCGGTCCTACACCTTTGACTTTTAATAGAAGTAAAAAGACTTTCTTTTGTTCTTTATTTGAAAAACCATAAAGAACATTTGAATCTTCTCTTACTTGTTGGCTAATAAATACAGTTCTTTCTTCATTCAAGTGATATTCATATGGATTAGCTACTACAACTTCATAGCCTATCCCATTGTTATCTACCACTATATTAGTCGGATTTACTTCCGAAATTTTACCTTTAATATACGCGTACATTACATTCACACTCCTGATTGATTATTTAATTATAAAATTAAACGAAAAAAATCTCAAGTGTTTTATTTAATTGAAGGGTTTATATCTTTAATTAAAAGAAAACTTGGCACTAGTAGTACCAAGTTTATTCTATCTATTATTTTACTTTATCTAAATCTACATTCATAACTTTTGCTGTAGATTCAACTTTTTTATATGCATCTTGATCCACATCAGTAAATCCTGTGATACTGAACATCTTAGTGAACATTTCTTTCATTTTTGGATCTTTTTCAATATCTCTAAGAGCCTTCTCTAATTTTTCTTGAAGCTCTTTATCCATCTTACTAGAAGTCGTAACCATAATACCTGGAATCATATCACTTGTTGCTAATTTTTGAATATCAGTTTTAGCTTGAGGGAAGTCTTTAGCATATCTATCTTCAACTCCATCAAATGTTGCGATTACATCAACATCCTTGTTAAGAAGAAGTTGTAAGCTCTTATCATGTCCACCACTGAATTGATAACTAATATCCTTATCTAAGTTAAGACCAGCATTTACTAACATAGCACCCGGATAGATATATCCTGATGAAGATGAAGGATCAACAAATGCTACTTTTTTACCTTTAACATCTTGAAGAGATTTAATACCTGAGTCTTTTCTTACATATAGTTCAGCAGTATAACCAGGTTTCCCTGTTTTCCCTTTAGATGTTAAAATCGGTTTTGCATTACTTTGTTTTTGAGCAAGTAAAGATGAAAACGGAGGGATGATACCAAAATCAACACTTCCACTACCTAAACCTTCAACTACCCCTATATAATTACTTGCAGTAAAAGCTTCTACTTTTACTCCTAATCTTTCAGATAGATAATCAGAAATTGGCTTAAGATCTTCTACTAACTTCTCACTATTTTTTAGAGGAACAAATCCCATCTTAATAACTTTCTCTTCCTTTTTCGTCTCAGTTTTAGTAGAACATCCTACGATAGAGAAGACAAAAATAAAACTAAATAACGCCAATAATATTTTCTTCATATTATTTCCTCCTCGGTACATTTTATTAATTTGATATAATTTTATCACAAAAAAATCAATATATCTACCTTAAATTGAAATAACAGCAAAATTCAACAGAAATTTTGCTACTTAAAGAAAAAACGTTCGGTAATTACTAATAAATTTTCAAATATTTGAATAATCTATAATAAAGGATATAATAAAAACCGTAATTTAGGCATAAAAAAAACACCTTTAAAAGATGATTAAAATTGGAGGCGGCTACCGGATTTGAACCGGTGATCAAGGTTTTGCAGACCCGTGCCTTACCACTTGGCTAAGCCGCCTTATTGTATTTAATTTTTAATGGGGCGGCTGAGGGGAATCGAACCCCCGAATGTCGGAACCACAATCCGATGCGTTAACCACTTCGCCACAGCCGCCATATTTAACAACAATATTTATTATACATTTTCCATTAAATTATGTCAAGAACTTTTTAAGATATTTTTTATAATTCAATTCAAAACATATTTTAAATAATAATCTTAATTAATAATATATTTAAATACAATTGAAGATTTACCATATGTATATTAATTTTTAGTTTTTATATATAGACTAATTCTTTTTTTTACTATACCATATTAATCTTATATTTTATTTATCACTTACTATACTTCTCTCATCATGATATAATTAAAATATAAACAAACATACTGGGAGAATACAATTATGATAATTTTAAATAGAGAAAATATTCAGAAATGCATCACTATGGAAAAAGCCATTGAAATTTGTAAAGAAGCCGCTAAAAATTATAGTCTAAATAAAACAGATATTCCTCTGAGAACTCCTATTATATCTGAAAGAAATAATGGACAAGTACTTTTTATGCCAGGAAAAATATCTTCTGAATCAGATAACATTGGAATAAAAATAGTATCGGTTTATCCTGATAATTCTTTAATAAGCTTGCCTTCTGTTCCTTCTACTATGATTACTTTAGACGAAAAGACAGGTATAGTAAATGGAATAATAGACGGAACTTATTTAACAGCTTTACGAACTGCTGCTTTACAAGGTGCTGCTACTGATTTATTATCCAATAAAGATAGCAAAATCGCAACATTAATAGGAACTGGTGGTCAAGCTTTTGAACAAGCTCGAGCTTTACTAACAGTTAGAAATCTATCAGAACTCAGAGTTGTTGCCAGAAATTTTGATAAAACTAAAAAGTTTGTAGAAAAACTAAAGGAAGAACTGAACAATTTCGATACAGTTATTATCGCTTACGAAAATGTTAATGATGCAACAATTGATTCAGATATAATTACCACAGTAACAACTTCTACAACACCAACCTTCACTGCTAAATACTTAAAACAAGGAGTTCATATTAACGGAATAGGATCATTTACTTACGATATGGTTGAACTTCCTTCTGAAATAATAAATTCTAACAATAAAATTTACTTCGATACAAAAGACGGCGTTCTTAGTGAAGCTGGTGACATACTTCAGCCTCTAGAAAACGAACTAATTTCTCACGAAGATTTCAAAGGAGAACTTGGAGAACTAGTTTTGAATTCTATTGAAGGCCGAACTAGTAAAGATGAAATTACAATCTTCAAATCAGTTGGGAGTGCCGTTTTTGACATAGCATGTGCTGATTATATAATAAAAGAAGCAATAAAATATAATATTGGAACAAAAATTGATATATAAAATGATATAAAATTAAACTCCTTCCCCATAGAGGGTTTGGAGTTCAGTTTTATTATTCGTGTATTTCTAAAGGTAACCCGTCTGGATCAAAGAAAAATGCCATCTTTTTATTATCAAAATCATCGTATCTTAACGATTCATGAACAATACCAAGTTCATCAAATTTTTCTAGTATTTCCTCGACATTATCTACCTTAAACGCCAAATGTCTTAATCCTGTATGTTCTGGATTTGGCATTTTCGGTCTAATTGGTGCATCTTCTTTTATAAAAATTTCTAATACCAAATCACCCTGTTGTACATTTATGATAATATCATTTTTATTTTTTCTATTATACTCACTTATTACTTTAAATCCTAATTTCTCCACATAAAACTCTCTAGTTTTTTGATAATTAGTTCCAATAATCGCTATATGATGAACATTACTAAACATTAATCTCTTCCTTATTTATATTTCTAACTATTTCTATCGCTTTTGCTAATTGTACAGGATCAACTTCTTCAAAATCCCCTTTTTCTGTGTATCTATAAGTTACATCGTCAGCAGTTGTCGTTACGTCTACTCCATACTTTTTAAATGCTCCATGCACCTGTGTAACCCCTGTTTTAGTAATAATTTTTTCGATATTGTCCGTTGAAATACCAGCACCTGCAAGTATTTCTATATGTTGGCCAAATTTTTCTTGAAGATATTTTAACAACTTAGCACCCCTATTAACATTCGCTCCTAGTCCACTTGTTAAAACTCTAGTACAACCAAGACCTATTAAACGCTGTAGGTTATACTCTGGTTCATCTGAACAGTCAAACGCTCTGTGAAAGATACTCTCTGCTCCAAAACTATCACAAAGCTCTATCATTTTCTCAGTTTCAATCCAATCAATCTTCCTATCTTCAGTAAGGAACCCAAACACTATTCCATTTGCACCATGTTTTAAAAGTTCTCTTGCTTCCCTAAACATTTGTTCTTTTTCTAACCTAGAATAGCAAAAGCCTCCTCCCCTTGGTCTCACCATCGCCATTATAGGAATTTCTACTCCACTTTCTAGTACCATATCCAAAACTGTAGTAGTAGGAGTTAACCCACCCAGGTAACTTGCACTTATTAATTCTATTCTATCTGCACCTTCACTCTGAGCAATTAAACAATCTTGAACACTATTTGCACATACTTCAACTTTTATCATAATTGAAATCTCCTTTTATTACTTTAGTTCTATTATAACATAATTCAAAATAACAATAGAAATTTATTCTTTATATATAAATAAGGATACGAGACATAAAATCTCATATCCTTATTGTTAAACGTATTATACTCTATGTTATTCTTCACCAAAAATTGAAGTTCTAAAATCTTTCGTTTTATCAAGATACGCTTTAAAGATTGCTCGTTTTAGTTTAAGAACTCTACTATTTGTGTCAGGGTATAATTTTGCCACATCATCTTCAGCATCTTTTTGAACCGCTTCGTATATTATACTTCTTAACTTACTAATATTATCAATAGTTACCGTCTCTTGACGTACCCAATTATTAGGATTTATAAAGCTAATATTTGTTAATTTATTGAATTTATTTTCTCGTTCTTTATACATTTCTTTTTTGAAATCAGCCCAAGATGAATACTGGTTATTAAATATCTTATTAAGCACTAATTTATCAGTTACCAATCCTACTTCCTTACCGTATGAATTAATTTTGCTTCCATTAGCTTTTGCTTCATTTTCATATTGGTTAGAAATATAAGGTACCATACCTTCTTTATATCCTTTTGCAGCTAATAGTTCAAACGCCATACGACGACCCATTAAATCACCCGGAGTCCCTTTATCATTACTTAAGGCAGAATATATTGGCGAGAAAAGATTGATTGTATAGTATCCATTTCGTTTATACTCACCTTCATCAATATACCCTCTTCTTGTGATTATATCATTATCTATTAAACTATTGAAAGAAGTTAATTTATTAAGCTCATCATGTTTTAATCTACGGACTACATTTGTTGCATAAACATTATTTCCATCAGGATCAGGTTTATACTCATTCTCTATTTTCCTTAATAGATCACCTTTCTCATTAGGACCTAAATTAACTACTGCTTCTCCTTCTAATTTCTCAAGTGTATAAACTAAATCAAATAAGTTATGCATATATTTACGCAAGTCTTCTGCACTATTGAATCGTTGAATTGGATCTTTCACTTGTAGTCTATTAGCATTTTCCGCTTCATCATATTTTAGTACAGAATTTATCGTGATTGTTGCATCATCTGGATGATCAGGAGCTTGAAGTAATCCTTTTGCATAAAACTCAGGTCCTAATCCACTTCTTCTTCCATATCCTCCAAGATAAATTTCTCTATCTGAGTTATGCGTCATTTCATGAGTATATGTTACTGCACCAGCCTTATCAAGCATACGATAAGCCATATAATAGAATGCATCGCCTGTTGCATAAGCACCATTAGCATTATGAACTACATTATTACCTGCTGGTCCAAAGAAATGTTTAATTGCAGGATGATTAGTAGAGAAATCTGCTTGGCTAACGTCATTATTATTATCATTTCCAAATCTGAAAGAGTCATATACCAAAATACTTCTAAACAATTTATCTTTATCTTTCGGATCTAATATTTTGTACCAATAATCATAGTGATCCCTAAATCGTTTAGCCGCTTCTTTTGCATTTTCTTCTACAAATTTAGTTAATTTATCTCCCTTAGGATATTCAGGACTTCTATATCTATCATAAGCACCAAAACCTATAGTCGAAATATTCGCTATCATGAACACCATTTTTTCTTCTGGTAAAGTTAATAACGGTAAGACCATACTTTGATATTTCCAAGATGGACTTGTTAATCTATCATATACCCCAATAGAATACTCAGTTCCTTGTTCTGATTGTTTTTCTCTTACTTCCTTAATATTAGATTTTTCTTCTACTATATAAGCTTTTGATTGTTTTTTGAACCAGTCGTTATTAGAAACATTTGGTAAGAACACTTTTCTATAACCTTCTAATGCTTTAAATAAACTTTCAGTTCCATAATTTTTCGATAATAATACATTATATGTAATAACATTATTTTTAGCTAATAAATTGTTAAATCCAGATTTACCTAAATCAATAACATTATCTAATGCAGAACTATTAGATTTACCAAAGAAGTCTAGATGATATAATACTAAATCTTTTGCACTTGCATTATCGTATTTAAAATTATACCAACGTTCTAGATATGTTAAACCTAAAAGTAACGCTTCCTTATTATTCTTAATTTTCTCAATTACATAATTATCTATTATCTTATTGTTATTTTCAGCTACTGCGGCATCTGCAGAAAGAAGTTTTGATAAAGTATCTTTTATATTTGCTTTTGTTTTAACAAATTGCTCGTCTAAGTATAATTCCGTATTTTTAACTTTATCTGAGATATCTAATATTTTCTTAACTGCATTAGAGTCATATTGTACAGAATTCAAGTCAGTTAAAACATTATTTACAATATTACTATAGTCATGCAATAGCATATTAGGAGTATATAATAATCCTTGACCCTCTATATTATACTCAGCAACTTTAGAGAAATCCTCTTTATATGTAATATTTAATACTTGTGATTTATTACCTTCAAAATGTAACAATAATTTATTGATTTCACGTTTATTTTTATTAATATCAGTTATTACTTCATTATTTTTCATAGGAACAACTGATAAAAGTTTTTTAGTAAATAAATCACTGTTACCCCCTACTAAATTACCATACTTAACTATTGTTTCTCTGTTATAGAAAGGAAGTAATTTTTCAATATTTTTATACACTTGTTCTCTCGACTGTTGATAACCTGCTACTTCATTGTAATTAGTAGTGTATCTTGAAGTAAAATCAAAATCTTCTACTTTAGTGCTGTGTTTAGTAACCAATTCTGCTTTTTTCTCTTTTACTTTATCAGCATCTAATACCGTACCTCTTTGTACATCTGAATCTTTAGTCACAAGTTCATCATCCACTTGAACTACATTTACTACTTTATTACCTTTACTACTATAAGCATAATCTTCTTTCATATTATCAAAATTATCACCAGATATAGCATTACCATTTGTTACGTTAACATCACTTAAAACATTTGATAGTTTACCTGAGTTACTTACATCTTGTGAATCTCTATCCCAAAGATTACCAGCAACTCCCCCAACTTTTCCAAAGTGTTGCACATTGTTAACATTTCCTTCAACATAGCTATACTTAATTGTCGCACTTTTCTCAACAACTCCGGCTATACCACCAACAATTTGATCTCCTGATTTTGCATTAGATGCTATATCAATCGATGCTATTGATTTCTCTATAGAAGCAAGCGAACCAGAAAGTTTACCTGCTAAACCACCAATTTCATACCCTGCAGTTGTATCATACGTGTTAGTTATTCTACCTGTAAAACTGCTATTAGAAATTCTAGAGTTATCTACTTTTGAAACCAATCCACCAATTCCACGTTCACCAGCTATAACACCAGATGAATGAACATTAGTAATTGTAGTACCATTATTCGCTTGTTTCGCTATTGTAGCAGCATCTTCTTTAGAAGAAACATTAGCTTCTTTTATTGAAAGATCTTGAATAGTGGCATTACTTAAAGTATTAAATAACGGTTTTTTCAGGTTATATATAGCGTAATGTTTATCTTTGTTCACACCAATTAATTTACCACTAAAATCTTTATTAACATAACTTTCTTGACCCTCTGAAAGTTCAACTTCACGAGCATCCATAGTAGCTCCTAAACGAAATGTACCATGTGGATCATTATTCATAGCATCTACTAGATTTTTGAATGATGTATAAACTCCTTTTTCGCTTTTTACTGCCTTAGGTAAGTAATACGTATAATTTTCTAATACATTATTATTTTCATGTTGAATTAAATTTTCTGCATGAGCTACTATTTTATATACTTCTTTTCCATCTTTTTCAGCATTAGAAATTTCAGTAACTGGTAAAATAATATCTTTGAAATTTTCTGACTTAACTTTCATAAAGTATTTCGTCGAATCACTTGGTACATCGTTAAGTGATGTTACATGTCGATACTTACTACCCTCTTTTGAATAAAGTTCAACAGAAGATATATTTCTAAGTTCTAATTTTTTATCAACTTGCTTTTCTTCTTTAATATCATCTTTTTTCTCATCTTTATGACGCTCTAGAGCATCATAGTTAGGTGTAATTTCTTTTCCTTTTATTATACTTCTAATCCAATCTAATTGTGTCGGAGATAGTATTAATCCACCTGAACGGTTCTCAGCACCATTTTGATGAAGTCCGACCACTTCTCCTTTAGAGTTAAAGATTCCTCCACCACTCATACCAGCTTTTCCACCTTGGTACTGAACACCATAAGTATTATTTGCATATTTTTGTTCCATTTCAACAGTTGTATCTTTTAAGTGAGTGTACTCTCCTCTAGGATAACCATAAACATTTAACTTATCATTAACATTTACTTTCGAGTAATTTTCTACTAAGTTCGCATGTTGTCTTCTTGTAGATTGAGGTAAGGTAATAACAGCCAAATCATAGATAAATCCTTTTGGATAATCTTTTTGATTATAGAAGTGAATGTCCTCTGATGTGAATGAACCTTTTTGTCCATCAGGCGTTTGCCATTCATATGTATTTTTAGCCTTGTCTCCTCTAAATTCACCCATACTATTGTCTGCAGAATTATTAATGAAATTATGTGCTACAGTCAACAATACATTAGGCGCTATAAATGTAGCTGATCCCGTTCCAGACAATGCTTGATTACCTTTAACAAAATTCATTCTAAGTAGTGCACTGGCATTTTTTGGAACATTATTTATTTCTGCTGTATTGCTATTTTCTACAGTAGGTTTTGGATCTTCTGTTTTCAGTGGCTCTATTTTCCCAGTATATTCTTTTGGTGGCTCGATTTTTTCGGGTTCTACTATCGCTCCGGCCTGCACTCCCGTATACTCTTTTGGAGCTTCTGCTTTCGCTGGTTCTACTATTGCTCCGGCTTGCACTCCTGTGTACTCTTTCGGCACTTCTGCTTTCTCAGGTTCTACTATCGCTCCAGCTTGTGCCCCCGTATATTCTTTTGGCGGTTCTACTTTCTCTGGTTCAACTAATGCTCCAGAAGTAACTCCACCGTATTGTGGCTCTACTTTTTCGGGTTCAACTATTGCTCCGGCCTGCACTCCTGTGTACTCTTTCGGTGCTTCTGCTTTTGCTGGTTCTACTATCGCTCCGGCCTGCACTCCTGTGTACTCTTTTGGCGTTTCTGTTTTTGCTGGTTCTACTATCGCTCCGGCTTGTACCCCGTTATACTCAGGTTTTACTTCAACAGTAGGTTTTACTAATTTTTCACCTTTTTGAGTAATAGTACTAACTGCCTTTTTCGTTCCTTTTTCTATAATTACTGAAACTGGTGCTTTTGTATTAGTAGAAATTAATTCTTTGGAAACTTCTTTCCCTTCTACAGTAAATACTCTTATAACTTCAGTCTTTTTACCTACTTTTCCATATCGTTTTACTCTTATTGTTCCTTCAGGCAACTGATTATTATTTTCTATAACTTGATTATATTGTATCGGTGTCTCTACTATTTTATCAGTATATAATAATTCAGGTTTAGTCAGCTTTCCAGCCAAAACTTCATCTTGAGGATTCACTGTATTAACCCCTAATACTTTTCTATCCTCATTTTTATTTGTATTCTCTATTACTTTTTTGTTTTCTTTTTTATTATTATTTTCTAATACTTTTTTATTTTCTTTTTTGTCAGTATTAGTTAGTATTGTTTTATTTTCCTGTTTTTTATCTAGTACATTTGTATTTGTATTTTCTTTTAATTTTGGTTGTTTTATATTCTGTTGTTGTGAAGAAGCATTTTCTTTAACTTCTTCATTTGCTTTGTTTGTTTCAGCTTCATTTTTAATAAATCCAACAAAACTATATCCAGGAATTGCAGAAATTTTTGGTAACTTGTCTCCAACTTTTAAACTATAATTCATGTTGTAGATTGATAACTGTAAGTCCTCCATGGCTCTAACGGGTAATTCTAGAGTAGTTGCTCCTAGACTCGTTACTAAAAGGATTGATAGTATTTTACGTGATTTATTTTTACCTTTTGCTACAACGACTACAACTAGACCAAGCATACCGCCTAGAAGTATACTTCCTATTCCATAATTTAAACCAGTATTAGGTAATTTATTTAGTTGTGTTGTTTTAGTTGGTTTAAATACTAAGTAATATGTTTCTTCTGTACTATTTACAACGCTTGGTACTTCTTTTCTTATTAATTCCTTTTCTTTATCGGTAAGATTGTCTTCTCCTACATATTTATAGTGAACAATTGCATTATCAGCAGCCTTCACTACATAATCTTCAGGTTGAACAGTCGACACTAAGAAAAATGATCCTATCGTCATCGAGCAAACTCCAACAGTTAATTTTCTTAACGAAAACTTACTATATTTTTCCCCTAAATATTTTCTCAACTTTATATCCTTCTTTCATATATGATACTAAGATTAATTTTGTTTATAATTAATACATTAATTGTAAGCTTTTTCTAAACTAAATGCAAGAAAACAGACATAAAGTTTACACTAGATTCATGAGTATTTTTTTTCTCATGAAATTTTAAACATTATAATTAACACTTTAAATTTATGTTAACCAATGTTATGTAAAAATTTATTTTTTCTCATAAAAAAAACTAGAAGCTACTTTATTCACTTCTAGTTTAAAATCTATTTATTTAACATACCTGCTTGAAGTTGGTACATTTTGTAATAATTACCTTTTAATGCTATCAACTCATCGTGTGTTCCAGATTCAATAATTTCACCTTTATCTAAAACGTAAATACAGTTAGAATCTTGAATCGTAGATAACCTATGGGCAATTGCTATTGTCGTTCTACCTTTTCTCATTTTTTCAAGAGAATGTTGAATTAACTCTTCTGTTTCAGAGTCGATATTTGCAGTAGCTTCATCAAGGATTAAAATTTTCGGTTTACTCGCTATAGTTCTAGCAAATGTAAGTAGTTGTCTTTCTCCACTAGAAAAAGTTGCCCCTCTTTCTGTAACTAAGCTATCATACTTATCTTCTAATTTATCTATAAAGTTATGTGCATCAACAAACTTAGCCGCTTCAATAACATCTTCTCTTGTTAATTCTTCATTATACATCTTAATATTAGACTCTACAGTCCCATGATATAAAAATGGATCTTGCAGAACTAATCCAACACTGTTTCTTAATTCTTTAGAACTATAGTCTTTTATATTAACACCATCAATTAGTATTTCTCCTCTATCATAATCATAAAATCTAAGGAAAAGATTCATAATTGATGATTTACCAGAACCAGTTGCTCCTACAAAAGCAATACTCTCTCCATTTTTTACACTAAATGAAATATTTTTAAGTACATCACGTTTACCATCATACGAGAAACTAACATTCTTAAATTCAATATCACCTCGAGAAATTTTATAATCACTTTCTTTTTGTTCTGGCTCATATTCTTCATTATCTATTAGTGTGAAAACACGTCCTGCAGAAATTATAGAAGTTTGAAGAATTGAGAAGTTTTGCATAAGTTCAATTAATGGATTGAACAGCTGATTCGTATATTGAATAAACGCATAGATTATCCCAGCAGTAAAACCATCACTTTCAAAACTTAGCCCAAAATACATTACGATAACACCATATGCTAATACTTTAAATAAAGCCATAGCTGGTCTTAATAATAAACTATCAACCTTTAATGACTTGGTGTAATAACGAAGGTGTTCATTATTAACTTCTCCAAATTCATCAATTAGGCGTTGTTCCTGATTAAACGCTTGGATTATCTTCATACCCTCTATAGATTCAGATAATTTAGTATTCATTTCACTAATTTTCGCACGAGAAATTTCTACTAATCTACTAGAAAGCTTCTGGTATAGATATACCGAACCAACCATTACTGGAATAAAAAGTATCATGTAGATTGTTAATTGCCAACTTAAAGCAATCATTGCAGAAAGTGTTACTACAAACATAAGTATCGTATTTAGAAAACTTGAGAAAATTGTTCCAAACATATCCGCAACAGCTTGTGTATCATTAGTTAATCTCGATACTACAGAACCTACAGGAGTCTTATCAAAGTAAGACATACCTAATTTTTGCAAGTTAGCAAAACTATCATTACGTAAATCTCTAACTATACTGTGAGCCACTCTTGCAAAGTAGAATTCACCTAAAAATGTAAATACTACCCTTAGAATAAATAATCCAAAATAAATTATTAATATATATAACCCTGCTTTAGCAATATTTTTTGTAATAAAGTTATCAATATAATACTGAGCTAAAAGAGGAATTGCTGTCGCTACTATAGAAGTTAGTAATATAAATAATAATGCTAATACCGATAGCCCTTTATATCGGAACATATAACGCATTAATCTAAAAAATGTTTTACTTTTCGACATCTTCACTTCCTCCTTTCAAGTTTTCTTCCATCTGTTGACTTTCATAAGTCTCTTTATACCAACCGTTATTTGCTATTAACTCATCGTGAGTACCTTTTTCAATAATAGTATCATCACCTAAAACAATTATTAAGTCAGCTTCAACAACCGCGGATAGTCTGTGAGCTGTAATAATATTTGTCTGACCACTACGTTGTTCTTTTAAGTTTTCTAAAATAATGTGCTCCGTCTTAGCATCAACAGCAGATAAAGAATCATCAAGAATTAATATCTCTGGATTAATAATCAAAGCACGACTCATAGCTAAACGTTGTTTTTGACCTCCAGAAAGACTAACACCTTTTTCTCCAACAATTGTATCAAACTTCTCTGGCATAGCCATTATATCATCATATAAACCACAAATTTTCGTAATTTCTTCTACCTTTTTATCATCAATTTGAGGATTAGCAAAACGAATATTTTCTTTAATCGACATAGCGAATAGTACCTGATCTTGCGGTACATATCCAATAAGTTTTCTTAAATCACTTAGACTGTAGTCAGCAATATCTCGATTATTAAGTAGGATATTCCCCGATTTAATATTGAATTCTCTTAGTAACAATCTTAGTAAAGTAGTTTTACCTGAACCAGTAACACCTACAATACCAAGGGTTTGACCTTTTTCAATAGCAAACTTAATATCTTTCAATACAGACTTACCTTCTTCAAATTCAAAGTTGTTGATATTATACTCTAATCTTCCATTTTCAGCTTTAACTTTACTGTTTAAATTAATATTAACATCATTAACTTCATCTAATAAACTCTCAATACGCTTATAAGATACCTCACCACGTTGTGAGATATTATATAACCAACCTATCGCTTGAAGCGGCCATACTAACATATCAAGATATGTAACGAAAGTAACTAACTCACCAACAGATAACTCTCCATTAGAAACAAAGATACCTCCAAAAACAAGCGTAAGTGTATAAGATAATCCAACGAAGATTAATACCATTGGATCGAATAAAGAATTATACTTAGCAGCAATAACATTCTTTCCGAATACTTTTTTATTAACTTCTTTAAAACTCTTAATTTCATCGTTACCATAACCGAATGATTTCGTAACTTTTATACCTGAAACACTCTCTTGAACCTTATTATTCAAATCAGAAAAAGATTCTTGCGCTTCTTCAAAACTTTCATAGTTTTTATCACCAATATAATTAGTAGCATACGCTAAAAATGGTAAAGGAATAATCGCTATTAAAGTTAATTTGAAATCTATTAAGAATATCATCGTAAATAGAGTAACTAACGCGGTAATACTTGCATCAACCGCAGACATCACTCCTCCACCTGCAACCATTGCCACAGAGTTTATATCGTTCGTCGCATGTGCCATTAAATCTCCAGTACGGTACTTTTGGAAGAACGAAGGAGACATCTTTGTAAAATGTTCAAAAAGTCTCGATCTTAAAATACGACCTAAGTTATACGCAGCTCCAAAAATGTAAACACGCCAAACATAACGAAGAGCATACATAGCCAGAGCTGCTAAAACTAAATAACCAACATTTAAAAATAACTGTCCATTCGTCAGATTACCTGATTCAATTCTATCAATTACTGTTCCGATAACTTTCGGCGGAATCAAGTTAAAAATACTTACTAGAATAAGAGCAATTATTCCTATTAAATATCGTTTTTTTTCTAGCCTCATAAACCAAGCTAATTTCCTAAATAAATACATCTACATTCCTCCTTCTCTTTCTTCTAATTTTGAGAAGACTTCTCCGATTTTTCCACTAATAACAAGATCTGCCATATTATCCTGTGGTGTAGAAGTTTTATTAATAACAATTAAATACTTACCTCTAAAATAATGTAATAAGTTAGCAGCAGGATAAACACTTAATGAAGTTCCGCCAATAATCAATACATCAGCTTTTTCTATAAAGTTAATAGCAGCATTAAATACTGTCATATCAAGCTCTTCTTCATAAAGAGTAACATAAGGTTTTATAACCCCACCACATTTATCGCAACTAGGAATTTCTTCATCTTTAGATAAAAAATCTTCTAAGTTATAAAAAGACTTACACTTAGTACAATAGTTAGCATCCACACTTCCATGTAATTTCAAGACATTTTTACTTCCTGCTTGTTCATGAAGTGTATCTATATTTTGAGTAACAACAGCTTTTAACTTACCTTGTTTTTCTAACTTCGCTAAATAATAATGCGCCTTATTCGGTTTAGCATCAGGATAGACCAAATGCTTCTTATAGAAATCAAAGAAATCTACAGGATACTTCACAAACATCGTTCTTGAAACGAGTTGCTCTGGTGTAAAATGACGATTAAGTTCAACACTAAAAACACCATTTGCACTTCTAAAATCAGGAATATCTGATTCTGTAGAAACTCCAGCACCACCGAAAAAGACAATATTATCATTTGAATCAATTATTTCTCTTAGTCTGTCTATATCATTCATAATACTTACCTCCTTATAATATTATAAAAAGCTATTAAAAGAAGGAAACCTAAAATAAGTCTCCTTCTTTATATAAGCTACTAATTAGTTTCTTTATCTTTTTGAGCTTTTAACTCTTTAATACGTTGTTTACGCTCTTCGATACGAGCTTTTTTCTCTTCACGAGAAGCACTCTTAACCGGACCACGAGCGATATGTTCTTTACTATCATTAGTTACAAGGTTAGTTGGTTCTTGTTTCATCTCGATTTCTTCGTGGCGTTCTACTCTAATACGCATTAAGTTAGTAACAACTTCAACTTGAATGTCATCAATCATGTCCTCGAACATTTGGTAACCTTCAGTTTTGTATTCACGAAGTGGATCAATTTGTCCATATGAACGTAGGAAAATCCCTTTTCTAAGTTGATCCATTTGGTCGATATGATCAGTCCATCTATCATCAATTGCATTAAGAAGAATGTATTTCTCGAATGAATTCATAGTTTCATCACCAAGTAACTCACGTTTCTCAGCTAACTCTAAATTAATTCTGTGTAATACTAATTCACGAATTTCATCATCAGACATAACATCTGAGTATTCACTCTCGGTAATAGGTTTTTGACCTAAGAACTTCTCGTTAAGTGATTTAATGATTTCTTCTGTTTCTTCTTTTTCACTGTGCGCTTCTAAGTTTTCAGTGATAAATGCCATAGTTTTATCAACTGCATCACCGATCATTTCTTGAATAATATCAGTAACTACTTCGTTTTCTAATACTTCATTTCTTTCAGCGTACATAATTTCACGTTGTTTACGTAATACATCATCATATTGAAGTACTTGTTTACGTGAGTCATAGTTGTTACCTTCAACACGTTTTTGAGCGCTTTCTACAGATCTACTTACCATTCTACTTTCAAGTGGTGTATCTACATCTTTACCCATAATTTTTTGTAATCTATCAGCTCCGAAACGAACCATTAGCTCATCTTCTAGAGATAAATAGAATCTACTGTAACCAGGGTCCCCTTGACGCCCTGAACGTCCACGTAACTGGTTATCAATACGACGAGATTCGTGACGTTCTGTACCGATTACGGCAAGACCACCTAATTCACGAACACCTTCACCAAGTTTAATATCCGTACCACGACCAGCCATGTTAGTCGCGATTGTTACTGAACCACGTTGACCAGCTTGTTTAATAATTTCTGCTTCACTTTCATTTTGTTTAGCATTAAGTACTTTGTGAGGTACTCCATATCTATATAATAACTTAGATACTAATTCACTCGTTTCAATAGAGACTGTACCTAAAAGAACTGGTTGTCCTTTATCATAACGTTCTTTAACTTCTTGAGCTACCGCATTGAACTTAGCTTCCATGTTTGAATAAATATAGTCTGGTGCATCAATCCTTTGGATAGGTCTGTTTGTAGGAATAGTTGTTACAAACATGTTGTAAATATTTCTAAATTCCTCTTCCTCTGTTTTACCAGTACCTGTCATACCACTAAGTTTTTTGTACATTCTGAAGAAGTTTTGGAAAGTAATAGTCGCCATTGTTTTACTTTCTTTTTGAATAGGTACACCTTCTTTAGCTTCGATAGCTTGGTGTAATCCTTCAGAGAAACGACGACCAGGCATTGTACGACCTGTAAATTGGTCAACGATTAAGATCTCTCCATCTTCAGCAACTACGTAGTCAACGTCTAATGCCATTGTGTAGTTAGCTTTTAACGCTTGGTTAATGTGGTGAGTTAAATCAACATTTTTTAATTCATAAAGATTTTTTAACCCAAAATAACTTTCAGCTTTATCAATACCATTTTCAGAAAGTTGAATAGCTTTAGTTTTAATATCTAAAGTATAATCTCCATCACTCCCATCTTCTTCCTCTGCTTTTTTCAGAGTTTTAACGAAAGCATTCGCTACTTGGTAAAGTGAAGTTGATTCTTGTCCTTCACCAGAAATAATAAGTGGTGTACGAGCTTCATCGATAAGAACTGAGTCAACCTCATCGATTACGGCATAGTTTAATGGACGTTGAACACGAGCTTCAACTGTCTTAACCATGTTATCTCTTAAATAGTCAAATCCTAACTCATTGTTTGTTGAGTATGTAATATCAGCATTGTACGCTGCTCTTTTCTCTTCAGAGTTTAAAGAGTTTAAGTTAAGCCCAACAGAAAGTCCCATATAGTTATAGAAAACTCCCATTTCTTGAGCATCACGTTGAGATAAGTATTCGTTAACTGTAACAACGTGTACCCCTTCTCCAGCTAATGCATTTAAGTATACAGGCATTGTTGCAGTAAGAGTTTTACCTTCACCTGTTCTCATCTCTGCGATATCCCCACGGTGAAGTGCGATACCACCCATGATTTGAACTTTATATGGTTTCATCCCTAAAGAACGGAATGCCCCTTCACGAGCTGCAGCAAATGCATCTACTAAAATTTTATCTAATATATCCGGTGTTTCTTTACCTTTTTCTTTTTGTTCTTGGATATACGCTTTAAATTCTTCTGTTTTATTTACTAATTGTTCATCGCTAAGATTTGAATATTCTTCATCTTTAGCTAATACTTTATCAGCTAATTTTGATAAGCTTTTTACTTCTCTTCTGTTAGCATCAAATATTTTTCCTAAAATAGCCATTAACATTTTCCTTCCGACATATTTTTCTATTAAATGATTTTATAATCATATTATAATTCATCTCTTAATTATAACATTCATTTATCTTTAAAGCAACAACAATAACACGATTTTAAGTTGATATTAACTACGTTTTTTATCCAACTAATAAAGCTAAATGAATTTATATATTTTTTGATTTTAAACATACAAAAATTCTAGTAGAACTCCCTCTTAAAATTCTACTAGAATTTTTTTATTTGTATTTTTTTAGTAAATTTTCTACCTTCTCAACATATAAATTTCGAATATTTTGAGGCGCTAATATTTCTATATCGTTACCTAAAGAGAAAATCCAACCTAAGAAATGACTACTACACATAACCTCTACAGAAGTTTGATAACTATCACCTTTTTTATGAATAATAATATCTTTTCCAAATCTATCAACGATTGCTCCTATTAATGATTCTTTAAACTCTAAAGTCACTTTTTCTAAAGTTCCATCGTACATACCAAATATTTTCTTCGAATAACTAGATATATCTTCTTTTTGAAACTTTTCATGACCCACTCTATCATCATCAGCAATAACAACATTTCGCATTTTATCAACACGATAATTTTTTATCAACTCTGTCTTAGCATCAAAAGCAACCATATAGTAATTTTCATCATTCCATACAAGCGCGAATGGACTAACATTATAGACTTCACCATTTTTTCTATCAATCATCTGTTTTTTATAATTCCATTGCCAATAATTAAAATCAATTTGCTTATTTTCTGCAATTGCATTATGAATTGCATCAACATTATAATAAATATTTTCATTTATATATTTATTTTCTTCGAAAGAATATACCTGCCTTTGAATTTTCTGAGCTTGTTTTTTACTCGCTAATTTCTTCAATTTTAAAATTAAATCTCGTGATTTTTTTACAGTTAAAAACTTACTCGCCTGAATTACATCAATTAGCATCTTCACCTCAGCAAGCTCAAATTCTCTTTCCACTAATGCATAGATATTCTCACGACCATTCTTTTCAATAACGATATTAAATCCATAATCTTGTAGTAATTCTATATCTTTATATAGAGTTTTTCTCTCAACAATAATTTCTTTTTTCAAGAGTAAAGTAGTTAATTCTTTTACACTTAAATAAGTATTTTCATCGCTATAGTCTCTTAGTATTTCCAATAGGTACAATAGCTTTAATTTTTGATATCTTCCTTTTTCCATAAATTTTGCTCCTTATATACACTTATGTATATAATAACAACTATTTACGAATTTTTCTATTACTTTTATGTATTTTCACATCTCTATTGACAACTTCTGCGATTACAGAACTTCCAGTAACAAAACAAACTTTTACAAAAAATTTATCTCCAACTTTATCGTAAATTCTTCCTGCACTTTTAGTACCTTTTGCAACAGTCCTACAAGAATTTCCTACATAACCAACTTTACCAAAAGTTTTCATCATAACTTTAATAGCTTCTTCATCATAGTCGTTATCAAACTCTTTTTCACAACTGATAACATCCCCTACTTTAAAAATCTTATTTCCAAAATAGTGCTCCATCCCTGTAATTGTAATATAATCTTTTTCCATTTTAATCACCTCTTCGTTTTGTGATTTAATTATAACAGTCTATCTGTCCATTTTTTTGGACACTATAAAATTTATTAAAAAAAATTAGAACTTAGATTAAATTTAACCTAAGTTCTATATGTAAGTTATTCTATTATTTGTTTAAGATGCTAGCACAACGTGGACATAAACCTTCTTCGTTTACTTCATCTACGATATTCCAACAACGGTCACAACGGTGTCCTTCTGCTTTAGTTACTTTAACAGTAGCAAGATCATAAGCTACACCATCGTTTTCTTTAACAGCAACTTTACTTACAATGAAGAATTGATTTAAGTTATCAACAGAATTTAATAACTCAACTACTTCTGCATCGTTACTGTATACTTCAACAGCTGCTTCTAGAGATTTACCGATAACTTTTTCATTACGGCTTTCTTCTAATGCTTTATTCAAATCATCACGAACTTCAAGAAGTTTATCCCATTTAGCTTCTAACGCAGCATCTTCGATTACATTTTTAGCTGGGAAGTCAGTTAAGTGAACAGACTCAGCATCTTCATATGGCATGTTGTCATATACTTCTTCAGCAGTGAATGAAAGAATTGGAGCAAGTAATCTAACAGATTTACTTAATACTGTGTAAAGAACTGTTAACATACTTAAACGTTTTTGAGAATCTTCACCTTCGATGTAAAGGATGTCTTTCCCATAGTCTAGGTAGAATGAAGATAGTTCAACGTTGAAGAAGTTGATTAGTTCAGTAGTAATACTGTTGAATTGGTAGTTTTCATAGTAATCTAATACTTTTGCAACAACTTTCTCGAATTTTAGAACCATATATTTGTCTAATTCTTCAAGGTTTTCGTACGCAACTAAATCAGTTTTGTTGTTGAAGCTTCCGTTAAATAAGTTTCCTAGTAAGAAACGGAATGTATTTCTAATTTTTCTGTATGTTTCAGATACTTGTTTTAAGATATCTTTAGAGATACGAACGTCTTGAGTATAGTCAACACTTGCAGACCATAGACGGATAATTTCAGCACCTAATTCTTTACCTACATCGTTAGGAGAAATAACGTTACCTAATGATTTACTCATCTTGTTACCATTACCATCCATAACGAATCCAGCAGATACTAACTCTTTATACGGAGCTACTCCAGATACAGCTACAGAAGTGATAAGTGAAGAGTTGAACCATCCACGGTATTGGTCACTTCCTTCTAGGTATAAGTCAGCTGGGTAAGTTAAGTCCTCACGAATTGCACAACATCCTTGGTGAGATGTTCCAGAGTCAAACCATACGTCCATGATATCCATTTCTTTAGTGAATTCTCCGTTTGGACTTCCTGGGTGAGTGTATCCTTCTGGTAATAATTCTTTAGCATCTTTGTAGAACCAAACGTTTGATCCTTCTTCTTCGAAGATTTTAGCTACGTGTTCGATTAATTCGATATCAAGGATAGCTTCTCCGTTTTCAGCGTAGAATACAGGAATTGGCACACCCCAAACACGTTGACGACTGATTACCCAGTCACCGCGGTCACGAATCATGTTATATAATCTTGGTTTACCCCATTCACTATAGAATTTAGTGTTATCTACAGCTTCAAGTAATTCGCTACGGAATGCTTCAACAGAACAGAACCATTGTGGTGTAGCTCTGAAGATAATTGGTTTTTTACTTCTCCAGTCGTGTGGGTATGAGTGAGTGATATCTTCTTGTTTTAATAATGCTCCAGTTTCATCTAAGTGAGCAATAATATCTTTATTCGCATCAAATACGAATTTACCAGCGAATTGTCCAGCTTCTTCTGTAAGAACACCTTGGTTATCAACTGGTGATAATACTCCAAGTTTGTATTGTAATTGACCAACAAGATAGTCATCAACCCCGTGTCCAGGAGCTGTATGTACTAAACCAGTCCCAGAATCAAGTGTTACATAATCAGCTAAGATTAATGTAGATGTTCTATCTAAGAATGGGTGTTTACATAATAAGTACTCTAAATCTTTACCTACTAATACTTCACCTATTTCATAGTTTTCCCAACCGAATTTTTCAGCTAAGAATGCTACTCTTTCTTTAGCTACTAAGTAGCTTTCTCCGTTATATTTAACAACTTGGTATTCAAAGTCTGGGTGAACAGCGATACCTAAGTTCGCAGGTAATGTCCAAGGAGTAGTTGTCCAGATAACAAACTTAGTTCCTTTTTCTACAGCACCATTTTCACTAACTAATTCGAAAGCAACATAGATAGATGGTGAAGTGTGATCGTGGTACTCGATTTCAGCTTCAGCTAATGCAGATTCTGATGATGGTGACCAGTAGATAGGTTTTAATCCTTTGTAGATATAGCCTTTGTCTACCATTTTACCGAATACACGAATTTGTTCAGCTTCAAATTTTGGATCTAAAGTTAAGTATGGGTTATCCCAATCACCTAATACTCCAAGTTTTTTGAAGTCAGCTCGTTGCTTATCAACTTGTTTTAATGCATAATCTTTACATTTGTTTCTAAATTTATTAGCTGGCATAGATTTTCTATCAACACCATTGTTTACTAATACTTGCTCGATTGGAAGACCGTGAGTATCCCAACCTGGAACGTAAGGTGAAACAAAACCATTCATGTTTTTATATTTAACGATAAAGTCTTTTAAGATTTTGTTTAATGCGTGTCCAATGTGGATGTTACCATTCGCATATGGAGGTCCATCGTGAAGTACGTATGAAGGTTTCCCTGCATTTTTTTCTAAAATTTTGTTATATAAATCCATTTCTTCCCAACGTTTTAGGAATTCAGGTTCTTTATTTGGAAGATTTCCACGCATTGGAAACTTCGTTTTTGGCATTAATAATGTATCTTTTAATTCTACCATTTTTTCTCCTTTCAAAATAAAAAACTCTTAGTAAAAGTTATAGAGGGCGAAATGTATCCACGGTACCACCTCTTTTAACTCCTACCAAGAGCACTTGTTTGTTCTATTAAAATTATTACACAATAAAGTGATAACTCCTATGCTTCTATAAAACTTTCCACCAACCAGTTTCTCTCTAAAACTCCACACAGTCGTCTTGTCTTTATTTACGATATGTATATTATATTACATCGAGATAAAACTTTCAAGTCTTTTATGTGAATTTAATTTGAAATTATCTGAAAATATTCTGAAATTAAGAAAAAGACTTTTGAAAACCTACTATTTGAAAGATTCCATATTTAGAAATCCTTCTAATAATTGTTCATTTTCAAAAGTCTAATTATTTTATACTCTTCGATATGCGTTAAAATTCTCTGCAGCATATTTCAACGCTTTTTCTCTGCTAAGTGATGCAGTGACATTAATATTACTATCAGTAACCTCTACATTATCAACAACAACCGGTAAATCAAGTGACTTAATAGTAATAGTATTACCGTTAACCCTTGCTCCACTTCCAGAAAGAGCTTCTTTTAAATATTTTTCCAAAGCAAAATTTGGAATTGGAACCTTACCAATTTTAGCATCTTCTAGAATTAAATCTACACTATTGTTAGCTCCAGTTACTTTTATATTCGTATTTATCATTGTATCCCAAAGCCCTAATTTAACAGGTAATTTCGCTTTAATATGATCATCAACTAATTTATAACTACCATCTAGTAATTGAGAATCGTCTGATACAGCATTCTTAAATATAGATAGAAATGTATTATTATTAATTTTTAATGATGTTTTAATATTTGAATCAACTAATTTAAGATTTGAAATAAAATCTCCATTTAGATCCTCTAACTTAATCTTAGCATCATGATTCGCTAATTTTTCTGAATTATTTATACTTTCACTTGGCGTCAATGCATATGTTGCACCACCACCAAAAAGAGCCAACACTACTAGTAACGCTAGTATTTTTCTTAATACTTTCATTCGAATCTCCTTTATATTTTGCCTTCCTTCTAATAATATTATATACTATATAGTGAAAAGTTAAAATTAAGTTAAACTACAAAATAAAACTAGTAAATTTTAATATACAAAATATATATTTTACGTTATAATAATTAGTAACCTTTTTAGGTTACGAATACATAAAGGAGATGATATTTATGAAAGAAAAAATTTCTATTAAGAAATTTACTATGAACGTCCTTAACGGTATCGCCCTAGGAACAGTTCTATGTTTAGTGCCAGGTGCATTACTTGGTGAGTTACTTAAATATATAGGTAAGGTTTATCCTTCACTTGCATTTTTATCATTATCAATAACAATTTCTAACGCTATGATAGGTTTAGCTTCAGGAATTATTATTGGATTATTCTTTAAATTTACACCTGTTCAAAGTGTATCTATTGGGTTAGCTACTCTATTTGCGAGTGGTTCAATTATCCCTACTCCAGACAAAACAGGTCTTATGTTAAAAGGTTCTGGAGATATCGTAACTATGATCTTTACAGCAGCATTAGCAACATTATTCATCCTACTAATTGGAGACAAAGCTAAAAACTATGCGGTAATCATCCTACCTCCATTAACACTTGTAATTATCGGAGGTATTGGTAGATATACTCTTCCATTCTTCTCAGGAGTAACTAAACTTTTAGGAGATGGAATCAAACATCTACTTACATTACAACCTATCATTCTTACTATTCTTATCGCGGTTATTTTTGCATGTCTTGTAGTTTCTCCAATTACATCAGTTGGGGTAGCACTAGCGATTAATATCGACGGAATAGCTTCAGGAGCTGCAAACCTTGGAATCTGTGCTTGTGGATTCACACTTGCAATAGCAGGATGGGCTGTAAACTCTAAAGGTGTTTGCTTCGCGCACTTTATCGGATCTCCAAAGATTTCAATGGCTAATATTTTCGCTAAACCGAAGATTATGCTACCTGTTCTGTGTAGCGCTGCTGTTTCAGGAGTATTTGCTGCAATACTAAACATTAAAGGAACAGCAATGAGTGCGGGATTCGGATTCAGCGGTCTAGTTGGTCCATTAGCACACCTTGCGACTACTGACGGAAGTGCTTTAGAAATATTAAAAGCAGCAATCGTCTTCGTAGTAATTCCTGTAGTTTCTGGTTTCTTCTTCGTAAAACTATTCACGAAAATTGTACCTATTATTAAACCAGAAGATTACAAACTTAACCTATAAAACAATTTGAGACGACTCGAAATCATTTTGAGCCGTCTCCTTTTTTATTTTCTAATATAATTAAAACCTTGCATAAATCATCCTCATAAATTATAATGATAAAGTATTAATCTTTAAGTTATATATATTATCGACAAATTTACAAGGAGTAGCTATGCTAGATCTTATTCGAAATAAAAAATTCAATGTTTATAAAACATTAAATATAGTAAATCCCCTAATACCTATTGCTACTGATGAAATGTTTTTACGTACAGTATCTAGTAACGATGACTGTATACTACACATGTACACATTGCCGAACTCAGCAATAATCGGAGCACCAGATACACGTGTTCCATTTTTTGATGAAGCATTATTTGCTTTTTATAGAAATAATATTATTCCTGCAGTTAGAAATATTGGCGGACTAGGTATAATTTCAGATAAAGGTATTTTAAATCTTTCGATCATTATGAATAAACCAAAAGAAAACTTTTCAATTAATGAAGGTTATGAACTAATGACAGAATTTATTAAAGCAGTTTTCCCAGAAGGTGCTAACAAAATCGAAGCTATTGAAATAACTAATTCATACTGTCCTGGAGATTATGACCTAAGTATTAATGGAAAAAAATTCGCTGGAATCGCTCAAAGAAAGATCAAAGATTCAGTAGTTGTTTCTATATACATCAGTGTCTTTGGAGATCAACAAAAACGTGCGAATATAATGCGAGAATTTTACGATATTGGCATTAAAGACCAACAGATAAATTACAAATATCCAAAAATCGACCCGAACTGTATGGAAACATTAGAAAAACTTCTTCATAAGGAGTTTACTCTAGAGGATGTATATGAAAGAGTTGAAAAAGTACTTTATTCACTAGACTGTGACCAAGTTGAAGGAGAATACACAGAAGAAATGATAGAAGAATACAATAGTATCTTCGAACAGGCTAAAGAAAGAAATGAAAGTTACTTAGAAGGAAAATAGTAATTTCATCGGTTTAGGAATTTAGAAACAAAAATAATAAACATACAAAAAAGCTAGTCATAAGCATATTCTAACTAGCTTTATTTTTTTCATAATATTCTATAATAAATGTAAAATCACATCTACCCAAACCCAACTAAATGGCATTACTAATATCATCGCAGGTACCATATCTACAACCGGAAACATCTTAAGTTTCAATATTCTAAAACCAGCCGCAACCATTAAGAAACCACCACAAGCTTTAAAGTCATTAATCATCTCAGGTGTTGTAAGTGGAACTATTAATCCTGCTGATAAAAATAATAATGTAAAAATAACAAACTGCGGTACTGCTATTAGTGAAACAATATACCCAAGATTACAAGCAAAGATAGCTGCCGTAAAGAAATCAAGAATAGACTTCGTAATTAATAAACTTGGATCACCTGTTATACCTTCATTAAGACTACCATAAATTCCCATACCACTAGAACAAAATATAACAATTACGGTAATCAACGTAGCTAAAAATTCTGTTTCTGACATAGAACTATTAGGTTTTGGAACAACTTTTACCATAAGTTTCTGCATTTTCGAACAAGCTCTATATACCAAATCACCAAGATTAAAAAATAATCCTACTAATGTCCCTATAATAATCGCGAATATCACCGCTGGCATATATTTCATAAGACCAATTGATGCTATTCCCATCCCCATTGAACAAAGTCCAAAAATCATATTCAACTGTTCTTTATACTTTTCCGGTAATTTATCTCCCAACACAGCTCCTGCTATACCTCCTAAAAATATTGCGACGGTATTAATTAAAACCCCAATCGGCATAACATCTCTCCTCTACTCAAAAAAATACGTAAACTTATTCTAACATGTAGTTTATTTTCTTACAATACTTTTTCAGTTATAGATAAATAATTTTATCTATAGTATAATAATTATAATTATTTTGCGAGGTGGATTTATGGATATACTAGCTATTGGACTTGGAACTATCGGAACTACATATAGCAATTTGTTTAATAAAGCTGGTCATAATGTAGAACATTATATAAGAAAAAGCAGTAAAAAAATTAATATAACAGAATTAAATGTTGATATGCTAGATGGTAGAAATAATAAAAAAGGTGATCACTATACTGATACTTATAAAGTAAATACTCATACAAAAGATAACTATGATTTTATTTTTATTAGTATGCCAGCAGGAAATATCAAAAGTGTTATTGAAACTTTAAACTCTAACAATATCAAAGGAACCATTATACTATGCTGTGGTATTTGGGAGGATAAGAAGTATCTTGCAAAAATAATGCAAGGTAGAGAATATATTCTTGGTTATCCTGTAGCTGGTGGTAATATTGTAGATAATACTCTTACATGTTGTGTTTTTGATCACTTTATACTAGAGAAAAAAGAAAATTCTAAAATAGATAATTATGGTAAACTAGTAAAATTATTTGAAAGTTGTAACATTAAGTTAGAAACACCATATGATATGCTTGAGTGGATTTGGTTACATATGGCTATTAATGCTGGTGTAGTATCTATCGCAGTAAAACACGCAGATATGGATAATCTTACTGAGGCTGCAGAAAATCTTATGTCTTCATCTAAACTATTAGCTGAAGCAGTTTGTGCAATAAGAGAAACTTCTAAGATTATAAAAGCACGTGGTGTAAACTTAAAACACTATAGAAATGAACTTTGGGGTTATAAACTTCCTATATTTATTTCTGCACCAATAATGAAACGAATGTTTGCGACTAATATTCTTACTAGAAAGATTATGACACTGCATAACAATACAGAAGATTTATTATTCGTCTGTAAATGCCTATACGATACTGGAAAACAATACAATATAAATGCACCAATATTTTATAATGCATATGAAAAAGCAGAAAATAAATTTTAAGATTAAAATAAAGTAATTCTTATTAATTTTATAGAATTACTTCATTTTTTTTATCTTTTCTCCATGCTGTTAATCATAAATACTCCAACATCTATAATAGGTAGTTTAGTGATTTTCTCAAGTTCTTTTTTAATATAAGGGAAATGTGTACATCCAAGAACAACTGCTTCTACATTCGTTAATTCGAAATAATTAAACAATGTCTTGAAGTTAAACTCTTCCACTATCTGTTCTGGTTTATTCCCCTCTTCAATCGCCTTAACAAGCTCCAACATCGATAATCCTAAAACACGAAGACGCGGATTCGAAACATATAGATTGTTCTCAACACCTGTAAGACCATGAGAGTTCGCTGCCATTACAGCTAAATACTTATACTCAAGCCCTAGATTTCTATACATCTGCATAGGAGTAATAATAGAAATATTCATTTTTTCTGCCAATCTATCAAAATCGACAACCGAACTTAGGGAATTACAATACACAAAAATAGCACCGCAATCTTTCTCTTTTAGTTCATCAATAATTTTCACAATAATATTTTCACGTTCTTCATCTTCTAAAGCTTGAAACGTTGTTTGTTCTACTGGATTATTAGAAATTGGCACTAAAACTACATCATCATAGCCATATAAATTCAGTAACTCTGCACCTAGTTTCGAATCAATCGGTGTTCCAGCCATAACCGCTATTTTCATTCAAATTCCTCCTACACAAATATTTCGTTCGTCAATTTATTTATTTATTTTATCATTATACTACAAATTTCGTTTATACAAAAGATAATAATTACCACACTTTAATCTTTTAATTTTCATATAACTTAATACAAAAATAGACCCCAGGAGTTCTCCTGAGATCTATAGTTATTTGGGAGTAACTCAAAAATTGTGATTTCAAATAAATCGCATTTATTGAATCATCCTCTTTATGGGGCTAAATCAATATATTATTTAATATCAATTTTCAATTCGTCATTTACATAATCTAAGTGGATTTCCATTCCATCTTCAATACCATGACGGATTAATTCAACTGAAAGTTTGTTTTCGATTTGACTTTGGATGAATCGTTTAAGTGGACGAGCACCGAATTTCATATCGAATCCAGCAGTGGCAACCCAGCTAGAAATATTGTCAGTATATGTTAAAGTAATATTTCTATTAGCAATACGTGCAACAAGTTCGTTAAGAAGTTTATTAGCGATACCTTTAATATTATCTTGTGTTAATGGTTTGAAGATAATTATATCATCCATACGGTTTAGAATTTCTGGTTTGAAGTAACCGTAAAGTTGGTTAGTAACATTTTTACGAGTTTCTTCAGAAATTACACCATCTTTAACTTCTTCTAATAGTTCTAATGAACCGATGTTAGAAGTCATAATGATAATTGTATTTTTGAAATCTACTACTACACCTTTAGAGTCAGTAAGTGTACCTTCATCAAGAAGTTGAAGTAAGATATTGAACACATCTGGATGAGCTTTTTCGATTTCGTCCATTAATATAATACTATAAGGATTACGTCTTACACTTTCAGTAAGTTGACCACCTTCTTCATATCCGATGTATCCTGGAGGGGCACCGATTAAACGGCTAACTGAGTGTTTTTCCATGTATTCACTCATATCGATACGCACGATATTACGTTCATCATCGAATAAGTTAAGAGCTAATGCTTTAGCAAGCTCAGTTTTACCTACCCCAGTAGGACCTAAGAATAGGAAGCTACCGATTGGTCTATTTGGATCAGCGATACCAGCACGAGAACGTAAGATCGCATTAGTTACACTCTCTACAGCTTCATCTTGTCCTATTACTTTTTCATGAATAGTATCAGCAAGATGTAATAGTTTTTCTTTTTCAGTTTCAACTAAACGAGTTACAGGAATACCAGTCATTTGACTTACGATAAATCCAATCTCATCTTCAGTAACTTCTTGTTTTAGAAGTTTATATTCTTCGTGTTTAGATTTTTCTTCTAACTCTTCTAATTCTTGAGTTAATTTTGGTAAAGTAGAATATTGTAACTCAGAAGCTTTTTCTAAATCATAGCTATTTTGAGCTTGTTCTAATTCTAATTTAACTCTATCAATTTTTTCACGAAGATTTTTAACAGCTGATAATTTTTCTTTTTCACTATCAACTTGTAATTGTAGTTTGTTTTGTTCTTCTTTTAGATTAGCTAACTCTTCTTTTAAGTTTTCTAAACGTTTTTTAGATACATCATCATCTTCTCCACTTAGGGCTTTTTCTTCTATTTCAAGTTGCATAACTTTACGATTAATTGTATCTAATTCAGCTGGATTAGAAGAATTTTCAGTTTTAATAGTAGCACAAGCTTGGTCGATTAAATCGATAGCTTTGTCCGGTAAGAATCTGTCGGTAATATATCTGTTAGATAATTCAGCAGCTTCTACAATCGCACGGTCAGAGATTTTCACACCATGATAAACTTCAAATCTTTCTTTAAGACCACGTAGAATTGAGATTGTATCCTCTACAGTAGGTTCTTTAACAAGAACTTTTTGGAAACGACGTTCCAACGCAGAGTCTTTTTCGATATATTGACGATATTCATTAAGAGTTGTAGCACCGATACAGTGTAGTTCACCACGAGCAAGCATTGGTTTTAAGATGTTACCAGCATCCATAGCTCCATCAGTTTTACCAGCACCAACAAGCATGTGAATTTCATCGATGAATAGAATAATTTTTTCATCTTGTTCTTTAACTTCTTTTAATACAGCTTTTAGTCGTTCCTCGAACTCACCGCGATATTTAGCTCCTGCAACTAAACTAGTAAGGTCAAGTTCGAATACAGTTTTGTCTTTAAGACTTTCAGGTACATCACCGCGTACAATACGTTGAGCCAGTGCTTCAACAATCGCAGTTTTACCTACCCCAGGTTCCCCTATCAACACTGGATTATTTTTTGTTTTTCTTGATAAAATTCTAATTACATTTCTTATTTCTTCATCACGTCCTATCACAGGATCAATTTTACCACTGCGTGCAGCTTCTACAAGATCACGACCATATTTCTCTAAAACTTCGTAGTTGTTTTCTGGATTTTCGTTCATAACTTTTTTACCTCCTCTGATATTATCGATAACAGCTACTAAATCTTTTAACGTAGTCACCTTATCGATATATTTTTTTACTATACTATTTTTCAAATAACTCGCAAGAACAATATGTTCACACGAAATAAATTTATCTTCATATTTCTCTTTATATTTATTAGCTTCTATTAATAAAGCATTCAAATCATTACTTAGGTAACTAGCGTAATTGATATTATCTCCTTCTACACTATTTACTTTCGCAATCTCGTTATCTAACTCATGAGTTAAATTTACCTTATCAACATTTACTCTTCCTAATATATCACTATATAAATTACTACCAGTAAGAGCTGCTTTTAAGAACATCTCACTCGTAATACTTTGACTTTTTTTATCTGTTGCTAATTCGGAAGATTTCGCTAAGATTTCTTTCACACTATTAGTAAAACTATTAATATCCATTGTAAATCTCCTTTGATTAAATTATTAGATCAAAAGGTACTTTTATTAGTTAACCAGCATCTCTAATATAATAAAGATACTGCCCTTAAAAGATACAACTAAATATTTAATAAACTAAAAGGTTTTATGGAATATATTTAAGTTTTATCTTTTTGACCTTCTTTGACCTTAAATAAATTATAACATGTTTGACCTTTTTTGACAATAGTTTTTTTAAAAAAAATTTTAAAAAAGAAAAAAAGCTCACAAACCTTATGTTGACGAGCTTTATACCATCTGTTATTCTTATAAAATCAAAATATAACGAAAATATTCAAGAAAACAACAAAATTTAACAAATATTTAAATGTTCTTTCCATAAATTTCCCCATATAAAAAGCCCCTTTACTTTGGGGCTTAAATTTTTATATTGTATTTCTTACTAAATCTAGAGTGAATCTATCTCCGTTCAATATTTTCCTCTACTCATTTATATGAAATTGATATGATCCGTCTTCATCTTCTTCAAATTTCACATAACATACTAGTCATTCATATTTTATAACCTTATCTATGCTTCCTTGTACTTTTTTTATGCCTTTTCCTTTTTGTTTTCCCTTTGTACATTTCATTTATAACACTATAATTTTTAAAACCTAGCATTTTTGAATATTCATCAACTTTTGATGTAATCGAGTCTATTGATGTTTTTATACTATTGAAATTATAGTTAGAATCTATTTCTTCAATAAATTTATCTATAATACAAAGAACTACAGCTAATCTATTTGCAAATATTTTCCCATCTTTTTCAAACAAAAATCGTTCCCAATTAGAATGTATTTTAGGTTTTGTTTTTAATTTTAAATCTATAATATTTGAATTATGCGCACACATATTTCTTACTAAATTTAAGCACTTCATCCACGAAATAAACTCATCTTTTGTTATATTTCCATAATTTTTTAATAATGATCTCATTTTCTTATTAGAAAGTAATTCTAATAACTTTACCAAATCACCAAATGTTAAAATATTTATAGTTAACCATACTGGTGGATATTTTTCACCACTTTCCTTTAACTTACGATTAATTTCCACATAATTTCCCTTTTTTATATACTTAAATATTTTTTCTTTAAAGCTATTACTTTTATCTGCTAAATAGTGTTTGCAATATTCCTCTCTGTTAGACCAATTTTTAAAATCTAAATAACCGTATGCTCCTAAAGTTCCTTTCCCTAACTCAAAAGCTAAATTAGTTTTCACAGAAACTTCTATCATCTCTATAGCATGAAGTAAATTCATTCTTAAATTTTTATCATTATAATATCTACTAACAATAAATTTAAAATCTATATTTCTGTAATTTAAATTATCATTTTCTTTAGAACAAAAAGGTTCAGCAAACTCTTTAAACTTATAGTAATTTATATGTTTTAGTACATTTACTGCATCTTCTTTGTCTTTAATATCCATATTTCGTGAAATTAACAATTCTATTTGTTCATTAAAATTCAAGTGTTTTAAAGTATCCATAAGTTTTTTCTCCTAATAAAAAAAGCTCCCACATCAGAACGTATCTGCCTTTAAATAGGAATGGGAGCATTGATATCTATTAGTATTCTATCACAATATAGTTCAAAAAGTCAATAATTTTTTCAAAAAAAATAAGCTCCTACTTCGTAGAATTACAATTGATACGAGTCAAAATATAAAAAGCGAGTAGCTCAAAAATCTTGATTTCAAAGAAATCAATTTTATCGAGCCACTCCGAGTTATTATTTATTCATCTATATATCTGAACTCTATCTTACGTCTATTTTTTGTTAAATTAATTTGTTATTTTTTATTTTTCATTTTCTTAGTATACAAATATTCAATAATTATACTTAGGATCATTATTAAGTATAATATAATAAAGGTTTTTATATGATCTTGACTTATGTTTATTTTTAATGTGTTTTTTATATAAGAAAAGTATAAAATAGGAAAAAGTATTAAGCCTATTATGTTATAAAATTTATTAAGCATGATTAAATCACAACATAGGATACGTAGTTTAAGCTCATTATACTTTTACTTATATGATAATATGCGTCAATACCTTTATCTTGCCAATATAATTGTTGTATAGCTTGTTCAGATCTAAAAATATGGTTATTAAATTTACCTAATGATAAAATAGAAGCCGTTAACTTGAATTTTTTATATTTCATAAGAAGAACCTCCTTTATAAAATAGAAATTAAAAATAAATTTGCAACTAAACATTAATAATAATTATATTCTACTATCTAAAATATATCATGAAAATCTAATGATAACAATATGAAAATTAAAAAAGGTGTTTGTTAGATAAAACCGCTTATCTAGTATAAAACTACATAAGCGGTTTTCTAATTTAATATTATTCTTTATTCCTTCTCACTCACAAAACCATTTTTTTCTAATAGTTCTTTAGTTACTTTTTCTATTCCTGAAGGTTGTGCATAGAAGTCAGCGAATTTCTTAGTCCATGTTTTTGTCTCACGTGCTTCAGCAAACTCTACCATAGTTTGACGGTATTCTTTTAATACTTCTACGTTTGATTTAGGAAATTCATTGTATCCTACATTAGCCTCTTCTGGTAATCTAGGTTTAACTTTTTCCGTAGATAACTCTTCATCTTTAACGCCGATACTTAGTCCACATAGGAACAGAGCATTTTTTGGAATATTTAGTAATTCAGAAATCCTATCTCCAAAACCTCTTACTCCACCGCAATAGACAATTCCGTATCCTAAAGACTCAGCAGCTAAAGCGGCATTTTGCATCGCAATACCAACATCTAAAGTACCGATAAGTAGTGGTTCATATTGATTAGAAATATCAAACTCTACACCTTCAATTTCAAACGCTAGTTTGATGTTAGTATAATCTAAACAATATAGTAAGAACGCAGCTGAATTTTCAATATGAGCAGCATTACCAGGTGCTTTATCACGAATTAAATCAGCGATTTGTTGTTTAGTCTCACCTGTAGTTACGATAATACTATAGTGTTGACCATTCATCCAACTAGAACCTTGTTTAGAACTAGCGATGATTTGCTCAAGGTGTTCTTTAGGAAGTTCGTTTCCTTTTACAAAACTACGAGTCGTACGATGATCTAGCATCGTTTTAATTACTTCATTCATATGTTACCTCCGAAAATTTCTAGTAATAGTAACTTAATTATAACGTGAAAAAGAATAGAATGAAAGAAAATAGGCTTTATTAAAATCTATCTACTCATTTACAATCTATTCTTTCTTTTTTATTTTAAAACTAATTAATAGTTTTAATTAACTATTTTCAATACACCATACAAATGCTTTAGCTACACGAATGTCTGAATCGCTAAAATGACCACCTTTATTCCATTCTAATATTGTATTTATATTATCATTTTTTAATAGTTGTTCCTGATTTCTAATATTTTCTCCTACTTTAGACATTACTTTATTTTTCGTTTTCTCTTCAGTATCACCTAAACTTAGGTAAATAGTGTTACTTAATGGCGTATTATTATCCATAAATTCTTCCCATCCATTAAACCAAACAGACGGAGAAGCTGCAGCAATACCTGAAAATGTATTTGACTTATACGCACTCCAAAGACTGAATAAACCTGCCAAAGAATAACCACCTAGAATAAATTTGATTTCATCACCTAAATTATATTTTTCTTTAACCGTTGGTATTAATCTACTTTCAATAAATTCTAAAGTATCTTTAGCACCTGAACCGAAAGTTTTATTTCCAAATGCTGGAGGTGCTTCCCAAGGAGAAAGTTCATTATTCCAATCCTCTATTTTAAAAGCAATAAGTGAGAATTGTTTTTCTATATTTTTTTGAATTTCTGCTACTTCGTTATCCAATACTTCAATATCATGTCCATCAACAGGTTGAATCAATAAGTATTTTGCAGCATCAGTTATATATCCAATACACGATTTATTGTCTATTAAAAAATTCTCTTTTCTGTGTTTCATTAATTTCTCTCCTGTAACATTTCTTTATACATATATAATATAATTCTCTTCATTTCTCTTTAAACATCGTCTTCTAACGATATTTAATAGTTCTCTAGCATTCTATTAATACTGGATACTTCATAAGAATTACTATTAATTCTTAACAGAGCTTATTCCCTTTTCTCTATCATTACCAAATTTTCATTTTATAATCTATTATTAACTCATGCTACAATGATACCATTTTTAGTAGTAATGTCAATAGCTACACCCAGAATATTACTCAAATTTCATAAACATAGAAAAAGTCTTTAGAATCAATAATTCCAAAGACTTTCGATTAATATTTTATATATAAATTGCTAATATTACATACTATTTCATTCTTATGTATACACGTCATGTCATAATTTTTCTATTGAGATACTTGTATGTATTATTAAACTAATTTTTCATAACCTTCTTTAATTTTATTTAATAAGGCTGTATCTGTTAATTCTGTTACTTCACTTAAAGCTTCGATAACACCTTTTTCTTTAATTAATTGTTCAAGTTTTACGGATTGTTCATCTTCTTCAGATTTAAATGTAAGAATATATGAACAAGCTTTTAATAAAGCACTATTTGATAATCCTAATTCTTCTGCTTCTCTAATAGGTTTAATAAATCTTTCATTATACCCTAATTTTCTTATAGGAGTACGACAAATTCTAGAAACATTATCTACAATACGAGGATTTTCAAAGCGTTTGATTGTTTTATTTCTATAAGCTTCCATCTCTGCTTTATCGAATCCCCATTTTTTCTCAAGTAATGCACTAGTTTCTTCTAATACAGCAATGAAATCTTTTCTTACGTCAGCATGTTTAGCACCATCTGAGACTAACTCAATACCTAAGTAATTCGCAATATAGCTTAGTGCTGCATGCCCTGTATTTACCGTAAATAGTTTTCTTTCAATAAATGGATTAAGATCTTCTACGTAGTGTACTTGTTCAATATTTCTATTACTTTCTACTTTAATTTTATCCGCTTCTATAACCCATTCACAGAATTTCTCCACTTCAACTAGAAGAACATCATCATGTTTTTGAGCTGGTACGATTCTATCTACTGCCGAATTTGGGAATCCTACATATTTATTAACAAACTCTTGTTCTTGTTCTGAAAGGTGTTTAAATACTTCTGTTTTTAAAAATTCAGATCCAGAAATCATATTTTCACAAGCGATAATATCTAATAATTTAGTATTATTATTCTCTACTTTTAATTTTAATCCTTCTGCGATGTCCTTAGCTATGATAGGCAGAACATTCGGACCTATAGAAGTAGTAATTAATTCTACCTCACCTATTGCTGTATAAAGTTGTTCTTTTTCTTCAGCAATGTTTAAAGCATCAAAGTTATTAAGTTCAACTTCTTCGATATTTTCATCTAATATTCTAATAGTGTATGTATCACGGCGTTTTAAATCATTAACCACATCTTTATTAATATCTACAAAAATAATGTGATATCCAGATTTATTTAATAATTCTCCTATGAATCCACGTCCGATATTTCCTGCACCAAAGTGTAAATTTTTCATTGTAATACCTTCTTACTAATTTTATTTTTAATTATTCAACTTCTGATAATAAAGTAATAACTTCTTCTTCAGTAGCAGCGTTTACTAATTTTATAACATTTTCTTGTTCTGAACAGAAGATTGCTATTTTTGATAATAATTCTAAATGCTCACCGTCTTTACCAGCTATACCGAATACTACGAATACCATCTTGTCTTCTGTATCTTCAGGTTTAGCAAATGAAACCCCACCTGGAATTTGAATAATAGAAATTCCTGTGCTTTTAATTGATTTTTTTGCTTCATCTGTTCCATGAGGAATCGCAATAAAGTTCCCCATGTAAGTTGATACGATTTCTTCTCTTTCTAACATCGCAGGGATGTAATCACTATCTACATATCCATTTTCTACTAAGATTTCTCCTGCTTTTCTAATCGCTTCTTCTTTATTACTAATTTCTTGCCCTAACCTAATATCTTTTTTTGTTAAATTCATCTTCATTTCTCCTTCGAGTTTTCTTGTTCTGTTTCTTATAAGTTAATTATACCTTTAGTTATCCTTCTAAACAATATCAAAGTCGGCAAAACACTTTTTGCCAAAATAGAGTTATAAATACTGAAAAAAAATTAATTCAGCAGTAAATCACTTTAAAATATCGCTATATATGAACTTCATTTATAACAAAATAGCGACCTGAAATTAATTTCCAAATCGCTATTATAACTATAACTGTAAAATATAATTTTTCAAGATTAGTTCAATCTTTGTAAGGATAAAGTCTTTATTCTTACTAGCTAGAGCTTTAGTAAATACCTCATCATCTAATATCGCAATACTAATTTGACTAAGCAAATCTGTAAATTCTTGTTGATTTTGACTGACCATCACTATAAAATTATCAATAATCTGATCACTTTCCATTGAATCCTTCATAACGATACGATCATTTAATGAACTAATAATAACAAACGGTTCTTCGATATCATTATTTAACGTATGGAAAAGAGCTATGTTCGTATTAGGAATAACTACAGAACTTTTATTATGTCTTTCTAACAAACTATCTAAGACTTCATTTTTATTAGTGATATTCAGTGTCGAATCAGTTAAAATACCTTTTAATATTCCTTCATAGTTGGCTTGGCTGTCTGTTTCAACATACTCAGTGTTTTTCAAAATAATTCGACACGCACTGCTAAACTTATCAATATTGACAATATTCTCTCTTTTAACAGTATTATTTCTTTTGAAACTTCTACTAGATAATATTTTTTCGCGAATTAAGTTTATATCTTTTTCTTTTAGTATAGTCGGGATTAATAAGTAATCGACATCTTGTTCCAGTTCGATTGTAGATATAACTACGTCATAATTGTTTACTAAAGGTTTAGTTACCTTACTAGGAATTGTATATTCTAGATTTTTTATTTCAGGAATATTTTTTCTAATCTGACTACCTAAAATTTTTGAACTTCCTATTCCACTAGCGCATATTACAAGAGCACGAATAAAATTCTTTCTATAAATTTGTTCATAACTAGAAGCAAAATGTATAACGATATAACTTAACTCCGTAGAATTAAACATTATTTCATCAAAAACAACTAACAGTTCTGATTTAATTACAAGATATAGCTCATTATAATTTTTCAATACAAAATCTTGTAATTCATCATTCTCCTCTGTTAGGTTCATCTGATGTCTTTTTATCGCAGATTCAACATGAGCGATAAGACCGCTAGAAAGATTCGTATCTTGTGTAAAATCCACATTCATTTTTTCAGATACATATTTTATCAACAGACTAATCTTATATACTAGAGTATATGAATACTTATCATTTAAATATGAAAGTTGTTCGATTAAACGACATGTTTTTAATATTTTGACAAGGAATTGGATTATATCATCTGTAATATCGAAGTCAATTATATATTTAGAAGCGGTTAGTAGTGATTTTATACTATCATATTCTTGTTTCGTAATATTTTCTTTAATATCAGTTGGATATGACATTCGAAGAAAAACTACATTTAAACTTATAAGAATTTTCTTAATACTAGAATCAGTATATATTTTAAACACATCAAGATGTTTATTTTCATAAAATACCTTTTTTAAAAAATCAAAGTTCAAGAATTTAATGAATGGATTACTTGATAAAATACTACGGTCATTTAATCTAGTGAAAAATTCCTCATCGCTAATCTCATTACACAGCAATGAAATAAGAAGTACTCTTCGATCTACCTCACTACCTTCTATTTCAATACCCTGTCCTTTTTTTCTAATCAATGTCAACTTATAATCAGATAAAATCTTTTCGATAGTGCCTATTGCAGTCGCAACAGTATTATAACTTAACATCAGTTTTTCAGAAATATCTTTAATCGAAGTATCTTCACTTAAAATTAAAAAGCATAATATTAAATTTAATCTAGTTTCTGTTGAATATGCATAATCTTCAAAACTAGCTTCAAATAGCGAAGAATCCAACTCAGATAAATCACCTTTTAGTACATACTTAGACTTTTCTTTCGTTAAATCTATTCCAAGTTGATCTAATGAACTCTCTAAGTTTTTAATCTCTCTATAAAGTGTTCTTTCTTTAATTTTTGTAGCCTTAGCTATCTCTTTTATACTAAGTGCTTCATCAGTATTTTTCAACAAAACTTGTAATATTAGTTTTTCACGTTCGTTAAACATATGACCTCCATTCAAAAATATCCAAAACTTTCTTTCATAATAAAAATATGACTCCCTCTTAGTAATGCATATCGCCTTATCTAAGAAGAAGTCATGAACACTACCGTCTCTATTTACAAAATATTATATAGTTATTTTTCTATTTTTGCAAATTCTCAACGATTTCATCGTATTTTGGACTGTTTAGGAAATTATCTACAGATACGTGTAGAGCTTTTCCATTCATTTGTTTCGCTCTTGGCGTTAATTCATTTTGAGTTACGATTAATAATCCACTTTCTTCATTTAGATTTCTAATCGCTACATTTGTTACTTCATAATCAAGTCCAGCTTTTTTCACTTTATTACGTAGGATAGAAGCACCCATCGCTGAGCTTCCCATTCCTGCATCACAAGCGAAGATGATTCTTTTAACATCAGCATAAGAAGTTTCACTTGCAGTATCAGCCGCTACGTCTTGACCTTTTGATTCAGCTTTCATGTTGCTTACTTTGCTTTGTGCTGATTCTAAATCTCCTTCACCTTTATCACGTTTTAAGATAATACTTGCGATTACAAATGTTACTAAAGTAGATACTACTACACCAGCAACTACAGCAAAGTAACTTCCAGTTGCTGTTTGAGCAAGTACTGCTAAAATACTACCTGGTGATGCTGGAGCACGAAGACCTGCACCTAATAATTGGAATGTTGCTGTACCACTTACTCCACCTGCCATAGCTGCGAAGATTAATGCAGGTTTCATTAAGATGTATGGGAAGTAGATTTCGTGGATACCACCGATAAAGTGGATGATTGCTGCACCTGGAGCAGAAGCTTTAGCAGAACCTTTTCCAAAGAACATGTAAGCTAATAAGATACCTAATCCAACACCTGGGTTAGCTTCTAATAAGTATAAAACTGATTTACCAGTATTTAATGCTTGTTCAGTTGCGATTGGTGTTAATATACCGTGGTTAATCGCATTGTTTAAGAATAAGATTTTTGCTGGTTCGATAAACACGTTAGCAAGTGGTAATAAATGCGCATTAATGATCACATCTACACCAGCACTAAGTGCATTTGTAATAACTTTAACAATAGGTCCAATTCCAAAGAATCCTAAAATAGCTAAGATAAATCCAAGAATACCAGCTGAGAAGTTGTTTACTAACATCTCTAATCCAGTTTTAATTTTTGGTTGAACTGCTTTGTCAAATTTTTTCATTAGGTGAGCTGCGATAGGTCCCATAACCATAGCTCCTAGGAACATTGGTGTTCCACCTAAACCTTTTTCTGTAATTGTCACTGTTCCAACAATAACACCCATAGTAGCAATCGCCGCTACCACTCCTCCACGTTCATCATGAACGTTTTTACCAGCTGAATAAGAAATTAATAGTGGTAATAGGAAGAATATCATTGGTGCAACTAATGCTGCAAGTTTTGCGTTCGGCATCCATCCTGTTGGTATAAATAATGCAGTAATTAATCCCCAAGCTATGAATGCTCCAATGTTAGGCATTACCATACTTGAAAGAGCTGTACCGACTTTTTGAACTAAAACTTTTAAACTACTTTTATTTTCGCTCATAAGTATAAATCTCCTTTTGTTTTTTACTTTTATCTTATGAACTCATTATACATTCTGCCTAGTCAACGAACAATATCAAAGTAGGCAAAATGAATTTCGCCAAATTGAAAACGTAACACAAATACTTTAATATCAGTATTTTAGGAAATAATTTCAGATTGGGGAAATAATTAAAAATAGTTTGAATTTGAGGTTGACAATGATATAAAAGATTATAAATTCGTCAAAAAATTAGGACTGACATAAGGTCAATCCGAATAAAATTTATTTTACTTCACAGCAAATTCTTGACTACCTAGTTCGATACCGTCTACCCCTTTAAATGCTGTAAGTTTAACTGGTGTAGACAAATCAGCAAGTTTATAGGCTACAGCTCCTGAGACAGTTCCCCCCTTCTTAATAATAGCAGACTGATCCTTCACTAATTTTTTATCTGGATGAGCTGCTACTTGAAGTCTATTCAATTTATTTTTATCAATATCTTGAACTGCATCGTTTGGAAAAGCGGTTAACCAAGCAACTGTAGGTGAAATTGTATTTTTATCACTCTTATTTGTTGTATCATACCAAAATGCAATTACCGGAGTATCACCATATTCATTTTTATCAAAATCATATTCAAAGATAGAAGCCATAATTATCTGATTATTTGGAAAATCTCTTTTTGATATCCTCATCATTTTAACTCCCAAATTTTCATTTCAACATACTACTTATTTTATTTTATAATTCTTTTAATTCAGAAGTTAATTTCACTATGCTATTACACTGTTTTTCATTTTTTACTTTTTTAAAAGACTATTAATTTGTTTTTGTATTTTTTCATAGTCTATACTATTTAATACTCTCTCTTTTAATGTATCACCTGAGAATCTATTTAATTCATTATTAGAAATACTATTTAATAGATTTTCATACATATCATCTAAGCTAATACCAGAAAATTTTAATAGATCTTCATCTTCACTTAACCAATCTGATTGAAATATTTTTTGTATATTAATCGTTTCGGCTTCTCTACTAATTTCTTTATAACTTAATGAGTATTTTCTTTTATTGTTATACTCTAATACAAACAAAATATGATAGGGTATATTTTCATCAATAATATATGTAACTGAATCATCAATTTTATAATCATAGAGTTCTACTCTAAATACATCTATTTCTTCTACAAAAATACCTTTTGCTATCTTCATAGTTGTAGAATCTATTTTATTTTCCCATGTTATAGACTTAATCTGATTTTCGAAATAGTTCTTAGCTTTATTAGAAATGGATTTTTGAGTATAAAGATCTTTATAATACTTCTGTTTTGGAATACATCTATTAAATTCTGTACTTTTGGGTAACCCTAACATTTTTTCACCTCGTTACTTTATACCAAGAAAATAAATTCACTCAAAATAATTTTATCCTGAAAGCTGTCTTTATACTCGTCATAATCAACACCTCCGTGCGTCTCTTTTTATTATACACTTATGTATCTCTATTAGCAATACAAATGAGGTACAAAACAATATTAAAATAAAATTCTATTACTATCATAAAAGAAAAAATATACTTAAGATATGATTATATCTCAAGCATATTTCTCAAATTTTTATTTACTAAATTTCTCTAACTACTAATAACATTCAATTTAACCGCATATGTATCCATACAAAAACTAGATGCAGCTCCTAATACTTTTAAAGCGTCTTCTTTAATTTTACTTTTATCTATCCCAGGTTGAACTATATAAATTATAAGTTCCATAGGATAATTTAATAATTTATTCTCAAGAATACTTAGAATCTTTGAATCACCTAAACATATTCTAGCACGGTTTGCTTTACTTTCTCTATATTTTATTCGATTAATCAACTCAATCGGATTAGCTTTCCAAATAACAGATTTTTCTGCTTGACCACATACTTCGTATAAATCTTTCACTCTGCATCCTGGCTTATCTGAAGAAGAATATTTACAGTGATATAACTCTACAATTATTTTATTAACTTCACTTCTAAAAGCTATTACATCTGCTATTTCACCGGCACCATCATCATCAAATATAAAATCGTATTTATTGTTCTCTTTTATTTTATTAATTAAATTATACTGTATAGATTCTTTTTTTATTTCTCCCTTACTATCATATTGTGATTCTACTCTAATATTTACACCCATTTGTTTCCAATCCCAAGAAATTATTTCATGTTTATTGAATATTTTAAAAAATTCTCTATATGGTTTAAACATTAGATTACCATCTATATAACTTCCATTTATAAACCATATTTTTGGTCTATTTTCCTCCAAATACTCTGATATTAATAGACTTTGTTTTTTTGATATTTCTATCATAGGTTCTTCTTTATTTTTTTCATTAAATATTATTTTATATTTATTTTCATCTATCACTAATGAGAAAGAATATTCATCATGGGTCGTAATTATTTTAAACTGTTGAATATTATTTTCTATTTTATCCAACTTAATATCAACTTCTCGAAAATCAATTTCATATAGTGATGTTTTTAGTATATACCTTTTTTCTGAATTTAAAATCAAATCGTCAAATTCTATTTTATAAGGTGTAAAATCTTCTGGGTATTTTTTTATTTCTTCCGGGATTAATACATTTTCTAAAATTTTACTACTACAATTTTCATCTAATATTTTCAACATTATACTATCACACCAATTTTTCCAAAAATTCAGGTTTTCTACCCATCTAGACCATATTATACCTTTATAGGAACAACCTATACTGATTTTACCACTGCCCTCATATCCCATACCAAATATATTAGACTTATGGCAATTTGCTTTATTGGATTCTGAAATACCTTCAGCTATATCTACTCCAGCAAACATTTTATATCTTACTGGTCCATTTATCGCAGAATTTAATCCAACGGTTGATAATGTTAATCTCTTAATATCACTTAAGCACCTAAATACTTGTTCCCCTTTAACCGGTAGTAGATCTTTTTTCGAAAAAATTCTTTCTATTAATCTTTTGCATTTTATATGATTTGAACTATTTACACAAATATACTTCATTTTTTTATTCCAATAAACAAAATAATAGTCCCATTCCAGATTGTTTATGTCCCTCTGAGTTGTCCAATTTAGAGAAAGTTTTGATTGCTCAATGATAACAATAATATTCTCTTTACTATTATAGTTATAATAAGTATTAGATTCTTCAAATAAATCTTTCCAATTATTTAATTGAGAGAAATTTGAATCATAATAATATGCCTTCATACTTACTTTTGTTCTAATCTGTGAAATATCTATTACACTATCCTTATCATCATTAAATCCACCAAGTAATTCTTGGAATGAAATTAGTTCCTGAATTTTCTCATCGGCTATTTTTGGTAATAACATATTCCAATCAGCATTGGAATTATACAAATTTTCTAAGATATTTTTTGTTTTGTTATCAGCTATATTAGCTATTAGTTTAGCCTCACCTAATTCTTTTTTACTTCTTGCAAACCTTCCAACAAATTGTAATGTTATAGGTATTGATTTAAACTTATCATGCAATGCAGCTATTTTCAATGATGGCATATCTATACCTTCACCAAACATATCTACACAGATTACAATTTTACTTTCTCCACTTTTCAATTTTTGTAAAGCAATCTTTTTCTCCAATTTAGTTTGGTTACTCGTGATTATAACAGGATTATATCGCTCGTATTTATTATAAATATTGTCATATAAATTTTCTGCTTTTTTTATATTCTCCGCTCTTACAAGTAATGTATGACTAAAACCTTTAACCAAATCATCATGTAATATTTCGACTGCTTTTTTAGCAATTCTCACATCATACATATCCATATCATATTCTTCTATTGCAATAAAATTTATCGGTTTAAAATAATCTAATTCTAATGCTTTTTTCAAAGGAAAATTATAAATTATTTTTCCATCTACTAATTTTTCATCATCCCTAAAGGGTGTTGCTGTGAACTGTAAAATCTTTTTTTTGGAAAACAACTGTTTAAATCTCTTCCATGTCGTTGATGAAACATGATGTGCCTCATCAATAATTAATAAATCACAATATTTTTTTAAAATATCAATATGATCTTTTAAAAGATAGTTAGTCAAATCAATAGTAGTAATAATTATATTCGAATTACTAACTAAATTTTCGAATTTTTCATTATCAATTTTTGAGGATTTTAAACATAATGTATTAGGTGATATTACTGTCTCTTTAACACACCCTAAACTTCTTAACATAGTTAATTCTTTTACTCTATCAAAAGTCTGATCTCTTAGTAATACATTTGGTACAACAATTAATGTTCTATGAATTTTTTCCGAAACTATTGTTGCAATCATGGTTTCAGACTTACCTGTTCCAGTAGGTAAAACAATCGTCATATCAGAATCCTCCAAAGTCCAGTTGGCTCGTATTGAGCATAAAGCTCCATATTGAGGTATTCTTAATCCATTAGATTTATCATTTTCTAATTTATCAATAAATCCATTACTATAAGATTCTAAAATTTTTATACTCGATAATACTTCTCCTTTAACATCTTCAGTATGGGAAAATACAAACGCTTTATCTTTTAATTCTTTTTTCATTTTTCCTCCATTAACAATTATTATTGCTTCTAGTCATAGATATTTACATTATTAATCCAAGATATATTACTTCAATTATAATTTTTCCGTTTAAAATAGATATATTACTAATTTATTTAGAATCTTTTTTATTTCAAAAATTTTTTTTGAAATAAGAGGTATAATATTATTTTTCAAAATTTTTATCTTAGTTTCATCTTCTATTCCTGATTTTTCAATAAAATTATCTTCTATACATTCATATAATATACCAAGTTGTCTTGGTATTTTTTTTATTTAATCAAAATTTTCTTTATAACAATGGATTATTATTGGCATATTTTTTTTAATGGAATTATCAGCTATTTTTTTCCATAAATATCCATCTGTAGCTCCAACAGAGGTACCAAATATTATTACCAAATCAGCCCAATCAATAAGATTAAAATTTTTAAAATGTCTATTATCTCTGGCTTGGATATTCATTTTTTCTTTGATTAAATACTTTTTATTTGAGCTCTTATACTTTTCACTTATCTGATTTTCATCGTTTACTCCTAATATCAGAGAAAAGTCAAGTGTTCCATGAATATGTTCAACATTTTTTATAAAACATCCATAATTATGGCTCCTAAAAGATTTATACTCTTTATTTTTTTCTTTCTCTATCAGCTGATCTAGTATATTTGTATAATTTAACGTCAATATATTTATATAATCTGTTGCTATTGAAAAACTCTGAATAAATTGTAAAACTCTTTCTTTTGAGCCATCCGGAATTTGACTATATATTTCTTTCACATTTTTTTGAATATCAATTGTTTTTCCCGTTAAATCGAATTTATTTTGTACTATACTAAGATAATTATTTAAATCTTCATTAACTTCATCTAAAGCTACCATAAATTCTTCTTCATCAACTTCAGGATTCTTAGTCAATTCACCTAAAGCTAATTCTAAATCAGACCAATTCTCCCAATTAGTATCCTGATCTATTAAAATATTATCATAAATAATATTAGAGTAATTTTCATTTGAATTCTTTTCTGTATATATTGGTAGTTGATACTCATAAAAATCAGAATATTTTGTTTTAAGTCCATATTGAATATCTAATCCATTACCTACTATGTAGAGGATATTCATAAAATCACCTTCTCTTCTTATCTTATCGTATTAATATTATATCAGATACATTATATAGAATCAAGATTTCCCGGGAATAATTAAGAATTTTATTTGTTTTATTTAGTTTCAACTCAAAAAACTTATTTAATCATCAAAGAGCCTTACTTAATATTTTTTCTTTTAAACAAAAAAATAACCATCTTTGCTTTGACCGGTAAAGATGATTATTCTTTATAAATAAATTTATCTGGATTGCCATTATATAATCAGTAGCCTCATTTTCATATTAACATTTACTTTTTAACTTTTCAATACTTAAATCTCTATATTTTTCTATCTTCTTAAAATAATTTTATACCTTAAGTATTAGAGTTGATAATATTATCACTAAGAAAAAATTATCTCTTCTACAACTTCATAATAGCTACTATTTCTTCTCCGTCTTGTTCATCGGTTTCTACAAAACCAACTGACTTATATAGTTGTCGTGCTACATCATTATCACTTTCATATGATAACCAACAATATTTTGCTGTTCCACAAGGAAATTTATTAATAAATTCTAAAGCTAAATCCATCGCCTTTCTACCAAATCCCTTCCCTTGGAATTTTTTATCTATCATAAAACGTCATATATTATAATTCCCTTTAGCAATCTTAGGAGCACTTTCATCATCTGAATTTACATCAAAACCTATCATTAGAAAACCAACAGGTGTATCGTCTTTATAAATACCAAATGTAATTACATAATTATTCTCAGTAATTGCTATATACGCTTCTATGATACTACTATTATTTGTAGCTACAAAACTTTTCTGATTATCAAAAACCTCTAAATTCAGAATCTTCCCTATATTGTTTCTATTAATCTTTTTCAATTCAAGCATAATTTAATCCCCATTAATTTTTTAATTTGAATATTAAGTTTATTTTTGCGATTAAAAAATAATTTCTTAATGTTTAGATACTATTTCTAAACATCCCTACTAAACTTCCTACTTAATAAACTTCGTTATTTTTCCTTCTTTTTTGTATGTTTCTACTGCTTTTGCTACTCTCTCGAAGTCACGTTTTAAGCTGTATGAATAGATATCTCTGAATAATCTATATCCTAGTTTTTCATTTACTTTGAATGCTAGTGTGTATAATTCGTATGTTTCCATTGAATCAAAGTTCTCGTGTGCTTTTACTACATCTAGTAATATGTCGTCGCAATGTTCGACTAAGGCTTTTTCTAGTCTTTCATTTAGAAATTTTGACTTTTCTAGAGTATGTTTATATAGTTTTTTTAATGTAGTTGAGAAGTCTGCTACTAAACTTTCTCTATCTAGTTTATCGTATAGTTCATATCCTAACTGTTCATTTACATCTTTTGCGATTTCTACCAATCTTTCGTCTGACACAGGCTCTAAACTATATGCTGCTTTATTAACTTCTGAAAATACGTTTTTCTCTTCTTCTATCGCTTTTTGTAATAATTCTAATTTCATAACAATCCTCTCAATACAATTTTTTTTTATTTATTCTTACATAATATTATAACATATTTATTTTGAATTATTTTATCACTTATTACAATATTTGTTCTTTATACACTCCCCTGTTAAATCCTTTCTACACCATATATTTTTCATTCAAACATCTCTTGAAAAATCTGTAATTCTACGTTAAAATTAATGTATTAACTAAGGAGAGTTTGAAATGAGTGAATCGAAAATTGTTTTAACTATTGATAATGAATTAAAAAATGAAGCTGAGGATTTGTTCTACAGTCTTGGATTAAATTTAGAAACTGCTATTAGCATGTTCCTTACAAAAGCTGTTAATGAAGGTGGAATACCTTTTGAAGTAAAACAAACAAAATACGTTGAAAGTCCTGATTTTATCTCTAGTCACTTCACTATTAAATCAGCTGTATATGAGATTAATGAATACATAAAAGATAGATTTAATGAAGAACCTTCATTTTATCTAGCATGTGAAAATAGAGGTCTTACAGATGATGAAGCTAGTAAATTATTTATTCTATTTTCTAATAATACTGAAGAGATTGATCAAGAAGAGTTCACAGAAAAAAATATTGATAACCTAGTAGAATTATCAACAATCGCCTTTCCAGCATTAAGACGACTAACAGATGAACAACTACGTGATATCGTGAATGCATATATCACAAACTATTATTTAATTAGATAATAAAAACTAAACGATAAACTTTTAGGAGTGATTTAAAATCAATGAGTATAGATTTAAAATCACTTCTTTTTTTATTTAGCTATGTAATTTTGCAAAACGTTAAATTGTATTGGCAGTAGACTTCCAACTTTTATATTTTTCACCTCAAATTGGAAGTAGACTTCCAATTTTCTCTATTTTAACCTTAATTGGAAGTTCACTTCCAACTTTTGTCTTTTTTCCTCTAAATTGGAAGTAGACTTCCAACTCTGTTTATTTATTCTTTATTCCATTTCTTCAGATTTATATTTTTACATTCTTTTTATTTTCTGATAAACTATAATTGGAAATAAATAAAACACTTACATTTATGTAAATAAGAGGAGATTAAAAATGTCAAAATTCAATAAAAAAGTTGTTTCAGTAGCTTCAATTGCTGCAACATTACCTGCCCTAATCGGTAGCTATGCAGGATATCAAAAATTACGTTATAACCGTAGTGCTAAAGCTGGTCTAATCGAGCTATACCTTGGTAATAAATATAAGAAGCTAAGAGATATCGATGAGACTAAAAGACTAGAAAAACAAAAAGAAGATAAAATCGAAGAAACTGTAAATGTATATGAATTCGATACAAAATCTAAATTCTATACTAGAACTGTCTCTGATAGACAGGTGTGGCATTTAAACAGTTTTAATAATTCTAATTCTACTATTTTCTATATTCATGGTGGTTCTTACGTTCATGAATTTGTAGATATTCAATGGGAGATGGCTGATAAAATTGCTCAAGAAGCTGATACTGAGGTTATTATTCCTGATTACGGATTAGCCCCACTATATACTTATAAAGATAGCTATAAACTCCTAACAAAATTATATACAGACTACGTTGCTGAGAATCCAGATAAAGATGTCTACATTATGGGAGATAGTGCTGGTGGTGGCTTAGCTCTAGGATTAGTTCAAGATTTTGTTCAAAATAATATTAAACTACCAAAAGGTCTTATTTTACTAAGTCCATGGGTTGACTTAACTATGTCGAATCCTGATATTAAAAAATATATCAAAAAAGATCCCTTACTACACGTAGATACTCTACTAGCTGACGCTAAATCTTGGGCTGGTGATGCAGACTTATCAGATTGGAAAGTTTCTCCATTATACGGTGAGATGAAGAATTTACCAGAGGTATTGTTATTCTCAGGAACACGTGAATTATTATATCCTGACATAGCATTATTAGCTGAAAAACTTCGTGAAGCAAATGTTAAGACTGAATTCGAAATCGGTAAAAACTTAAACCACGTATACCCTGCCTTCCCAATACCAGAAGCAACAAAAGCTATTTCTAAAATAGTAGAGTTTGTGAAGAGTAAATAGTAAAAATTAAATACAAAAAAGATGTACTCAAAATTTTGATTAAATAATCTATATTTTGGGTACATCTCTATTTAATATTTTTCTCTACATTTCAAACTATTGTTTAGATTTATATTATAAAAAATTTCATGAATTACAATCGTATATTTGCTACTTATACTTAATAGTTTCTTCTGCAATAGCATTCGTTAATAATTGTGAAAAATTAATATTATATTTTACTGCAACATCATTTGCCCATTTAGGAATAGACAATGTTTTTTTTATTAACGTACTACTATCTAAATATTCTCTCAAATCCACAACAACCATTGATACAAAGGATTTATTAAGAACATAGTAATCCTTCATCTCAGGATCATCTTTAAAAGGAAAATCATCTTCTATTGACAACTCATTTATATTACTCGACTTAGGTAATCTTTCTCCATCTTCCAAATAATCACTAAGGGCTAATCCTAAATAATCTGATGCCATACTCATTGATTCTGCTATACCTATTCCCTGTGTTCCACTTCCTTTTAAATCTGGAAAATATACATTATAAATCTCCTTTTCTTCACTTTCTTTGTTAAAATAAAAAATAGCTGGATAACTTACTAACATTATATCACCTCATTAATTCGGAGCTGGATTATAATAATCCAGCATCCTTTAATATACCCTTCTCTGTGAATTTATTCAATTCACCTTTCGGGATAATGATAGGTCTCTTCTGTCCAGGTTTTTTCATTTTTACATGAGATCCCTTTCCGCCTTTACATAAAGTAAAACCGTACTTTTTCAACAGTTTAACCATCTCGTCTTGCGTCATCGGCATAATATTAACCTCCTGACACTTCAACTATACTACGTATTTATACGTATGTCAATAATATTACTCAAATTTCTAAAAATATATTCTACATTAATTGAATATTTTCAATTTTCCACTTTTTCATCTGAGAATATTTACTTCCACTTCCAATATCCATTTTTTTACTACCAAAGTCCAGTTTTCATCTACGAACGTCCAGTTCGATTCCTAAATATCCACTTTTAAACCGTGAAAGTCCAGTCTTACTCCCCAATGTCCACTTTTTTAAACATGAAAGTCCAGTTTTATTCCCCAATGTCCACTTTTTTGGGAAATGTCCAGTTTTATTTCCCAACATCCGCTCTTTTTTTCTATTAAAATATATTTTTCAAACTAATTCCTGCTCTATTTATATTTAAGTCGCTTACCAAATACAACAAAAACTCGAAACAAAGATTTCCCCTTGCTTCGAGTTCGTTTATTATTTTCGTTATTATCGTTTTGCGATTTCTTCTAATAACATTTTGTTGATCATTTGTGGGTTGGCTTGTCCTTTTGAGGCTTTCATGATTTGACCTACTAAGAAACCAATCGCACGATCACGACCATTTTTGTAGTCTTCGATAGATTTTGGATTGTTATCTAATGCTTCGTTTACCCAAGCTAATAATTGTCCACTATCTGATACTTGTACAAGACCTTTTTCTTTAACGATTTGTGCAGCATCTCCACCGTGTTCGATAAGTTCTGCGAATACTTTTTTAGCGATTTTACTTGAGATTGTTCCATCAGTGATTAATTTAATCATTCCTGCTAAACCTTCTGCAGTTAATGCTGTTTCTTTAAGTTCTTTTTGTACTTTATTTAAGTATGCATTCACATCTACCATTAAGTAGTTAGAAGCTAATTTTGGATCTGCACCTAAAGCTACAGTTTGCTCGAACATGTCTGACATTTCTTTAGTTAATGTAAGAACATGAGCATCGTATGCTGGTAATCCAAGTTCTTCTTGGTATCTTCTTTGACGAGCATCTGGAAGTTCTGGAATAGTTTTTCTTACTTCTTCCATCCATTCATCAGAGATAATCATAGGTACGATATCTGGTTCTGGGAAGTAACGGTAATCGTCTGAACCTTCTTTAACACGCATAAGTTTAGTTGTTCCTGTTGTTTCATCGAAACGACGAGTTTCTTGGTTGATTACTCCGCCTGAAAGGATAACTTGTTCTTGACGTTTTTCTTCGTACTCTAAACCTTTTTTAACGAAAGTGAATGAGTTTAAGTTTTTAAGCTCAGTTTTTGTACCGAATTCATCTTGACCGTAAGGACGGATAGAGATGTTCGCGTCACAACGCATTGATCCTTCTTCCATCTTAACGTCAGATACTTCGATATATTGAATAATTGAACGTAATTTTTCTAAGTAAGCATATGCTTCTTCTGGAGTTCTGATGTCTGGCTCAGATACGATTTCGATAAGTGGTGTCCCTTGACGGTTAAGGTCAACTAGTGAATAACCATTTTTGTGAGTTAATTTACCAGCATCTTCTTCAAGATGAGCACGTGTAATACCAATACGTTTTGTTTCCCCGTTTACTTCGATATCGATCCATCCGTTTTCCCCGATTGGTTGGTCAAATTGTGAGATTTGGTATGCTTTCGGGTTATCTGGATAGAAGTAGTTTTTTCTATCGAATTTTGACTCGCGAGCTACTGTCATGTTAAGCGCCATTGCTGCTTTCATTCCCCATTCTACCGCTCTTTTGTTTACTACTGGAAGTACCCCTGGGTATCCTAAGTCGATAACGTTTGTGTTAGTGTTTGGTTCTGCACCAAAGTGAGCTGGAGATGGTGAGAATATTTTTGAATCTGTTTTTAATTCTACATGGACTTCTAGTCCAATTACTGTTTCAAAATGCATCTTGTTTCTCCTATTATAATTCTATTTTTTTATCGTGTAAGTTGTAGTGTTGTTCGAAGTTGTACGCTACATCGTATAGTGTAGATTCTGCGAATGGTTTAGCAATGATTTGCATACCGATTGGACGGTTACCTTTGAATCCACATGGAATACTGATACCTGGTAATCCAGCCATGTTTACTGGGATTGTTAAGATATCGTTAGCGTAGATTTTAATTGGATCTCCTACTTCTTCTCCAATGTTGAATGCTACTGTTGGAGCAGTTGGTCCAATAATTACATCGTATTCTTCGAATACTTTATCAAAGTCTTGTTTGATTAGTGTACGAACTTGTTGCGCTTTTTTGTAGTATGCATCGTAGTATCCTGAAGATAGAACGTATGTTCCTAACATGATACGGCGTTTAACCTCAGCTCCAAATCCTTCTCCACGTGTTTTTTTATAGATTTCTTCAAGGTTTGTTGCGTTTGGACTTCTAAATCCATAACGAATACCATCGAAACGAGAAAGGTTTGAACTTGCTTCAGCAGAAGCGATGATGTAGTAAGTTGAGATAGCGTAGTCTGTGTTTGGAAGACTTACTTCTTCTACGATAGCTCCTTGGCTTTCTAAGTATTTAACACCTTCAAGTACTGCTTGTTTAACTTCTTCGTCAATTCCAGCACCGAAGTATTCTTTTGGAAGAGCTATTTTCTTACCTTTGATGTTTCCAGTGATAATTTTGCTGAATTCTGGTACTTCTACAGGTGCACTAGTCATGTCGTTAGCATCTAATCCTGAGATGATTTCTAGTACACGAGCGTTATCTTTTACTGTACGAGTCATTGGTCCAATTTGGTCTAATGATGAAGCGAATGCTACTAATCCAAAACGAGATACACGTCCGTATGTTGGTTTTAATCCAACGATACCACAGTATGAAGCTGGTTGACGGACAGAACCACCAGTATCACTTCCTAGAGTGAAGCTTACTTGTCCTGCTGCTACTGCTGTAGCTGAACCACCACTTGATCCTCCTGGTACTGCATCTAAGTCGTGAGGGTTACGAGTTAGTTTGTAGTATGATGTTTCTGTAGAACCACCCATTGCGAACTCGTCCATGTTTAATTTCCCTAAAAGAATTGGGTTTTCTTTGTTAAGTTTGTCCATTACTGTTGCATCGTAAATTGGATTGAATCCTTCTAAGATTTTTGATGCACAAGTTGTTTGAATGTCTTTTGTAATGATATTATCTTTGATTCCCATTGGGATACCGAATAATTTACCTTCAACGCGTCCTTCTTCTTGAGCACGGTCTAAAGCTTTGGCTTGGTTTAATGCTACTTCTTCAGTTACTGTAATGAATGACCCTACTTTTTCATCAGTAGCTTTAATTCTGTCTAGTGATTCTTTTACTAAATCACTTGGTTTAATTTCTTTATTTTTAAGTTTAAGTTCTAAACTTTCAATTGATTCATGTAATAAACTCATTAAATTATCTCCTTATTTTATTCAATAATAGTAGGTACTTTGAATTGTCCTGCTTCAGTTTCGTGAGCATTTTTAAGAACTTCTTCTCTATCCATTCCTGGTTTTGCAACATCCTCACGGAAAACATTCACTAAGTCTAAAACGTGATATGTTGGTTTTACATTTTCTGTTGGTGCGTTGTTGATTGTATTGAATAAATCTACAACTTTTTCTAATTTTTCGATGTACCCATCTACTTCATTTTCTTGGATTTCTAATCTAGAAAGATGAGCGATGTGAGCTACTTGTTCTTTCGTAATTGTTGTCATAAGTGCCTCCATATTTTTATCAATTTTAACTTCTAATATTAGCCAAACCTCGTATAATTTGAAATAAAAAAACGCCCCATATAGTCATTTAACTACATGGGACGATTACTAGTTTCGTGGTGCCACCCGAATTCATACCAGTTTCCTGATACCTTTCAACTTATATTCGGTTTTATAAAGAGTGTTGCTTATTCCAATCATTATTATTTAATCTTTCAGCCTAAGGATTAAACTCTCTTCTAAAAAAAACATGAAATAAAAGTCTCTTTACTAATATTTTATATTACGGTTTACTTAGTCTATATTATACTAAACAACCATCATTGTCAAGGATTTTATTAGAAATGTTAGAGTGAGTGAAGAATTATTACTTTTTATAATTGAATTTTCTAATCGCTCTATGCTGAATATGTGTTTGTTATTTTTATTAATTAGGGGCAACTCGACAATATTGACTTTCAAATCACTCTCTCTTTAAAATGCTACTTAGTTCTTCTAGATTTTAAGGCTGATAAACCGTGTGTCTTAAGTATAATTACTTTTTAACAGGCTACTTTTAATTAGTTTGTCATCTTATTCTCCTAAAAATTCTATTAACTCTTTTGAAAATTCATCTGCGTATTGGAATAATGATCCGTGTGCTGCATTTGGATAAATTATTAATTTACTATTTTCAATTTTTTGATGCATGTTATATGAGTTAACTGTAGGTACCATTAAGTCTTTATCACCATTTACGATTAATGTAGGTTTAGTAATAAATTTCAAATCATCATATCCGACAGTACTCCAACGTTTAATTGCTTTTAATTGCCTTAAGAAGCTAGGAACTTTCATATCGGCATCTGCATTTTCTTTGCTACGACTTGCTAATCTATCTAGTACTTTATTCGCTTCAATTTTTCCTTTTTCATCGTGATTATAGAAGATAAATCTCTTAGGATCCACCCTATTTAATCCAGCTTTTAGCATGAATTTGAAAGTTGTACTAGTTACAGTTCCGATTCCTTCTCCATCTCTTGGTCCTGTTCCTACTAATATTAATTTATCAACTAAATCACTAGCTAATCTTGTTACTTCTTGAGCAATCATTCCACCCATTGATAATCCTAGTAAGTTAATTTTACTGTAGCCTAATTCTTTAATGATATCTATTGCTTGTTGTGCCATCCCTGGAATTGTTTTAGCTACTTTTCCTGCACTTCCCCCAACACCTGGTAGATCTAATAAAATAATATGATGTTTTTCTGCTACTAGGTCGATAAATTTCGGATCCCAATTATCCATTGTCGCTGCTAAGTGTACTAACATCACTAATGGTTTTTCTGATTTACCTTTATTAATTTCTCTATATGCTATTTTTAATCCATTAACATTAATGTATTCATTTCTTTTATTTATATATGACATGATTGTCTCCTAACTTTATTATGTTTATTGATATTTTGCGATAATAAGAGCGACTTGAAAAATTGATTACTAAGAAATCATAATTTTCTAGTCGCATACTTCTCTTATTATTTCTAAATTTTTATATTATTTAAAACTTAAAACTGTTTTACCTCTTGAACGTCCATTTGCTACTTTATCTAATGCTTTATTTACATCTTTAAAGTCAAATACCGTGTCTACAGATGGTTTAATTTCTAATTTTTTGAAAATGTCAGCTACTTCTTGAAGTTGTTTACCATTAGATTCTACAAAAATGAAGTCATATGATACTCCATATTTATTTGCCATTTTATCGAATTTTCTTCCAGCTAATCCTAGAATAAATTGTTTCCACCAAGCTAAGTTCATACGTTTAGCAAAACTTCCATTTGGCATAGCTCTTAGTGAAACTAATTTACCTCCAGATTTCATAATAGTCATTTGCTTTTCTGTTTCTACTCCACCTAAAGTATCAAGTACATAATCAACATCTTTTAGTACTTTAGTGTAATCTGTTGTTTTATAGTCGATAAACTGATCAACGCCTAATTTTTCAACACGTTCTTTGTTTTCTACACTTCCATTAGTGATTACTGTCAGACCTTTTGCTTTAGCGATTGGAATAGCCATACCTCCTACTCCACCTGTTCCACCTGAGATGAAGATTGTTTTTCCTGATTGTGCTCCCACAAGTTCTAAAGCTTGCATAATTGTTAATGCTGTTAATGGAACGGCTGCAGCTTCTTCATCAGTTAGATAATCTGGTACTTTAGCAATTGCATCTTGGTTAATAGCTACATATTCAGCAAAAGCTCCAATTTTATCTAATGGTAATCTAGAGAATACTCTATCTCCAATTTCAAAATTAGCTACGTTACTTCCTTTTTGTTCAATAATACCTACTACTTCATTTCCTGCAACTTGTGGAAGTTTATAAGGTACGATAATCTTAACTTCTCCGCGTGAAATCATATTATCTAGTGGGTTTACTCCAGCTGCTGTAACTTTTACCAACACTTCATTTTCATTTATTGTAGGTACTGCTACTTCTCTAATTTCAAGTTCTATATTATTTTTATTATATTTTCTGTGTACTGCTGCTTTCATTGTTTATTTTTCTCCTATTATGTATAATTCTTTAATTAATTTTTCTAATGTTTTACTTTCGAGTTTTTTATAAAAAGCTTCTTGTGCTTCATTAAATACTGGCTGTAATAAATTTTCGATATTTAAACCAACTGGGCATTCTTTATTAGCACCTTCATGGATATTTACTAAGTATTTATCAGGATAAATGATTTGATAAATTTCTGATAATGTAATGTCTTTAGGCTCTTTCGCCAATGTTATTCCAGTTTTTCCTTGTTGGCTTTCTATTAGTCCACCTTTTTTCAATACTGCCAAAATCTTTCTAATGTGACTACTGTTTGTGTTGACACTTTTGGCTAGTAACTCCGAAGAAACTACTTTATCTGTTTCTGAAATATATATTAGTATGTGTAATGCTACTGAAAATTTTGTATCCATATTTTCTCCTTTAACTGTCTTTTTCTAAATCATCCAAATATAATCTTTTAACTTGTTCCCGTATCTGATACAAGTATAAGTTTAACATCATATTTTTTATATGTCAACTACTTTTTCTAATTTTTAAAAAAATATTTAAAATAGCCACTTTATACCGCTACTATACAGATGAACTACTACGTCCTTACCGTACATATTTTCTAATTTCATATCTCGCTACAATTTTTAGAATATTTTACTGGGAAAATATTTACTCGTATATTCTACACTCGAAATATTAACGGCTACCCCACCTTTTTAGTTGCTTAAATATTGAAAATAGTATAATATGTGTAGGTATGTAGATTACTAGAATACTCTAGTTAATATGTAAAAATAAAATATTTGAGAGGTATAAGATGGAAAATTGGGTTGAAATTACAATTCATACTACTAATGAAGCTAGTGAAATAGTTGAGTCTATTCTTTTAGATTATGGTTCAACTGGGGTTGCTATTGAGGATCCTACTACTCTTGAGGAAAACTTACACGATGATTTCGGTACTATTGTTGAACTTAGTCCTGCTGATTATCCTGAAGTCGGAGTTATCGTTAAAGGATACATCAATGAGCTAAATTTTGATGAAGAAACTTTCAAGCGTTTTGAAGCTGAGCTTCTTGCTTTAGGTGAAAATATCAACATTGGAGATTTCTTCAAAATTGAGACTACTATTATTCAAGATAGCGACTGGGAAAATTCTTGGAAAGATTATTTCGATATTCTTAATATCGGTGAAAAATTCGTTATTGTACCTACATGGCGTGAATATGAAAATACTGAAGATAAATATATTATAAACATTGATCCAGGTATGGCTTTTGGTACTGGTGGTCACGAGACTACTTCTCTATGTATTAAAAACCTTGAGAAATATGTTCAAAGAACTGATAATGTTATCGATGTTGGTTGTGGAAGTGGTATTTTAAGTATCGCGGCTAGTTATTTAACTGATGGTAATATTAAAGCTGTTGACTTAGATAAGCTTGCTGTTGATGTTTCTTTTGAGAACTTCGCATTAAATAATCTTGAGAAAAGAATCGAGGTTGAACAAGCTAGTCTTCTTACAAAAGAAACTAAAAAATATAATATTATTGTAGCGAACATTCTTGCCCACATCATCGAGCTTATGATTGATGATGCGTATAACTTATTAGAAGATGGTGGTTACTACATCACTTCTGGTATTATTGAAGAGAAGAAAGATGAACTTCTTGAAAAAATGTTAGAACGTGGTTTCAAACTTGTAGAGGAAACTTCTGATAACGGATGGTATTCATTCGTAGTAACTAAATAATACAAACCTACTCTTAATTTTGTATAGAATATATATGAAATTAGGAGTTTTTTTTAATATTGCTATGAAATATATTAAATTTATTTTATAATAGCAATGAGAGCACTTAAAAGGAGAGATGTTATGAGTAATAATAATTCTAAGCCAAATAATAATAATAATAATAATTCAAATCAGAATACTAATCAAAATTATAGCAACTACAATCAAAATGGTTACAATGGACAAAATAGCTATAATAACCAGTACCAAAATTATAATGAACAAGGTTATCAAGAAGTGTACAATCAACAATACCAAAATTATAATAACTCAAATCAGCAATATCAAAATAATCAACAGTATGACTATTCTAATCAAAATTATCAAACTAATAGTCAATATAATTATGGTAATCAACAAAACAATGGTCAACAATATCAAAATTATCCACAAAGTTTTAATCAAGAAAAAAAGAAACGATCAAAATTTGTTCCAATAATTTCTAGTATTCTTGGTGTCATTCTACTTAGTGGTGGTGGCTTATATTATTATTCAAAATCAACAAACCAATCTTTATCTAGTATTTTCTCTTTCGGTAAAAAAGAAAAAGAGAAAGAAATTTACTCACCTATTCTAAAGAAATATAAAGAAGCTATGGATAGCGGTGAACAACAGTTTGATTACGAAGTTAATAATCGTGTAATTGAACGATATAATGCGAGTTCTAAAGATAAAGATTATTTAGAATATAGTTACGACGATATTGATAATGATGGAAAAAATGAACTTCTTGTTTTCGAAAAAGATAACTACACTAGTCCTTCAGCTATTTATTCATATGATGATAAGAGTAAAATTAATGTTATTTACAAAGCTGAAACTAAATCTATTCACCCTACAACTTTCTATAAAAATAAATTAATAGTAGTTCATGATAAAGAAGGTTCTAACGATAGATATACGATATATCAGTTCAAAGATAATGGGATAAGATATGAAATGGTTCATAATATAGACTTTGGTATGATAAAAGATTTAAGTGGTAAATATAAAGATATAATTACTAAAGAAGAGTTTGATTCTAAAGATGCTTTCTTTAAAAAATATCCACTTTCTGGTGAAAAAATTGAGTTTTCTAAGTTAAATCATCAATCTGTATATAACTCTATTACTGATTCTAGTAGTAACAATAATAACGAGAAAGAAAAAGAAAAAAAAGTTGAGGATAAGCCTAAATATACTAAAATGCAACTTGCATTAATTTCACGTGCAATTATGTCTGGTTCGACTGACCCTCAAATTGGACAATTAAATTATGATAGTTATTTCTCTATTCGTTCTTCTAAAAATGGTGTGGTTTCTGACTTTGGTACAAGAGCAAGTGTAGTTAGTGTTAATATTCGAGAGAATGATATTGAAATTATTGTAGTCGACTACTCTTCTCCAAATCGTATGTATGATGTTGCTAAAACTGTAACTTACAAAGAGATTCAAGAAACATTCAAAAAAGAAGATATGGATAGAATTAATAAAACTATCGAAGAATATAAGAAAACTAAAAGTTATGAAAAAAATAAGATTGAAGAATAATGGATACAAACATAAAGATGTTACATTAGTAAATAAAAATATTATAAAGGAGCGTCTCAACAAAATTGATTTCTCAGAAATCATGATTTTTGAGACACTTCCTCTTTTTTTATAAATTTCAAATAATACTTTGAAAATACCTAATCTTATTTTATAATATAATTGAATATACTTATCCGGGAGAAACAAAATGAGTAAGAATAACGATAACTACAATAATCAACTGAATAATAATCAACAGAAGTCTAATCATAATAATGTAAATAACGAGCAGCAAGGTTATAACAAACAATATTCAAACTACAATAACCAACAAGGATTCAACCAACAATACCAAAACTACAGTAATAACCAACAAGGATTTAATCAACAATACCATAACTATGGTAACGGACAACAGGGATTTAATCAACAATATCAAAACTACAATAATAATCAACAAGGACTTAACCAACAATACCAAAACTTCAATAATAATCAACAAGGATTCAATCAACAATATCAAAACTACAATAATAATCAACAAGGACTTAACCAACAATACCAAAACTTCAATAATAATCAACAAGGATTCAATCAACAATATCAAAACTACAGTAATCAAAAAAATTCTAATTTTATGAACACTCCTCAAAATCTTAATAATAACTTTAATCCAAACAAGAAAAAGCGTTCAAAATTCATTCCAATCATATCAACTATACTTGGACTTGTATTAATTGGTAGTGGTGGTTTATACTACTATTCAAAAACTACTAATAAATCTATCTCTAGTATTTTTTCTACTAGTAAAAATGATGATGAGATTTACGCTCCTATACTAGAGAAATACAAAAAATCTATGGATAATAATGAATTAGGAGAAAATTCTGAAGTTAATAAGTTCGCGATTAAAAATTATGAAGAATATGGTAAAGAGAAGAATTATATAACTTATAGTTATTATGATGTAGATGAAGATGGTAAAAATGAATTAGTCATTGCTGAAAAAGATAAACCTAACAGTCCATTTGCTGTTTATTCATATAATTCAAACAAAATTACAGTACTATATCAAGCTGAATCTAGAAATGATATTCCTCGTGCAAATTTCTATAAAGATAGAACTATATGGATTCACACGAAAGAAAAAAACTATGACAGATATGTCGTCTACAAACTAAATGATAAAAAAGATAAATATGATAAAATACACGACATCACAATATCTGAGAAAGAAAAAAAAGATGGAAAATATCTTGATACAATATCAAATAATCAATTCAGTAGTCTAGAAGACTTCTTAAAAAATAATAAAAAATCAAATGATAAACTAGACTTCTCAAAATCTGATTATAGATCAGTATATACTTACAATGAAAATAAAAATAATTCTTCAGAAGATAACAAAGAAACATCAAAAGTAGAATACACGAATTCACAACTTACTTTAATAGGACGAGCTCTTCTAGCGAATTCAACTAACTTTGATGAAATTACTATTAACTATGAATCACCATTTATAATGTCAGAAGATAATGGAAAATTTTCATCAAGTATGGGAACAGGTGGCAGTACAGTTCAGGTTATCAAAACTAATGATGGTATAGAAATACAAACACTAGACTATGATAAACCCGTTGGTCAACGTGATTTTAAAACAGTTAAGAAAGCAACATATAAAGAAATTAAAGAAAAAATTACAGAAAAAGATTTAGAAAGAATAAATAGTATGATTGAGCAATATAAAAAAACTAAAAGTTATCAAGAAAATAAATATAGAATCAAAGATTAAGACACTTTTCTTCTATTAGGTCATTAAAAAATAAGAACTCCTAAGTAGAATTTCTACCTAGGAGTTCTCTTTATATATTTTTAATTAGCTTTTGGTAATTCAATAGCATTCGCTGTTGAACCTTTTGTTAACATATCATTTAAGTTATCATAACTGATTTCAATCATGTTTGATAAAGCTTCATCTGTATTAGAACCAACGTGTGGTGTAACTAATACTTTCGGATATAAGTCAACTAATTCTCTAACTACTTGATCTGAGATGTCGTCTCCGTTTTCGAAGTTTTTGAAGAAGAATGCTGCTTCATTTGCGAATACATCTGTTCCGAATCCATCAAGTTTACCAGATTTAATAGCTTCTAAAATAGCTGCGTTATCCTGTAATTCTCCACGAGCTGTATTGATTAAGATTGCTCCATCTTTCATTTTTGAGATAAATTCAGCATTTACCATCTTATCATTTTTTCCTGGGAAGTATGGTACGTGTAAACTTACGATATCACATTTTTCTAGTAAGTCGTCCATTTCAACGAATTTAACTACGTGTTTTGCTTCTTCACTTTGGAATACGTCAAATCCGTAAACGTCAGCACCTAATCCTTTGAATAGTTTCGCTTCAGTTAGACCAATTTTTCCTGTTCCGATGATACCAACTTTACAGTTACGAATTTCTTTACTAAACATTGTTCCATCTACACGGAAGTCATATTTAGATGTTTTGTTAACTGTGTGAGCAACGTGTCTTAGTAATGACATTGCTAATGTTAAAGATAATTCTGCAATTGCGTTTGGAGAATATCCAGGTACACGAGCAACACTCATGTTGTAATCAGCTGCAGCTTGAAGATCGATGTGGTTGAATCCTACTGTACGAGTAAATACATATTTAATTCCGTACTCGTTCATTTTTTCAATATTAGTTCTATCAGCAACACAGTTACCACGTAAGATTACTGCGTCCATTCCTTCTGCTGTGTCAATATTATCGTGATTTAATAATTCTTCTACAAGTTTTAATTCAAAATTATATTTGTTTAGTTTTTCAAAAAATGGTACTTCATTTGGTCTAACACCATAACATACAACTTTTAATGTCATTTTCATTTCCTTCTTTCTTTTTTTTATTATTAAAAACTAGACGAGACTGCTTATCGGCAACCCCGTCTTTTCATTATTACCGATTATAAAAATCTATCTTTTATATTAATGGAAAATTCCAAGTGAACCGATAATTTGTACAATTACGATCCATACTGGAGTAAGGATAACTGCTCCTAATGTTCCAAGTAATGATGCATTAGATGCTAATACTGCATCTTTATCAAAGCTAATAGCATACGCAGCAGCTACTGTTGCTGGAGGAGTTGCCATCATAACAACGATTGTTCCTAAAGCTGTAAGGTCAACTGGTAAAACGTGTGTTACAGCTAATACCGCTAAGATTACGATATTAATAGCTGGAATAACGATAAGTTTAACAGCTGTGTAGTACCAAGTTGGTTTGTTTGATAGTGCATCTTTGAATGATACTGAACCTAGTGTAGCTCCGATTGCTAACCATGCTAATGGAGATGCTAAACTAGATAAGTATGTTAAAATTTGTTTGAATTGTGGTAATGTTTGGTCAAGTCGTAAGAATGCATATTCTTTAACAACTATTTGCCCGTCTTTTACAGTTGATACTGCAACTTGCGGTAAACTTCCTTGGAATAACCAAATGAATAAACCTAGGAATGTTGCGATAACGATTGGATTTAAAAACATTGTCTTAACATTTTTCATCGTCATTTTTAATCCACTCATTTTAATATATCCATACGAGTATAAGAAGATACGATATCCAATGTTAAAGATAGATGCGTAAAGTGTTCCAGTTGGACCATAAATAGCTGTTACTATTGGAATTCCGAAGAATGTTGTTGATCCAAAGATAGAAAGAACGCGCATTGTATCTTGTTGATCACCTTTAAATTGCATGAATAAAGGTTTACTAATAATAATTAAAACTATATATACTAAAATACCCCAAATTAATACGTTAAGACCTTGTTTTAAACTCTTTTCATTTATATCAACTAAGAACGAGTTAAACGCAAGGGCTGGTAATGAAACTGTAAGTACTACAGAAGTAAGTACCTTCCCGATTGAATCATTAAATACACCCTTTTTACGTAAGAAGTATCCTAATAAAATAATAGCTATACTTGAAATAATAGCGGTATTAATTTTTTGATTCGTCAATGTTTTAGTAAAAACATCTAAAAAATTCATAACTGTATAAACTCCTTTAAAAAAATATTTTAGTGTACTAATACACTTTTAAGACTTTTTAAGTGTATCATTATATAATAATTTTTCCAATATTTCTAAACTATTCGAAGTTATTTAATTAAAGTAAAAATAACTAGAAAAACCTAAAATAAGCTTTTTTGTAAAACTTAAATTAAATATTTCTAGTTATTTTTTATATTCCATTATCATAGATAATGTTTATTTTTTTGTCTTTTTCTGCAGCTATTTTTACTAATATAATATCCGCATTATATTGATACAGTTATAACATTTTATCAATCTTACTATCAGATACTACTGTAAATACTGATACAGGTCTTCCTGATGTGTAGTACTCAGCATCTTCACTTAGAACATTGATGTTAACGAGATGATTTAAATATTTTCTAATTGTAATTCTTGAAATATCTAAAGCATCTGCTACTTGTTGTGTTGTAAATCCTGTTTCTTGTTCTTTGATATTTTCTAATACTTTTTTCAATGTTATTCTAGATAGGCCTTTTGGCAAGCTGTCTTCCTCTTCCTCTACTCTTCCAGAATTTAAGTAATCGTCGATTAAGTCTTGATTAATTTTCTCTTTAGATAATAGTTTCATATAATCTTGAACTTTATCTATTGCTTGAGAAAATCTTTCATATGTGAATGGTTTTACTAGATAATCTACTACCCCATTTGTTAACGCTGCTTCAACTGTTTGAACATCGTTTGCCGCTGTAATCATTATTATTGGATAACCTTTTAATTCCGATAAAAATTCAATACCTTGTCCGTCTGCTAAATAGTTATCTAAAATTATTAAATCAGTATCAGAATTTGCTAGAAACTCTTTCGCTTCCTCTAATGTTGACACATGGTTTAGGTCATTAGATATTTCTTTTCTTTTAAAATATTCTTTGTGTATCATTGCTACCATTGGATCATCTTCAATTATTAGTATTTTCAATTTTTTATTCCTCCTCGATTGGTAATTCTATTGTAAATGTCGTTTTTCCTACTTCACTTTCCACGTCTATTAGTCCGTTATATTTTTTAACGATAGTATCAACGGCATTTAATCCATATCCTCTATTTTCTCCTTTAGTCGAATATCCTCTTTCAAATACATTCTCCAATTTATCCTTGCTAATACCACAACCATTATCATACACTTTACAAAGTAATATATTTTCTTCGGTATTTAAGTATAGGTAAACTATAATTTTCCCGTCATTTTCACCTGACATTGATTCCATCGAATTATCAATTAGCACTCCAAGTATAATTAGTAATTCATTATATAACTCATCTAATCCTTCTTTATTTAAAAGCATTGAATCTGAATCTATTAATAGTGATATACCTTTTTGTTTTGCTTCTCTAACTTTCGCCAGTAGGAATCCTGCTACAGATGGAACTTTAATACTTTCTGAAATATAACCTATTTTTTCGTGATAATCATCTTTTAAATATGCTATATATTTCTCCACTTCATCGTAAGATTTCATCTCTATTAAACCATGGAGTACATGAAGTTTATTCATAAAATGATGACTCTGTTCACGAAGACTATCATTATATTTCTCAGTGCCACTTAGCTCTGTGATTAATTTTTTCATTTCACTTTGGTCACGTAGAGTAATAACAGCACCATATAATTTATCATTTTGATAAATTGCATTTCTATTAACTAATACTTCTATATGGTTTAATACTATCAACTCATCACGACTGCTAACTTTGTCTTCTATTATAGATTTAAAGAATATTTGATAAAGTTCATCAGGAATAATTTCACCTTTTTTAACTTTTGAATACCCTGCTTTATCTAATAGCTGATTAGCGCTACTATTTTTCACTATTATTTTTTTATTTATATCAATCTCGATTATAGCTTCAGAAACATGATCTGATATTAGATTTTTTTCGATATAATTATATGCAATTTCTTCAGGTTCATAGTTTAGTAATACGCGCTTCAATCGTCTACTATACATTATGGCCATAATTATCGCCAGCACTATACCTATCATTAATGAAAATAGAATTTTTTCTTGTGAATGTGCGATTTGTTTCTCTACTGTTTTCTTCGTATAACCAACACATACAACACCGACATTTTTACCATCTTCATCTTTAATAGCTGTAAAAAATCTTAATCCTTCCCCTAAATGACCAGATTGTTTACTATAGTGATCGCCGGCTGTAAATGTTAAACTGACATCTTCTATATTAGAAAACTTTCCACCTATAAACTGTTCCTTCGGATGACTATACCTTGTAAAAGTCTCGTCCATGATAACAACGAAGTCTGTTCCTGTTTCTTCCATTACCCTATTTGCAAATTTTTGAATCGCTAATGTTTTTCTATGATGTATAATATCGTCTTTTACCCGATAATCACTAGCTACTACTTTCGCAGTTGAATATATCTTTTGACGAATAATTTCATTTTCTCGTTGTTTTATATATTCTCTTACAAAAAAAGAAGTTACCAATAGGGATATGACTACCAAACTCGTCATTACTAACATTAACCTAGTTAATGTTCGTTGTTTTTTTTTCAAGTTTTTATCACTCCTCATATATTTTTAAAACTTTCTCTTGACATTATTAATTATAAAGTAAAATTACTATATTTTCAAGCAAACACTACTCTTTTAAACCTTAGTTATACTTTAAAATATCAAGATTATGAAAATATATTTTAATAATGTAAATTTTCATTTTAAATTTACATTATTTATTTTTTTATAACATTTTTATCTCACTACGAAATAAATATATTTATTGATATCATATAATATATTTATTAATTTACTATATAAAAAAATTTTAATCTAATTTATATTATTTTTACTTGAATAATTATGTATACTATGCTAGTATTTTAGTAATGCGAATTTTGCAGTAATTAGAAAAATTATATTATTAGGAGGTTCTTAATGGAGAAGGACGCAAAAAAGATATTTTGGTACACTCTAGCCTTCATGGCATTCTCTACGGTTTGGGCGTTCGGGAATGTTGTTAACGGATACTCTGAATTCGGCGGATTAAAATCTATAGTTTCTTGGGTTTTAATTTTTGTTATATACTTTATTCCGTATTCATTAATCGTTGGTGAGCTAGGTTCTACTTTTAAAGATGCAGGTGGAGGTGTTAGTTCTTGGATAAGTTCTACACATGGTAAATTACTTGCTTACTATACTGGATGGACAATGTGGGTAGTACACATGCCTTACATTTCACAAAAACCATCTCGTATTATCGCAGCATTTAGCTGGACAGTATTCCGTGATAATCGTATTAGTAAAATGAATATCACATATTTACAAATTGCTTCACTAGTAATTTTCTTAATTGCTTTATTCTTAGCAGCTCGTGGAGTTAACTTAATTAAGAAAATGGCTATGTTAGCTGGATCTTCAATGTTTATTATGTCATTATTATTCGTTGTTATGGCTATCACAGCACCATCAATTACTGGAGCAAAAACATTTAAAATCGATTGGTCATTAGATACATTCATGCCAACATTTGATATTAAATACATCACTTCGATTGCCATATTAGTCTTTGCAGTTGGTGGTTGTGAGAAGATTTCACCTTATGTTAATAAGATGAAAAACCCTTCTAAAGACTTCCCACGTGGAATGATCGCCTTAGTTATTATGGTTTGTACAACAGCTATCTTAGGTACATTTGCCCTTGCGTTAATGTTTGATACAAATAATATCCCTAAAGACTTACTTACTAACGGAACTTACTATGCTTTCCAAACTTTAGGTAATTATTACGGGGTTGGTAACTTATTCTTAGTTATCTATGCAATAGTTGATTTAATCGGACAAATTTCTGTTGTTATTATCTCAATCGATGCACCACTTCGTATGTTATTAAGTAGTGCAGACGAGAAATATATTCCTAAGAAATTATTAGTTAAGAACGAAAATGATGTTTATGTAAATGGTCTAAAACTTGTAGGAGTTATCGTTTCTATCTTACTAATTATCCCTATGTTCGGAATTAAAGAAGTTAATGATTTATTCAGATGGTTGGTTAAACTTAATGCTGTTACTATGCCATTACGTTACCTATGGGTATTTGCCGCATATATCTTCTTGAAAAAATCAGCTGAAAAATTCCAATCTGAATACAAATTTGTTAAGAATAAATTTGTAGGTATGGGACTTGGGGCTTGGTGTTTCTTCTTAACTGCTTTTGCTTGTATTTCAGGTATGTATACACCAGAAAGTATATTCCAAACAGTTATGAACATTGCAACTCCAATCGTTCTACTTTCATTAGGATTAATCATGCCTTACTTAGCAAGAAAAAATAACAAATAATATCTATTAAATAAGAAGTAACTTGAAACATTAGTTACTTCTTATTTTTTATTCTCTTTTTCTCTAATATAATGTGAAATTTATAATTTTTATAGTTATTTTTAGATTATATTTCCCCTCCAATTCTTGATTTTCTTTAAAAAACTTTTTATAATATTAATTATAAGATAACAAGGAGAAATGTTTATGAATAAAAATAATAATAATTCGCCAACTAACAACAATAATCAAAATGATAATTATGAAAATTATAATCAAAATAGTGAACAAAATTATAATGAATATTATCAAAATAATAACCAATATTATAATCAAAATTCAAATCAATACTTTGAACAAGATCCTAATCTAGGAAACTATAATCAACAGTACAATAATTATAATCAAGAATATAACAACTACAACCAAAATTATTATAATAACCAAAATTATAACAACTATAATCAAGATTATAGTCAATATAATTCTCAAGGTAATTTTGGACAAGAACAATATTCAAATGATTATAACTACAACACTCAAAATACAAATCAGTATTATAATAATTATCAACAAGATAATTCTCAGAACTTCAGTTATTCTGAACAAAGTAATACACAAAATAACTACAATCAAAACTATCAACAAGATACTTTTAATTATACTCAACAAAATACTAATGCGCAAACTAACTATGAGCAAGATTATCAAGTGAATAATAATCAGAACCTTAACTATTCAGACCAAGATAAAACACAAGTAAACTATAATCAAGGTTATCAACAAAGTAATACTACAAGTTCTTATGGTAGTTACAATCAAGCGTCTGCTTCAAATGAACAAAAAGCTGTTGAAAATTATAATGTAAATCAGACAAGATCAAATAATACTGATTCGCAAGTAAATACTCAAACTTATAGTTCTACTCAACAAAGTTATTCAGGAAATTATCAACAAAATTCTTATCAAAATCAAAACATTCAAAATAGAGAGAATATCCCTCCTATTCCTCCAGTTATGAATCCAAAGAATTTAAACAATTCTCCTAAACAACCTAAGAAAAAACCAAAAGGGAAATTAGTCGCAACCATCTCATCTGTACTAGCTTTACTATTACTTGCTGGTGGTGGATATTATTATTACTCTAAACATTCTAAACCAAAAGTAGTAAATGAGAATGAAATATATGGAACAATTATTCAAAAATATAAAGATGCTATTAACAATCCTGACAATGCAGATAGCTCTATTAATGTTGAAGCATTAAAAGCTGCTCTTAAAGAGAAGAAAAATGATGATTATATTAAATATGTTTTCTACGATATCGATGGTAATGGTAGAAAAGAACTTATTATTTCTAGAAATGATAAACCTAATAATCCATTCGATATTTATACATTTGATAAAAAACATAAAGTTATAAGATTATTTAATCCTGAGACTATCGACAGTGCTATTCTTAATAAACTTGGTGTCGATGGTTCTAATAACAACTCTGGTTCAGCAGTATTTAAAGATAAAACTATAAGAATTAGAAAATTTGATAAAGATACAGGAGAATATAATTTCTTAAAATTCTCTAAAGATGGAGATAAATTGGAAAAAACAAATATCATTACTTTCACTGGTCTAGATGCTGATGACAGTAAATACAAAGACATTACAAATAATAAAGAATACAATTCTAAGAAAGAATTTAATGATACTTTCCCTATTGCCGAAGTGATGAAATTTGATAATGAAAATTGGCAATCAGTGAAGAAATTCGGAGAAAGTTCTTCTAACGATAACAATGATAAAAAAGAAGAGAAAAAAGACAATAATCAACGTAAGAAACCCGATAACTACGAAACTGCTTATGCTAGTGTACTAAAAAATTATAAAGATGCTATAAGTAGCGGTAAAAATGATGCTAAAGATGTTAATACAGTAGCTATCACTAATTATAAAGTTTTTGGTGAAAAACAAGTTGGTAATAGCTTCCTAAACTACGGATTCTTCGACATAAATGGTGACGGAATTGATGAACTATTACTATTCACTGAAGCAAGCAAAGATAAACCAAATGAGTATAGTCCAATGGATGTCTACACTCTAGATAAAGACAATAAAGTAGTACGTATTACTCCTGAACGTGTAAATGGAGAAAGAACAACTCTTTCTATAACTAAGGATAAAATATTCCAAGTATATGGTTCAGGTGGTGCAAAAGTCCATGGTTATACATTCTATAAACTAAACAATGATGGTTTAGCTCTTGAAAAAACAGATGCTTTTGATTTCGATGCTGAAACTAATTCAAAAGTTTATAAGAGATCATATCCTTCTGGTAAAAACGAAGAAATCCCAGTAAATGATTTTAGAGATAAAATGGTAAATCCTAATAATCACATGAAATTTGATTTCGGAAAACGTAAGAGTATTTTCGATTTCAAAGGATAAAATATAAAATATTAAAAACTGTGGTTCTTAATAGTTCCACAGTTTTTTCTCAAGATAAGGGACTGATCCAAAAGGCCTAAAATTTAACAAAGTTCATATGAGAATACATAGACGCAGTGGTTTATTGATATCTAAATTCACTTTATAAAAGCTTTTCAGATATCTAATAAACTGTACGGGAGTAACTCTAAAAAATCGATTTCTCAGAAATCTCAATTTTTGAGTCACTTCCTTTTACTTAAGGTAAGTTGTAAATTATAGTGCTGAAATTAAATAAAAGAAGAGGGGCTCTAAGTTGAACCTCTCTTCTTTAGCTATTATTCTAAACCTTCTACATAGCTATACGCGCTTTGAGCTGCAATAGCACCATCAGAAGCTGCTGTGATTACTTGGCGAATTTCTTTTACTCGAACATCACCAGCTGCAAAGATTCCTGGTACTGCTGATTCTAATCTTTCGTTAGTTGGAATATAACCAGCTTCATCAGTAATTCCTAAATCTCTGAAGTCTTGTGTTTGTGGTAACATACCAACATAGATAAACACACCATCAGCTGGAATTGAACTTTCTTCTCCAGTTTTTACATTTCTGATTTCAATTGATGAAACTTTTCTTTCACCTTTGATTTCATATGCTACACTATCCCATACAAATTCGATATTTTCTTTAGCAAATGCTCTATCTTGAAGAATTTTTTGTGCACGTAATTCATCACGTCTGTGAACTATCGTAACTTTTGCCGCTAAATTAGAAAGATATAAAGCTTCTTCTACCGCTGAATCCCCTCCACCGATAACTACTACTTCTTTGTTTCTAAAGAATGCACCGTCACATACCGCGCAGTAACTTACACCTTTTCCTGAGAACTGTTCTTCACCAGGAACATCAAGATTTCTATGCTCTGAACCTGTCGCAATAATTATTGATTTAGCAACATATTCTTTTTCTCCTGCAACAACATATTTAAGTCCGTCTTTTTCACCAACTTTTGTAATATTACCAAAAGCAAATTCTGTTCCGAATTTTTTAGAGTGTTCGAACATTTTTTCTGATAGTTCAGGACCTGTTACCATTTCATATCCTGTGTAGTTTTCAATTTCTTCTGTTGAAAGCATTTGACCACCTGGATATTTTCTTTCTAACATCAACACTGACATATTCGCACGTGATGCGTAGATTGAAGCTGTCATACCTGCTGGACCTGCTCCAACGATAATTAAGTCATAAATTTTTTCTGACATATTTTCCACCTTCTTTTTTATGATTCTCTATACAAAATCTTCTTATCTTTGAACTTTGTATTAAGCACTATTAAGTATATCAAACTTCCTACCACAAATACTAGCGAAAGGACTTGAGATACTCTAAGACTTCCGATATAAAGTGAGTCTGTTCTCATTCCTTCTACAATGAATCTCTCTACTCCATATAAAATTAAATATGCAGCAAATACTTCACTTTGAGCTAATTTATTACGTATTAATAATAGTATTACTAGTGCTATTAAACACCATAAACTTTCATATAAGAATGTTGGTTGACGATATGCACCATCAATATACATGTTCTCAATAATGAAGTTCGGTATAAATCTGTTTTCTAAATATTGTTTAGTAACAATTTCACCGTATGCTTCATGGTTGAAGAAGTTCCCCCAACGTCCTAACATTTGTCCTACTAATAAGCTTGGAGCTATTATATCTAATAGTTTGATTATTTTAACTCCTCTTCTTCTCGCAAAGAAGTAAAGAACTATGAATCCTCCTATTAAACCACCGTAAATGGCTATTCCACCATCCCAGATAGCTATCATACTACTAAAGTCTCCAGCGTAATACTCCCATCTAAATATTACATAGTAAGCACGAGCAAAGATAAATGCTATTGGTAAAGCTATTAGTAATAGGTCTAACATTGTATCCTGTTTTAATCCTCGTTTAGTCGCTTCTCTATCTGCAAGCAAGTACGCAAAAAATACCGTTGTTGCAATTATTATTCCATACCAATATACGGGCTTTGAAAATAGATGAAATGCAACTGGATCTAAGAAACCTAATGTCATTTTAGTTCACCCCATTATTCTTATTATTTTGTTTTATTTCTTCTGCTAATTTTGAGGTAAACTCTTTAGCAGTATTGATTCCCATTTGATTTAATCTGTAGTTCATGGCAGCTGATTCAATAATGATGGCTACATTTCGTCCAGGTCTTACTGGGATTGTTTTCTTTTCTATTTGTGAATTAAGAATTTCTCTACGTTCATCTCCTAATCCTATACGATCGTATTGTTTTTGATCATTCCATGTTTCTAGGTGAATATTAAGTTGTAATCTTTTATCACTTCGTACCGCACCAGTACCGAATAATGTCATTACGTTTATAATACCTAAACCACGAATTTCTAATAAGTGTTTTATAAGAGTTGATTCACAGCTTCCTATTAAGAAACCTTGTTCAATTTCTTTTATATCAACTCTATCATCCGCTACTAATCTGTGTCCACGTTTTATAAGCTCAAGAGCTATTTCACTCTTACCTATTCCACTTTCTCCTGTTATTAATACTCCAATACCATAAACTTCGATAAATACACCATGAACTGAAGTTGTAGGGGCAAAAACCTTTTGAAGATAATTAGTGATATTCCCCATTAGTTTTGTCGTATCTTGTTTACTTCTTAATACTGGAGTATCATATTTATCTGCCGCTTCTTTAAGTTCTTCAGGAACTTCCAGACCACGTGAAATTATAATACATGGAGTTATTCTTGTACAAAGCATACGCATTCTTGATTTTTTTTCAATTTCTGGAATTAGTTTAAAAAATGATAATTCACTAGTTCCTAGAATTTGTACCCTCTGTGGTGAATAATGAGAGAAATATCCTGCAAGTTGCAAGGCTGGACGAGATAACTCTTCTGTTGTTATCTCTCTATCTAATCCTTTTTCACCACTAACAATTTCTAGATTTAAAATTTCTACAAGATCTTTCGTTGTAATTTTTGGCATAATTATTATTTCCTTTTATTTATTTTTGAATGTTCTAATTATTATCTTTCTATCGTTTGTATTTAATATAAAATTAAATAGCATAATAATTATCACCAAACCAAATGCTGTCCAAAAAGACATTATCTCAAAATGTGGTGATAATATATAAGAAACTAAATACACTAATAACGTCCTTACCAATAGTGAAAAAAGTCCAAAACTAAATATTGTTATCATTATACTAATCAACAATAATGGTCGAATTAGCACAAATAAAATCGTAATAAGCAATGCTCCAAGAAAACCATATACTGGATGATCAACTCGTAAACTTCCTTTAGTCAAACCAGAAAAGGCAATTACAATAAATGTATTTAATATGACCTTTTTTATTATAGGCCAATATAATATTTTAAATATCTGCATATTTTTCCTTCTTGTTTATTATTTAAATAAAGTAGAAAGTGAGAAACATTGTCCTCACTTTCTTAAACATTATTTTTTAGTAATTATTTTGAAAACTCTTCTGTAATCTGAGGAACTACTTGTTTTTTACGAGATACAACACCTTCTAGTGTCATAAAGTCATTTTCAAGAGTTTTTCCAAATGCAGCAGCTACTTTATCTTGTTTGTCACCTAATACTAATACTTCTGAATCTGAAGTTAAGATATTTGTGATTACAAACACGTATGCTGATAATCCTTTAGAATCTAATTCTGCTTTAATAGCTGTTTCTAGTTCTGCTTTTCTTTCTGCTACTTCATTAGCATCTACAGTATTAATTTGAGCTACTACAAGTTTATCTTCACCTAAAACGAACTCTTTAGCATCTAGTGAGATTAAAGTTTCAGCAGTTTTATCAGTTGTTGAAGCACCTGCTTTTAACATAGCTAATCCGTATTCTTCTAAGTTAACTTCTGCGATAGCTGCTAATTCTTCTGCTGCTACTTTATCACGTAATGTGCATGTTGGTGATTTGAATAATAATGAATCAGAAATAATAGCTGATAACATTAATCCTGCCATTTGTTTATCGATGTGAACACTTTGTTCTTCATAGATTTTTTTTAGGATTGTAGCTGTACATCCTAGTGGCTCTGCACGGTAGTAAAGTGGAGCTGCAGTTTCGAAGTTAGCAATACGGTGGTGGTCGATTACTTCACGAATTACCGCTTTTTCAATTCCATTAACTGATTGTTGGAATTCATTGTGGTCAACTAAAATAACTTGTTGCCCTTCTGCTACTTCTTCAACTAAACGTGGTTCAAAAACGTTGAAATGCTCAAGTGCATATCTTGTTTCATCATTGATTTCTCCAAGTCTTACAGCTTCTGTATCCATTCCTTGAATTCTTTTTAAGTTGTTGTATACGATACTTGAACAAATTGTATCAGTATCTGGATTTTTATGTCCAAAAATTAAAATATTTGTCATTTTATAACTCCTTATTTTCTTATTTATACTTAATTATATTTTACCTTTTTTTAGTGATTATTTCAAACTTATTTTAATAAATTATAAGCTTTTTTTCGCTAAACTTAAGTCTACGTGACAGTATCCTGTAGGGTTTTTTTCTAAGTATTTTTGGTGATACTCTTCAGCATCGATATAGTTATTTACCGCTTCTACTTCTACAGCGATTTTCTTAGAATAATTTTTTTGTTGTTCTTCTATAAACTTAACAGCTTCGTCTCTTGTTTCTTCATCTACGTAGTAAATACCAGTTCTGTATTGGCGACCTCTATCTCCACCTTGCTTATTAACGCTTACTGGATCGATAATTCTAAAGTAATGACGAAGTACATCATTTAATGGTAATACTGAGTTATCATATGTTAAGTAAATTACTTCTGCGTGATCTGTAGATTTAATATTTTGATAAGTAGTTTCTGCAGTCTGACCATTACTATATCCAACTCTTGTAGATAAAACTCCATCAAGTTGCGCAAAGTAACCTTCTACTCCCCAGAAACATCCACCTGCTAAATATATTTCTTTTTTCATGGTTTAGTTCCTCACAATCTTAAATCAAAATTAAATTTTATTAACTATAATTATACTATAAAACGCTAACTTTTAATATAATAATGCACTTCTATTGTATACTAATTACATCAAATATTTGACATTCATAGTGTATTTATATAATTTTACAAAAATAAAGACAAGTACATAACAAAGGTTGTACTTGTCTAGTATATATATGTTTTATCTATTTATTTTCTATTCTGTAGTATGAGTTTCTTCAAACACTCTATGTTCAACTCTATAATTATGAAATATTGCATTTATTTCTGCTCCGATAATTAGTATATATCCTGTAATATACAACCAAATAATAAACGCCATAAATGCTCCGATTGTTCCATATGTTTTAATATAACTAGAAAAATGATCTATGTAGTATCCGAATAGTCTACTTATTAAAGTCCAAGAAACTGTCGCAAATATAGATCCTGGTAAAATACTAATAGCTTTTAGTTTTAAGTTTGGTCCCATTATATATAAAAATACAAATACTATAAATGTAAATAGTATCGGGAAACTATAATTTAAAACTGACCATAAATTATAAAATCCTTCATCTAGATTAAATTTGTGGAACAATAAGTATGTAAGTTGTTTTCCAAATACTACAAGTGCAAGAACTACGAACATTCCTACTAAAAACAACGCTGTAATCACTACACTAATCAATTTTGTTACTATCCATATTCTTCCATCTCTAACTCTAAAGGCATTATTAAAAGCAATAATTATTCCATAAATACCACTAGAAGCCGACCATAAAGTAAATACAATCCCCACTGTGATAATCGTATTGTTCTTATTATTTAATACTTCAGAAATCATATCAAAAAGATAATTACCTAGGTCCCCAGGGGCAAAGTTTTGAATCTTTTCTAATAGAAATTGTTGGTCAATTTTAAAATATGGAGTTAAAGCTAACGCAACAATTAACATGGGGAATAATGATAAAATAAAATAATAACTTAAATTTGCAGATAGTAATGATATTTCATCATACATAAGACGATAATACATTTCTTTTACAAATTTTTTTATTGTTAATTTACCTTTTGGATTATCATCATAAAATGAATAATTTTTTTCTGGTATAAACATAATCTTATAAAATAAATTTAGCTACAGTCTTTGCAGCTTTATAATACATTGGTAATGAAGATACTGAAAGTATGTTTAAACCTCCAACAGGAAACTTAGATTTTCCTGTTACAACATATCCTTTTTCTTCTAAATACTTTTTAGCTTCTTCTACTTTTGCACGTTCTTCTGAACTAAGATTTTCTTTTTTGTGAAATACAGTAGCTGCTAATGCTCCTGCACCTACTAGTCCTAACAATAATTTTTTACCCATTAAAATCTCCTTAAAATTTAATTTTAAATTTTTGACAATATAATAATATTTTAAACCATTTAGTTAAACAAAGCAACAAATATTATAATTTTCTATAACACTAATTGATATACATTAAATCATACCTCTCTCTATTAGAAATTAATTAACATGTAATAACAAAACATCCTAACCTCATTATTTGAGATTAGGATGTATGTATATTATTTAGATTTGCTGTTTTCTTGAAGTTGCTGTACTATTTTCTTATCATAATAATCGTTCAAATTTTTCAAACTATACATTTTATTTATGTATATTCCTATAATACTAAAGAGGACTGTTATTACTAACAAGGTTACTAATAGTGAGGCGACTATGGCATTTGCTTTTTTATGATTTATTCTAAAGTTCATAGTTTACTCACCTTCCTTATTATGTTCATTATGATCATGTTCTTCATCTTTATTTTTATTTTCTTTTTCCTCTTTAGCTTTTTCTGCTTTCTCTTTCTTTTCTTTTTCTTTCTCTTTGTCAGTTTTTTCATCTTTAACTTTTAAAAACATCTCTCGTTCGTGATCACTTTTATCAACAATTGAAACATGTATTATGTCATTTTCTTGTGATAAAGAATAACTCTTCATATTTTTTAAAACAAGAATATATCCCGCAAAGTTATTAGAATCTTTGAACTTATCTATATATATTCTACCACCTCTAAAGTTTATCCTTACATCCTCTACATCATCTTTACTTTTCATTAAGATGTAATTACTTTCTTGATAAACTTTAGCACTATTGTTATACGTTTCTAATATTTTCTTATGAGCAAGAGCATATTCGTAATTAGAATAATCTAGAAATCTTTTTGAAGTCATCATAGTTGTTTGTATTATTAACATAAGTAGTAAAGTTAAAATTATTAATAGAAACAGTGATACAGTTAATTCTAGCAAGGTAAAAGCTTTTTTATTCTTAACTATAGCTAATTTTTTCACCAGTATGTTCATCCTCTATTCTAGCTGATTTTTCATCTACACTTATGTAATAGTCACCTCTTGTCACTGTGAACGTGTGATCTTTGTAGTGACTACAAATCTCCTCATATAATATTTCCTTCATTTCTAATTCTTTTTCTATCTTATTTAGATTTGAGTATTGGCGAACCATATTCGGAACCAAAAACACGAATAATAATGAGCATATAAACAACGCTCCTATCATTTCAACAAAGGTAAACGCTTCTTTGTTATACTTCATCCAGTGTTATGTATCCAGTATCTAAATGAACAATAATTCTATATCTACTATTATCAAACTGTACATCTACAGTATTTGCCTTAGATACTAGATTTCCCTTCCTGTATTCAAATGTAACCGAGGCTCCTCCTAATTTTGGTTTTCCTACTCTTTTAATTTTTTTCCAATGCTCATGATCATCATAAAATGTATCGTATTTATCATCGTTCACAAAAAAGATGATGAATGTTCTTCTTTCATTCAAGCTTCTTGTTTGTACATTGTATATTTCAGAAACAAGCTCATTAACCGCTAATCTTTCTTGATATTTTTCATAAGTGTTTATTGATATTCTAGATAATATTATTACTATTATACTTACAATCATTAATACAGCTAACATTTCTACCAAAGAAAATGCCCCGTTATTTTTGTAATGTTGCTTTACCATTGGCTATTACTATTTTTTTACCATTTGGTGCTGTACTAGCTTTGTCTGCTGGGCCATCTAAATAATGTTTTTCCACTAGTTTTTCGAAAGTAACATCTTTATCTTTTTCATTAATTTCATAAGCTGTTACTTGGGATTGGACTGTTTTTTCATAAGCTTCAGAGCTTTTATCTTTTGCAGTGTCTATATTCTTAGTAATATTGGGTATTATAAGAATTAGAAGTATTGCGATTATAAATAGCACGATCAACATCTCTATAAGTGTGAATGCTTCTTTGTTTTTTAACCTTTTAATAATATTTTCCATATATTCCTCCTTATCTAAGAGAGCTAGCCATATTAAATATCGGTAAAAGAATAACCATGTACAATCCGACAATAACTACGGCTAAAATGCCAAATAAAATAGGTTGTAACTTTTTCAAGTTTTTATCTAACGATGTTAGAAAAGTATCTAGCATCAATTCACTAAATAATTTTAATTCTTTATCAATCAAACCATTATTTTTTCCATGGCTTACAAATTTCCTCATAGATTTATCAAAGTATTTAATTTTTCCGATTGCATCCTCGAAGCCTATACCTTGATCTAATTCATTTAAAATATCTTTAGAAAAGAGCGTTAAATAATAATCATAGTCTTCTTCAACCATGACTTCTAAAGCTGTTTTTAAAGAAAATCCACTCATAAGAAATAAACTTAATTCCATAGAAAATCTGTAAGAAAAATATAATTTAGAATAGTTCCTTACTTTAGGAATGTATAAAAGAGATTTTAAAAATAGGTTTGGTTTATATTTAATTGTATAAAAGGTATATCCTATACATATTAGTATAAGTAAAAAAATAATTGAAATAATTTTTGGAATGTAATATAGTGATTTGATTAATATAATAGTTTGGAGATCCATCTTAATATTAGATGAAGTATAGATGTTCTCAAATTGTGGAATTACTAGCGCATTAAACACCATAATTAGGCATATTAATGTGAGTGTTAAAAAAAGTGGATATCGTAGAGTTTTTATTACCTTTTCTTGTTGTATTTTTTTTATTTTTAGATATATTTCAACTTCGAGTAACATATCTTCTATTCGACCATAATCTTCAGCAAATTTTATTTTACTAACAATTAGTTGTGAATAACCAAGATATCCCAATATATCGGATAATTTACTTCCGTTAGAGAGTTTTTCTTTTATCTTTTTAATTTCGTCATCAGCAACTTCATATTGAATAAGTAAAAATTCTAAAGAATCCTCTAGCATGTATCCATGATCAATTAATTCATATAGACGTTTTATAAAATATATTTTATTCTCTTTGTCTAGAGCTTTTTTAATATCCCCATTTTTCTTTTTCATCAGTAGTGATCAATCCCTTCTCACATGCTAATTGAAATTTTTGCTCTAAAGAGTTTGCAATAATCTTATTATTATCTATATAATCATGAATATCTTCTTTTTTCAATATTTCGGTTACTAATCCTCTTTTTCCATTTGTTAAGTTGACCAATCTTTGAGAAATAATACAAATTATGGTCTGCTTAATATCTTCTAGTGACAGGTTTAAATCTTTCAATCGATTAATTACACCTATAGAATTTTCTGCATGAATTGTACTTAATACTAAATGACCCGAAAAAGATGAGGTAATAACTTGACTCGCTGTTTTAAAATCTCTGATCTCACCGATTACCATTGCATCTGGATCACATCGTAAGATAGATTTTAAAGCATTATCATAATTTATTCCGGCTTTTTCATTCACTTGCATTTGTATTAAAGTTGGTATATTTTTCTCTACAGGGTCTTCTACAGTAATTACCTGTTTATCCCTATTAGCAAGTTCACTTGCTAGTTTATACATTGATGTTGATTTTCCGCTTCCTGTTGGTCCTGAAAATAGTATCAAACCATAGGCTCTTTTAGAAAGATCATTTATAAAGTTATTATCTTCCTCAAAGATACTGTAATCAACATCTTCTAATTCATTAATAAAAATCCTCACTACACATCCTTCATTAAGTTCACTTAACGGCAAGGTAGAAACGCGTAAAAAATAATCTTTTTCGTTATAGTAATAAACGAAACGACCACTTTGAGGTTCTTTATTTCTTGAAATATCTATGTTGGCATTAAATTTCAACAAAGATATAATCTGTTCAATCTCCCTATTGGTAAATTTTTCATATTTACTCAGGTGTCCATTCACTCTGAGTTGTATAAAGGAATCCCCTGATATATGTGGGTATATATGGATATCACTGGCTCTTTTTTCTATTGATTCGTTAATTATACGATTCATTAAAAGCTTTACATCAATAGTTACCACCCCATTTCCTAAAGAAAAGGAAAATATAGGCTAGGTATTACTACTTAGCCTATATTTAAAAACTATTAATTTAACTTACTACATTATAACTCTATAGCCTAAGTATTTGAGTCTGTTATAGATTTATATTTCTAGAAAAAGAATATCCCCTAAATCTTCTCAAAACTTCTTCTACTAATTTACAATCCTCACTATCAAGTGACTTAATCATATCAATTACTTCAAAGTGAGTATCTGCCAACTCATCTGGTTCCCCTTTTTCTGTTTTATACCCCACAAGTTCATCTATAGAAACGTTATATAGTTTCGCAATAGATACTAGTGTCGCTACATTAGGTTCGTTTCTACCGTATTCCCAGTTAGCATAAACACCATGAGATGATAACTCTAGTTTATCTGCTACAGTTGACATAGAGTAATTGTTCATTTTTCGAAGTTTTTTCAAGTTTTGTGCCAGTAATGTTCCTTTATTCTTCAAAGTAATCCTCCTTTCTCATCTATAACTATTATACCTTTTTTTTTATAAAAAATCAAATTAAATTATAAATTTTCGAACCTTTTTTTTATACTAATATAAAATACAGTTTGTAAATTATGTGTAATTTTTACAGAAATATTAGTATAAACTCTGATATGTCAACCTTGATAAAAAATAAAACAACGCTATAATTAGCGTTGTTTTCATTCTTTAAATAGGTTTTTCAACAGTTAATATTTTTATATTTTTTAATAAAGTTGTATAAACATAATTGGCTGCTATAAGTCCAGCTACTGATGGGCAAAATGCGTTAGAAGCAGGTGGTATCTTAGCTTTACGTATTTCAGAATCTTGTTTTCCAATTTTTTCTAAGTATTCTTTGTTAGCAATTGTTGGACTTTCTGTAGAAAATACTACAGGTACTTTTCCACGAACTCTCTCTTTCTTCAGTTTCGTTCTTATTACTTTTGCTAAAGGACAAACAGTAGTTTTACTAATATCTGCAATTTGAAATTTAGTTGGATCTATTTTATTCGCAGAACCCATTACACTAATTACTGGTATATTGTTAGCTAAACAATATTTTATTAAATGTATTTTAAAAGTTACTGTATCACAAGCATCTATCACGAAATCCAGTGGTTTCTCATAAAATATTGGATAAGTATCTTCTGTGTAGAAGTCTTGAATAGCTATAACTTCACATTCTGGATTAATAGCTAAAATTCTTTTTTTCATCTCTTCGACTTTACTGTGTCCTACTGTTTCTGTAGTAGCATGGATTTGTCTATTTACATTAGTAATATCAATATTATCTTTATCCATCAGTACTAAAGAACCAACTCCAGAACGAGCTAATGATTCAGCAGCAAATGATCCTACTCCTCCAACTCCTAGTATACCTACTCTTTTGTTTTTTAATATTTCTAAACCTTCAGTTCCTATTACTAATTCATTTCTTGAAAATTGATGTAACATTTTATTCTCCATATTCTTCTAAAATCAAATAATAAAAGACTGGAAATTATAATAACCAGTCTAAAAAAAACCAAAACGCCGTAGATTCTTACCTAAATTGGTCCTGATATAATCAGGTGGGTACGATAGCCTTACTTTCTAAAGTCTTCTCAGGGGAAGCATTTTATACTGATAAGCGATTTTCGTTCCCGTTCAAAAAGTGTTAGGCCCGAATGTGAGGTAAGTCATACAAGCGCTTTAGTTTTATATTTATATTTTACCACAGTTAAACTTGTAAAACAACCTCAAAATTTGTATAATCATGTGTTTGTTTTGTGTATTTTAATTCAAAACCTTATTAGTAAAAGGTTTCCATAAGATAAAAATATTTAAAATATTTTTCTAATATTAATTTATTTTAGACTTATTTTATTTAATGTATTTATTTTATTTTAAAAGTTTTTTCAGAAACTTTCCTGTATAACTTTCATTATTTTTTATTAGTTTTTCTGGAGTACATTCTGCTAGAATTGTTCCTCCTCCTACTCCACCTTCTGGACCAAGATCTATTAGGTGATCACAACATTTAATAACATCTAGATTATGTTCAATAACTACAACAGTATTCCCACCATCAACTAACTTATCAATTATTTTAATTAATCGACTAATATCATCAATATGTAAACCTGTTGTCGGTTCATCTAGAATATATAATGTTTTTCCAGTTGATTTCTTGTAAAGTTCACTCGCTAGTTTTACCCTTTGAGCTTCTCCCCCTGATAATGTTGTCGCACTTTGTCCTAATCGTATATAATCTAAACCGACATGAACAAGAGTTTCCAATTTATTTTTTATCTTTGGAATATTTTCGAAAAACTCATATGCTTCTTTTATCGTCATATCGAGTACATCACTTATACTCTTACCTTTATATTTAACTTCTAAAGTCTCTCTATTATATCGTTTTCCTTTACATACTTCACACGGTACGTAAACATCTGGTAAGAAGTGCATTTCTATTTTTAATATTCCATCACCACTACAAGCTTCACAACGGCCACCTTTAACATTAAAACTGAATCGTCCTTTTTTATATCCTCGTAATTTTGCTTCATTTGTACTAGCGTATAAATCTCGTATATCATCGAATACGCCAGTATAAGTTGCCGGATTACTTCGTGGAGTTCTTCCGATAGGACTTTGATCTATATCAATAATTTTATCAATATTACCATCAATTCCTTCTACCGATTTTACTACCGTTGTATCAATTTCTTCTTTATTAAGAACATTTTTTACAGAATTAAATAATATCTCATTAACTAGAGTTGATTTTCCACTTCCTGATACTCCTGTAACTCCAATGAATTTACCAAGTGGGAACTTCACATTAACGTCTTTCAAATTATTCTTTCTAGCTTTTTTAATGACTATATTTTCTCCATTACCTTTTCTTCTTTCAGTCGGCACTGGTATTTTTTTACGTCCTGATAAATATGCTCCAGTTATAGAATTTTCATTAGCCATAATTTCTTCTGGTGTTCCAACCGCTACTACTTGACCACCATGTTCACCAGCCTTAGGACCAATGTCAACAATATAGTCACAAGCCATCATTGTATCTTCATCATGTTCAACTACTAATACTGTATTCCCTAAATCTCTCATAGATAACATAGTATTAATTAGTTTTTCATTATCTCTTTGATGTAAACCAATTGACGGCTCATCTAGTATGTATGTAACTCCCATCAGTTTCGAACCAATTTGGGTCGCTAAGCGAATACGTTGAGCTTCTCCTCCTGACAATGTTCCTGAAGATCTATCTAATGTTAGATAATCTAGTCCTACATCATTTAAAAATTGTAATCTTGCTTTAATTTCTTTAAGTACTAATTTTGCGATAGCATAATCTTTTTCACTTAATTTTATATTTTGGAAAAATTCATAGCTATCTTTAATAGACATCTCACAAATTTCTGCGATGTTTTTTCCAGCAACGTAAACCGATAATATCTCCGGTTTTAAACGTTGACCTTTACAGCTACGACATGAATCCTCTTTAATATACTTAGCCATAGCTTCTCTCGTCGCTCTAGTCATTCCTGATTTGTAACGTCTAAGGATGTTATTCGCTACACCTTCAAAATATACTATGCGTGTACGCATAATACCTTCATCATTAATATACTTATGAGTAATTTCTTCTTGATCGTTTCCGTATAATATAATTTGTTGTTGTTCATTTTTCAAATCTTTAAACGGAGTATCCATATCTATTCCGAAGTGCTCACATGCGCATTTTATTAGACTTGGATAGTATGTAGATGTTGCATTATTATAAACTAAAATTGCACCTTCATTTATTGATAAATCTTTATCAATTATTTTATTAATATCAACGGTTTCATGCATTCCTAATCCATCACACTCAGGACATGCTCCTTGAGGATTGTTAAATGAAAAGATACGTGGTTCTAAATCACCTAATGTGAAATCACAATGTTTACAGCTATATTTTGTTGAAAATAACTGAGTAGTTTCTTCTTTCACATCATCTACTTCTACTAAATCATTGTTAGATAGATTTAATGATGTTTCTAACGAATCTGCTAAACGAGTTTCAATTCCTTCTTTGATTACTATTCTATCAATAATTACGCTAATAGAGTGTTTTTTATTTTTATCTAATTCTGGAAGATCACCCACTTCATATAGCTCTCCATCTATTTTGAATCGAATGTATCCGTCTTTAATTAATTTATCTATTAATTTTTTGTGTGTACCTTTTTTATCTTTTATGATAGGTGCCACGATTTGTATTCTGCTACGTTCTGGCATCTGCATAATCGCATCTACGATTTGACTTATTGAACTACTTTCTATCTTCTCATGATGATTTGGACAATAAATTTCTCCTATTCTTGCATAAAGCAAACGTAAGTAATCGTAGATCTCCGTTACTGTCGCAACTGTCGACCTTGGATTTTTCGATGTTGTTTTTTGATTTATTGATATAGCTGGTGATAAACCTTCTATAAGATCAACATCTGGTTTTTCTAAATTACCAAGGAATTGTCTCGCATAGGCGCTAAGACTTTCTACATATCTACGTTGTCCTTCTGCATATATAGTATCAAATGCAAGCGAACTTTTACCACTACCACTTAATCCAGTAATAACAACAAACTGATCACGTGGAATTTCTAAATCTATATTTTTTAGATTATTTTCTCTTGCTCCTTGTATTACTATTTTGTTTTTCTTTTGCATATATTACCTCAATGTTTCTATACAATCAAATTTTATTATTCATTGTAAAATCAATTTTGTGTCCTATTTTTTAGACTCATTTAATTTTACATTAACTCTCTTATTATAACATAAATATAAATGAATATTAAAAAAGAAAGTTTCAATGAAAATACAAAAATTTTGGAATAGTCTTTTAATCTTATAAATAGATATCAAAACATATTAAATTTATAATGAAAAAGATATGAAGCTCTTTTACTGATTTGTTCAATAAAAGAGCTTCATATCAAAAACGTTATTTTAATCCTTTAAAACTATCCATTTTTATTTTTTCCTTACTTATTCCAGCGGATTCTAGAAAATTTTTCATAGTCTCAACATCATCAGGTTTGCCTGATAAAAGATATATTGCTCTATTTCCATACTTATCTACTACCTTTTTAAGTTTATCTTGACTTTGTTCTATACTTCCACTAGTTTCATAAGTAAAATCTTGTCCTTTATTAGATAACTCTGTCAACTCTTTATTAAAGACCTTTACCCTATTATCTAAATGATTTAGTATAATCGAACGTTTAGAACTCCATTCTTTAATAATTGGTCTAATCGCTGCAATACCAACATCAGATGCAAAACACACAATAGGTTCTTGACCATTTACAACCTCTAAGTTTTTATCTAACCAACTAACGTCAACTTTTTCACCAATTTTTAAATTAGTTAGTTCTTGTTTAAACTTACTTCCACTATTTCGAGTCAAAAGAACAATCTCATTTTCATCTGGATTAGATGCAATAGTAAGCCAACGGTTATTTTCCTTTTTATCTTCAATATTAGGAACTGTAACTTTTATATATGAACCTGCATTCCAACTCATATTATTTGGCTTTTCAAATCGAAACACATAAAGATTATCACTTACATTATCTATTGATTTCACAGATATAGTTTGACTACGTCCAAGAAATACGAATATTCCAGACATTATTACTACCAGAATCGCCGCTATAATAAAAATAATAGTTAACATTTTTCTACCTCTTTTCATTTTCTTCCTCTTTCTTAAAATTATAGTTAATATGATGTAGCATAAGATACAGTAATATTACCCAAATTTGTAACTCTATTTAAAATACAATTTTTTATAATGAATATTTTCTAAAATTCATTCATTTTTGTTTTAAAAGATAGTGACTCATATATCGAAATTTCTTAAGAAACACGATTTTGTCGAGTCACTTGCCGCATTAGTTTATTAGATATCTAAAAGCATTTATAAAGCGAAAATAAATATCAATAAGCCACTATCTATGTGTTCTCATGTGAATTTAGAACTTTTGTTGCTCCCCATTAAATAATCCTTTTACAAAATAAATTGCTAATCTTTCTGTTGTTTCACTAACATTAGGAATATCTTTTTCCGTAACGTTCATATCTATATAGTTAAAAAGAGTATAAATTTTCAAAATCTCTTGAATCTTTTCTTGAGAATACCCTTCTGTTTGCAATCGATTAGTAAAATTTTCAACTAAAAATTTATAGAATTGATTAGATGCCTTACCTTCTTCTGATGAATAATAGTTGTGTAATTCACTAGAAATAGCAGGATTGTACCACTCTGATAAAATCTTATTAGTTGATATTAAACTTCTTGATTGACCAAAAAGTTGTTCTGTTAGCTTAACTACATCACCTTCCCAATCGATATTGTTTATCATCAGTTGTCGAATACGATTATTTTCTTCTATATAGGTATCTAAAAAAATTGTTTCTTTACTATCATAAAAGTTATAGAAAGAACCTACTGCCATTTTTGCATGTTTTGTTATTTCTGAAATTGACGTTGCTTTGTACCCTTTTTTAGAAAATACCTGATATGCCGCTTCTTTTAAAATCTTTTTTTTATCCATTATAATCACCTCTTGTTCAATGAATGAATTTTTATTTTTATTCATTCATATTTTATCAAATATCCACTTTAAAGTCAATAGTATAATACAATGTAAAATACTTCGTTCTTTAGAAACTATTGAGCTTTTATTAAAGAATTACTTAATTTGTCTATAAAAAAAATAGAGTTAGAGAAAAATTAATTCTCTATAACTCTATTTTTTTGTTACAAGTTTTTTTAAACATTACTTTGTTTTATGTTACGCTATATTATCCATATCATATAGTTTTCTATACTTATCATTTGTTGCGTATAGCTCACTATGAGCTCCATCCATTTCTATTTCTCCATCTTTAATGAAGATTATTCTATCCATATATTCGATAGAGTTTAAATGATGGGTAATCCAAACAATTGTTTTATCTTTACTAGATTCAAAAATTGTAGTTAATAATTCATGTTCAGTTTTTGGATCTAACCCTACAGTTGGCTCATCTAATAGTAGTAATTCATTATTTTGAATTATACTTCTAGCAAAAGCGATACGTTGACGTTCTCCACCTGAAAATCTACTTCCGGTTTCGAATACATTAGTATCTATTCCGTCTGGTAAACTTTGAAGCAATTTAGATAATTGTGCTTTTTCTAAACTATCATTAATTTTATTTTCAATTTCAGAATCTTCTATACCTGCATCTAAAAGAGCAAGTTTTAAATTTTCTCTAATAGTCATATCAAATAAATATGGTTTTTGGTTTAATAGTGAGATTTCTGTACCTAACATAGTTTCTGTTGGCTTTTTATCTAGTACAACTATTTCTCCTTTATAGTCAGTATATGTCCCAGTTAATAGTTTTACTAATGTAGATTTACCTACTCCACTTCTTCCCAATATCGCTACTTTCTCACCTTTCTTAATTGATAGTGATAAGTTGTTTAATATTGTTTTACCTTCCTCATATTCAAAAGATAAATTTTTGACATCAATAATATTACCATCAGAATTTTTCGCATCAGTTACTTCGATTTGTTCATCGTCTTCTTGATCGTAAAATTCTTTAACACGATTGATCGATACTTCGTAACCTGGTATATGAGCAACAGCTTCACTCGTCATTACAGCAACACTAAGAACAGATAATACCATCATACAAAATGATGCAATATATACATTTTCGATAACATTATTTATCGACATATTCCAACAGCTATAAATCATTAAGAATGCTGTAGCACCAGCAAGTAGGTTTACAAAGTTTTCTCTTAAGTGAACGAATGTTTTAATTTTTCTTTCACGTTTTAGCAGTTTTTCTTCTTTTACTTGATAATCATCCATAAATTCATTTACTTTATTAGAAGAAATCCAGTCACTTAATCCAAAAATTGCACTAGTAAAATCACGATATAAATTATATTTAGCTTCTTTCATAATTTGGAAGTTTTTTCGTGTGATTGTTAATGACACAAATGGAACTACAAATATTATAAATAATCCGAATAAAGATGCTAAGATTGCATAATTCATATCATATCCAAACATAACTGTAATAAATATTACATACAATACTAATGAGATTATACTTGGGAAGATTGTTTTTAAGTAAATATTTTGCATATTTTCAATATCTTCTGAAATAATACCAAGTAAATCTCCAGATTTATATTCTTTCTTAAGTTTTAATGCTTTAGGTTCTAAAATTCTGTACACTCTACTACGCATTTTTTCAATTATTCCTAATACTAAGTTATGACTTACTAATCTTTGAATATAAGCAAATGTTGATTGCGCTAGCGAGAAAGTTCTAGTTAATACAGTTGGAACTTGTAACATTAGGATATTTCCTATACGTAATGAAGCTTTACTAATTAAGAAGCCTGATACATACATTAACGCTGCTCCACTAATAACTGACATTAATCCTAAGAAGATTATTCCACTCATGACAGCTTTATTCTTTTTAAGTTCTTTTCTTACTATTGAATTATTTTTCACTATAGCTACCTCCTACTAGATTAGCTTTTAACTGATCAAATCGAGGTGAATTTTTAAATTCTACGACTTTCTCGAAATCACTAACCCTTCCTTGTTCTAGATTTAACACATAATCTACATTATTTAACCAGTGTAGTCTATGTGTAGCTATAATAACTGTTCTACCTTTAAATAACTCTAGCAGTTTTTCTTTAATTTCGAACTCTGTTTCAATATCCAGGTGACTAGTAGGCTCATCTAGAATAATTATTTCTCTATTACTTATTAAAGCTCTAGCAATTGCTATACGTTGTGCTTGTCCACCACTTAGCTCTTGTCCACCTTCACCAATGTTAGTATCGAATCCTTGTGGAAGAGTTGAAATAAATTTATCTAATCCTACTAATTTACTAATTTCTTTTAAGTACTCTTCACTAACATTTTCATCAGTATAGAATAAAATGTTATTACGAATTGTATCAGGGAATATATATGGAAACTGTGAAATATACGAAATATTATTTGACCAGTGTACATTTTTTAGGTTTGTAACTTCATCATTAATTAATATTTCACCTTCACTTTGTTCATTAAATCCAGATAATATTGAAATTAATGAAGTTTTACCACTCCCACTTTGTCCTACAAGACAAATTTTTTCACCTTTGTTTATAGATAAAGTTATATTATCAAGAATTTTCTTCTCGTCTTTTATTAAACCTATATTTTTTAGTTCAATACTATCCACACTCTCAATAGAAGATTTCTCAGATTTATTTTTCTCATTATCAATTATCATTCTATTAATATCTTCATAAGCCATTTGACCATCGAGTGTTGCGTGATAATCTGTTGCAGCTTGTTTCATCGGCAGGAAAAATTCAGGTGCTATTAATAACACCGTTAATGATGGCAATAGTACTGTACTACCATCTAATAATAATATCCCTAATCTAACCGCTAAAAGTGCAATTGCTATAGTTGTTAAGAAATCTAATGCGAAGCTATTTAAAAATGCCACACTTAGTGTTTTCATTGTACTTTGTCGATATTCTCTATTTTTCTTCTCCATTATCGGTAAGTAATTTTTACTTACTCCTAAGAATTTAAGTGTTTCCACTCCTCGAATTGTATCAATAAAGTTATTAGACAGAGCTCTATATTTTTTATACTGTCTATTTGCCATATCTCTAGCATTAATTCCTAGCAGTATCATAAAAATAACGATAACTGGGATTACAGATATAATCATTAATGCAGATACATAATCTGTATAAAATATAAAAATAACTACTAAGGTTGGTATGATTGCTCCACGAATTTGTTTGGATACATTCAATTCAAAATACTGTTTTACTTTTCCAATACCATCAATTGCTAAAGTTACTAATTTTCCTGATCCTTCTCTTGAAGTAAAATCAGGGCCTAAATCAAAATAACTTCTTAGAAGTTTTTTTCTAAGTTCTTTTTCGAACTTGATCGCATGGTTTTCTGTGAAATATTGTTGTAAATGTAAAAATACTATCCTAAATATAAAACCTATTAAAAAAAGAACACTATCTCTAACAACATTATCATAATTTTTATCAAATAACCCTACTATAGCTTTTGATAAAAAAGCAGCCTGTATAATTATACAAGCTGCTTCGAATATTGATAATATTAATAGTGTCAATGTAAGACTTTTTTTAACAGGAAGTTTTAATTTTGCTTCCTTTTTTTTCATTGACTAATACTCCAATTCATCTTCTTTAGTTAGTCGTTTTCTAAAAATAGAATATGACCAAACTTGGTATCCTAAAACGAATGGCAATAGGAATAATGCAACTATTGTCATAAGTCTTAGTGTGTATACTCCACTAGCAGCATCATAAATAAATAGTGACTGACTAACATCATTGCTGTTTATAATAGCACGTGGGAACATACCAGCGAAGACACTTAGAGTTAGGAACGCTAAAGTTCCAGATGTACTTAAGAATGCACCTAAGTCACGACCTTTAAAGTTTAAAACAAATGATAACACGAATAATGCTACCGCTACTAATGCTAATACTAAACCAACATAGTAGTTTGTTGTGAAAATATCTGTTTTAAATAATGCCCAAATTGCGAATACTAATGTTACTACTGCAGCGAATGGGAATAATAATGCTGATGTAGCACGAGCTGCATTTCTTAATTCTCCTGTAGTTTTAAGAGCTAAGAATTGTGCTCCGTGAACTAACATAAGAAGTAACATCATAATTCCACCAAGAATAGTAAATGGTGATAATAATCCTAAGAAACCGTCAACTAAGTTTTTCTTATCGTCTAGGTTTGCTCCTGTCATAAAGTTAGCTACTGCAACTCCCCATAATACTGGAGGAAGTAAGCTACCTACAAACATTGCTATATCGAATGATTTAATCCAAGCTCTATTATCTCCTAATTTACCTCTAAATTCAAATGATACGCCTCGTAGGATTAACGCTATAAGCATTAATACAAATGCAATGTAGTATCCACTGAATAATTTACCATACCAGATAGGAAACGCTGCGAACATTGCTCCACCACCTGTTAATAACCAAACTTCGTTTGCATCCCAGAAAGGACCAATTGTATTGAAGTAAACACGTTTATCTTCATCAGTTTTACCTAGTACTTGAGCTAGTACCCCAACTCCGAAGTCATATCCTTCTAACACGAAGAACCCTGTAAATAGTATTGTAATAAGTAAGAACCATATATTTGGTAAAGCTACTGACCAATCCATACTATGCTACCTCCTTCACAGTTGTTTCTTTTTTGTTCATTGTATATCTGAACGCTACAAATTGTGCAATACCTAAAATTGTGTATAGTACACAGAATACTAATAGTGAGAACAATACTGATGATGCTGAGTTTGGAGAAACTCCAGATTCAGTAGCCATCACTCCGAAGATTAAGAAAGGTTGACGACCCATCTCTGCCATAATCCAACCACAAGCAGTAGCAACTTCAGCTACTAGTAAAGTCCATGGCATAAGTTGTAAGAACCAACGTTTTTTAATTTCAGTTCTCTTGAATGCATATATAGTACCAAGTAACGACATTAAGATTAAGATACCAACTGAACCAGACATAACTCTAAATGAGTAATAAATTGTTGGTACGTCTGGTGTGTAATCGATGTGTTTTCCGACTACTGGATAGTATTTCTCATCCATTTCTTTTTGAAGAGTTTTCATACCTTTAAGGCTTCCTTCAAATTTATCATATGCTAAGAAACTTAACATACCTGGAACTTCAAGGTAATGTTCTGCTTTCTGTTGTTTTTGATCAATTGTTGCTAAAACTGAGAATGGTGCTGAATTTCCTGTATCTTCATACAGAGCCTCAGCAGCTGCAACTTTCATAGGATATTCTCTTACTAAGTATTGCATTTGAGAATGTCCAGTCCAAAACAATCCTAATGAACCGATTAAAGCAGCTACGATAGATACTTTAAATGCTTTTCTAAACACTGCAACTTCTTGTTTACGAACCATTTTCCAAGATGCAATACCTGCAATTGTAAATGCTCCTACAGTTAACGCCATTGTTACTACGTGAGGGAATTGGTTCCATAAATATGGGTTTTTAATGATTGCTAAGAAGTCAATCATCTCTGCTTTTTTACCAATTACGTTGTTCTCAACGTATTTAACACCAACTGGGTGTTGCATGAATGAGTTAGCTGATAAAATCCAGAACGCTGACATAAGTGTTCCGATACTTACTAACCAAATACACATTGCGTGTAATTTTTTGTTAATTTTCTCCCAAGAGAAAATCCAAATACCGATAAATGTAGACTCAAGATAGAATGCAAGTAATGCTTCTATCGCAAGTGAAGGTCCAAAAACATCCCCTACGAATGAAGAATATTCAGACCAGTTCATACCAAATTGGAACTCTTGTAGGATACCTGTAACAACCCCAACAGCGAAGTTAATTAGGAATAAGTGACCAAAGAACTTCGTAATTCTTTTGTAATGTTCATCGCCAGTTTTAACATAAATACTTTCAAAAATCGCGATTAAGAACACCATACCAATAGTAATCGGTACAAAGAAGAAGTGGAACACTGTTGTCGCTGCGAATTGTATCCTAGCAAGTAATAGTGGATCCAACATAGATATACCTCCTTTAAAAATATTAAATTATATTTAGTGCAAATATTTATATTATTATTGTATAACATAGTCTTTATTATAGCAAAACAAAAATGATAAAAAGTAGCACTTTTCCTACTTTTTACCATTTTTCGTTCACATTTTGTTCACAATTTACAATAAAATCAATATTATCGCTTTGTTATACTTTATATTTTTAAATTTTTTTCTTATTTTAATTGTGAGTTACTCCCAACATTAGACTTACGATTAATATTATTAAAACTAATATACAAATTCTTACGAATCTGAAATCTTTTTCTTCAATATAAACATAAAGCAATCCAAAGATTCTCAGTACTGGAGTTAATATTAACAAAAAGATACCAAACATTAAATACGAATGATAATTTAATGTAGTTAAACCTTTTAGCATTTCTGAAAAAGTATATCTTTCAATAGTCAGTACACCATCCACTCCATATATAAAGCTAAGCACTATACCTGTTATAATAAAGAATGAACTAATGAATACTCCAGTCTTTAAAATATTAGAAATAACGATATTTATATCTTTTTTCTTTTCCATATTAAAGCACCCCCACCCCTTTTAAGAACATATTAACTATAGTAAATAATAAAATTGGTAGGAATATATATCTTATATATTTTGCATCTAATCTTTGCATTACCTTTGCTCCAGTTCTAGAACCTATTAAAGTTCCTATAGCTATAGGAGCTGCGATTACTGGATTTATTGTTCCATTAAAGAAGTAAATTAAAGCACTTGCTGTTGCTGTAACACCCATCATAAAGTTACTCGTAGCTGTACTTACTTTTATAGGAAGTTTCATATAACTATCTAATGCAACAACTTTGAACGCTCCACTACCAATTCCAAGTAATCCACTAGCAAAACCTGCTCCAAACATTACTAGTGATCCTTGAGGAACATTAGTAACATTATATGCTACGGTTTTACCTGTCGCTTTATCATAATATGTTGAATTTAATTTATATCGATCAGCATATTTATCATTTTCTACCTTTTCTTCTTCTTTTTTCACCTTAGTTATTAATCCTGTTTTCTTCAGCATACCATAAAAAGAATTCAACAGAATTAACGAGAAAAAGATATATAGCAACTTTGAAGAAAATATTCCTGCCATAAGGGCTCCTACAACTCCTCCTACTGTAGTAAAAACTTCTAAAAGCATACCAACTCTCATATTACTTACATGATCTTTAACAAATGCTATTGCTGAACCACTACTCGTTGCAATTACCGCAATGATACTTGCACCTATTGCATATTTGATATCTATTCCAAATAAGATTGTTAATGCTGGTGTAATAATAATTCCACCACCAAGTCCTACTAAAGAGCCTAGAAATCCTGCTAAAACGGCTATTATTATAAATTGTATTATCTCAATCATAATTTCTCCTTCTAATCTTTAGAATATATTACTAATACATTTGAACTTACTTCCAACTCAATTGCTTTTTCATTAGCAAATTCGTTACTAGTTGCATTAGGACGATTTAAAGTCAAGACTAAATTTTCTACTTCATATTTAGAATTTTTTATAGACATCTTCGTATCCTCATAAATTGGAACTATTGAGAAATACTTATAGCCTTCAATTTTTTCAAAAATATTTTGTCCACTATGTGCTATAGTTATTATATTATTATCATCAATAATTTTTACTTTAACACTGTTATATTTTTCATTATTTAGAAGTAAAATATTTCCAAAGAAGTGATCAAGTCTTCTACCTGTTGCTCCGTATATATCTATTTCTTCTACTGAATCGAATAGTTCTAATATATTTTCTAAAGCAAAGTCCGCATCGGTTAAATCTTCACTATCCTTTACTCTAAAATACTTAGATTTTTGTTCAACTTCTTTTCTTTGTTCATAATTAATCGAATCAAAATCTCCGCAACTTAATAATGGATTTATACCCTTATCAAGTAAGTACAATGCTCCTCTATCTACTCCACACCATAAGTCAGATAAAGGTAATTCTTCTGGAAATATCCCACCTAACATTATGCTTATTTTTTTTGTATTCATTATTTTAACAACTCACCTAATGTTTTTTCTTTATCGCTTGCTCCAAATAAAAATGATCCACAAACTAATAAGTCTGCACCTTTATCTCTACAAGCTTTCGATGTTTCTACATTTATTCCACCATCTACTTCTATTAAGAAGTTATAATTTTTTTCTTCTCTTATCTTAGCTAATTCTTCAATTTTCTCAAGCATTTCTGGAATGAACTTCTGACCACCAAACCCTGGATTAACAGTCATAATTAGAACATAATCTACTTTTGGTAATAAGTATTTAATACTTTCAAATGGTGTTTGAGGATTTAATACTATACCAGCCTTTTTTCCATTATTCTTGATTACTTGTATTAATCTGTCTGCATGATTTGTAGCTTCTATATGAAAAGAAACCATATCGCAACCAACTTTACAAAATTGTTCTACATAATTTTCTGGATTAGCAATCATTAGATGACAATCAAAAACTTTGTCTGTTTTAGGTCGGATTGCTTCAATTATTGGAAATCCAAAAGAAATGTTAGGAACGAAATTCCCATCCATTACATCTATATGAAACATATCAATTCCTATATTTTCTAATTCTTTAATATCTCTTTCTAAATTAGCAAAATCTGCTGATAAAATTGAAGGTAAAATTTTCTTCATCTTATCTCTCCTTTATATATTTTCTTTTTTGATTTTGTTTTTCTGTAAATAAAACTTTATAATCTTCATAGCGACTTTCTAATATTTGTTTACTTTCTACCGCTTCTTTGACACCACATTGAATTTCCTCCATGTGATTACATGGTTTAAATTTACAATCATAGTCATGAAACTCTCTAAATAAGTATTGTAAATCTTCTTTTTCAATAAATGTAATATCAAGTGAAGAAAATCCTGGTGTATCTGCGATATAAAAATCATCAATTTGATAAAATTCCGTATGTCTAGTCGTGTGTCGTCCACGTCCTAAATGTTTCGAAATTTCTCCTGTTTCGATATCAAGGTGTTCTGCTAGTTTATTAATAAATGTAGATTTTCCTGCACCTGATTGACCAGATATCGCTACATACTTATTAGAAATAACTTCTTTTAATTTATCGATATCTTCTTCAGAATTCGTAAATACTTGATATCCTATTTCGTAATAATAATTCATTATTTCTTTCATCTTTTCTAGTTCATCATCTTTTAATAAATCTAACTTAGTAAAAATGATAATAATATCTACATCACTATTTTCATTTAAACAAATTGTTTTATTTAGTAGCTTACTTGAAAACTCAGGATCTTTAACAGATACTACAATAATACTATAATCTATATTCGCAACCTTAGGTCTTAGTAATTCATTTTTTCTTTCTAAAATTTCTACTACATATCCTGTATTATTATCACTCATTTGAATTTTTACATCATCACCTACTAATGGTGTGATATTCTCATTTCTGAAATTTCCTCGTGCACGACACGTAACGATTTCTCCAGAACAATTTACATAATAAAATCCACTAAGCGCTTTTAAAATTTTTCCTTCTTTTGTCATGTTCCTCCTATACCTTTTTGGTATTTTTTGTAACTATTTGTTTAGTTTCGCTTTTATATCTGCTTTAGTTTTTTCTGCTAGTCTTAACATTTCAATAGAGTGCTCTTCAGAAAGTTTTGTCATAGTGTCTCCTGACACCATTCTTGCTACTTCAGCAATCTTCTCTTCTTCTGATAGTTCTCTGATTACAGTTAATGTTCTCTTATCTATTATTTCTTTACTGATTAGTAAATTTGTATCTGCTAAGGCAGTAGTTTGAGGTAAGTGCGAAATACAAAGTACTTGCGAACCTACACCAAGTTGATACATTTTTTCAGCCATCCTTTGTGATACTCTTCCACTTACTCCAGTATCAATTTCATCAAATATTATCGAAGTAGCTTCTATACTTCTTGAGAAAATTATTTTCAGAGCTAACATTACCCTTGAAAGTTCCCCACCTGAAGCAACTTTAGATAAGGATTTTAAAGGTTCTCCTAAATTAGCACTAATTAGAATCTTAACCTCGTCTTTTCCTGTTGTTGAAAATTCTTTTTCTTTGAAATCGACTTTAATAGTACTCTTTTCCATGTATAAGAATTTCAACTCATCTTGAATAAGTTTTTCTAGTTTTAGCGCTGTCTCTTTTCTTATTGAACTTAATTCTTCAGCTAGAATCGTCAGTTCTTCTTCGATTTTTTTACTTTCCTCTAAGTAGTTTTCGAAGTTCTCTTCATAATTTTCCAGCTCATCTAATTCTTCTTTAATCGTTTCTGTAAAGGTAATAAGATCATTAAGTGGCTTAGAGTATTTTTTCTCTAATGTTTTTATCTTATCTAATCTAAAAATCAAACGATCTAATTTTTCTTCATCATATTCAATTACATCTGTATAACTAGAAACTTCATATTTTAAATCATCAAGAATATAATATAAATTTGTAATCTCTTCATATTTTTCTTCAAAGTTAGAATTATACCTACTTAACTCTCCTAGATTAGATCTAATTTCTGCAAGTTTTGATAATACTCCATACTCACCATCTATACCGTCTGTAATACTATGAGCAAGGGTATTTACCTTTTCGAAGTTCTCTAAGTAATCGATATCCTTTTCAAGATCTAAATCTTCATCTATTTTAAGTTTCATCTGACTTAATTCTTTATACTGGAATTTTAAGAAATCCACTTTCTGAAGAACATCACTTTCTTGTTGTTTTAAATTATCGATTTTTTCTTTGATTACTTGATATTCTTTAAATTTTTCTTTATATTTTAAATATACTGGTTGAATTTTTTCTCTATTAAATGAATCTACCAAGTTCAGGTGATTTTTTTCTACTAATAATACTTGGTTATCGTGTTGTTCATGAATATCTAATAAATGAGCAGCTACTTTTTTTAACGTAGATAGATTAACTATTGTTCCGTTAATTCTACATACACTCTTCCCACTGCTGTAAATATCACGACGAACTACAATAACCTCATCTTCAAGATCTAAATCAAGTTCATTAAAAATTTTCTTAACTTCTTTACTCTTAGGAAAATCAAATACACCTTCAACACTCGCCTTCTCTTCACCATAACGAATATAAGACGTCGATGTTCTTTGACCAGACAGTTGTGAAATTGCCGCTAGAATCATTGATTTCCCTGCACCAGTTTCTCCACTTAAGACAGTTAAACCATTTTTAAGTTCTATAGTAGCTTTTTCAATTATTCCAAATTGCTTAATATTTAACTGAATTAACATCTGTTCCTCCTCTATTTAAAGTGATTATGAGCATTATTTACAATATGCTCTATATTGATTTTACTATTTTCCACTTCTTTATCTGCATTATATTTTAGAAGCATTAAGAATTCAATATTCCCTTCTCCACCTGTTATTGGAGAATAAGATAGATTTGTCATACTAAATCCAACACTATTTGCTAATAGCAATACTTTTTCTACGACTTCTAATTGAACTTTTTTATCTCGAACAATTCCACCTTTTCCTACCTTATCTTTTCCAGCTTCAAATTGAGGTTTTACAAGTGCACAGACTTCTCCACCATCTTTTATTATTTCAGCAAGATTTGGGAGTATTAATGATAGTGAAATAAATGAAACATCAATTGAAGCAATATCAATTTCATAGACATCAAAATCTTCTTTAACGGAATGTCTGAAGTTAGTTTGTTCCATTACTTTTACACGTTCATCATTGCGTAGTTTCCACACAAGTTGATTAGTACCAACATCTAGCGCATATACAAATTTCGCTCCGTTTTGTAACGCACAGTCTGTGAATCCTCCAGTTGATGAACCAATATCGATCATTACTTTGTCTTTAACATCAAAGTTCAACTCATTAATCGCTTTTTCTAGTTTAAGTCCTCCACGACTTACATAAGGCATCTGTTTACCTTTAATTCTAAGTTCCGCAGTTGATTCAACCTTCTCCCCTGCTTTATCAATTCTAATATTATCATTATAAACTATACCAGCCATAATAGCTCGTTTTGCTTTTTCTCTTGATTCAAATAATCCTTGACTTACGCAAAGGACATCTGCTCTTTCTTTTGCCATAGTTACCTCTTTTTTATTTGCTAAGTGTGCATTTCAAAATAAATATTAATTTTAAAATTTACACAGTCTTTCCTTTTAATTTTATCATATTAATCGTATTTTATCTATGAGAATGGTACGTTTATATATACTTTATACCTAAATTTAAATAATATTCCACTTATTTTTGTGTGTTTATTTTATAGTCTAATAAAAATAAGAGCAACCTAAGGAAAATTTTCCTATTAGGTCGCCCTTTGTATTAATATTCTATTTTACTTTTTTTATGTTCCAAATATCTTTAGCATATTCAGCTACAGATCTATCTGCAGAGAAGATACCAGCATTAGCAGTATTTACTAAACTCATTTGTCCCCATTTTTCTTTATCTTGGTAAGTTTCGGCAACTTTTTCTTGAGCTGTAATATAACTTTCAAAGTCAGCTAGACACATATAGTTATCTTGAGTTAATAAGTAGTCTACGATAAAGTTGAAGTTCATACCACCTACAGTCATAGTTCTAATGAAATCTAATGTTTCTTTAATTTTTACTGAATTATTGTAGTATTCCCAAGGTTTATATCCATGAGCATATAACGCATCTACTTCTGGAGTTTCTAAACCGAAGATGAAGATATTGTCATCTCCTACTGCTTCATGAATCTCTACATTAGCTCCATCAAGTGTTCCTAATGTTAAAGCTCCATTTAGCATTAGTTTCATATTTCCTGTTCCACTTGCCTCTTTTCCAGCTTGTGAAATTTGTTCACTAATATCAGCCGCTGGAATTATTTTTTCCGCTAGTGTTACTTTGTAATCTGGTAAAAATACAACTTTTATGTATTTACGCACTAATTCATCGCATTCAATCATTTGAGAGATTGAGTGGATAAATTTAATAATATTTTTAGCCATTTGGTATCCTGACGATGCTTTTGCAGCAAAAATAAATGTTCTTGGTACTGGACGTAATCCATTATATTTAATCTCTCTATATAAGTATACGATGTGTAATGCATTCAGTAATTGACGTTTATATTCATGAAGTCTCTTAACTTGTACATCAAAGATAGACTCTGGATTTACAGTTATACCTGTTGTATTTTGAATGTAAGTAGCCAGTTGTTCTTTTTTAATTTTTTTAATTTCTAGAAGTTTAGCAACAACTTTTTTATCATTTTTATAATCATTTAATTTACTGATTTTAGATAAATCTTTAACGAAGTCATCACCGATTAATTCTTTCAGATATGATGCTAACTCCGGATTCGCTTGTCCTAACCATCTACGGTGAGCAATACCATTAGTTACATTTCCGAATTTAGTTGGATACAATTCGTTAAATGCTCTAAATGTTGATTCAACAAGAATGTCACTATGTAATTTCGATACTCCATTAACATTATGACTTCCTACTATTGATAAGTTAGCCATTCTTATTTGATTATCATAAATAATCGCTGTTTCTGCTAATGTATAATCTTTACCTTGATCAATTACCCCTTGACAGAATCGTTTATTAATTTCTTCAATAATTGAGTAAATACGTGGTAATAATGGTTTAAATAAATCTACTGACCATTTTTCTAACGCTTCCGCCATAATTGTGTGGTTAGTATATGCGAAAGTTTTAGTTGTAATTTTCCATGCTTTGTCCCAAGAATATCCGTATTCATCTAATAATAATCTCATTAATTCTGGAACTCCCATTGCTGGGTGAGTATCATTAATATGTAATGCAACGTGTTCACTTAAGTTTTCTAATGTTCCGAATTCATTATAATGATTTTTAACTAATTGTTGTAATGAAGCACTAATAAAGAAGTATTGTTGTTTAATACGTAATTCTTTACCTTCATTTGTGCTATCTGCTGGATATAATAATTTAGAGATTGATGAAGCTATTGCTTCTGCTTCTGAAGATTTTGAATATTCTCCGCGTTCAAACAGTTTCATATTAAATCCAGTTTTTGCTTTTGCTTCCCATAAACGTAATGTATTTACAGTTTTTGTTTTATATCCTGAAATTAATAAATCATATGGTTCAGCTTGAATTGAAGTATAATCTTTGTGTTCTACAGTGAATCCTTTTTCTGTCATTTTTTCTTCAACATGCCCATAGAACCTAACCTCAATTTCCTCGTCATTTCTATAAACAAGGCCATATTTCCCTAGGTCTAGCCAATAATCAGGAAACTCCTGTTGCCAACCATTGTTAATAACCTGCTTGAATATTCCATATTCATAAAGAATAGAAAAACCTGTTACTGGATAGTCACTACTAGTTAAAGCATCTAAATAACATGAAGCAAGACGTCCAAGACCACCATTCCCTAAACCTGGATCTGGTTCGATATCATAAATTTCATCTAAATCGAAGTTATTGTCAGAAAGATATTCTTTGATTTCTTTTTCTACTCCAAGATTAAATAAATTGTTTCTTAAAGTTCTACCTACAAGAAACTCCATTGACATGTAGTAAGCACGTTTTTGCTTTGTTTTCTTTAATTCTTGTTCATACGCAAATTTTTTCTCAGATAATTTTTCTCTAACAGTGCTCATTAACGCTTCATAAACTTGACGTTTACTCGCTGTTTTTATTGTGATCCCAAATTGTCTTTTTAAATATTTTTCTATTCTGTGTTCTAACTCTTGTTGTTTCATTAATCTCTCCTATAATCCATCTCGTTAGACGATTTCACTGTACATATTTATATATTGTAGTGCTGATTTTTTCCAACTTACATCTTGTTGAATTGCATTCTTCATAATTTTATTCCAAATATGACGTTCTTGATAATAACAATACGTTGCTCTATAAACCGCATCTAACATATCATATGCATCGAAACTTTCAAATGTAAATCCTGTTCCTGTTTTTCCATCGAATGGTTCAACTGTATCTCTTAACCCACCAACTCTGTGAACAATCGGTATAGTAGCGTATCTCATTGAAATAAGTTGAGATAAACCACATGGTTCAGTTTTAGATGGCATCAAGAACATATCACAAGAGCTATATACTTTTGATGATACTTCTGATGAGAACATAATTAAACTTCTTACTTTATCATGACGACGATATTCTAACGAACGAAGTGCATCTTCATAATGACGATCACCTGTTCCTAAAATCACAAGTTGAGCACCTGTTTTTAAGATTTCATCAGCTACATGAAGAACTAAGTCAATTCCTTTTTGGTGAGTTAATCTAGTAACCATTCCAATCATAGGGATATTTTCATTTACTTCTAACGCTAAATCTTCTTGGAATTTTAATTTGTTCTCTACTTTATTTTTTAATGTTTTAACATCAAAGTTCTTATAAATGTTTTTATCAGTTTTTGAATTAAACTTATCAATATCCAAACCATTAATTATGCCGTGAAGTTTTCCTTGCTCTATTCTTAGTATATCATCTAAACCATATGAGAAATATGGATCTAATATTTCATGTGCATAAGTTTCACTTACCGTATTTATTCTATCAGCCAATTGAATAGCACCTTTCAATAGGTTTAAATCACCTTTGTATATAAGAGCATCAAAATATTTATTATCTAATCCAAAAAGATTACCCATTTCATAAGGATTGAACTTTCCTTGGAATTCAATATTATGGATAGATATTACACTTTTAATATTTTGATAAAAACCTTCTCCTCTTGACTTAATATCATCTAAGTAAATTACAGATAAAGCTGCATGCCAGTCATTAGCATTAACTATATCTGGTTTATAATCAATATGAGGTAATATTTCTAATGCAGCTTTTGAAAAGAATGCAAATCTTTCACCATCATCATCTTGACCATATACACTATCTCTATTAAAATATTGTTCGTTATCGATAAAATAATAAGTTACTCCATTTACTTGCGTTTCAAAAATTCCACAATAAACTGTTCTCCATCCTAAATTAATAAATATATGTTGTTTATATTTTAAATCATACTTTTGTCTATCTATTGAAGAATACAAAGGCAGTACTACCCTTGCTTCTACATTTTCATCTTGAAGTGCTTTAGGTAATGATCCTATAACATCTCCTAGTCCTCCAACCTTTACAAATGGTGCCGCTTCAGCTGCCACGAATAATATTTTCATTATTGTTCTCCTTATTCGTTATTTATTTCATACTAAAAGGGTTAGTTTTAGATGTAGTCTATCTGTTTATTATACTCCTTTTCCTTCCGAAAATCGAAGGTTTTACAAATATCTCCCATATTTTATTCTAACCCATATTTTTATTATACTACTTTATTTTTTTCTACAATAACTTGACAATTTTCAGCTCCTTTTAATTCCACTCTTTCGGAAACAGTAGCCGACTTATCTAAAATTACATAATCTAAGTAAGCTGATTTTTTAATAACACTATTAGGCATTATAATAGAATTTTTAATAACTGCACCTTCTTCTATTACAACGTCCCTAAATAAAATACTGTTTTCAACTATACCATTAATTTCACAACCATCACCTAGAATAGAATTTTTCACGATTGCACCTTCTCCATAAGTAGTTGGTACACTATCTTGTACTCTAGTTAAAATATCAGTACCTGATAAGAATAATTCATTCATCTTATTAGGATCTAATAAATCTCTATTAAAGTCATAAAACTCTTGAACACTATTAATTGTTCTTGTATAATTCTTGATTTCATATCCATAAACATTTAATCTATGGAAATTCTTAGTAATATAATCTAACAATAAATCCTGCCATCCATATGTCATCCCTTTTTTAACAAGTTCTTTAAACATCTCTTTAGACATTATGTAAATTTTAACTTGCGTAGGGCACACTTGATCATATCCATCATAATGATATAAACTATCATATACTCTATCTTTTTCATCAAAAATAATTTGTGATTCACGTTGTTGAGGTTTTCTATACGTATAAGCTAATGTAATATCAGCATTTGTAGATTTATGATATTTAAGCATTTCTTTAAAATCGATATTTCCAACAATATTTCCATCTGCCAATATACAATATTCTTCTAATAAAGTATCTGCATATTTTGCCGCATCTCCCAATGCTTCGATTTTATTTTGTGCAACTCTATTTGATTGATGGTTTGACATCGGTGTTATAAATTTCAACCCACTATTTTTTCTGTTTAGATCCCAGTCTTTCCCCCAACTTAAGTGATCCATTAATGACTTATAATGGTGATTTGTCACTACTGCTATATTAGATATCTCAGCTTTAACTAAAGAAGATAACATGAAATCAATCATTCTATATCTTGACGCAACCGCTAAAGATGCTAGTGTTCTATTTCTTACTAATCCTTGCAGATCATCGTTACGATAGTTATCCGCAAATAAAATACAAAACGCTCTTACCATATTATTTTCCCTCTACTTTCCTATTCTCATTTACAACTTCATCCCTACCGATTACTGTTATTTGTTCTTTTCCTAGAACAATTTCTCTATTACCTACTTCTACATTTTCTTTAACTACTGAACCTTCTGAAATAATTGAATTATAGACTTTAGCTCCTTTTTCAATAACTGCACCTTTCATGATGATACTTCCCACTACTTCAGCACCTTCTTCGATTCTAACTCCTGAAGAAATTATAGATTCTGAAATAGTTCCATATACAGTAGTCCCATCTGAAATCATAGAATTTCTAACATTAGCACTATGTCCTAAATATTGAGGCATAGCACCTTCATGTCGATAATAAATTCTCCATAATTTATCATCAATATTAAAGTTTTCTTTATTTTTTATTAGATCCATATTTGCTTCCCATAAGCTCTCAATTGTACCTACATCTTTCCAGTAACCATAGAATGGATAAGCATAGATATTTTTTCCTTCGTTCAACATCATTGGGATAATATTTTTACCGAAGTCTTTTTCACTATCTGGGTTTTCTTCGTCACGAATTAAATATTCTCTTAATTGTTGCCAACTGAAAATATAGATTCCCATCGATGCCTTAGTTGAGATTGGATTTTCTGGTTTCTCTAAAAATTCAGTTACTTTAAGATCAAAGTTTGTGTTCAATATTCCAAAACGACTAGCCTCTTCAATTGGAACATTAATGTGTGCGATTGTTAAATCTGCTCCTTTTTCTTTGTGGAAATCTAACATTTCTTTATAGTTCATTTTATAAATGTGATCTCCTGATAAAATAAGAACATATTCTGGGTTATATTGCTCTATATATTTAATATTTTGATATATTGCATTAGCAGTTCCTTTATACCATTCTCCAGTTTTTCCTGCAGTATAAGGTGGTAGAATAGATAACCCTCCATCCATTCTATCTAAATCCCATGGTTGACCATTCCCCATGTATGAGTTAAGTTCCAAAGGCATAAATTGTGTTAGTACTCCTACAGTTGAAATTCCAGAGTTCGCACAATTAGAAAGTGGAAAATCTATAATTCTATATTTTCCTCCAAAAGGTACAGCCGGTTTAGCCATATCTTTTGTTAATACTTGTAATCTTGTACCTTGTCCTCCCGCTAGTAGCATTGCTACAACTTCTTTTTTTCGTGCCATTAAGTTGACCCCCTTCTTCAAAACTTGTTTATTTCTTTTCTATATACATTGTCGCATAAGGCGGAATGTTTAAACTCAACGTATATTTAAATTCATTTTTTTCTTTATTAATTGTTTTAAGATTTCTATTTGATACTGCGATACCATCGTATTTTTTAGCATCAGAATTCAACACAATCTTGTAACTTCCCCAAGTATCTACCCCAATTTCATAATTTTTCAATACTTGATTTGAGAAATTACTAACCACTAAGACTTCTTTACCTGATCTATCTTTACGAGAAAAAGCAAAAACATTGTTATTATTATCATCTACAACATGCCATCTAAAGCCATCCCAATCACTGTCGTTTTCCCATAGTGCTGGCTTAGTTTTATAATACTTATTAAGTTCTTTTACATATCTATGTGTAAATACATGCTTAGGATATAACATTAATAACCAATCAAGTTCTCTTTCTTCATCCCATTCGATAAATTGAGCAATATCAATTCCCATAAATGCTAATTTTTTCCCTGGATGTGCATACATATACCCTAAAAATGCTTTTAAGTTTGCGAATTTATCCTCGTATGGAACAGGACTCTTATCTAAAAGAGATTTTTTCCCATGTACTACTTCATCATGTGAGATTGGAAGAATGAAATTTTCAGAGAATGCATAATGCATTGAAAATGTAAATTTGTTGTGTACTCCTTTTCTAAAGAAAGGATCTGTTTCTAAATAATCAAGACTATCATTCATCCATCCCATATTCCATTTGAAGTCAAATCCTAAACCACCATGTTCAACAGCAGCAGTTACTTTTGGATAGCTCGTTGATTCTTCTGCTATCATACTTACACCTGGATAATTTTCTTTTACGTATAAGTTAAGATTTTTTATAAAATCTATTGCTTCTAGATTTTCAAATCCACCGTAAATATTTCTAGCACATTTGTCTTCATCTCGGCAATAATTTAAAAATAACATAGAACTAACCGCATCGACTCTTATTCCGTCTATGTGGTAATCTTCAATCCATGATACTGCACTTGATGTTAAAAATGACTTAACTTCATTACGTCCATAATCAAACACCCTAGTACCCCAACCTTCGTGCTCCATTTTTCTCGTATCAGAATATTCATAACATGGTGTTCCATCAAATTCATATAATCCATGAGCATCCTTTGTAAAATGTCCAGGAACCCAATCTAGTATTACCCCAATATTATTTTGGTGACAAATATCAACAAAATACATAAAATCTTCCGGTGTTCCATATCTTGAAGTTGGTGAAAAATACCCTGTAGCTTGATATCCCCATGATTTATCATATGGATACTCTGTGACTGGTAATAACTCAACATGAGTGTAATTCATTTCTTTTACATATTCTACCAGTCTATGTGCTAATTCCCTATAACTTAGTTCTTTTCCCTCTTCGTTGTGTTTCCAAGATCCAAGATGTACTTCATAAATATTCATAGGCTGATGATAAGGTACCGTCCTATTATCCATCCACTTTTTATCTTTCCATTTATATTCTGGTAAAGTATAAACTTTTGATGCTGTTAACGGTCTAGTTTCAGCATGCTTAGCATATGGATCAGCCTTCCATAACTCAACCCCACTATGTGTAACAATTACATATTTATAAGCATCAAACTCACAAACACCAGGAACTTTAATTTCATAAATTCCTCTATCATTTATTTTTTTCATTTCATATGTATATGGATACCAAGAACAAAACTCACCTGTAACAAAAACTCTTTTCGCGTTTGGAGCCCATACTCTAAAAGTACAAGAATCCCCACCTAAAAACGATCCTAAAAATTTATGGCTATGGTAATTAGTTCCTTCATGGAATAAATATTCGGCCATATTATTATTCACTAAATACCCCCTCCTCTACAAAAGTAAACGTTTTCTTTTGGTTTTAAAAAAATTTAATTTTATAAAAATTTCATAAAAAATAGTTTAAATTAACACTAATTTTTTCTTTATTTTTTATACCTATAGTATAACATATGAAAGCTTTTATGTAAATGTTTTCTTTGCTATTTTCTTACAAATTATTATCTCGAATTTAATGCTTTAATACTAATAAAATTCTATTTTTTTAAATATTAACATTTACTTTTAAAAATATTTGTATTAAAATTAAGTAGATTATTTTTGTAAAACAAATTGATAATGAAAATTTTATGTTTCGGAGAAGAAAAAATGATTAAATTTAATCCTATAAAAAATAAATTTCCTAAAGGAGCAATAAATAATATAGAATCTTTCCACTTTGAGGTATTAATTAAAGATGATTTCTATTTCAATGATTTCAAAATTATTATAAAAAATGAGTTTACAGGTGATATTATATCTAAAAGTCTGAAATTTAAAGAAAAGTCTGAAAATAATTATTCCAAATATTTCGTAGAATTTGAACCTTTTAATATCGGCCTATACTTTTATCATTTTGAAGTTCACTTTGATAGTTTTTACGTATATTTAAAAAATGATAGATTAAATGCTAAACTTGTTAATAGTAATGATGAACTACCTGACTGGCAACTTACTGTTTATGATTCAAACTTTACAACACCAGATTGGTACAAAGGTTCAATTATGTATCAGATTTTCCCTGATAGATTTAAACGAAGTGATAAATATACCGCTACAATCGCAAAAAATGAAAATTTAAGAATTAGACATGAAAATTGGGACAGTATTCCACACTCATCTATTACTCATAAAAATTATGGTGCAAAAGATTTCCTAATGGGAAATCTACTTGGAATAGAGGAAGAAAAAGATTACTTTAAGAAATTAAATATAGAGAGTATTTATTTAAATCCTATTGTTGAAAGTCCTGAGAATCACCGATACTCTACTGCTGATTATTTTAATGTTGATCCGTATTTTGGAACTAATGAGCAATTCGAAAATTTCTGTAAAGATTTCAAAAAAGATAATATTAAAATTATTCTAGATGGTGTTTTTAGCCACACAGGTTCTGACAGTATTTATTTCAATCGATATAATAATTATGACAGTATTGGTGCTTATAACTCTCAAAATTCACCATACTATTCTTGGTTTAATTTTATTAATTTCCCTAACGAATATCACTCTTGGTGGGGATTTGACAATTTACCTACAGTTGTAAAAGAAAACAAAGAATATAGTGATTTCATCAATAATAAAGATACTGGTGTTATTAACTTTTGGCAAAAATTAGGAATTGCTGGTTGGAGACTTGATGTTGCTGATGAATTTCCTGATGAATTCTTAGATAGAATTCGTGAAAGTGCAAAATACTATGATAAAGATTCCCTAATTATTGGAGAAGTTTGGGAAGATGCAACTAATAAAATTTCTTACAATACACGACGACGATATTTCTTAGGTGATCAACTAGATAGTGTAATGAACTATCCATGGAAAAATGCTATTATTAATTTCGTAAAATATAAAAATGCAGATGATTTTACCCTTGAAATACTAAAATTGGTAGAAAACTATCCTCGTCCTGCCCTTGATGCGGTGATGAACTTACTTGGAAGTCATGATACTGAGCGTGTTCTTACAATGTTAGCATTTGATAATCCAGAAGATATACCTGTTCATGAACGACCAACATATAAAATGTCAAAAGAACAATATTACGAAGCAAAAAATCTATTGAAATTTGCTAGTTTTATACAATTTACATTACCTGGTGTTCCTTGTATTTACTATGGTGATGAAATTGGAATGTATGGATTTAGAGATCCATATAACCGACTAGGATTTTCTCATAATAATAAAGACGAAGATTTACTAAATCATTATATCGAATTGTCAAAATTTAGAAATGAAAATAAAAATGATTTTATTACAAATTTTGAATTTATTTATACTAATGAAAAATGTGTTGCTTACAAACGTAATCACATTCTTTGTATAATAAACTTAGATTCTAAGGCTCACTTTATCGAAGATTATTCTGGTGAAAAAATATTTGGAAACAATGAAATATATCCAACACCATTTGGGACAGTAGTAGCTCCTAACAGTTATGTTGCAATAAAAATTAAATAAAATAAGGGATCGACCCAAAAGTATTAGATTTAAAAAATAGTTTACATAAATACTCTTAGACGTAGTTGTTTATTAATATCTAAATTCGCTTCATAAAAACTTTTTAGATATCTAATAAAATGTAGGGAGGGACTCGACAAAATCTTGTTTCTTAAGAAATCACGATTTTGTTAAGTCACTCCCTCTTCGTTTTACATCCTTATTTAGGATTATATATACTTGGGAGTACGTAAAAATAGACACTAAGACTGATTCAATCTTAGTGTCATTTTTATATTATCCAGAGTTTCTAAGTCCAGTAGCAACTCCATTAATTGTTATATGAATTGTATTAATTTGAGATTCTGGTAACTTACCTTCTCTAGAACGTTTGATTAATTCTACCTGAAGTAAATTCAAAGTATTAAAGTATTGTAACCTATTTTCTAAACTTCGAGTTAAGTATGTATTATCTTCTAGAAACTCTTTATGTTCTGAGATTTCTAGTACTACTTGTTTAGTTAAGTTCCATTCTCTTAAAATTTCTTCATATACATTTTTAGTTTTTTCATCATTACAAAGATTTGCATATTCTTTTGCAATATCCATGTCTGATTTCGACATAACCATATCAACATTTGATAGTAATGATGTGAAGAATGGCCAGTTTTTGTACATTTTACGTAATTTTTCAATATTCTCTTTATCTTTATTAATGTAATTTGAGAACGCTGTTCCTACTCCATACCAACCTGGAAGCATGATTCTACTTTGCGACCATGAGAATACCCAAGGAATGGCTCTTAAGCCACCGATATCCGTAATTTTTTTACGTGACGCTGGACGCGATCCAATATTTAAACTTGAGATCTCTTTAATCGGTGTTGCTTCGAAGAAATAATTGTAAAAGTTTGGATTTTCAAATACTAACTCACGGTATTTATTATAACTATCATCAACAATTTCATCCATAATGATTTGAATTTCTGGAATATCTCTTATGTCAGTATTCACTTTATCAGCATTCATTCTTTGAATTACAGCAGAGAATAGTGCTTCTAGATTATAATAAGCTGCATCACTATTTCCATATTTAGCTGCAATGATTTCACCTTGTTCAGTAAGGCGGATTCTATCTTGAACACTTCCTAAAGGTTGTGAAATAATCGCATCATAACTTGGTCCTCCACCTCGACCTACAGTACCACCTCGACCGTGGAAGAATGTAACTTTGATATTGTGTTTCTCACCAAGTGATGAAAGTTCTTGTTGTGCTTTGTATAATGACCATCCAGATGATAAATATCCACCATCTTTATTACTATCTGAGTATCCTAACATTATCTCTTGGTATCGACCATTGTCACTCACCCATTTTTTCACTATATCTAAGCTTAAGTATTTATCCATAACTTCATATGAATTTTCTAAGTCTTCAATAGTTTCAAATAATGGTACGAGTTGTAATCTAGCAAAATCATTACCTACTAAGCCAACTTCTTTTAGCATAATTGCTAGTTCTAATAAATCTGATACACTAGTTGTATGAGATATAATGTTTTGTTTAATAACATTGTCTCCAAGTTTATCTTTTAATTTTCTAGCTGTTCTAAAGATAGCAAGCTCTTTTTTTAATTCCTCTGATTGTTTATCTACATCATTAATACTTAGAGGACGTGGATCTTCTTTTAATTGTTTTAATAACAATTTACATTTTTCATCTTCACTTAGAGAACTATAATCTTTTTCAATATTTGCACTTCTTAATAATTCCGCTACAGAAGCTTCATATACACTTGAATCTTGACGCATATCTATACTTGCTAAGTAAAATCCAAAGATTTTCACAACATTAAGTAATTCCTCAAATTCTCCAGTGATTAATATTTCACCTTTATTTTCTAATAAAGATGTTTTTATTACTTCTAAATCTCTAATAAATTCTAATGATGTTAAGTATTTTTCTCCTATTTCCTTATCATTAAGTAAGAATTCTTTAGTATTTTCAAGTTTTTCTTTAATATAAAATATTGCTCTTCTATATGGTTCTTTTTCTCTATATACTGATGAATCATTAGAACGGTTAGCTAATTCTTCTAATTCTTTGCTTTCTTGAATATATTGAGTCGACATTGAGAAAGTTCTGTATAGACTTTCTAGTTTATCTAAATAGTAATTTGAAATAAGTTCACACTGCTTCATAGCTGATAAATTAAGTGTTTCAGCAGTTACAAAAGGATTTCCATCACGGTCTCCTCCAATCCACATTCCCATAGTTATTGGAGTTTCATTTTTTAAATCTATATTGTGTTCTTCTAATAACAACTTATACTCAGTCATTAATTTCCCAATAGCTTTTATGAAAGATAGATTATAGTATTCTAGCACATTAGTAATCTCATTTGCTACTTTTAGTTTTTTCTCACGAATAATATCACTTTGAATTAATATTTCAATATGTTTTTGAATTGAATTTTTCCATTTTCTTTCGTTGATTAGGCCATTTTTTACATCTCTATGTTTTCTCAATAATGAGTGTAATTTCTCAGTTAAATCAAGAATTGTCTTACGTTGAACCTGTGTAGGGTGCGCTGTTAACACAGGTACAACATTAATATTGTCTAAAATATTTTTATCTTTAATATTTTTAATTGAATCAGATAACTTACCTATATAAGACTCACCTGAATTATTTTTATAGTTTACCTCGTAAGCTAAGTCAACATCTTCGGCAATATTTATTAAAAGAGGTAACACTGAAAAGAAATTTGCGACAATTTCCATTTCCTCTTGTGTTAAATCTTTAATAATAAGATTTAATTTTTCATAATTTTTCTGATCTGCTAATGATTTCAATTCTACTATCTTTTGAAAAGTTTCTTCTGAAATTAATTTTTGAGTTGCTTTCAATAACATTTCAGTAAGAATCTGAATCTCCTCTTGGATAATATTTTCATTTACATTGCTTTCTAGTCTTGTTTTTTGCATCTAGTTACTCCTTGATAAGATTTTTACTAATAAAGTTTATTTTATCAGTTTTAACTACATATTCCATTATAAAACTTTTTTAGAAATAACACAATGAATTTTGACCATTTTTTTCATTTTCTCATGTATTTTACTAACTTTTTTTGTTTTTTTAATTTTATTGTTCTTATTTTGTTTTATCAAATAATGTTTTATATTATCTCTAAAAATTCTAATAATATTCTAATATTCATATGATTTATCATTCTAACAACTAAAAGATTAAATCAGTAGTTGTTAATTTCTATACATAAAAAATCGAGGAATATGAAAGTAAAATTTTATCAATCTTAGTCTCAATAATTTCCTCGATTTATATTTTATTATTCTTCTTCGTAAATTTCTTCTTTCGCTGCTAATGTAACAGTTGCTACTTTTTGGTCATCAACAAGATTAATTACTTTAACACCTGTCGCTGTTCTTCCAAGTGTGCTAATTGTTGAAACGTCTATTCTAATAATAATTCCTTGGTCAGTCATAATCATTAAATCTTCATTTCCTGCGATTGATTTAACCGCTACAATCTTACCTGTTTTCTTAGTAACTTTAGCAACTTTAACACCTTTTCCTCCACGGTTAATCACATTGAATTCCGTAGATTTAGAAATTTTACCAATACCATTTTCTGTTACTGTTAAAATTTTCTTAGATTCATCAACAACTTCCATTCCTACTACATAGTCATCTGGAGACAGTGTAATACCTTTAACACCACGACTTACACGTCCCATTGTACGAACTTTTTCAGCATTAATTCTAATCGCTTGTCCATTTGCTGTAACAATCATAATATCTTGATCATCAGTAATTCTTTGAACATCAATTAGTGAGTCATCTTCATCAAGTTTAAGAGCAATCTTACCTTTCTTAAGAATACTTGCGTAATCTCCTAATTTAGATTTCTTAATGATACCATATTTAGTTGAGAAGATTAAGCTTGTTCCCTCTTCTTGAAGATCAGAAATTGCAATAATAGAATTTACTTTCTCTTCTTTTTCAATTTCTAATAAGTTAATGATAGGTATTCCTTTAGATTGTCTACTCATTTGGTTAATTTCATAACCTTTAAGAGTATAAACCTTACCTTTATCTGTAAAGAATAAGATATGATCATGAGTTGAACAACTTAGCATATAAGCTACATTGTCCTCATCGTTTGTAGTCATACCATTTACTCCACGTCCACCACGGCCTTGAGACTTATAAGTACTTGCAGCAAGACGTTTAATGTATTGGTTATGAGATAAAGTAATAATAATTTGTTCTTTTTCGATTAAATCTTCATTTTCGATTTGATTTACTTGTCCTTCAATTATTACACTACGACGTTTGTCTCCGAATTTTTCTTTAACTTCTAATAACTCGTCTTTAACTATTTGAATTACACGTTCCGGTTTAGCTAGAATATCTTCTAAGTCAGCGATAAGTTCCATAAGTTTACTGTATTCTTCCTCAATCTTATCTCGTTCTAAACCTGTAAGTCTTTGAAGACGCATGTCTAGGATAGCTTGTGCTTGAATCTCAGTTAAACCGAATTGATCTATTAATCCAGCTTTTGCTTCCTCAGCAGTTTGAGATCCACGAATTAAGCTAATAATTCTATCAATATTATCTAAGGCAATTCGTAATCCTTCTAATATGTGGGCACGAGCTTGCGCTTTTTTAAGATCGAATTTAGTTCTTCTAACTACTACTTCTTTTTGGTGCTCAAGGTAGTAATAAAGTACTTCTTTAAGATTTAATAACTTAGGTACTCCATTTACAAGAGCAATCATGTTAACTCCAAATGAGCTTTGTAATGGTGTTAATTTGTATAAATTGTTTAAAATTACGTTACTGTTAACATCACGACGTAATTCAATTACAATTCTAATACCTTTTAAGTTACTTTCATCACGAAGGTCAGTAACTCCTTCAATTTTTTTATCACGAGCTAATTCAGCAATTTTTTCTACTAATTTAGCTTTGTTTACTTGGTAAGGAATTTCTGTAATAATAATTCTTTCTTTACCATTTTTCATTTGTTCAATTTCAGTTTTACCACGCATTATTACAGAACCACGTCCTGTTGTGTAAGCTTTAACTATTCCACTACGACCTAGTAAAAATGATCCTGTCGGGAAATCTGGTCCTTTTATCTTAGACATAAGTTCAGCAATAGTTATTTCAGAGTTATCTGCTAATGCGATTACTCCATCGATAACTTCCCCTAAGTTGTGTGGCGGAATATTAGTCGCCATACCAACTGCAATACCACTACTTCCGTTGACTAGTAAGTTAGGTATTCTTGCTGGTAATACTTTTGGTTCTTGTTTAGTACCATCATAGTTATCTTGCATATCAACTGTATCTTTGTTAATATCACGAAGTAACTCAGAAGCAATTTTGCTCATTCTTGCTTCCGTATAACGCATCGCAGCAGCTCCATCTCCATCAATAGAACCAAAATTTCCTTGTCCATCTACTAAAGGATATCTACTGTTGAAATCTTGCGCTAAACGTACAATTGTACCGTATGTTGCAAAGTCACCATGTGGGTGATACTTCGCCATTACTTCCCCTACAACGAAGGCACTTTTTTTGTAAGGTTTATCATATGTTAACCCTAAGTCATTAAAAGCATAAAGTATTCTTCTATGAACTGGTTTTAACCCGTCACGTACATCTGGTAAGGCACGTGATACAATAACACTCATTGAATAATCTAAAAATGAATTTTCAATTTCAGTCGTTATGTTTCTTAAGGTAATATTATTTTTATTATCTTCCATGTTCTATCCTTTCTTTCTAAATGTCTAAGTTTATAACATTTAGAGCATTATCTTCGATGAATTTACGTCTTGGTTCTACTTTTTCACCCATCAATGTATCAAATGCTGCATCCGCTCTTTGAGCATCATCAATACTTACTTGATACATTAAACGATGTTCTGGATCCATTGTAGTATCCCATAATTCCTCCGCATTCATCTCTCCAAGACCTTTGTATCGTTGAACAGTGTACTTTTTATCTCCAGCATGTTCTTCAATATTTTGTTTAAGTTCTTCTTCTGTATGGCAGTAGAATTCTTTTTTACCTACTTTTAGACCGTATAGAGGTGGTCTAGCGATATATACATATCCTGCGTCGATAAGTTCTCTCATATATCTGAAGAAGAATGTTAATAATAATGTTCTAATGTGACTTCCATCGACATCGGCATCGGTCATGATAACAATTTTATGATAACGAAGTTTATCAATATTTAATGTTTCCCCTATTCCCATACCAATAGCTGTAATTAATGAACGTACTTCGTCATTAGATAATACTTTATCAATTCTTACTTTTTCTACGTTCAGAATTTTACCTTTTAATGGTAAAATAGCTTGGAATTTACTATTACGTCCAAGTTTTGCACTTCCTCCCGCAGAATCCCCTTCGACTAGGAACAGTTCACATTCAGCTGCATCCTTACTTGAACAGTCAGCTAGTTTCCCTGGAAGGTTTGTAAATTCTAATGCATTTTTACGACGTGTAGATTCACGAGCTTTCTTAGCTGCAATTCTTGCACGTGATGCTTGAAGTCCTTTTTCAACTATTATTTTTGCTATTTTTGGATTTTCTAATAAGAATCTATCTAGTTCTTCAGAGAATAACTTATTAGTAATTGTACTCATCTCTGAGTTTCCTAATTTAGTTTTTGTTTGCCCTTCAAATTGTGGATTTGGGTGTTTAATTGAGATAATCGCAACAAGTCCTTCACGAACATCATCACCAGTTAGTGACTCTTTGTCTTTTATAAGTTTATTTTTCTTTCCGTAAGAATTAATAATTCTCGTAAGAGCTGTTTTAAATCCACTTTCGTGAGTTCCACCCTCATGTGTATTAATGTTATTAGCATAACTTAATACATTATTAGAGTATCCTGTGTTATATTGCATTGAGATTTCAACTTCTTTCCCATCCATCTCACCATGCACATAAATAGCTTCGTGTAAAGCATCTTTATTTTCATTTAACATTTCTACGTATTCTAATAATCCACCTTCATAATAGAAAGTCTCTTCTTTTTCTTGTCCTTCTCTTTCATCTTTAAGTATAATTGTTATACCTTTATTTAAGAAAGCAAGTTCTCTAATACGTGTTCTTAAAATATCGTATTCATATACTGTTGTTTCTTGGAAAATTTCTGGATCTGCCTTAAAACGAATAGTCGTTCCAGTTCTATCAGTATTTCCTACCACTGTAATTCCTTGAACTACATCTCCTCGTTCAAACTTCATTGTATAGATTTTCCCATCACGATAAACTGAAGCTTCTAGATTCGTAGATAAAGCATTTACTACGCTGGCACCTACCCCGTGAAGACCACCCGATACTTTATATCCGCCTCCACCGAATTTACCTCCGGCATGAAGTACTGTAAGAATTACTTCAAGTGCTGGTTTTCCAGTTTGTTCTTGAATATCTACTGGAATACCACGTCCATTATCTTCTACTCTTATCCAATTTCCTTTTTCAATTGCAACTGTTATTGTGTCACAATATCCGGCTAAGGCTTCATCTATAGAGTTATCTACAATTTCCCAAACAAGGTGGTGTAGACCTTTACTAGATGTAGAACCGATATACATACCTGGTCTTACCCTAACGGCTTCAAGTCCTTCAAGAACCTGAATCTGATCGGCATTATATTCTTGTATTTGTTTTTTTTCTACCATGATTTTTCCTTTCATTTTAGTAAATTTATAAAATAAATTTTCTAGATTAATTCACTAATATTTCCATTTTCTATTTTGAAAACTTTAGCTTTTTTTAATAAATCTTCTTTAATATCTGATATCGAAGGTGTTGTAATGAATGTTTGTACATTTTCATTAATTGCATCTAATAATTTTAGTTGTCTATTCTTATCAAGTTCACTAAGAACATCATCTAAAAGTAAGACTGGATATGTACCCGTTTTTGATTTAAGATAATTTATCTCAGCTAATTTAAGTGATAATACAATGCTTCGTTGTTGTCCTTGTGATGCATACATTTTTGCATCAAGATCATTTATATAAAATCCAAGGTCATCTTGATGCGGTCCTATTTTAGTACTTCCACGCATTATATCATCAAAGGATTTTTTCATCATAACTTTAGTTAAATTCTCTTCAGTAAATCCTTCCTCCGTTACATCAGCTATATTAAGGGATTCTAGAACTGAACTTTTATATTTAATCGTTAATGATTCTTGGCCATTAGATATATTCATCATATTTTTATAGGTCAATTTTGAAATATCTTGAACAAACGATACTCTTTCTTTTGTTATATATATAGCGACTTTAGCTAATTGAAAAGTAAGGGTCTCTAAATATGCAAGAGATATCTCATCCTTTGGATTTTTTCTCATATCTTTTAAATAAGAATTTCTCTGTTTTAATAAATGTTGATACATTAGATAATACTTATGATAAATACGTGAGAACTGATAAAATTCTCTATTTATAAACTCTCTTCTAAGTGAAGGGGATCCTTTTACTAATTGTAAATCTTCTGGTGAAAATAATACAACGTTAAGCTCTCCTACAAAATCAGTTAGTTTATTTTTTTTTACTCCTGCAATTTTAGCACTTTTACCTTTATTACTTATACCTAACATAATATCGAGATTCTTATTATTTTTATTAACTACACATGACATTGCAGTGGCAGTTTCACCAAACATTATGCATTCACTATCGCTTTTTGTTCGATAACTGCGTCCAAGCGCTAAGCAAAAAATAGATTCTATAATATTAGTTTTTCCATTCGCATTGTTTCCTACTAAAACATTAAGCGAGGGATGTACATCTATATTCATTGATAAATAATTTCGAAAGTACAGTAATTTTAAACTCTTAATTCTCATTAATAATTATGAATTCATTTCCTTCTAATTTAATAATATCGTTTGAATATAATTTTTTCCCTCGTCTATTTTCTAATTCTCCGTTCAACTCAACTTCTACATCTTGTAAAAAGTACTTAGCCTCTCCTCCAGAACCTATGAAACCTTCTAACTTTAAAAATTGTGCTAACGTGATATATTCACTATTAATAAAAACTTCTTTCATTTTACACCTCCTAAGTATTTAAAAATGAAACTATATGTATATAAATATATTTTATATATTTTAATTATACCAAATTTCTATGTTTTTTTCAACATTACTCCTATTATTTTATTATTATGTAATTCAAAAATAACTATATATATCAACTATTTTAAAAGATTACAAACGATTGTAGTTCACATAAAAAACACCATGATAATTAATAAATTTAAAATACAATTTTTTTAATGTCATTATAAAAAAAATAGTATTTTAATACAGAAATTTATTTTTTAAAATGAATATATTGAAATCGTTTTTCTTTTATATTTATTACCTATATTGTATAATAAAGGTGAAAAGTATATTAAATTTCTGAAATAAAGGAGGGTATTTTATGTACAGCATTGAGAAATTAGAAAAAATACTAAATGAAAAAGTGTATTCTATCGAAGAAACAAGCTATGGAGTTACTAATAATAATTTTATAGTTACTACTGATAAAAATAAATACTTCTACAGAACTTCTAAAGATTCAACAAAAATAGTTAATAAAGATAATGAAAAAGAAGCTCTTAAACTACTATCAAATGAACCGTACTTTCTAAAACCAGTTTATATTAATAATGATAATTTAATTACTGTGTTTCAGCCAAATCCTAAAACATTCATTTCACAAAGAAGTTTGTCAAATATTGTAAGAATAGGAAAACTTTTAAAAGAGTTTCATTCAAAAAAATTTCAAGCAGAAAATACTTTTAATCCTATTGATCAATTTAATAGTTACTATAATCAAATCGATGAATTGCCCTATGGATTAGATGATTATATGTATATAATAGATGAATTTAAAAAACTATACAAGGCTGATAGACTATGCCATAATGATTTAGTTGAAGGTAATTTCCTCTTCACTAAAGATGCATTATATTTAATAGATTTTGAATATGCTGGATATAATGATTACTACTTTGATATTGCGAGCTTCATCTCAGAAAATGACTTAAACTATGAGGAAACAATAACCTTCTTAAAAGCATATTTTACTGATGAAGAATGTAATTATGATAAATTAAAAGTCTTCTTGAATTTTTGTGATTTACTTTGGTATACATGGGCTACACTGTTATATGAAAAAAGAAATGAAGAAATATATAATGAAATAGCTAAAGAGAAGCTTCATAGATTAAAGAATCCAAGAAAAATAGTCTATTAACTAATAAGTTTGATAAAAACTCAAGATAAGAATTGAATTCCTATCTTGAGTAAAATTTTATATCTTGAATATATTAAAAAAAAGGTTACTTACAAAATTATGCAAGTAACCTTTTTATCAACTTTTATTATTTAGCTAAAGCTGCTTTAGCTTGTTCACAAATGCTTGTGAATCCAGCTGCGTCGTGGATAGCGATTTCTGATAACATTTTTCTGTTAATATCGATTCCAGCAACTTTAAGTCCATTCATTAGACGGCTGTAAGATAATCCGTTTAATCTTGCAGCTGCATTAATACGAACGATCCATAATCTTCTGAAGTTACGTTTTGTTTGACGACGGTCTCTGAAAGCATACATTCCTGATTTCATTACTTGTTGCTTAGCAACTTTGAATAATGTATGTTTTGAACCAAAATATCCTTTAGCTAGTTTTAAAACTTTTTTACGGCGACGACGAGTCACAGTTCCACCTTTAACACGTGGCATATCTAATTCCTCCTTATGTATAACTTAAATAAGTATTTACGCTATAATTAATCTTCTTTAATATTATTTAACTAATAAAGTTCTAATACGTTTGTAATCACCACGAGATACTAATGAAGCTTTACGTAAGTGACGTTTTTGTTTAGTAGTTTTTCTTGAAAACCAGTGAGAAGTATAAGCACGGCTACGTTTTAATTTACCGCTAGCTGTTTTTTTCACACGTTTTGCTAAACCACGGTGAGATTTCATTTTTGGCATTATCAAATTCCTCCTATATTAAACCTTTATTTCTCTTTTTTTGGTGCTAGAACTAAGAACATACTGCGACCTTCCATTTTAGGTTTTTGTTCGACAGTAGCTATATCGCTAGCCTCGTTAGAAAAGTTTTCTAAAACTTTCTGTCCAATTTCTTTGTGGGTGATTGCTCTCCCTTTAAAACGAATAGAAACTTTAACTTTGTCTTCTTTTGCTAAGAATTTTCGTGCATTTTTCAACTTAGTTTCAAAATCGTGCTTTTCAATTGTTGGAGATAATCTTATCTCTTTTGTTGTTACGATTTTTTGTTTCTTACGTGCTTCTTTTTCTTTCTTCTGTTGTTCAAATTTGAACTTACCGTAGTTCATAATTTTAGCAACTGGTGTTTTAGCATTTGGAGCTACTAGAACAACATCTAGGTTCATACGCTCTGCAATTTGCATCGCTTCTACCTTAGTTTTAACTCCTAATTGTTCTCCATTTTGGCTAATTAAAAGAAACTCTTTCGCTTTAATACCTTCATTTACTTGTGCAGTATCTTTACTAATGATCAGCACCTCCTATTTATAAATTCATTAAATACTAAAAGCATTAAAAAAAACTGAGTGTAAAACACCCAGCATAAAATTCTACATTTCATCTACATTAACCTGTACAATCAAAATTGGCAGGTGAGAAACGGGTGCTTCTACTTTTGTATTCAACATTATTTATTTTACATATTTTTTCTAGATTTGTCAATAGGAATATAATATTTTTTTTATATTCCTATTAACTTTTATCTATTTCTTATTAAATAGAACCTAATTCTTCGTGTAATTCTTCTTCAATTGGTCTACCTAATTCATTATTAACTTCAGTTTCTAATACTTTTTCTGCTTTAATATCAACATCATTATATCTTGGCATTCCTGTTCCGGCTGGAATTAGCTTACCAATAATAACGTTCTCTTTAAGTCCCATAAGTTTATCAACTTTTCCTTTAACAGCTGCGTCTGTAAGAACACGAGTTGTTTCTTGGAATGAGGCTGCAGATAAGAAACTTTCTGTTTCTAATGAAGCTTTAGTGATACCTAGGATTACAGGTTTAGCTGTAGCCATGTTACCTCTTGCTTCAAGAATTTTTTTGTTTTCATCTGTAAATTTGTGAATATCTACTAATGAACCTGGAAGTAAATCAGTATCTCCAGCGTTGATTACACGTACTTTTCTTAACATTTGACGTACCATAACCTCAACGTGTTTATCACTGATTTCTACCCCTTGCATACGATAAACTTTTTGTACTTCAGTTAATAGGTAACTTTGTACTGCTTCTAGACCTGCAATTGATAGCAATTCTTTTGGTTCAATAGAACCTTCTGTTAAAGCTTGACCACGTTTAACTTTGTCATCTTCTTTAACTAACATACGGCTTGCACCATAGTCTTGATATTCTCTTTCTTCACCGATTTCACTTAATACGTAAATTCTACGTACGTGGTTATTATCGATTTCTACTTTTGTAACTGTTCCATCAACTTCTGAGATTAATGCCTTACCTTTAGGATTACGTGCTTCAAATAACTCTTGAATACGAGGTAAACCTTGTGTGATATCGGCACCGGCAACCCCACCTGTGTGGAACGTACGCATTGTAAGCTGTGTACCAGGTTCTCCGATAGATTGAGCGGCAATTGTACCAACTGCTTCCCCAACTTCTACTTTTTCACCTGTCGCTAAGTTTTTACCGTAACATTTCTCACAAACACCGTGACGTGAGTTACATGTAAATGCTGATCTAATAACAACACTTTCGATTCCAGCTGCTTCAATTTCTTTAGCTGTATCTAATGTAATTAATTGACCATCTTCAACGATAACTTTTCCAGTCTCTGGGTGAACAACAGTTTCTTTACTGTATCTACCTTCAAGACGTTCTTGTAAGCTTTCGATTTCATCTGTTCCATTTTTAAGTGCTGCAACTCTTAATCCACGAGATGTACCACAGTCGTTTTCACGAACGATAACATCTTGTGCAACGTCTACAAGACGACGAGTTAGGTAACCTGAATCGGCTGTTTTAAGGGCTGTATCGGCAAGACCTTTACGCGCACCGTGAGAAGAGATGAAGAACTCTAATACTGTTAATCCTTCTTTAAATGATGAACGTACAGGCATCTCCATGATACGTCCTGATGGAGAAGCCATCAGACCACGCATACCGGCTAACTGTGTAAAGTTTGACGCGTTACCACGGGCTCCAGAGTCACTCATCATGTAAATTGGGTTAGTAGCTGGAAGAGAGTCCATAAGTTGATCTTGGATAATATCTTTTGCTTTAGCCCATTGAGCAATAACATTTTGATATCTTTCTTCTTCTGTTAATAGACCACGTCTATATAATGTTGTGATTTTATCAACATTAGCTTGTGAGTCTGCTAAGATTTCATATTTGTTAGGAAGGACGAATACGTCACTTACCCCTACTGTAATACCAGCTCTTGAAGAATATTTGAATCCTAAGTCTTTCATTCTGTCTAACATCATTGAAGTTTCAGTAATGTGGAATCTATTGAAGATTTCAGAAATGATTTTTGATAAGAATCCTTTTTTAAATGGTGTTGCTGGTTCTTTTTCAGCTATATAAGCTTTTAATCCACCTTCTGTTAAGTCAGATGGTGCTACGAAATATTTATCAGGAGTCGCTGTTTCTAAGTTTTCCTTAGTAGGTTCATTTAAGAATGGGAATCCTTCTGGTAATATATCGTTGAAAATTACTTTACCAATTGTAGTAACAAGTAATTTTTTGTTTTGTTCTTCTGTAAACGTTGGGTTTTCAAAAGATTTAGCTGCGATACCTACACGAGTGTGAAGGTGAATATATCCATTTTGGTATGCAATTCTTGCTTCATCAGCATCTTTGAAAATCATACCTTCCCCTACTGCTCCAGGTCTTTCTAGTGTTAGGTAGTAGTTACCTAATACCATATCCTGAGATGGTGTAACTACTGGTTTACCATCTTTAGGGTTAAGGATGTTTTGAGCAGCTAACATTAGCATACGTGCTTCTGCTTGAGCTTCTTTTGATAAAGGAACGTGTACGGCCATTTGGTCACCATCAAAGTCGGCGTTAAACGCTGTTGTTACAAGAGGGTGAAGACGAATAGCACGTCCTTCAACTAAGATTGGTTCGAATGCTTGGATACCAAGTCTGTGAAGAGTCGGGGCACGGTTAAGTAATACTGGGTGCTCACGAATAATATCTTCTAAGATATCCCAAACATGATCTTCCATTCTTTCGATTTGATTTTTAGCATTTTTAATGTTATTAGCTAATTCACGTTTAACTAATTCACGCATAACAAATGGTTTGAATAATTCAAGAGCCATTTCTTTAGGTAATCCACATTGGTACATTTTTAGGTTTGGACCAACTACGATTACTGAACGTCCAGAATAGTCAACACGTTTACCTAATAAGTTTTGACGGAAACGACCGTGTTTACCTTTTAACATATTAGATAATGATTTTAATGTTCTATTACCAGGACCTGTTACTGGACGACCACGACGTCCGTTATCGATTAATGCATCAACTGCTTCTTGTAACATACGTTTTTCATTTTGTACGATTAGCCCTGGTGCTTTAAGTTCGATAAGTTTTTTCAGACGGTTGTTACGGTTAATTACACGTCTGTATAAATCGTTTAAGTCACTTGTTGCAAAACGTCCACCATCTAATTGAACCATTGGTCTTAATTCTGGTGGAATAACTGGTAATACAGTCATAATCATCCATTCTGGTTTATTTCCAGAGTGTTTAAACGCTTCGAATACTTCAACACGTTTAATAATTTTTACAACTTTTTGACCTGATTTATAGTTACTTTCACTTAATTCTTTAAGTTCATTTTTAAGGTCTTTAAGTTCTTTTTCAATATCTAACTCAGCTAAAAGGTCACGAATAGCTTCAGCTCCCATTTTAGCTACGAAAGAGTTTGCTCCAAATGTACTACGTGCTTCACGTACTTCACGTTCAGAAACGATTTGTTTTTTCATGAAGTCAGTTTCACCTGGATCGATAACAATGTAAGAAGCAAAGTAAATTACTTCTTCTAATTGTCTTGGACTAAGGTCAAGTAGAAGACCCATTCTACTTGGAATACCTTTGAAATACCAAATGTGGCTGACTGGGGCAGCTAATTCTAAGTGCCCCATTCTTTCACGACGAACTTTGGCTAAAGTTACGTCAACTCCACATTTATCACATTTTATATTTTTATATCTTACTCGTTTGTACTTTCCACAAGCACATTCCCAGTCTTTAGTTGGACCAAAGATTCTTTCACAGAATAGTCCATCATTTTCTGGTTTTAAAGTTCTATAGTTAATAGTTTCAGGTTTTTTAACCTCTCCATAAGACCAACTTCTGATTTTTTCAGGAGAAGCTAAACTAATTTTCATATATGCAAAATTATTTACGTCTATCAAGGAGCATACCTCCTTTATTTTTTTGTATAAATGCCTTGAATAGTTCTTTGTGATTGATTGTCAAATTTTTATTATTCTTCATCTGTATCGTCTTCTACATCTTCATACTCATCAGTATCTGACATTAAAAGACTTGCTAAAGCTTGATATCCTGAAGTTTCTTCTTCAGCATCTTCTTCTACATCTTCGTATTCATCAGTATCAGATAGAAGTAAGTTTGCTAAACTTTGATATCCTTCTTCAGCACTTTCTTCAGAAGCTTCTTTTGTTTCTTTAGCTTCTTCTGATTTTTCTTCGTTGTGATCATGATTATGTGATTCGTGGAAGTCAATTGTATCTCCTAAATCGATATCACCCATATCTACTTCGTTATCTTCATTATCCATTACTCTAAAGTCCATACCTAAGGCTTGAAGTTCTTTCATAAGCACTCGGAATGATTCAGGAACACCTGGACGTGGAATGTTTTCACCTTTAACGATTGCTTCATAAGTTTTAACACGACCGTTAGTATCATCTGATTTGTATGTTAAGATTTCTTGAAGAGTATATGCAGCACCATAAGCTTCAAGTGCCCATACCTCCATCTCACCAAATCTTTGTCCACCAAATTGAGCTTTACCTCCAAGTGGTTGTTGAGTTACTAATGAGTATGGTCCGATTGAACGTGCATGAAGTTTATCATCAACCATGTGGGCAAGTTTAATCATGTACATTACCCCTACAGATACACGGCTGTCGAATGGTTCACCTGTACGTCCATCATAAAGAACAGTCTTAGCGTCTTTAGCCATTCCAGCCTCAGCAACAGTTGACCAAACATCTTCATCAGTAGCCCCATCGAATACTGGTGTAGCAACGTGGATTCCTAATTGTTTAGCAGCCATACCTAAGTGTAGCTCTAATACTTGTCCAATGTTCATACGAGATGGAACCCCAAGTGGGTTTAACATTACGTCAACTGGTGTACCATCTGGTAGGTAAGGCATATCTTCTTCTGGTAAGATATTTGAGATAACCCCTTTGTTACCGTGACGACCGGCCATTTTATCCCCTACACGGATTTTACGTTTTTGTACGATGAATACACGTACAAGTTCATTTACACCGTTAGGTAATTCTGCACCATCTTCACGTTTAAAGATTTTAACATCAGCAACTACTCCATCTGCCCCGTGAGGTACACGTAATGAAGTATCACGTACTTCTTTAGATTTAGCTCCAAAGATAGCATATAATAATTTTTCTTCTGGAGTTTGTTCAGTTAATCCTTTCGGTGTAACTTTACCTACTAAGATATCTCCATCTTTAACTTCAGCACCGATTCTGATAATTCCTCGTGCATCCAAGTTTCTAAGTGCATTTTCACCTACGTTAGGAATTTCACGAGTAATTTCTTCAGGTCCTAATTTAGTATCACGAGCATCAGTTTCGTATTCTTCTACGTGGATAGAAGTATAAACGTCATCTTTTACAAGACGCTCACTCATGATAACAGCATCCTCATAGTTATAACCATCCCAGTTAACGAATGCTACTACAAGGTTTTTACCTAAAGCTAATTCTCCTTTATCCATTGATGGACCATCCGCAAGAATATCTTTAGGTTCTACTCTATCTCCAACTTTAACAATTGGTTTTTGGTTATAAGCTGTAGAGTGGTTAGAACGTACGAATTTGTGAATTACGTATGTATCTAAGTCACCTTTAATCTCTTTACCTTCAAGTGTTTCAATGCGACGTACTTTAATTTTCGCTCCATCTACGTATTCTACAATACCAGGATATTTAGCAATAACAGCCGCTCCTGAGTCACGTGCTGCAAGGTGCTCCATACCTGTACCAACAAATGGTGCTTCCGTAATCATTAGAGGTACTGCTTGACGTTGCATGTTCGCTCCCATAAGTGCACGGTTAGAGTCGTCATTCTCTAAGAACGGAATACATGCAGTGGCTGCAGATACTACCTGTTTAGGTGATACGTCCATGAAGTTCATCATTTCACGAGGTTTAACTGTGTTATCCCCTCTAAAACGACATACTACTTCTTCATCAACGAAGTAACCTTTTTCATCAACATTCGCAGTTGATTGTGCTACTACGTATTTATCTTCTTGATCAGCAGTTAAATATTGTACATTTTCAGTTACATATGGACGCCCTTCTGCATCAAATTCAACTTTTCTATATGGAGTCATAATGAATCCAAATTCATTTATACGTGCAAATGATGAAAGTGAGTTAATAAGACCGATGTTTGGTCCCTCTGGTGTTTCAATCGGACACATACGACCATAGTGTGAATAGTGAACGTCACGAACTTCCATCCCTGCACGTTCTCTTGTTAAACCACCAGGTCCAAGTGCAGATAAACGACGTTTGTGAGTAAGCTCACTTAATGGGTTTACTTGGTCCATGAATTGTGAAAGTTGAGAACTTCCGAAGAACTCTTTAATAATTGCTGTAACTGGTCTTACGTTAATAAGTTGTTGTGGAGTGATTTCATTAGTATCTTGAATACTCATACGTTCACGCACAACACGCTCCATACGAGAAATACCTACACGAATTTGGTTTTGTAATAATTCACCAATACAACGTAGACGACGGTTACCAAGGTGGTCAATATCATCTACACGACCGATTAATTCAAATTCAAATCCATCGTTATTTCTACGGTTTCTAATTAATAATAGGTAGTAGTTAATACTTGCTACGATATCAGCAATTGTTAATGTAAGAACATCTTTATTAGGTGCTCCATTACCAATTACATGTAATACTTGATCATCAGTTAATTCATCGATATCGAAGTCATTACCTACTTTTACTTGGTTTACAACTTTGAATAATTGTAATTTTAAGCTATCACTTCCATCAAGACTTTCATTCATATCGAATTCAACAACGTTAGCTGTAGTACCTAATTCTTCATAGATACCATCAATGATTTCACGTGTTAACTTAGTACCTTTTTCTACTAAGATTTCTCCTGTTTCTGTGTCAACGATTGGCTCAACTAGAATTTGATTTTCTAGACGTTCTCCAACGTGTAGTTTGTTGTTTAATTTGTAACGTCCTACTTTAGCTAAATCATATCTTCTTGGATCGAAGAATCTACCATGTAAAGTAGCTTTAGCAGTCTCTACGTTAGCTGGCTCACCAGGACGTAATTTATCATAAATTACTTTTAACGCAGTTCCTGTGTCTAAGTTTTCATCTTTTTCTAATGTGTTTAATAGTTCTGCATCTTCACCGAATAATTTAATAATTGATTCATCAGATTCAAAACCTAACGCTCTGATAAGCGTTGTTAAAGGAATTTTTCTAGTTCTATCAATACGAGCATAAACTAATCCTTTAATATCTTTTTCAAATTCCAACCAAGCTCCTCTGTTAGGAATAACAGTTGTTTTATAGGCATTTGGAATATTTTTAACTTTAAGTTTGTCATCTTCTGTAAAATATACAGAAGGCGAACGTACTAATTGAGATACAATTACACGCTCTGCACCATTGATAATAAACGTCCCAGTTTCAGTCATCAACGGTAATTCACCCATAAATACTTCTTGTTCTTTAATTTCGTCACGTTCTTTATTGATTAAACGTACGCGCACTCTTAAAGGTGCTGAATATGTAGCATCACGTTCTTTAGATTCATCTACATCATACTTAGGTGTTCCTAATTTATAGTCGATAAATTCTAAACTCAATTTATCATTGTTACCTTCAATTGGTGATACATCTTTAAAAACATCTTTTAGACCAGTTTCTAAAAATTTATCATAAGATAAGGTTTGAATTTCAATTAAGTCCGGTAAATCAATTACCTCTGATATTCTAGCATAGCTACGTCTTTGTCTGTGCTTACCAAATTTAACTTTTTGCAACTGTGTCACCTCTCAGCTTTTCTCTTAAAAACTAAAAAGAAAATATATACATTTTCTCTTACTTACTTACTTATATAATTTAGGCAATTCTATCCAAAAGAAAATAGAATTACTTGCAATATATCATTCTATCATAGTCATAGCAAGTTGTCAATTATTTTACGGCTTTCAGTATATAGTAGCCTTTATTTTTAGTAACTATTTCTACTCTAGAAAAAGTCTCTTCTAATAATTTTTTACAACTAGCCATTCCTTGTTTTTTTTGTATAACCACCCAAAGCTCCCCCTGAGCATTTAGATGTTCATAACTATCTGTCATTATTTTATGTACGATTTTTTTCCCAGCTCTTATCGGTGGGTTTGTTAATACTATATCAAAGTTTCCTTCGATATTATCAAAGGAACTACTTTCTAGTACTTCTACTTCATTATTTATGTTATTAAGTTCAATATTTTTTTTTGATAGTTCTAAAACCCTATTATTTACATCTACCATAGTAAACTTAAACGTCGGATATTTTTTTGCTAAAAATATAGATATAACTCCATAGCCACATCCAATATCTGCAACTTTAGCATCTTCCTTTTCAGTATTAAAACTTTCTAACATCGTTTTAGTTCCAAAGTCAACATTTTCTTTTGAAAATACCCCGTTATCTGTATAGAACTTCAAATTCTCATTTGCTATTGTTGAGTTGATAATTTTTTCACGACTTTCTGTCGTCGGATTATTTGTATAATAATGTTCCATAATAAAGACACCTCTTAAAATGAAAGAAAATAGTATATCCCACAGTTAGACACTTGAGATATACTATTTTTGTTATTATCATCGTATCAAATATTCTCAAATAGAATATTATTGTTTATTTACATCTATCTTTTTATCTACTTAGATTAGAAATTATTTAACTTCTACAGTTGCTCCAACTTCTTCTAATTTAGCTTTGATTTCTTCAGCTTCTTCTTTAGAAACTCCTTCTTTAAGTGTTGCTGGCGCACCATCAACTTTTTCTTTAGCTTCTTTTAGTCCGTCTCCAGTGATTTCACGAACAACTTTGATTACTTTAATTTTTGAGTCTCCAGCGCTAGCTAAAACTACGTCAAATTCAGTTTTTTCTTCAGCAGCTCCAGCAGCAGCTCCACCAACTACAGCTACAGGTGCAGCAGCAGTTACTCCGAATTCTTCTTCAATTGCTTTTACTAAGTCGTTTAATTCTAAAACTGACATTTCTTTGATAGCGTCTAAAATTTGTTCTTTAGTCATTATAAATTTCCTCCGATTTTTAAATTATATATTTTTAATATTGTTGTTTATTAAGCTTCTTGTTCAGCTTTTTGGTCTGCAACAGCTTTAACAGCTAAAGCAGTATTGCGCATTGGCGCTGTTAATACAGATAGTAACATTGAAAGTAATCCTTCGCGACTTGGTAATGTAGCGATAGCTTTAATTTCAGATTGATCTGCAACTTTTCCTTCTATAACACCAGCTTTTAGTTCTAAGTTTTCGTGTTCTTTAGCGAAATCGTTTAAAACTCTAGCAGGAGCTACAGCATCGTCTGTTGAGAAAGCAAAAGCATTTGGTCCAGTTAGAACTTCGTCTAATCCTTCAATTCCTGCTTGCTCCATCGCACGACGAACTAATGAGTTTTTATAAACTTTTAAAGTTAAACCTTCGTTACGCATGTTGTTACGTAATTCTGTTACTTCCGCAACGTTTAATCCACGGTAGTCAGCGATAACAACTGAAGAACTTGATTTAATTTCTTCTGCGATTTGATTTACTAACTCTTGTTTTCTCTCAATAGCTTTTGACATTGAACTTCCTCCTAAGTAGATTTATCAATTTCAGTACCATTAAAAAAACCTTCTTGCATGCGAGAACATACAAAAAGGCACATAAGTTTCTTTTCGAATTTTGTCCTCGGTAGGTTAATTAAGGATTTCTCCCCCTACTGTCTACGGTACATTTTCAACTGACTTAGTTATTTTAATATATATAATTTCATTTGTCAATAGTTTTTTTAAAATTTTCTTTTAAAAAACTATTTTAGAACATTTTTATCTTTCTTATTTATTTAATCTGTCACTACAATATTTCTCTATTGCTTTAGATGTATACTCTGCTACACCTTCACCAAATTTATCTATATTTTTTTTGAATTCTGGGTTATGAACATATCCTTTTCCTATATATGAGAAGACTTCTATACTACAATCAAAAGCATATTCGTTCATATTATTATATAAATCTTCTACCTTAGATTGTACTTCTTTTTCTGCTACATCTACATTTTCATCTTTGAATTTCGCCATCGAACGAAATACTTCATTAAATTCCTCGGTTACTATTTCTTCTCTTCCACTTTGACGCTTTTTAGATTCTTCAATTGTATCTTTACCATATTTTTCTACTGCTTGATTTTCATACTTATTTAGATCCTCTTTTTTAAATCCATTAAATTTTTCTTCTATTGTCATTGTTTGTTCTCCTTTATAATTGCTAATTGTTTTTTCTATATTATGTAAAATCACTTCAAACTTTTCTTTTTCTCTTAAAATTAATTCACGTTGTTGTTCAAGTATTTTTAAATTATCAAAATCACCTTCAAGTAATTCTTTTATATCATTTAACTTAAACTTAAGAAATCTATAGAATAATATTTTTTGTAATTTCTCTAAATTTTCCTCGGTATAATCTCTATAACCGTTATCTAACTTTTGAGGAATTAGTAAACCAATTTCATCATAATATTGTAATGTTCTTGCACTTACTCCAGTAAGTTTCACAACTTCATTTATCCTCATAATCATCCCTCTATAATTTATAATATTTCACTAGTGATATTCTTATTATATACTATGACGTTACGTGAGAGTCAATAATTTATAATAAAAAAATCGCTAGGAATTTTCCTAACGATTCTATATAAATATTATTCAAATACTTTTTTAAGATCAATCGCTTTATTTAAAGCTTCAGTAATAACAATACCGATAACCATAACGATTACTTGTGATAAAAGAAGTGATCCGTAGATAGCTGTAAATGCATCAAACTCGAATGGTACTCTAGCTGAATTATCACCACTAAAAATAGTAATTTCATATGCAATAATTGGCATACAAATAACTAGGTATAAAATAATATTAATGATGTGTCTAGCAATTCTATTTTTTACAAATTTAAAAACAAAAATACTGATTGCTAAAGCTAATCCTGTTCCTAAAGTTCCAAAGAACACATCTACTATACCAAGTGGACTAAAGATATTAGCGATTGCCACTCCTAAAGTAATTGGGAACCAATATTTTTTGCTAAACACTACTAATTGTGAAAGTGATTCACTTATACGAAATTGGATAGCACCGTATGAAAATGGCGCGATAGCTAATGTTAATACAACATAAATCGCTGCGATTAACGCTTGAATAGTTAAAACTTTAACTGTATTATTTCTCATTATATCTCCTTATCTTGTTCAAGAGAAAATAAAAAAGTACTGATTTGAGAAACCAGTACTTCAGGTTTTTTTTATAGATGGATCTCTCAAACATCTTTTATTATAATAAAGTCAGAAGACAAATAACCTTACCTATGTAAAATTAAATATCAACGTCATATATACTAACATACATTATAGTCATTAGTCAACCAAAATATAAAAAATTCTTAAAAAATAACTAATAGCAAAAAAAAGTATAAAAATACCTTGCATTTACAATTTTAATATGTTAAAATGAGGTAGTTGTATCTAACAACACTTAATTCATTGTAATTAAGAATATTAATTAATATTTCTTAGTAATAAAAATAAGGACCAGGAGGTGAATCGAATGCCAAACATTAAATCATCAGTATTAAGCGTAAGAAAAGATGCTAAAACAAACGCTGCTAACACAGCAAAAAAATCTGAAATGCGTACAGCTATTAAAAAAGCTAAAGTAGCTAAATCTGAAGGTGCTGCTAACGCTGCAGAGTTAGTAAACCTTGCTTACAAAAAAATCGATAAAGCTGCTAAAACTAATTTAATCCACAAAAACGCAGCTGCTAGATATAAATCAAACCTAGCTAAATAGTTTAAAAACTACTCAGAATTCTGAGTAGTTTTTTTATTTACTTTTTATTTTCACAGAAAAAAAGAAGAACATAGATATGTTGTCTACATCCTTCTTTAAAATCAATTCTATCTATTACAATTTTTTACTATTCTTTCAACAGCTTCTTTTATATTTTCTGGACTAGTTGCTAGATTAATTCTTATATAACTATTATATCCTTTTCCAAACCAGTGACCAAAGTCAATCGCTAGGCCACATTCATCTTGAATAAATTGTTTCGTAGTTTTCCCATTTAAAACTTTCTCAAGGTTTAAAAATACTAGATATGTTCCTTCTAATGGATAAACTTTAATTTCTGGTACTTTTTGAGCTAATGTATCATGAATTAAATTATAATTGTATCGGATTGTTGCTTTTAATCCTTCTACCCAATCTTTTCCATCTCTATAGCCGGCTTCAAGAGCTATTTGTCCTAATAAACTTGGCTCAGCTCCTAGATTTTCTTTACTAAATTTATCAAATTGTTCACGAATATTATTATCTGGGATTAAAAGTGTTGCATGCACTAATGAAGCAAGATTGAAAGTTTTTGAGCCAGAATTAGCTACTATTAAACGATTATTATATCTACCTTCATCTAATGCTAATGCAGAAATTTGTTTATGGTCCTCATATGTAAAGTCTTGGTGAATTTCATCTGATAATACAAGCACATCATATTTTTCGCAAATTTCAAATACTCTTCTCTGCTCTTCTAATGTCCAAACTCTTCCGACTGGATTATGAGGTGAGCAATGAATATATAATTTAACATCATTTTTTCTAATTTCTTTTTCAAAAGTTTCAAAATCTATCTTGAATTTACCGGCTTCTTCTAGTAATGGAGACTCTACTAATTTTCTACCACTATTTCTAATAGAATTAGCAAAAGGATAGTATACAGGTGGCATTATAATAACCGCATCTTCTTTTCTAGTATACGCTTGAATCACCCATAATATAGCTTGAACTATCCCCGGAGCAAATCTTATCCATTGTTTATCTACTTCAAAATTGTATTTTTCTTTATGCCAGTTTTTATATTCATTATAATAACTTTCTGGCAATTTAGTATAACCAAACACTCCATGTGCAACACGTTCACTCAACGCTTCTCTAATACTTTCGGGAGTTTTAAATTCCATATCAGCTACCCATAAAGCTAGTAATTCAGAATCACCAAATCGTTCTTCCAAAGCATCCCATTTTAAACTATTTGTATTTCTTCTTTCAACATAGTATTTCTTTACAAATTCTTCTACTCTAGTCATTTTTCTCCCCCTACACTTCTAATGCTCTTAGAAAATCTTCAACTAAATCTTCAGCATCTTCTACACCTACAGAAATTCTTAGTAAATCTGGAGTTAGTCCATAAGATAAACGTAGTTCCTCTGGAATATCAAAATGAGTTTGAGTAGTAGGATAAGTTACTAATGTTTCTACACCACCTAGACTCTCAGCAAAAGTAGCAACTCTTAATGAACGTAAAAATTTATCAATTTTAGTAGCATCATTTAATTTGAAACTAAGCATAGCTCCTTTTTTCGGATATAATACTTCTTTCACCTCTGGATGTTTCGCTAATTCTTCAGCTAATTTTTTTGCATTTTTTTCTTGTTGATTAAAACGAAGTGGCAATGTTTTTAAACTTCTAACAAATAACCAGCTATCAAATGCTGATAATACAGCACCAGTCGTATTAGAAATCCACGCCAATCTCTCTCCTATTTGTTCATCATTTGTGATCACAGCACCAGCAAGTATATCGTTGTGACCTGTTAAATACTTAGTTGCAGAATGAACAACAATATCTGCTCCTAATGTTAATGGTTTTTGTCTTAATGGTGTTAATAAAGTATTATCAACGATCAATAACGCATTTTTTGACTTAGAAATCTGAGCTACTTTCTCTATGTCAACTTCTTGCATTAATGGATTAGTTGGTGTTTCTATAAATACCGCTTTTGTATTATCTGTAATTTTATCTTCAAGATCTTTTTCATCTGTGAAATAAATAAATTTCTGAGCACCTTTACGTTCTAACTCATCAAAGTATCTAAAACTTCCCCCATATAAATCTCTAGACACTAAGAATTCACTATTTAAATCAAATAGTTCGAAAACTAGTTGAATAGCACTCATCCCTGAACTAGTCGCTATCGCACGACACCCTTCTTCAAGTTCACATAAACCTTCCTCTAAGATAGTACGAGTTGGATTTTTAGTTCTCGTATAATCATATCCTGTACTTTCTCCTAATCCAGGGTGAGCATAAGCTGTTGATAAATATATCGGCGTCACTATTGCTCCAGTTACCTTATCCGTCCTATTTCCTAATTGTGCTAATTTAGTTTCTATTTTCTTCATTAAACAATACCTCATTTTATTTTTCTATTTTAACAATATTATTATATCACTATATCAAATTATAATAAACTAATTTATCTGAATTTTTTGTTTTTTTATGAATATTTTTCAACTAACTAACTTCAATTATCTGAAACAAAAAGGGAGTGACTCAAAAATCGTGATTTTGATATGTACCCAAAATTCTGGACACATATATATTTAGTTTAGACATGTGGATGTTATCCTGTATTGTACAGGTGACATCCATTTTGTTTTTGATTGAATTCTCTTGTTGTTGTAATAAGCTATATATTCATATACAGCTTTATTAAACTCTTCAAATGACATATAATTCTTTTCATAACCATAATATATCTCCGTCTTCATTCTTCCAAAAAATGATTCCATGATACTATTATCATAACAATTTCCCTTTCTAGACATTGATTGAATGATTCCATGTTTTTTTAACTCACTTCTATAATGTGAATGTTGATATTGCCACCCTTGATCCGAATGCATTATTACCCCTTCTGTTTTTGGAAATTTATTAAATGCTTTTTCTAACATCCTTTTTATCTGATTTAAATTTGGATGTAAAGATAAATCATATGATATTATTTCATTTGTATGCATATCTAGAATCGCTGAAAAATAGCACTTTCCCCATGAAAAATTGAATTGTGATACATCTGTAGTCCATTTCTGTAACGGAGCAGTTGTACTAAAATCTCGATTTATTATATTATTAGCGATTTTTCCTATTGTTCCTTTATATGAGTGGTATCTTTCTTTAGGACGTTTCCCTTTCAATCCTTCTTTATTCATAAGACTTTGTACTCGTTTATGATTTACTTTAAAACCTCTATTAATTAGTTCATTGTGAACTCTACGTACACCATATAGTCCGTTATTTTCGGTAAAAATAATTTTAATTTCTTTTAACACTGGTTCATTACGAATAGCCACAACATCTACTTCTTCCTTATTTACTAAATAATAATACGTTGATTTTGCCATTCCTATTTCTTGTAAAAGGCATTTTAATTGATATCCTTTTTTTCTAAGTTCTTTGATGATTGCTGCTTTTTCGCCTTGAGTTGCACAGCCCATTTTTCTCGCCTCAAGGCTATTAATTTTTTTATTATTTCTTTTTCCGCTTTAATATTTTCGATTTCCGTTTTTATAAATTTATTTTCTGCACGTAATCTAATTAATTCTTCTCTTTCTGATTCTTTTAATGGTTTAGGACTACTATTTTCTTTCATGATAGGTACCTTTCTTGGTCTTCCTTTCTTCTCATCTACAAGTCCATTATAACCTTTTTCTTTATATTTTTGAACCCATTTATACAGTGTCCTATAGTTAATTCCATTGTCTAGTGCAACGGAATTATATGAATAACCAGCTAAAATTTTAGAAACTAATACTAGTTTTTCTTCTGGATTCCACTTCTTATTTTTCGTTTTATGTTGCAAGACGCCTACACCTAATGAATCAACCATTCTTTTCCATTTCCTAATAGTATCTCTAAATTTTCTAGTGGTTATTCCATTAGGTGTATCTGGATATTCTCCTCTTTCATACATCTCAACACATTTTACTTTAAATTCATAACTATAACGCATAAAAAATACCCCTTTCACTGGTTTGTCCAGTAAAAGGGGGTTGTATACTAAATCCGGGGCATGGAAAAATTCCAGCCCCGGATTTCAATTTTTATATATAAAAAGACAAATATCCAATATAATTAAAGTGTAGAAAAATAATTAACTAAGAAAGGATATTTGTCATGAATAATTTTATCACAAATTTACTATTAATAAAAGACCAAAATATAACTATGGAGGATAAACTTGATTTAATTAATGTAGACGGTCAAGATACATTCATATTTCATGGAGCTTTATCATATGAACCAAAGTGTTGTACAAACTGCGGTTGTATAAAAGAAGGAAATAATATAGTTAAAAATGGATTCACAGATCCATTAAAAGTAGCTTTATTAAAGATATCAGAATGCCCTACATATCTACGATTAAAGAAACAACGCTTTAAATGTAAAGAATGTAATTCTAAGTTTTGTGCTGAAACATCATTTGTACAAAAACACTGCAGTATATCTAAAAATCTTATATTTCACATTATGAAGAATCTTTCTAAGACAATATCATTTAAAGATATAGCTGAATTAAGTAATGTATCAGTATCT